>Ga0316203_1000145_pt1 | contig 126529 bp, 107 predicted proteins | sample 6monrhotite_MG_FD_204940 | JGI IMG/M metagenome (GOLD analysis project Ga0316203, IMG submission 204940) | Microbial mat bacterial communities from mineral coupon in-situ incubated in ocean water Damariscotta River, Maine, United States -... | ecosystem: Environmental > Aquatic > Marine >... | reverse complement strand
AGTTTCCGGACGATTTGCTCCGGGGTATGACGCTTTCGTTGATTGCTCATCGTGTGATCCATTCTCCCCGCTACGGCGGGGTATTGGACTCACATATCAAATGGACCTACAAAATGGGGTCAGCCCACCGTCACCAAAAACGCACCGACTGCACCCAAGCAGGGATCCTGGTCGGGGACGTCGAAGACCTCATCGTCGAGTACTACCAGCGCATCAAGATCACCCCTGCCACCCGGGACGCATTGCGTGGCATGCTGCATCACGAACTTGATCGGCTCACTGCTGCCGCCTCGACCGAAGCATCTGACCTGACGAAACGTCGCACCCAGATCATTGACGAACAAGATCGACTCCTCGAAGCCCGCCTCAAAGACACGCTGTCACTGGAACAATTCGCGAAGTTTCAAGACAAGCTCCGCGCCGAACTCGACACTGTGGGCGAACGACTGGCCGAACACCATAATGATTACGCGGAAGCACGTGCCCACATCGACGGCTGTCTCAACCTAGCCAGCGACATCGGCCGCATCTACGCATCCTGTTCAGACCAGAACCGCCGCCTCGCCAATCAAGCGTTCTTCAGTAAGATCCGCATCGGTGAGCACCGGGAAATCGATGCGATTCCAGCCAAACCTTTCAACGTGATTCTCGAACCAGAAGTGCAACGCGAAGCGATCAACTGGGCAGAGCATCAAGTCGCTGTGGGGGAGAAGAACGAAACTGCGACACGCTCTCACGTGTCGCAGTTTCGAACATCGCATATTAAGTGCCCCCGACAGGAATCGAACCTGCGACCTTCAGTACCGGAAACTGGCGCTCTATCCCCTGAGCTACGGAGGCGGGATGCGTCGATCCTACCGGCTTCCGTGCCAGCATGTGCGCATGACGATCCCGGTGAGCGGCTCTGACCACCGCGCGGTGGGCTGCTCGCTGCGCGCGTCGGTGGGGGAGCCGACGAGCATCGTTCTGGCGGTCGCGGTGGCCCGATCGCCGGGTCTGCGGGTGGTCGAGTCGCTCTCGGTCGAGGTCGATGGCCGCCCCGTGGAGCTGCGTGAGCTGGAGGGTCGCGCGGGCACGCGCTGGCATCGGGCGACGGTGCCGGCCGGCGAGCTGGAGGTGCGGTACGGGGCGGAGGTGGAGGGTCGTGCGACTCCGGCGGTGGTCGTGGAGCGGGATCTGGTGGAGGACGTTCGGCCGAGCCGCTACGTGCAATCCGATCTGCTGCCCGGTGCTCTGATGGACGCGGAGGAGGTGGCGGCGTTGGGAGCGCTGGACCCGGCTGCGCGCATCGCTGCGGCGCGCGCGATGGTGGGCGAGCTGCTCGACTATTCGCTGGGGTCGTCCGCGGCGACGGATGGTCTGCCGGAGGTTCTCGCGACGGGCAAGGGCGTGTGTCGTGATTTCGCGCACCTGATGGCCGGTCTGCTGCGGGCGACGGATCTGCCGGCGCGGCTCGTCTCGGTCTATGCGCCGGAGCTGTCTCCTATGGATTTTCATGCGGTCGTCGAGGTCGCGATCGAGGGTCGGTGGTGGGTTGTCGATGCGACGGGGCTCGCGCCCCGCGAGGGCATGCTGCGCATCGCGACGGGTCGCGATGCGGCGGACACGGCGTTTCTGGCGAACGACGGCTCGGCGCTCATGCTGCGGGGATTAAGTGTGCGAGCCGCCGGGGCGTGGGGTGACGCCGTGCAGCCGACGGTCGACGACCCGCACGCGCTGGTCGCGCTCGGCTGAGCTGTCGCCCCGCTGAGGTCGAGCGGGGAGGAGGGTCGTCGGGACCTTGGTCCTCATTCTGGGTCGGGCTCTTGCGGCGGGCTCTTCCCGGTGACAGCGTAAGCATTCGTGTTCGAGCAGGAGATCGCCCCGTTGTTCGGTTCGCTCGCGCTGTCGGCGATCGCGGCGGCTCTGCCGCTACTTTTGCTGTTCGTGCTCGTCGGCGCCCTCAAGGTGCGCGCGCCCTTCGCGGCTCTCGCGGCGCTCGCCCTGTCGATCGTGCTGGCTGTCGTGGCGTGGCGCATGCCGCCCGTGCAGGCGCTGAGCGCGGCGGCCGAGGGCGTGTTCTACGGGCTCTTCCCGATCCTGTGGATCCTGGTGAATGCGCTCTGGATCTACCGGCTGACCGTGGTGACGCCCTGGTTCGAGGTGTTCAGCCGCACGATCCGCTCGGTGAGCGACGACCTGCGCATCCTCTCGATCCTCATCGCGTTCTGCTTCGGTGCGCTCCTGGAATCTTTGGCGGGCTTCGGCGCACCGGTGGCCATCTCGGCGGCGATGCTGCTCGCGGCGGGCATGGCACCGCTCAAGGCGGCACTCGTATCCCTGCTCGCGAACACGGCGCCGGTCGCCTTCGGGGCGCTCGCGGCGCCCGTCATCGCTCTCGCGGGCGTCACGGGCCTGCCGCTCGCCGACATCGCAGCGATGACGGGCCGTCAGACGCCGTTCATCGCGGTTCTCGTACCGCTCATCCTCGTGTTCCTCGTGGATGGCCGACGCGGGATTCGTCAGACCTGGCCGGTCGCTCTCGTGGCGGGCCTCGTGTTCGGGGCCGCGCAGTTCGTGACCGCGAACTTCTTCGCGGTCGAGTTGACCGACGTCGTCGCGGCGGTGCTCACGATCATTGCCGTGCTCCTGATGCTGCGCGTGTGGCAGCCCGTCGAACTCGTCGGCATGAACGGGGCGGTGGAGGTCGGCGCGGTCGCGATCGAGCGGCCCCCGGCGCGCGAGGTGCTCATGGCGGTCGCGCCGTACGCGGTCGTGATCGGCGTGTTCTCGCTGGTTCAGGTTCCGGTCATCGCGCAGTGGCTCGCGGAGATCGGCACCGTCGCCTTCGCCTGGCCCGGGCTCGACGTCGTGACAGCAGCCGGCGAGCCGGCGAGCGCGCAGACGATGCACCTCGACACTCTGCGCGCCACGGGCACGCTGCTGCTTCTCTCCGGCCTGATCACGGTGGGGCTCTACCGCCTGGCGCCTCGCACGGCGCTGCGCGCGTACGGTGCGACGCTGCATCAGCTGCGGTGGACGATCGTGACGGTCACGGCGGTGCTCGGGCTGTCCTTCGTCATGAATCTCTCCGGCCAGGCGACGTCGATCGGGGTGGCGCTGGCGTCTGCCGGCGGTTTCTTCGTGGTGCTGTCGCCGATCATCGGCTGGATCGGTGTGGCTCTGACGGGCTCGGACACGTCGTCGAACGTGCTGTTCGGCCCGGTGCAGGTCGCCGCGGCCGAGCAGGTGGGGCTGCCGCCGGTGCTCATGGCGGCCGCGAACTCCTCGGCGGGTGTTCTGGGCAAGATGCTCTCGGTGCAGAATCTGGCGGTCGCTGCGGCGGCCGTCGGTCAGCCCGGCTCGGAGGGTGCCCTGCTGCGCAAGCTCCTGCCGTGGAGCCTGGGGCTGCTCGCGCTCATCACGGTGCTCATCGTGCTGCAGTCGACGCCCGTGCTGGGCTGGATGGTGCCCTGAGCAGCGGAGAACGGTCGCGGCGTGGCAAGTGCTGCGGCTACGGCAAGGCGTCGATCATGCCCTCGACGAGGCCGGCCGCGTCCCTCGCTTGGAAGAACGCGATCGACTCCGCGACGATCCAGTACTCGTCCACGAAGACGTCGATGCGACCACGACCTGATTCGTTCCGGAAGTACGCCTGGCCCGGGAGGCCGTCGGCGGCGCTCGATTCCTGAGCGATCTCGCTCTGCACCCGGTCTGCGCTGTCGGCTGTGAAGTGTGCGACTGCGAAGGAGTACTGTTCACCGCTCGTCTGATGGAGGAGGCCGCACGCGACGCCGTCGACGTCAAGCGCGCGTGCCGCAGCGTCGGTCGGCCGGTAGTTCGGGTCTGTGCCGACGTTGGGGTTGTAGTCGTACACCGTCTGCGCATCAAGTAGCTGAGGGCAGGTTGCGTCCACCGGCGCGCTCTCGAGTGTGTCGCCCTCGGTGGTCGCCGATGGTTCCGGTGCGGCAGACGTCGCCCCTGGCGAGGGAGCGGGGCTCGTGGCAGAGGTTGTCGGCGACGCAGTCGGTATCGGGTCGCGGTCACCCGATGCGCAGCCTGCCAGGACGATCCCGAGTCCGACGATGGCCGCAATTGTCGTTGCACGACGTGGAGTCCCCATGCCACCCATTGTGCCCCCGCCCGCGCAGTCTGTGCGTTGCCGCGCCCGATAGGATCGGCAGTCGTGAATCCCGCCGACCTCGCCTCCGCTCTGCTCGCCGTCGTCCAGGGCGCGGTCGAGCGACGAGACGCCGGTCAGGCGACCTCGCTCACGGTCGACGACATCGCTCTGGAGCGCCCGCGCAATCGCGATCACGGCGACTGGGCGACCTCGATCGCTCTCAAGTGGGCGAAACGACTCGGGATGCCCCCGCGCGCGTTCGCCGAGGAGCTCGAGCCGGGCATCCTCGCGATCGAGGGCGTCGCCGCTGTCGAGATCGCCAGCCCCGGGTTCCTCAACATCCGCCTGGAGGCGGGTGCCGCCGGTGAGCTCGCGCGGGCCATCGTCGAGCAGGGAGAGGCCTACGGCCGCAACGACGCGCTCGCGGGCGAGGTCATCAACCTCGAGTTCGTATCGGCGAACCCGACGGGGCCGCTCCACATCGGCCACACCCGCTGGGCGGCCCTCGGCGACTCGCTCCGTCGCGTGCTCGCCGCGGCGGGCGCCGCCGTGACGAGCGAGTTCTACATCAACGACGCGGGAGCGCAGATCGACACCTTCGGCGAGTCGGTGCTCGCCGCGGCGCTCGGCGAGCCGGCGCCGGAGGGCGCATACCCCGGCACCTACATCGCCGAGCTCGGAGGCCGTGCTCTCGTGGAGCGCCCCGATCTGGGCGACCTGCCGCGCGCGGAGGCGATCCTCGTCGCGCGCGAGCTCGCCTACGCGTGGCAGCTGGCCGAGATCCAGTCGTCGCTCGAGCTCTTCAACGTGCACTTCGACGTGTGGTTCAGCGAGCGGACTCTGCACGCTCCCGACCCGGCATCCGGTGCGAGCCCCATCGACGAGGCCGTCGACCGCCTGCGGGTGCAGGGGCACGTCTTCGACGAGGACGACGCGATCTGGGTGCGCACGACCGACTTCGGCGACGACAAGGATCGCGTGATCCGGCGGGGCAACGGCGTCTACACCTACTTCGCCGCCGACGCCGCCTACTACCTGTCGAAGCGCGATCGCGGCTTCGGCCTCACGATCTACCTGCTGGGCGCCGACCACCACGGCTACGTGCACCGCCTCAAGGCGCTCGCGGGCGCGGCGGGTGACGACCCCGAGCGCGACATCGAGGTGCTCATCGGGCAGCTCGTGAGCATCAACGGCGCACGGCTGTCGAAGCGTGCGGGCAACATCATCGAGCTCGACGACCTGCGGGAGTGGCTGGGTACGGATGCTCTGCGCTACTCGCTCGGGCGCTACCCGGCCGACTCCCCGCTCACGCTGGACCCCGAGCTGCTGCGCAAGCGCACGAACGACAACCCCGTGTTCTACGTGCAGTACGCGCACGCCCGCACCCACCAGGTCGCCCGCAACGCGGCGGCAGCGGGGGTCGACGCCGCGAGCTTCGATGCGAGCCTGCTCACCCACGAGACGGAGAGCATTCTGCTCGGAGCGCTCGCCGAGTTTCCGCGCATCGTCGCGCAGGCCGCGTCGCTACGCGAACCGCACCGCGTCGCGCGGTACCTCGAGGAGCTCGCCGCGGCCTTCCACCGCTGGTACGACTCGTGCCGCGTGACGCCGCAGGGCGATCACCCCGTCGAGGCCGTGCACGGCACGCGGCTCGTCCTGAGCGATGCGACCGGCCAGGTGCTGCGCAACGGCCTGACCCTGCTGGGCGTCTCCGCCCCGGAGAGGATGTAACCGTGAGCGACCCGGCGAGGGAGCAGCAGCACGGGCAGCAGGAGCTCGTGGAGCAGGAGCCCGCGGCGCAGGAGCAGTCCGCGGGCGAGACCTCGCCGCACGATCGCCGCCGACGGCGGCGCATCCTCATCGCAGTCGCGGTCGTCCTCGCGCTCCTCGGCGCCCTCGTCGTCGCGGCCGTCGTGGGCGAGTCCATCGCGCGCCAGCAGGGCACGCTGCTCATCGCGACGGAGGTGCGGGAGGCCTTCGATCTCGAGGAGGACCACCCGGTCGAGGTGGGGTTCGTCGGGTTCTCGGTGCTCGCGCAACTGGCCGGCGGTGAGCTCGACGGCGTCACGGTCGACGTGCCCGGCCTCCCGGTGGGGGAGCTGCGCGGCGATCTCGAGATCATCGCATCGGGGGTGCCGCTCGACCTCGAGCAGCCCACCGAGAAGCTCCAGGCCGTCTACCGCGTCGCGGAGGGCGACCTCGCGGGGCTCTCCGGCTTCCTCGCCGGCACTGTCGTCAACGACATCGCGCTCGACGACCGCCTGATCAGATTCGGCACCGGGTTCGAGATCTTCGGTGCGAGCTTCGACCTCGCGATCGGCGTCGAGCCCTCCGTCGACGAGGGCCGCCTCGCGTTCACGCCGCGCAGCATCGACTTCAACGGCCAGAGCATCGACGTCGAGGCGCTGCGCTCGCAGTTCGGAGCCATCGTGGACCCGCTCCTCGACTCCCGTGACTTCTGCGTCGCCGAGCTTCTGCCCGCCGCACTGACCCTCACGTCGGTGCAGGTGGGCGACGAGCAGCTCGTCATCGTGCTCGCGGCCGAGGAGACCGCTCTGGGCGGCCCGGGGTTCGCCGAGCTCGGCTCCTGCGGCTGACGTGCGGGCCGCGCCCGGGGCGACGCGGCTAGACTGGCGGCGGCTTCAGGGACCAAGCCGGGTTCGCTCGCCTCACAACACATGCAGATTTCCCCCGTGAGGTGTTTACCGTGCTCGACAACGCGCTCGCTCCGCCGTGGCTGATCCGCCCCGGTGACGCGAACGCGCTCGACTCGCCGCTCTGGCCGGCTACCGCGCGGCGCACGTCCTCCGGCGAGCTCGAGATCGGGGGAGTCGCGGCGAGCCGCCTCGCCGCCGACCACGGCACGCCCCTCTACATCGTCGATGAGACGGATGCCCGTGCCCGCGCCGCCCGCACGCGCGAGGCCTTCGTCTCGGCCTTCGCGGCGCACGGCTCGAGCGCGACCGTCTACTACGCCTCCAAGGCTCTCCTGACGACCGAGGTCGCCCGGTGGATGGTCGAGGCGGGCCTCCGCCTCGATGTCGCGAGCGGCGGCGAGCTCGCGGTCGCGCTCGCAGCGGGGGTGGACCCTGCTCTGCTCGGCCTGCATGGAAACAACAAGTCGCTCGCCGAGATCGACCGCGCGGTCGCCGCGGGCGTGGGCACGATCGTGCTCGACAGCCTCGAGGAGGTCGAGCGCGTCGCCGACGCCGCGCGGCGCCACGACCGCACTCAGGCGGTGCGGCTGCGCATCAACTCGGGAGTGCACGCGCACACCCATGAGTACCTCGCGACGGCGCGGGAGGACCAGAAGTTCGGCGTCCCCCTTGCCGATGCGCTCGCCGCGGTCACCGCGATCCGCGCGCGGCCGTCGCTGCGCTTCCTCGGCCTGCACTCCCACATCGGCTCGCAGATCTTCGTCGTCGACGGCTTCCTCGAAGCGGCCAGGCGGCTGCTCGCGGTTCACGCCGAGCTGCTCGCCGGGGGCGACGTTCCCGAGCTCAACCTCGGCGGCGGCTTCGGCATCGCCTACGTCGTCGGCGACGCACCGCCCGCGATCGAGGACATCGCGACGGGGCTCGCCGAGGCGGTGGCGGGCGTGTGCCGCGAGCTGAGCATCCCGATGCCGGCCGTCGCGGTCGAGCCGGGGCGCACGATCGTCGGGCCCGCGGGCGTCACCCTCTACGAGGTCGGCACGACGAAGGATGTCACCGTCGCGCTCGACGACGGCGGCAGCGCCGTGCGCCGCTACGTGAGCGTCGACGGCGGCATGAGCGACAACGCGCGGCCCGCACTGTACGGCGCCGACTACTCGGTGCGGCTCGCGAGCCGCAGCTCGACGGTCGACCCCGTGCTCGTGCGCCTCGCCGGCAAGCACTGCGAGAGTGGCGACATCGTCGTGCACGCCGACTGGCTGCCGGGCGACGTCGGGGCGGGCGACCTCGTCGCGGTACCCGCGACGGGCGCCTACTGCTTCTCGCTCGCGAGCAACTACAACTACCTCGTGCGCCCGGCGGTCGTCGCCGTGCGCGATGGCACGGCCCGCACCCTCGTGCGCCGGGAGACCGAGCATGACCTGCTGCGCCGGGACACCGGCTACAACCCCATCGACCAAGGAGTCTCCGAGTGATCGAGTACCGCAACCTCCGCATCGCCCTCCTGGGGGCCGGCAGCGTCGGCGCCCAGGTCGCCGACCAGCTGCTGACCCACGCCGACGAGCTGGCGGCCCGAATCGGCGCCGGCGTCGAGCTCACGGGCATCGCGGTGCGCGACGTGGATGCTCCGCGCGACGTCGAGCTGCCGCGCGAGCTGCTCACGACCGATGCCGAGTCGCTCATCCTCGGCTCCGACATCGTCGTCGAGCTCATGGGCGGTCTCGAGCCGGCCCGTACGCTCATCCTCCAGGCGCTCGCCTCGGGCGCGGACGTCGTGACGGCGAACAAGGCGCTCATGGCCACGCACGGCCCCGAGCTGTTCGAGGCGGCCGGCCAGGTCGGCGCGCAGCTCTACTACGAGGCCGCCGTCGGCGGGGCGATCCCGATCATCCGGCCGCTGCGCGACTCGCTCGCGGGCGACCGCGTCGAGCGCATCCTCGGCATCGTCAACGGCACGACGAACTTCATCCTCGACCGCATGGACACGCGGGGCGAGTCGCTCGAGCAGGCGCTCGCGATCGCGGGCGAGCTCGGCTACGCCGAGGCCGACCCGACCGCCGACATCGAGGGCTACGACGCCGCGCAGAAGGCCGGCATCCTCGCGAGCCTCGCCTTCCACACGCTCGTGCCGATCGAGTCGGTGCACCGCGAGGGCATCACGGGCGTCACCCTCGACCAGGTGGTCGCCGCGCGCAAGGCCGGCTACGTCGTCAAGCTGCTCGCGATCTGCGAGCGCCTGCGCGATGCCGACGGGGTCGACGGCGTCTCGGCCCGCGTCTACCCCGCGCTCGTACCAGACACCCACCCGCTCGCGGCCGTGCACGGCGCGAACAATGCCGTCTTCGTCGAGGCGGAGGCGGCCGGGCCCCTCATGTTCTACGGGGCCGGAGCGGGCGGCATCCAGACGGCCTCGGCCGTCCTGGGCGACGTCGTCTCGGCTGCGCGCCGGCACGTCGTCGGAGGCCCCGGCGTTGCCGAGAGCACGCACGCCGACCTCCCCGTGCTGCCGATCTCCTCCATCACGACCCGCTATCAGATCACCGTCGAGGTGCTCGACGAGCCGGGCGTGCTCGCCGCGATCGCCGCGGTGTTCCTCGAGCACGGCGTCTCGGTCGAGACGCTCGAGCAGACGGTGCCCGAGACCGAGCCTGGTTCGGAGCCGTCAGCCGCCGCCGCTACCCTGGTGATCGGTACTCACCGGGCCGCAGAGGCCGATCTCGCCGCAACGGTCGCGGCACTGACCAGCAGCAGCGTGGTGCACCGCATCGCGAGCGTGCTGCGAGTAGAAGGGCTCTCATGAGCAGGCAGTGGAAGGGCGTGCTGCGCGAGTACGCCGACCGTCTCGACATCAGCGAGGCGACCCCCATCATCACGCTCGGGGAGGGCGGGACGCCCCTCATCCCCGCGCGGTACCTCTCGGAGCGCACGGGCGCGAAGGTCTTCGTGAAGTACGAGGGCATGAACCCCACCGGGTCCTTCAAGGATCGCGGCATGACGATGGCGATCTCGAAGGCCGTCGAGCACGGTGCCAAGGCCGTCATCTGCGCGTCGACCGGCAACACCTCCGCCTCCGCCGCCGCGTACGCGACGCACGCGGGTATCACCGCCGCCGTGCTCGTGCCCGACGGCAAGATCGCGATGGGCAAGCTCAGCCAGGCCGTCGCCCACAAGGCCGAACTCATCCAGATTCAGGGCAACTTCGACGACTGCCTCGACATTGCGCGCGACCTTGCCGCGAACTACCCCGTGCACCTCGTCAACTCGGTCAACCCCGATCGCATCGAGGGCCAGAAGACGGCGGCGTTCGAGGTCGTCGAGGTGCTCGAGGACGCCCCCGACTTCCACATCGTGCCCGTCGGCAACGCGGGCAACTACACCGCCTACCACCGCGGCTACCGCGAGGAGCTCGAGCGCGGCACGACGACGAAGATGCCGCGCATGCTCGGCTTCCAGGCCGCGGGCAGCGCGCCGATCGTCCTCGGCGAGCCCGTCAAGCACCCCGAGACGATCGCGAGCGCGATCCGCATCGGCAACCCGGCATCGTGGGAGCTCGCCCTCACCGCGCGGGATGACAGCCGGGGCTACTTCGGGGCGATCGACGACGCCGGCATCCTCGAGGCGCATCGCCTGCTGTCGCGCGAGGTCGGCATCTTCGTCGAGCCCGCGAGCGCTATCTCGGTCGCCGGGCTGCTCGAGCGAGCGGAGGCGGGCGCGATCCCGGCCGGCTCGACGGTCGTGCTCACGGTCACGGGCCACGGGCTCAAAGACCCGCAGTGGGCTCTCAAGGGCCCCGACGGCGTCGACGTGCAGCCCACGGTCGTCGGTGTCGACACCGCCGAGGTCGCCTCGGTGCTCGGCTTGCAGCGGGTGAGCGCGTGACCGCGGTCGACCCCCGGCTCGCCGGGCGCAGCGTGCACGTCAAGGTGCCGGCGACGACCGCGAACCTCGGCCCCGGCTTCGACACGCTCGGTCTCGCGCTCTCCGTCTACGACGAGCTCGAGGTGACCGTGCGCGAGGCGCCCGGCGCGACCGTCGACGTGCGCGGTGTCGGCGCGGGCGAGGTGCCCACCGATGACACGAACCTCGTCGTGCGTGCGATCCGGCACACCTTCGACCACTACGAGGTGCCCATGCCCGGGCTCGACCTCGTGGCGAACAACGTGATTCCGCACGGGCGCGGCATGGGCTCCTCCGGCGCCGCGATCGTCGCGGGCGTCATGGCCGCCAAGGGCCTCCTGGCCGGCATCGTCGACCTCGACTCCGACGCGCTGCTCGCGCGCGCGACCGAGCTCGAGGGCCACCCCGACAACGTGGCCCCCGCGCTCTTCGGCGGCCTCACGATCGCGTGGGTGACTCCCGAGGGGCCGCAGCACAAGCGGCTCACCGTCCACCGCGGAGTCTCCCTCCTCGTGTGCGTGCCCGAGTCGAGCACCATGTCGACGGCGCTCGCCCGCTCGCTCCAGCCCGAGTCGGTGCCGCACCAGGACGCGATCTTCAACGTCTCGCGCTCCGCCCTCCTCATCGCGGCCCTCATCCAGAGCCCCGAGCTGCTGCACGCCGCCACCGAGGACCGCCTGCACCAGAGCTATCGGGCGAGCGCCATGCCCGAGACGGATGCTCTCATCCAGCTTCTGCGCACCGCGGGCTTCGCGGCCGTCGTGTCGGGTGCGGGCCCCTCGATCCTCGTCCTGTGCAGTGACCCGGCGCAGCGCCTGAAGGCCGCAGAGCTCGTGCGCAGCCACGCCACCACGCCGTGGGAGTCGCACATGCTGGCCGTCGATTTCAAGGGTGCTACAGTTATCGAACGTTCGGCGGACGTTGCGGCCTAGCCCACGATCCGACCGGAATTCACCCTCAGCTCTGAGTTTCCCCGTCTCGTACGCGCCACGCGTGAACGACACCGTCACCGGTTTCTTCCTCGCGTCGCCTCTCGATCGAGGGGGCTCAATGCAGAGCATCCTCCCTGAGCGTTTCCTCGCCAGTGGAGACGAAAGGAACCTTGAACCCCGTGACCGATTCCACAGCACCGTCGTCTGCGACGGGCACCCCCACCGATCTGACCACGCTCAAGCTCGCCGACCTTCAGCGTCTGGCGACCGAGCGAGGCATCCCCGGTGTGTCCAAACTGCGCAAGGGAGACCTCGTGGCCGCCATCCAGAACAGCTCGCCGAAAGACTCCGCTAGCGACGCGTCAACCGAGGCCGCTCAGGCGGCCGACCAGTCGACGCAGGCCGCGCCCGCGGCCGACCAGTCCACGCAGGCCGCGCCTGCGGCCGACCAGCCCGAGCAGGCGGCAGCGAGCGCGCCGGCAGCCGAGGAGGCCGCACCGCGTCGCCGCTCCTCACGCCGTGCGACGACGGACACCGTGACGCCGCAGGCGGCCTCCGAGCAGCCCGCGAAGGTCGAGCAGCCTGCGACCGCTGAGCAGGCCGACACGGCCGACCAGCCGGAGAAGTCCGACCAGCCGGAGAAGTCCGACCAGCCGGAGAAGTCCGACCAGCCGGAGAAGTCCGACCAGCCGGAGAAGTCCGACCAGTCGAACAATACCGAGCAGCCCGCGAAGGCCGAGCAGTCTGACAAGGCCGACCAGTCCTACAAGGCGGAGCAATCCGACAGGTCGCAGGGCGACGATGCCGACGGCGATGACTCCTCGCAGGGTGGTCGCGGTCGGGGCCGTGGTCGCAACCGCAACCGCGGTGGCGAGCGCTCCGACAGCGACGGCGGCGACAGCGGCACGCGCGGCGGCCGTGGCCGCGGCGGCAACCAGGGTGGCCAGAACCAGGGCAACCAGAACCAGGCGGCCAAGGGCGGCCAGGGCGACGGCGGCCAGGACGACGGCAACCAGGGCCGCGGCAACCAGGGCGGCCAGAACAACCAGGGCAACCAGAACCAGGGCGGCACTAAGGGCCCCGAGCGCTCTGAGCGTGCCGATCAGGATTCCGAGGGCCGCGGTCGCGGTCGCGGGCGTGACCGCAAGCGCGGTCGAGGCCCGGGTGGCGACGACGCCGAGCCCGAGGTGAGCGACGACGACGTGCTCATCCCCGTGGCGGGCATCCTCGACGTTCTCGACAACTACGCGTTCGTGCGCACGACCGGCTACCTGCCGGGCCCGAGCGACGTCTACGTCTCGCTCGGCCAGGTCAAGAAGTACCAGTTGCGCAAGGGCGACGCCGTCGTCGGTGCGATCCGCCAGCCGCGCGAGGGCGAGAACCAGGGGCGTCAGAAGTACAACGCGCTCGTGCGCGTCGACTCGATCAACGGACAGTCGATCGAGGAGGCCGCCTCGCGCGTCGAGTTCAGCAAGCTCACGCCGCTCTACCCGACCGAGCGACTGCGCCTCGAGACCGACCCGACGATGCTCTCGACGCGCATCATCGACCTCGTGGCCCCCATCGGCAAGGGCCAGCGCGGCCTCATCGTCTCGCCCCCCAAGGCGGGCAAGACCCTCGTGCTGCAGGCCATCGCCAACGCGATCGCGAAGAACAACCCCGAGGCGCACCTCATGGTCGTGCTCGTGGACGAGCGGCCCGAAGAGGTCACCGACATGCAGCGCTCGGTCAAGGGCGAGGTCATCGCCTCGACCTTCGACCGGCCCGCCGAGGACCACACGACGGTCGCCGAGCTCGCCATCGAGCGCGCCAAGCGCCTCGTGGAGCTCGGGCACGACGTCGTCGTCCTGCTCGACTCGATCACCCGCCTGGGCCGCGCGTACAACGTGACGGCGCCGACGAGCGGGCGCATCCTCTCGGGTGGCGTCGACTCGGCCGCGCTGTACCCGCCGAAGCGCTTCTTCGGCGCTGCGCGCAATATCGAGGACGGCGGTTCGCTCACGATCCTCGCGACGGCGCTCGTCGAGACCGGGTCCAAGATGGACGAGGTCATCTTCGAGGAGTTCAAGGGTACCGGCAACATGGAGCTGCGGCTCTCGCGCCAGCTCGCCGACAAGCGCATCTTCCCGGCCGTCGACATCTCGGCTTCGGGCACGCGCCGCGAGGAGATGCTGCTCGGCGCCGACGAGGTCAAGGTCACGTGGCAGCTGCGCCGCGCGCTCGCGAGCCTCGACACCCAGCAGTCGCTCGACATGGTGCTCGGCAAGCTGCGCGAGACGAGCTCGAACGTCGAGTTCCTCGTCGCCGTGCAGAAGTCCCTGCCGGCGGCGGGCGCGCACAAGGTCGACTAGGCCGTGTTCGAATCCGTCGACGCGCTCATCGCCGAGCACCGCGAGCTGCAGAACCAGCTCGCGGACCCTGCGGTGCACGCCGACCCGGCGCGCTCGAAGAAGCTCAACCGCCGCTACGCCGAGCTGAGCCGCATCGTGTCGGCGCACGAGCACTGGCAGCAGGCCGGGGAGGACCTCGCCGCGGCGCGCGAGCTCGCGAAGGACGACGAGGCCTTCGCGGCCGAGGTGCCCGCGCTCGAGACCGAGCTCGTCGACCGTACTGAGAACCTGCGCCGCCTCCTCATCCCGCGCGACCCGGACGACGGGCGCGACGTCATCATGGAGATCAAGGGCGGCGAGGGCGGCGAGGAGTCGGCGCTCTTCGCGGCCGACCTGCTGCGCATGTACACGTACTACGCCGAGTCGCGCGGCTGGAAGGTCGAGCTGCTCGACTCGACGACGAGCGACATGGGCGGGTACAAGAACGTGCAGGCGGCGATCAAGTCGACCTCGACCGATCCGGCCCAGGGCGTGTGGGCGAGCATGAAGTACGAGGGCGGCGTGCACCGCGTGCAGCGTGTGCCGGCGACGGAGTCGCAGGGGCGCATCCACACCTCGACGACGGGCGTGCTCGTCTTTCCCGAGGTGGATGAGCCTGAAGAGGTCGACATCAACCAGAACGACCTCAAGATCGACGTCTTCCGCTCCTCCGGCCCCGGCGGCCAGTCGGTCAACACGACCGATTCGGCCGTGCGCATCACGCACCTGCCGACCGGCATCGTCGTGTCGATGCAGAACGAGAAGAGCCAGATCCAGAATCGCGAGGCCGCCATGCGCGTCCTGCGCGCCCGTATTCTCGCGAAGCAGCAGGAGGAGCGGGATGCTCTCGCGAGCGATGCCCGCAAGAGCCAGATTCGCGGCATGGACCGCTCGGAGCGCATCCGCACCTACAACTTCCCCGAGAACCGCATCGCCGACCACCGCACGGGGTTCAAGGCCTACAACCTCGACGGCGTCATGAACGGCGCCCTCGGCCCCGTCATCGAGTCGTGCATCGCCGCCGACGAGGAGGCCCGCCTGGCCGCTCTCGGCGACGAGACGGCGTGAGCGACCGCGACGTGAGCACGACCACCGGGCCCGCGCTCGCCCCGGATCTCGCCGCTGTGCGCGCCGACGCGATCGACCGCTTGCGCGAGGCGGGCATCCCGACTCCGGAGGCCGACGCCGACCTGCTCATCGGCCACGTGCTCGGCTGCAGTCGCGGCCAGGTGCAGGCGAAGGCGCTCATCGCCGCACCCCTCGACGCCGAGCAGCGCATGATCATCGCCGAGTCGATCGAGCGCCGCGCGAGCCGCGAGCCCGTGCAGCACATCACGGGCCGTGCGGGCTTCCGCACCCTCGAGCTCGAGGTCGGCCCCGGCGTGTTCGTGCCGCGGCCAGAGACCGAGCAGGTCGTGCAGCACGCGATCGACGCCCTCTTGAACGTTGCCTCGCCGCACCCGCTCGCCGTCGACCTCGGCTCGGGCAGCGGCGCGATCGCCCTCGCCCTAGCCGTCGAGGTGCCGCACGCGCGCGTCGTCGCCGTCGAGAACTCGCCGGCCGCCTTCGTGTGGACGAACCGCAACGTGCGCCGCTGGGGCGACGACCGCGTGCGCACCGTCTTCGCCGACCTCGCGGATGCTCTGCCGGAGCTCGACGGCACCGTCGACATCGTCGCCTCCAACCCCCCGTACATTCCCCGCGACGCGGTGCCGCGCGACCCCGAGGTGCGCTTGTTCGACCCCGCGCACGCGCTGTACGGGGGAGAGGATGGGCTGGATGCCGTGCGCGCGGTCTCGACGACGGCCCGCCGCCTGCTCCACCCGGGTGGCACGCTCGTGCTCGAGCACGGCGAGTTGCAGGCTGCCGACATCGCGGCGCTCCTGCGCGCGGACGGCTGGACCGCGATCACCCACCACCGCGACCTCCTCGGCCGCGACCGGGCGACCACCGCCACCCGCTGAGCAACGCATCCCCTTCGTCGGGATATAGCGCGGTGATATATTCGCTGCATGGCTCGCTTCTCCACGACTCAGCCCGGCGAGCTCATCCGCCGGGCTCGACTCGACGCTGGGCTCACCCAGAGCGAGCTGGCGCGCCGCGCCGGAATCAGCCAGCCGAGTCTCGCGCAGATGGAGAAGGGCACGCGCGCGGCGTCAGACGAGATGCTCGAGAGAGTGCTGCGTGCGGCCGACTATCGCCCGTCACTGCCCCTTGCCGACTACGCCGATCAGATCACCGCGATCGCGGCACGGCGGGGCATCGAGAGGGTTCGGGTGTTCGGCTCGACTGTCCACGGAGAAGACCACTTTGACAGCGACATCGACCTCCTCGTGTCGCCTGGTCCGCGCGTCGACCTCTTCGACCTGGCGCTGTTTGCCGAGGAGGTGCGCGCCTTGACCGGGTTCCCGGTCGACGTGGTCACAGACACCGCCGTCTCGCCGCAGGCCGCGGAGGCGGCACTCGAGGCTGTAGCACTGTGACCGACAGGGGCGATGCGCGCCGCTTCGAGCCACGGCCACGAAGCGACACCGATCGACGTGCGAGCACGGACGCTCAGAACATTCGAGGCGAGCTGCAGCGCATCCTGCACCGGTGCGAGTCCGTCATTGAGTCGGGTCGCGAGTCTTTCGCAGAGGGAGCGCCCCACTACGACGTCGCCAGCATGGTCGTCATCCGCCTGGCGGCTCTTCTCGAGCGCCCTGAGTTCGCGCACCTCGCCGAGCGGCTGACTCCGGACGAAATCACGGCGATCAAGGCAACCCGGAACATCGCCGCGCACGCGGGCTATGTCGGCATGAACGACGACCTCTTCTGGGCGGCAGTCACTGTCCGCATCCCGGAGATCGTTGATCGTTTGCTCGCCGAGCACTGACATGGAAGGGGAGGGTGCAGACGTGAATCCAGTCGGCGTGATCATCACAGCGGCTCTGTTCGCGATCGGGGTGCTGACACTGGTTTTCGCTCGACAGGCTGCGGATGCGAACCGAAAACTGCTGGAATCAGCCTCGACGATGTCGTCCTTGAAGGCGGCGGAGCGATCGACGCCGACCCAGATGAGGATTGCCGGCGGGGGAGCGTTGCTGATGTCGCTGATTGGCTTCTTGTACGGGATTCTCCCGCATCTTCTCGAGTGACTATGCCGGGTAGGGGTACTCCGCCGACCGCCCCTGGAAGGTCAGGATCGCCTCGTTGCGCACGCGGCCACCCTCGATCTCGATCGCTCGCGTGATGGTGTCGGATGACGCCCACGACGCCGGCCCCTCCATCACGGTGCGGAGGAACGGCATGAGCGCCTCGCTGATCTCCCAGGTCGCCGAGTTCCACAGCAGCGTGGGGGTGTGATCCACCGCGTAGTAGTTCGTCGAGTCGCCGACCGTGAACATTGGGTCGGCGAAGGACGTCGGCCTCGCCCAGCTGAATCCCATGCCCTCGTCGATCGACACGTCGACGATGAGGCTCCCAGGGCGGAAGGCGTCGAGGTCGTCGAGACGCAGATACGTCAGCGGTGCATTCGGGTCCTGCAGCGTGCAGTTGACGACGATGTCGTTCCTCGACAGGTACTCGGGCAGGGCGACCGGCCCCTCATCGGTGTTCACGGTGCTCGCCGACGGGGAGGCGTCGTCATGCTCGAACTGCACGATGTCGACCGAGGGGATCGGTGAGCTGACGGCGGCGATGTCGCGGTTCGTGAGCACGCGCACATCGTGCACGCCGTGAGCATTGAGCGCCGTCACGGCACCGCGTGCGGTCGCTCCGAAGCCGATGACGATCGCGGTCAGGCGACGGCCGTAGTCGCCGGTCGAGCCGCACAGCTGCAGGGCGTGGATGACGGAGCAGTACCCGGCGAGCTCATTGTTCTTGTGGAAGACGTGCAGGCCGAAGCTGCCGTCGCTGCGCCAGTGGTTCATGGCCTCCCACGCGATGAGCGTGAGGCTCTTGTCGATGGCGAGCTGCGTGATCTCGGGATCCTGCACGCAGTGCGGCCAGCCCCACAGCACCTGGCCCTCCCGCAAGGCCTGCACGTCGGCGGCCTGCGGCTTGGGCAGCAGCACGACGTCGGCCCGGTCGAAAATCTCTGCCCGATCGAGCATGCCGCCCACGAGGGGCTCGAGCTCGGCATCGGCGACACCGAAGCGGGCGCCGTAGCCGCGCTCGAGAAACATGCGCGCCCGCAGGTCGGCATCGATGCGCTCGACGTGCGCGGGGTGGATCGGCAGGCGTCGCTCATCGGCCTTGCGCGATGTCGCGATCACACCGAGGCGCAGCAGCTCGGAGGAGGCATCGGGTGGTGTCATGCCTGAAGCCTAGGCTCCGCTGCGAGGGCCCCGAGCCAGAGCCCCGAGCCAGGGCCCGGCGCCAGGGCCGACGCTAGGCGGCGGCTTCGCGCTCCGCCGCGAAGGCCTCGATGGCCGCGAGCAGGCCGGCCGCATCGCGGTAGTGGTGCGCGGTGATGCCGAGCGACTGGGCGCCCTCGACGTTCTCGAGCCGGTCATCCGTGAAGAAGGTGCTCTCGGCGACCGCGCCGTAGTGCGCCATCGCGCGCTCGAAGACGACCGGGTCGGGCTTGCGCGCGCCGAAGATGGCGCTCGCGTGCAGGTTGTCACGGCCCATGATGTCGACGAGCTCGGCGGCGACCTCGTGCAGGTGCTCGTGGATGAGGATGCCGTTGTTGGTCAGCAGCGCGACCCTGCCGAGCTCGGCCGCGCGCCGCACGGCGTCGAGCTCGTCGGGCCGCGCGGTCGTTGCCTCGGCACGGAACCGCACCCAGTCCTCGCGCGAGACCTCCGTGCCGATCGCGGCACACACGCTCGCCAAGTACTCGTGCGCGTCGGCGGGGTCGCCCGCCTCGGCCCGCCACTCGAGCCCGTTGACCCACCAGCGCCGGCGCAGCTCGGCGAGGTCGTGCCCGCTGCGCTCCGTGAGCGACGCCATGCGCGCCCGCCAGTCGTAGTCGTACAGAACGTCGTCCATGTCGAAGAGGAACAGCAGGCTCATGAGAGCGCCAGTCTGCCCTACTACGATGAGAGGCATCATGGCCACGGTGTACGACTGCTCGAACGAGAGCGAACTCCTCGAGGGTCTGCGGGCCGCGCGCGGCGCCATCGGACGCGGCGAGCTCGTCGTCGTGCCGACCGACACGGTCTACGGGGTCGCCGCCGACGCCTTCCGCGCTGAAGCCGTCCAGCGCCTCCTCGACGCCAAGGAGCGCGGGCGGGACGCCCCGCCTCCCGTCCTCATCCCGGGCATCCCGACTCTCGCCGCCCTTGCCGAGACGGTGCCCGACGAGGTGACCGCGCTCGTCAAGAAGTTCTGGCCCGGTGGCCTCACCGTGATCGTCGAGGCGCGCGAATCGCTCGCGTGGGATCTGGGCGAGACTCGCGGAACGGTCGCCTTGAGGATGCCCGACAATCGCTACACCCTGAATCTGCTCGCCGACACGGGTCCGCTGGCCGTCTCGAGCGCCAACATCAGCGGTGAACCGGCTGCGCGCACCGCCGCCGAGGCGCAGGCCATGCTCGGCGATCGCGTAAGCGTCTACCTCGACGCCGGCGAGGTCGGGGCGCCCCCCGCTGACGGTGCTGACCCCGGGTCGACCATCGTCGACGCGACGAGCCTCCACCTGCCCGAGGGCAGGCTGCGCATCCTGCGGCAGGGCGTCATCTCCGCCGAGGAGCTCGCGCGCATCGTCGGTACGGAGCGCCTGGCGTGACCTTCTACGTGCTCGTCGGGCTCATCGCGGCCGTCGTGAGCTTCGGGGCCTCGTGGGCGGTGCTGCGGCTGGGCCATCGCTTCAAGATCTATCCGGGCATCCGCGATCGGGATGTGCACACGACACCCACCCCCCGTCTCGGCGGCATCGCCATCGCCGTCGGCATTCTCGTCGCCCTCGCCGCCGCCTCCCAGATCAGCTGGTTCCGACTCGTCTACGCCGACCCCTTCCCGCTGCTCGCGATCGTCGTCGGCGCTCTCGTCATGCTCACCATCGGTGTCGTCGACGACCTCTACGACCTCGACTGGCTCACCAAGCTCGCCGGGCAGCTGCTCGTCGGCGGGTTCCTCGCCTGGGCGGGCGTTCAGATCCTCTCCCTGCCCATCGGCGGCATCACGATCCTCTCGCCGAACCTCTCCCTCATCATCACCGTGCTCGCCGTCGTGCTCGTGATGAACGCCGTCAACTTCATCGACGGCCTCGACGGCCTCGTCGCCGGCGTCACGCTCCTCGCCGGTGGCGTCTTCTTCATCTACAGCTACCTGCTCGCGATCAACACCTCGCAGACCGCGTTCAACCTCGCCTCGCTGCTCATGGCCGTGCTGCTGGGGGCCGTCGCCGGGTTCCTGCCCTTCAACTGGCACCCCGCGAAGATCTTCATGGGCGACGGGGGAGCGCTCGTGGTCGGGCTCCTGCTCGCCGTCTCCACCGTCACCGTGACGGGCCAGATCAACCCTGCCGCGGTCGACGCAGGTCAGCTGCTGCCCGCCTTCATCCCGATCCTGCTGCCGTTCGCCGTGCTCGTCGTGCCGCTGCTCGACTTCGGCCTCGCCGTGCTGCGCCGCCTGCGCGCCGGCAAGTCGCCATTCAGCGCCGACCGCAAGCACCTCCACCATCGGCTGCTCGACATGGGCCACTCGCACCTGCACGCCGTCCTCATCTTCTACGCGTGGACGGCAGTCGTGGCGATCGGCACCCTCCTGTTCATGTTCGTCGCCTGGTGGTGGGCGCTCACCGCGATCATCGTGGGCCTCATCGCGTGCGCCTTCGTGACGCTCGCCCCCCTCACGCGCGAGAAGCGGCGCGCCGTCGAGTCCTACGACGCCGAATCGCTCGAAGCGGACGCGACGAACGACGATGACACCACTGCCACGTCAACAACCACGGCCCTGGCTACAACCACGGCCCCGACGACCCCCGCGGAGACTTCCCGATGACCACGACACCCCCTCGCTCGAGCGCCGCACCCGTCCTGCGGCTCTCCCTCCTCTACGGCGCGGCTCTGTTCGCCGCGATCGCCGTCGTCGGCAGCGTCGTCGGCGCGCTCGTGAGCGAGCTTCCCGGGCTTCTCAGCGCGCTCATCGGCGCCGGCATGGGCTTCGTCTTCCTCGCCGTGACCGCCGCGAGCATCCTGCTGGCCGACCGGATCACGAAGGGCGACCTGCTCTCGCCCGTGTTCTTCGCCCTCGTGCTCGGCGCCTGGCTGCTCAAGTTCGTGGTGTTCCTCGTGCTCGTGTTCACCCTGCGCGAGGCTTCCTTCGTCGACCCCGTCGTGCTCTTCGTGACCCTCGTGATCGCCGTCCTCGGCGGTCTCGTGACCGACCTCGTGGCCGTGTCGCGCGGGCGTGTGCCCTACGTGAGCGACATCACCCTGCCCGGCTCCTCGTAGCGCTGACCTCGATTCGGCCGGGCGCTCCAACTGTTGGTAGGGTGGAGTAATCGATGCCGATCGCCGCGTCATGACCCCGTGATGCCCCGATTCTGGAGACTCCCCTGAGCGCTGCCGCCCTGATCCCGTTCCTGCCAGTGACGACCGTTGACGGTTCGGACGGGCCGGAGTTCAGCGGTCCCTCGATCGGTGACTTCTTCCCTCCGGCTATCTTCTTCGAGGGCAACGAGTTCTTCCAGATCGACCGCATCATGCTGCTGCGCCTCGTCATCGCGGGGCTTCTCATCCTCATGTTCTGGCTCGGCACGCGCCGCATGAGCATCGTGCCCGGCCGCTTCCAGGGCACGATCGAGATGGCGCTCGACTTCGTGCGCATCAACATCGCGGAAGACCTGCTCGGCAAGGTCGACGGCAAGCGCTTCCTGCCGCTGCTCACGACGATCTTCTTCCTCGTGCTGTTCCTCAACCTCACGGGCATCGTTCCCGGCATCAACATCGCGGGAACCTCCGTAATCGGTCTGCCGCTCGTGCTCGCCGCCGCCTCCTACCTCGCGTTCGTCTACGCGGGGTTGCGCAAGCACCCGGTCGCCTTCTTCCGCAACGCGCTCTTCCCGCCCGGTGTGCCGTGGCCGCTCTACATCATCGTGACGCCCATCGAGCTCGTCTCCATGTTCGTGCTGCGCCCCGTCACACTCACGCTGCGACTGCTCATGAACATGGTCGTCGGCCACCTGCTGCTCGTGCTGTTCTTCTCGGCCTCCGCATTCTTCATGGTCGACCTCGGCGGCTGGTGGATTCTCGCGGGCGTCGGCACGCAGGCCTTCGGCATCGTGTTCACGTTCTTCGAGATCCTCGTCTCGCTGCTGCAGGCCTACGTCTTCACTCTTCTCACCGCCGTCTACCTCCAGCTCGCGCTGGCGGACGAGCACTAACAACGCAAGAGCCGGGCAGCCGCTCGGTTTGTCCCTCACCGGAAGGAAACACCCCTCGTGGACGCAAACACCGTTCTCGCCGAGATCACCGGCAACATCGCGACCGTCGGCTACGGCCTCGCGGCCATCGGCCCGGCCATCGGCGTGGGCATCGTCGTCGGCAAGACGATCGAGTCGGTCGCCCGCCAGCCTGAGCTGCAGGGTCGTCTGACCGTGCTCATGTACATCGGTATCGCCTTCACCGAGGCGCTCGCGTTCATCGGTATCGCGACCTACTTCATCTTCGTCTAAGGCTCACTCCATGCTCACTGAACTCGTCATTGCGGCGGAACCGGGGGAGGACGTCAACCCCCTGATCCCGGCGTGGTACGACATCGTCTACTCGATCATCCCGTTCGCGCTCGTCCTGCTGCTGTTCTGGAAGGTCGTCCTTCCGCGCATGCAGAAGATGCTCGACGAGCGCGCCGCGAAGATCGAGGGCGGCATCGAGCAGGCGGAGTCGGCTCAGGCCGAGGCCAAGGTGGCGCTCGAGAAGTACAACGCGATGCTCGCCGAGGCCCGTGCCGAGGCCGCGAAGATCCGCGAGCAGGCTCGCGTCGACGGCGGCGCCATCCTCGCCGAGCTTAAAGAGCAGGCGTCGAGCGAGGCCGCGCGCATCACCGCAACGGCGCAGGCCCAGATCGAGGCCGAGCGCCAGGCTGCGCTCGTCTCGTTGCGCTCGGAGGTCGGCTCGCTCGCGATCGACCTGGCGAGCGGCGTCATGGGGGAGTCCCTCGCGGACGACAAGAAGGCCACGGCGCTCGTCGACCGCTTCCTCGCCGACCTCGAGAAGTCAGAGACGGCGGCCAAGTAACCATGGGCTCAGCGACGCGAAGCGCTCTGGAGGCGGCACGCTCGGCACTCGCCGCCACGAAGAGCGTCGATCTCACGACGGGCGAGCAGCTGCTCGCGGCGTCGCGCACGATCGGCACGTCGACGCAGTTGCAGAGTGCGCTCACCGACCCCTCGGCCTCCCCGAAGGACAAGGAGGCGCTGCTCTCGGCCCTCTTCGGCAGTCTCTCCCCGGCCGCGCTCGCGCTTCTCACCGCCATGGCGCAGCAGCGCTGGTCGAACGCCGAGGAGTTCCTCGCCGGCCTCGAAGAGATCGGCATCCGCGCGGTGGCGTCGTCGACGTCCGCGGAAGCGGGTCTCGAGGCGGAGCTGTTCACGTTCGGTGCCGCTGTCGCGTCGGATGCTGAGCTCGAGCTCGCTCTCGGCAGCAAGCGCGGTTCGGCCGAGGGCAAGCGGTCGCTCGTGGAGAGCCTGCTCGCCGACAACGCGAGCACGCAGGCGGTCGCGATCGCCGGTCACCTCGTGCAGCAGCCTCGCGGCCGCCGCATCGGCGAGCTCGTGCGCACGGGTGCGGCGATCGTCGCCGACTCCTTCGGTAAGGGCATCGCCACCGTGAGCGTCGCCCGTCCGCTGAGCGACGAGCAGCGCGCATCCATCGGGGCCATGCTGCGAGAGCGCTACGGCCGCGACCACACCCTCAACCAGGTCATCGACCCCGCGCTCGTCGGCGGGGTCCGCGTTCAGGTCGGCGACGACGTGATCGACGGCAGCGTCGCTGCACGCTTGGCAGAACTCACACTTCGACTGGCCGGCTAGGTCCGCTCGAGAACACCAGACGGAGCCCCGCAGAGTCGGGGCTGCGAACGAAAAGGGAAGAACATGGCAGAACTTTCGATCAGCCCGGACGAGATCCGCGACGCGCTCAAGAAGTTCGCGCGCGACTACGCTCCCGGAGCCGCCGCTGCGACCGAGGTCGGCCGCGTGGTCGATGCCGCTGACGGCATCGCGCACGTCGAGGGCCTGCCCGGCGTGATGGCCAACGAGCTCATCCGCTTCTCCGACGGCACGCTCGGCCTTGCGCAGAACCTCGACGAGAGCGAGATCGGCGTCGTCGTGCTCGGCGAGTTCTCCGGCATCGTCGAGGGCATGGAGGTCACCCGCACGGGCGAGGTCCTCTCCGTCCCCGTCGGCGACGGCTACCTCGGCCGCGTCGTCGACCCGCTCGGCGCCCCCATCGACGGCCTCGGCGACATCGCCGACGAGGGCCGTCGCGCCCTCGAGCTGCAGGCGCCGGGCGTCATGCAGCGCAAGAGCGTCCACGAGCCCATGCAGACCGGCATCAAGGCGATCGACGCCATGATCCCCGTCGGTCGCGGCCAGCGCCAGCTCATCATCGGCGACCGCCAGACCGGCAAGACGGCGATCGCGGTCGACACGATCATCAACCAGAAGGCCAACTGGGAGTCGGGTGACACGAACAAGCAGGTGCGCTGCATCTACGTCGCCATCGGCCAGAAGGGCTCGACGATCGCCGCCGTCAAGGGCGCGCTCGAAGAGGCCGGCGCCATGGAGTACACGACGATCGTCGCGGCCCCCGCCTCCGACCCCGCGGGCTTCAAGTACCTCGCGCCCTACACCGGCTCGGCCATCGGCCAGCACTGGATGTACGGCGGCAAGCACGTGCTCATCATCTTCGACGACCTGTCGAAGCAGGCCGAGGCCTACCGCGCGGTCTCACTCCTCCTGCGTCGCCCGCCGGGTCGCGAGGCCTACCCCGGTGACGTCTTCTACCTGCACTCCCGCCTTCTCGAGCGCTGCGCGAAGCTCTCGGACGAGCTCGGTGCCGGGTCGATGACGGGTCTGCCGATCATCGAGACGAAGGCGAACGACGTCTCCGCCTACATCCCCACCAACGTCATCTCGATCACCGACGGCCAGATCTTCCTGCAGTCCGACCTGTTCAACTCGAACCAGCGCCCCGCAGTCGACGTCGGCATCTCCGTCTCGCGCGTCGGTGGCGACGCGCAGGTCAAGAGCATCAAGAAGGTCTCCGGCACGCTCAAGCTCGAGCTGGCCCAGTACCGCTCGCTCGAGGCGTTCGCGATGTTCGCCTCCGACCTCGATGCGACGAGCCGTCGCCAGTTGTCGCGCGGTGCGCGCTTGACCGAGCTGCTCAAGCAGCCGCAGTACTCGCCGTACCCCGTGGAGGAGCAGGTCGTCTCGATCTGGGCAGGCACGAAGGGCAAGCTCGACTCGATCGCGATCAGCGATGTGCTGCGCTTCGAGCGCGAGCTGCTCGATCACCTCCACCGCAACACCGAGATCCTCACCACCCTGCGCGAGACGAACGTGCTCGACGAGAAGACCGAGGGCGAGCTCGAGAAGGCGATCGACTCCTTCCTCGAGGAGTTCCAGGGCGGCGGCGCCGATGGCGTGCAGGCCGGCTCGGAGGAGTTCGACGAGACCGAGGAAGCCGACATCAACCAGGAGAAGATCGTGCGGAGGAAGCGCTAGAGCCTCGGCTCGATCGCGACCGACCACACGACGACACCTAAGGAAAGACGACACACATGGGAGCGCAACTTCGGGTCTACCGGCAGAAGATTCGTACTGCCCAGACGACCAAGAAGATCACGCGCGCGATGGAGCTCATCTCCGCCTCGCGGATTCAGAAGGCTCAGGCGCGCATGGCCGCGTCGGCGCCGTACGCCCGGGCGGTGACGCGCGCCGTATCGGCGGTCGCGACCTACTCGAACGTCGACCACGTGCTCACGACCGAGCGCGAGAACCCGACGCGGGCCGCCGTCGTCGTCTTCAGCTCGGACCGCGGACTTGCGGGCGCATTCTCCTCGCAGGCCATTCGTGAGGCGAACGAGCTGCGCACCCGACTCGAGGACGAGGGCAAGGAGGTCGTGAACTACCTCATCGGTCGCAAGGCCGTGCAGTACTTCGCGTTCCGTCGCCGTGCCGCGGCCAAGGAGTGGACGGGCAACACCGACCAGCCTGAGTTCTCCACGGCCAAGGACATCGCCGACACTCTCGTCGAGGCGTTCATCGCCGGCGGCGAGGGCGGCGAGGGCGTCGACGAGATTCACATCGTCTACAACCGCTTCGTCAACCTTGTTTCGCAGGTTCCCGAGATCGTGCGCGTCTTGCCCCTCGAGGTCGTCGACGGTGTCGAGGAGCCCGGTGACGCCGAGATCCTGCCGCTGTACGAGTTCGAGCCCGAGGTCGACCAGGTACTCGACGGCCTCCTGCCGGTCTACATCGAGAGCCGCATCTTCAACGCCATGCTGCAGTCGGCGGCGTCGGAGCACGCGGCACGACAGAAGGCGATGAAGTCGGCGAGCGACAACGCCGACAAGCTCATCCTCGACTACCAGCGCCTGGCGAACAACGCCCGCCAGGCCGAGATCACCCAGCAGATTTCCGAGATCGTGGGCGGCGCAGACGCCCTCAGCTCGGCCAAGTAGACGCGCCACGGGCGCGTCTACCAACAGACACAGAACGCTTCTTAGAGAAAGAGAGCTCATGGCTACCGCAACCAAGAAGAAGCCCGCCGGGGACACCACCGTGCACGGCGTCGGCCGCGTCGCCCGCGTCACGGGCCCCGTCGTCGACATCGAGTTTCCCCACGACGCGATCCCGGGCATCTACCACGCCCTCAAGACCGACATCACGATCGGCGAGGAGACCACGACGCTGACCCTCGAGGTCGCGCAGCACCTCGGTGACGACCTCATCCGCGCCATCGCGCTCAAGCCGACCGACGGTCTCGTCCGCGGCCAGGAGGTGCGCGACACGGGTGAGCCGATCTCGGTGCCCGTGGGCGATGTCACGAAGGGCAAGGTCTTCAACGTCATCGGCGAGGTGCTCAATGCCGAGCCCGGTCAGAAGATCGAGATCACGGAGCGCTGGCCGATCCACCGCAAGCCCCCGGCCTTCGACCAGCTCGAGTCGAAGACGCAGCTCTTCGAGACCGGTATCAAGGTCATCGACCTTCTCACGCCCTACGTTCTCGGCGGCAAGATCGGCCTCTTCGGCGGTGCCGGTGTCGGCAAGACCGTGCTCATCCAGGAGATGATCCAGCGCGTCGCCTCCGATCACGGCGGTGTCTCGGTGTTCGCCGGTGTCGGCGAGCGCACCCGTGAGGGCAACGACCTCATCATGGAGATGGAGGAGGCGGGCGTCTTCGACAAGACCGCCCTCGTCTTCGGCCAGATGGACGAGCCGCCGGGCACGCGTCTCCGCGTCGCCCTCTCGGCCCTCACGATGGCCGAGTACTTCCGTGACGTGCAGAAGCAGGACGTCCTCCTGTTCATCGACAACATCTTCCGGTTCACGCAGGCGGGCTCCGAGGTGTCGACGCTTCTCGGCCGCATGCCCTCCGCGGTGGGCTACCAGCCGAACCTCGCGGACGAGATGGGCATCCTCCAGGAGCGCATCACCTCGACGCGAGGCCACTCGATCACCTCGCTGCAGGCGATCTACGTGCCCGCTGACGACTACACCGACCCGGCACCCGCGACGACCTTCGCGCACCTCGACGCAACGACGGAGCTGAGCCGCGAGATCGCCTCGAAGGGTCTCTACCCCGCGGTCGACCCGCTCACCTCGACGAGCCGTATCCTCGACCCTCTCTACATCGGCGAGGACCACTACCGCGTCGCGACGACCGTCAAGCAGATCCTCCAGAAGAACAAGGAGCTGCAGGAGATCATCGCCATTCTCGGTGTCGACGAGCTCAGCGAGGAGGACAAGATCACGGTGTCGCGTGCTCGCCGCATCCAGCAGTTCCTCTCGCAGAACACCTACATGGCGAAGAAGTTCACGGGCGTCGAAGGCTCAACGGTGCCGCTCAAGGACACGATCGAGTCCTTCGACGCGATCGCCAAGGGCGAGTACGACCACGTGGCCGAGCAGGCCTTCTTCAACGTCGGAACCATCAGCGACGTCGAGGAGCGCTGGGCTCAGATCCAGAAGGAGAACGACTAGTCGTGGCCGAGCTCACGGTGAGCGTCGTCGCCGCCGACCGAGAGGTGTGGTCGGGCGTCGCGAAGCAGATCGTCGCGCGCACCACGGAGGGTGAGATCGGCATCCTGCCCGGTCACGAGCCCTTGCTGGGTATCCTCGGCGCCGGAGAGGTGCGCATCACACCGACGGAGGGCGCCGTCGTCACGGCGCGCGCCGAAGACGGGTTCCTCTCGGTCGAGAACAACACCGTGACAATCGTCGCGGGCGCCGCCGAACTGCTCTAGTGCTCATCGCCATGGCCGGGCTGCCCGGCTCCGGCAAGAGCACTGTCGCGGAAGCGCTCGGGGTGCAGCTGCGCACTCCCGTGGTCTCGGTGGATCCGCTCGAATCGGCGATCCTGCGCTCGGGTATCGAGAGCGACCAGCCCACGGGACTCGCCGCGTACCTGGTCGCGGAGACGATCGCCGAGTCGGTGCTGCGCGCGGGCCAGGGCATCATCGTCGACGCCGTCAACGCCGTGTCGCCCGCCCGTGACCAGTGGGTCCTCCTCGCGGAGCGTGTGGGCGTCGAGGTGCGGTTCATCGAGACCGTGTGCAGCGACACTGCGCTGCATCGGCGTCGGCTCGACGAGCGCAGACGCGATCTCGAGCATCTCGCCGAACCCACCTCGCACGCCGTCGAGCAGCGATTGGACGAGTACGCGTCCTGGTCGGGTGCGGCCGATGCGTGCCCGCGGCTCACGCTCGACACCGTCTCCGAACTCGACGCGCTCGTGGCCGAAGCGATCGCCTTCCTGCGCTCGTGACCCTGCTTCTCCTGCCGCCGTCGGAGACGAAGCGGGACGGGGGAGTGCCGCGCTCGCGCCTCGCCCTGTCGCGAATGGGCTACCCCCTCCTGACGGAGCTGCGCGCCAGCATGCTCGACCAGCTCGTCGCCGTGTCAGTCGACGACGAGACGGGCATGCGTGCCTTGCGCATCAGCGCCCGAGCGGCCGCGGTCGAGCTCGAGCGCAATCGGCGGGTGCGCAGCTCGGCGACGTTGCCGGCGCTGGAGAGGTACACCGGCGTGCTGTACGACGCGCTCGCGGTGACGGAGTGGAGCGAGGATGCTCGTCGTCGCGCCGCCGATCACGTCGTGATCCAGTCCGCACTGTTCGGGTTGCTGCGTGCCGACGACCCGATTCCGGCCTACCGTCTCTCGCACGACTCCCGGCTCCCCGACGTCCGGCTGGTACGGCACTGGGCCGATCCCGTCGCGCGCATCCTCGCTCGGCACCGCGGCCCGATTCTCGACCTGCGGTCGGAGGCCTACTCAGCCCTCGGTCCGATTCCCGGGCGCGACGACGCGCGCTTCTTGCGCGTCGTGGCAGCGGGCGACGACGGTGTCACCCGTGCCCTCTCCCACGCGAACAAGTCGGCCAAGGGCCGCTACCTGCGCACCCTGCTCGAGTCGGGCCCGATGCCCACGACGCTCGACGGAGTGGTGGCACGCTCGGCCGACCTCGGGTGGATCCTGCGTCCGGGCGCGCCTGGCGAACTCGACCTCGTGGTGCCGCAGGACTGAGAGACGTCAGATCACCCGGTCGTGGCAGTTGCGCGCCAGCAGCCGACGATGTGGTCGTCGACGAGACCGGCCGACTGCATGAGCGCGTAGGCCGTCGTCGGGCCCACGAAGCGCCAGCCGACAGCCTTGAGCGTCCGCGCGAGAGCCACCGATTCGGGGGTGCTCGCGGGCAGATCGGCGAGCTGGGCCAGCCGTGTCGCGCGCGACGCGGGTGCGTGCCGCCAGACGAGCTCGTCGAGCCCGCCCGGCTCGAGGGCGATGTGCGTCACGAGCAGCTGCGCGTTGGCGATCGTGGCCTCGATCTTCGCGCGATTGCGAATGATCGACTCGTCGGCGAGCAGGCGGGCGACGTCGCTCTCGTCGAAAGCGGCGACCGCCGCGGGGTCGAAGCCCGCGAAGGCGCGCCGAAAGCCCTCCCGGCGGCGCAGGATCGTGATCCACGAGAGCCCCGACTGGAAGGCCTCGAGGGAGAGCTTCTCGAAGAGCGCACGGTCGCCGTGCAGGGCCACGCCCCACTCCTCGTCGTGGTACCGGCGGTACTCGGCATCGTCGCCCACCCAGCCGCATCGAGCACGGCCGTCGTCGGCGACGCGCACGTCGTGCGCGGGGCTCATCGGTGCGTGATGCCTTCGTGGTCGAGCAGCCAGACCTTCGTGGGCACGCCATCGCCCGCGCTGTAGCCCGTGATGCGCTGATCGCTCGCGAGGACGCGGTGGCACGGCACAATGAGCGGAACGGGGTTGGCGCCGACGGCACCGCCGACGGCGCGCCCCGCGGTGGCGCGGCCCGTCTCGCGGCCGAGCTCGCCGTAGCTGCGCGTCGCACCGAAGGGGATAGCACGCAGTCCCTCCCAGATGGCGCGCTGGAACGGCGTGCCCGTCAGCCGCACGGGCACGTCGATGTCGCGCCGCGACCCCGCGAAGTACTCGCCGAGCTGCTCGACAGTGCGGCGAGTGAGATCGTCGGGCACGTCGGGCTGGTCATCGGTGGAGAGAGTGCCCGCGCGCTCGATCTCGAGGCGCGTGATCGCCGTGCCGTCGCCCTCGACGACGATGCGCCCGAGTGGCGAGGCCGTCGTGAGGCGGGCGATCGCGCTCGCGGCGGAGTGCTCTGCCGTGGGGGACTCTGCGGGGGAGCGGCGGACGGGCGCGGTGTCGAGCTGGGTCATACCGAGCAGACTACGGCCCCGAGCATCCCGCGACCGGCGGAAATCGGACACGGGGATCGGTGCCGGTGCGCGCGTTCCTGGGGAGGGGGCGTGGAGGCTCGTGCGCGAGGATGGGGGCATGACGACCATGACGTATCGCACCCTCGGGCGCAGCGGGCTGCGCGTCTCCGCCGTCGGTCTCGGCTGCAACAACTTCGGCCGACCCGGCTCGGCGACCGAGACCCAGGACGGCACCGACCGGGTGCTGCACGCCGCGCTCGATCACGGCATCACGCTTCTCGATGGCGCCGACATCTACGGCCACGAGTACGGACGCAGCGAGGCCATGATGGGACACGCGCTGCGGGGCCGCCGCGACGAGGTCGTGCTCGCGAGCAAGTTCGGGCACGTCGACTACGAGAGCCCGATCCCGCACTGGGGTGCCAAGGGGTCGCGCCGCTACATCCGCCTCGCGGTGGAGGGCAGCCTGCGGCGCCTGCAGACCGACACGATCGATCTGTACCAGTTCCACACCCCCGACCCGCTCACGCCGCTCGAGGAGACCCTCGCGGCGCTGCACGAGCTCATCGACGCGGGCAAGGTGCGCTACATCGGCCACTCCAACTTCGCGGGCTGGCAGCTCGCGCGCGCCGACCTGCTCGCCGAGCTGCACGGCCACCCGTGCTTCATCTCGGCCCAGAACGAGTACAGCCTGCTGCGGCGCGGCGCCGACCGCGAGCTGCTTCCGGCCGCCGCCGAGCTCAGTGTCGGCTTCCTGCCGTACTACCCGCTCTACAACGGCCTCTTCACGGGAAAGTTCTCGCGCGAAGGCGGGCCCGCCGACACCCGCATCATGCGGCAGCGCCCCCACCTCGTGGAGACCGCGCCGTGGGACCGCATCGAGGCCCTCGAGGCCTTCTGCGCTGCGCGCGGCATCGGGATGCTCGAGGCGACGATCGGCTGGCTGCTGAGTCGCCCGGCTCTCGCGAGCGTCATCGCCGGCGCGACGACCGCGGAGCAGGTCGCGCAGAACGCCGCCGCTGTGAACGCGTGGACCCCGACGGAGGAGGACCTCGCTGAGATCGATGCGCTCTTCCCGCCCGGGGTCGACTACTCGGCGCCCTCCTCGTAGAGCACGGGAGGGCTGCTCTCAGTCGGCGAGGTCGTCGTCGGAGCCCTGCGAGGGCGGCAGCGGCTGGGCGTCGACGTTGATCGCGCGGTTGAGCTCGGCGGCCTCGGCGTTGAGCTCCTCGAGCTCCTCGAGTAGCGCGTTGTACTCGTCGACCGCCGCGTTGAGGCCTTCCCGCTCGACCTCGAGCGCCGCCTGGCGGTCGAGGAGGGCCTGGCGGTCGGACTCGAACGCCGACTGGCTCGTGTAGCCGCCCGGTCGCGAGGCGCGCTCGTTGAACGCCGAGATGTCGTCCTCGAGCGCCGCCGCCGCGTCGGCGTACTCCGCCTGGTCGGCCTCGAGCGCCGCGAAGCGCGCGTCGAGCTCGTCGCTGAGCTGCTGCAGCCTCTCCTCGAGGCTGTCGAACACGGCGGCGACCTGCGCGTAGAGGTCGATCGTGAGGGAGCGATCGTCGAAGTAGCGGGCGTAGTGCTGCTCGAGCTCCGGCGCGAGAGTCGGAATCTCGGTGCCGAGGATGGCGTAGAGCTCGGGGATGCGCGAGGTCGGGTCGAGAGCCTCGTACTCGGCGATCCGCTCGACGAGCTCGTGCTCCGGCCCGAGGGCGGCGAAGTCGGCCTCGAGGAGCACGGCGAGAGCATCCCGCTCCTCGGCGCTCAGGCGGTCCCACGCGGCGTGCAGCATCTCGTGCGCCGCGACGACGACCTCGTAGCCGTCGAGGTCGTCGTTCGTGACGTCGTAGAGGAAGATGCGGCCGTCGGCGGGCGTGTAGCAGCCGAGCACCCCCAGACCCGTCTCCTCGAAGGAGCAGAACAGGTCGAAGCGCTCGGGCGGGAGGACCTCGGGTACGCTCGCGTAGAAGAGGAACCGCCCCTCCTCACTCAGTCCCGCCTGATCGGCGTACCGCACGATCGTGGGGTCGGGCTCGTAGCTCCACACCGTGAGCTGGTCATCCACCTGCCGCGGATTCGCCACCGCCCAGCCGGCGCCCGCGAGCACGAGCCCTTGCGCTGCGATGCAGATCGCCGCGACGGCGAGAAGGGCGCCGCGGCCCACCCGCGCGCCCCGATCGCGCCGCGCGTGCCGCGGCTCGGTCGAGAAGTGGCTCATGCCCTCACGCTACTGTCGCGATCGCCCTCAGGCCGCGAGCACGGCGATCGCGGCGTTGAGTGTCGTCGCGAAGAGGGTCCAGAACCAGTAGGGGATCAGCAGGGCCGCGGCGGGCTTGCTGATGTCGGCGAAGCGGATGATCGCGGCGAGGATAGCGAAGTCGAGCGCGACGATGATGCCGAGAGCGATCCACAGGCCGCTCGCCCCGATGAGCGAGCCGAGCCCGAAGAAGACCGGGGTCCAGAAGCCGTTGAGCACGAGCTGCACGACGTACGCGACGAGCGCGCGGCGGCGGGCGGTCGAGGCGGGATGACGCCACACGAGCCAGGCGGCGACGGCCATGCTCGAGTAGAGCACGGTCCACACGGAGCCGAACACGGTATTGGGCGGCGTCCACATCGGCTTGGCGAGATCGTCGTACCACCCGGAGATCGCCGTGACCGAGAGGGCGCTGCCGATGACGGCGACGACGAAGGAGGCCGCGAGGAAACCGGTGAGCGCGAAAGCGGACCGCACGGCGGAGTGATCGCCGGACGTCGGGATCGCGGACTCCTGCGCCCGTGCTCCGACCATGCTCACCTCCCGGCCCCCGATCCTTCGGGACAACCGTGCCCCTGGACCACGTCGAGAGTAGGCGCGAAGGCTCCGAACATCCTGCGCGTATGGCGTGCTCGCGCCGTGCTGGTGGCCCGGCCCCTCTCAGTGCCCGATGAGCGGCGCCATGACCCGTGCAACGAGGGACGAGCGGCCGGTCGCACGCTCCTCAGCGTCTGCCGCCGTCATCGCGAGCAGGCCGGCGTTCGCGCCCAGGAAGCGCAGCGGCTCGGGCTCCCACCGCGGCGAGCGATGGCCGACCCACGGCAGGCGCGTGAGCTCGGTGTCGGCCCCCGTCACGAGGTCCGCGAGCGTGCGCCCCGCGAGATTGGTCGTCGAGAGGCCGTCGCCCACGTAGCCGCTGGCTCGCCCGAGCCCCGAGCTCGGGTCGTAGTGCACGCTCGCGTGCCAGTCGCGCGGCACGCCGAGCGGCCCGCCCCACGCGTGCTCGATCGACAGCTCGGGCAGTGCGGGAAAGAGCTCGTGCAGCGTCGCCGCGAGGTGCGCGAAGACCCCGTCGACCCGGTCGTACTCGGGTCGGATCGCGCTGCCCCAGTGGTAGCGCGCGCCCCGGCCCCCGAACGCGATGCGGTTGTCGGCAGTGCGCTGGCCGTAGATGACGAGGTGCCGGCCATCGGAGAACGTCTGACCGTGCTCGATGCCGAGCTGCTGCCACACCTCGTCGCTCAGCGGCTGCGTCGCGATCATGAGCGAGTACAGGGGCAGCACGCGCCGGCGCAGCGGCGCCAGCCCGGCACCGTAGCCCTCGAGCGCGGCGATGACGTGCCGGGCGCGCACGACGCCGCGGGCGGTCTCGACTCGGCCCGGTGCCCACGTCATGACCTCGGTCTGCTCGTGGATGACCGCGCCGCGCGACTCGACGATACGGGCGAGGGATCGCGTGAGCGCTGCGGGGTGCACGCGGGCGCACGCGGGGTCGTACACCGCGCCGAGTGCTCCGGCCGCGCGAACGCGCTCGGCGCCCCACAGCTCGAGAGCGTCGACGCCGAACTCGCGCGCCTCGGCGACCTGGGAACGAGCATCCGCCCACTGCGCATCGGAGCGCGCGTAGACGACCGTGCCGCCGCGCACGTAATCGCAGTGGATGCCCTCCCGCTCGACGACCGCGCCGACCTCGTCGACCGTGCCGATCATCGCGCGTCGCATCGCGAGTGCTGCCTCACGGCCGTGCTGCGCGGCGAGGGACGCGGTCGAGCGCGGGAAGAGCGCCGAGACCCAGCCGCCGTTGCGGCCGGAGGCGCCGAACCCCGCGATCTCCTTCTCGAGCAGCGCGATGCGCAGGTCGGGGTCGCGTCTCTGCAGCTCGTAGGCCGTCCACAGCCCCGTGAGCCCCGCGCCGATGATCGCCACATCGACGTCGGTGTCGCCGTCCAGCGGGGAGCGCGGGGTCAGCTCGTCGTCGACCGTCGCATGCCAGTAGCTCAGGCCGCGATAGTCCGCCTCGGTCACAGCCGGTTCGAGGCCTCGGTGAGCACGCTGCGCAGGATGCCCTCGATCTCGTCGAACTCGGCCGGCCCGATCGTGAGCGGGGGAGCGAGCTGGATGACGGGGTCACCCCGGTCATCGGCGCGGCAGTAGAGCCCGGCCTCGAAGAGGGCCTTGGAGAGGAAGCCGCGCAGCAGGCGCTCCGCCTCGTCCTCCGAGAAGGTCTCCTTGGTCTCCTTGTTCTTCACGAGCTCGATGCCGAAGAAGTATCCCTCGCCGCGCACGTCGCCGACGATCGGGAGATCCTTCAGGCGCTCGAGCGCCGCGCGGAACTTCGGGGAGTTCTCGCGCACGTGCTCGAGAATGCCCTCCTCTTCCATGATGTCGAGGTTCTCGAGGGCGACGGCGGCCGAGACGGGATGCCCGGCGAAGGTGTACCCGTGGTAGAACGCCGTCTGACCGTGGGTGAAGGGCTCGTAGAGCTTCTCGCGCACGATCATCGCGCCGAGGGGTGAGTACCCGCTCGTGAGTCCCTTGGCGGAGGTGATGATGTCGGGCACGTAGTCGAAGGCCGTGCACGCGAACATCTCACCGAGGCGGCCGTAGGCGCAGATGACCTCGTCGCTCACGAGGAGGACGTCGTACTGGTCGCAGATCTCGCGCACGCGCTGGAAGTAGCCGGGGGGCGGCGGGAAGCAGCCGCCCGAGTTCTGCACCGGCTCGAGGAAGACGGCGGCGACCGTGTCGGGGCCCTCGAAGAGGATCATCTCCTCGATGCGGTTGGCGGCCCACTGCCCGAACTCCTCGAGCGAGCCGTGGAAGCCCATCTCCTCGGCGCGGTAGTAGTTGGTGTTGGGCACGCGGAACCCGCCGGGGGTGAGCGGCTCGAACATCTCCTTCATGCCGGGGATGCCTGTGATGGCGAGTGCTCCCTGCGGGGTGCCGTGGTAGGCGACGGCGCGCGAGATGACCTTGTGCTTCATCGGCTTGCCGACGAGCTTCCAGTACTGCTTGGCGAGCTTCCACGCCGACTCGACGGCTTCGCCACCGCCGGTCGTGAAGAACACGCGGTTGAGGTCGCCGGGCGCGTAGTCGGCAAGCCGGTCGGCGAGCTCGATGGCCTTGGGGTGCGCGTACGACCACAGGGGGAAGAACGCGAGCTCCTCCGCCTGCTTGCGCGCCGCCTCGGCGAGACGCTCGCGGCCGTGGCCGACCTGCACGACGAAGAGGCCCGAGAGCCCGTCGATGTACTTGCGGCCGTGCGAGTCGTAGATGTGGTGGCCCTCGCCGCGCACGATGATGGGCACGCCCTCGCCGGCGGCCATGCCCGACTGGCGGGCGAAGTGCATCCACAGGTGGTCCTTGGCCTTGCGCTGCAGCTCGGCCTCGGCGAGAGCCTCGGCGCCGCTCAGGGCGGCGGGTGCGGCGGCGGTGTGGTGCGCGGTCGCGTCGGACTTCTGCTTCTTCTTCAAGAGTGTCATCGTGTTCCCCAGTTGTAGAACTGCTTCTGCAGTCGTAGATAGACGAACGTCTCCGTGGAGTGGACGCCGTCGATGGCGCGGATGCGCCGGTTGAGCAGGTCGATGAGGTCGTCGTCGTTCTCGCACACGACCTCCGCGAGAATGTCGAAGCTGCCGGCGGTCAGCACGAGGTAGTCGACGGCGCTGAGCGAGGCGAGCTCGTCGGCGACCGCGGTCGTGTCGCCGGAGACGCGGATGCCGATCATGGCCTGCCGGTAGAACCCCAGTTGCATCGGGTCGGTCACCGCGACGACCTGTATGACGCCCGATTCGGTGAGCTTCTGCACGCGCTGGCGCACGGCGGCCTCGCTGAGCCCGACCGCCTTGCCGATCTCGGCGTAGGAACGCCGGCCGTCGGTCTGCAGTTGCTCGATGATCGCCTTGGAGACATCATCGAGCTGAACAGGCTTGGGGCGGGCGACCATGCCTCGATTCTGGCAGTCACGAAGGGTGATCACAAGCGGATCCGCAGGAAAAGCGGATTTCCAGCGACGAAATCCGTCGAAATCGACCGGGATGCTCTGCTCGGGCCGCGCTACAGTGTCGGCATGAGCACGCGCATCCTGCAGAACTTCATCGATGGCCAGTACGTCGCGAGCACCGCGGAGTCCCACACCGAGCTCGTGGACCCGGCGACGGAGGAGGTGTACGCGCACTCTCCCGTGAGCACGCCCGCCGAGATCGACGCCGCCTACGGCGCCGCCGAGCGGGCGTTCGCCGCGTGGGGCCGCACGACGCCGCAGGAGCGGCAACTTGCGCTGTTCCGCCTCGCCGATGCTGCCGAGAGGCGGGCCGAGGAGTTCGCCGATCTCGAATCGCATGACACGGGCAAGCCGCGCGCGAGCCTCGTGGCCGACGAGATCGACCAGTCGGTCGACCAGCTGCGCTTCTTCGCGGGTGCCGCGCGCACCCTCGAGGGCCGGTCGGCGGGGGAGTACCTCGCGGGCCACACCTCGTGGGTGCGCCGCGAACCCATCGGCGTCATCGGGCAGGTCACGCCGTGGAACTACCCGCTCAACATGGCCGTGTGGAAGATCGCCCCCGCGATCGCCGCGGGCAACACCGTCGTGCTCAAGCCCTCCGACACGACACCCCAGTCGACGCTCCTGCTCGCCGAGGTGGCGGCGGAGTTCCTGCCGGCGGGCGTGCTCAACGTCGTCGTGGGCGACCGCGGCACGGGCTCGGCCCTCGTCGAGCACCCGACGCCTCAGATGGTCGCGATCACGGGGTCGGTGCGCGCGGGCATGGCCGTCGCCCAGTCCGCCGCGCAGAACCTCAAGCGCGTGCACCTCGAGCTCGGGGGCAAGGCGCCCGCGATCGTCTTCCCCGACGCCGACCCCGAGGCGGTCGCCGAGGGGCTCGTGCTCGCCGGCTACTTCAACGCGGGCCAGGACTGCACCGCGGCGACGCGCGTGATCGTGCACGAGTCTGCGCACGACGCCGTCGTCGAAGCCCTCGCCGCCCGCGCGCGGTCGCACGCCCGCACCGGCGCGCCCCACGAGGAGGGCATCCTGTACGGCCCCCTCAACAATGCGAACCAGCTCGCCCAGGTCTCCGGTGTCGTCGACCGATTGCCGGCCCACGCCGACATCGTCACGGGCGGGCGACGTCAGGGCGAGAAGGGCTACTTCTACGAGGCGACGATCGTCACCGGCCTGCAGCAGGACGACGAGGCGGTGCAGGAGGAGATCTTCGGCCCCGTGCTCACGGTGCAGACCTTCCGGGACGAAACCGAGGCCCTCGCGCTCGCCAACGGCGTTCGGTACGCGCTCGCCGCCTCGGTGTGGACGAGCGACCACGCTCGCGCGCTGCGCCTGTCTCGCGATCTCGACTTCGGCTGCGTGTGGATCAACACGCACATCCCCTTCGTCTCCGACATGCCGCACGGCGGGTTCAAGCACTCCGGGTACGGCAAGGATCTCTCGCAGTACGGCTTCGAGGACTACACGCGGCTCAAGCACGTCATGAGCTTCCTCGGGGAGTAGCGGCGTGGCGTCCATGAACGATCCCGAGTCCGAGCCCGCCGACGAGGACACCGTCCTGCGGGAGCGTCCCCCGACGCTCGGAGCGGGAGGCGCCGCCGCGGAGCATCCCGTCGCCGACGTCGAGGACACCGTGATCGGGCTCATCCAGCCGCACGCTCCGGCGCACGATCGATCGGTCCTCTCCTCGCCGGCGCCGACCGCGCCTCTGCCCTCTCACGATGTGCCGCCCGAGCCCGAGCCCCGGCGCGCGCCCACGACCTGGGCTGCACACATCCGCGGCACGGACGTCACGATCCCCCTCGACCGGCCGGCGATCATCGGTCGTCACCCGAGCATGGCGCGCATCGACGAGGTTCCGCAGCCCCGCCGCGTGCAGATTCCGGCGACGCATCGGGATGTCTCGGGGCGCCACGCCCGCATCGAGCAGCTCGGCGACACTCTGGTCGTCACCGACCTCGGTTCGACCAACGGCATCGACGTACACTGGTCGCAGGGGCCGGTGCGCCGGCTCCGCCCGGGTGAGACGAGTGTGGTCCTGCCCGACGCCGTCGTCGCCATCGGCGATGCCGTCGTCGTCGAGTTCGTGGCCGTGGCTACCCTCTGACGCCGCGCGGCGCCAGCACCCTCGATCGACCGGAGTACCCGTGACCGCCCTCGGACGCAGCAGCGTGCGCCACACCGTGGCCCTGCCCGGCCACGGCGGAGCGGTCGAGCTCTCCTGGCACGGCGTGACCCACACGGGCTACCGGCGAACGGCCAACGAAGACAGCTATCTCGCCGACGTGCCTCTCTTCGCCGTCGCGGACGGCATGGGCGGCCACTCGCACGGCGACCGCGCGAGTGACGCAGTCGTGCGCCGACTGCAGGCGTGCGTGGAGGGCGACTTCGTGGGCATCGAGAGCGTGCAGCATGCCCTGCACCTGGCGACGTGGGATATCCACCACCTCGACGACGAGGATCGCGGCATCGGCACGACGGTCACGGGCGCCGGTCTCGACGTGCTCGACGGCGGCGCGGTGTTCCGCGTCTTCAACGTCGGCGACTCGCGCGTCTACCGCTTCCAGGGCAACGAGCTCACGCAGGTCACACGCGACCACTCGGTCGTGCAGGAGCTCGTGGACGCGGGGCAGATCCTCGCGGCGGACGCCGAGGCGCATCCCGAATCGAACGTCATCACGCGCGCCGTCGGTTTCTCCCTCGAGCCGGAGGCCGATCTGACGATCGTGCCCCTCGTACCCGGCCTGCGCCTCCTGCTGTGCTCCGACGGGCTCACGAAGGAGCTTCCCGCCGAGCGGATCCGCCTGCACCTCGCCGCCCGTCTGAGCGCCCGCGAGACCGCCAACGCGCTCCTGGATGCCGCCCTCGCCCAGGGCGGCCGCGACAACATCACCATCATCGTCATCGACGTCGTGCACGCTCCCACGTCGTCCCCGTCGGAATCCCTAGACTGACGTACGCGCCGTGCTGCGGCGAGCGCCGTCGGGGGAGGGGGTAGTCATGGTTCGACGTCGACCGTCCGACCCTCCGATCCTGCCCGGATTCAGCCACGTGCGTGTTCTCGGCTCGGGCGGCTTCGCCGACGTCTTCCTGTACGAGCAGAACATGCCCCGGCGGCAGGTCGCCGTGAAGGTGCTGCTCTCCGACGTCGTCACGGAGCACGTGCGGCAGATGTTCCAGGTCGAGGCGAACCTCATGGCGCAGCTGTCGAGCCACCCGAGCATCCTCACCGTCTACCAGGCCAGCATCTCCGCCGACGGTCGGCCGTACCTCGTCATGGAGCTGTGCTCGGCCCAGCTCGCCAGCCGGTATCGGGCCGAGCGCATTCCCGTGGCAGAGGTGCTCGGCATCGGGGTGCGCATCGGCGGCGCCATCGAGACCGCGCACCGGCAGGGCGTCCTGCACCGCGACATCAAGCCCTCCAACATCATGCTCACCGCCTACGGGCACCCCGTGCTGAGCGACTTCGGCATCGCCTCCTCGCTCAATGCCGCCTCGGCGCAAGAGAGCGTGGGCATGTCGATACCGTGGTCGGCTCCCGAGGTTCTGCTCGACGAGACCACCGGCTCTGTGCAGAGCGAGGTGTGGTCGCTCGCTGCGACGCTCTACACGCTCCTGGCAGGCCGCTCTCCCTTCGAGGTCGTGGACGGCTCGAACGCCTCCGAGGCGCTCATCGGTCGCATCAGCCGCGCTCGCATGCCCTCCCTCGATCGCGAGGACGTGCCGGAGTCGCTCGAGGCGGTGCTGCGGCGCGCGATGAACCGGGCCCCGGCACGGCGCCACTCCTCCGTGCTGGAGCTCGTGCGAGACCTCCAGCGCGTGGAGGCGGAGCTCGGTCTGACCCCCACGCAGGCCGACGTCGCGATGGACGACTGGGCGATCGCGAGTGCGGGCGACCCCCATGACCGCACGATCGTGCGAGCGGCTGCGGGCAAGCCCTCCGGCGGCGCGCGCGGTCGTCGCCTGCGGCGTCGTCGAGCCGTCGCCGCCGCTGCTGCCGAGCCGGAGGGCGCGTCGCCGCGCACCGCCGGCGCACGGCGCGCGCGACAGTCCCGCATGATCGCCGCCGCGCTGCTGGTGATCGCGATCGTCGTGGTCGGTCTCGGCGCGACCGCGACGCTCTCGGCGATTCAGGCTGCCGACGGCAGTCTGCCGAGGGTGAGCAACGTCGAGGCGGCGCGCGAGGGCTCGACCATCATCTTCTCCTGGAGCGACCCCGGCCTCGCGGAAGGGGACGTCTACCAGGTGCAGGTCGACGGCGGCGCCACGACCCTGCAGCGCACCGCCGAGTTCGCGGTCGCCGTCGTCGAGGGCGACACGGTGTGCGTGACCGTCAGCGTCGCGCGCGAGGGGCGCGTGGGCGCACCGAGCGACGAGAAGTGTGCGGTGGCGGAGTGATGACACCATGCGCGTGAGAGTGCCGGTGCGACGCTCGACCCTCATCACGGGGGTCGGAGCCTCCCTCGTGGCCGCCCTCGTCGCGACGCTCGCCGTCATCGCCCCCGGGTTCGAGACTCAGCGCGTCGACCTCGACGACGGCTCGCTGTGGATCGCGAGCGGGGAGCGCCAGACGGTGGGTCGCGCCAACCTGCAGATCGGTCTCCTCGACTCCGTCGTCGAGAGCGGAGGGTCGCAGCTCGACATCCTGCAGGACGAGGACGACGTGATCGTCGTGGACGCGGTGAACGCGACGGCCGACATCCTCGACGTCGCGCGGGCCGAGGTGCGCGAGACCGTGCCGCTGCCGCCGGACGGCGCCTCCGTGCGCGCGGTCTCGGAGTCGATGGTCGTGCACAGTGCGAGCACGGGAGAGACGTGGGTCGTTCCCCGGCTCGGCTTCGACGAGTTCGACGCCGCCTCGAGCGCCTCGTTCGTCTTCGGCGCGGGCTCGGCGCTCGCCGAGGAGGACGGGTACGGCGTCGTCGTCGTGGCCCCGGAGGCCGGCGAGGTCTACCGCCTGCTGCCCGATCGCACCGATCGGGTCGAGCAGACCTGGGCGATCGACATCGACCCGTCCGCTGACGCCGCGATCACGATCGTCGGAGACACGTGGGTCGTGCTCGATCGTGACGAGAGGGTGCTCATCACGGCCGATCGCCGCATCCCTCTCGACGACGTCGTGCCGCCCGGCTCGAGTCTGGCCCTGCCGGCGCCGACGCCGCAGGGCCGCGATCTCCTCCTCGCGCACGACGCCGGTCTCGTCGAGGTGCTGCTCGACTCGGGCGAGTCGCGCTCGCTCGCGACCGACCGATCCGGCGCTCCCGCATCGCCCACAACGGTGGGGGAGTGCTCCTACGCTGCGTGGACGGATGGCAGCGCCTGGCGGCGCTGCGGCACGGTCGCCGACGTGCTCGCTCTGCAGGGCATGAGCCCCGCCGCCCTCCTGCGGTTCGAGGTGCGCGACGATCGCCTCGTGCTGAGCGACGCGGCCTCCGGCTCGGCGTGGGCGGTGCAGTCGAATGGCGCACTCATCGACAACTGGGACGAGCTGATCGTGCAGGACGAGGATGAGCGCGAAGAGCAGCTCGACGATCTTGATGTGCCCCCGGAGCTCGAGCGCGTGCAGACACCTCCCGTCGCCGTGGACGACGAGTTCGGGGCGCGCCCCGGCCGCTCGACCGTGCTGCCCGTGCTGCTCAACGACAGCGACCCCAACGGCGACGTGCTCGCGATCAGCGCCGTCACGCCGATCGACCCGGGCGTCGGGTACATCAATCTCGTGTCGGAGGGGCAGCAGCTGCAACTCACCCTCGAGCCTTCGGCCACCGGGCAGCTCGAGTTCGACTACACGATCACCGATGGCCGCGGCGGCGCCGACTCCGCGCGCGTGACGGTCAGCGTGCGATCTCCGGAGCAGAACGCTCCGCCCGTGCAGGTGCGCGCCTCCCGCACCACGGTCGCGCAAGGAGGCACGACGACCGCGGCCGTGCTCGGGGAATGGTACGACCCGGACGGCGACCCGATCTACCTCGAGTCGGCCTTCTCTCTCGCACCGGATACGGCGACGTTCCGACCCGACGGCCGGGTGACGTTCTCGGAGGCCGGCGGGGCCGGCGAGGTGCGCACCGTCGCGCTCTCGGTCTCGGATGGCACCGCATCGACCTCGGGCGAGCTCGCCGTGACCGTGCGACCCTCCGGTCAGGTGCCCATCATCGCGGAGCCCTTCATGGTGCTCGCGTACGCCGATCAGGAAGTGCGCGTCGAGCCTCTCATCCACGTGCGCGGGGGCACCGGCACCATCCGGCTCAGCGCCGTGCCCGACAAGGCGGGCGCGACGATCACGACGAGCCTCGACCGCGGCACCTTCCGCTTCCGCAGCACCGAGGTGCGCACGCACTATCTCGAGTACGTGGTCACCGATGGCGCGACCACGGCGACGGGGCTCGTGCGCATCGACGTCGCCGCACCGCCCGAATCGGGCTCAGCGCCCATCACCGTCCCCAAGACGGCGTTCGTGCGCACCCTCAGCAACAGCACGGTCGCGGTCGCGACGACCGATATCGACCCGACGGGCGGCGTCCTCATCGTCACGGGCATCGTCGACGTGCCCGCCGGGTCGGGCATCCGCGCCGAGATCATCGACCAGCGCGATGTGCGCGTCACCCTCACGCGTCCGCTCGACGCTCCGCAGAGCATCCGCTACCGCATCAGCAACGGTGCGGCGGAGTCGGTCGGCACGATCACCGTCATCGAGATTCCCCGCCCCGACCGCCAGCAGCCCCCGATCGCGGTCGACGACAGCATCTCGGTGCGCGTCGGCGACGCCGTGTCGATTCCCGTGCTCGACAACGACGAGCACCCCGACGATGAGCCCATCACTCTCGCCCCCGACCTCATCAGCGGCCTCGACGGCGAGTCGGGCCTGCTCTTCGTCGCGGGCGACCGGCTGCGCTACCTCGCCCCTGACCAGCCCGGCGACTTCACCGCCGTGTACGAGGTGCTCGGCCCCCTCGGCCAGGAGCGCGCCCAGGCGACGGTGAGCATCCGCGTGCGGGAGGCGAACGAGGCCACCAACGAGGCGCCCGTCGCGAGCACGGTGACTGCGCGGGTCATCGCGGGCGACACCGTGCGCATTCCCATTCCTGTCGACACCATGGACCCGGATGGCGACTCGGTGCAGCTGCTCGGCCCCGAGACGAGTCCCGAGCGCGGCTCGATCGTCGACAGCGGGCAGGACTTCATCGACTACGAGGCCGGCAGCTACTCCGCGGGCACCGACAGCTTCCGGTACACGGTCGTCGACGCGCTCGGCGCGCGCGCGAGCGGCACGATACGGGTCGGCATCAGCCCGCGGCTCGAGGGCGCCCGCAACCCCGTCGCCAACGACGACGCCGTCGTCGTGCGCCCCGGCGTGACGGTGCTCGTGCCCGTGCTCGACAACGACACCGATCCCGACGGCTCGGCCCTCGCCGTCGTCGCCGTCGAGCCCAACGACCCCGCGCTCGACGCCGAGGTCGTCGAGGGGCGCTTCGTGCGCGTCACCCCGCCCACAGCGCAGGGAACCTACGGCCTCGTCTACACGATCGAGAACCCCCTCGCGGGGCGGTCGCAGGCCTTCGTGACGATCACCGTCGATCCGGATGCCCCGCTCACGCCGCCCGTCGCACGCGACACCGTGCTCTCCCTCACCGACATCCTCGAGCAGGAGTCCGTCGCCGTCGACGTGCTCGCCCGCGTTTTCTTCTCGGAGGGGGAGATCGCCGAGCTGGGTCTCGAGCTCGTGCCGGGCTACGAGTCGGGGGCGGTCATCCAGCCCGACCGCCGCATCCTCGTCGAGGTGCGCGAGGAGCGCCAGATCATCCCCTTCCAGGTCGTGCACCCCGACGACCCGACCGTGCGCTCGACCGCCTTCGTGTGGGTGCCGGGCACCGACGACGCGCTCCCGCAGCTCGACCGCCGCGCCGAGCGCATCGAGGTTGTGAGCGAGGAGTCGATCCTCATCGACATCAACGACTACGTGATCGCGGTCGGCGGCCAGCCCGTGCGTCTCACCGACACCGCGACCGTGCAGGCCTCGCGTTCCAACGGGGAGGACCCGGTCGTCGACGAGGACACCCTGCGGTTCACCTCCGCCGACCTCTACTTCGGCCCCGCCTCGCTCTCGTTCGAGGTCACCGACGGCGCCTCGGCGACCGACCCCGAGGGGCGCGTCGCGACGATCGTGCTGCCCATCACGGTCACGCCGCGCGAGAACCAGCCTCCCGTGCTCGTCGGCGCGAGCATCGAGCTCGAGCCCGGTCAGGAGGCTGAGCTCGACCTCGTCCGCGTCACGAGCTATCCGTACCCGGATGACATCGACGAGCTCGCGTACGACATCATCGATGGGCCGACCCCGGGTCTCGAGGCCGACCTGGTCGGGCAGCGCCTCCGGGTGAGCGTGCCGGCGAGCACGCCGCGCGGCGCCACGACCGGGGTCACGCTCAGTGTGCGCGATGATGCCGCGCCGGGAACCCCCGGGCGCATCCAGGTGAGCGTCGTGCCCTCCACGCGCCCGCTTGCCGCCCCCGCGACCGACGCGGCGATCGCGCCGCGCGGCGAGACGACCATCATCGACGTGCTCGCGAACGATCAGGCGACGAATCCGTTCCCCGGCCAGCCATTGCGCGTCGTGGGTGTGCGTGGGCTCGACGGTGGTCTGCCGGCCGGCGTGCAGATCGAGCCCGTCAACGACGGTCAGAGCCTCGCCGTCACGGTGGGCGAGGCGGCAGCGCCCATCGACACCAACCTCGAGTACCAGGTCGCCGACGTGACCGATGACCCGGAGCGCTACGTGTGGGGCTCCGTGCGCATCTCGGTGCAGGACGTGCCCGACCCTGTGACGAACCTCCGCGTGCAGAGCTACGGCGACCGACAGCTCACCCTCGCGTGGTCGCCGGGAGCATCCAACAACGCACCCCTGGAAGGCTTCGAGGCGACCGTGACGACCGTCGAGTCCGGTTCGTCGACGGTCGTGACGTGCGCGACCTCACCGTGCACGGTGCCGACGGAGGGCAACGGCTCGTCGAACCGCGTGCGCGTGAGCGTCGTCGCGGTCAACGCGCAGGGCGATTCCGCCCCGACCTCCCTGGCCGACCCGGTGTGGTCCGATCTCGTGCCGCCCGCGCCGTCGCTCCTCGGTGTCGCGCCGCTCGACGGCGGGCTGCGCATCGGGTGGAGCAAGCCCGACCAGAGCGCGGGCGCCTCGCCCATCCGCAGCTACCGCATCACGGTGGGCTCCGTCTCGCGCACGCAGACCGTGTCGGCCTCGGACCCGGTCGGCACCGAGTACTGGCTCAATGTCGTAGACGCGGGTGCACTCGCCAACGGAACGTCGTACAGCGTGAGCGTGAGCGCGCGCAACGACGCCTTCGGCGCCCTCACATCGTGGAACGCGGCGCAGACGAACGGCACTCCCGCCGGGCCGCCGATTCCGACCGCCGCACCGACGGCATCGGGGTCGACCTCGGGCATGGGTATCGACGATCACGAGGTGACGGTCGCCTGGCCCTCCGCCTTCGCGGGCAACGGTCGCAGCGTGCAGGCCTACTATGTGTGGCTCGACGACTCGGGCTCCGCGCCCACCTGCACCGTCACGGGGGTATCCGAGGGCGCGCCGAGCCACAGCGCTCCCGCGGGAGTCCGCGTGCTCGATGCCGCGACGAGCTCGACGGTCTTCACGGGGCTGTCCGCCGATACCGAGTACCGCGCGGTCGTCTACGCCTACAACGGGCAGGGATGCACGGCGAGCGTCGAGGTGACGGCCGTGCCGCGCGCCACACCCTCGCAAGTGGTCGCCGCGTCGATCACTCCGGGTGTCGAGACCGAGACCGGTCGCTGGAACTCCCGCGCGACGGGCGTGACGACGGAGGGAGGCGACCCCGTCGACCGCGTGCGCTATCGACTCGTCGGCGAGGGCGTCGACCCCGCGCAGTCGGCTCCGCTCGAGCTGCCGATCGCCCTGACGGCGGGGTCGACCCACTACGGTGCTGCGCTGCAGGTGCAGTTCAGCGCGTGTCGGGTGTACCCCGAGATCACCGTGTGCGGCGAGTGGTCGGAGGCCATACCCCTCGAGGTCGCCGTGCGCATCGACGCGGCAGTGGAGTTCACCGATATCTCGACCGGTCCGCCCGACCGCAGTGTCGAGGTCTCGTGGTCGACGATCACGCCCGGCGCGGCGTACACGGCCGTGCAGTACGAGTGCCTGGGCGGCGAGGTGACGACCGATCCCGACGCGCCGCGCCAGTGCACCATCACGGCCTCGGCGCCTGACGACCCCAGACTGGTCATCACCGTGACCGTCGGTTCCACCATCTACACCCGGGAGTACAGTCCATGACGATGACCGCCGAGCAGGCGCGCTGGTTCGCCGACATCACCGAGCGCATCACCGCGAACGTCGAGAGAGCGGTTCTCGGCAAGAGCTACGTGATCCGCCTGAGCCTCACGGCGATGCTCAGCGAGGGTCACCTGCTGCTCGAGGACGTCCCGGGCACGGGGAAGACCTCGCTCGCGCGGGCCCTCGCCCAGAGCGTGCGCGGCACGACGACGCGCGTGCAGTTCACCCCGGACCTGCTGCCCGGCGACATCACGGGCATCACGGTGTTCGACCAGCGCAGCGGCGACTTCAGCTTCCACCGCGGCCCGGTCTTCGCCACGATCGTGCTCGCCGACGAGATCAACCGCGCGAGCCCCAAGACCCAGTCGGCGCTGCTCGAGGTCATGGAGGAGGGCCAGGTCACGATCGACGGCGTCTCGCACGACGTCGAGGCGCCCTTCCTCGTGATCGCCACCCAGAACCCCATCGAGCAGGCGGGAACCTACCGCCTGCCCGAGGCCCAGCTCGACCGTTTCCTCATGAAGACCGCGATCGGCTACCCCGACCACGCGGCGACGGTGCGCATCCTCGAGGGTGCCGGCGGCCCTCGAGCGCTCGTCGTCGAGCCCGTCGTCGAACTCGAGACCGTGCGCGACCTCATCTCCGTGGCGCGTACCGTGCACGTCGACCCAACGATCACCGACTACGTGGCCCGCCTCGTCGAGGCGACGCGCGCGCACGACGACGTGCGTCTCGGCGCGAGCGTGCGCGGCGCCCTCGCTCTCGTGCGCTGTGCGAAGACCTTCGCGGCGACGGAGGGGCGCCACTACGTCATCCCCGACGACGTCAAGGCTCTCGCTGAGCCCGTGCTCGCGCACCGGCTCGGTCTTGACCCCGAGTCGGAGTTCGATGGCGTCACACCCTCCGCGGTGATCAGCGAGGTTCTCGTCGAGACGCCGCCGCCGAGCGAGCGGATCGCCGTGTGACCTCCCCTCCCTCCGTGAGGCACTCGCACGGCCGCACCACGGAGCCCGCACGCCGCGGGCCCGACGAGCACTCGCTCGGTGCCACGGTCACGACGGCCCGCACGCGCATCGTCGGCGCTCGCACGGGCCTCGTGGCCGATGCCGTCGTGGCCGTCGTGCGGCTGTGGCGCACGACGCTCGGCGTCGTGTCGCGGGGGATCGCAGCGACCTCCGCCGTCGTCACGCCGCTCGGCTGGGTCGTTGCTGCTCTCGTGCCGCTCGCGCTGCTCGGAGGGTACGCCTGGGGCTGGCAGGAGCTCGTCGTGGCGGGCGTCGTCGGCGCCTCGCTCGCGCTCGTCGCGCTCCTCTACGTCGTCGGCAGTCGGCGATGGACGGTGGAGCTCACCCCTCCGCCTCAGCGCGTCGCGGTCGGCGACCCGGCGCAGGCCAGCATCCTGGTGCGCAATGACAGCGTGCGGCGCTCCTTCGGCACGGTCGTCGACCTGCCCGTCGGTACCTCCGTCGTGCCCGTACCTGTTCCCGGCCTCGCCGCACGGGGGCAGGCTCTGCGCAGCGTCGCCATCCCCACCGACCGGCGTGGTCGCCTCACGCTCGGCCCGGTGCGCACGGTGCGTGCCGACCCCATCGGCCTCGTACGGCGCGAGCGGCTCTGGACGGCGGCTGCGGAGTTCATCGTGCACCCTCGTACGATCGACATCCCCTCCACCTCGAGCGGGCTCGTGCGCGACCTCGAGGGCCAGCCGACGCGCGATCTGACGTCGAGCGATCTCGCCTTCCACGCTCTACGGGAGTACATGCCCGGCGACGAACGCCGCCACATCCACTGGAAGTCGACCGCGAAGACCGGCACCTTCATGGTGCGCCAGTTCGAGCAGACCAGGCGCAGCCACCTCGTGGTCGCGCTGAGCATCGCGAGCATCGACTTCGGTTCCGACGCGGAATTCGAGCTCGCCGTGAGCGTCACGGGCAGCCTCGGCGCGCGCGCGATCCGAGACGCACGGGAGGTCTCGGTCGTCGTGAGCGCGATCACCCCCGAGTTCGCGAAGCGCGCAGTGCTCGCCGTGGAGAGCCTGCCGACCCTCACGCCGAACCGCCTGCTCGACGCCCTCGCGGTCGTCGAGCACAGCCCCTCGGCCCTCGGCATCCTCGACACCTCTCGGCTCGCGGGCGAGAGCGCGCGCGGTATCTCTGTCGCCTTCCTCGTGGTCGGCTCGACGGTCACGGCATCACGGCTGCGCACCGCGGCAGCGAGCTTTCCGCCGGCGGTCGAGGTGGTCGCGCTCCAGTGCGACCCCGATCACGTCCCCGGTCGCCGTCGACTCGGTGCCTTCACGGTGCTCACGCTCGGCTCGCTGCATGATCTTCGCCACGCCATGCGGGGTGGCGACTCGTGACGACAGCCCGCCCGTCCTCCGCCGCGGGTTCGGCGTCCACCGTCCCGCGCCCCGCGGTCCTCGCCAGCGCGACGATCTTCACGGTGCTCGCGTGGGCGATCATCGCGGTCGCACTCTGGCCCATCTACCGCGCCGGCGAGCTGGTGACCCTCGCCGTCATCGCGATCACGGCGGCGACCGCGATAGCCCTCGCGTCGACGCTCGGCCGGTGGCCCTCTTGGGGGACACTTGGCGCGACCGTCGCGGTGTTCACCGTCGTCGGGGTGCCGCTCGCGGTGCCGGGGCGCACGGTGTACGGGGTGCTGCCGGAACCGCAGGGGCTCGCGGAGCTCTTCGCGGGTGTCGTGCTCGGCTGGCGGCAGCTCGTGACGATCGACTTGCCTGTGGGCGCCTACGAAGCCCTCCTCGTCCCCGCGCTCGTGCTGCTGCTCGTCGGCCCTCTCCTGACGCTCCTCGTCGCTCTCCGCGGCCGCCGCCCCGCTCTCGCCGCGCTCGTGCCCATCGTCGGGTACCTCACGGCGATCGCGATCGGCCCGCAGTCCCCGCTCCTACCCATCAGCACCACGATCGCCCTCGCCACGACGCTCCTGCTCTGGATGGCGGCGCGGGCGCGCCACCGCCGCCGGGACGAGCTCGCCGCCTCGGCCGTCGAGACCCGTGGCGCGGGGGTCCGCACCCTCGCCGCGGCGACGGTGCTGCTGCTTCTCGCCGGGGGAGCCGGCGCGGCCGTCGCGGGCCTCATCGCGCCACCCGAGAACCGCACGGTCCTGCGCACGACCGCGGAGCGTCCCTTCTCGCCGCTCGAGCAGCCGAGCCCCCTCGCGGCCTATCGTGCCGTCTTCGACCCCGCCGTCGCGGAGCTCCCAGCGCTGATCGTGGACGGAGCGCCCGCGGGCGCGCGCATCCGCATCGCCGCTCTCGACAGCTACGACGGCGTCGTCTTCGCCGTGGGCAGTGACGCCGTCGACTCGGCCTCGGGCAGCTTCGTGCGCATCCCGACGGAGCGCCCGCCCGACATCCTGCCCGGCGAGCGCACGACGGTGACCCTCACCCTCGAGCGCGACCACGGGGTCTGGTTGCCCACCCTCGGCCAGGTCGCGGCGGTGCGCATCCTCGCCGACGACGCCGATGACCTGCGGGACAGCTTCGTGTACAACGCGACGACGGGCACGGCTGCCCTCGTGGGCGGGGCACCGATCGGGCTCACCTACGAGCTCGACGTGGTGCTGGACGCGACGGAGACCGCAGCGGGACTGCGCGCCGCGGCCCCCGGACCCGCGGCCGTGCCCGGCATCGCTCAGGTGCCCGAGGCCCTCACCGACTGGGTGGCCGAGATCACCGAGGGCATCGACGAGCCCGGAGCACAGCTCGAGACAGCGCTCGAGAGGCTGCGCGAAGACGGGTATCTCTCCCACGGCGTCGACGAGGATGAGGCACCGAGTCGGCCTGGGCACTCGCTCGCGCGGCTCGAGGACTTCATCGGCAGCGCGCCCATCGTGGGCGATGCCGAGCAGTACGCCGCGACGGCCGCGCTCATCGCCCGCGAGCTGGGGTTCCCCTCACGCATCGTGCTCGGCTACGGCCCGCTCGCACAGGCCGGGTCGACGACCCTGCTCGCGAGCGATCGCACGGCGTGGCTCGAGGTCTCCACGACCGCGGGCTGGCAGTCCGTCGACGTCGTCTCCGAGCGACGGGAGCTGCCCCCGGTCGAGCCCGAGGAGCCCGTGCCCGTCGTGCGACCGCAGAACCCCGCGCAGCCTCCGGTCGAAGAACCGCCCGCGATCGAGGACCAAGCACCGCCCGAGATCGAGCAGAGCGACGACGAGCAGCTCGACCCGTTCTGGGCGACGGTGCTCGCCGTGCTCCGCGTGCTGGGCCCACTCGCGCTCATCCTGGGGATGCTCGCCTCGCCCCTCGTCGTCATAGCCCTGCTCAAGCGTCGGCGTCGCGCGCGACGTCGACGGCAGAGCGACCCCGCGTTGCGCATCCTCGGGGGGTGGCGCGACGTGACCGATGCCGCACGCGATGTGGGCCTCGCCCTCCCCGCCACGGGGACGCGGCGCGAGCTCGCTGGTGTCATCGGCCGACCGCAGGCGCTCGTCCTCGCGCGCGTCGCCGATCGCGCGGTCTACGCCCCCGAAGAGCCCGACCACGAGGAGGCGGACCGCGTGTGGGCGGCCGCCGACGGCGTGCGGGCATCCCTGCTGCAGCCGCTCACGCGGCGCCAGCGCTGGGGAGCGGCGTTCTCCACGCGCTCACTGCGGCGGTATCCTGACCGCATGCGGGTCGAGGCGGGGGTTCGAGAGCCGTGACATGCCAGCACTGCGGCGCCGCGTTGCCGCCCATCGCGATGTTCTGCGGCGAGTGCGGTCGCTCGGTCACGGCCGCCCAGCCACCGCCCCTCGTGCGACCGACCGTGCCCCCTGTGCAGCCGCGCGAGGAGGCTCGCCCGGAGCCGGAGCCGGAGCCGGAGCCGGAGCCGGAGCCGGAGCCGCACGTCGCGTCTGAACCCGAGCCCGAGCCCGTGCCGGAGCTCGTGGCAGAGCCCGAGCCCGAACCGCACGACGAGCCGGAGGCGGAGTCGCCGTCCTTCCTCGACGAGTCTCACGAGCGATGCTCCCGGTGCGGCACGCGTGCAGAGCCCGAGGACCTCTACTGCGCCGAGTGCGGAACCGTGCTCGCCTCGCGTACACGCGTCATCGAGCCTCTGGGTTCGCCCTCGCGCGCGCCGGCAGAGCCGGCGGTGCCCGAGCCCGAACCTGAGCCCGAACCTGAGCCCGAGCCCGAGCCCGCACCGGAGCCCGAGCCGCACGACGACACCGAGGCGACGCGGATCGTGCCGCGCACCGCGGAGGGGCACCGATTCGTGCTGCAGTTCAGCACGGGCGAGAGCGTCACGGTCACGGGGTCGGGATTGGCCGGCCGTCATCCGCGCGCCGAGCCGGGCGAGTTCGTGGATCACCTCGTCACGATCCTCGATCCGGGCCGTTCCGTCTCGAAGACGCACTTCGAGTTCGGGCACGAGCAGGGCGTCTTCTGGTTCAGCGACCGTCACTCGGGCAACGGCTCGGTCATCCGGGAGCCGGGGTCCGCACCGCGCCTGTGCGAGCCGGGGCGCCGCTACCGCATCGTGCGCGGCACGCGCATCGACATCGGCGAGCAGTTCGTCGTCGTGAGCTGAGCCACGGTCCTCCCCACCCGTACTCGCTGCGTCCGCATCCACGAGAGCACATTCCCGCTCGTCGCGCATGAGTGCTTCTGCTGTGCTCGACGCGTGAGCCGCCTCCCGCCCCCTCCCACCGAGCCGTCCCCGCAGGAGGGTCCGCCGTTCCCGCTGCTCGCCGTGCTCGCGCCACTGGCCGGCGCGGTCCTCATCGGCGCTATCACGGGCTCGCCCTACGTCCTGGGTTTTGCGGCTCTGAGCCCCGTCATCGCCGTCGCGAGCATGCTCGACGGCCGACGCACGGCACGGCGGCGCGCACGGGAGGGCGCGGCGCGGTTCGAGGAGGAGTGCGGCGCGTACACCCGACTCATCGAGGAGGCTCACCGGGCAGAGCGTGCTCAGCGGGATGCCCTGGCTCCCGCTCGGCCGACCGAGGCCGCGCCGCTCGAGAGCGGGAGCGTGCGCGTCGGGGTCGCGCGCGCGCCGAGCGACCGGGCTCCCGAGGGCGGGCTCGTGCACGTCGCGGGGTCTCGACCGGGCGCGCACGCACGGCAGCGCGAGGCGCTCCTCGCCCGAGCGAGCTGGCACCCCGCCCTGCCGGTGCTCGTGCCTCGTGGCGCCATTGCCGTCCGCGGCGGCGGGCCGGCCGCGCGCGCCATGGCCGCTCGCTTGCGACTCGAGCCCGGCGTCACGGTGCTCGACGTGCGCGACGACCACCCTGCCGATGCCGGGGGCGATGCGGTTGCTCGCGCGCCCCGGCCCGACGTCGAGCTCGAGGTGCACACGGCGAGCACCATGACGGTGCGCATCGCGGGGCAGGCTCCCATCCCGGCTCGACCCGAATTCTGGAGCGCGCCCGAGCGCGAGCGCCGCCGCCGAGCGATCGAGGCGCAGTCGGCGCGCCTGCCCGATCACGTGCCGTGGTCGAGCCTCGAGCCCGCAGGAGAGTCGTCGTCGGGCATCCCGATCGGATGCTCCGAGGCGGGTCAGAGCGTGATCGATCCGATCGGGCAGGGGCCCCACATCCTCATCGGGGGCACGACCGGCAGCGGCAAGAGCGAGTTCTTGCGCACCCTCGTTCTGGGCTGGGCCCACCGGGCGTCGCCCGCCGAGCTCTCCCTGCTCTTCGTCGATTTCAAGGGCGGGGCGAGCTTCCCCGACCTCGCCGAACTCCCGCACGCGCTCGACGTGATCACCGACCTCGACGAGTCGACCGCGGTGCGGGCGATCACCTCGCTGCGCGCCGAGATCCAGCGCCGCGAGCGGTGGCTGCGCGATCGTGGCGCACGCGACATCCGCGACCCCGGAGCATCGCTCGGTCGGCTCGTGATCATCATCGATGAGTACGCGGCACTGCTCGCGGCCCTCCCCGAGCTGCACGCCACGATCATCGACCTGTCGGCACGCGGCCGATCGCTCGGCATCCACCTCGTGCTGTGCACGCAGCACCCCGGCAGTGCGGTGCGCGACGCGATCGCGGCGAACTGCGCCATCCGCGTCTCCTTCCGTATCGCCGACAACGCCGATGCCGGGATGCTCGGGGCGGGGCTCGCCCACCGACTGCGGGCTCTGCCGCCCGGCCGTGCACTCGTCACCGACGCCGAGGGCACGCGCGAGCTGCAGTCCGCACTCATCGCGCCCGAGGATGTCGAGGTGGTGCGCGAGCGGTGGCGCGACTCTCCCGACGCTGCGCGACTCTGGCAGCCGCCCCTGCCGACCGTCGTGACGCCGCGCGATGTCACCTGCGAGGGTGCCGACGACGCGGTCGAGATGGGGTGGGCGTTCGGGGTCGCGGATCAGCCAGAGCGGCTGCGGCGCACCCGCGCCGTCTGGCTGCCCGAGCGCGACGGTGCGCTCGCCGTCGTCGGGGCCCCCGGCAGCGGGCGCACGGGTGCCCTCGCCGCGATCGCGCATGTCGCCCACGAGAGCGGTAGCGCCCTCGAGACACTGTCAGCCGACTGGGTGGACGCCGAGGCGACGCTCCTCGCGCTCCGCGACCGAACTCCTGACCGCACGCTCCTCATCGCCGACGACCTCGACGAGGTGCTGCGACGCTGCGGCGATGAGCGCGCCGAACTGCTGAGACTGTGGGATGACGTTGCGAGTGCGCTGCGGCGGCGCGGGGGAGCGGTCGTCGCCTCACTCGCCTCGGGTGCGCAGCAGCAGGGTCTCACCGCCGGGCGCTTCCCGAGCACCCTCGAGCTCGGCACGGCGACCAGCGGCTCGCCCTCCAGGGTCTCTCCGGTCGCGGAACGTCGCGCGCCTCCCGGCCGCGCCCGCTGGCGTGGTGCGGAGGTGCAGATCATGACGGCGCCACCGCTGCCCGCGCCGCAGCCTCCACCCGTTCCCGACGTCACCGCCCTCGGTCCGCGACCTTGCGTCGTCATCGCTCGGCGACCGCGCTGGGTCGGCGAGCGACTCGGCCGCGCACACCCCGCCCTCGTGCTCCAGTCGGCCGAGGAGGCTGCATCGCTGGGCAGTGCCGTGAGTCTCGAGCCGCGTGTCATCCTCGACGATGTCGAGGGCTGGACGACCCGGTGGAGCGCTCTGCAGGAGTTGCGACGCACGTGCGACATCATCCTCGCCGAGGTCGGACCCTCAGAACTGAGATCCCTCATCGGTCTGCGGGAGCGTCCCCCCTCGCTGCACGCGCACGGGGGAGAGGTGTGGCTCCTGCAGCCGGAAGCACCGATCGTCCGCGCGCGGTGGCACGAGCTCGCCGATGAAGCGGAGGGCGGGCCCGAGCTCTAGGCGAGTGCCGCCGAGAGCTCCACCGACTCGAGGCCGTGCGCCGCGCCGATCGCCTGATTGGTCACGAGGCCGGCCTGCGTGTTGAGCCCGAGGGCGAGGGCTCCGTCGGCGCGCAGGGCGTCCCGCCAGCCGTGGTTGGCGATCGCGCGCACGTACGGCATCGTCGCGTTGGTCAGCGCGTAGGTCGAGGTCGCCGCGACAGCGCCCGGCATGTTGGCGACGCAGTAGAACGTGCTCTCGTGAACGGTGAACGTGGGATCGGCGTGGGTCGTCGGTCGGGAGTCCTCGAAGCAGCCGCCCTGATCGACAGCGATGTCGACGAGCACGCTGCCGGGCTTCATGCGGGAGACCAGGTCGTTGCTCACGAGCTTGGGCGCGCGTGCTCCCGGGATGAGCACCGAGCCGATGAGCATGTCGGCCTCGACGGCGGCCCGCTCGATCTCGTAGCCGTTGGACACGATCGTCCGAATGCGGCCGGCGTACAGGGCGTCGAGCTCGCGCAGGCGCTGCAGGTTCGTGTCCAGCACGGTCACCTCGGCGCCGAGTCCGACGGCCATGGCCACGGCGTTCGTGCCGGCGACACCGCCGCCGAGGACGACGATGTTCGCCGGGTCGGTGCCGGGTACGCCGGGGACGAGGAGGCCGGGGCCGCCGTAGGGGCGCAGCATGGCGTTCGCGCCGACGATCGGCGCGAGGCGACCGGCGACCTCGCTCATGGGCGCGAGCAGGGGGAGGCCGCGCGAGGGCAGCTGCACGGTCTCGTACGCGATGCCCGTGACACGGGCCTCCAGCAGGGCCCGAGTGAGTGCCTCCTCCGCGGCGAGATGCAGGTAGGTGAACAGCACGAGGCCGTCGCGGAAGTGCGGGTACTCGGCCGCGACGGGTTCCTTGACCTTGAGCAGCAGCTCTGCCTCACCCCAGGCGGCCTCCGCATCGGGCACGATGCGGGCGCCCTGCTCGACGTAGGCCTCGTCCGTGATGCGCGAACCCAGGCCCGCGCCGGCCTCCACGAGCACCTCGTGCCCGTGCGAGACGAGATCGTGCACTCCTGCGGGAGTGATGGCCACGCGGTACTCGTTGTTCTTGACCTCGGCCGGAACGGCGATTCTCATCAGTTCTCCTCGCGACGGTGTCGGTGGGCGCATCGCGTGGGGGCATCCCGACGCCACGCTGCGCTGCGGCACCACTGTAGCGGCCCTGGACGATGGATTCCGCACACATCTTTGCCGATATGTGCTGATTTCGTGACAATCGTGTTTCAGGATGGATGAATCCCGCGTCAAGTAGTGCAGCGAGCGCGGTCCATATGTCAGTATCGACCTGTCACAGCATGCAAGGACACCGACGTACCTGATCGCGAATGCAAGGAGCAGAGCCATGAACCGTCCGCTTCCCGAAGACCCGATGATCCGCACCCTCATCCAGCAGGCCAAGCGCGCCCAGGTCAGCCGCCGCGCGATGCTCGCCGGTGCGGGTGCCGGTGCCACCGCTGTCGCTCTGGCCGCCTGCTCGACCGATGCGGGCGGGGAGCTCACCCCCGCTGAGGACACGTCCGCGGACGACAAAACGCTCAACTGGGCGAACTGGCCCTTCTACATCGACGAGGATGACGACGGCAACTACCCGACGCTCCTCGCGTTCCAGGAGCAGACGGGCATCGACGTCAACTACCTCGTCACGGTGGACGACAACAACTCCTACTTCGCCACGGTGCGCGATCAGCTCGCGCTCGGCCAGGACATCGGCGCCGACACGGTCTGCCTCACCGACTGGATGGTGAGCCGCTGGATCCAGCTCGGCTACACCCAGCCTCTCAACAAGGACAACATCTCCAACGCCAGCAACCTCGCTCCCAGCCTGCAGAACCCCGCATTCGACCCGGGCCGCGAGCACTCGCTCCCGTGGCAGTCGGGCTTCGCCGGCATCGCCTACAACACCGAGCAGACGGACCCCGTCGGCGCGGTGAGCGACCTCTGGCGCCCCGATCTCGCGGGTCGCGTGGGCGTGCTCTCCGAGATGCGCGACACGATCGGCGTGATCATGCTCGAGAACGGCGTCGACATCTCCGGCGACTTCACGGCCGACGAGTTCAACGCCGCCCTCGACGTCTTCCGCGAGCAGGTCGAGTCCGGCCAGATCCGCAACGTGCGCGGCAACGCCTACACGGAGGACCTCGTGAACGAGGACACGCTCGCGGCGATCTGCTGGTCCGGCGACATCACGGTCCTCAACTTCGAGGCCGGCTACGAGAAGTGGAAGTTCGTGCTGCCCGAGGGAGGCGCGACGCTGTGGAGCGACAACTTCCTCATCCCGATCGGCTCGCCGCGCAAGACCAATGCCGAGACGCTCATGAACTACTACTACCAGCCGGAGGTGGCCGCGGAGGTCGCCGCGTGGGTGAACTACATCACCCCCGTCGTGGGAGCTCGCGAGGCGATGTTCGACATCGACGCCGACCTCGCCAACGACCCGCTCATCTTCCCGGATGAGGCGACCCTCGCGCAGACCAAGATCTTCCGCGGCCTGTCGGCCCAGGAGGAGAACGAGTACCAGGCGGCCTTCCAGGCGATCCTGCTCGGCGCCTGACGACCACCACCGCGAAACGTTCCCCAAGGAGCACCACCGACGTGACGAACAACGAGGTTCCGCAGGGTGGATTCGCTGAGGCTGGTGCCGACCTCGAGCTGGTCGGCATCAGCAAGCGATTCCCCGGGTTCACTGCCATCGAGGAACTCGATCTGACGATCCCTGCCGGATCGTTCTTCGCCCTTCTCGGCCCGTCCGGGTGCGGCAAGACGACCACCCTGCGGCTCATCGCCGGGCTAGAGGAACCAACGACCGGCCGCATCCTCATCGGCGGTCGGGATGTGACGAGCACTCGGGCCTACCAGCGGCCCGTCAACACGGTGTTCCAGAGCTACGCGCTCTTTCCGCACATGACGATCATCGAGAACGTCGCGTTCGGTCTCAAGCGCCGCGGTATCAAGAATGCCGATCCGCTCGCGCACGAGGCTCTCCAGCTCGTGGAACTCGATCACGTCGCGAACCGCAAGCCGGCGCAGCTCTCGGGTGGCCAGCAGCAGCGCGTGGCTCTCGCGCGCGCCGTCGTGAACCGCCCGGCGCTCCTCCTGCTCGACGAGCCCCTGGGTGCGCTCGACCTCAAGCTGCGCCGTCAGATGCAGATCGAGCTCAAGGACATCCAGAGCGAGGTCGGTCTCACCTTCCTGCACGTGACGCACGATCAGGAGGAGGCCATGACGATGGCCGACACGGTCGCGGTCATGAACAAGGGCCGCATCGAGCAGATGGGCAATCCGCAGGAGCTCTACGAGCTTCCGCACACGGCCTTCGTCGCCACCTTCCTCGGGCAGTCCAACCTGTTCACCGGTGAGGTGACGTCGAGCGGCTCCTCCTCGATCTCCGTCGACGTCTCCGGCACGACGATCGACGTGCGCTCCGATCGAGCGCAGCGGCACCGCGGGCGCGTCACGGTGGGTGTGCGCCCGGAGAAGGTCACCCTGCACGACAGCGCTCCGAAGCAGTCCAGCGATCGCAACGTCGTCGGGCCCGGTCGCGTGACAGATGTCTCCTTCAGCGGCGTGAGCACGCAGTACGAGGTCACGCTGCCCACGCACGGGGTCGTGACCGTGTTCTCCCAGAACACGAGCATCACCGCGATGCACCACGACGGCGATGAGGTCTGGCTCAGCTGGGACGTCGGCCACACCTTCGGGCTCGCGGACGAGTCCTACACGGCAGCCGGCTCGCGCTTCCAGGACGACACCGACACGTCGATGATCGCCACCCAGTCGCGCGAGAAGCTCGAGGCAGAGCTCGGGGCGGACTGAGCCGTGGCCTTCACCGCCTTCTCCGCTCAAACGAGCGCGGCCGAGCCCGCGGCGAAACGGCGCAGCCCCATCGCGCTGTTCCTGCTTCTGCCGGGCATCCTCTACCTGATCCTGTTCTTCGTCACGCCCCTCATCTCCCTCGTGATCACGAGCTTCCAGGAGCCCGACCCCGTGCGGTTCGGCAGCTTCGTGAACGCGTTCCGCTGGGAGAACTACGTCATCGTGCTCGAGACCTACGGCGAGCAGTCGCTACGGTCGGCCGGCTTTGCGGCGCTCGCGACGCTCTTCGCGCTGCTCATCGGGTTTCCGCTCGGGTACTTCATCGGCATCACCCTGCGCCCCTACCCGCTGCTGCAGGGCCTCGCCCTCGTGCTCGTCATCGCGCCGTTCTTCATCTCCTTTCTGCTGCGCACGCTCGCGTGGAAGCAGATCTTCTCCGATGAAGGCCCCATCGCGGGTGTGCTCGGTGCCCTCGCGATCCTGCCGCCGGGGCAGGCGATCACCGGCACGGCGTTCTCGGTGATCTTCGGCCTCACCTACAACTTCGTGCCGTTCATGACCCTGCCGATCTACGCGACGCTCGCGAGCCTCGACCTGCGCTTGCTCGAGGCAGGCAACGATCTCTACGGCAGCCCCGCGGTGACCTTCCGCACCGTGACCCTCCCCCTCTCGGCGGCGGGCGTCATGTCGGGCACTCTCCTGACGTTCATCCCCGCCGCGGGCGACTACATCAATGCGTCCCGCGAGTTCCTCGGCTCGACCGACACGACCATGATCGGCAACGTCATCGAGACGAACTTCCTCGTGCTGCAGAACTTCCCCGCCGCCGCCGCGCTCTCGCTCGTGCTCATGGCGGCGATCCTCATCCTCGTGAGTCTCTACGTCAGGCGCTCGGGAACGGAGGAGCTGCTGTGAGGGGCTTCGGCAAGTGGGCCATCTGGGTCTACGCGAGCATGGCCTTCGTCTTCCTGCTCATCCCCATCGTCTACACGATCGTCTTCTCGTTCAACGACGCGCGCCGCACGAACATCCTGTGGCGCGGCTTCACCTTCGACAACTGGCTGAACGTCTGCGACGCGCAGACCGTGTGCCAGGCCTTCGGCAACAGCATCCTCATCGGCGTGGTCGCGACCGTGCTCGCAACGACCCTCGGCACGATGATCGCGATCGCGCTCGTGCGGTACCGCTTCCGATTCCGCAACACGACGACGCTCCTGATCTTCCTGCCGATGACCACCCCTGAGGTCGTGCTCGGTGCGGGCCTTGCGGCACAGTTTCTGCAGGTCGGTGTGCCCAAGGGGCTCGGCACGATCATCATCGCCCACACCCTGTTCTGCCTGAGCTTCGTCGTCGTCACCGTGCGGGCGCGAGTCGCGAGCATCGACCCCGCGCTCGAGGAGGCGGGGCGCGACCTGTACGGCAACCCCCGGCAGGTGTTCTGGCGCATCACGTTCCCGATGCTGCTGCCGGGCATCGTCGCGGCCGCCCTGCTGTCCTTCGCGCTGAGCTTCGACGACTTCATCATCACAAACTTCAACCGCGGGGCCGAAGTGACCTTCCCGAGCTTCGTGTACACGGCGGCGGCGCGCGGCATCCCACCGGAGGCCAACGTCATCGCCTCCGGTGTGTTCTTCCTCGCGATTGCGCTCGTGCTCATCGCGCAGCTGAGCGCCGCAGCGCGTCGGCGCAAGCTCGCCGCGACGACGTAGGTCAGCCGAGGGCGCTAGACGCTCACGACGAGGCCGCCGACCACCTCGCCGCCGCCCAGCACGGGCTGCGCGAGCGACGCGACGACCTCCGCGGCCGCATCGGCGTCAACCGCACCCTCGGCCACGAGGAGCGCGAGCGCCACGGGCGTCGTCGCGCGCATGCCGCCGTCGAGCACCTTGACGGCGACGGCGACCCCCTCGGGGGTCGCGAGCACGACGAGCCCCTCAGCACCGATCTTCGCGAGCAGGCCCAGACGCTCGATGACGACGGTGTTCGCACGCCCGACACCGTCGATGGCCCAGGGCTGCGCCCGCACGGCGGTCATGAGCGCGGCGGCGTGCGCCGACTCTTCCGCCGCGACGCGGGCGATGCCGCGGGCGAGAGCCGCGAGGGAGGTCGCGTGCAGGGGAGCGCCGCAGCCGTCGACGGCCGTGTGGTGCACGGCCTCACCCGTCCACTGCGCGATCGTCTCGACCACGCGCCGTTGCACGGGGTGCTCGACGTGCAGGTACTGCCGGGCATCCGCCCCGAGCGCGTCGCTCGCGCGCAGGAAGCCGGCGTGCTTGCCGGAGCAGTTCATCGTGACGCGGGAGGCGGGCAGCCCCGCCGCGCGTCTCTCCGCGCGCTCGCGGGAGCCGAGCGGCGGGTCGACCGGGCACTGCAGGTCGTCGGGCGATCGGCCGTCCTCGGCGAGCATGCCCTCCACGACGGCGAGGTGCGCAGGCGACCCGCAGTGGCTCGCACTCGCGAGCACGAGCTGCTCGTCCGTGAACCGCGCTCCCGCCTCGAGCATCGCGATCGCCTGCAGCGGCTTGAGCGTCGAGCGCGGGTAGACGGTCGCGCCCACGTCGCCGACGGCACGCAGCACGCGCCCGGAGGCGTCGACGACGGCGGCCGCGCCGAGATGGCGCGACTCGACGAGGCCGGAGCGCTCCAGCCGCGCCAGCTCCACACAACCGTCGAGGTCGAGCGGACGTGCTGGCATGCGGGTCGAGTCGACTGGTCGGTCAGGAGGCCGAGAGCGCGGCGTCGAGCACGCCGACGGCGTCGAGCAGCAGCGCGTCGCTGATGACGAGGCTGGGCAGGAACCGGATCACGTTGCCGTACGTGCCCGCCGTGAGGGCGAGCACACCCTGCGCGGCGGCGGCCGCGGCGACGCGCGCGACGGTGGCCGCATCCGGCTCGCCCGTCTCGGGGTCGGTGAACTCGATCGCGAGCATCGCGCCCATGCCGCGCACATCGCCGATGACGGGATGCTGTTTCTGTAGCTCGAGCAGGGCGGGCTTGAGCACACCCTCGATGCGGCGTGCTTCGGCGAGCAGGTCGCGGCTGACGATCTTCTCGAGCACCGCGACGGCCGCCGCGCACGCGACGGGGTTGCCGCCGAACGTGCCGCCGAGCCCGCCCGCGTGGGCCGAGTCCATGATCTCCGCCCGCCCGACGACGCCCGCGAGCGGCATGCCGCCCGCGATGCCCTTCGCGGTCGTGATGAGGTCGGGCACGATGCCGAAGTGCTCGCTCGCGTAGAACGCGCCCGTGCGGGCGACGCCGCACTGCACCTCGTCCGCGACGAACACGATGCCGTTCGCGCGGCACCACTCGACGAGAGCGGGCAGGTATCCCTCGGCGGGCACCATGAAACCGCCCTCGCCCTGGATGGGCTCGACGACGAGGCACGCGAGGTCGGTGGCGCCGACGCGCTTTTCGAGGTAGCCGATCGTGCGCTTCGCGGCCTCGGCGCCCGAGAGCTTGTCGAGGTACGGGTAGGAGCTCGGGGCGTGGTGCACGTCGCCCGCGAAGGGCCCGAAGCCCGTGTTGTAGGGCGCGGCCTTGAAGTTCATCGCCATCGTGAGGTTGGTGCGCCCGTGGTAGCCGTGGTCGAGCACGGCGACGCCGTTGCGGCCGGTGTGCTTGCGCGCGATCTTGACGGCGTTCTCGAGCGCCTCGGCACCCGAGTTGACGAGCACGACCTTCTTCGCGTGGTCGCCGGGGGAGTGCTGCACGAGCAGCTCGGCGACGCGAACGTAGGGCTCGTAGGGCGTCACGGTGAAGAGCGTGTGCGTGAGGCGGCCGACCTGCTCCCGCACCGCCTCGACGACGGAGTCGTCGGTGTGGCCGACCGTCGTGACGCCGATGCCGCCGCCCAGGTCGATGAAGTGGTTGCCATCGACATCGACGGCGATGGCGCCGTGCGCCCGGTCGATGTAGACGGGCAGCGTCGTGCCGACGCCGGCGGAGACGACGGCCAGTCGGCGCTCGTGCAGCTCGCGCGAGCGCGGGCCGGGGATCTCGGTGACGACGCGGCGCTCCTGTGCAATCTCGGAGCCCGGTGCCGTGTCCGAGCCCGGCGCGAGGCTCGCGGTGGAGGCGGAGAGGGTGTCTGTCATGGTGGGATGAGTGTACTCCGCGACACTGATCGGCTTGAGAGGGCACGACATGGGCACTGAGCACGGCTATGCGGTGAGCATCCAGTGGACCGGCAATCGAGGCGAGGGCACGGCCACGTACCGTTCCTACGGTCGCGACCACCGCATCGTCGCCGCGGGCAAGTCCCACGAGATCGAGGGGTCGAGCGATCGCACCTTCCGCGGTGACGCCGAGCGCTGGAACCCCGAAGAGCTCGTCATCGCTGCGCTCAGCCAGTGCCACCTGCTGAGCTACCTGCACGTCGCCGCGAGCAACGGCCTCGTCGTCGTCGACTACCGCGACGAGGCGAGCGGCACCCTCGAGCAGGAGGGCGAGGGCGGCCGGCTCATCGAGGCGACGCTGCGCCCGCGCGTGACGCTCGCCGCCCATCACAGCGATGAGGATGCGCGCCGCGCCGCGCACCTGCACGAGCGGGCGAGCGAGCTGTGCTTCATCGCCAACTCGGTGAGCTTTCCCGTGGCGCACGAGCCGGTCACGCTCATCGCCGGTGCGCAGGAGGCGCCAAGACTGTAGTGGCAGGATGGAGACTTCGTGCCCGTCCCGTCCCTGTCCCCGACCGCAATCGGAGCTTTCTCGTGCGCCGTACTCCCTTCGCCCTGCTGACCGCGGGCCTTCTCGTCTCCCTCGCCGCCTGTACCCCCGGCGATGGTTCCACCGATGCCGCGCCCGAGGGCTGCGTCGAGCCGGGTGACGCCTCGCAGGCCGTCGCGGTCGACGGTGCCGCAGGCTCGGCGCCCGAGATCAGCTTCGAGGCGCCGCTCGAGGCCGACTCGACGCAGCGCTCTCTGCTGACCGAGGGTGAGGGCGATCGCGCCGAGAACGGCGACACCGTGCTCATCGAGTACACCGTCTTCAACGGTGAGACGGGTGACGAGCTCGCGTCGACGGGCTTCACGGGCGAGAACGCCGAGGCCTTCCCGATCGACACGGCGAGCGAGCAGCTCGTCGGCTTCTCCCTCCTGCTCGAGTGCGCCGCCCCCGGCGATCGCATCGCCGGCGTCATCCCGCCCGCCGAGGGCTTCGGCGAGGCGGGCATCCCCGAGCTGCAGCTCGCGGGCACCGAGTCCCTCGTCTTCGTGATCGACGTCGTCGAGATTCTCGACGCGCCCCTCGACCGCGCGGAGGGCGCGGCGGGCGAGGCGCCCGAGGGCTTCCCCGAGGTCACGCTCGCCGAGGACGGCGCGCCCACGATCGTCATCCCCGACGAGGCGCCGCCCGCCGAGTTCGGCCTCGCCGTGCTCATCGAGGGCGACGGCCCCGTCGTCGAGGAGGGTGCCGAGGTCACCGTGCACTACACGGGCATCAACTGGAACACGGGCGAGATCTTCGACTCCAGCTGGCAGCGCGGCGCCCCCGCGACCTTCCCGACCGACGGTGTCATCCAGGGCTTCCGCGATGCGCTCGTCGGCCAGACCGTCGGCTCGCAGGTCATCGCGATCATCCCGCCCGAGCTCGGCTACGGCCCGCAGGGCGGCACGCCCGACGGTTCGATCGGCGCGGAGGACACGATCGTCTTCGTCGTCGACATCCTCGGCACGCGCTGAGCGCACGCGGCTCTCGGGCAGGATAGGGCGCATGCGCGACATCATTGTCCTCGGCTCCACGGGGTCCATCGGGGTGCAGGCCCTCGAGGTCATCGCCGCGAACCCCGAGCGCTTCCGCGTCGTCGGGCTCGCGGCCGGCCGCAACCGCGAGCTCGTGGAGCAGCAGGCGCGAGCCCACTCCGTGCAGCACGTCGCCCTCGGCGCCGAGGCCGCGGCCGAGCTCGTGCGAGATGTCGCCTGCGATGTCGTGCTCAACGGCATCACCGGGTCGGTCGGTCTCGCGCCGACGCTCGCGGCGCTGCGCGCGGGGCGCATCCTGGCCCTCGCCAACAAGGAGAGCCTCATCGTCGGAGGCAGCCTCGTGACCGATATCGCGGCGCCGGGCCAGATTGTTCCCGTCGACAGCGAGCACTCCGCGATCGCGCAGGCGCTGCTCGCGGGCGAGCACCACGAGGTGCGCCGGCTTGTGCTCACGGCGAGCGGCGGGCCGTTCCGGGGTCGCTCGCGGGCCGAGCTCGCCGATGTCACGCCCGCGCAGGCGCTCGCGCACCCGACGTGGGACATGGGTCGGGTCATCACGACCAACTCGGCCACGCTCGTCAACAAGGGACTCGAGGTGATCGAGGCGCACCTGCTCTTCGACGTGCCCTACGAGCGCATCGACGTCACCGTGCACCCGCAGTCGATCGTGCACTCGATGGTCGAGTTCGTCGACGGCTCGACGATCGCGCAGTGCTCGCCGCCCGACATGCGCCTGCCGATCTCCCTGGGCCTCGACTGGCCGCACCGCGTCGCCGGCGTCGGTGCGCCGCTCGACTGGAGCACGGCGAGCACGTGGACGTTCGAGCCGCTCGATGAGGCGGCCTTCCCGGCCGTCGCGCTCGCCAAGCAGGTCGGTACGGCGGGGGCGACCTTCCCGGCGGTGTTCAATGCGGCCAACGAGCAGGCCGTGCACGCCTTCCACGACGGGGCGCTGGGCTACCTCGAGATTCTCGACACCGTGCGGGCGGTCGTCGACCGCCACGAGCCGCACGAGATGACCCTCGAGGGCGTTCTCGGGGCCGAGCTCTGGGCGCGCGCCGAGGCCGACGCGCTCATCGGCTCACGCTGAGCGTGCGGCACTAGAGTTACCGCTCGTGGAGACCGTGCTGCTGTACATCGTCGGCATCCTCGTCGTCGTCGTGGGCCTCGTGGTGTCGATCGCGCTGCACGAGCTCGGGCACTTCGTGCCGGCGAAGATCTTCGGCGTGCGCGTGGGTCAGTTCATGGTCGGCTTCGGGCGCACGATCGTCTCGTGGCGGCGCGGCGGCACGGAGTACGGGTTCAAGTGGATCCCGCTCGGCGGCTACATCTCGATGGCGGGCATGTATCCGCCCGCCGCGGGCTCGGCGGAGCGCTATGCGACCACGGGCTTCTTCCAGACCCTCGTGCAGGACGCCCGCTCGGCCTCCGCCGACACGATCGTCGAGGGGGAGGAGCACCGCACGTTCTACCGGCTGGCGGTGTGGAAGCGCATCATCATCATGCTCGGCGGCCCGCTCATGAACCTCGTCATCGCGATCGTGCTGTACGCGGTCGTGCTCATGGGCTTCGGCATCGCGCAGCCCTCGACGACGATCGGCAGCGTCAACGAGTGCGTGCTACCGGCGACGAGCGAGCGTCAGGAGTGCGCCCCGGGCGACCCGCTCGCCCCGGGCGCGGAGGCGGGGCTGCTGCCGGGGGATCGCATCGTCGCGATCGAAGGCGCCCCCATCGATGACTGGGATGCCGTGCTCACGACGGTGCGCGACGCGGCCGGTGAGCCCCTCGCCTTCACCCTCGACCGCGGCGGCTCGACCGTGTCGACCACGCTCACGCCGCTACTGACGGAGCGCTACGTGATCGACGATCGCGGCCAGCTCGTCGAGGGGCCGGACGGCGAGCTGCTCACGCAGCAGGTCGGGTTCATCGGCATCGGCGCAGCCTTGGAGACCGCGCAGCAGCCCGCGAGCGAGGTCCTCCCCGCGGTGGGCGACAACATCGTGCGGGTCGGCGAGATCATCCTCACGCTCCCGCAGCGCATGATCGACGTCGCCGAGGCGGCGTTCGGCCCGGGGGAGCGCGACCCCAACGGCCCGATCAGCGTCGTGGGTGTCGGCCGCATCGCGGGCGAGATCGCGAGCATCGACACGCTACCCGTTGTCGAGCGCATCTCCGCGCTCACGGGTCTCCTCGCCTCGCTCAACGTCGCCCTCTTCGTATTCAACCTCATCCCGCTCCTGCCGCTCGACGGCGGACACATCGCGGGGGCACTGTTCGAGGGTGCGCGCCGGCGCTTGTGGGCGCTCTTCGGCAAGCCCGACCCCGGGCCGGTCGACACGGCCAAGCTCGTGCCGATCACGCTCGCCGTGGTCGTCGTGCTCGGCGTCATGAGCGCGCTCCTGATCTACGCCGACATCGTCAAGCCGATCAGCCTGTTCTAGGGCTCCGCCGCGCGTGCGCTTGCGGTTCAGCCTCGATGCGTACACTGAGCATCGTGCCTGCTGTGAACCTCGGAATGCCCAAGATTCCCGAAACCCTCGCCCCCCGTCGCACGACCCGCCAGATCAAGGTCGGCAAGGTCATGGTGGGCAGCGACCACCCCGTGAGCGTGCAGTCGATGACGACCACGCCGACGACGGACATCAACGGAACCCTCCAGCAGATCGCCGAGCTCACCGCGACCGGCTGCGACATCGTACGCGTGGCGGTGCCGACGCAGGATGACGCCGATGTGCTGCACATCATCGCGAAGAAGAGCCAGATACCCGTCATCGCCGACATCCACTTCCAGCCCAAGTACGTCTTTCAGGCGATCGATGCCGGGTGCGGCGCCGTGCGGGTGAACCCGGGCAACATCAAGAAATTCGACGACAAGGTCGGTGACATCGCGAAGGCGGCGAAAGATGCGGGCGTGAGCCTGCGCATCGGCGTCAACGCCGGCTCGCTCGACCCGCGCTTGCTGCAGAAGTACGGCAAGCCGACTGCGGAAGCGCTCGTGGAGAGCGCGGTGTGGGAGGCGAGCCTGTTCGAAGAGCACGACTTCCACGACTTCAAGATCTCGGTCAAGCACAACGACCCCATCGTCATGGTCAAGGCCTACCGCCAGCTCGCCGAACGCGGCGACTGGCCGCTGCACCTCGGCGTGACCGAGGCCGGCCCCGCCTTCCAGGGCACGATCAAGAGCGCGACGGCCTTCGGCATCCTCCTCGGCGAGGGCATTGGTGACACGATCCGCGTCTCGCTCTCGGCACCGCCCGCGGAGGAGATCAAGGTGGGCCTCAAGATTCTCGAGTCGCTCAACCTGCGCGAGCGCAAGCTCGAGATCGTCTCCTGCCCGTCCTGCGGTCGTGCCCAGGTCGACGTCTACACGCTCGCCGACGACGTGACGGCGGGTCTCGAGGGCATGACTGTTCCTCTGCGCGTCGCGGTCATGGGCTGCGTCGTGAACGGCCCCGGTGAGGCGCGCGAGGCCGACCTGGGCGTCGCGAGCGGCAACGGCAAGGGTCAGATCTTCGTCAAGGGCGAGGTCATCAAGACGGTGCCGGAGTCGGAGATCGTCGCGACCCTCATCGAGGAGGCGAACCGCATCGCGGCCTCGATGCCGGATGCCCCGGTGGGCGAGCCGCAGGTGCTCACGAGCTGATCGCGCGTCCGTCGAGGCGTCGTCCCGGTCGCGCTGGCCCCATATCGGGGGACTGACCGCGCCGTGCCCGCGATCAGTAGGCTCAACCCATCGACTGGGGGAGTCGACACTGAGAAGCACCGGGGGGCGGTGCACGTTTCGCACGAGGCGATCAGGGGGCATCTTCCGTCGTGCAGGTTTCCCTCTCACGCCGCATCGCGGGTGGGCGGGAAGGGCCTGCGAGCGACCCAAGCCCCCCTTGCTGCCGCTCGCAGGCCTATTTTCCATTCTGGCCCCCGAACGGGGGGTTCGGCCAGCGCATCGGGCGCGACGCGCCGAGGCCAGTAGTCTGAACCGGTGACGACGCGACTGACCCAGCTCTTCCTCCGTACACTTCGCGACGATCCCGCCGACGCCGAGGTGGCGAGCCACCGCCTCCTCGTGCGCGCGGGCTACATCCGCCGCCAGGCGCCGGGCGTCTTCGCCTGGCTGCCGCTCGGCCTGCGCGTGCGTCGCCGCGTCGAGGCGGTCATCCGCGAGGAGATGCACGCGATCGGCTGCCAGGAGGTGCACTTCCCCGCGCTCCTGCCGCGCGAGCCCTACGAGGCGAGCGGCCGCTGGGAGGAGTACGGCGACGGCATATTCCGTCTCAAGGACCGCAAGGGCGCCGACTACCTGCTCGCGCCCACGCACGAGGAGGTCTTCACCCTCACGGTCAAGGACCTCTACGGCAGCTACAAGGACCTCCCGCTGTCGATCTACCAGATCCAGGACAAGTACCGGGATGAAGCGCGCCCGCGCGCCGGGCTCCTGCGCGGCCGCGAGTTCTCCATGAAGGACGCGTACTCCTTCGATGTGACCGATGAGGGTCTGGATGCCTCGTACCAGGCGCAGCGCGACGCCTACGAGCGCATCTTCTCCCGCCTGGGGCTCGACTACGTCATCGTGCAAGCCGACGCGGGAGCCATGGGCGGCTCCCGCAGCGAGGAGTTCCTGCACCCCACGCCCATCGGCGAAGACACCTTCGTGCGGTCGGCCGGGGGCTACGCGGCGAACGTCGAGGCGTACCGCTCTGTGGCCCCTGCCGCTCAGTCGCTCGACGGCCATCCCTCCGCCGAGGTCATCGACTCCCCGCAGACGCCGACGATCGCGACGCTCGTCGCGCTCGTGAACGAGAAGCACCCGCGCGAGGATCGCCCGTGGACGGCGGCCGACACGCTCAAGAACGTCGTGCTGCGGCTCACGGCGCTCGACGGCACGAAGGAGCTCGTCGTCGTCGGCCTGCCCGGCGACCGGGAGGTCGACCTCAAGCGCGCCGAGGTGGCCTTCGCTCCCGCAGAGGTCGCGGCGGCGACCGAGGAGGACTTCGTCGCGCATCGCGGCCTCGTCAAGGGCTACATCGGCCCCTGGTCGCCGAGCGGCGCCGTGCTCGGGAAGGGCTCGAGCACGGGCATCCGGTACCTCGTCGATCCTCGCGTCGTCGACGGCACCGCGTGGGTGACGGGCGCGAACGAGCACGAGAAGCACGTGCTGGGCCTCGTCGCCGGCCGCGACTTCACCGCCGACGGCCTCGCCGACATCGCCGAGGTGCGCGAGGGCGACCCCGCCCCCGACGGCTCCGGGCCGATCGAGACCGCGCGCGGCATGGAGATCGGGCACGTCTTCCAGCTCGGTCGCAAGTACGCCGAGGCGCTCGGGCTGCAGGTGCTCGACGAGAACGGCAAGCTCGTGACCGTCACGATGGGCTCCTACGGCATCGGCGTGACGCGCATCCTCGGCGTGATCGCCGAGGCCAACCACGACGAGCGTGGCCTCGTGTGGCCGCGCAACGTGGCGCCCTTCGACGTGCACATCGTCGCGACGGGCAAGGATGCCGCGGTGTTCGACGTCGCCGAGACGCTCGTGAGCGAGCTCGAGGGTGCAGGGTTCGACACGCTCTTCGACGATCGGCCGAAGGTCTCCCCGGGAGTCAAGTTCGGCGACGCGGAGCTCATCGGCGTGCCGCTCATCGTCATCGTCGGCCGCGGCGCCGCCGAAGGGCGCGTGGAGTTCTGGGATCGCCGCACGGGCGAGCGCGACGAGATCGCGCTGCACGAGGTGCTCGACCGCCTGCGCGACGCACCGCAGTGAGAGCGCGTCGCTTTCCGCGCTCGTCCGGGTTAGGGTGAAGAGTCGCCGGGTCGGCTGACCTGTCGCGGCCGCGAGCGCCTTCCCACCCCTCCCGAGCCCCTGGAGCACCATGTCGTCCACCCCCGCCCCTGCCCGCCGACGCACGGTCATGGCGGGCGGTGTGGCCCTCGCCTTCGCGCTCGGTGCGGTGGCCCCCGCGACTGCCGCCGACATCGTCGAGGGCGACACTCCCGTCGTCCTCAGCAGCGACCAGAGCACCTTCGGGGCGATTCCGGAGGTCTTCCCCGCGGACGGCGACGAGGGGCCCCCGCCCGAGATCGAGCTGCAGCTGTTCGGCGGCCCGACTTCACCCGAGATCACGCCGTGGACGACGACGGCGCTGAGCTTCGACTCAGAGGACCGCGTCTACGTGGCGCTCCTCTCCGCAGGGCAGATTTTCGGCGAGAGCGTGCAGTACCTGTGCGCGATTCGGGTGTACGACGAAGACGGCGTGCCCTTGGGGTCGCCGCTGCCGGTGGCGAACCCTGACGATGGCGAGACCGGCCTGTGGCCGGTGGCGTGCACGGGCCTCGCTCTGCTCGACGTGCTCAGCGCGTACGGCCTCGATCTCGACTTCGAGAGCGGCGTCAGCCAGGAGGCTGCGCCGAGCACGGCGGCGTTCGTGTACTTCAGCGACGGAACAGCCGTTCGCATCGACGCGCGTACCGGAACCGTGACGGAAGTCTTCACGGGCTCCTCCGGGTCCTTCGGTGATTTCGAGTCGCTCGCGATCTCGGCCGGTCCGGCCGAACTGCTGGATCCGGAGCGCACCGGTATCGCTGTCATCGTCGCCGGATTCACGGACGAGGCCCTCATCGTGAGCGTGCTCTGGGAGGGTGGCGAGACCGAGTCGCGGTTGGCGTTCTTCCCCGTGACGGTGAACGGTGCGGAGTTCGACAGCGAGCTCAACCTCTGGATCGTGTCGCCCGACATCGAGCAAGGTCAGATGGCCGTCTTCAGCTTCAGCTATGCCGACCTGAGTGAGTTCGGCATGCAGCCCACCTCGGCCTCGGAGCCCGGTGTCGATCTGCTGGCCCCTCTGGACGCGGCGGGCGACCTCTCCGCGGTGACGCAGGATTCGCCGCAGGGGGGATTCGACGCAGCCGCGATCAGCGGAGGTTACCTGGTGAGCGGCCTGGAGACGTTCACCGCCGGCGGCATTGCGATCGAGCGCGCCGCCGTCGAGCTCGCCGGAGACGCGGAAGAGCAGCTCGCGGCGACCGGTGCCGACGACCAGCTCGTCCTCGCGATCGGGGTCATCGCCGGCGCGCTCCTCCTCGGCGGCGTCGTGATCACCGCGGTCGGCGCCTCGCGACGTCGCGTGCGCCGCGACTAGCGCCGGGCATCCCGTCGGGCCGGACCGCTAGCTGCGGTCCGCACCGCGCGTGCCGCGCACGAGCGGAATCGGGCCCGTCACCGAGTCCTCGTCGACCCACAGCTCGATGCCGGCGACGTCGGGCAGCTGGTCACGCGTGAAGACGGGGTCCTTCCCCGCCGCGCGCTGGTCCTGGTAGTTCGTGAGCACGCGGAAGGCGACGCCGCCGAGCAACGCGATGGCGACGAGATTGATGATCGCCATGATGCCCATCACGCCGTCCGCGGTCGTCCACACGAGCGTCGTCGAGGCCACAGAGCCGCCGAGGACGGCGAGCACGACGAGACTGCGGTAGACGATGAGCGCGGGCCGGCTCGTCGTGATGAACTCCAGATTCGATTCCCCGTAGTAGTAGTTGCCGAGGATCGAGCTGAAGGCGAGCAGCAGGATCACGACCGCGAGCAGCACTCCGGCCCACTCGCCGAGGGAGGAGACCACGGCCTCTTGCGTGAGGTCGACGCCGCGCTCGGCGGCCGCGAGGTCGGGATTCGTCACGAGGATGATGAAGGCTGTGATCGAGCAGACGAGGAAGGTGTCGAAGTAGACGCCGAGCGTCTGCACGAGGCCCTGCTTCGCCGGGTGCGTGACCGCGGCAGCCGCGCCGGCGTTCGGAGCCGAGCCGAGACCGGCCTCGTTCGAGAACATGCCGCGCTGGATGCCGACGAGGATGATCGTGCCCACGGCACCGCCCGCGATCGACTGGAACCCGAAGGCGCCGGCGTAGATCTGCGCGAACACGCGCGGCACCTCCTCGATGTTCATCGCGACGATGACGATGCCGATGAGGAGGTAGAGCAGCGCCATCGCGGGCACGAGCGACTGGGTCACGCTCGCGATGCGACGGATGCCGCCGAATATGACGAGGCCGGTCGCGAGGGCGAGAACGCCGCCGATAGCCCAGGGGAGCATCCCCGGGTCCTCCAGGCCGGCTGCGCCCCCGACGGCGCTCACGATCGTGTTCGCCTGCAGGCTCGAGAAGGCGAAGGGAAACACGACGATGAGGACGACGGCGAAGAGGATGCCCATCCACCGCTTCCCGAGGCCGCGCTGCATGTAGTACGCGGGGCCACCCCGAAAGCCGTCCCTGTCCTTCGTCTTGTAGACCTGCCCGAGCGTCGACTCCACGAAGGAGGACGCGCCGCCGATGAACGCCATGGTCCACATCCAGAAGATCGCGCCGGGGCCGCCGAGGGCGAGCGCCGTCGCCACACCCGCGATGTTGCCGACGCCGACGCGAGAGGCGGCCGAGACGGTAAAGGCCTGGAACGCCGAGACCGACTGCGGCTTGCCGCCGGCATCGCGCGGCGTCACGTCGGTGAGAGTGCGGAACATCGCGGGAATGAGCCTCAACTGCACGACCCTCGTGCGCACCGTGAAGTACAGGCCGAGCCCGATGACGATCGGCAGCACGATCCACTGCCAGAGCGAGCCGCCGAAAGAGGCGATGAGGTCGTTGACAGCGTCCATGGCGTCCATTCAGACACACTAGCGATGTCCGGTACCGTGGGGGTCTGCAATCGAATAGAGGAGCGACACCGTGGACATCGACCTGACCGTCTTGAGGATGATGGAGCGCGAGCGGGAGATCCCGTTCGACGAGCTCGTGCAGATCATCGAGCAGGCCATCCTCACCGCCTACCTCAAGCACACGGAGCAGGACGACCACCGCGGCTCCGACCGACCGCAGCCGCGCGCTGAACTCGATCGCAAGTCGGGCCACGTCACGATCTACGTGCCCGAGTTCGATGAGGAGGAGAACCTCATCGGCGAGGCCGTCGACAGCCCCGACGACTTCGGCCGTATCGCCGCCTTCGCGGCCAAGCAGGTCATCAACCAGCGTCTGCGCGACATCGGCGACGACCGCGTTCTCGGCGAGTTCAAGGGGCGCGAGGGGGACATCGTCGCGGGCGTCATCCAGCAGGGCCCCAACCCGCGCATGATCCACATCGACCTCGGCACCGTCGAGGCGATCCTGCCGCCCGAGGAGCAGGTGCCGGGGGAGGACTACGCGCACGGCCGTCGCATCCGCGTCTACGTGACGAGCGTCTCGAAGGGCCTCAAGGGTCCGTCGATCACCGTGAGCCGCACCCACCCCTCGCTCGTGCGCAAGCTCTTCACGCTCGAGGTGCCCGAGATCGCGAGCGGGCTCGTCGAGATCACCGCGATCGCGCGCGAGGCGGGCCACCGCAGCAAGATCGCCGTGCGCTCGCTCGAGCCCGGGGTGAACGCGAAGGGCGCGTGCATCGGCGAGCTCGGGCAGCGCGTGCGCGCCGTGACGGCCGAGCTCGGTCAGGAGAAGATCGACATCGTCGACCACTCCGACGACCTCGCGACCTTCGTGAAGAATGCCCTGTCGCCCGCGAAGGTCTCCGACGCCTTCGTCATCGACGCGGACACGAAGGCGGTGCGGGCTCTCGTGCCCGATTATCAGCTCTCCCTCGCGATCGGCAAGGAGGGCCAGAACGCCCGCCTCGCCGCCAAGCTCACTGGCGCAAAGATCGACATCCAGCCCGACTCCGTCATGGAGGAGTAGGCCAGGGGCTACAATGGAATCCGTCAGAACCTGCATCGGCTGTCGCCAGCGTGCATCCCGCTCCTCTCTTCTGAGGGTCGTGGCGCGCGAGGGGAGGGTCGAGGCGGATGCCCTGGCCCGCTTGCCGGGACGGGGCGCGTGGGTGCATGCCACCCTCGACTGCGTCGAAGCCGCCTCGCAGCGGCGGGCATGGGCGCGCGCACTGCGCGTGACCGGTCCGCTCGACGCAGACCACGTACGACACACCATCGGAGCAACCGGCTCCACGAGAGAACAGGCTGATCGGCCAATGGACAACTAATGAGCGGCTCGAAATGAGACCCGTCCACCACTAGTGATCCGCCCCTGTCTGGGTGCGGATCCAGACAGGAGAATTGTGGCTGCAAAACCACGCGTGCACGAGATCGCGAGCGAGCTCGGCATCGAAAGCAAGGTCGCCCTCGAGAAGCTCAAAGAGCTCGGCGAATTCGTCAAGGGCCCGTCGTCGACGATCGAGCCCCCCGTCGCCCGCAAGCTGCGCAAGGCGGTCGAAGAGGCAGGCCTCGGCGCACCGAAGGCGGAAGAGAAGCCCGCCGCGAAGGCACCCGCCAAGGCCGCCCCCAAGCCGGCTCCGAAGCCCGCTGAGACGGTCGAGACGGCACCCGAGTCGGCATCGAAGCCCGATGCCGAGGCGCCGGCGGCTGATGCTCCCGCTGCCGAGGCGCCCGCTGCACCGCAGAAGCCGGCCGAGGGCGACGCGCCCGCGCGCCCGGCGGCCTCCGGTGGCCCGCGCCCCGGCAACAACCCCTTCGCCTCCCAGCAGGGCATGTCGCGCCCCGGCGCGCCGCGGCCCGGCAACAACCCCTACTCGTCCTCCCAGGGCATGCCGCGCCCCGGTGGCGTGGGCGGCGCCGTTCCGCGCCCGCCGCGCCCCGGCGCACCCCGCCCGGGAGCGCCTCGCCCCGAGGGCGGCCCCGGCCGTCCCGGCGGCGGTCGCGGCAACGCGCCGTTCCAGACGCGTCAGGGCGGCCCCGGTCGTCCCGGCGGTGCCGGTGGACCCGGTGGTGCACCCGGCGGCTTCCGCCCCGGCGGTGGCTTCAGCGGCCCTCGCCCCGGTGGCGGCGGCCGTGGTCGCGGCCCGGGCGGCGGCACGGCAGGTGCCTTCGGTCGTGGCGGCGGCAAGTCGCGCGCCCGCAAGTCGAAGCGCACGAAGCGGCAAGAGTTCGAGATGCGCGAGGCGCCGTCGGTCGGCGGCGTCAGCGTTCCCCGCGGCGACGGCAAGAAGGTCATCCGTCTGCGGCAGGGCGCATCCATCAGCGACTTCGCCGACAAGCTCGAGCAGGTCAGCGGCATGAGCGTGCCTCCCGGCAACCTCGTGACCGTGCTGTTCCACCTCGGCGAGATGGCGACGGCGACCGAGTCGCTCGACGGCGGCACCTTCCAGATCCTCGGCGAGGAGCTCGGCTGGAAGATCGAGATCGTCTCCCCGGAGGACGAGGACAAGGAGCTTCTCGAGGCCTTCGACATCGACCTCGAGCAGGAGGACGACGAGGAGGACCTCGTCATCCGCCCGCCGGTCGTGACCGTCATGGGCCACGTCGACCACGGTAAGACGAAGCTGCTCGACGCGATCCGCGAGGCGAACGTCGTCGCGGGTGAGTCCGGCGGCATCACGCAGCACATCGGTGCGTACCAGGTGTGGACGGAGCACGAGGAGATCGAGCGCGCCATCACCTTCATCGACACCCCGGGTCACGAGGCGTTCACCGCTATGCGTGCTCGTGGTGCGCAGGTGACGGACGTCGCGATCCTCGTGGTCGCCGCGGACGACGGCATCATGCCGCAGACCGTGGAAGCGCTCAACCACGCGCAGGCGGCGAACGTGCCGATCGTCGTGGCGGTCAACAAGATCGACTCCGAGGGTGCGAACCCCGCCAAGGTGCGCCAGCAGCTCACCGAGTACGGGCTCATCGCCGAGGAGTACGGCGGAGACACGATGTTCATGGACGTCTCGGCGCTCAAGAACATCGGCATCACCGAGTTGCTCGACGCCGTGCTGCTCACCGCCGACGCGGGTCTCGACCTGCGCGCCAACCCGCAGCGTGACGCTCGCGGTGTCGCCATCGAGGCGAAGCTCGACAAGGGCCGCGGCTCCGTCGCGACCGTGCTCATCCAGGCGGGAACCCTGCGCGTCGGCGACCCGATCGTCGCGGGCACGGCCTACGGCCGCGTGCGCGCCATGACGGACGAGAACGGCGAGAAGGTCGACGAGGCCTACCCCTCGCGCCCCGTGCAGGTGCAGGGCCTCTCGAGCGTTCCTCGCGCCGGCGACACGTTCATCGTCACGGAGGACGACCGCACGGCGCGTCAGATCGCCGAGAAGCGCGAGGCCGCCGAGCGCAACGCCCTCCTGGCGAAGGCGCGCAAGCGCATCAGCCTCGAGGACTTCACGAAGGCGCTCGAAGACGGCAAGGTCGAGTCGCTCAACCTCATCATCAAGGGCGACGTCTCGGGTGCCGTGGAGGCGCTCGAGGAGGCCCTGCTCAAGATCGAGGTGGACGAGAGCGTGCAGCTGCGCATCATCCACCGCGGTGTGGGTGCGGTGACGGAGAGCGACGTGAACCTCGCGACGATCGACAACGCGATCATCGTGGGCTTCAACGTGCGACCCGACACGAAGGCGCGCGAGCGCGCTCAGCGCGAGGGCGTCGACATCCGCTTCTACTCGGTCATCTACGCGGCTCTCGAGGAGATCGAGGGCTCGCTCAAGGGGATGCTCAAGCCCGAGTTCGAAGAGGTGCAGTCTGGCGTCGCCGAGATTCGCGAGATCTTCCGCTCCTCGAAGTTCGGCAACATCGCCGGTGTCATCGTGCGCAGCGGAACGATCACGCGCAACGCCAAGGCGCGCGTCATCCGCGACGGTGTCGTGGTCGGCGACGCGCTGGCGATCGAGTCGCTGCGTCGCTTCAAGGACGACGTCACCGAGGTGCGCACGGACTTCGAGGCCGGTATCGGTCTCGGCAAGTTCAACGACATCCAGATCGGCGACGAGATCGAGACGATCGAGATGAAGGAGAAGCCGCGCGAGTAGCGCGCGCCCCGCTCCCTCAACCCCGGGGTGCCCGCCCGCACGGGCGGGCACCCCATCCCTCTTTTCTGAAGGAGACAGCACCATGGCGAACCCTCGCGCACGCAAGGTGGCCGACCGCATCAAGGAGGTCGTCGCGAAGCGACTCGACAAGGGGCTGCGGGATCCGCGCCTCGGCTTCGTGACCATCACCGACGTGCAGGTGACGGGCGACCTGCAGCACGCCTCGATCTTCTACACGGTCTACGGCACCGATCAGGAGCGCGCCGACAGCGCTGCCGCCCTCACGGCGGCGACCGGGATGCTGCGCACCGAGGTCGGGCGCAACCTCAACACGCGCCTCACACCGTCCCTCGAGTTCATCCCCGACGGGGTGCCCGAGAACGCCGCCTCGATCGAGGCTTTGCTGCGCGAGGCGCGCGAGCGCGACGAGTTGACGCTCAGCTCGGCAGCGACCGCGCAGTACGCGGGCGACCCCGACCCCTACGTCAAGCCGCGCGAGTACGTCGACGAGGTCGATGAGGACGAGCCTGACGACGACGGTGCTGACGACCACGGCGCTGACGACGCAGGCGCCGGCGACCTCGAACGGTAGTCCGCTAGAGCATGTGAGGTAGGTCGATCGCGCCCGTCGAGAAGATCGACACGACGGCGAGTACGAGTGCGCCGACGACGATGATCGCCCCCATGCCGACAAGGATGGCGAGCCCCACCTTGACGACGAGGTCGGAGAACTTGTGACGGGGGGCCGACGGCTGCAGCGCGCTCATGGCCTCATTCTCGCAGGCGATGCTGCATAGCCGCTACAGCGTTGCATCAGAACCGCTACTCAGGCGCCGCCGCGGCGGTTCATGCGCTGCACCTCGGCGTCGATCGCCGACTCGGTGATGACCGCGCCCGGTCCGAAGGCGTCGATCGCCATGAACATGGCGGCGATGCCCATGCCGCCGATCGGGAAGAGCGGCCAGAAGAAGGTGTTCGGCGTCGCGAGCGCCCACACGGCGATGACGATCGCCGAGACGGCCGCCCAGACGAGCAGGAAGCGGAAGAAGTCGCGCTTGGCCCGAAGGCGGCGGTAGGCCTGCTTGCGGACTCGTTCCGACTCGGTCGCGGGATCTTTCATGCTCATGGGGTCGAGAGTACGCCCGTGACGCGTGATTGTGCATCCACCGACCGATGGACGCGCGACGACAGTGCGGACCGGCGACTGTGCGGCGCGGAGTCAGTGCGGCAGGGCGTAGCCCGCGCGCGGGTCACCGAGCGCGAGACCGTCGGCGAGGAGGCTCGCGAGGGCGCGCTCTCGCTGCACGGCGTCGGGCCAGAGGGACTCGACGACCTCGGCCGGCACGGGGGTGTCGCTCTGCCGCAGTTCGCGCATGATGAGCCCGCGCACCTGGCGGTCGCTGCCCTCGAAGCGCGCCTGTCGCGGGGCCGAGGGGCCGTCGTACTCGGGGTAGCCGGCCGCTCGCCAGGCGCACAACCGCGCGAGGGGGCAGCTCTCGCAGCGCGGGTTGCGCGCCGTGCACACCGTCTGGCCGAGCTCCATCGCGCCCGCGTTGAACCGTTGAGCGTCGGCCGGGTCGCTCGGCAGCAGCGCCTCCATCGCGGCGAGGTCGGCGCGCGTGCGTGCGGGCCCGGCCTCGCCCTGACCCGCGACCGCGCGGGCCAGCACTCGGCGGGTGTTGACGTCGACCACGGGGGTGCGTACCCCGAACGCGAAAGCCGCCACGGCGCGGGCCGTGTACTCGCCGATGCCGGGGAGGGCGAGCAGGGCATCCACGTCGCGGGGCACCTGGCCGCCGTGCTGCTCGCTCATCGCCACGGCGGCGGCGTGCAGGCGCAGGGCGCGGCGGGGGTAGCCGAGGCGATCCCAGGCCCGCACCGCCTCGGCGGGGGAGTCGGCGGCGAGCGCGTCGGGGCTCGGCCAGCGCGCCAGCCACTGCTCGAGCCGCGGGATGACGCGCGCGACGGGTGTCTGCTGCAGCATGATCTCGCTCACGAGAATGCCCCACGGCGTGAAGCCGGCGCGCCGCCACGGCAGATCACGAGCGTGCTCGTCGAACCACGCGACCACGCTCCGAGCAATGTCACTCACCCTCCCCAGAGTAGGTGACCCCCCTTGGGTCGCCCCTTGGGCCCCCCTTGGGCCCCCCTTGGGCCAGATCTGGCGCGAATGGGCGCTTGGGTTCACTCGTAACCCACATTTGCGGCAAATCTGGGCCGCGCCGCGCCGCGCATCGTCGTGGCGTGGTGTGGCGCATGACGCGCGGCACGGGATGACGCTGCACGGCGCGGCTCGCGCCCAGCAACGCGACCTACCGTGGCCGCATGCGCATTCTCGTCACAGGAGCGACCGGTTACATCGGCGGCAGACTCGTGCCGCGCCTGCTCGAGGCGGGCCACGAGGTGCGCGTGATCGTGCGCGACCCCGCGCGTCTGCGCGACGTGCCGTGGGCTGGCGACGTCGAAGTCGTGCAGGGCGATCTCGCGAACCCCGGCGAGGTGCGCAGCGCGGTCGAGGGCGTAGAGGTTCTCTACTACCTCGTGCACTCGATGAGCGGCAAGGGCGACTTCGAGGCGGTGGAACGGCATGTGGCGACAACGGTCGCCACAGCGGCCAGGGATGCTGGGGTCGCCAGGGTCGTGTATCTGGGCGGTCTGCATCCCGACGGCCCGCTCTCGCGGCACCTGGCATCCCGCAAGGAGGTGGGGGACATCCTGCTCGCCTCCGGCGTGCCGACGGCCGCGCTGCAGGCCGGGGTCGTGATCGGGTCGGGGTCGGCGAGCTTCGAGATGATCCGACACCTGACCGAGGTGCTGCCGTACATGCCGGCGCCGAAGTGGGTGCGCAACTACATCCAGCCGATCGCCGTGCGCGACGTGCTGCACTACCTCATCGGTGCGGCAAGCCTGCCGCCCGAGGTCAACCGTGCCTTCGACATCGGCGGGCCGGACGTGCTGCGATACGGGCAGATGATGAACGGCTACGCCGTCGAGGCCGGCCTCAAGCAGCGCCCGATCGCGAGCCTGCCCGTGCTGACCCCGTACCTCGCGAGCCAGTGGGTGAACCTCGTGACGCCGATTCCGCGCTCGCTGGCCGTGCCGATCATCTCGAGCCTGCAGTACGACGCGGTGGTCGGCGAGTCCGACATCGACGAGCTCATCCCGCCGCCCGAGGGCGGCCTCACCCGCTACCGCACGGCGGTGCGCTACGCGCTCGCGAAGATGCGCGAGGGCGAGGTCGAGACGAGCTGGCGCAACGGCGCCGTCGAAGGAGCACCGAGCGATCCTCTGCCGACCGACCCGCAGTGGAGCGGCGCGACGGTCTTCACCGACCTGCGCGAGGTGGAGTCGGATGCCGAGCCCGAGGACTTGTGGCGCATCGTGGAGAGCATCGGCGGCGACAACGGCTGGTACTCGCTGCCGATGGCGTGGGCCGCCCGTGGGCTGCTCGACAAGCTCGTCGGGGGAGTGGGTCTGCGCCGCGGGCGTCGCCACCCGGAGATGCTCGCCCCGGGTGATGCGCTCGACTTCTGGCGCGTCGAGCAACTCGACCGTGGACGGTTCCTGCGCCTGCGGGCCGAGATGAAGGTGCCGGGCCGCGCGTGGCTGGAGTTCACTGTCGAGCCTCGCGAGGGCGGCGGATCGCGCCTGCAGCAGCGCGCGATCTTCTTCCCCTCCGGTCTCGGCGGGCGCCTCTACTGGTTCGCGATCCTGCCCTTCCACGGCGTCATCTTCGCGGGCATGGCCGCCTCCATGGCCGCGAAGGCCGCGGCGAGCAAGGTCGACGAGAAAGTAACGGAACGGTAACGACTGCGCTAGGGTGGGGAGACCGCAACGAGGCGGCACCCATGAGACTCACCCGAAAGCGACGTCGATGGCGCACCCCAGCAGGACCCACCCCGCGGGATACTCCGCGCGTCGCATCGCCGCCTGCTTCACCGCCACCGTCGCCCTCGTCGCCGTCCTGGCGATCGACCACACCGCGGCGACCGTGCACGCCGCGCAGCCGCTTGGCTCTGCCCGCCTGAACGACGGCATGCCGCTCACGATCGCCCACCGCGGCGACCCGGCGAGCGCGCCGGAGAACACGCTGCCCGCGCTCGAGGCGGCGCTCGCGAGCGGAGCCGACATCGTCGAGTTCGACGTGCGCCTTACCCTCGACGGCCACGCCGTCATCGTGCACGACGAACTGCTCGACCGCACCACGAACGGCGCAGGCTTCGTGGCCGAGCACACGCTCGCCGAACTGCGGGACCTCGATGCGGGCACGTGGTACGGCAGCGCATGGAGCGGCACGGGCATCCCGACCCTCGGCGAATTCCTGCCGCTGCTGCAGCGCTCCACCGCGCGTGCGCTCATCGAGCTCAAGGGAGTGTGGCCCGAGGAGGGCCTCGCGCCGCTCGCGGCGCAGATCTACCGGCACGGCGTGCAGGATCGCGTCGTGGTCGGCAGCTTCGAGGAGGAGACCCTCCTGGAGCTCTGGCGCGCGGCCCCCAGTCTGGCCCGGGCGGCGGTGGTAAGGAGACTTCCCGCCGACCCGGTGCTCTTCGCCGAGCGCGTGGGCGCCTCGACCGTCGTGACGAGTCTGCGCTCGTTCGAGGTCGAGCCGCACGCGGTCGACGCCCTGCACGAGGCCGGCATCACCGTCGTCGTCTACACCCTCAACAACCCGCGGCTGTGGGAGCGCGCGATCGCGCTGGGGGTCGACGCCGTGGTGACGGATGCTCCGCGCCGGCATGCCCACTGGCAGCCCGCCCCGGCCGACGCCTGAGTGCTCGGCGACCGCGGCCCGCGGATCACCTGCGCAGTGCTACCGCCGCTCGAGCAGCGCCCGATACACCTCGATGCCGTCGAGGAACGCCGTGACGCGCATCCGCTCGTCCTTCGCGTGGAGGCACGCGCGCTCCTCACCGCTCATGCGGAACGGCGCGAACCGGTACACGTGGTCGCTGATGGCGGTGAACCAGCGCGCGTCGCTCGCCTGCATCATGACGTAGGGCGTCACGAGCAGGCCGGGGTGCACGGTGCGGATCGACGCCACGAGGTCATCCCACGCCTCACCCCGGTCGGGCGAGACGGGGGAGGGCTCGCTCGCCTCGACGACCTCGATGCGCACGGCGTCGTCGGCGATCGCGCGGCGCACCTCCTCGACGGCTTCCTCGACGCTCGACCACGGGGCGATGCGCATGTTGAGGGTCGCCTCGGCGGATTCGGCGAGGGCGTTGTGGGCGTGCCCGGCGCGCAGCTCGGTGACGGCGCGCGTCGTGCGCGTGAGGGCGGCGGTCTCGGCCCCGCGGCGCACGAAGACGCGCGTGAGCAAGGGCGAGAGCACGTCAACGGCGGCGAAGACGGTGCGCAGCGGCTGCCGGGCCCGTGAACCCAGGGTGCGGATCATGGTGCGCGTCGTCGTGCCCAGTCGCGCCTTCGAGGGCCGGCGGTTCAGGCGCAGAATGGCGCGCGACAGTCGCTCGGTCGCGGCGAACGCCGGGGGGCTCGCCGCGTGCCCGCCGTGCTCGTCGACGCGCAGCCGCAGGGTCGTGATGCCCTTCTCGGTGACGCCGATCACGGCGTAGTCCTCGTCGACGCCGGGGAAGATCTCGCGCACGATCGCGCCGCCCTCATCGAGCACGAGGGAGGGCCGGATGCTCCGCTCGCGCAGCACGTCGACGATGCTCCTCGCCCCGGTGCCGAAGACCTCCTCGTCGTTGCCGAAGCACAGCAGCACGTCGTGCCGAGGCGCGTGCCCGGCGGCGAGGAGGCGCTCGACGGCGCTGAGGATCGCGACGACGCAGCCCTTGTCGTCGAGCGTGCCGCGCCCCCACAGCACGGCGGCGTCGCCGTCGCCGACGATCTCGGCGGCGAACGGTGGGTGCTGCCATCCCTCGTCGGTCGCGGGCACGACGTCGTAGTGCGCCATGAGCACGGTGGGCTCTGCCGCGCCCGTCAGGTCGGTGCCGCGCCAGCGGTAGAGCAGCGCGTACCCCGGGTCGCCTCCAATTCGCTCGAGCTCGAGCGCCGCGTGCACGCGCGGGAAGAGCGCCGGCAGCGCCGCGATGAACGCCTCGAAGGGGGCGGGGTCGGTGCGGGGGCCGGGCCCCGTGGCGGGGCGGGAGATGGTGGGGATGCGCAGCAGCTGCCGCAGTGCCTCGAGAGCGTCATCGTTGCTGAAGCTGTCGCTGAGCGGGTTCTGGTACTCGTCGCGCGAACTGTTTGCGGATACGGTCGAAGCCATGCGCACCATCGTCGCACTCCTCTGCCTCGGAATCCTCACGCCGCTCGCGGTAGCCGGCCCCGCACAGGCCGCGCCCCCGCCGACCGCGAGCACGGCGGTCGCCCCTCTCGTCGCGGTCGGCGACGCGAGGCTTCCGGCCGACGTCAACGACTTCACGTTCGACAGCTTCGAGGCGCAGTACGTGCTGGGCCGGGACGACGACGGCCACTCGACGCTCACGACGACGGAGACGATCGTCGCCCGGTTCCCCGAGTTCGATCAGAACCGCGGCCTCCGCCGCGCCATACCGGCCACCTACCAGGGGCACACGACGAGCCTCGAGGTGGTCTCCGTCACCGACGAGTCGGGCGATCCGCGCCCGTACAGCGTGGACGCCGACTCGGGCATCGTGACGGTCACTTCCGCCGTGCCGGAGGGCAGCTTCGTGCGCGGCGTGCAGACCTACGTCATCACGTACACGCAGCGCGACGTGGTCGACTACTTCACGAACACGACGGCGGAGGAGTTCTACTGGAACATCAACGGCACCGACTGGCGGCAGCCTTTCGGCGTCGTTCGGGGAACGCTGCTGCTCGAGGACGGCCTCGAGAGCGCCCTCATCGAGGGGCAGCTCGCGTGCTACCAGGGCTACAGCGGCTCGCGCGACACGTGCTCGATCACCGCTGACGGCGACACGATTGTGGCGGAGGGGCGCGACCTGCTGCCGTTCCAGAACGTGACGCTCGCGGTGGCCTTCGAGCCGGGTACCTTCACGCTCTTCGACGATTCGCCGCTCGCCTCGCCGTGGGCGTGGGTGCAGTTCGCGGCCGTGGCGATTGCCCTGGCGGCGGCGATCGCGGCCATCATCCTGCGGCGCACCCGCTTTCGGGATGCTCCGGGCCGACCCGTGATCGTGCCCGAGTACCTCCCGCCGAAGGGAGTGTCGCTGCTCGATGCCGCGGTCCTCACGCACCGCAAGTCGCGCGGCGTCGCCTCGCAGCTCGTCGACTTCGCAGTGCGCGGCGTCATCACGATCATGGAGGTCGACAAGGGCGGCCTCTTCAAACGGCAGCAGTGGCGCCTGCGGCTCGAGTCGTCGCTCGGCGTCGAGGGGGAGGAGCGCCGGCTGCTCACCTACTTCTTCGGCGGCGGGCTCGTCGGAGGCACCGAGCACACCCTGAAGGCGCAGAACACGACGCTCAGCACGAAGATTCAGAAGCAGCTCGCGCGCGTCGCGAAGTCGGTGCTGTCGCGCGGCTGGAGGCGGAGCATCCCGGCCAAGTACTCGTTCGGGCTCACGTCCCTCACGGTGGGGGCGATCGTGCTGTCGTTCATCGGCGCGGTCTCGCTCGACGACGAGGGACGCGCGGGTCTCGTGACGTTCGCGCTCATCGTCCTGACGATCCTGTGCTTCTTTATCGTCGGCGGCAACCTGTGGAAGCAGCCGCTCACGGCCGAAGGCTCGGAGATCGTCGACCATCTCAAGGGCCTCGACGACTACCTGGAGCTCGCGGAGGCCGATCGCATGCGCGTGCTGCAATCGCCCGAGGGGGCGCTGCGCGAGCCCGTGAACGCGGCCGACAGCGGCGAGCGGCTCAAGCTCTACGAGCGCCTGCTGCCGTGGGCGGTGCTCGGCAAGCACGAGAAGGAGTGGGCCGAGGTCATCGGCGAGTACTACGGCGAGGGTCAGCAGCCGGGCTGGTACACGAGCTCGCGCGCGTTCAGCGTGGGCGCCTTCGCGGCGGGGGTCTCCTCGGTGAGCACGACGCTGTCGTCGAGCTACTCGGGCTCGAGTTCGAGCGGTGGTTCGGGCGGCGGCGGGTCGTCCGGCGGCGGCGGTGGCGGCGGAGGCGGCGGCGGGGTGTAAACTCTTCCTCACGGCATTCCGCTCACCGATCGTTCCTCGATCGGGTCAGGGCGTCGGAGTGCTGCATCACGTTCGGCGGTACCGCAGCTTCAGTGGGCGGTATCGCGCAGTCACCGTTCGGCTGGCACGCACGCCGTGTTCCAGCCTTGTCGAGGAGGGGCATGGCCCAGACCGGCCAGCGTCAGAGGAAGAGCTCGTCCAAGTCGAGCGGCAACGGTTCGCGCCGTCGTCGCCCGCTCGATGAGCAGGGGATCATCCCGATCCTCGCCCGCGCCGTGCGCGAGGTGGAGAACGCCGCCGAGCGCGGCAAGGCGAGCCCCTCGAACCGCACGAAGTTCCAGGTCGCGGCGCTGCTCGTGCGCGAGGAGCGGGCCCGCGTCAAGCAGGATGCCGAGGTCGGCGACAGCGAGCGCGCCGAAGTGCTCAAGCGCCTCGACGGGCTCGCGAGCATCATGGCGAAGACCGCCGCCCGCGACACCTCCCTCATCGCCCTGCTCGCTCCCGAGGCGAAGGTCTCCGACGCCGCGAGGGCGCTGCGGCGCGACATGCTTCTCGCGTCGGGTGCTGAGCTGGAGCCGGATGACCTGCTCATCGTGAGCGAGCCCACGCCCGTCACGGCCGAGGTGGCGAAGCAGGTCGTGCCGCCGAGCGTCAAGCAGGCGCAGCTCGCGAACCCCTTCCTCGCCCCCGATCTGAGCGCGCTCTCGGCGGCGGCGTCGTCGACGGGCTCGCGGCTGTCGAACTGGGAGCTCATCGACCCGCTGTTCCGCTCGTTCGAGTACGGCGCGGGCGGCCAGGCCGCGTCGATGGAGCTGCCCGAGGCGGGCTCGCTCGTCACCCCCGGCGGCATGGAGCTCATGCGCCACCAGGCTCGCCTCATCGAGGCCGTGCGCGCGGGTCACCGCTCCTTCCTGCTCGCCGACGAGCCGGGGCTCGGCAAGACCGCGCAGGCGCTCATGGCGGCGAACGTCGCCGGTGCCTTCCCGCTCCTCGTGGTCGTGCCCAACGTCGTGAAGACGAACTGGGCACGCGAGGTGCAGCGGTGGATCCCGCAGCGCACCGCGACGGTCGTGCACGGCGACGGCGACGACCTCGACGCGTTCAGCGACGTCGTCATCGTCAACTACGAGATTCTCGATCGTCACGTCGGCTGGCTCGGCCGATTCGGCTTCAAGGGCATGGTCGTCGACGAGGCGCACTTCATCAAGAACGCCACCTCGCAGCGCACGCGCCACGTGCAGTCCCTCGCGGCCGCGCTGCGCGTGCTGCACCCGAAGGCGCTCATGATGGCGCTCACGGGTACGCCGCTCATCAACCAGATCGAAGACTTCCGCATGATCTGGAAGTTCCTCGGCTGGATCGACGACAAGAAGCCCACGGGCCGCCTCATGGCCGCGCTCGAGGAGACCGAGCTGACGCCGGCCGACCCGGGCTTCTTCGCCGCCGCTCGGCAGTGCGTCATCGACATGGGCATCGTGCGGCGCAAGAAGGTCGACGTCGCCTCCGACATTCCGGCCCGTCGCATCGCCGATATCCCCGTCGAGCTCGACGATGATCTCGGGCGGTCGATCCGCGCCTCCGAGGCCGCGCTGCTCGCCCGGCTCGTCGACCGCTACCGCCGCGTCGTCGCGGCGCGCGACGTGCCGCCGATCGGCATCGACCACGATCTCGTGCGGCTCGTGGCGCACGCCGAGCTGGAGGAGTCGAAGGGCGCCTCGAACGGCGACAACGTCTTCACGATGGTGCGCCAGATCGGTACGGCGAAGGCCGTCCTCGCGGCGGACTACACCGCACAGCTCGCCCGCAACGTGGGCAAGGTCGTGTTCTTCGCCAAGCACATCGACGTCATGGACGCGGCCGAGCGGCACTTCGCCTCGGTCGGCATGCGCTCGGTGAGCATCCGCGGCGACCAGAGCCCGAAGGCGCGCCAGGAGGCGATCGACGGGTTCACGAACGACCCTGACGTGAGCGTCATCGTGTGCTCGCTCTCGGCGGCGGGCGTGGGTATCAACCTGCAGGCCGCGTCGAACGTCGTCCTCGCCGAGCTGTCGTGGACCTCGGCCGAGCAGACGCAGGCGATCGACCGCGTGCACCGCATCGGCCAGGAACTGCCCGTCACGGCATGGCGCATCCTCGCCGCGCAGACGATCGACCTGCGCATCGCCGACCTCATCGACGCCAAGGCGGGCCTCGCGGCGCGCGCGCTCGACGGCAGCGACGTCGAGGTGACGGCGGAGGGCACCGTGCAGGTGCAGGCGCTCAGCCAGATGCTCGCCGAGGAGCTCGAGAAGAGCCTCTAGCGCGCACCTTGCCCGCGTCGCCCCCCTCACCCGGGTAGCCGGTCACGCCGTTTGTGACGACTCACGCCGAACGTTTCGCGTGATGTGTCACGAATGGAGTGACTCGGGCGACGTCGTGCGACAGCGACGAGCGGCGAGCCGCTCGCTGGGCCGCTCAGCGACGAGCGGCGAGCCGCTCCTCGGAGACGAGGTAGCGGATGCCCGCGAGCGGGATCGGCAGCCAGGCCGGGCGGTTGCGCGCCTCGTACATGGCCTCGTAGACGGCCTTGTCGAGCTCGAAGGCGTCGAGCAGCTGCCGGTGCGCGCGCAGGTCGACCTCGCTCTCGGCGATGTATCCGTCGAGGAACCCCGCGCGCGCGGCACGCGCCCACTCGGGGTCGACCGCGTCACGCGCGGCCTCGTCGGCCGCCGTGTTGCGCCGCGCGCCCACGACGTAGTCGAACGAGCGCAGCATGCCCGCGACGTCGCGCAGGGGGGAGTCGGCGCGCGTGCGCTCCGAGAGGGGCCGCAACGGCTCGCCTTCGAAGTCGACGAGCAGCCACTCGCCGCTCGGCCGCCGCAGCACCTGCCCGAGGTGGTAGTCGCCGTGGATGCGCTGCAGCTTGGGCCACGGCGCGTCCTGCGCCGAGTCGTACACGGTCTCGATCGCGGGCCGCAGGGCGCGCAGCTCGGGCACGTCGGAGGTCGCGATCGCGAGGCGCTGGTGCCACCCCGCGACGAAGCCCACGATGTCGCCGAGCGTCGCCTCGCGCGTCGGCAGGCACGCGGCGAGACCCGTGTGCACCTCCGCCGTCGTGCGCCCGAGGCGCTCGGCGTGCGTCGTGAAGTCTTCGCCGTCGGAGGACGACTGCAGGGCGATCTGCCAGCCGTCCTGCACGCCCGGGATGAACTCCTGCGCGAACGCGAGGTGGCCGACCGACCGCTCCTCGTGCTCGTAGGGGTCGTGCCAGGCGCCGGACAGGTAGCCGAGCATCCGCGGAACCGAGCGATAGCCGGCGCTCGTGAGAGCGGTCTGCAACGTGACATCCGGGTTCTCGCCCGTGTGCACGAGGCGGAAGATCTTGGCGACGACCGCGGCCTCCGAGCCCTGGTCGTAGATGATCGACGTGTTCGACTGCTCGCCGCCGTGCACGCGCGACCGCGTGTCGGCGCGCGTCACCGACAGGCGGTGCAGCAGCTCGGTCGTGTAGAGCGGGTCGAAGGCGCCGTCGAAGAGGTAGCGGTCGTCGTCGGTGCGCCCGATGAGGTACGGGCCCGCGCCCTTCGGAATGGTCGAGCGCTCGACCATCGGCACGTGATACAGCGAGGGCGGGTTGTTGGCGAGGTCGCGCACGAGGAGCACGATGATGCGGGCATCGTCGTCAGCGGAGGACGGGTCTGCGGTCGAGGATTCGGGCTCGCTCGACGGGGCGCCGCCCTGCGGCGTCACTGCGCGTGCCTGCCATTCCTCCCGGAAGACCTCGACGAGCTGCGGGATGCGCCCCTTGCCGGCGTACCACCGCTGTCGCGTCATCCAGTCGGTGAGGCACTCCGTCGTGCTGTCCATGCGACCCACCGTACAAGCCCCGCCTAGGAGAGTCGTGCGTGGAGGTACCCGTTCCAGGCGGCACTCAGACTCGCGTCGATCGGCCGCTCGACTCCGTCGACCGCGCGGATCGGCGTCACGTGCCGCACGCTCGAGACGATCCAGGCGGCCTCGGCGGCGTGCAGGTCGTCGGGGGTGAGCGGCTCCATGACCGCCTCGAGCCCCCACTCGGGTGCCGCGGCGAAGAGGTCGCCCTGCGTCGTGCCGGGCAGAATGCCGAAGTCGACCGGCGGAGTCGAGAGGGTGCTGCCGCGCCGCAGCACGACGGTCGAGTTGGGGCCTTCGAGCAGAAAGCCGTCGCTCGAGACGAACACGACGTCGTCGGCGCCGCGCCGCTGCGCCTCCCGCACGGCGGCCCGGTTGACCGCGTAGGAGAGCGTCTTGGCCCCCGCGAGCAGCCACGGGCTCGTCTGGGCGACGTCGCTGCGCAGCCCCCGGTCGAGCAGCGCCACGCTGAGGCCCTCGGTGCGCTCGCGCCGATAGTCGGGGGAGGGTCGGCCCTGCGCCCAGCCGGTGAGCATGTCGTGCCCTTCGATGCCGCGCGTGAGGATCGTGCGCACCCACGCCTCCTCGTGGTCGGCGAGGCGCTGGCCGATCTCGAGCACCGCGTCGCGCCAGACTCCCAGGTCGGGCTGAGGCAGGTCGAGCATGCGCGCCGAGCGGGCGAAGCGCTCCAGGTGGGCATCGAGCGCCTGCACGTGGCCGCGGCCGATGCTGTAGGTCTCGAAGATGCCGTCACCGCGCGTGACCCCGAGATCGTGCACGTTCAGGTGCGGATGCTCGGCATCGGCCTCCACGAAGCCCGTCGCCGCACCCGAGCCGTCGTGGGTGATGAGCAGGAGCGGGTGGTTCGCGCTCGAAGGCGGGGTCCAACTCGAGGGCGGGGTCGAACTCGAAGGCTGTGTCGCGCCGTGGGTCATGCCCTCGATGATGGCAGGTCGATGGGCCCTGTGCCTCGGCGCCCGTGGGTCACTCCGCGCACGCCGCGCGTGTGCACGCGGTTGATCGTGACCGCGATGATCGCGAGCACGATGATCGCGGCGGCGATCGCGACGACGTACACGACGACGCCGAGTACACCCGCGGGCCCGTCGGGGTTGAGGAACGGGTAGGGGAACCACCCGTCGAGAAACTTGATGCGCAGCAGCGTCACGGCGACCCAGATGAGCGGAAAGCTCACGGCCAGCCACAGCGTCGACCACCCGATGCGCACGCGGCCGGGCGTCAGCAGCCAGTCGAGCGCGAAGTAGATCGGCACCCACACGTGCAGGGCCTGGTTGGCCCACACCGGCCCCACGTAGCCGTCGGCGTTGACGACATCGCGCAGCAGCAGGTTGTAGACGGCGCCCGTCACGAGCGCGTACGTGAACGCAGAGGCGCGGATCGCCGTGTAGAGGCGCGTATCGCGTTCCATCGCGAAGGCGAGCACACCGCCCGCGATGAGGACGACGATGTTGATCATCGCGGTCTGAATCGTGAAGTAGGCGAAGTACTCGGTCGGCTCGAAACGACCGAACTCGAGCTGGTCGGTGATCTGGGTGATGAGCGCGACCAGAACGAGCAGCCCGACGACGATGCTGATGACACCCGCGATGTGGCGGAGGGTGTGGAGTCGGGCTGAAGCTGCGGTCTCGCCGAGGGGGGACGACGGAGTCACCTGATCGACGTTACCAACCCGTGACCAGGTATATCCAGATGCATGGGGTGACAATTCGGGGTACATACCGACCTGTCTGCGTGTCGGGACGCTCAGGCACGGGTCGGTAGCCTGGCGGGATGACTTCTTCCGCATCCCATGATTTGGGCCCTCTCGTGCTGGGAGGCAACGTCTTCGGGTGGACGGCCGACGAGTCGGCGAGCTTCGCGGTGCTCGACGCCTTCGTCGAGGCGGGCGGCACGGCCATCGACACGGCCGACGCGTACTCGATGTGGGTCGACGGTCACACGGGTGGAGAGTCTGAGCGCATCATCGGTGCCTGGCTGAGCGCACGCCCCGGCATGCGCGAGCGCGTGAGCATCGCGACGAAGGTCTTCGCCAAGCCTGATCGGCCCGGCCTCGCGCCGGCGAACGTGCGGGCGGCGCTGAACGAGTCGCTCGAGCGCCTGCAGACCGACTACGTGGACCTCTACTACGCCCACCGCGACGACCCCGAGGTGCCGCAGGACGACGTCGTTATGACGTTCGGCGAACTCGTCGCGGAAGGCCTCGTGACCCGCATCGGGGCGAGCAACTTCAGCGCCGACCGCCTGCACTCCGCCGTCGACGTGGCCAAGGCTCACGGCGTCGAGCCCTTCACCGTCTCGCAGGACGGCTACAGCCTCGTGCACCGCGACATCGAGGCGGGCCTCGTGCCGACGCTCAAGCAGCTCGACATCATCGAGTTGCCATACGGCGCGCTGCAGGGCGGGTTCCTCACCGGCAAGTATCGCGAGGGCGCGACGGTCGACTCGCCCCGCGCCGGCAGAGCCTTCCAGCTGCTCGAGACCCCGCGCAACGTCGAACTGCTCGACGCGCTGCAGGCTGTCGCGGAGGACCGCGGGGTCAGCATGGCGGCCGTCGCGCTCGCCTGGCTGAGACAGCAGCCGCGCGTAGCCGCGCCCATCGCGAGCGCGCGCAGCGTCGACCAGCTGATGGGCCTCATCGAGTCGTTCGACCTCATCCTCACCGAGGACGAGCTCGCGCGCCTGGCCTAGCCGGGCCCGGGCTTCGACTGCTCCTCGGGGCTGGCGAGTCCGAGAACGTCGAGCATCCACGCGAGCTCGATCGCCCGCTGCGTCCACGCCGCGTACCGCCCGCTCACGCCGCCGTGGCCTGCCTCCATCTCGCAGCGCAGCAGCGCATCCGCCCCCACCTCGCGCAGGCGGGCCACCCACTTGGCCGGCTCGACGTACAGCACGCGCGTGTCGTTGAGGGAGGTGACGGCGAGGATGCGCGGGTACCGCTGCAGGTGCACGTTCTCGTAGGGCGAGTACGCCTTCATGTAGGCGTACACCTCCGGGTCGTCGAGCGGGTTGCCCCACTCGTCCCACTCGATGACGGTGAGCGGCAGCTCCGGCATGAGGATGCTCGTGAGCGGGTCGACGAAGGGAACGTCGGCGAGGATGCCGGCGAAGAGGTCGCCGGCGAGGTTCGCTACCGCGCCCATGAGGAGGCCTCCCGCGCTGCCGCCTTCGGCGACGAGACGCTCGGGCACCGTCACGCCGGTGTCGACGAGGTGCCGTGCGCACGCGACGAAGTCGGTGAAGGTGTTCGTCTTCGACGTCGTCTTGCCCTGCTCGTACCAGGCGCGACCCAGCTCGCCTCCGCCGCGCACGTGGGCGATCGCGAACACGACGCCGCGGTCCAGGAGCGACAGGCGCGGAATCGAGAAGCCAGGGTCCATGCTCGCCTCGTACGAGCCGTAGCCGTAGAGCAGCACCGGGGCGGGCTCGACGCTCACCTCGGCTCGGGAGGACCCGGCCGCCGAGTCGACGTCGAGGGCGGGCACGAGGCCGCGCTTCCACACGAGAGAGATCGGCACGAGCGTGCCGTCGTCGGCGCGGGCCCAGTCACGGCGCTCCTCGTACTCCTCCGTCGCGAAATCGCCGAGCACGGGCTGCCGCTTGAGAACCGTGATCGCGCCGGTCGCCACGTCGAGCTGGCCGACCGTCGTCGGCTCGACGAAGCTCACCCAGCCGATGCGCAGCGTCGGCTGGTGCCACTCCGGGTTGCCGCGGGTGCCGACACTCGCGAGCGCGTCAGGGCCGCCGTGCACGGGCACGACGAGCTCGTCCCAGTGCAGCTGCTCGGCCAGCGAGCGGTGCGGGTCGACGCCCTCCAGGCGCGCGACCGCTGTGCGCGGCAGCCCCTCACGGCGGTAGTCGAGCGTGAGGAACGCCGCGTAGGCGTCGACGCCCTCGACCCGGCGGCCCGGCTCGTGCGGGATGAGCGTCTCGGGCTCGCTGAGCGGAGCATCCACGGGTACGGAGACGACCGTGAAGTCGGGCGCATCCCGGTTGTGGGTGATGAGCCAGCGGTGCTGCCCGCCGATCACGGCATGGTCGAGGTCGTACTCGACGCCGTGCTCGCGCGGCCACACGACCTCGAACTCGCCGGTGGGGTCGGCCGCGTCGAGCACATGCGCCTCGCTTGTGATGCTGCTGGAGGATTCGATGACGAGCCAGCGCTTCGAGCGCGAGCGGCCCGCGCCCACCCAGTAGCTGTCGTCGGGTTCGTGGAAGACGCGCACGTCGTCGGCCGCGGCGGTGCCGATCTTGTGCCGCCACACCGTGTCGGGGCGCCACGACTCGTCGACTGTCGAGTAGAAGACGTAGCGGCCGCTGGGGTCGAAGAACGCACCGGCGGCGGTGCCGGGGATCTCGTCGGCGAGCTGCTCGCCTGTCGCCAGGTCGCGGATGCGCAGGGTGTACCGCTCGTCGCCGACCGTGTCGACGCCGAAGAGCAGCATCGCACCGTCATCGCTGACGTCGAAGGAGCCCATCGAGAAGAAATCGTGGCCCTCGGCCTCGACGTTGGCGTCGAGCACGAGCTGCTCGCCCTCGCGCGGCTGCGCGGGGTCGTCGAGGGGCGGCGGGGGAGTCCACGCCGCCGGGTCGAGGGGGTTCTCGGGGTCGATCGGCGCGGCGGGCACACGGCACTGCAGGCCGTACTGCTGGCCTTCGATCGTGCGCCCGTAGTACCACCAGTCGCCGTCCCGCACGGGGATGCCCATGTCGGTCTCCTGCGTGCGCGACCTGATCTCCTCCACGATGCGGTCGCGCAGCGGGTCGAGGTGCCGCATGCGCTCCTCGGCGTAGGCGTTCTCGGCCTCGAGGTGCGCGATGACCTCGGGGCTGTCCTTGTCGCGCAACCACTCGTAGTGGTCGAGGAACACGTCGCCGTGGTGGCGGCGCTCGTGCACGCGGCGGGCGGCGGTGGGCGGTGTCGGTGCTGGGGAGGTACTCATCGCCTCCAGCGTAGGCTGGTGAGGAGATGTCTGACTCCCCTCTTGCCGCCGGCCCGTACGAGGTGCTGGGCGTGAGCCCGACGGCGAGCGATGACGAGCTGAAGCGCGCGTATCGGGCGCGGCTGCGTGCCGCGCATCCGGATACCGGGGGTTCTGCAGCCGAATTCGATCGCGTTCAGCGGGCCTGGCAGCGGGTGGGCACGCCCGCGGCGCGTCGCGCTTACGACCTGGGCGCGGACGCCGACGGCGGGTCGCCGGGGTCGACGTGGGCGCAGTCGTCGTCGGGTGGCGGCATGCGGCGCGGCGACACCCGCCCGAGCGCGAAAGCGCACGGTCACCCTGGTGGCTGGTACCGCGAGCAGTTCCTCGACCTGATGAACGAGTGGATCGGCCGCGGCGACGGCAACGTTGACCCGTTCGACCCGCAGTTGGTGCGCCGTGCGCCGCGCGAGATCAGGCACCTGCTGGCGGCGGCGATCGCGGAGGAGAAGTCGGCGACCGCGCTGGCGACGCTCGGCATGGGCTTCACGATCTGGCACGACGTGCTGGCGGGCCCGACGCGCGACGACAAGCTCGACCACATCGTGCTGGGCCCGACGGGCCTGTGGGCGGTGCTGAGTGAAGACTGGGGCGAGCCGGTGCGTATCAAGCGCGGCGAGCTCATCGGCGAGGGGCTCGGCTCGGAGGAGCGCCCCCTGCATCAGCTAGCGCAGCGCGCGAAGGTGGTCGCGCGGGCGGCGAAGGTGAAGTTTTCGGCGTACGTGATCGTGGTCGAGGATGCTCAGGCTCCCGCCTCCCTCACCGAGCTGCGCTCCCTGCGCGGGGCGCAGGGGCTGCTCGTGCAGCGCTCGCGGCTCGTCAACCTCCTCCGCACGGGCCTGCCCGGTGTGGGGGTGGGCGGCACGGACCTGTTTGAGGTGCGCACGCGCCTGCAGCAGACCGTGCGTTTCGTGTAGCGGCGGTACCGCCCGCCGCGCAACCCCCTTCCGCGCGGTGGTGCGACGGGCCACGGTGGAGTCATGCCTCGTTTTCGCGCGCCCGCACGCCCCACGCCTTCCCGCACCGCTCCGGCCGAGCAGACCCCGACCCTCGTCGCCGAGCCGGGCCGCCGCCGCGCCGTGCTGCCTGCCTGGGTGGGGCACGCCGACCGCGCGATCGTGCGGCGCCTCAACCGCGGCGAGTACCACCCGCGCGTGGATCGCGGTCTGCGGGCGTTGTCTCGTGCTGCTGATCGCGGCCTGCTGTGGTTCGGCATCGCCTTCTCGCTCGCGGCGGCGGGCCGGTGGCGCGCGGGCATCCGCGGGGTCGTGAGCCTGCTCACGGCGAGCGCGGTCGCGAACCTCATCGGCAAGCGGGTGTTCGGCGGGCAGCGCCCCGACCACACGCTGCTGCCGGCGGCGCGGCGCATCCGCCGTCTGCCGACGTCGCCGTCGTTCCCCTCCGGTCATGCGGCGAGTGCTGCGGCGTTCGCGGCGGGGGTCGCGATCGAACGGTCTCTCGCGGGGGCGGTCATCGCGCCCGTGGCGGCGGCGGTGGCCTATTCGCGCGTGCACACGGGGGCGCACTGGCCGTCTGACGTGGTGGGCGGCACGCTCATCGGCCTCGGTGCGGCGGGGGCGTCGGCGGCGGTCGCGCGGTCGGCGCGGGCCGGTCGACGCGCGGTCGAGCCGGCGGCCCCGAGCATCCCGTTGCCGGCTCTGCCGCAGGGGCGCGGTCTCATCGTCATCGTGAACCCGGCGGGCGTGGCATCGATCGCGGATGCTGCGCGCGCGATCGTCGAGGGCGCGGGCCTGCTGACCGATGTCGCCGAGGTGCGCATCGGGGGTGGCCCGCCGTCGACGGCGCTCAACACGGTGTCGCTGGGGGTGTACCCGCGGTTGGTGGAGGAGCGCTCGCGGCTGGCGAAGCGGGTGGGCAAGCCGCTCGCGGCTGGCGAAGCGGGTGGGCAAGCCGCTCGGGGCGGTGTTCGCCGCGCGCCGGGTGCTGCGCGAGTCGACCCCGTTCACGGTGTCGGTCAACGGCGAGGCGGCGCGGGTGTGGTCGGTGTTCGTGGGGGTGAACGACTACCGCACGCTCGAGCAGGGGCCGCTGTGGCGGGGCAGGCTCGACGACGGCACGCTCGACGTGCGGCTGCTGCACGCTGGTGGGGGCTCGCGCATGAGCGTGCAGTCGTTCCACGCCGACGAGGTGCGCATCGCGCTGCACGACCGGTCGGCGAAGCCCGGGTTCGCGTGCGACGGCGAGGCGTCGGTGGAGCAGCTGGCGGGGGTCGTGGAGGTGGCGATGCGCCGGGGTGGGCTGCGGGTCTACGCGGGGTAACCTGGGGTGACGGGCCGCGGCATTCTCGCGTCGGCCCGGTAGAGGAGTGCAGTGCCTGAGGAATGCGTCCACGGTTTCGAGCCCGGCATGTGCGCCACGTGCTACCCGCCGCCGGAGCCTCCGAAGCTGGCGGCGACGCGCCGCTCCCCGCGCACGGCGGCGCGGAGCCTGCGCAGCCCGGCACCGGGTGCGACGGGCAAGGCCGCGGAGGTGCGGCCGCCGAACCTGCCGCAGCGCATGTTCCACGTCACGCATGTGACCAATCTGCCCGCGATCCTCGAGGCGGGAGAGTTGCGGCCGTCGTCTCAGGTGACGCCCGCGCTCAAGCTTGCGAGCCCAATCACCGATGAGTTGCGCTCGACCGCGCCGGTCGACGAGTCGCGGTCGGTGGCGGACTGCGTGCCGTTCTCGCTGAGCCCGCTCGCGGTCTGGTGGGGTGAGGTGCAGGACGGCGCTGCGGGCCCGACCTGGAGTGATGAGGCGCGTGCCACATCCACCGTGGATTTTGTCGTTCTCGGCGTCGATCTGGCCGCCGTCGGTGATGACCTGGTGGTTTCCGATGGCGACGCCGCCGCGGTGGTGACGACGCTGGGGCGGTCGCCGGAGGATCGGCGCCGGATGCTCGCCCGCGCTGCAGCGGACGCCGCAGTGCTGCAGGCCGCGGAGGCGCTGGTGCCCGGCACGGTGCCGCTGTCGTCGGTCGCGCTCGTCGCGGTGGCGAACGAGCCGCGCCGCGACGAGGTGCGCGCGCTGCTGCGGTCGGCGGGGGTGTCGATTAAGGTCGCCGTCTACCCGCCGTGGTTCGTGCCGGTCGTCGCAGAGTAGTTCGCGCAGCAGGTCGCGCAGCGTCGCCGTGCCGCGAGATTCCTGACAGTCGCTTGCGCCTGCGCGCTCTCGTGGGGAGAGTATGTCGTGTACGGAAGACGACATGTCTCGACGTGAGGGGAACTGTGATGTCGGTGAAGAGCGTTTCTGAACGGATGATGCCTGGCTTTGTTCCGCTCATGGTGGGGGCGCTCGCCCTCGCGCTGACGGGGTGCGCTGGCGGTGCTGGTGAGGGTGAGGCTCCGGCGGCTGGTGAGGAGGTCGAGGCGCCTGCGGAGGCCGAGGGCGGCGAGTCGGAGTCGACTGACGGCGATGCGGAGGCCGGTGCTGGAGCCGATCTGGGCACGATCACGGTGGGTACGACGACGTATCGCGTGATCGAGGCTGTGAACTGCGAGCCGGTGCAGTCGAACGAGCTCACGACGGAGGTGTTCAATTCGATCGCGGTCGCGCAGTCCGCCGAGGGCGAGGACGTGCTGTTTTTCGCGTATACGCAGGAGCAGTCGGGTGCGCGGGCGAACTTCGTCGACTACCAGGGCCCGGAGGGCACGCTGTCGACGCAGCAGACCGAGGCGACGTTCACGGTCGAGGGCGGCGTGCTGTCGGGGGCGGCCGTGCTCGTGGACGACGACGCCACCGAGTCGTTCATGGCGCAGTTCACGTTCGACCTGCCGGAGGAGCTCGTCAGCTGCTAGCGGTGGGCCGCCTCAGTGTGAGTGCTAACCTGGCTAGGAGAGAACGCCAGGAAGGAGCCGGTCTGTGGAACCGATCAACATTCTGGATGCGCGCAACAACCTCTCGCGCTTGGTTGCCGCCGTGGAGAACGGCGACGACGTGGTGATCGCGAAGCGTGGCAAGCCGGTGGCGCGCCTCGTGCCGGTCGAGCAGAGTCGCTTCACGGGTGGGGCGCTCGCGGAGCACCTCGTGCGTCATCCGCCGGTGCGCGTGCGCAGTGCTGCTGAGATCGACGCCGACGTGCGCGACTTCCGCGAGAGCTGGGGCTCGTAGGGCGTGATCTACCTCGACTCGTGCATCCTCATCTACGCCGTCGAAGACGAGGGGGAGCGCGGTCGCGCCGCCCGCCAGGCACTCGCCGACCACGCCGATGCCGAGCTGGTCGTCTCGCCGCTCGTCGTCATGGAGTGCATCACCGGTCCGCTCAAGCGCGGCGACCTGGCGCTCGTCGACTACTACCGATCGACTCTCGCGAGCGCGGCGCGGGCTCCCTTCGATGAGGATGTCTTCGTGCGGGCCGCCGAGCTGCGCGCCCGGCACGCGCTGTCGACGCCGGATGCCCTGCACCTCGCCGCGGCGCAGAAGGCGGGCTGCTCGGCCCTGTGGACGAACGATCGCCGCCTCGAGCGCGCCGCGCACGGGCTCGCCGTCGCCATCGTCGCCGAGAAGCTCTAGGCCTCACGGCGCGGCAGCAGCTCCACCGAGGTGGGCGGGTCTGCTCCGACTCGGCCGACGGTGATCTCGGCGGTGCGCTGCGCCCACGATCCGGCGCGGCGCAGGGTGTGCGGGGCGAGCGTGCTCAGGGTGTCGCGCCCGGTGGCGCCGAACAGGCCGACGACGTCGAGCCCGGCGATGAGGCCAGCCATGAACGCGTCTCCACCGCCGATCGTGTCCACGACGGTCGGGTGATGGCCGGGTATGTGCAGCCTGGTCTGCGCGGTGGCCATGTCGATGCCGTGCTCGGCGCGGGTGATGACGACGAGTGAGGTGCCGGCGGCGAGCCAGCGCGCGATGCTCGACTCGATCATGGCTTCACGCACGTTGTCGGCGATGTCTGTCGGGTCGGCGACGAGTTCCGGGTGCAGATAGGCGAGGTCTTCGTCGCTCGCTTTGACGATGTCGCTGAGCGCGGCGTGCCGGTCGACGCGCGCGCGAGCGGCGTCGCGGTCGGGGTCGATGCGCGGGCGGATTTTGGGGTCGTAGGTGACGAGGGCATCGCCGCGGTACCGGGCGACGAGCTCGTCGACATGGTCGGCGCCGGGCTGCAGGGCCGAGCCTAGGGAGCCGAAGTGCACGACGTCGGGCACTCCTGCGGGGGTGTCGGTGTCGTCGAGCATCCACGTGAGGTCGAAGTCGTAGCTCGGTGTGCCACGGTCGTCGAGCGTGGCCGTGGCGGTGCAGGTGCGACCGGCGCGCCGGGGCGTATACACGTCGACGCCTTCGTGCACGAGTCGCTGCTCGATGGTGTCTGCGTGCCGGTCGGCACCGAGCGACGTGATGAAGGCGACGTCGATGCCCTGGCGGGCGAGGCCGATGGCGAGGTTCATGGGGCTGCCGCCGGGCGCCTCGGTGCGCGTCTCACCGTCCACGATGATGTCGATGAGCGACTCGCCAAGCACGAGCGCGCGCGTCGCCCGCCGTCGTTCTTCGGTCATCAGAGCCCCCTCACGTGCTGGCGCATCCCCGAGCGCCGTTGACTTCCACCGTATCCGGGTATTCGTAGCCGTGCTTCGACTCGGAGTGACGTTGTCGGGGCAGTCCGCCGATGGCTACACGCTGAAGGCGTGGAACCGCTCGGCGAGGAACTCGCGATCGGGCGCGTCATCCCGCCGCGTGGGCAGCTCGAGCCGCTTGCCGTCCATCGCCTGCAGCCCGTACTGCAGCATGGGACCGTCGCGGTCGGCGAGCAGTCGCTCGTTGATGTGCACGGTGTAGTCGGGGCTGACGCCGAGGAAGTTCTGGTCGTAGGCCCGGTGGTGGATCGTGCACATCGCCATGCCGTTCGTCACCACCGGCAGGCCGCGCTCGTCGCTGTCGGGCAGGATGTGCGCAGCATCCAGCAGCTCGGCATATTTGAGGGTGCAGATGGCGCACCGCTTGCCGTACGCGCTGAGGACGCGCGCGCGGAACACGGGTTGGTGCACACGCTGCCGCACGAGGCGCTCGACGTAGCGCTTGTCGAGGGTCGTGGTCGGGGATGCTCGCACTCCACTGTCGTCGAGGTCGATGACGAACTGCCGCTGGTCGGGCAGCATGTCGATACTGCATCGCCTAAGGCGCGAGCACCCCGATGACGGGCACGTAGACGTTCGTGAGCGGCTTCTCGAAGAGGATGATCGGCGCCTGCTGCTCGAAGGCGAGGTTGAGCTTGCGGTTGTCGCCGGCGTGTAGTGGGCCCTGGGCCCACGAGTAGAAGAGCAGCCCGCGCTCGCGGTCGATGGCGTCGTCGTAGACGTTGTAGCGGCCCTTGTCGGAGGCGGAAACGATCGACAGCGTGGCGTCGAACTCGGCAGGGTTGCGGATGCCCTTGTTGCGGTCGATGACGGGCATGCGCATGCCGTTGCGCAGGGTGAAGGTGGTGAGCTCGTCGCGGCTGGCGAAACCGCCGCGCGACTCGATGAAGCGCTCGAGGTCGTGGAATATCTCGAGGCGCAGGAGGGCTTGCTCTTCGCTCGACAGCATGTGGCTCCTCACCTCGGTGTGGGCAGCCTATTCGCTCCAAACGTTGTCAATAGCTTGGGTGGCTGTCGGAGGTCGGTGATCTACTCTGATGTGATCAAGGAGGTCACTGTGGGCAGAATCGAAACGCCGACGCGTGAATCGCTCGAATCTGAGCGTCTCGCCATTGTGCAGTCGGTTGGGCGCGACGAGGTTTCGTTGCGTGCGGATGCTCAGCGGGGTCTTCTGATCGGCGACGAATGGCATGCCCTAGAACGCCTTGACGCCATCGGCTTCTTGTTGGGTGAGGCAGAGACACCCTTCGAGTAGTGGTGAGCAGTCTCGAATCGAAGGTCGTGGCATTCGCTCGCGAGCTGAGCGAGACCTTCACTGGCACGCTTCCCGGTACCCCTGGGTTCGATGCCGAGGCAACGGTGCATGGTGACCGCTACTTTGTGCGACCTACGACCGAAGACGGGTCGACAGCGCTCATTCCCTTGCACGTCGATGGCTCACTGCTTGCCACGATGAGCGCGCAGATCTATCTCGAGGCTGACTCGTCCGGCGCGTACCTCAAGAACGTCCGTTCTGAGTTCGCCGCATACTCCGTGCTTGACCGGCAGCCGCTCTTTCGTCTCGACTACCGCACCGACATGCACTCGGTTCCTTCTGCGCACTGGCAGTTTCACGCCGAGCGGGGGTCACTCACTCACTTGCTGACGTTGGCGCAGGCGCACCGTCCGAAGTCGGTTCGTGATCCGCACCTGCTCTCCGGGCTGCACTTCCCCGTCGGGGGTGAGCGGTTTCGTCCATGTCTCGAAGATCTGATCCACTTCTTCATTCAGGAGTGCGGGGTCGACAGCGTTCCTGGTTGGCGGAAGGTGGTCGACTCTGGACGCGAGCGCTGGCGACGCCGGCAATTGCGTTCGGCTGTCCGAGATCTGCAGGCGGAGGCAGCTGACGTCCTCACACAGGAGGGGTGGCAGGTCATTCCGCCTGCGGGTCTACTCGACGAGAGAGCTGAAAGCCTTCGAGAGTGGTGATCGAGCCACGCGATGGTTGGTGCACCCCGCCGACCCCGTAGGGGATCGCGTGATGGGGGTGTCCCAACGATGACGCACCCTGTGTGTTGCACCGCGACGGTGCTCGTGTCGCACTCCGAACTAGTCTCGACTCCATGCCCCGCATGCACCCCACCCACCTGCCCGAGAAGGCCAACCGCAGCGAGCGCCAGCTCTTCACCGCCTTCGAGGGCCTCCAAGGCAAAGACGACTGGGTCGTCATGACCGGGCTCACGGTCGGGCAGCATGTGGCCGGCCTGAGCGGGGAGGTCGACGCGGTGGTCATTGCTCCCGGAAAGGGCATCCTGCTCATTGAGGCGAAGACGGCGGAGCACGTGGAGTACCGCGACGGGCAGTGGTTCCTCGCCAAGAATCCGCGACCGACGAAGAACCCGCTCGTGCAGCTGGACGGCGCTCGCCGCAGCATCCGCGGCTTCCTCAAGCAGCGCGACCTGCTGCACGGCGACGAGCCGATCGCTCGTCTGGTGTGGTTCACGAACCTGGGGCGCTGGCAGTTCGACAACGGCACCCCGCACGATCTGACGTTCTTCGAGTGGGAGCTGGCGTGGAGCGACGACCTCGCGAAGCCCGCCGACACGGTCGAGCGCGTGCTGGCGGAGCACAGCGCGTGGTTCGGCGAGGCGGAGGGGGTGAGCGTCGACCCGGCATCTCTGACGGCTGAGCACGCGACCGACATTGCGGATGCCCTGCTCGCCTCCTTCAGCGCCGCCAGCAGCGCGGCCGACCGCCGCCGGGCCCGGCTGATCGACGAGCGCGCCCTGCTGGAGGATCAGGAGCTCGTGCTCGACCTGCTCGAGACCAACCCGCACCTGTACTTCGACGGCCCGGCCGGCTGCGGCAAGAGCTGGCTCGTCGCTGTGGCGGCACGGCGTGCGGCACGGGCGGGCCGCCGCACCCTGCTGACGTGCTGGAACATGCTCATGGCCGAGTCGCTGCGCGAGCTCGTGGGCGAGAGCCCGTTCGACATCGAGGTGGCCGACCTCAACGCGGTGATGCTGCGCGTGTGCGGGCTGACCGAGAACCCGGCGGGCGCCGACGACCGGTGGTACCGGCACGAGCTGCCCGAGCGGGCCCTGCAGGCTTTGGCGGAGCATCCGGAGCGGGGTCGGTTCGCGACGATCTGCGTCGACGAGTTTCAGGATGTCGCGGGCGTGCCCCTGCTCATGGACGTGCTGCGCGCCCTCGCGGTGGGCGGCGACCCGGCGCAGGCCCGCTTCGTGCTCGCGGGCGATGCCGGCCAGCAGATCATGCGGGCGGCGGGGGAGCGCGCCGAGCCGCTGCCGGCGGCGCGCGAGCTGGCGCCGGGGCTCGTACACGTGCGGGTGCGCCGCAACTGCCGGGTGGCGCCGCGTCTGCTGCGCGCGGTGAGCGGCCAGCTGGGGCGCCCCCTCGATCATGCGGGCGACCGGATGCCCGACTCGACCCCCGGCGCGCTCGACGTGGTTCCCGTGGCGGAGGGGCGCGAGTTGCCCGCCCTGCTCACCGCGCTCAAGGCCCAGCTGGAGCACTTCGGCCCCGACGAGGTAGTCGTGCTGAGCCCGTTCGGCGCGCAGTCGTCGCTAGTGGGCCGCTTTCTGGCCCGCGAGCCGGCGAACAGGGAGGAGCGGCAGTTGCGAGACCTGCTTTCGGGGGAGCGCGCGGTCGCGTGGCGGTCCATCTTCAAGGGCAAGGGCTTGGATGCTGCTGCCGTGGTGCTGACCGACATCACGCCCGACGCCGCGGCCTGGGCTGATGAGCGCCGTCTCAGTTGGAACGACATGCTCTACGTCGGCATGACGCGGGCGCAGTACGGCTGCACGGTGCTGAGGTCGGAGGGTGCGCCGTGGAGCGGCGAGCTCGACGCCGAGCTCGGGGCGGCGCGCGTCGAGGCCGCGCGGCCAGGGGTGCGGGTGGTGGGTGGCGCGCAGAACGCTGGCGCCGCTGCCGCGATGGTCGCGATGGCCGGTCGGTCTGGAGGTGGCAACTCTAAGGGTTAGGCGCTGCCGGAGGTGGCGTACAATGTTCTCAGCCGGCGACTTTGGCGCTGACGAGGCGGTTGAGGCTCACCCCTTGTTCGGCTGCTTCGATGGCCAGGGCACGGTGTAACTCTGGCGGAATGCGGAGGCGGAATTCGCCGCTGTACTGCCGGTCGGAGAGGGGCTCGGGCACGGGGTTGCCCGACGCGTGCAGGTCATCGACGACGTCGGCGACGAGCGCGCGCAGCCCGAGCAAGGCGGCTGCGGGGTCGGGTGCGAGCCAGGAGAGTGACCTGAACTCGACGACGGAAGCGACGTACTCACTGTCTTCCGGGGACCACGAGACCCGATAGGTGTAGTGGTCGTCACGCATCGTTGTCGCCCTCCTCGTTCGTGTTGTCGTGAGCTCTCAGTCGCTCGAGTGCGGCCAACACTTGGCGCACCTGGTACGGCTTGGCCGACCCGCGGTTGTTCTGAATGTTCACGCGCGGGTCTCCTTGCCAGGGTGTTGCGTAGATTCGGTGGCTCCCCGACGAGACTCGAGGTGGGCCGAAGTAGTGCTGGCACACGCGCTCGAGGTCCCAAAACGACACCGAGACCGGCGAGGCGTGCATCGTGCCGATGAGGCGATCGATCTTCCGTTGTGGTGTCACTAATGGTACCGCCAAGTCGCTCGCATGGCGTTACAGTGCACGTTCGGGTCTTGCGCACGTGCCCGTCGTGGCCGGGCGGTGAGCAGACACCTCCAGTTCGGCTCCTGGGGAGGAGGCCCTCTCGCGTGCGGTCTGCGGTCGGCTTGGCGGCGGTCGCGCGGAGGGTTAGGCGCTGCCCGAGATCTGGTCGAGCAACTCTTCCAGCGTGACGAAGTCGTGTGCGACGGTCTGCCACAGCAGGTCGGTGTCGATGCGGTGATAGTGGTGGGCAACGACGTCTCGGTTGCGAGCTGCGGCCGACCAGATCGGTGCGCTGAATCGCTCGGGGTCGAGCGCAACGAGTCGCTTGGCGAGGTCGCCGACGCGGTTGCTGAGCGCTTCGAAGGCGAGCTGCAGGGCCGGGTCGTTGTCGTAGGCGGCGCGGCCCCGGTCGGCGAGCCGTGCGGCGGTCTCGAGGGTGGTGCGCAACTCGGTCGTCCACCGGGCTATCTGCTCGCGCGGGTCGCCTTTCACAACGGCACAGCGTCGGCGAGCAGTTCGGAGTCGGTGTCGCGGTCGAGGGATCGTGCGCTGAGCACGTCGACGGGGTGGCCGAGCAGCTGTTCGAGGTCGTCAGCGAACTGGGCGAGGTCGAGCAGGCTGGCGCCAGCCTGGGGGTCGACGATGAGGTCGATGTCGCTGTCAGCCTCCGCGGTGCCTCGCGCGACGGATCCCGTGACGCGAACGCCGTCGAGGTGGGCCGCCTCGGCGAGCCGCAGGATGAGACGTCTCTTGCTGCGAAGCGTTTCGAGAGTGGGGGCGGGTGTATCGGTGGCTGTCGCCCGGTATGTCGTGTAGGGCAGGATGACCGCCTCAGGCTTGCGGTGTGAGCCGAGCACGACCGGCTCGAGGTCTCCGCTGCGAAATCGGCGCAGGGTACGGCTGAGGTCGTCGCGTGCGAGCGTCACGGTCGTCACGGTACTGGTAGCGGCCATGGCCGCAGGATAACCCACTGAGCAGAGAAAACGTACGCATTCATGTACATAAATGGATATCACGTCTCACCGTCAGTTCGCGCAGGGGGCGGGCCGGCTCGATCACATGAGCGTTGCGCACGCAGGGCGCTGATATGAGGTAGCTTCACCCCCAACATGAGGAGGCCTCCATGACCGGACCCGGTTTCGCCATCATCGATTTGGAGACGACAGGGCTCCTGCCCAGCGCGCACGAGCGCGTCGTCGAGATCGCGATCGTGCATGCCGATCAGTACGGCACCGTGACGGGCCAGTGGGAGACCCTGGTGAACCCGCAGCGCCACGTCGGCGCCGAGCACATTCATGGCATCCGCGCCGCCGACCTCATCGATGCCCCCGCCTTCTCCGACATCGCCGACGACGTCATGGAATTGTTGAGCGGTCGGGTAATGGTGGCGCACAATGCGCGGTTCGATCGCGGCTTCCTCACCGCAGAGTTCGGCCGCACTTCGCGCGCACTGCCCGACGATGCTCCGACGCTGTGCACGATGCAACTCGCCCGCGAGCTGATCCCCGGTGCGGGCCGCAGCCTGGCGGACTGCTGCGCGGCGTTCGACATTGCCCTCGAGGATGCGCACCGTGCCGCAGTCGACGCTCGCGCGACGGCGGAACTGCTGGGCGGATACATCGCGAGTACCGACCGCGAGTTCTGGTTCTCCCACATCGAAAGGGCTCTCAGCGTCGCGTGGCCGTCGCCGGTGAGCCCCGGGGCGAGTGCTCTGGCGCGGTGGGTGGCGCGCGGCTCGAGCGCAGCATCCGTGCCGTTCTTGCAGCGCATTGCGGAGCGCATGCCCGACTTCTCGGGGCCCGCCGAGCATGTCGAGTACGTGGCGTTGTTGGATCGCTGCCTCATCGACAGGCACCTCTCTGAGCACGAGTCGCGCCAACTGGTGGCGCTCGCCGAGGAGCTGGGCATCGGCCGCGACACTGCTGCCAGCCTGCACGCGCAGTACTTCGACCAGTTCGCCGCGGTCGCCTGGGCTGACGGCGTGCTGACGTCGACGGAGGTGGCCGATCTTGCCGCCGTCGCCTCCCTGCTGCAGGTGCCGGACGCACGCTTGACCGCGGCTCTCGCCCCGCCCGTCGCGCCGGCGGCGCACGCGGCGTCGACGGATGCTCCGCCCACGCCCGGCGCGTTCACACTGTCACCCGGCGACGCGGTGGTGCTCACCGGCGAGATGTCGCGCCCGCGAGCCGACCTCGAGGCGGCGCTGGTCGCGGCGGGTTTCCGCGTGGCATCGGCCATCTCGAAGAAGGTCGCGCTCTTGGTCGCCGCTGACCCTGACTCGCTGTCGGGCAAGGCCCGCAAGGCGCGGGAGTATGGCATCCCGGTCGTGGGGGAGGAGTACCTTCAGCGGTTGCTCTAGGAACCCGCCGAACGGCTGCCCGCAGCACGGGGCAGTCGGCGCTCAAGAACCGTTTCCTTCTCTCATGACATCAGCGCACTGTGGAGGTCTTGGGCCGTGCGCTGTGCCAGGCGCAGGGTGTCCTGCGGCGCTTGAGCGCCGACCAGCGGGCGTTCTTCGAAGGCCCGGAGCATGTGAACGAGCCTTTTCCGATCAGAGCCTCGCAGCTCGGCCACGATGAGTTCCACGTCGATGATGCAGGCGAGCAGCGTTGCGGCATCCAGCAGATGCCGGTCGCGATCTCGCGAGTCGACCATGTACGCAGCCGCTTTGAGAACGAGAGCGCCGTGAAGAGTGGGCACGGGCACGGCAACTTGTGCCCCGTCGAGATCGAAGTGCATGAGCTGCAGCCTGCCCATCGCCTGTTGTCCTGCCGTCACTCGCATGACGTCCCGGCGTGCGTGTCGCAGCGCCGGTCGCTCGTGATCGGGGACCATCAGGTCGACGATGTGGGTTCCGCGCGTGAAGCGGTAAGCAAGAGTCGTCGACTGGTCGAGTTCGTATCCGAGTCGCACGAGCACCGCGGCCGCTTCCGCGTAGTTGAACGCACCTGCTTCGACTCGCACTGCGGCGTCGACGTCGACGGTGACGCGGGTGGTCTCAACCTCTGCGGCCAGTGCGTGCGCCTGCACCATGAGTCCGCCGACGAGTGCCCAACGCTCGATGGGCAGCACGCTGGCCAGCTCGAACACTCTGGGCCAGGGTTCGCGCCACCCACCGATCGGCTCCGCGACTGTGAGGTTGTCACTCACGAGAGCGTCGCCTGCCGGGCCTGGATCCGCTGCCGGGCGACGCTGCTCGTGCGCTCATCAGCAAATGCGTACAGCGCGATGTCGGTGACGACGGCGGGTGCATCCGTGTCGAGCTCGATGAGGAGTGTCTCGCCGTCGGCGTCCTCCAGCAGGCGTAGTCGCCTGGCGAGCGTGGCGGCGTCTCGGGTCACCTTGATGTCGAGGCCTTCGCCGGTCGAGCTCAGACCGTCGGCTACCTGACTGCCCGAGTTCACGTCGCGCCGGGTGCTGCGCCAGAGCGTCGCCCGATTGCCGAGCACCTGGTACGCGAGTTCGGCGACGGTCATGGCTCGCAGTCGTGCTCTCAGTCGGCTTCGTTGACTGCCGACGATCAACTGTGTCGAGCCGCGGTCGAGCAGCTCGCAGGCGGCCTCGACCGTCTGCTCATCCCAGCGACGGCCGCGGGCGGCTGATCGGCTCACGGCGACCAGCGAGCGTCCGGAGACGACGGTTCGCCCGGCGACGGCGCGATGAATGACACGCCCGTTCTGCGCCAGACGCTGCACTTGGCGCTGACTCAGGCCGAGCTGCATCGCAGCCGAGCGGGTCTCCATCTCCATGACATATATAGTCGCTGGAACGACTATATCTGTCAATACGACTTCTCCTGTGCTCGCGGGCGATGCCGGCCAGCAGATCATGCGGGCGGCGGGGGAGCGGGCCGAGCCGCTACCGGCGGCGCGCGAGCTCGCGCCTGGCCTCGTGCACGTGCGCGTGCGCCGCAACTGCCGCGCCGCGCCTGCTGCGCGCGATCAGCGGCCGGCTGGGCCGCCCCCTCGATCACGCGTGCGACCGGATGCCCGACTCGACCACCGGCGCCCTCGAGGTGGTGCCCGTGGCGGAGGGTCGCGAGCTGCCCGCCCTGCTCACAGCCCTCAAGGCCCAGCTGCAGCAGTTCGGCCCCGACGAGGTGGTCGTGCTGAGCCCGTTCGGCGAGCAGTCTTCGCTCGTGGGGCGCTTTCTGGCCCGCGAGCCGGCCAACAACGAGGAACGGCAACTGCGCGACCTGCAGTCGGGGCAGCGCGTGGTCGCGTGGCGCTCCATCTTCAAGGGCAAGGGTCTGGATGCTGCTGCCGTGGTGCTGACCGACATCACGCCCGACGCCGCGGCTTGGGCCGATGAGGGCCGCCTCAGCTGGAACGACCTGCTCTACGTCGGCATGACGCGGGCGCAGTACGGCTGCACGGTGCTCAGGTCGGAGGGTGCCCCGTGGAGCGGCGAGCTCGACGCCGAGCTCGGCGCGGCGCGCGTGCGCGAAGGTGTGCGCACTGGGGCGGTGCGGCTAGCGCGGGGGCGGCGACTGCGATGGGTCCGATTAGAGCGCACGGACTGAGTCATGGTGCGCGAGCGGAATCGTAGCGGCCGGATGTGCGGCCTGCACGCTCGTCGACGTGTTCAAACTGCTCATCGAGTCGCGGTTGGCCGAGCTGTGCGGTGAGAGCATCGAGGCGCGGCGCATCCACTCGCTGATGGCGCAGGCGGTCGACCATCCCGCCGGCAAGAACGAGGCGCAGCGCAAACTCGCGAGCGGACGCGTCGAGCCCGACTGATACAACGTCACCCTGACTGAGCAGGCGCTCGAGCTGGGTCCACAGTACGACTACCTCGTCGTTGACGGAGCGCAACAATTGGAGCTCGAGCAGTACCTCGACGTGCTTGACGCGCTGCTCGCGGGCGGGCTCGCCCCAGGCGCCGGTCTTCGTTACCGGAGACTTCGACCACCAGGTGATCTACCGCCGCCACGAAAGCACCGATGAGGCAGCGGATGCTCCACCCACCCCGCGCGCGACCATCCAGTTTCGCGTGCCCGACCTAATGCAGCTGCGCCTGACGTCGAACGTACGCACGACCCCTGAGGTGGCGCGCTTCGTGGCTGAGCTCATCGGAGAGCCGACTCTCTACAGCGAGCACCGCCGCAGCGACGACGACCAGGTCTCGGTCGAGCGCCTCACCTTCACGACCATGGATGAGCAGCAGCGTCTGCTCGCCGACGCCGTCGACCGCATCCTGTTGGAGCCGTTCACGGTGCGCGAGCTCGCGATTCTGTCGCCCTACGCCCGCGAGCGGTCGGCGGCCGGCCAGGCACTCGCTGACCCGACCGCGGATGCCCGCCTCACCTCACGCCTCGGCACCAGCATCGAAGACCCGACGCGCATCCGCTGGGGGAGCAACCACGATTTCAAGGGTCTTGAGGCGCCCGCGGTGATTCTGACCGACGTCGACCTGTCGAAGGGCTACCACCGTGATTTGCTCTATGTGGGGGCGTCGCCTGCGACCGATCAGCTTGTGGTGCTTTTCGCTGACTGAGCGGAAAGTCCTACGCGGACTGGGGGCCGAGATAGGAGCACCAGAGGAGAAGCCGAACGGCTGCCGCGCTGCCTGCTTGCTGATGCCGAGCCTCGCCCGGTGGCCCACGACAACGACGACTGCTCCAGGGCCTTCACCATTCTCATGCCCTTGAAGATACTCAGCACTGCGGAAACGCCGCGGGTCCCTCAGCGCAGGACAGTGTGCAGAAACTTGATGACTCCCTCGGCGCGGGCCTTAAAGACTTCCAGCTCGAAGGTGTCCAGGCGCCCGACCGGCCCGTGGGTGCCGTCGCTCGCCTCCTTCATGAGCGTGATCACTTCGTCGACGTCGACTTCGACGAACTCGGCTAGCTCATTCGATGCATCGCCACGCAAGGCAAGTCGGTGCATGATCCGCGCTCGGCGGCTGACGCTGCCCTGGTCGGTCCTCGGCGCGCTCGGGTTCGCGGCGAGGACCTCTGCATCGGTGGAGCAGTGATCGACAAGGTCTGTCAGGAGCTCACGGGTGCTGGTGCAGAAGTGGCGCGCGGCGTCAGGGTTCCTCGGGCTCAGCGCGAAAAGTGCTCCCCTCCAGCGGGAGTCGAGGTCGCCGCCGAGATCCAGCAGTTCGCTCGTGATGGTCGTGTCCCGAAGTCGCGCTTCGTCCTCTGCGATCTCGGCGGCTCGCTCCGTCAGCAAGGCGTTGAGTGTCTCGGCGCTCGCCGCAGCCTCGCCCTCCGCAAGGTCGAGCAGGTCGCGGTTGTCTGCCCAAGTGCCGTTGTCGGCGGCCGTCTCAAGGCGGACGAACGACTGCTGAACCGATTGCACGGAGGCCCGGTGAGTGACGAACCGAGTTGTCGCCGTCGGTTGCGACTGAAGCTGCCGGAGCGCCTGCTGCAGTCGAGCACGGTTCGCCCGGACGCGGGCGTTGTGCGCGCGAGCCTCCCGGTTGTAGCTGTCCACCGCGCGGTTGTAGTCACGGGCCGCCTGCTTCGCCTTGCTCTCTGCCTGGCGAAGCTGCGACTGGATGCGGTTCATTTGGCTCCGGAACCGCGACGAGTTGAACCGCGCCATCAGAGCTTCACCTTCTCCGGCTTGAGTACGATCAGCGTGCCGTCGTGCGTGAGCTGCGCCCAGTCGGCGATCTCAGACTCGCTGATCGTGCTGCGATCCCAGCGGCGGACCATCGTGCGAATAGCGGTCTTGATCTCGTCGATGGGTCGGCCAGCATATTGCGCCACCAGGCGGTCAAGGTCACGGTTTCTCACACGTGCGACTGGCTCGACGTGCGCGTTGACGTCCTTCTCGACGGCCCGCTTTAGGGCCTTCTCGTCGAATTTAATCTGGATACCCATCGGTGCCTCCTCAAGGCGTCAGGAGTTGGGAAGGAGGGGGCAGACACAGAGCAAGAGACGGAATCTAATCTCAAGCCCGCGAAACGGCCGGAAGGTCGTTGGGGTTCGGATGACCGACCGAAGTCAACCGGGCCGGGATCTGCCATATGACGAGAACCGCTCGCCAGGCGATTGGGGCTCGTTTTTGTCGGCACCTCACATCGTACATCTGGGCTCCGACAAGGCCCTATAACGTCAAAACGACATTTGTGGACAAGCCGGTGGATTTCGCGTGCTAGACGGCCTTATGGGCATGAAAACGGCCCATTCCAGGGCGACCTACCACCACTACGAACTACAAGATTGTGATTTCGGTGGATCAGTTGTGGGCAAGCGTGTGTACAAATAGGTGCGACAGCGTGATGCGACGGCGTGTCACGCTGCGGTCGGGGGCAAGTACATCCGCTCGATGAGCTTCGCTCGTGCCGACAGAATTATCGCCAGCGTCGCGAAGGTGGAAGATTTCGCGCCACCAGCTCGCGGTTCTGGCCTCGGCAGACAGCGTGCTCTCGGCCGCTGGGGTCGCCGACCTTGCGGCCGTCGCGGTTCTGCTGCAGGTGCCGGATGCCCTGCTCGCCGCCGCTCTCGCTCCGAGCGCGCCCGCCGATTCTTCGCAGTCGATGGATGCTGCGCCGACGCTCGCCGCTTACGCGCAGCCGCCCGGCGCGACCATATTGTTGACCGGCCTGAAGCTGGCCGGATACCGCGTGGCCGCGGCCATCTCGATGAAAGGTGTCGCTCATGGTCGCCGCCGACCCCGGGGCGCTCTCGGGCAAGTCGCGCAAGACACGGGCATATGGGGTGCCGGTGTTGGGGGATGAGTACTTGTGGCGGTTGATCTAGCAATGGCCGTTCAGGTTGACTGCTTGAACATCGTCTCCATGTGCCACTGCAAGAACTCCCGTGCTGGCTTGTCCGCCCGCCGAGCGGGAGTGCCAATGACCTCACCGGCCCGTGCATACAGCGCCTCTCCATTGCCGAACTCAGCCCGCAGGAGTGGACTCACTTGCAGTCGATACCGGTCATCGACCCCGATGTACCCGCGGTCGTACAGCGTGTGCATGTCACTGCGCAGAAGTAGGCCGTTGTCGGGCCGGTGTTGCCCGCCCGACGCGACCGGAAGAATGTGCGCCGCCTCGAGCACCGGCCGCACTTTGTCGCCGGTGATTGCGCAGTGGTGCGCATAGTTGTGGGCGATCACGGCTTTGAACGCATCTTGGCCGAGCCGCACCACCTGCAGCCGAGCATCGCCAAACATGCGCTGCTGCACATCGAGCGGAACCGGAGCTCCTGGCGCGACCAACCCTGGCGCGGTGAGGTGCGCAGCGGCAATGAGCAGCGGATGGTCCGCCTCGAGGACATCCAGGTCATACAAGCGCCCGGTCACAATGTTGGTGGCGAAGTCGTTGGGCCGTGGCTGCGTTTCGACCGGATCGAAGAACCGCACGTCGCGCAAGAGAGTGCACCCAATTTGTGTCGAGGGGTTCGTGACTCCATTGCCCTGGCGATACTTGCGCACCCGCGTGAGGAACTCGTTGATGCCGGTCACCCCGTTTGCTAAACCGAAGGTCTCCCAAGCTTCGTCTACCCGCATGAAGACGAACGCGTCGAAGACACCGCCGCCGACGATCCTGTCTCCGTTGGCCTTGTGCGTCTTTAACAAGAACAGCTCGCCGTGCTGCAGTGCGCGAAAACTCTTGGTTCCGCCCGGGTTCCAGAAGTTGGCTTGCGCGACCTCAGGCCCGCCAACGCTAAGTGTCGAAATCCAGTCGGAATCGGTGATCCCGAGGTAGGCCTTCATTACTGCACCATAGCGACCCGTCCAGGCCTATGCGATAGCTGCTCAGCAATAGGCTGGTGTCATGTCGCATGCTCATTGCCTTGATGCCGGGCCCTTCAAAGCCCAGGTCAAGAGTGATCGACAATCGGGTTGTGATTCGCGACTGATCCTGCTTGCTAGCTCTGTCAGTGGTCCCCGAGATTCTGAAGAACTGCTTTCTGGCCGGAGAGGAGCATGACCATGCGTGATGCGCTGCAGGTGAAGGGCACGACGAACGTGCCGTGGAACGACGTGAAGGTCGACGGGGCCCTCGCCCAGTCGGTGCAGTACGGGCGTGATGAGTCGGGCGTCGGCGAGGTGCAGGTCGCCGTCGCGACGATCACCGGCAAGCCGACGAAGGCGCTCATGAACGAGCTCTGGAAGATCCGAGGCACCAAGAGCGCGATGCCTGTTGTGGTCGCCGCCGTCGCGGCGGACGGCGTCTACCTCTACACAGGCGGCACGGATGCCCTTCCGCTTGGTCCGCTTCCCCACAGCTTGGCAGGCCGCCAGTTGCAGGCTGTGCTCGACGAGCCCGACGGCCTTGCCGCGGCCGCGCGCCTGCGAGCGGTGGAGGACTACTTCCGCACCGGAGCGAACGCCGGGTTCGCCAACCACTACCTGTTCGCCAGCTACCACCTGAAGCGCGACGTACCGAAGCGTTCCGACTGGGTTCAGGCAGGGGAGCGCGCCCAGGAAATACTCCCTCGGCGAGGGGCTGAGCTGATCACCTCGCTCGGCTTCACTACCGAGGCCGCACCGGGCGGTGCGTTGGTGCTGCGCGGCACGACCGGCCACCGCCGTGCCATAGCGGTGCTGCTCGACGAATCGGAGAACTTCGATCAGAAGAGCGCCCGCCACCAGCTGTCTCCGGTCGCCCATGGCCTCGAGCTCGCGCGGCGGGAGGAGGTCGCCTGGGTCGTCCTAATGCGGCAGAGCACTCTGCGCCTCTACCCGGGCCGCGATGGTGTCGGCGTCGGCCAGCGCGGCCAGTCCGAAACCTACTTCGAGCTCGACCTCGCGATGGTCGATCCCGACTTCGCAGGCCTACTGCCACTGATCTTTTCCGCTGATGCGCTCGAGCCCGGTGGCTCGGCTGACGAGATTCTCGCTGGGTCGGGACGCTACGCCGCCGACCTCGGCTCAAAGCTCCGCGATCGGGTCTACCTCAACGTGGTCCCGTCTCTGTCGATCGCAATCGCCGATCGCCTGCCACAACTCGGAATCGCGGTCGATGCTGAAGGACTCCAGCTCGCCTACAAGCTGAGCATGCGCATCCTGTTCCGCCTGCTCTTCCAGGCCTACGGCGAAGCCACCGAACTGCTACCGGCCGGCCGGAACGAGAACTATGACGCGAACAGCCTTCGCCGATTCGTCGAACGTGAGCTGATGACCGACAGCGCTGAGTTCGCAGCCGAGGCCGGCTCGATCTGGCGTGACCTAAAGCAGGTGTGGGAGGCGATCGAGGTCGGCAACCCGCGCTGGGAGGTACCCGCCTACGGCGGTAGCCTATTTGACCGCACCACTCGTGAGGGTGCCCTGATCGAGCGGCTCGAGCTGCCCGACAGCGTTATCGGGCCCGCTCTGCAAGCCATGCTCATCGAGCTGACTGAAGACGATTCGCCCGGCGCCGTCGACTTCCGCTCGCTGCAGGTGCGCGAGTTCGGCACCATCTACGAGGGCCTCCTCGAGTCGTCGCTCTCGCTGGCCGAGACAGACCTGACCACCAATAGGGACGCCGTCTACATTCCGGCGCCCGAGGGCGCGGAGCCCGAGGTGCGCGCAGGCGAGCCGTACTTCCACTCCGCCTCCGGTGAGCGCAAGGCGACCGGCTCGTACTACACGCCGAAGATCGTCGTCGACCACCTCATCGAGCGCTCGGTCGAGCCCGCGCTCGACGCGCACCTCGCACGCGTGAAGGCGCTCATGGACGAGGGCCGCGAGCGAGAGGCCGGCGACCTGTTCTTCGACTTCCGCGTCGCCGACCTCGCAATGGGCTCCGCGCACTTCCTCGTGGCGGCGGTCGACAAGATCGAGCGCGGCATGCGCGACTTCCTCACCGCCACCCCTGTGCCGTCGGTCATCTCAGAGCTAGGGCGCCTTGAGGAAAAGGCAAAGGCTGCGCTTGGAGCCGACACCCAGGCAGCGGAGGCGATCAAAAAATCGCAGCTGCTTCGCCGCCAGGTGGCGCGCCGTTGCATCTACGGACTCGACATCAACCCGCTCGCGGTCGAGCTGTCGCGCCTCGCGCTGTGGATCCACACCTTCGTGCCCGGCCTGCCGATGTCGAGCCTCGACCACGGACTCGTGCTTGCGAACTCGCTCACGGGTATCGGCACGGTCGACGAGGCGATGGATGCTCTCAATGCGAAGGCACTGTTCGAAGACCTCATCCGCGAGCCGCTGGCCGCGGCGCACGAGTTGCTCAAGGACTACGCCCGCGCCTCCGAAGCCGACAAGTCGGAGGTCGCCCGCGGAGCGGAGGTGCTCGCGCAAGCGACCGCCGCTGCGGCACCGGCTCGGGCGATCTTCGACGTCGCACTCGCCAAGCGCCTCGGCCTGCCCATCGGCGAGGCGTGGGACGCCGAGCAGTTCATCGAGCTCGCCACCGACCCCCGCATCCGCGAAGCGGTCGATGCTCTGAGCCCGGCGCACCTGCCGTACCTGTTCCCCGAGGTGTTTGAACGACCCCATTCAGGATTCGATGTGCTGGTAGGCAATCCGCCTTGGGAGGAATCGGTCGTCGAAGAAGACAATTTCTGGGAACTCCACCGACCTGGGTTGGCCGCGCTCGAAGTGAATGCCAGAGAGCGCGAACTCGACAGGCTTCGTCAAGAACGGCCGGACCTGGTGATTCAGCTTGACGAACGGAAGGCTGCGGCGGCCGTGTCTCGTCGCGCGTTGGTAAGAGGCCCCTTCCCTGGTATGGGCACGGGCGATCCTGACCTATACAAGGGATTCGCGTGGCGAAACTGGCAAACCCTTCGAGACGGTGGCATTGCGGGGCTTGTCATGCCACTTTCGTTGTGGGGCACTAAGGGCTCTGCGCCCTGGCGCCGCGAGGTAGTTGAACAGGCGGAGGTGCATCTCGCATTCGCCAAGAACACTTCTGGTTGGCTATTCCCGGGAGTGAACCCTGGATACCGAGTCACCTTTGCATCGATTCGGCGGAACTCTCATGGATCCTTCTTCATAACCGGTCCGATTAGCAACGCCGAGGAAATCCTGGAACCACCCGCGCCCGTCGAGGTCAACGTTAATGCACTATCGACTGCCGACCCGGAACTCTGCATTCCAGCGTTTACTGCTCCAGCTGACTTGACCTTATGGTCCAGGTTGATTCTCCAGCCGCCGATTGGGGATGCGAGATTGGCGGGCACGCGCACTGATATAGCTTGCTCTCCGGCCACAGAGATTCACGCAACCAACGACGGAAAGAAGGGAAGGTCGCTGTTCCTCGGGGGTGGCCTAAACCTTGATGTTTATAACCACCGCAATGTCTCTGAGTTCAGATTTGACCCTGAACCTGGCCCCTTTGCGAAGGTGAATCGAGAGGCGATGATCGAATGGGCGCAGTACGCTAGACAGGCGTCGTATCGTGGCGCCCGTTCGCCCTTCTCGCTCAGATCATCTGACTGGATTGAGGACGAGGCTACTCTTCCCCTTCTTAACCCTCGAATAGCCTTCAGAGATGTAGTGCATTCCACTAATCCACGAAAGATTTGGTTTGCACTCATTCCCCCCGATACGCCGTTAACCAATTCGGCGCCGTATCTCGTCTTCCGCGATGACGATGTGGTCAAACAGGCCTACTTGCTTGGCGTGCTCAATTCGGGAGTCCTCGACTGGTTTGGCCATCTAAGGGTGAACCTTCACCTTAATTTCTTCATCTTCTATTCGCTGCCCGTCCCTCGTTTTGTCGAAGGAAGCAACGTTCACGAACGGGTCGCGAGGCTCGCAGCTTCACTGGCAACCGATCAGGACCATGAATGGGGCGCCTGGGCGACGCTGGGCTCTCCTCTGACTGACCAAGATGCACGCACCGAGGCGAGGGCGGAATTGGACGCAATTGTTTGCCAATTGTTTGGGCTCTCCGATGATGAGCGCCGTGTGGTTTTCGATTCGGGTAACCCCAACCGTCCCAGATTCAGTGAGGTGCAAGTTCATATTCCGCTTGGAGCAGTTCAATGACTGAGCAGCTGCCCGTCTTCGCGACCAACCGGCTGGCGCCGCCGATGACGGTGGGGGAGGAGATCGGTCGGCTGTTCCGGGTGAACAGGGAAGCGCTCGCATCCGCCCCCAGCGCCGCCATCGCGACTGCCTACGTCAACCCGGCCGGCTTCCTGCTGATCGCCGACGAGCTCGAGCAGCTACCGCGCATTCGCGTGTTGCTCGGAGCGGAGCCTCTGCCCGACCCGGTGCTCACTGAACGCGCCGACGAAGCCGTGCGGGCACGCCTGCGCGAGGCGCTGAATGATCACGACGCGTGGCTGAGGGCAGAGCGAGACGCTCTCGGCTTTGCGCCGGAGGCCACGCTGTCGGCGAAGCGCCTCGTCAGCTGGCTGCGCGCCGCCGACGAGCGTGGCGAGCCCGTCGTGGAGATCCGCCGGTACATGGGCGGATTTCTGCACGGGAAGGCCTATATCAGCCACCATCCGACACACCCCGCCTACCTCGCCGGGTCGAGCAATCTCACGCTCGCCGGGCTCACCCGCAACGCCGAGCTCAACGTCGGCGCGTCAGGCCAGCACGGCTCGACCGGGCAGGTCGTCGATTGGTTCGAAGAGTGCTGGGGAGACAGCGAGCCCTACGACCTCGCCGCGCTCTACGAGCCGCTGTGGGGGGAGCACAGCCCGTGGACGGTCTACCTGCGCATGCTGCTCGAGCGCTACGGCTCTCACCTCGACGAGGAGAAGTCGGAGTCGCTGCGGTTCGAGCTCACGCGGTTCCAGGTCGACGGGGTGCGGCGCATGCGCCGCCTGCTGGACGAGATTGGCGGCGTTCTCGTCGCCGACGAGGTCGGTCTCGGCAAGACCTACCTCGCGCTCGAGGTCATCGCTGCTGCAAGCGAAGAGCTGCGGCAGCGGGTCATCGTGGCCGCGCCTGCTGCCCTGAAGGCGGGGGTGTGGGATCCCATCCTCAAGCGCTACGGGATGAGCAGACGTGTCACCGCCTACTCCTATGAGGAGATCCGCAACCGGATGGACCCGGAGAAGGAGCCGGACCACGACTTCCTCAACGAGGTGGAGGACGCAGCCCTAGTCATCGTCGACGAGGCGCACAACCTGCGAAACGCCTCCGCGGCTCGTTCGGGAGCGCTCGACCGCGTCATTCTCTCGGGCAAGCACCCGAAGAAGGTCGTGCTGCTGACGGCCACACCCGTCAACAACTCGCTCATCGACCTGGAGACGCTGCTGAAGTACTTCGTGCGCGATGACGCACGGTTCGCCTCGCGGGGCATCCCGTCGATCCGTGGGTACATCCGTGACGCCCAGAAGCTCGACCCGGAGGCGCTCACCCCGGCGCACTTGTTCGACCTCATGGACGAGGTCGCTGTGCGCCGCACCCGCAGCTTCGTCAAGCAGAACTACAAGGGCGAGACGGTGCCCGGCCCGAACGGAACGAAGATCGTTGTCGAGTTCCCCGACCCCGACGTCTACCGGGTCGACTACACGCTCGATGAGGCCGGCGAGGCGCTCGTCGACGCGGTCACCTACGCCCTCGATATTCCCGAGAGCGAGAAGCACGTGGCCTCGTTCGAGGTGCGGCGCAACGACCCGCGACGCCTTCTGCTCTCGCGCTATGCGCCCAGCGCCTACCTGAAGAGCGAGAAGCTCGACGGCAGCCAGGTGTCGAACATGGGACTGCTGCGGTCAGCGCTGCTCAAGCGGCTCGAGTCGTCGCCGCAGGCGCTCGCCAGCACGCTGCAGGTGCTCATCACCGCTCACGAGGGATTCCTCGCAGCGCTCGACGAGGGCATGGTGCTCATCGGCGGTGCGCTGCGCGACTACATCAGCTCGGAGTCGGAAGACCTCGACGAAATCGTCGCGGGCCTCGACGCGGACAACGCCCATCAGGCGACCCCGGCTGCGGACTACCGTGCCGACGTGCTGGCGTCTGATGTCGCGCTCGACCTCGAGCTTCTGCGCAGCATCCGTCAGCTCGCCGTGGATGCCGCCGCCGGTGACGAGCCCAAGGCGCAACGCCTCGTCGACGAGCTCGGGGCAATCGCCGCAGGCTCGAGCACGACGAGCGCCAAGGGGCTCAGCTCGAGCGACCGGCGCAAGCTCATCGTGTTCTCGACCTATGCCGACACGATCCGCGATCTGTACGAGCGCATCGAGAAGGCGCTCGACGAGGCACCAGAGGGCAGCCCGCTCGCCGACTACCGCGGTCGCCTAGCCCAGCCCATCATCGGCGAGTACGCCTCGGGCAAGACCGGTGGAATCCACCAGAGCTCGCGTGCCAACGCAATCGCCGGCTTCGCGCCGCGCACCGCCGGGCAGCTCGACAAGGAGGGCATGCCGATCCATTCGGACGACTTCGACATTCTGCTCACGACCGACGTGCTGGCCGAGGGCGTCAACCTGCAGCAGGCCGGGCGCATCGTCAACTACGATCTGCCGTGGAACCCCATGCGCATCGTGCAGCGGCACGGCCGCGTCGACCGCATCGGCAGCGAGCACGACAAGATCCACCTTGGCGTCTTCTTCCCGACCGAGCACCTCGACGAGTTCCTCAACCTCGAGAACACGCTCATCCGCAAGTTGAAGCAGGCCGATGCCGCGATCGGCACCGGCAAGGTGCTGCCCGGTGTGAGCCCCTACCCGCCGAAGGACCACTACGACGCCGACGACATCGTCGACGAGATCGAGCAGCTCGTCGAGACCAGCGGCGGCTCGGCGGCCGGGTCGGGGGAGGAGTACCGTCGCCGCCTGGCGAACGCTCTGGATGCTGAGCCGGGATTGCGTGAGCACCTCGAGGCTCTGCCCCACGGCATCGGCAGCGGCTTCCGCTCGTCGGCCATCCAGGGCAACCACTACGTGTTCTGCATGCGCATGGGGCCCGACAACAGTGAGCACGTGTGGTTCCGCAACGTGCCTGTCGACGAGAACTGGGCTCCTGTCGCCGACGAAGACGGCGTGATGACCGTCGAGGACGACACCCTCAAGTCGCTTGTCACCGCCGACCCCGGCAGCGTCTCGATGCCCCGCGAGCTCAGCGATTCCGCGTTTCGTGGCGCCTACGACGCGTGGACTCTCGCGCGGGACAACGCATTCGAGGAATGGATGCGCGGAACCGATCCCGCGAACCTCACACCCGACCTTCCGAAGGTTTTCCGCGACGCAGCGAAGATCGTGCTCGAGCACGGGGGTGGTCTGGCCCCAGGCCAGCAGGGCCGGATCATGAAGCAGCTCAAAGCAGTGCCTAGCGTTAAGGCGCGCAATGCCATGCGTCAGGCGATCAAGGGTCAGCCTGTGGGCCCCGATCTCGTTGCCGCTATTCAGTCCGTGCTCGATCAGTTCGGCATCCAGCCAGCCGAGAAGGTCGTCCCACTCACGCCGATCGACCGTGACGACGTGCGTCTCGTGGCGTGGATGGCCGTGCAGGGGTCGAATACCTGATCGGGCAGAAATTGGAGATTCAGCCAGTGCTCTTGTCACGGACGGCTGAGCGGCGTCGAATCAGAGAGGACCCGGGGAGACGTGCACAACAAGTGGATCAGTCTAGTCGTCGAGACTCAATTGGCAGTGGACCTCGTCACCAACGGGATCCGACGCGTTAGTTTCCTGCCCATGAGTGGACTAGGAGACCAACGCGTTCCCTATGACCAGGTCTATCCACTCCACGCGGGGTTGCATTCGTACACAGCTGGCCTGGAGCGATTGGCAAAGTTGGCCATCGTGTGTCACGGGTTCCTTCGCGACGGCAAATTTCCAGAAGTCAGACAGTATTCACACAGGCTTGTTTCTCTTCTCGAAGCGCTCGATCAGTTGGATCGCCCCGATCTTGAAGAGCGCTTGGGCAGGAGTCTTGAACGCCCAGAAGACCCGCGAGGTGGTGACCTGATTCACTGGCTAGAGCGTTATGCAGTTGGTGGTGGTCGGTACGAGATCCTCGACTCGCTGTCTCGTGACGACACAGAGGTGCTGACTTGGACAACTTGGGCAGAGTTCTGCTCCGGCGGAACAGTTTCAGATCGCGTCAAGTGGATCATCTCGATGCATCATGCGATTGGCGAGGCTCTTCGCGACGTCAGCTCTGAGTACGGACTCGAATGCGTCGCTACGCCCCATCTCCACGAGCTCGACGGCTGGATTTCGGAAGCGTCCGCATCGGTGGCGCTTTCGATGTATCGATTGGCTCGCTGGCCGGCTCTGATTCTTGACGCCTTGACCTACTACACGCACGAACAGTTCCCAATTCTGGGCGAAGCCCTGGTTGGGCTTGAACAGAGCTCTGACGACTTCTTCGCCTACGAGATAGCTCGCATATCTGACCCGGATGTTGCGGAAGAGGAACTAATGGCTCATCTCAGAGATTTCGTGAGAAGCGAAGACGAACTGGGCGAAGACGACACTTTCGATCAGTAAAGGGAATCGGGGCTCTCCCAAGAACGGTTCGCGCAGGGAGTGACTCCGCTCAGGTGTCGCACATCGGCCGTAGCCTGAGGGAGAACCTGGCCCGAGGAGTGACTGCGTGTACCTGACCACGAACGAGCACGGCGAGCGACTGCTCGTCACCTCGGCGAGCGACCTGAGTCGCGCCGCCGAGTGCGAGTTTGCCGTCGCGCGCGACCTCGACGCGCGGCTCAGGCGGCTGCCCGCCGTCGAGCAGCCGAAGGACGCGATGCTCGAGCGCACCTCCACCATGGGCGACGCCCACGAGGTCGCCATCATCGCCGACTACCGCGCCCGCGCCGCCCACCCCGACGACGTGCTCGAGATCGACCGGGCCGACAGTGCCGGGCTCGACGCCATCGAGCCCTTCGCCGAGCAGACCCTCGACGCGCTCCGGCGCGGCGTGCCTGTCATCGTGCAGGCGACCTTCGTCGATCGCGAGCACAGCACGGGGGAGCCGGGCGACCTGCCGATCGCCTTCGTCGGCTACGCCGACTTCCTCGTGCGAACGCCCGGCGGCGCCTACCGCGTGCAAGACAGCAAGCTGGCGCGCCGCGCGAAAGTGACCGCGCTCCTGCAGCTCGCCGCGTACGCCGAGCAGCTCGAGCGGCTCGGCATCCGCGTCGACCGGGAGGTGGAGCTGATTCTCGGCAATCGTGAGCGGAGCATCCACCGCCTCGACGACATCGCGCCCGTGCTGCGCGCCCGACGCGCCAGCCTGCACCAGCTGCTGCGCGACCGCGACGCCGCCGACGCACCCATCGCGTGGCGCGACCCCAGCGTCACCTACTGCCGCAGCTGCGCCTGGTGCGAGCACGAGATCGCCGTCCACGACGACGTCAGCCAGGTCGCCGGGCTCACCGGAGCCCAGTGGACCAAGCTCGGCGCCGCCGGCATCGAGACCCTCGGGCAGCTCGCCGACAGCCGCGGCCCCGTGGAGGGCATCGCCGCGAGCACGCTCGACACCCTGCGCCTGCAAGCCGAACTGCAGCGCCACGCCGCCGGAGCCGACCCCGGCACCGCCCCGCCCGTGCGTGTGCGCGACCCCGCCGTGCTGCACGCCCTGCCCGCGCCCAGCCCCGGCGACCTCTACTTCGACTTCGAAGGCGACCCGCTCTACACCGAGCACGACCCCGCCCGCTGGGGCCTCGACTACCTCTTCGGCATGGTCGACACCGACAGCCGGTTCACCGCCTACTGGGCGCACAGCTTCGCCGACGAACGGGATGCCCTGCTCGCCTTCCTCGCCGACGTGCAAGCCCGCCGCGCCCTCCACCCCGACCTGCACGTCTACCACTACGCCGCCTACGAACGCACCCACCTCCGGTCGCTGAGCGCCCGGCATGGGGTGGGGGAAGACATCGTCGACGAGTGGCTGCGCTCCGGTCTGCTCGTCGACCTCTACCCGGTCGTGCGCAAAGCCCTGCGCGTGGGCAGCCCCAGCTACTCCATCAAGTACCTCGAGCCCATCTACTGGCCCGAAGCCCGCGAGGGTGCCGCGGTCGCCCGGGGCGACGACTCCGTCGCCGAGTACGTGCGGTCGCGCGAGCTGCGGGCCGCGGGCGACACCGACGCCGCGCAGCAGATACTCGACGACATCGGCGACTACAACCGCGTCGACTGCGTCAGCACGCTGCGGCTCGCCTCGTGGCTGCGCGAGCTCGCGGCGGAGCATCCCGCGCCGGCGCCCGCCCTCGTCGACGACGACAGCGACGCGGTCAGCGACGGCCCCGACATCGACGACTCGCCCCTGCGCACCGCCCTGCTCGAACTCGCCGCCAATGACGACGGCACCCCCTCGGCCGAGCCCGACCGCACCCCCGAGCAGCGCGCGCTCGCCTACGCGGCCGCCGCCATCGACTACCACCGCCGCGAGCACAAGACCTACTGGTGGGAGCACTTCGACCGCCTCGTCGCGCCCCTCGATGAGTGGGCCGACGTTCGCGACGTGTTCACCATCGATCCGGATGCTCCGCACGAGTCGACGCCGTGGGGCAAGACCGGCAAGCAGCGGTCGCTGCGCCGCACGCTCACGCTCTACGGAACGTGGGCCCCCGGCTCCCGCCCGACCGTCGGCGGCATGAGTGGCCCGTTCGCCGTGTACGACCAGCCGGCGCCGATGCCCTCCAACAACCGGGACCGGCTCGCGCGCTCCACCCGCAGCGTCTCCATCGCGGCAGTCGCCGACGACCACGTCGTCGTCACCGAAACCCTCGCCGACGGAGTCGACGAGTACGACGACCTGCCCGTCGCCCTCACGCCCGGGCCGCCCCCGCCCGCCGGGCAGCAGAAGCCCGCCATCGAGGAGTGGGGAGCCGCGCTTCTCGATGCGGCCTCGACGACGCTCCCGGAAGAGTGGCCGCGCGATGCTGCGACCGATCTCCTCCGCCGCGTACGGCCGCGCATCCAGGACGCGCCCGAAGGCACCGTCTTCGACTGCCGGTGGCCGGGCATGGCGGCCCGACCAGCCGAGGGTCACTACATGATCGCGACCGTCGTCGCGCACCTGCTCGACCTCGACCGCTCCTACCTCGCCGTGCAAGGCCCGCCCGGCACCGGCAAGACCTACCTCGGCTCCCACGTCATTGCCACCCTCGTGCGAGAGCACGGCTGGAAGGTCGGCGTCGTCGCGCAGAGCCACACGACCGTCGAGCACGTGCTCACCGGCGTCGTGCAGGCCGGGCTCGACGGGCGACGCGTCGGCAAGGCGCCCAAGGGTGGCGGCGACCCCGCCGACTACGCGACCGCGCGCTGGACGGTACTCGGCAAGGCCGACCAGCTCGCCTCCTTCACCGCCGACCGCGCTGTTGACGGACACGGGGGCTACGTGATCGGCGGCACCGCGTGGGACTTCGCCAACCCCAAGCGCGCCGGCCGCCGCAGCCTCGACCTGCTCGTGATCGACGAAGCTGGCCAGTTCTCCCTCGCCGCCACCATCGCCGCGAGCATGAGTGCGAAGAATCTGCTGCTGCTCGGCGACCCCCAGCAGCTGCCCCAGGTCAGCCAGGGCACGCACCCTGAACCGATCGACGGCAGCGCCCTCGGCTACCTCAGCGAGGGGCACGACGTGCTGCCCGAGGAGTTCGGCTACTTTCTTGCCGAGACCCGCCGACTGCATCCCGCCCTCGTCGAACCCGTGTCGCTGCTCAGCTACGAAGGCCAGTTGTTCGCGCACGAGAGCACCTCAGAGCGACGGCTCGAGGGCGTCGCGCCCGGGCTGCACCCCGTGCCCGTCGAGCACCACGGCAACGCCACCGAGTCGGTCGACGAAGCCGACGAGGTCGTGCGCCTCGTGCAGCAGCACCTCGGCGCAGCGTGGTTCGACGGCGAGCAAGTGGGTGCACCCACACGGCCCCTCGAGAGCCGCGACATCATCGTCGTCACCCCCTACAACGCGCAGCAGCAGACCATCCGCGAACGGCTCGACGCCGCCGGGCTGCACGACACGCGCGTCGGCACCGTCGACAAGTTCCAGGGGCAGGAAGCCGTCATCGCGATCGTCTCGCTCGCCGCCTCGAACTCACGTGACGCACCCCGCGGCATGGAGTTCCTCCTCAACCGCAACCGCCTCAACGTCGCTATCTCGCGGGCCCAGTGGGCGGCCTACCTCGTGTACTCACCCGGGCTGCTCGACTCGCTGCCCGCCACACCAGGGGGAGTCGCCGAGCTCAGCGCCTTCATCCGCCTCACCGAGGAACGGCCCGATTGACCGGCACCGGGAGTGCCACCAACCTCTCCTCCCCGTGAAGCTGTCGACGTAGCGAGTCCACGGTCGCCCCTCGAGCATGCGCACGAAGTGACTTAGTAAGGCACTCTTCCTCGAATGATCTCCACTTCATCCACCCGCGATTGATTCGGCCACTTCTGTGAACTATGGTTGGCGACAGATAGAGGTGAGAAAGACGGCCATCTTCGACCGGTGGTTGTCGAATGTCAAGGACATGCGCGCCGTCGCACGCATCCTGGTGGGTCAAGTCCCTGGAGGTGGTGTAACGGTTGATCCTTCGGTTTAGGCGCTGAGGGCTGTGACGGTGTCGGCGACCACCTCGTTTCCGGTGTCGGGCAGAACGTGTAGGCGGGAGCGGGCCAGGAT
>Ga0316203_1000144_pt1 | contig 126713 bp, 101 predicted proteins | sample 6monrhotite_MG_FD_204940 | JGI IMG/M metagenome (GOLD analysis project Ga0316203, IMG submission 204940) | Microbial mat bacterial communities from mineral coupon in-situ incubated in ocean water Damariscotta River, Maine, United States -... | ecosystem: Environmental > Aquatic > Marine >... | reverse complement strand
CAGCCTGCTTCAAAATTGCGATGATTTGACTATCCGAATAACGTGATTTTTTCATGTTGAATCTCCTCAAAAAACATTACGAGAAAATTCTACTCATTTGTACCGCTAAAAAATGGGGGTATTACCGTATTACCGTCTAGAGGACGAAATTCGAAACGCGGTTGCAGGCAGAATTATTGATCAGAAATTTTATCAATAACTTCTACAACACCCGAAGACGGCATTCAGCACTGGGCAATATCAGCCCAATGCGGTATAAAAATATGGCAGCCTAAAGAGCGAGGTGCCGTCCACTTTATTCAGACAAGTCCAATATAATGAGAGTTTATTTCATGATTTTATAATGCGATCAGATATCCGATTTTTTCATGTAAGCTCCGATAGACGGTAGATATTTAAGAGCGCAAAAACGCTAAATATATTCTTCCACTACGGTTTGGCTGAACTTGAGATTTTAGTGTTGATCGGGAAAGTTTTTAAGTACTAGAGTCCGTTCAATTTTCAAAGGTAACATTATAATGCACGAGCCTCCGTTAATTACCGTCGGACTGACGACTTATGACCGCTTAGAGATGCTTAGAGATGCTATAGATTCAATCATAAAACAAGATTACCAGTCTTTTAAGGTTCTAATCGGAAATGACTGTCAAGATACACCTGTATCCTTTGAAATTCTTGGGATCGAACCTGATGCTCGTATTGAAATAATTAATCATAAAGAAAATTTAGGGGAGCTAAATAACCAAAACTTCCTTCTTAGTATCTCAGATTCAGAATGGTTTATATGGCTTGCTGATGATGATGTTCTGCATCCTGAATTTCTCAGCAAAATGATTGGCCTGGTGTCTGATGATACATCCATGCCTGTTGCCGCTGCATTTACTAATTATGCAACGGGGGCATCCATTCCAGAGTCGTTTTATGCCCCTGCCAGGCTTACGGAGGCATCCTATTATTCAACAAGTGAATTTGTTAAAAGTTATGTGAGCAAGCAGATCCATTTAATTGGCTGTTATGGCCTGATGAGGACAAAACTTTTGAAAGCCATATCGGGCATACCACGTCTTGGAGAGCCCTTTTCTTTCTATAGCGATACCTTGTTGCCAATATTGCTTGCTGAGCATGGAGCAATCATTTGGCTTGATTACCCACTCATCTTTTTGAGGACGCACGCGGCCTCTAATTCTATGCATACCTCTGAATTGGAGGCCTATACATCCGCAGAAGTGAAGTTTGTAAAATATCTTGAGGAATTATGTTTAGGTAATCAACAGGAGCTGAATTCAGGAAATTGTATCCTGCCTATGTTGCGTTGGTTTGCGAATAATGAGTTTAAGGTCCTCTTACGGGATGAATCTCTCAGTAGCATTGGGGTTGTTCTTAAATTTTTGAACCATCAAATTTGCGTGAATTTTCCCTTATTGGAAAAAAAGAACTGGTTTGACTTTTTCATGTTTATTGTTCAGAAAGTATTGCGGTTCATTTTCTCAAAAATAAAAAATAAGTTAGTTGGGTCTCGGTAAAAAAAACTAGGGGACTTTAAATGAAGCGGCCCCAGTTATATGTAATATGGCTGGGACCGCACATTTTGAGTTTGTTTGCCTGTTTTAAGCGGTATTTGACAACATTTCTGTGCGGGCCTGTTGAATGGCGGCTTCATCTTCAGCCGTGCCCCCTGCAGGAAATACCAGCCCTTCCGTGACAAAGGCAAGGGCAATGCCACGTTTTCTTGCGAGTTCAAAAACCTTGGAACGCATAGTGGAGCTTTTTGGCAGCAACAGAACAGAAAAGAACAATATCTCGTCACACTCACGGCCCTCAGAACCTTCCAATAAGTCAAACAACATTGGATAGTGTGACATGGTGACTATTTCTGTTTCGGCCGTCAGAATGGAAATGCTTTTTTCATCGGCATATTGAAAGCACATCAGCTGTTGTATCTTTTGTGAAATATGCTTTGTAAAACCTTCGTGGATATTAACATAGGCGATACCAACCGGACGCTTAGTCTTGGGCGCACTGATTTCTGCATCAAACTGGTCTGGGGATACAAAGAAGTCATCGCTTTTAACGCCACCGACTTCGCCACCTGGCCGAATTCTAAAGTCAAATGAAACGCGAGTTTCATTCGTTTTATTGCATTCTGCCCCATGTACAAGGTGTGCGTTGAAAAGATAGGCCTGACCAGGGTTTAAATCTAAAGGCGCGCAGACGGCGCTGAGTTGCTCGTTAATTTCTTTGATGGATAAGTTGTTTTTTTCGACTTCAGCCAAGATTTTCGCTGAGGTGTCGAGCTCCGTAACGTACATAGAGTTTGTATCGCTTACATGAACGAGAGGCACCCAGCAAATGCCAAAATTATGACCATGCCCATACCATTCATCTGTATGGTATTGCACAGTTTTTAGGTTTGGGAGATGCAGCCGAACAGATGGAATTCTTTGAAATTCACCGTTTCCATCGAAGTAAGTCTCTACGATATAGCGGCCCAACTTGCCAAATACGGTTTGAAATTCAGGCTTCCGAAACAAAGCATAAATATCTTGATAGAGCTCATCTGCTTTGTCGGGGCCAACAAATTTATGGAGCTCTGACAATTGTTTTAGATCAGCGCCATAGTTTTCTTTTACATGTTTTGCGATGACGTTGAACAACAGGGTGTCGAGCGGCATTTGTTCAAGATCATAGCTGATGATTTGATTGTAGATTGGTACCATTCTTCTTATCCCATGTTGGGCTCAAGGTTCTCTGTGGAAACTAAAGCACGGATCTAACGATATTCTCTGAATTCAAGGTAATCTAAACGAGGCCACTGGCAAAGCCTTTTGGAAAAAATCATGTTTTTTCTTTCAGCGTGACCATAGTTTTTATGAAAACGTGGCAAGCCCCTAGTTCACTAGACACTTGCGACCTCCCTTAAATACCTTTTTTCGAACTCGATCGGGGATAGTCCATTGTTGTTCCCGTGGCGACGTCTTGGATTGTAATAAAGTTCGATGTTGTTAAAGACGTCTGACCGAGCCTCAGCCCTTGTTTTGTATATCTTTCGTTTGATCCGTTCCGTCTTCAACAGCGAGAAGAAGCTTTCGGCAACAGCGTTATCATGGCACGCCTTAGCGCGCTTTCGGAAACAACGTTTCCAGGGGCTGTTGCCTCGACGGCTCATGCTGGCTTCCAGGTTGTTGTCTGCAAGGAACTTTCGCCAGTCGGAACAGGTGTATTGAACGCCCTGATCGGAATGGACCAGAACTTTTCTTTCCGGTTTTCGACGCCATAAGGCCATCAACAGGGCATCTATCACCAGATCGGCACGAGGATTGTTCTTCATGCTCCAGCCAATGATTTGCCGTGAGAATAAATCCAAGACAATGGTCAGATACAGCCAACCTTCATGGGTGCGGATGTACGTGAAGTCTGTGACCCAAGATTGGTTGGGCTGGCGAACTTGGAACTGACGATCCAACGTGTTTGGGGCCACATGGCTGACACCGCCGCCTTTAAAACCTTTGTGGCGTTTGTAACCACGTTGAGAGCGGATTTCTGCGGCCTGCATAATTCGGTAGATACGGTTTTTACCGCAACTTTCGCCGTGATCTTTCATATCTTTGGTGATGTTGCGGTAGCCATACGCACAGCCACTTTCCAACCAGAACTGTTTGATCAAACCGAGAAGCCTTTTGTCTTCAATGGTTCTTGGGCTTTGCGGACATTTAAGCCCACCCCTGAGGATAATAAGTCCTCAGAAGGAGCGCTAGAGCGATGCGTAGAAGCCACTGCGGTGAACTTTCATAACTCGACACATAACATTCACCCGATATTTATTGAGTCGAGATTTTATGAACGCGTATCTTTGCGGGACTCGCTGGCAAAGAACGCGGCGGCCTCCTTTAATATGTTGCGTTCCTCGGTGACGCGGCGAAGCTCTGCCTTTAATCTGCGAAGTTCATCTTGCTGACCTGAGATTTGTTGATGCTGGGAGCCGGCATTGCCGTATTTAGTGATCCAATCTCGAAGACTTTTGGGCGTCACACCAAGTCGATCTGAGACCTCGGAGACCTTATAGCCTCGTTCTGTGACTTGCTTGACCGCTTCGACGTTAAATTCGTCTGTATATCGTTTGCCACTCATTTTAAACACCTTTCTGTTGCGTAATTGGTGCGCTAAAAAGTGTCTAGGGTACTAGGGGCATGCCATAATATTGAAAAACCTACCCTTACATAAAAGGCCCAAAAAATAGCTGTTGATCAACCATAAAAATTCATATTTATTACCAGCAGGCATTGTGCTCATGAATATTAGGTTCATTTTAGCCACAAGACCATGTCTTATGATACAGTCTAGGAGAGTGACAAGTGAGCAATACCTTTAAGTCCATATTAAGATCAATTACCCCACCTATATTATTATCCATAAAAAAATACCTCTTTAATAATTCCTATAGAAATGTCCCCTTCCTTAAGCCTAATGACTTTATTACTTGGTGGAATGAGTATAAGAATCAAAATGAACTTCCAGATGATTTAGTCCAAATTGTTGATTACTATGCACAGGCAGACCATTTCAACAAGTGTTCTGAATTTTGGATATGGCTGTCCAAGCAACACATAGAAATATTATGCGAAGACAAAATTGAAAACTTTAAATATACCCTAGAAAGAAAGTATTATTGGGGCGAAGCAACGCTCGAATCGCGTCTCTTAAAGCCAATCATAAATGACGAAATAACGCTTTCCATTGATGTGAAAGAGCTTTTTAAAAGGCATACTTTTTGTGACGTAAGCGAATCTGTACAATACAACATTGCAAACGTTGTTTTACTTAACTACCTAGTAAATAATGGATACCAGAGTTACATTGACAAACTTGAAGAAAATGACTTTGGAAATCCTATTTACTTTAATTACAAAGACAAAAAGCTGTCATTTGCGACCCTAAACTCCATACTAGAAGTCAGCGCAATTGATAACTGTGTGGATTTATCTAACACGAATAGAATTTTAGAAGTTGGAGCCGGCTCAGGACGAACTTGCCTGTCTATGTTTAAATTAAAGAATGACCTGACTTATATTATCGTAGACATTGCCCCCACACTTTATGTTTCTCAGTCTCATATTTCAGCGAATATGAAAGACAAAAAAATCTTTAAATTCAAACCATTTGATGATTTTGAAACGGTCAAAGACGAATTCAATAAAAGTGATATTGCATTTATATCTCCGCAACAGCTACACCTTCTGCCAGACCAGTCTGTAGATTTATGTATTGCTATTGACTGCCTCCATGAGATGGCAAAAGCTGATGTGGAGACATATTTCAAAGAATTTAACAGGATATCGAGTTATTTATATTTCAAATGTCAAACAGAGCAATGGGCACATGTAAACCCCGACGTCTATACGACCAATAATTATCCCACGATGGACCATTGGGAGAAAATCATGCATGAGAAGTGCTATATACCCAACGATTACTTTCATGCTGTCTATCAGTTAAAGTAAGTGTATTACGTCAAATATGTTGACTATGACGTGAGCCCCGAGTTCCCTCGGTGATGCCCCCATTTTCAGAGGGCCATAAAAGTAGAACCTTTTAAGCTGCCATGCTCATCATAGCCAACTTCTGTTTTGGCGTTATGCCACCGATGGCCATATTCGGCCGTTCGTTGTTGTATGTCCAGAGCCACTTTGTTGCTGCATCCTGCGCCTCCTCAATCGTTGTGAAGATATATTGGTTCAGCCAATCTGTGCGAACCGTTCGATTGTAACGTTTGAATAGCCCCTAGATTTGTAGACACCTTGCAGTTTAAAAATGAAGCAAGGAGTTTTCATCATGTCAGGCATTCGTTACACAGAAGAATTTAAGCGCGATGCGGTCGCTCAGGTCACCGATAGAGGATATTCCGTCAAAGATGTTGCCAGCAGATTGGGCATCAGCACAAAGTCTTTATACGACTGGAAAGCGATCTATCACAAACCGGACAAGGTCCGTCAGCAAGACGCCTTGCACGCCAAAGAGAACCGCCGCCTCAAGGCGGAACTGGCTCGCGTCACAGAGGAGCGAGACATCCTTCCCCTGGAAGCTTTGCTTCCGAAGGAGCGCTAAGGCGTAAAAAAGCCACGGCGTACTTCGCAAGAGATGCCAAGTGAAGTACGCCTTCATCAAGGATCATCTTGTGTGTTTTCGCGTTCGCTCCATGTGTCGCATCCTCAAGGTCCATCACAGCGGATTTTATGCTTGGCTCAAAGAACCAGTCAGCAAGAAGGCCAAGGATGACACGCCTTAGCGCGCTTTCGGAAACACCGTTTCCAGGGGCCGATTAATTGGCTTGTTGAAGGAAGCCTGGCTGGAAAGTGGTCGGGTGTATGGCTATCGTAAACTTCATGACGATCTGCGTTCCCTTGGTGAGGCCTGTAGCCCGAACAAAGTCGCTCGTTTAACCAGCCTTGCAGGCATTTAGGCGCAGATTGGCTATAAGCGCAAAGCCGGGTTTTATGGGGGCAAGCCAGCGGTTGTCGCACCAAATCATGTTGCTAGGGCCTTTGATGTTGAGGTGCAAGATCAAGTCTGGGTGACAGATATTACCTATATCAAAACGCATGAAGGCTGGCTGTATCTTGCCGTCATTATCGATCTCTATTCTCGCCGGATCATCGGCTGGTCAATGCAATCGAGGATGCAAATGGACTTGGTGTTAAGTGCCCTTTTGATGGCCGTTTGGCGGCGAGAACCAAAGTCAAAGGTGATTGTTCATTCTGACCAAGGCAGCCAGTTTACCAGTTATGAGTGGCAGAAGTTCCTGAAGGCTAATAACTTGGAGGCCAGCATGAGCCGCCGGGGAAACTGCTACGATAATGCCGTTGCTGAAAGCTTTTTCCAACTCCTGAAGCGAGAGCGGATCAGGCGGAAAACCTATGCGACCCGCAAGGAAGCTCGCCAAGACGTGTTCGATTATATCGAATTCTTCTACAATCCAAAAAGAAAGCATGGTAGCAACGGAATGTTGTCGCCAATAGATTTTGAACAACAACAAAAGTTGAAGTCCCAAGGTGTCTAAAAAACTGGGGGCTATTCAGTTGGCTATGATGAGCATAGCAGCTAAAAAGGTTCTACTTTTATGGCCCTCTGAAAATGGGGGTATTACAGAATCACATCACGGTCTTATTTCTGAGAAATTGATCAGATTTCCTGTATTTCCACAGACTTCTGAAACCGTATGCGATCACCCCTAGCCAAGTTATGCTACTGACCAACATGCCGATCCACAACAACCATGGACGATATTCAAAAGTCACGACATGTTCGCCAGCGGGGAGAAAAACACCTCTTCCTACAATATTAGTGGGGAACATTTCTGCCTTTTCGCCATCAACTGTCACAACCCAACCTGGATAATCGACATCTGAAAGAACCAGGACACCTGGTTCTTTTGATTTCCCTGAAACAACAACCTTTGTTGGTTGATACTTTGTCTGATAATTGATTCTGGTCGAAACCAAACCAGTGGGGTTTTTTAACCAATCAGGTACATCTTCGCTTTTTATTTCAACAATCGCATTTTGGGATAAAGATGATTTAGCATCTAAAGCCAACAGGGCTTCATTCACATCATTGACGATGCGAGCATCTGAATACCAGACAGCCCTCGATAAAGTCTCAACGTCTTCATACAAATCATAGCCGCTATAAGCATCGTGGATTATGAACTTAAAACCCAGAGCTTCAACAAACTCTTTATCCGCTTGCCCATCTAAAAAATAGTATCGGATATTGAGAGACCGAGTGAGATTAAGCCTTTCCTCAGTAAAAAATTCATTTGCTGACAAACGAAGGGCCTCACGCTCGCATACGGTAGCTTGACTATAACCAAGGCGCCTTACGATTTCCCAAGACCGCCTCAGTGGGTAGGACGAAAATGTAAAAGCCCACTCCATACGACTTCCGCTTACATTAAGTCTAAAGGGCACTCCCTTCCCACCAGGTGAACACAGGGCTAGAGCACGCCCTTGTCCAAATCCGCCAGCTTGAAGAATATCTTTGGCCTGAGGCGCGCGAATATCATTCAACGTAACCGTATAAATATTGGTTTCTGGCTTCTCCCTGATTGATATTTGTACGGCCCAACTACCGACATCCAGCAGCGCTATAACGGCTAACCCTTGTATAATACCCTTGGGTTTTAACTTCCATTTTTGTGCGCCTACAAAAAGAAAACAAACACTCCCCCCTACGATTAAAGGGCGTATCAATTCCAAGGAAGCAGGTGCCCCTTTTGCAAAGAAAAGGAATAGAGCTGTAACTCCACTCAACGCTAGAACTATAAACGCAACGCGCATGGCCCTAGATATTGAAATGGAATCGCCAATTCTGTTGCCAGCCTGGATGGCTATAATCAAAACAATAAAATTCCAGGCCAGCATCCAAAAGGATGTAAATCTCACATGAGACATACCGGGCATGGCACGGATAATTTCTTTGATCGGTGTCATGCTTGCAGCAGCAAATATGACGCATAAAAGAAGAAGCCCTAAGTACCCGACCTGTTTACGGGGCGTTGAACTGGCCCATAAAACCCCAAGAAATATCGGAATCCAACCCAAATAGGATAAGTTTGAAAACATAAACAATTGTCGAGAATTTTCAAAGGCACCCGGGAACCAAAACGGAGCCAAGAATAAGGTGCGCGGTGCAAAACGTCCTGTTTTGAGATACTCTGAAAGCGGCTGATTACGATGCACGGCAAGCGAATCGTACTCAAGAACGGGAAGAATCTGAACAATTACCAACGCAGCACAGAGGCAAAAAAACACCCCCCCTATTTTGAAAACAGTCCAGAATGCATCCAAAGCTTGGTTCTTGTTTTCAGACTGTCGAATAAAATGGGCAAAATACCCCAGTAAGAAGAAAACGATACTGGCGGAAACATAAAACCAAGTGAACGAAGTGGACGCCAAAAAATGAAGCGCGTGCAGAACTGAACTTGCAACAATGAGACCTATTTTCTCATCCCGAACACCTTTCCATAAAAAGAAAAGCGTCCACGGTACAAATATCATTCGTTCGGCATAAAGTGTAATCACCGAAGTGTTGAACAATACGCCCGCCAGGATGAAAGCTGTGCCTATTAAAAAAGCTAACTCTCTCCGTTCCGTAAACAAAGAAAATAGCTTCCATGATCCGATGAGCCCCAAAGACATTGAGCTCAGCCAAACAATGTAACTCGATAAGGGTTGATTGATGTACGCACCCAAATATGCGGGTAAATAAAAGCTTCCATACAGTGGATTACCCGCTCTCGGTAATCCAAACGAAATGTTTGACACCCATTGGAACGAATTATCAAAACTCAGCCCAGAAAACACACCTGTAACAAACCAAGCTCTGAACATATAGTTTTCGTTCTCAATGGGTTCTCCATTCAAGAAATAAGGAAGCAAAACAAAAAGTGGGATTAACAAGGATAATGCAAAGTAAAAAATATTTTTCTTTACCATAATCTTTCCCTAAACATCTTATCGAATCCCCACCTCATGATCGAGGAGTCACATCAGATCAAATCTTGATCGCTACACAATAGGCATTCCAAGTTCCATCGTCGGCGTCTTTGCAGGTATCCCAATCATATATCCCAACAATTTTAAAGCCTGCTTCAGGCAAATGGCGATATAGGTCTTCGTTAAATAAGTAGCGGACTGTATGAGCTTCTTCGAACATGGCCCAACTGGGTTCTTCGGGGCGCTTGGCAAAAATTTGATAGCTGACCTGAACGACATTTTCATTTGGACGCAAATCGGGTTCGGCGATGCGCACGACTTCAAGATTATCATCAGCCACCCGTTTAACCCGAAGGTCCGGTGGTGATTTTTTAACGCCCGGTCCATACCACATATCGAATAGAAAAACGCCGCCGGGGTCTAGGTGCGTTGCCGCCGTTTGAAAAGCCTCTGCCAAATCTTGTTCCGTTGTCTGATAACACATGACATGGAAAAGAGAGATGACCGCATCGACTTTACGGTTCAGCCTAAATGTTCTTGCATCGCCTTGTGCCAATTCAATACTTGGGGAAAGGTCAGGGTATTTTTTCACCCGGTTGCTGGCGTGCTTAAGCATCTCATCGCTTAGGTCAATGGCGGCAACGTCAAATCCTTCTTCTGCCAAAGCCAATGCATGACGCGCGGTACCACAACCGACTTCAAGAAGAGTACCACTTGATACACCTTGTCCGTTTAAAATAGATACGACCTTGTCAGCCTCTTCTGCGTAGTCTTTATCCGCATAGATCAGGTCGTAATAGTCTGCATAGGCTCCAAAAACATCATCGGTCACGATTATTTACTCTCATTGAATTAACCGGGCATCACATCTTTAACGACGTCACATACACGATCAATTTGGTCATCGGTCAACGCTAGTCCACTTGGGATATAAAATCCACGTCGGGCAATACGCTCGGAAACAGGATAGCATTCGCCTTGAAAGAATCCCATGTTTTGAAACACTTTTTGTTCATGCATGGGCCAAAAGAAGGGACGGCAACCGATCCCTTGTGCAGCGAATTTTTCCATCGCCTGGGCGGCATCAAAAGGAACGTCATCATCGAGTACCAAAGGGAAAACCCAGTACACATTTTCGGCATACTCAGTTTTGTCGATGGGCAATTGAATACCCTTTACACCTGCGAGGGCTTCTTGATAGCGCGCGCCCATATGGCGTTTTCGGACCATAAATTCATCTAGACGTTCAAGTTGAGCCACGCCCACGGCTGCCTGAATATTCGTCATCCGCAAATTACGGCCCATTTCAACATGCTGAAAACGAGGATTTTCGAAACACAAATTTCGATACCACCGACATCGCTCTGCCAAGGCATCATCATCCGTGGCCAACATGCCGCCTTCTCCCGTGGTGACGTGCTTATTAGCGTAAAAGCTGAACGCACTAATGTCACCAAAGCTACCGCATTGTTTGCCGCGATATTTCAGGCCAATCGATTCAGCAGAATCTTCAATCACCTTGAGACCATATTCTTTGGCTAAGGCCAAAATAGGGTCCATGTCGACGGGCAAACCATAGATATGGACTGGCATAATGCCTTTGGTCTTTGAGGTGATTTTTTCGCGCACAGCCTCAGCCGTCATATTCCACGTCAAAGGATCGCAATCGACCAAAACCGGTTTTACGCCATGCCGAATAAGGGCCGCCGCACAGGATATAATCGTGAAGGAAGGTAAGATGACCTCATCGCCTTCTTCAAATTCCAAGGCCCACACGGCTAAATCAAGGGCATCGGTGCCATTGGTCAAGGTAATGCAGTGCTTGCGCCCTATATAGTCAGCAAACTTATCCTCGAATTTTTTGACGAATGGCCCTTCTGAAGATATCCAACCATCCCGGACGCATTCCGCCAGGTATGCCCCTTCGTTCCCATCGAGAAGTGGTTCGTTTACGGGAATAAAGTCACGCATGGGGTCAACTCTTATGCTTCAGGATCTTCAAGCGGTGCAGCCAACGGGAACGTATCGTCTTCGTAGTTTTCACCACCACGAGGTCCGCGTGTGAAGATATAAAACAGGCTATCTTCCAAGGCTTTTACAGCATGTTTTTCCATGATGTCGGTTTTCACAAGATCGCCAACATTAAGCGTTTGGGCGATAACGGGGCCATCTCCAGACTGTGACAAGTAGCGCACTTGACCGCTATGCACATAGAGCCATTGTATGGTGTCTTTGTGATAATGGTTGGCGCGAACACTGCCCTTTGTTGAAGTGATGACCGTAATGGCATCAACGGGTTCTTGGACGAGAATGTCCTTAATGTATCCACGGTCATCTTCAAAAAAAATCTTAGGGGTAACAACGTCCATCACGGACTCTCCTTAAATAATGGTCGGCTTAGGAATGGGAATAATGAACTTTCCGCCTTTTTCTCTGAATTCAGAGAGGTTGTTCATAATTTCATCTTTGAAGTTCCAAGCGAGAAGAAGGGCATAGTCGACATCAGCTTCGAGAAGCTCTGAATCAGCGACCACTTTGATATGGGAACCCGGTGCGTGACGCCCCAACTTCAACTTGGATTTCTCGGTTAAAAACTCCAGAGTTTCTGGGCCAATTTTGCAATAATTTAACAACGTCATACCTTTTGCAGGAGCACTAACGCCAGCAATTTTTTTACCTTCGCGTTTTAATGACCGCAAAAGCCACATCAGTTCATCGCGATGCTCAGCCACCCTCTGCCCAAAAGCTTCCAGATTATCCATAGAATGAATACCGCGTTCGTCTTCAAGCTTTAAAACATTTGCAACGCTGTCTTGAACTACATGTTGACCTTTATGGCCAACAAATATGCGGATTGAACCACCATGAATATCCACTTCCTGCACATCAAAAACTGCCATGCCATGACTTTCAAAGAAAGGCACTAGCGGCTTGATGGAAATGTAAGAAAGGTGCTCATGATAAATTGTGTCGTATTCCAAATTATCAAGTAAATGCAGCAAATACGGAGCTTCAATAATAAAGACACCATCTTTTTCCAACAAAGCCTGTATACCGGCGACCAACGAGTTGAGGTCATCAACGTGCGCAAAAACATTGCTGCCCGTAATCACTTTGGCGCGCTGATGTTCTTCACGGATGGTGTTTGCAAGGTCTGGTGTGAAAAAATCACCAATCGTCGGAATGCCGTTATGTTCTGCGATCGCAGCAATATTTTTTGCAGGGTCTACGCCTAGAACTCTACAGCCACGACGCTTAAACCCATCCAACAAAACGCCAACATTACTGCCGATATCAATAACCAGATCATCAGAATTCAAACCAAATGCATCGCACACACCAGCTGCAAACGAATCGAAGTGACTTAAACCCGTTTTCGTCATTGATGATTCGTAGGGATAATCATTTTGATACAAAAGGGTTGGGTCAACCACATGGTCAAGCTGCACAAAACCACAACTTTTACAGCTCACCACGCGAAGTGGGAAATGTGTTTCGGGCAAATTGAGGTGCTCTGCTCGGATGAATCCATCAGCGGGAGGGGTAAACCCAAGGTCCAAAAATGGATTTGAGAGCTCGCCAGAACATAAACGGCATTTAATCATTATTTACTTTCCACTTTGCTGGGCAATCCTGCCTATAAAATCATTACTTAAAATAGGGGTATTGAAACAACAATTTATTAAGACCTAAAGTTTAATTAAACTATATTCTTCTGGTGACCAAGCCAAGGATAACCAAAAAACAATCCAGCATGATTTTCATCAATGTAAAGGTTCCACTGGTGGTCTTAGATTCACCTCGCTCGCGCGGCATCATAATGACGGGAACTTCAACAATCGCAAAGTTATTCCGACTTAATTGAGCCAAAAACCGGATACAGTAATCTAGATACCTGCCTTTAATTTGCACCACATCAAAGACCGATTTTCTGACCGCATAAAAACCACTGGTGTAATCATAAAACCTTGGATCCAGTAAATGTCGGACCGTATAGTTTCCAATCTTGGATATCGTAATGCCAAGAATTGAATCCTCACTATTTCGGATATTTTTCCAAAGATCCACCAGTGTGGTTTTTTCTCCGAGCTCATTTGATCCTTTGATCCCACCACCTGCAGCATAGCGTGAACCAACAACAACGTCAGCCCCTTGATCAATGTGTTCAAGAAAAGCGTTTAGGTAATGAGGCCTCATGGTTAGGTCTGCATCTAACCAGACGACAACCTCACCCTTAGCCGCCTCTATGCCCTCAACAATCGATTCTACCAACCCTTTGTTTTTACGGCGAACGATAAGGCTCAAACCTGGATGATTTGGAATAATCCGCTCAACCGTTTGAGCCGTTCCATCAGGAGAATCATCATCCACGACGATGATTTCTCGATTGGTCTCATTGACTTCTTTTTCTATAAGTTCAATGAGCGGGATAACGTTATCTGCCTCGTTATAGGTCGGTATAATAATCGTCAGCTTAAACGCAGTCTCTTGAGCAGCATTCATAATTATCCTGCCCGCTTATTCGATTTTGCAAGCGTCAACGCACCCTGTGCCTTAGACACAAATTCATAAATAGAGCGTGTTTTTAAGATGCTCCTAAATATGTATTTCAGGCGAAAATAGAATTTATTATAAGCTTCTTTTTGAAGGTCGGTCAGTTCATCGAGTGTTAGAAACTCATTCCAGTGATCAACAGCAAAGTTTTTCACGGGTCGACGTGCAAATTCTTGCCAGCGCCCAGGTTCAACGACCCCTTGTGCAACTGCCTGATCATACATTTCGGTATTTGGGTATAGGGTTAAAATAGAAACTTGGGCGTAGTCCGGGTCCAACTTCATCAAAAAATCCAGGTGCACTCGGACATCTTCTTTTGATTTTTCAAAAGGATGCCCAATGATATAATCCGCAACCGTTACGATACCAAGCTCTCGGCACCATTTGAAGGCTTGTTTGACTTTTGCCGTTGTCGTCCCTTTGCGCAGCAACTTTAGGCCTTCGTCCGTGCCCGTTTCGACGCCAAAAGAAATCATGCGCAGACCCGTTTTCTTTGCCCGCACAAGAGATTCATAGGTCACGCCATTTACACGGCCCCTAAAGTCCCAGGTGATGTTAAGCTTTCGACGCTCTAATTCATCTGTCAAATCAAGAACCTTACGCTCATTGATGTTGAAAAGGTCATCATAGAAACGAAATTCTGTGTAACCCATTTCTAGGCATTTTTCGATTTCATCAACCACCAAAGCCGCCGAACGTTCACGATAGCTTTTAATCGGCACATCACAGAATGTGCACCGATAAGGGCACCCACGAGAGCTTAGAATGGTCGCCAGATTATTTGTGATGCCGAGGATGTTTCGATAACGGTAATCACGTATCCATTTTCGATCAACCATTGGCAGGGCATCGATATCTTCAACATACGCTGCCGGGACCGCAACACGAGCCAGAAACCGTTTATCAACAATCGGATTTTCCGCGAAAGGCTTAATGGACTCAGCCGTATAAACGCCACGCAGGTGAGTAAAGTCTTCGCCCTTATCCAAACAGTTCACGAGGTCAGTGAAAACTTCTTCACCTTCGCCAACGACGATGCTGTCGAACTCGGGAAGTTCAGCCGCCTCGTTGGGATAGGCAATCGGATGGTGACCACCGAGACAAACGTGGGCATCAGGGTTCACCTCTTTGACCATGGCTGCCGTCATGCAAACGTCAACAAGACTGACGGTGAAACTGGTGACGCCGACCACATCAGGGCGAACATCTTCCATATACGCACGTAATCCCTCGTACCGAATGCCTTCGGCGACGCAATCTTTGAAAAAGAGTTCATGGCCCTCTGTGTTCGCATCAAGATGGCTCAGCACATAGAGCGCGCCCAAAGGCGGGAAATCGCCAAAAGAATCTGCTTCTAAGAACTCTTCGCCATGTTCATCGGGGTGCTCGACAACCGTATTCCAGGCTGGAGGGTTGATGATCAAGATGCGCATTAGAGATGTTCCCGTTTGTTAGCAGGTCTCGATAGACCTTACGTTTTATCAAAAAAACATTTTAGTGCTGGTTTTGTTGCAACGACAACCCGTTCATACAACAGATTTACCAGAAATAAAACCTAGTCTACAGTAGGGTTAAGCAGTTTTTCAGCCTGTTCCAAATCAACCTTCTCGTTTGGTGATAACACCCAAACAAGACCACCGATCAAACCAGACAGGGCTTGAGCTAACCCGAAAAACAACGACAGTGTGATAGCCTCAGCCGGCACGACCCCGGCGGCTCCAAGCGCAAAAACGATTGCACCTTCGCGCACCCCCCATCCGGCAATAGAAATCGGCACGGCTGACACCAAAAGAGCTGATGGTATCAGCATATAACATAATGCTAAGTCGAGCTCGATTCCGCACGCTAGGGCCATCAAATAGACCAGTCCAACATCTACGGTATGAAGAACTAAGGAAATTGCAAGCACGCTGGTGCCTTTTCCAGATTTCAAAACAACCCCAGCGGAGGCATTAGAAACACTCACAGCCCACCGAAGAACGTGCCATTTTTTCCAGTCACGGGGAATGTATTGCAAAACGATTAATCCTGCAACACCACCAAACCCGACCAAAATGAGTAAACCTTCGCCGTAAACCATAACGTCATTTGAAATGGTTGTCGCAAGAAACGGCAAGCCGATCGCACACAGAAGAACCAGACCGACAAAGCCAAATATGCGGTCTGAAACAATCGAGTTTGCGGCGAGGGAAATCGATAGACCGCGACGCTTGGCCAACCAAATTCTAGCCACATCACCCCCAACTGTAGACGGAAGAAATTGATTGAAGAAAAAGCCTATAATGACATTTTTAGCCGCTGCGACCAGAGGCAGTGAAGCATCCATATAGCCTAAGATAATGTTCCACCGATAGCCCAAGGCAATTGCTGTTATAGACATAATAACTGCGTTTAAAACCAAGGTCGCAATCGTCAATGTATTTACATATGAAATGAGAGAAGTAATATCCATGCCCTGGAAAAGCCAGGTTAATAAACCAGCGGATATTACAAATTTGACCAAGAATGGAGCTAATTTCCGCAGCGTCACACTTAAACCCTCGCCATTGCTAACCGATATGAAATTAACGATTGCTGTTCATATACTTTCAATCGCGTCCGCTTTATGGCGCTTTCCCACTCGTTAGTCCAGTTACAAGACTTTAAGAAGATGACGAGCCCGGTTCAAGGATGCACATAAACGTGCTGTGCAGGCGTGGAAACAGGAGGCCAACGAAGTTAATCACCACACTTTTCAAACGCATCGAAGTTGTACGCGTGTCGGTTTGTGAATACAGGTGAGTTTGCAGAAGTTTCCAGCCGTGGCGATCACACAATGCTTGGATGTTTTCCGGCGCAAATAGGTTGACATGATCCCAATACACATTGGGGCCGCGCCTCATCAGCGCATTCGCCACGTTACCAAAAAAAGTCGCGTTGGGGGTGGTGATAACAATTTTTCCGCCGGGGCTTAAATGGCGCATCATATTGGTTAAGGCTTGAGCCGGAGCCTCCACATGTTCTAAAACATCGGCGAGAACGATCACATCAAAGGTCTCTGCCAAATCGACGGTTTCGCAATTTCCCAACTTAATTTTGAAGCCAAGGTCAGATGCGACGTTGGCTTCGTTGGCATCTAAATCCAGCCCCACCAGAGTTTCAGCCGTTTGCGATAACCGCGCATGTAACCAACCGTCGGCACCATATTCCTTATAAAACGTCGCATTTCCAGCCGCACCGACATTCAACACCCGGCGGCCTTGGGCCATTTCAAGAATCAGCGCGTGCGCATCCGCAATGGGTGTTGGGGCGTGGTCTAATACGGTGCTGTCCCCTTGCCTCATGCTACACCCCTTTTTCAGGTGTACACACGGCCCAGATTTCGCCCCAACGAATGTCTTGTTGGTCCACCCGCAAACCCGCCCGTTTGGTTTCATCACCAAATTCGACCAAGGTGTGTTCGATATAGTGGGTGGTATCTGAAAAATAACTGATGCCCAGCTCTTTGCGCATGGGCAGATACCACGACCGCTCGAACACCGGGACTCGGATCAAGATTTTTTTAGGCTGAACTTTCGTCAGTAAGCCCTGCATAAACTCAACCCGGTTTTCGATGTGTTCCCACACGTTCGATAAAACCATCACGTCCCACTGGGCAGATGGCAGGTCTTGTAAGGCATCGCCTAAAACAAAGGTCAGGTTATCCGGATTGTCAGACCCTTGGGCTTGGGCCAAACGCGGGCCATCACTGTCGATGCCTGTCACTTTCGAGCCTTCAACGCGTCCAGCAATCGACCGCGCCAAAGCCCCATACCCACAGCCCACATCCAAAACAGAATTTCCGGCGGCGATGTTATCGACAAAAAAGTCATGGTAACGGGTCAAGCGGTGTTTGGGGTGAATACCGCCTTCATAGGCCATCGCGCGCTCTGAAATCACCTTTTCCGACATATCGAGCAGTTGAAATTGACGTTTCAGGGCATCACCAGGTGTGCCGACACGAGAGTCCAGTACCATCAATCCTTTGATCAAGCCCAAACGCGCCCGCGCTGGAATCAAGTATAACGGCCACGACAACATGCGGATGATGGCAAGCAACAGATTTCTCATAGGCCCCTAACTTCTTTCTTCGATCAAACGGGCAAACACTTCAGCGTGACGGCGTTCCCAGTGAACAATATCAAAGCGATCGACGGCCCGCGTCCTTGCCAAGACGCACAAACTATCGTGGTTTGCCGCAATGTCCAACATGCCTTGTCCAAGACTGTGAATATCGGGAATTTTCGGTTCTCCCCAGCCTTGACCACACTCTAGGCCAATTCCGGCGTCCCCGACCAATTCCTTCACCCCCCCCGTGTCGGCATACAAAACAGGCAGTCCACTGGCAAGGGCTTCGAGAACGGTGTTGGGGCACGGATCATTGTGTTTGGTCATCACATAGGCATCCGCCCCTTGATAGATCATTGGGGCTTGCTCTTGAGTGTACGGCCCACTTAAACGAACGCGCTCGGAGATTCCCAGTTCAATCGCTAAGGCTTGGGTTTCGCTCTGGGCGTCGGGAGCCATCCAACCAGAAATTTCTAACGTTGCATCTAAGCCCAGTTTCACCGCCTCGGCCAGACCGCGAACTGAGCTATCAACACGATAAAACAGATGATCGTTAATCTTACCCGTCAGCAAAAAACGGTAGGGACGGCCCTCACGGGGCTGAGCCAGTTCAAGGGGGCGATAAAACGAGGTGTCTACGGCATTGTAGAGAACCTCACCCGCCCCTTCACGCACCCCCAAATAGCGTTCCGCCGACACTTTACAAAATTCACTTTGAAAAAAAACGTGATCGGCTTTGTGAAAGGTCCGAGCCATGCGTTTGTTTTGCTGATCGCAGTCACCCGCATACCATCCGGGATAAAACACACCGTTCTGATTGTGCACGATGGGCACACGGCGCCGTTTTAAGATTGCCAACGCTAAATTCGGCAGATATGGCGTATTGGATAGCACATAGACAAGATTATAGCCCCAAATGCGTTCAGGGAACAAAGCCCGCAACCGTTTGACCTTGACCAACGGCCCGCCGACATCGCCGGGGCGGGCACCTCCATAAAATACGCGCACGCCTTTGGTTTTGCCGACAAATAGCACGTTCAAGAGGCTATGAAGCGCCAGAACGAAGGCCCAGCCCAAGCGTAATATTTTTTTATGTATAGGATCGTGTAACATGACCCTATACATGCCACATCTTTTGGCTCAGGGAAAATGGTCTATTGTGCATTAATTATTCCCCATGAACTTACTGAGCGACTATAATCCGCATTCCTTCAATTCCACACATGATCGCAGACTTAAAAATGATGGCCAAAGACATTCAAAAGGACCCCGAAATCTCGGTTATTTTGCCGTGCTACAACAGCCACCTCTATCTGCAAGAGACGCTCGATAGCTTGCGCGCGCAAACGTACAAGGATTTTGAAATCATTTTAGTCGATGACGGGTCTGACGATCCCGACACGATTGCCTACCTTGATGCCCTGCCAGATGACGTCTGCATGGTCCGTCAAATCAATATGGGCCTGCCCGCCGCCCGCAACACGGCCTTTCGTCATGCCAAAGGAAAATACGTTCTGCCGCTGGATTGTGACGATTGGTTAGAGCCTCAATATTTGCAATGCGCCTATGACACGATGAAGGCCAGCCCTGAAAAAACGGTTGTTTTTAGCCATCTTAACGTTTTTGGCGATGTGACCGGAATTTTGAACAAACAGTACAATTTTTTCGAACAGTTGTTTCTCAACCAAATCCCCTATTGCCTGTTGATGCCAAAATCGGCGTGGGAGGATTTGGGCGGCTATGATGAAAGTATGCGTCAAGGGTACGAAGATTGGGAATTCAATATTCGGCTTGGCCGACATGGCTACTTTGGGGTGCCGATAAAAGAAGCCCTGTTCCACTACCGGGTCTCTCAAAGCGGGATGTTGAAAAGTATTTCTCGCCATAAACATGGCATGCTGTGGCGTACGATTCAGAAAAAAAATCCTCGGGCTTATCGCCTGCCGAGACTGATCCAAACGTGGTGGACATGGCGGGGAAAAACCTCTACCTATCCACTTACCCTCTATTTTGGTTGGATTTTTCTACACTGTATTTTACCCAACACGTTGTTTGCAAAACTCTTCCAAAAATTATTGCCCTATTCTCATTCTGCCCGTGTGGGACAAGATAAAGAAACAACCGCCTAACGGAAACTTGAACAAAACGGAATTTATTTGATGTCAGGAAAAACCGCGCTCATCACCGGCATTACCGGCCAAGACGGAGCTTTACTCGCTGAACTTTTGTTGTCAAAGGGCTATACGGTCCATGGCATCAAACGACGTTCGTCTTCGTTTAACACAGGACGTGTAGACCATCTATATCATGATCCTCACGAAAAGGGCGTCCGGTTCTTCATGCACTACGGTGATATGACCGATGCCACCAACCTGATCCGCTTGATCCAAGAAACCAAGCCTGACGAAATTTATAACTTGGCTGCTCAAAGTCATGTTCAGGTCAGCTTTGACACCCCTGAATACACGGCGAATTCGGATGCACTCGGCACGTTGCGGATGCTTGAAGCGATCCGTATTTTAGGCTTGGAAAAAACCACCCGGTTCTATCAAGCCTCAACCTCGGAACTTTTTGGCAATGCCCCGGCCCCGCAAAGCGAAACAACCCCGTTCGAGCCGCGCAGCCCTTATGCAGCAGCAAAACTCTATGCCTATTGGATCGTGCGCAATTACCGCGAAGCCTATGGCATGCACGCCACCAACGGCATCTTGTTCAATCACGAAGGCCCAACCCGTGGTGAAACCTTCGTCACCCGCAAGATAAGCCGCGCTGTGGCTTCGATCCAAGAAGGCCTTCAGGACCGGATTTATCTGGGGAACTTGGATGCCTGCCGCGACTGGGGCCATGCCAAAGATTACGTTGAAGGCATGTGGCGGATCGTTCAACACGACGAGCCCGACGACTTCGTTCTTTGTACCGAAGAAACCCATTCCGTTCGTGAATTTGTCGAACTTGCGTTCAGCCACATTGGCCGCACCATCGTGTGGCAAGGCGAAGGCGTTGAACAAAAAGGTGTTGATGAGAAGACTGGCGATATTTTGGTCGAAATTGACCCGCGCTACTTCCGCCCAACCGAGGTCGAGTACCTTTTAGGAGATTCGACTAAAGCACGAGAAACTCTAGGCTGGAAATACACCACCCCCTTCACAGACTTGGTCCGGGAAATGGTTGAGCATGATCTCAAACTGGTCAAACAAGAAATGAGCCGCCAGAATCGCCATGACTAAACTTCCTTTTTCCCTTGTAGGCAAACGCGTATGGGTTGCTGGCCACCGTGGTATGGTGGGTTCTGCGCTGGTGCGCCGTCTGGAATCAGAGAATTGTGAAATTATTACGGCAGGTCGTGAAGTTATTGACCTGTTACGCCAACAAGACGTCGAAGATTGGATGGCAACCCACCGTCCCGACGTTGTCTTTGTGGCGGCAGCGAAAGTTGGCGGAATTTTCGCCAACAACCGTTATCCCGCAGAGTTTATTTACAACAACCTGATGATAGAAACAAACATCATTCACAGCGCCCACCTCGCGGGTGTGGAAAAACTACTGTTGCTTGGATCTTCGTGTATTTACCCAAAACTAGCGCCTCAGCCAATGGCAGAAGAAGCGCTTCTTACAGGTCCGCTTGAGCCCACCAACGAATGGTACGCCGTTGCTAAAATTGCTGGCATAAAAATGTGTCAGGCCTACCGCAAGCAATATGGCTGCGACTTTATTTCCGCGATGCCAACCAACCTATATGGCCCTGGCGATAACTTTGATTTACTCAGCAGTCATGTTGCACCAGCCCTCATGGCCAAAACCCACAAAGCGAAACAGGCTGGGGATGATACCGTAGAAATATGGGGGACAGGCACGCCAAAACGTGAATTCCTGCATGTTGATGATCTTGCCGATGGGCTTGTGTTCATGATGCAGAACTATTCAGAACATGATCACATCAATATCGGCAGCGGCGACGAAGTCACGATTAGAGAGTTAGCTGAGACCATATCAGAAGCTGTAGGCTATGATGGTGCATACACTTTCAATGCGGACCATCCTGACGGCAGTCCCCGTAAATTAATTGATAGTGCTAAAATTCATAAAATGGGCTGGCATGCACATACACGACTCAAAGATGGCATGGCGAGCACTTATGCTTGGTTTTTGGAAAATTCAGTCAAGACACCAACGCCCCCTTCTAGCAGCTCCCCTCCTAGCGACCAATGAACAAAAAAACGCTAGCCTTGACACTCAAGTTTGTAATATCCGGTAGCTTGATTTGGTACTTGCTTAAGAATATTGACCTTAACTCTGTGTGGGACCGGATGTTGGGGGCAAATTCAACTGACCTTGCTGCCGCTGGTTTCATACTTTCCATTCAAATTTTCATCAGCGTCTTTCGTTGGCGGGCCGTTATGATGGCAATCCATGCCGTTCTTCCTTATTGGCAAAGCCTCCGCATTTTTTTAGTCGGTGTATTTTTCAACCAAGTCCTGCCCTCTTCCGTCGGTGGAGATGCCGTTCGCATATATAAGACATTTCAGGCCGGACTTACGGTGCGTGAAGCTATACACGGCATCATGTTAGAACGCGTTGTGACCGTTTTGGGGCTACTTATACTTGCCACCGCCGCTTCACCATTTTTTCACTCTCAAGTCGAACAATATGATGCGAATTTTATGGTTTCGTTCTCAGCACTTATGTTGGGTGCTGGCATAATCGGCACAATATTATTAATGTTTTTGGACAAACTTCCTCGTAGGTTTAGGTCTTGGAAGATTGTGACGGCTATGTCTGAATTTGCATCAGACACCCGCCTGATATTTCTATCCCCAAGCCATGCTTCCAAGGCCTTGGGTTGGAGCCTTCTCGGTCATTTTGCCATTACAGCTTGCGTCTATTACATTGCCAAATCAATAGACATCGATGTAAGCATGCTCGATTGTATGGTTCTTATGCCTCCGGTCATGCTTATTACCACACTGCCCATTTCAATTGCCGGGTGGGGCGTTCGGGAAGGAGCAATGGTGACAGCATTTATTCTTGTCGGAGTTGGAGCCGATGATGCCTTGGCTCTATCTATTATATATGGAATTTTGTCAATTCTTGCTGGAATTCCTGGCAGCATTATTTGGCTTTTTATGACGGATAAGAAAATCAAAGACATAGCTTCCTAGAGGCAATCCTAATCATATGACCGTTTAATCGCGTCCATAGACATCTTCAAAACGTTCAATGTCGTCCTCGCCAAGGTAGCTTCCACTTTGCACCTCAATAATACATAAGTCTTCATCGCCAGTGTTTTCCAGACGGTGCATCATGCCTGCTGGTATATATGTCGATTCATTCACGCCAAGTGTCATAACCTCTTCACCGCGTGTCACAGTTGCCACACCCGATACAACCACCCAATGCTCGGAACGATGCTGATGGCTTTGCAAGCTCAACACCCCCCCGACATGGATCGTTAGCTGTTTAACTTGGTAATGACTGGTCACCTTCATAGATTGATACCAGCCCCACGGGCGGTACACACTTTTATGAGAAATATGTTCAGATCGAGCCTCGGCACTGAGGATAGAGACAATGTCTTTAACCTCTTGGCTACGATCTTTAGGCGTCACCAAAATCACATCATCCGTAGCAACGACGACCGTATCTCTCATGCCTATGGCAGCAATCAGTTGACCGGAACTTCGCACATAAGACCCTTTAACGTCGTGGGCAACAACGTCTCCAAGCAACACATTTCCAGACGGATCTTTTTCACCCAAATCCCAAAGCGCAGACCATGATCCAACATCATTCCAACCAATATCAATCGGTGCAACAACAACGTTTGAGGCATGTTCCATGACGGCATAGTCAATGGAATCCCCCTGAATGTCACAAAATGACGACTCGTCCAAACGAAAGAAGTCCATGTCCTTATGACCAAGCTCGACGGATCGTTTACAGGCTTCAACCATGTCTGGGTGCTGAGCGGATAGCTCATCAAGATAATCCTGAGCCCGAAACAAAAACATGCCACTATTCCATAGATAGCCACCCTCAGAGACGTAGCTCTCTGCAGTTTTCAAATCCGGTTTTTCAACAAAGTTTTGCACATCAAAACAACAGTCAGAGCCTGGCACGCCTTCGCCTTGCTGGATGTATCCATACCCCGTCTCTGGCTTGTCGGGAATAACACCAAACGTCACAAGCGCTCCTTGCTCGGCAACCTTACGTGCCGCAAAGCACGCGGCCACAAACTCTTCCGGTTTAAGGATAGAATGATCCGCTGACTTCAAAAGCATCATCGCGTCTGGGTCGTTTTGCGTCAGCATAATGGCGACAACCGCCGCCGCCGGAGCGGTGTTTCGCCCTTCAGGTTCCAACACAATAGACTGCGGTTCTATACCCGCATGATGCAATTGTTCTGCAACAATAAAACGATGCTCGGCATTACAAATTACAATTGGTTTGGCAAATCCCTCACCGATCACACGTCGCGCCGTTTCAACCAACATGCTGTCGTCAGAGTAAAGGGGTTGAAGTTGCTTAGGACATAAGGATCTAGACATTGGCCACAAACGCGTACCAGATCCACCGGAGAGAATAACAGGAACGATTGGGGTCATTTTATTACTCATTATTATTCCACGTAGGACGCCTAAGAAACCTTGGCAAGGTTATTCAAACGTGTCGTTACCCGCACTTGGCTGCCCATAAGATCAAGCAATAAAATCACCCGTTTCTCATCGCAAACCTCTTCAAGAAAAGCTGTGTAATCAGCGAAAGCTCCGTCTAACAAACGGACCTGATCACCGCATTGCAAGGCTGGCGGTACAAGGCTAACAATGCCATCGCTGTCTTCACGGGCTTGAAGAGCATCAACGATGGCATCTGGGATGGGACAGGGCGAACTGCCGCTTGACACCAAAGATATGACGCCAACTGTGCTGTTAATTGATTGCCAGCGTTGCTGACCGACATCTATCCGAACAAAAAGGTAACCTGAAAAAAGTGGGCGTAATACAGTCGATAATTTCCGGGCATGACGGATATGTTTGCGATATTGAGGCAAAAAAACCTCGAAACCTTGTCTTTTTAGATGGATGGCAGACTGGTCCTCAGACCGTATCTTCGTTCGCACGACGAACCATGACTTCATGTCTCTGCATCTCCATTCGGCTCGCGCTTCACATGCAACAATGGTGCAACGAACACGCGTTCAAAACAAAAATGGCCGGACACGAGGCCATACGCCTCTTGAGGGTTGTCTGAAATGGTTAAAATTACAGCTTCTACACCTTTTTCGACCAAGTCCTCTAAAGAATTGCTGACGGGTATGCCCACGAAATGGCTCAGATGGCTGGAAGGATCAATAATAATAGAAATTTCAATTTGGTATTCTTGTGCGGATAGAAGGGCAATTTCAGCGAGTTCGCCCACGCCGAACAAGGCCACCTGAGTATATTTTTTTGTCTTAATTTGTGAAAATATCTCAGAATATTCACTTCGCGCCCGGCGGAAAAACGATAACGAGGAAGAGAGGTACTGAGCAACAAGTTGGCTTTTTTCGCTAAACCCCTTGGGCGTCACGAAGTAAGCAAACCGTTTGGCTGGAACCTTTTGAACTTTCACCAATCCTTTGCGAACAGCCCGCTTAAGAAGACTATTCGTCAACCCCAAAGCCGCTCCGATACGGATGGCGAGGCCACGCTGAGTTTCAGGGTAGCCACTTTCAAGAGCCACCAGTAAATCCAATGTTGCGCGGTCTGAGAATTTCAGAGCCTCCGGCACATTGTTGGGGTCAGGCATTTCACTTACCAGTCATCTATGTTCATTATGTGAACATAGTTTACATCGTTGAGATGGTCTGGTGCAACCTTCAAATAAAATGCCGTACAAAGCCTCTTTTCGCATATAAAATCATCAAGGACGCAAAACAAAAACCTGAGATCTCTGTTATTATTGCCATCACTTAGAAAACGAGTTACACATTCACTTACGGAGTAATTTCAGCATATCTTGGCTGTAACGTATGAGTCCTAATCCAGAAAATTTTTGGTAGATTGTAATATCCATTATGGCTGTATTTTCTTCATCTACAACAGTCTCAAAAATAGCCGTCTTCATTGCTATGATGGCTTCCATTTCAATTCCTCTACGAGCTATCGGTGTCGCCCCACAGCAAGGAGCCCTTATCCTATCGTTAATCGGGGCTCTTGCTATTCAATACCAAAGCACAGAGGCCCGTCGCCTGATATGGCAAGCGCTTACGTCACGAAGAGGCATTTTAATCAGTTCCGTATTTGTATCTTGGGCCATCACAATCCCCTTCTCCATCGCACCTCTTGGTTCATTGGAAATTGGAGGAAGAACTGGGATTTTCCTTTTGGGGGTTGTTTTCGTGTGGGCAGCCCTCAGAACCTATGAAGATGTGCATATTCTTCTTTGGAAAACCCTAGTCGTAGCGTCCATAACAAGTGTTGTCGTATCTATCGGAGCCCTTCAAGGTATTTCTGAAATTATTTCCATAATAAAAGTTGATTTTAATCGCCCAGAAGCCCCGACACTTGAGCTCCAAGTCTTCGCGGCCTCTGTTGCTTTTAAGGCTTTCGCAGCCTCCACAATATGCATGTTCCCAATTATTGTCTGGGCTGGGCGCCGCCTAGGCGGGGCTTGGAGGTTTTGGGCTTATGCATACTTACCTCTTTCCATTATCGTTATTTTAAAGACACAAAACCATGCGGCCATAGCAGGACTGCTCGCAATGACCATCACGGGCATGGCGGTTGTCGTTCTTAACAAACATCGCCACACCAAGACGCTTATAGTGCTTTCCGTCATTGTAGCGACCTCAATATTGGCTTGGGTCCGTAGCGATCGCCTAGTCTTCACCACTCGAAACCTTGACGGCATGTATTTACCGGAATGGCTCATCGACCCTCACCGCCAACAAATATGGAAGTTTGCCTATAGCAAATTTCTAGAAAATCCCTGGTTCGGCAATGGCATTGACCAACTCAACAAGTTACCTGGTGCCCATGAAGTCGCAGCAGACTTAGGTGCTTCTGCTTTTCTCATCCCATCTCACCCTCACAATTGGGCGCTGGAAATTCTGACTGAAGCTGGAATTATTGGATTTCTACCCGTGGTCATCGCGTTAGGCTATGTCGCCTGGCGGCTCATAAGGCATTTCCTCAAAACTCAGGATGAAGGGGCCTTAGCTCAGCTCACTTTGATCGCCGGATTTTGGGCCAGCGCTTTGTTCAATTTTTCGATTTGGGCCGTGTGGTGGCAATTAACATTTTTCATCTTGTTCGCCATCGTTTCTGCGGCCCCGCCCGAAAAGCATAAACAACCTTAACCCCGATTATGGCTCAACAAGGTCAGTCCTTGTTTAACGTGCTCAACAAGACGGGCTGGGTTTTTGAGGTTATGCCACATCGTCCTCACCAAGAATTTAGGGCGTAAGTAAAAACGGCGATTAAAGCGTTTTCTCAAAGCTAAAATGGTGTGCGGGTCCAAGGTATCACTGGAAATAACGGCGGCCTCTCCGCTTTGATCCATGTTGGCAAGCTCTTCACTGACCAGACCTTCGGCAACCATTTGACGGCGCAAGTTGGTGCCTGCCCGAGGCACGGCGGTATGAACAGATAAATAATCTGGGTCCAAGTGACAGACAAAATCCATGGTCGCTTCAATATCTGCCACATTTTCCCCCGGCAACCCAACGATCACCGTCGCCACCGTTTCCAGACCCGCTTTGCGACACAGGGTGAAGGCTAATTTCATGTCGTGGGTGGAAAAATCCTTTTGAATGGCTTCAAGGGATTCTGCTTTGGCTGTCTCAACCCCCATAATCACCGTATGACACCCCTTGGCCGCCATTTTCTGTGCCAAGTCTTGGTCTATGCAGTCGGGCCGGGTGAAACAGGTCCAACCGAATTTATCGGGACCATCAGGCAATTGATCTAAGACCTCAAGGCCGCGCGCGCGGTTAACGGCAAAGGTCTGATCCCACAAGGCAAATTCGCGAATGCCTAAGGCTTTCAAATGCGCGAGTTCTGCCGCGACCTCTTCGATCGGGCGGGTGTGGTAATGCAAGTTGGCCATAACGCAAAACGAACAGCGATACGGACACCCATAATCGGTCAGCAGGCTGGCAAACGGTTGACGATGCGCAAACGGGAAACGATATGGGAAAGGTTGAAACAATTCATGGGGCGGCAGACCAATGGCAAACGTCTTACCCGTGCTGATCGGTCCCTCAACAATCTCATCCCCGACTTTATAGATCAAGTCTTCTAAGGTGTCCGTTTCACCCTCGGCAAAGCGCACCACCGACGGAGAAGAAAAGTCCAACGTCACGGCATCCAAAAGTCCCGCTTCAACCCATTTTCGACCATGTTCGCGCAGCACATCGCCGCTGCCGATCAAAAGGGTCTCTGGCACCCGAGGGCGCAGTCGCTTCAAAAATTCGGCGTCTTCATCCACACTGACCGCCCCGACCAAAACAAAAATGACGTCTGGTTTTCGGGTTTTTACATCGGCAAGGGTTTCCTCCACGCCTAAACCTTGGACAATGGCGTCAATGGCTTGGGTTTGCCAACCGTGCGCATTGAATACCGCCCCCACATGCAGTAAATCTATCGGTGGGAAGGTGTATCCCGTACGCGAGAGTTTGCTACAATAGTAATCTCGGATATAAACATCCTGCCCAGGTGGGTTGAGGAGCAGCGTTAAACGTGTCGAATTCATCAAATCAACCTCAGAAACGAAGCCGCGTAAGCCTCGCTTCGCTTCAATACATCGAAAAAGTTTTCGGCAGTATAGTTTGTGGACTGCTGCACTTACCAGCCCAATTCATCCCTAAACCAAAAAACCCATCCACAACCGATGTTCACAAGCTATTAGTCGTGAAGTTTTTTGGCATCGGCAGCTTGGTTTTGTCTACGCCCTTTCTACGGGCCACTCGTCAGCACTTTCCTAAGGCCGAAATTCATCTTCTGACCTTGTCCAGCAATCGAGAAGTCGCCGCAATGATTCCGGACATCGACCGCGTTCATTTTGTCGATTTAGGGGGGAACATTTTTGCCGCCATCGGGGCTTTCCTCGCCTGCCTTATCAGCACGTTTCGTGGTCGCTATGACGTTTTGATCGATCTGGAATTTTACACTCGCGCCTCTGCCGTGGTGTCTCTGGCATCTTGGGCACCCGTGCGCGTTGGCTTTCATTCGCGCGGTGTTTATCGCGGCAACATTTCCAGTCACCGTGTGCCGTTCAACGCTTATTGGCATGTGACCCAAAATTTTCTTAGCCTACTCGAACCGTTCGGCTTAGACGTCACCACCCAAAACGCCCTGCCCCTCATCACCATTATCCCTGAACTTCAGGGTCAAGCGCACCGCCTGATAGAGGCACAAGACAAACCTTTCCTTGTCATCAATGTCAATGCGGGCGAGCTGGCCTATGAACGGCGCTGGTCGCCAGAGCGTTTTGCCCAATTGGCGGCGAAACTCAGCAAGAAATATAATCTCGCGTGCCTCTTTATTGGTGCCCCCGGGGAAACTGACTATGTTCAGAACGTGGTCGAAGGATGCCTTGCGCTTGATGGCAAGGCCGTCAATACGGCGGGACAGTTAAACTTACAAGAGATGGCACAAGTGTGCCGGGAAAGCCGTTTGGTGATCAGCAACGATTCTGGCCCGCTGCACATTGCGGCGGCCACCGGCACGCCTGTGGTCGGTTTTTTTGGCCCCGAGACACCCGTTCTGTACGGACCTGCCGGCACGGGTCATCTGGTCTTTCATCAAAGCTTAAGCTGTTCACCGTGCATCAATATCGAACAGAGCAAGAGCCTAAAATGTTGGCACCCCACCCCCATTTGCCAAGAACGCACCAGCGTTGATGAGGCTTTCAAGGCGATATGCAAAACTTATGGCAAGGTTCTCTCGGCCAAACACAAACAACGCAGCGTTTAATTAAGCCCTTTCTTGCGAACTAAGAAGGGGCCTAATGCCAAATAGTTAAGGTCCGAACCCAGCAGGGTATCTAGGGCTTGTTGGGGAGTCGCCGCAAGAGGTTTGCCGTGTAGGTTCAAGCTTGTATTGAGAACAGCGCCAATCTTGGTTTTGCCTTCAAAGGCTTTGATGAGGTTATAATAGTCTGGATTTACATCGCGGGTCAGGACTTGGGGGCGTAACGTCCCATCACCACGGTGGATCGCAGCACAAAGATCAACACGTCCTTTTTCCGTGGACTGAAATGCCGTGATCATATGCGGGGCTGGCGTGCGCTCCATCGTCCAATTTTCAAGATAAAGTGAAGCCGAAACATCCAAAACGGTCGGCGCAAACGGCATCCAAAAATCACGTTGCTTGATTTGGTCGTTGATGGTGAAAAAACTTTCCATGCGTCCCGGGTGCGCCAAGATAGCGCGATTACCAAGGGACCGGGCACCAAATTCATTGGCCCCACCAAACCGAGCCACCACATGACCATCGGCCAACAGTTGAGCAACCGTTTCGGTCAAGTTTTGTGGCCGTTCAAATTCAAGGGCATGGTCTTTTGCAAACTCCACAAGCTGGGCCTCGATTTCGCTGAGGGTAAACGCTGCGCCCAGATAAAGGTTGTCGAGCGCCTTCACCTGTCCCGCTTCAATCGCGATGCTATAGGCCGCACCAAGGGCATTGGATTCATCGCCACATGACGGCATGAAAAAAGCCTTTTCCAGGCACTCAAGTTCCTGGATACGTTTATTAAGCTTTACGTTCATAAAAAGCCCACCGCTGAAATAGGCGCGATGAACACCTGTTTTCGCGACACTGCTTTCAACCCAGGACAACACGCGATCTTCAATCAGTCTTTGGGCGGCGGCGGCAATGTTGTCAAAGCGCTCTCCGACGGCTGTATCCGTTAAATATTCATAAAATTGCCGGGTATCTACGGAACTGCTGAAGCCAAAAGGTTTGTCTTTGCTGGACAGAAGCGTTGGTGCAAACACCCTGTCATAGACATCATCGGCATAAGACTTGGCGTACGGGGCGAGGCCCATGACTTTGTATTCGTGTTCCAAGGGCCGCATCCCAAGGAATCGCGTCGTTGCTGAATAGATACCGCCAACGGATGCCGCCTCCCCCGTCTCGCCAAGGCGTTTCCAAGTGCCGCGTTCATCAACACTGGTTACGGTGGAACTCACGTGATCCCCGCTTCCATCAGCGGTAAAGATCAAGGCCGGCCCCGTCCCATTCAAGGCGTGAAAAGCCGCCCGTGCGTGACACGTGTGGTGTTCGACATGGGTGCGCGGTATATTTTCCAGCCCCAACCTTTGGAGGTTTTCTTCCAGCTCACGACGTCCGTCTTGCAAAAGACGGCTTTGTCGATAGCGGTGTAGAGGGGCGAACAAAACCGACGTCAGCACACGGGGCAGTGCCCCCTTAAGTTTATGGGCCATCCCGACGATGCCGATGCGGGTGGTGCCGTCCGAGGGCTGGCTTTTAAACAGATAATCATAGCAACGAGAGGGGTAGATCTGATGCCCTGCAATCGCAATATGATCGATGTCTCCAGGGTTCAGGTTGGCTTGTCGTAACAAAGCCTGAATGACGTCAGCCGGAAAAGCGGCTGAATTTTTGATATCATCTAATTTTTCCTGGCTCAAACCCGCCTTAACCACCCCATCATCAAGCAAAAATACGGAGGCATTATGGCCAACATGAATACCAAGAATAATCATTGTGCGACTGTTCCTAAACAATTTTTAAGCGATGATTAGCGTACGATAGTCTTTGCATTATTTAAATGCTTTCTCAGCAAAAAACAAATAACGCACAGCCACAAGTACCGAGACGGCTAACACGAAAATCACAACGGGATCAAACGTCACCGTGTAACGGGCAAAAGATGCGTTGCCAATGCTGATTAAGCCGTAACCGGATTGCAACACCAAAGCCCCATAGACCAGCGTCCGATACAATGCGTCACCGGAACGTCCATATTTAAAGATCGACAGCAGTCCCCACAATGACAGCACCAAGGCCAAATACCCCAGCGTCTTTTGAAACACGCCAACAACCAAACGCGGGGCTTCAATGGCGCGAAGGCCAGCCGCACCGACTTTGGCAACCGCGTCTGACAGCGCGACATTTTGGTGTTGGGCTAAGTCCGTAACTTGGGAAAAATACGCCTCATACTGTGTCCCAACCTGTTGCGCCATTTTCAGACAGCGGGGGTAATACATCGACATCGGCACGCGGATTGGCAGGGTTGAGTGCCAATTGGCGATGTAATTGCTGGTGACAATTTTGGCGAAGCCCCACGGATTGTTACGAATTGCCGACAGCGCCAAAGACATGGCAATCGCATTCAAGCGTGGTTCATATTCAAACACCATGACGTCGGGTTCAGGTAAATTCAACGAGTCCCGAATGGCTGGCAGGGCTTGGTAATAGATTGCCCCCACCGCCGTAAGCGATGCCACATGGGCCATTTCAAATGGATAGGCACGGTCTTCAAAGGGCGGGAAGTCTACATAATAGCCTTTGAAACGGCGTTCTATGTCTTGGGCGAGTTCTGGGTAATCGCTGGGCATATCCCCTGTAATCAAAGGGGCTGCGGCCCCAATCATGGAAATACCACCAAATTGATGGAGACCGAAAAAACCAAAGGTCTGTTGATGATATAGCCCCTGGGCAAGGACAATGGCAACGATGGGGCTAAGCGTCGCAGATACCACTAGACGCCACCTGTCTTTGAAAAAGAATGCCAGCAAGGGCAAGCCAACCAGGAATGAAATACCATTGGGTCGCACCACAATCATCAAACCCAAGGTCAACCCGACCAGAGCTAAATTCAACCCGTTTAAACGGTAAAATACGCACAACACTGCTGCCAGATGAAACCCAATCAACGCCACAAAAAAGGCTTCGGTCATGACGGTGGGGGCGAGGATCAAAAGTCCCGAGCTCAACATCGGCACGACAGCGACAACAAGGCCTGCGGCTTGGCTGTGCAACGTGCGCCGAACGGCCCAGCCCAAGGTCCCAAACGCGACCAACAGAACGTTGAGTTGAAGCGGTACGATGGATTTAAGGTCCCCGGTCACCGCCACTAAGGCCTTAAGGATCAGCATGTAACCCGATGACCGCAAGGCGCTGGGTTGCAGATAGCCTATGGTATCGGGTTCAATGCAGGCAAGCACTGGCAGGTCCACCAGCATCGCCCAATTGGCCCAAACGGCGGCGACAATAACGCCAAGCCAGAACAGCCAGGGCGGCGCATTCGGACAGCTAAACCGTGTACCCGGCGCACGCCAACTCACCGCCAACACCAGGCCCACCATAAACAACACCAGACTTAAGGAAGCCGACATCTGCACAGTCACCAACCGCGAAATATTCGTACTTAAAAAGGGCTGTTGTAATTCAAGGCCAATGGGGCCTGACAGGAGGGCGATCAAAGCCACACCGCTGGTCAAGACAACGCCCAGGACGCAAGATGTCAGGCACACGAAAAACAGCCGAGGCCGACGCATGGCCCCATTATGTATCGAAGCCGTTATGATTTCTGCTCTGGTCTTCATGTCTTAAGGACTTGCCTCTGCCTGTTACATGGTTATCAATACAGGGCAAACTTAAAAAAGAGAATTGATTCGTGAAATTATCGACCTGTCCCCTGTGTCAAAATGACACCCTATCGGCCTTGTTTCTCTTTCAAGGCACCCTGGTTGTGCGTTGTGGGGACTGTGGTTTGGTGATGCTCAACCCGCAACCTGATGATGAGGCCTTGGCGACGATTTATGGAGACCAGTATTTTATTGGGTCCGAACAAGATGCTTTGCGCGATCATGGCAATGCTCTGAAACGGGGTACGGCAAAATTACAGTTGGCTGAAATTTCCACTTACATGGATGCCAGCCAACCCTTGCGAATGTTGGAAGTCGGGTGCGGCCTGGGTAACTTTCTCTTCGAAGCTCAACAGATGGGCTTTGAGGTTCAAGGCATTGATGTATCGCCCAGCGCCGTGGCGGCGGCCAATGAAACCCTTGGCACCACCTGCGTCCGATCCGGCCTACTTGAAACAGCTGGCTTCGATGAAGCCTCATTCGACATCATCGTCTTGGCGGACGTCATTGAACACGTCAGAAACCCCAAGGCTTTCCTGAAACACGTGCGCACCTCGATCAAGCCCGGCGGTGCCCTTTTTGTCGCGGTGCCCAGCCTCGATAGCCTTTCCGCCCGCCTGATGGGTCGGCATTGGATGGAATACAAACGCGAACACCTGTTCTATTTCAATCGCCAAACCATCCAACGGCTGATCACAGATTGTGGGTTTGAGAACCTGACCGTGACCCCTGGCAAAAAGGTCTTAAGCCTTGGGTATATCATCGGTCATTTTGAAAAATTCCCAGTCCCCATCCTGACCCCCCTTATGAAGGCCGTTGGCTGGGTTTTGCCCAAATCAACTTTGGCGGCTCCATTGCGCGTTGTTGCCTCTGGCATCAATGTCATGGCCCGTGCGCCTAAAGATAAGTAGCTTTAAAATCCTTAGAACGCCCTGCTGTCGTGTACGGCTTGATTGTGCTTTTGGCGGCAGCCTTGGTTGGTTTATCACCGCTGTTGGTTTATTCATCTCGTGGCATGTCATTCTCAACGACAGCCACAGCCTGCTCAATGCCTTGCTGGTCATCTTAATCTACAGCGCCACCGTTAAGGTGATTAAAGACAATCGCTGGCACGGACACTTAAGCTTGGGCTTGATGGTGTGGATACCCAAAGAGCAAAGAGGCCCTGATACGGATGCCGTTCTGAAATGGGCGGATCGAGACTTGAACGCGCAAATTCCAACCAACACGCCCGTGACCCGTTTGACGTTCCCACTTTATAGAGCACCTAAGAAGTCAGTCCTGATTGACTACATACTTGTACTGGTTGATTCCGGTGCCTGCCAATAAGTCTAAACCTGAAACAGACCCTTTGCCTGCAAGGTGGCGACGATTTGTTCGGCGGCTTGTTCTGGGCTCACCGTGTCGCCATCAATGTGAATTTCGGCCCGTTCGGGGGCTTCGTAGGCGGAATCGATGCCCGTGAAGTTCTTGATTTGGCCCGCCCGTGCTTTGGCGTACAGACCTTTGACATCGCGGCGTTCGCATTCTTCTAAGGATGTGTCGACAAACACTTCGATGAATTCATCGGCCTCGACCATTTCCCGCGCCATGCGGCGTTCGGATATGAACGGCGAAATAAACGATACCAAGGTGATCAAACCAGAATCCAACATCAGCCGCGCCGTTTCACCAACCCGGCGAATGTTTTCGACCCGGTCAGCATCGGTAAAGCCTAGATCACGGTTTAAGCCATGACGAACGTTATCGCCATCCAAGGTATAGGTGTGGCGGCCCATGAAGTGCAGCTTTTTTTCCACCAAGTTGGCAATGGTCGATTTCCCGGACCCGGATAGGCCCGTAAACCAAAGAATGACGGGCTTTTGTCCTTTGAGGTCAGCCCGCGCTTCTTTGTGAATGTCCAACGCTTGCCAATGAATATTGGTCGCCCGACGCAGCGCAAAGTCGATCATCCCTGCCCCCACCGTGGCATTGGTGAAGCGGTCGATCAAAATAAAATTGCCGGTCCGTGGGTTATCTAAATAACTATCAAACGGCAACGAACGATCCAGCGAGAAATTACAGATGCCGACTTCGTTGAGTTCCAAAGTCTTGCCTGCCACATGTTCCAAAGTGTTGACGTTGACTTTGCATTTCAGATCACTGACTTGGGCCGACACCGTCGAGGTGCCGATTTTCATCAAGTAATTCCGACTGGGCAACAACGGTTCGTCGTGCATCCAGATCAGTTTGGCTTCGAACTGGTCGGTGCAATCGGGACGGTTTTGCGCATCGGCCAACATATCGCCACGGCTGATGTCGATTTCGTCTTCAAGGGTCAAGGTTACGGCTTGGCCGGGGCCAGCACGTTCTAGATCGCCATCAAAGGTTACGATGCGGGTGACTTTTGACGTTTGGCCCGAAGCCGACACGACAATTTCATCGCCTGGTTTGACCGTGCCTGAAGAAATGGTGCCCGAAAAACCACGGAAATCTAGGTTCGGGCGGTTCACCCATTGCACCGCCATGCGAAACGGCTTGTCGGCGGCGCTGGAAATGACTTCGACGGTTTCCAAATGTTCGATCAAAGTTGGCCCGGTGTACCAATCGGTATTGCCATCTGACTTGATCAGGTTTTCGCCATTCAACGCCGACATGGGAATGGCCGTAATGTCTTCAAACCCTAAGTCTTTGGCAAACAATTCATAGTCAGACTTGATGGCTTCAAACGTGTCTTGATCATAATCGACCAAGTCCATTTTATTCACCGCCAACACGACTTTTTTGATGCCGACCAGCGACACGATATAACTGTGGCGGCGGGTCTGGGTCAAAAGGCCTTTGCGCGCATCGACCAAAATCACAGCAACGTCGGCGTTCGATGCGCCCGTCGCCATATTGCGGGTGTATTGTTCGTGGCCCGGTGTATCGGCAACAATGAACTTGCGTTTGTCGGTGGCAAAGAACCGATAGGCCACGTCGATGGTGATGCCTTGTTCTTGTTCGGCTTGCAATCCATCCAGCAGCAGCGCGAAATCAATGTCATCGCCTTGCGTGCCCGTCCGTTTGGAATCACTTTCCAAAGACGCCAGCTGATCTTCAAAAATTAACTTTGAATCCCAAAGTAAGCGGCCAATCAGCGTGCTTTTACCGTCATCAACAGAACCGCACGTAATAAAGCGCAGCATGTCTTTTTCTTCCTGGGTTTTTAAATACGCCAGAATGTCGGCACTGATCAGGTCTTCTTGGTGTTGCTCGGGCATTAGAAATACCCCTCTTGTTTTTTCTTTTCCATGGAACCGCTCTGGTCGCTATCGATCATCCGGCCTTGGCGTTCCGAGGTGCGGGTCAGCAACATTTCTTGAATGATGTCGGGCAAGGTCTTGGCGGTGGATTCAACGGCTCCGGTCAAGGGGTAACAACCGAGCGTGCGAAAGCGCACTGACTTCATTTCGGGGACTTCACCGGGATTGAGCGGCATACGGTCATCATCAACCATAATCAAAACACCATCGCGTTCGACAACGGGGCGAACGGCGGCGTAATACAACGGCACAATGGGAATGCTTTCTAAGTGGATGTATTGCCACACATCTAATTCGGTCCAATTGGATATAGGAAAGGCGCGAATGCTTTCGCCTTTTTTGTGGCGGGCGTTGTACAAGTTCCACAATTCGGGACGCTGATTTTTCGGGTCCCAACGGTGGTTTTCGCTGCGAAAGGAAAAAATCCGTTCTTTTGCCCGTGACTTTTCTTCATCCCGTCTGGCCCCGCCAAAGGCCGCATCGAAACCGTATTTATCCAACGCCTGCTTCAAGCCTTCGGTTTTCATCACATCGGTATACAGAGCCGAGCCATGGGTGAAGGGATTGACGTTCTGCTTGATGCCCTCTGCATTTTGATGCACCAACAAATCAAAGCCGTAATCTCTGGCGATCTGATCCCGAAACGCGATCATCTCTTTGAATTTCCAGGTGGTATCCACATGCATCAAAGGAAACGGTGGCAGGGATGGAAAGAACGCCTTGCGTGCCAAATGCAGCATCACCGCAGAATCTTTGCCAACGGAATAGAGCATCACCGGGTTGTCAAACTCGGCAACGACTTCGCGCATAATATAAATGCTTTCCGCTTCTAATTGTCGCAAATGGGTCAAACGATCAGGCGTCATGGCTTCTCTTCAATTCTACGAAAATATGGTCTAGCCTACACTTAAGGTACGATACCCACATTGGCAATAGGTATTAGTCATTTAATGTGTGTATTTATATATATTGCACACATTAAATTTGTTAATAGTGGCTTGGATTATTGAAATATAAGGTCTTTAGGCGCTGACATCATCTTCTAAGGCTGCGCACAGCATATGGCCCAAGGTGATATGCATTTCTTGAATGCGGGCGGTCTCATCGTTGGGCACGATGAGGCAAAGGTCACAGTGTTGATCTAAGGTCCCACCATCGCGTCCCCCAAGACCAACGGTCACGGCCCCGATGGTGCGGGCGGTTTGCAAGGCCTTCAATACATTCTCACTGGTGCCAGATGTGGAAAGACCAACCACCACATCCTTGTCCGTACACACCGCTTCCACTTGGCGGGCAAAGACTTCGGTAAACCCAAAATCGTTGCTGATGGCGGTTAAGGCAGAGGTGTCGGTGGTCAAAGCCAGGGCGCGGATCGCCGGACGTTCTTTGACAAAGCGCACGGTTAATTCGGTGGCCAAGTGCTGAGCATCGGAAGCGCTGCCGCCATTGCCGAAGAACAGAATTTTACCACCATTCTGCAAACTGGTGCGGCACAGCTCAACCCACTGAACGAAACCCTCTTGCAAACCCGCCCGCGTTGCGCGTGCAGCCTCTTCATGACGATCAAAGGTTTCTGAAAATAACGTCCTTAAGTCCATAACAATCACTTTTCCCTGCGGTTCAATATTTCCCAACATAAAACAAAAACAAAGCCTGGGAAAGCAACAAAGGCCTTAACCGTTTCCAGCTAAGGCCTTGATATGGTGGTGGGCCGTGTAGGGCTCGAACCTACGACCTAGTGATTAAGAGTCACCCGCTCTACCAACTGAGCTAACGGCCCCCAAGGGGTGGGGATTGGGATGATATAGAGCGAAGCCCTTGAGGGCGCAAGTTGATTTCCCAGCCCTACATCTCATCACCGCCATCGCGCCGGCCGATGGTGACGTCTCGGTGGATGTGTACGCACAGCAACAGGCCGAAGCCAAACAGGATGGTGAGCATAGCGGTGCCGCCATAACTGACCAATGGCAAGGGTACGCCGACGACCGGAATCAGACCCATCACCATGGCGATATTGATAAAGATGTAGAGAAAGAACGTCACCGTCACGCCGATACCGACCAAGCGGCCAAAGTGGTTGCGCGAGGATAAGGAAATTGCCAGTCCATAGGCCAACAACAAGACATACAACGAAATCAAGACCAAGCCGCCAACCAAGCCCAATTCTTCGGCCAGCATGGTGAAGATAAAATCGGTTTGTTTTTCCGGCAAAAAGTTGAGGTGGCTTTGCGTCCCCAACATGAATCCTTTCCCGAAAAGTCCGCCTGATCCCAAAGCAATTTTGGACTGAATGATATGATAGCCAGAACCTAAGGTATCGGATTCTGGATTGATAAAGGTTAAAATGCGTTGTTTCTGATAATCACGCAGCAACGTAAACCAAGCCACCGGGGCGCTGATCAAACCTAAAACGCCCAGCACGACAAATTTCCACATGCGCACACCCGCTGCAAAGAACATCGCCAGACTGGCAAGGCCAATCATCAAGGTGGTTCCCAAATCGGGCTGGCGTAAGATGAGCACTGCCGGAGCCGCCACCATAAGAATGGGCGGAAACAAATAGGTCACGCGCCCAACGTCTTCGATGCTGCCACCGTGAAAATAGCGGGCTAAGGCAATCACGAGTGCGGCCTTCATAAATTCTGACGGTTGCACATTAAAGATACCCAAACTGATCCAGCGTTGCGCCCCCATGCCAACGAAGCCAGCGACTTCGACCGCCACCAACATCACCAGCATGATAAAATAAAACGCATAGGCATAGCGCAACCACAGCCGAATATCGGTCAGCGCCACCACGATCATGGCGAACAGACCAATACCAAACCGAACCATTTGCCGCGATGCCCAGGGATCAAAGTTCCCCCCAGCGGCGCTGTACAACATGGCAAAGCCTATACAAGCGGTCAAAACCAACAACACCACAAACAACCAGTGCAAGTGCAACAGTTTTTGCCCAATCGACATTTTGGATTGAAACATGGAGCCGTCGGACTGAAGCACCTTAGGCCTCCCGATCAGAAGTATTGGGAATCAAAGGCACCAAGCGCTGCACTTCTTCAAGAATATCACGGGCAATGGGGGCCGCTGTACTGGACCCGCCGCCGCCATGTTCGACCACAACACTGACGGCAAAACGCGGTTTATCAAGGGGTGCAAAGCCAACAAATATGGCATGATCGCGTTCTTTCCACGGCAATTCAGAATTTTTTAAAACCCGTGTCTCGCGTTCGGCTTTTGTAATGCGGCGAACCTGAACGGTCCCTGTTTTCCCCGCCATACGTTGCGTATCCTCTTTAATTCGCGAACGAAAGGCTGTGCCCGTTGGCGAATTAACCACCCGTTCCATGCCGCCCAGAACCAGGGCAAGGTGCTCGGGAATAAGGCCAAGGGATTCGTATTGGGTTGGGGGATAAGGCGTAACCTCATCCTCGGTCACCACATCTTTGGTCATGCGTGGGATCACGGCACGCCCACCATTGGCGAGGCGAGCCGTCATAATGGCCAACTGTAAAGGTGTGGTGAGAATGTAACCCTGACCAATGCCTGAAATTAGCGTTTCGCCCAATTGCCAAGACGTTCCAATCGCTTTCTTCTTCCATTTATTGCTTGGGACCAGGCCCGATTTTTCACCGGGCAAATCAAGCCCCAAGGGCGTGCCGAAACCTAACCGCCGGGCCATAGCGGCAATGCGTTCAATGCCGGTACGCCGAGCCACTTCGTAAAAAAACACATCGCACGATTGTTCCAATGATGCTTGCAAATCAACAGAACCGTGACCGCCGTGTTTCCAACAGTGGAATGTGGAATTCCCCAGTTTGATTTTGCCGTTACAAAACACATGCGTATCTGAGGTGATGACACCCTTTTCCAAACCCGCCAGTGCCACCGCCATTTTAAACGTTGAGCCCGGTGCATATTGACCGGAAATGGCCTTGTTGGTGAGCGGCGATTTTGGATTGCTGACCAAGGACTCCCACTCTGCTTGACTGAGCCCAGTGTTAAAATCGTTAGGGTCAAAAGAGGGCGTCGAAACCAAAGACAAAACTTCACCCGTGTTCACATCAACAACCACCGCCGCCGCACTTTCGTCGCCCAAACGGTCCATGACAAATCGCTGCAATTGTAAATCAACGGTCAGGCGGACCTCGGCACCGGGCTGGCCTTCTTGGCGGTCCAGTTCGCGGATCACCCGGCCCAATGCGTTCACTTCGACCTGTGACGAACCTCCAGCACCGCGCAAGGCCATGTCGTACACACGTTCTACGCCCGCCTTGCCAATGCGAAAGCCCGGAAGCTCTAACAAAGGATCACCCGTGAGTTCCTTTTCCGACACCGCCGCCACATAGCCAAGCACATGCGCTGTTTCGGGACCAAAGGTATAATGACGACTTTGCCCCACATCGATCAGAACACCGGGTAAATCGGGTGTATTCACTTCAATGCGGGCAACGTCTGACCAGTCTAAATTTTCTCGCACCGTTATGGGAACGAAGGCGCGCTTGCGTTTGACCTCGCGCAAAATTCGTCGCCGTTCACCCGCACTTAACGGCACGATCAGCGACAGCAAGCTCAAAGTCCGCTCAACATCACCAGCTTGTTCGGGAACAATCACCACACGGTAGTTTTGTTGGTTATCCGCCATGGCGGCACCAACACGGTCAACAATGGGGCCGCGCGGCGGGGCCAGTAGACGAAAGTTGATGCGGTTTTCATCCGCCAAAGTCTTATAACGCTCAGCTTCGATCACTTGCAGGTAATACATGCGCCCCACCAACGCAGACATCAAAACGCCTTGCCCCGCACCCAGCATCAAAGCCCGGCGAGAAAAGAGTTTGTGACGTTCTGAATCCCTATGCATGTGCCCTCACCTTAAGGCTAGACTTGTGCCAAAATGGTGCGTTGCCAACGCACCAACAGCACCGCCAACAGAGGGAACATTCCCACCGTCACCAGATACTGAATAAAAGCCGCCTCGACCGAGGAAAAGGCAGCGAAGACCATCGCGTTTAAGGCCCAAATCATGGTGAAGGCCCCCGCAGCAACCATAGAAAATCCGAGCCAGATAATGAGAAATGACTTACCCTGAAAAAAAACCTGCTGGCTCATCACCGCCATGTGCACACTGACAAATACAGCCGCATTTACACCGAACGGCATTCCCGACAAAGCGTCTTGAAGAAGACCGGCAAAAAAAACCGCCGACGCCGGCAATAAATCTGGGCGATAAATGGTCCAATGATAGACCGCCATCAAAGGTAAAATCGGGGCAATTTCGGCAAACCCCGGAATGTGCAAAGGCACTTGACCTAACACCACCAACACCAAGGTCAACAGGAGCGGAGTCAGGCTTCGCGCGACCATATCCATGCGCTGCCAGAAAATCGATTTCATCGCGCTGCACCCGCTCCTTCGGCGGCAGAGGTCGCATCCAAGATACCTTGAAGACCATAATCAACAATACGCACATATTCCAAACGGTCCCGGTGAACGTATGGTTTCACCGCAACGGCGCCATCTGTGGACGGTAAAATAATGCCAACCGGAATGCCCGGCGGGAAAGCCCCACCATGGCCAGATGTCACGATGCGATCACCTGGGTTCACAGCCGCCCCCGGTGGCAAATGAATCAAACGGGGACGTTCGGTGTTATCACCCGCCAAAACGGCACGGGTGCGGGTGGCTTCTATCACCACCGGAATACGAGAGTTCAAATCGGTAATCAGCAACACCCGGACAGAGCGCGAACCGACACCATGAACCCGACCCACCAGACCTTTACCCGCAATCACCGCTTGGCCCTTGCTCACACCTTCCCGCTTGCCCGCATTCACCAAAACGGAATGCACAAAGGCCCCCCCGGTATCAGCGATCACGCGGCCCGTGACGAAGCCAGGCTCGGCCCCCGGGGCAAAATTCAACAGCGATTTAAGTTGGGTGTTTTCAGATGATAATTTGCGGGCAGCGGACTGCCATTGCAATAGACGTTGATTTTCGATCTTGATCTGCGCGTTTTCTTCGCGCAATTGACCCAAAGCCGTTGCTTCTTCAACCACGCGGTCAACACTGGCCATGGGCCGCGACAAAACGTCTAGGATCGGGGCCACACCATCAATGACATGCGCCCGCACACGTTCCATCACCATCACGTCGGCTTTGCCCAAAAGCATCAAGGCAAACGCGGCCAACAGCAAGCCAATATAGCCAAAACGGTTCACCAACCCCGAGCCTTGCTGAGGTAGGCCATGTAAACTTTGATGTTTGCGGTTCTTCACGGCGGGTTTTTCCCGATATCAACACGAAAACTCAAGCTTTCTTTATCTTATGACAAAGAATTGCCGAGAGCACTCTACAGTAATATCGTTAATATAGTGTAGATGCATACAAAACAGCAACACCCGTGCGATTCCTCGCACGGGTGTTGAAAAAATTATGCCTTAGAAACAAATTTAGTACATTGTTGTCAATACGTTACGCAGAACTTTCATTTCTTCCAAAGCACGCCCGGTGCCCATAACCACACACGACAACGGATCGTCGGCAATGGAAACGGGCAAACCTGTGGCATGGCGCAAAACATGATCGATGTTGCCAAGCAACCCGCCACCCCCGGTGAGCACGATCCCTTTATCAACGATATCTGCGGCCAACTCTGGTGCGGTGTGTTCCAACGCAACCTTTACAGCCTCAATAATCGCGCCAACAGGTTCGGCTAAGCTTTCAGCAATTTGGCGTTCGGAAATGACAATTTCCTTCGGCACGCCATTCATCAAATCGCGGCCTTTGATGTCCATGGTCCGGCCTTCGCCTTCTTCTGGCGGGCAAGCAGAGCCGATGGTTTCTTTAATGCGAGCAGCGGACGCTTCGCCAACCAACAGATTATGATTGCGACGGATATAGGCGATGATCGCTTCATCCATTTTATCGCCACCAACACGGACCGAACGGGCATACACGATGCCACCCAACGACAACACCGCAACTTCCGTGGTGCCACCGCCGATATCAACGACCATCGACCCGGTGGGTTCAGTCACGGGCAAGCCCGCACCGATCGCCGCCGCCATTGGCTCTTCGATCAAAAACACTTTACGCGCCCCGGCACTTTCAGCACTTTCTTGAATGGCCCGGCGTTCCACGGCAGTTGAACCTGACGGCACGCAAACGACGACCAGGGGACTGGCGAAGGAACGACGGTTATGAACCTTGCGAATGAAATACTTGATCATCTCTTCGGCAACTTCAAAGTCAGCGATCACGCCGTCGCGCAAGGGGCGAATGGCATGAATGTCACCCGGCGTACGTCCAAGCATTTGCTTGGCTTCGTTACCCACCGCCAGGACTTGCTTTTTGCCCTTAAACTCGGTGATTGCGACCACTGAAGGTTCATTTAAAACGATGCCTTTGCCTTTGACGTAGACAAGGGTGTTTGCGGTACCAAGATCAATGGCCATATCGGCCGAGAGAAACCCGAAGAGAGACGAAAGCATTGCTTGCTTAACCCCAAGAAAAAATTTGTTTGTTTCGTTTTAAACCCTTGTTTCCAAGAGGTCCAAAGCGGCACACAAAGGATGAGTGCTGAAGATTCGCCTCCAGCACTCCCTTTATACGCAACCAAACGCCCAAAAAGCTAGGCAGAAAGCGCGTCTGGTGAAGTTTTTTCGCGTTTTACCAAAAGTTTATTCAACGCATTGACGTAAGCTTTGACGCTAGAGACCATGGTATCGGTGTCTGCGGCCTGTCCATTGACCATACGTCCGTTCTCTTCTAGGCGCACCGTAACCTCAGCCTGAGCATCCGTTCCCCCGGTCACAGCGTGCACTTGATACAGCTGCAAACGGGCCTCGTGGGGGAACAACACCTTAATCGCATTGAAGGCTGCATCCACCGGACCACCGCCCGTTGCTTCACACGACGTAATGACATCCTCAATTTTCAACGACAAGGTGGCCTTTGGCGGTTGGTGTTCGGTGCCACACAGAATTTCCAAACTTTCCAACTGAATATGGTCATTGGTGCGAATCACTTCATCATCGACCAAGGCCAAAATATCTTCATCGAAGACGTCTTTTTTCTTGTCTGCCAACTCTTTAAAGCGGTTAAACGCATCTTCGACCGCGTTGTCGCCCAGGTCATAGCCTAAGTCTTTCAGCTTTTCCTTAAACGCATGGCGACCAGAATGCTTGCCCATGACCAATTTGGACTCGGTTAAGCCCACCGATTCCGGTGTCATGATTTCATAGGTTTGAGCGTTCTTCAGCATACCGTCTTGGTGGATACCGCTTTCATGGGCAAAGGCGTTCTTGCCGACGATGGCCTTGTTCGGTTGTACCGTAAAGCCCGTGATCGTTGACACCAAACGAGACGCCTTGATGATGTGTTCGCTCTTCACGCCATGCGTATACGGCATCAAATCAGCACGGGTCCGGATGGCCATGACGACTTCTTCCATCGCCGCATTGCCAGCCCGTTCGCCCAATCCGTTGATGGTGCATTCCACTTGGCGTGCCCCAGCATCAACAGCGGCCAAAGAATTCGCCACCGCCAAGCCCAAATCATTATGGCAGTGCACAGAAATAATGGCCTTGTCGATATTCGGCACGGTGTTGAACAGAAACTTGATCAAGTCTGAAAACTCATGCGGCAAGGCATAGCCAACCGTATCGGGGATATTGATGGTGGTGGCCCCTGAGGCGATGGCGGCTTCGACGCAGCGGGCCAAGAAGTCACGTTCCGTACGCGAGCCGTCTTCGGCCGACCATTCCACATCATCTGTGAAATTGCGGGCAAATTTGACGCTTTCCTTGACCTTTTCAAAGACTTTTTGTGGATCCATCTGCAATTTGTATTTCATGTGCAGGGGGCTGGTGGAAATAAAGGTGTGAATACGGTTGCGCTCAGCGGGCTTAATGGCATCCGCACAGCGTTCGATATCGCCCTTGGTGGCGCGGGCCAATCCGCACACGGTCGAATTTTTCACCACTTTGGCAATTTCGTTGACGGCTTCAAAATCGCCAACCGAAGCAATCGGAAAGCCCGATTCAATTACGTCCACGCCCATGCTTTCCAAGGTCAAAGCAATGCGAACCTTTTCTTCCAGGTTCATGGAGGCGCCGGGCGATTGTTCGCCGTCGCGCAAGGTGGTGTCAAAAATAACGATGCGGTTTTTATCAGATGTTGTCATGGGTCTTGTCCTTCAGAAAATAGCTCAGGTTCGCGCAGTTGCGCGGTGGGTTTGTTGGCCCCCAAACATCATCGGATCAAATATCGCCGCAGATGTTTAAGGGTACCTAAGAAGGAGGTTCCCGTTGAGTACAAGGGTGGGCAGCAAGGCCGAAGCAATAGCCAACAAAAAGGCCAGCGCCTGAACACAGGAGCTGTCAAATTGTTCAAATTTTGCGGCCATTGCCGTCATAAAACACGCCTTTACTTACATAGATTCGACTTAAAACTGTCGACCTCAAATATTAAAGCCTGTGTTTGGCCCTGTCGTCAACAGGTTTTCTTAAATTCACCTAGTCCCCCGTCAACTCGCGAACCGCACGCAGGCCTTGAACCACGCCGACGTCTAGCCACGAATTTGCCCCGGCATCGGAATTGGCGATGGCGATGCGGCCAAATTGTTTGCGCGCCAAAATGTGAGGGCCGTCTTTGGTGGTCATGCCTTTGTCAAACAAATTGAAATAGGTATAGCTATAGCCATGAGACCAACGGTTTAGGGTTATGCTTTCAATGTCGCGGTCAGCATCAAAGCCACTGGCTCCATACATGCCGTTGAGTTGCTCTTTAACTTCTCGCTCGTAATCAGAATATTCAGCCATCAGGACCTCGACCCGACCTTCGCGAAATTGATCGCGTGGCTCTAGGCCCAATTCTTCGGGAACCGGAACTCGAATGAGGGTAATCGGCATCGGCTCATCCGCATTTTCCGTGGTTTCATAGCCGCCCATATTGACTGGGTATTCGCACTGCATCAGATGGAAATAGGCGGTCGGGCAATAGGTCGCTCCCACCCCTGATTTCTTGATCGCTTGCCAGTTTTTCACCATGACATTGGCAAAGATGTAAGGAATTTTAACGTTAGAAGACAAGGCTTCTTTTTGCGGTTCCGGTAAATCACGGCACACATGGGGAATGATCATGTTCCAACAGGCCATAATCACATGAGAGGCCCGCACCCGGCGCGGCATACCGTCGAAAATATAGGTCACAGCGACTTTTTCGGCACTATCGACCGGGCCTTCGTGTTTGACTTCAATCGCCGTGGAACTCAACCGAATGCGGGTGTCGTTTTCAGGATCATCCAAAGCCCCATAATCAAAGTCAGCCAGTACAAGGTCTGCTGCTGATTCAAGTTCCTCAACCTCGGGGGCAACATCGGGAATCAGAGCCTGCACGATGGACCGACAAAAGCCTGCATTGCCATCGGGGAAATGATGCGCGTAACCGGGATCGTTCGGGTCTTCGTCTTCGATCATGCCATATTTTTTACCCAGCTTAACGGTGCCGGGCATTTCTCCGCCTATCGCTTCACTCACCGATAGAACCTCGGCACCGACACCGTTTTCATCGGTTGGCAGTTTGCGCAAAAATTTAAATGTGTCGGGGTGCTTAATGTTCCAAAATTCGCGTAGAAACTTATCGTAAGGGTAGCTGTCTGTGTCGAGGTCCTTATCGTCAAACGACTTGATGACATTGTAAGAACCCTCTTCCGTATACAGTTTGATCAGCTCTTTTTTAGCCGCATCTGGCAACGGCGTTGCCGCAAACAGAGCCGCAACGTCTTCGCCCCCCTTGCCCAAGCCCGGCATCACCGGGGCCATCCCGCCCAGATCGCCGACCATCATATGGTCACGGCCCCACGTCTTGGCATCTAGATAAACGCCGCCGTTAAGGCCGTGGCGTTTAAACCAGCTGTGGTCATAGGTTTCCGTTTCAAATTTTTCCATGTCGATGCCCAGTTCTTCGAGCAACGTCCACATTTCGGGAGGCCAATTGGCGACATTATCAAAACCTTGCGAGCCGCCATAGGTCATGCGCATCTTGCCGCCGCTTTCAAACTCATTGCGTTTGGCATGACCGCCAAAATCATCATGGTTATCCAAAATCAGAATTTTGGCTTCGTCCCCCTTTGCTTGTTGGTAGAAATAGGCTGCGGCCAAGCCACTGGCACCACCGCCAACCACGACGAGGTCATACTCTTCACCCGTTTCCTCAACACCGCCCCAGTCTTCCCGGCCATCACGAGCCAATTCATGAGCGCGTTCAAAGGACCCGTCATGACTGCCACGCATGCCGTTCCAACGGGGTGGATAATAAGCTGCATCTGCGGGCAATACGGCCCCTTCGGCTTCTGCGGCCTGGGCCATTTTGATCAAATCGCCGCGCATCAAAAGCGCTCCGGTCCCAATCAAGGTGCCATTCAAAAAATCGCGCCGCGTGATGGTGCTTTTGACCATGCAAAATTCCCCTAACTTAATAATGTTTAAGACACACTAAGCAGCCACCCTCTCCAAGTCTATATGTATTAAAGGGGCTTCATATTCCATTCAGGATGGTTTTATTATAGTCTCAGCATCCATATTCAAGCCCTGCCATGACCTTATGCTGAAAGCCAAAAATGTTGCGTTGGTTGAAAATATTACCCTTGTTTACGTTGGCACTCAGCGGCTGTTTGTCACCGTCTTATAATGACACAAAGACAGGCGACGCAAAGTCGGACAACGCCAACCCGTTTGGGGACGTGGCTTTCCATGTCTATGACTCTTACACGCAAAACCCACCCAATTGCGTTGCGGTTTTGCCGTTTAGCTATTCATCAACAGGCGAATTCCCGGTCTCGGCCGATCAAGCCGAAGTCGTGCGCAAAGCCTTGTACGCCCATTTAGCCCCCCAAGGCAAAATGGATGTCGAACTTCCGCGCATTGATTTTGTGATCGAAAATATGCCTAAAGCGGAACGAACCAATGACGCTCTGATCGGCAAGAAGCTGAATTGCGAGGCTTTGATCACAGGCAATGTCAGCGCTTTTGGCTCGCAATACATCGGCTTTTATTCAAAAGTTGCGGTCGGTGCAAAACTCAAAATGATCCGGGCCTCAAATGGCGAGCCGTTGTGGGAAGGTGGTCATTTGGCGACCACCCACGGCGGCTCTGTTCCCTTGTCGCCCATTGGCATTGCCACCGGACTTTTAGATGCCGCGATGAACGTCGATGAAGAACAAACCTTTCGCGTGGTCGATGATCTGGCCCGGCGTCTGGTTCTTACCATTCCCGACAACCATATTGCGGTCTTAGAAGACCCATTGTCACCGTTGAACATGACGGAACGCGCCAACCTGAACGCCCGTCAGTCCATTGACGATTTCATCAGGGGCCTGACCTATAAAACCGCGCCACAACAAAAAGATGCCCTGTTCAAGGCGCTTGCAGACGAGGTCTTCCACGGCAACGACTTAAAACGGGTTTATGAGACCTTGATACAAACAGCCCCCAATAATGCGCGGGCAAACGGCCTGTATGCTCGGTATTTGGTCAAAGGTGGCGATTATTATAAGGCCGCACACTATGTGGATACCAGCCTGTCGTTTGAACCTGAAAATGATGCCATGCATTTTCTGAAAGGCCGCATTCAAATCAAACTTAATGATTTTGCGGGTGGCGACACTTCGATCCTTAAAGCCATAGCCCTTCAACCCAAAAGCACCAAATACCTAAACGGTTTGGGATTTTTAAATTCATTGCGCGGCCATCATGAACGCGCACTTGCCGCCTATCAAATGGCCGTTGACCTTGATCCTTTGAATGGCTATGCCCTCTATAATATGGGTGTGACATTTTATAATTTGCAAGATTTTCAAGCGGCCTGGGACTATCTTTATCAAGCCTCTCAGGTGTATTTTGGGACGGGTGATTATGGTCAAGTGGTCAAAGCCCTGGCCGATTTGAAAGACTTAAAAGCCTTAGGGGTCACGACCTCGGGTGAAATTCGGAAAATAGAACAAGCCTTGCTTGCAATCCAAGGAACCAGTTAAACGATGAACCATGTTATAAAAAAAATTGCGATCATTTTCTTGGGCAGTTATGCCGTGATGGGATTCACCGCGACCTTAGCGCAAACCCAATATGGTCAAGGCAGCCTAACCGTTGCCCCTGCGGTCGACCAAAAATATAAGAAATACCTGCAATTGGCTGATCCGTTGGCGTTTGCGGTTTCCGTTGACGGCAAGGCCAGCAGTGGATCGTTTTGTCCGCAACCGGGAACTTGCACAACCGTCAACGGCCCTAAAATTGCCCTTGATCGATGCAACGCCGCCAGCACGCCCGAGGCCCCGTGCAAGCTGTTCGCCATTGGCCGCGACGTCATTTGGTATGGCCGCATCAGCCTTAAACCGGACGTTGGCTCGGGTCCGTTGACTCTGTCCACACCCGTGGAACAAAAATTTCAAAGATATAATGATTTGGCCGAGCCGTTAGCTTTTGCCGTTTCAATCGATGGCCTACGCGCCAGTGGCTCTTTTTGTCAAACACCAGGCACCTGCCAAGACATTGACGGCCCCGGCCTGGCCCTCCAACGGTGCCATGCCACCGGCGGGCCGAAAGACTTGCCATGTAAAATACTGGCCATCGGTCGCAATATCGTTTGGGAAGGGCCTGTGAAGTTGTCTGAAGACCAACCCACTTCAACCCTAACTCCGCTTCAGGCTCCCTCCCCATCGCCAAGCGTCTCGGTGTCCGTGCCAACCGCCCTGCCGCAACCGCCACTCGCAAGCCCAATCCCTGACGTGAGCGTATCCACCCCCGAACCAGCACCCTCAACCCCCGCGCGCCTCCGCTCATCAAAAGCCTTTCGCGATCTAGAAGAAGAAATCCGCAAGTCTCAACAAGCCGTGCAGCCAGCGGAACAAACACCACCACCAGCTCAATAATCAAACAAAAAAAGGGCGGACCCAAATCGGTCCGCCCTTTTTTGTTTGTGACAGGTTAAGAACGTTTAGTTCTTTTCTTTGTCAACCAATTGGTTCGCACCGATCCACGGCATCATCGCGCGTAGGCGTGTGCCGACTTCTTCGATTTCGTGTTCGGCGTTGCGACGACGGGTGGCTTTGAAGCTTGGCTGACCCGCTTTGCATTCCAACATCCAATCGCGGGTGAAGCGGCCAGACTGGATGTCTTCCAGAACGCGTTTCATTTCCGCTTTGGTTTCAGATGTCACGATCCGAGGACCGGTAACATAATCGCCGTATTCCGCTGTGTTGGAGATGGAGTAGCGCATGTTGGCCATGCCGCCTTCGTACATCAAATCAACGATCAGCTTCACTTCATGCAAGCATTCAAAGTAAGCCATTTCAGGCGCGTAGCCTGCTTCGACCAAGGTTTCGAAACCGCATTTAATCAGTTCGGTCAATCCGCCGCACAACACAGCCTGTTCACCAAACAAGTCGGTTTCGCATTCTTCTTTGAAAGTGGTTTCAATAATGCCGGAACGACCGCCGCCAACGCCAGAAGCATAGGACAAAGCAACGTCCAGAGCATTGCCGGTGGCATCTTGATGCACCGCAACCAAGCACGGCACGCCGCCGCCTTTTTTGTATTCGCCACGCACCGTGTGGCCGGGGCCTTTAGGCGCGATCATGAACACGTCAATATCGTCGCGGGGTTCAATCAAATTGAAGTGGATGTTCAATCCATGAGCAAAGGCCAAGGCGGCACCGGGACGGATGTTTTTGTGAATGTCGGCTGCGTAGATTTCGGCCTGCAATTCATCAGGCGTCAACATCATGATAACGTCGGCCCAGGCGGCGGCTTCGGCCACGGTTTTACAGGTTACGCCTTCGCCTTCGACTTTTTTGCGAGTGCTTGAGTCTTCGCGCAAAGCCACGCAGACGTCTTTGGCTCCGCTGTCACGCAAGTTCAGCGTATGGGCATGGCCCTGGGAACCATAGCCGACGATGGCAATTTTTTTGCCCTTGATGAGGTTTACGTCAGCATCACTATCGTAATAGACACGCATTTGTCTGTCTTCCTTTTGTCTGTAATCCCTCATCAAAGGTGAGGGGTCAATTTTGAGAATTTAAAAAATTAGGCTTGCCCGACCATACCTTTAGGTCCACGGGCAATCGCCACCACGCCCGTACGACAAATGTCGACCAGGCCTAATGGCTTCATGAGTTCAATAAAAGCATCAATCTTTCCGGTGTCGCCAACGATTTCAAAGACGAAACTTTCGTTGGTGGAGTCCACCGCGCGGGCGCGAAAAATATCGGCGATGCGCAAGGACTCAACGCGTTTATCGCCCGTTGAGGCAACTTTGACCAACGCCAGTTCTCGCTCAACCGAGGGGCCTTCGAGGGTTAAATCTGAAACACTGTGTACAGGCACCAAGCGGTTCAGCTGGGCTTTGATCTGTTCAATAATCATGGCCGTGCCAGACGTGACAATGGTGATGCGCGACAAGCCTTGACGATGACGCGTTTCCGCAACGGTCAAACATTCAATGTTATAGCCGCGCCCGGAAAACAGGCCGACAACCCGCGCCAAAACGCCGGGCTCATTGTCCACAATCACCGAGATCGTGTGCTTGAGTTCTTCTTCGTGATACGGATTTGAGGCGTAAACGCCGTCGCTCATATCTGTCGCCATCGTCTGCTGTTCCTTAAACCAGCACCATGCCGTCACCGGCAATAGCGCCTTCGGTCTTCACATCGGTGCCGAAGATCATTTCATTGTGCGCTGCGCCCGATGGGATCATCGGGTAGCAGTTTTCATCCGGAGCCACGGCAATTTCAAGAATAACCGAGTTGTCCGTGGCGATCATCTCTTTGATAGCATCGTCCAGTTTTGCAGGATCGGTGACGCGGATGCCTTTCAGGCCAAAGCTTTCGGCAAGCATCACAAAATCAGGCATACCGTCCATAAAGCTTTCCGAATAGCGTTTCCCATGCAGCAATTCCTGCCACTGGCGGACCATGCCCATGTACTGGTTGTTGAGGATCATCACCTTAACCGGCAGTTTGTATTGGGCAATGGTGCTCAGCTCTTGAATGTTCATCAAGACAGAGGCCTCGCCCGAAATATCAACCACCAACGCATCCGGGTGCGCCACTTGCACGCCCATGGCGGCGGGCAGGCCATACCCCATGGTGCCCAAACCACCCGACGTCATCCAATGATTGGGGCTATCAAATTTCATAAATTGAGCCGCCCACATTTGGTGCTGGCCCACTTCGGTGGTGACGAATACGTCTTTGCGGTCCTTGGTCAATTCATACAAGCGTTGGACTGCCAGCTGTGGTTTGATGACCTTGTCGTCCTGCTTAAAGGCCAAACAGTCTTTGGCGCGCCACGTTTCGATTTGTTTCCACCACCCGGCCAGACCTTTTTCATCAACCTTGGCTTGGCTGGCTTTCCAAATTTTCAACATGTCTTCCAACACGTGACCGACATCGCCAACGATGGGCAAATCAACCCGGACACTTTTGTTGATCGAACTGAGGTCAATGTCGATATGGATTTTTTTAGAATTTGGACTGAACGCATCTAGGCGCCCGGTGATGCGATCATCAAAGCGTGCGCCGATACACAGCATCACGTCACAATCGTGCATCGCCATGTTGGCTTCATAGGTGCCGTGCATCCCCAACATGCCCAAGAACTGATCGTCGGTGCCGGGATAAGCCCCCAGCCCCATCAACGTCAAGGTGATGGGGAAACCTGTCATTTGCGTAAACTGGGTCAACAGTTTCCCAGCCGCAGGGCCAGAATTGATGACGCCGCCGCCCGCATAAATGATCGGCCGCTTGGCTTTGGACAACATCTTCACCGCAGTAGCAATGGCCGCAGTATCGCCCTTAACCTGCGGGTTATAGCTTTTGTGTGTAACCTTAGTGGGCGGTGTGTAATCCCCCAACGACATCAAAATATCTTTGGGCAGATCAATCACCACCGGGCCAGGACGTCCGGCTTGGGCGACATAGAATGCTTCATGCATGATCCGTGGCAGGTCTTCAATATCTTTGACCAAATAATTGTGTTTGGTGCAAGGCCGGGTGATGCCGGTGGTGTCGGCTTCTTGAAAAGCATCGTTGCCGATCAGGTGCGTTGGCACCTGCCCGCACAAACAGACCAAGGGAATTGAATCCAGCATGGCATCCAACAATCCGGTCACGGCATTGGTTGCCCCGGGGCCAGAGGTCACCAAGACACACCCGACGTTTCCGGTGGACCTGGCATACCCTTCGGCCGCATGAACGGCGCCGCCTTCTTGGCGGACCAAGATGTGGCGCAATTTATTTTGCTTAAAGATTTCGTCATAGATGGGCAGAACGGCCCCGCCTGGATAGCCAAACACAACTTCAACGCCTTGATCCTGCAAGGCTTTGATGACTATTCCGGCTCCGCTCAATTGTTCTTTTGGCATCGAATCCTCAAGGGCGGTTTACGCACCATCTATCGTCTTTATTTTAAGTCTCAAGGCAACCCGTGAAAACGCGCACAAAAGTTAGCCTCAACGCAACAAGGCCGCCCAATGAGGACGGGCCCGATGCGAAGCGAAACTAGACGTTCATGCCTCCCCGGTCAACAAAAACTCGTGAACAAATGAAAAGATTTCATCACAAAACCTTTTCGAATATTGCGCGTCGAGCCGATAATCACTCTCAATTTGATTTCGCAGCCATGTCAATTGGCGTTTGGCGTAATTGCGACTTCGTTTTTGCGCTTGTTGGATGGCCTCTTCTAAGGTCAAATCACCCGCTTCGTAAGCCAACAATTGCGGCACCCCTAAGGCTTTCATCAGAGGCAAACCGGGATCTAAACCCTGCGCTGCCAAGGCCCGGACTTCGTCCAATGCACCCGCATCCACCATGCGCAAAAAGCGCGCATCAATGGCCGCATAAAGCTGATCTCGGGGCGGCGTTATGGCCAAGGTGGCAAACCGCACCCCAGGTAAAGGTAAAATTCTGGGCTCGTCATACCATTCGGAAAAGGCCCGTCCGGTAAAAATTGAAACTTCCCAAGCCCGCAACAAGCGCTGAGTATCGCCAATCGGCAAGCGAACGCCAGACACGGGGTCTAACTGGCTGACCTCTTCATGAAAGGCTTCGGCCCCCAATTCTTTATGGCGCGCAGAAGCGCGGGTACGAACATGAGCGGGCACATCCGGGATCGGTGACAAGCCTTCGGTCAGGCTTTTTAGATACATCCCCGTCCCGCCAACAATAATGGGCAACCGTCCTTGGCTTATGGCTTCGTTGACCTCAGCCCCGCACAAATCGACCCATCGGCCCGCCGAACACACTTCATTCCCATTCATCATGCCATACAGGCGATGCGGCACACGTTTTTCGTCTTCAATCGATGGTCTTGCTGACAACAACCGCAATTCCTTGTAGACCTGTTGGGAATCAGCGTTTATCACGGTGCCATTGAAGTGTTCAGCCACATCCATGGCAAGGGCCGACTTGCCGCACGCGGTCGGACCAGCGATGATAAGGGCTAAAGTAACTTCCCCTTCTTTTGGTTGGTCGTGTGTCGGCATGGATAACGTTCTCACTTTAATTGCAAATCCGGCCGTGGCCGTTCTGGACGATAGCATAATTTTGCATGTCTGCGCGGCCTTGGAAACACTTGGGGCTGAAACGATGGCACCTGAGTGGCTATCGGAAGGTGAAGCCGTCGATATTCCCTTTACTGGCACCAATTTCGGCCCCGCAGAATCGGCGGCCATAGGCGTGCTGTCTGGGGCCGCCATAGATGTGATCGTGCAAAAAACCGATCGGCGGCAGAAAAAATTGCTGATCGCCGACATGGATTCGACCATCGTCACCGGGGAAACTTTGGATGAATTGGCCGAATTTGCCGGATTGAAAGCCGAAATCACCGCCATCACAAAGCGCGCCATGCAGGGCGAATTGGACTTTGCTGAGGCTTTGCACACCCGGGTCAACATGCTCAAGGGCTTAGACGAAAGCTTTCTCGCCCGCACCATGGAACACGTCAAACTGACCCCTGGCGCACAAACCTTGGTCAAAACCATGCGCGCGAACGGGGCCATAGCGGCCTTGATATCGGGTGGATTCTCATACTTTACCGACCGTGTCCGAGAGCGCGTGGGCTTTGATTCGTCGCTTGGAAATCAGTTGGAAATAATCGATGGGAAACTGACGGGCCGCGTCATCCCGCCCATCGTCGGCAAGGATGTAAAGCGGGAAATGCTCATCGATATCGCCGAACAACAAGGCCTTGATCTCGCGCAAACGATGGCCATAGGCGATGGTGCGAATGATGTGCCGATGCTGGTCACAGCCGGTACAGGCATTGCCTATCATGCCCATCCCGTGGCCCGCACAGCCGCCCGCGCACGCTTGGATCACGCAGACCTTAGCGGTGCCCTATTTGCCCAAGGCTACCACCGCAAAGACTTTATCGACTAAGTCGAACCTTCAACATGTGACATTTCTATAAAGTTGATAGTAGAATGCTATTTATGGGCAACTTTTCTAATAACAGTGCAGAGCAAGACGACCTTTCCGGGGTTCGGAAGAATTTTTTACGCCTATTCTTGCCCATGGTCATCATTTTGACCTTTGTCTTTTTCGCCTTTGAGCTCGTAAGGATACAAGCCCACAACATTGAGATCAAAACGGAAGAGGTCAGCCATGTAAGAATGGGCCGCAACAGCATTGAACGCGACTTGGAACATTTGGGAAATGACTTAGCCGTGCTCGCCGACAGCGAGATTTTAGCGCGGTTCTTATCGACAAACAGCGCCAAAGATAGGCAAGCTCTTGCCGAACGCTATCGCACCTTCGCCGTCGACCGCGGGATTTATGACCAAATTCGCTTTTTAGACGTGACCGGCATGGAAATCGTTCGCATCAATTATAGCGATGGCAAAGCCCAGGTTATTTCCAAGGACAAGCTGCAAAACAAAGGCCAACGCTATTATTTTAAAGAGTCTCTCGCCCGCCCACAGGGCAGCGCTTACATTTCCCAACTTGATCTCAATATCGAAAATCAGAAAGTAGAGATCCCGCACAAGCCAATGCTGCGGATCGGCCAGCCGATTTTTGATGCCCAAGGTCAGAAGCGTGGCGTTATTATCTTGAACTATTTAGCCGACCAAATGTTCAAACGTTATGAAGCTTCGATGCCACACGATATTGATGAAAACTTCATTCTCAACAATGACGGTTTTTGGCTATATTCGCCGATCCCAAATAAAGCTTGGGGGTTTATGTTTGGCCGGCATCAAACATTTGACAAGGAACACCCTCAAGCTTGGCGAAAAATGGTCCATTCTGAGTCAGGTTTTTTTGAAACGAACCATGGTTTTTTTGCGTTCACAACGATCAATCCAAGTCAGTATATACAAAAGGGTGTTGGAGCTTCTTCGTCAACCAACGTATGGAAAGTTGGCAGTGTTTTATTGAGCCACAAACTGAACATCCAAAACCATTTGCATCGACACTATCCAGATCTGATCATATTTTGTCTTTCTCTGATCCTGGCGGCGGGTGGAAGTTGGCATTTTAGCCTTGCGACGATCGCGCGCAAGACCGCCGAAGATCGATTGCGAGACACTTTAGACACGTCAAAATTACTGGAAAAAATTGCTGCGGCGGCCAATGCCGCTTCCCATGCTGAAAAGGCGATGTTGGCAGCTCTAGATTTGGTCTGTGCGCATACCCAATGGCCCATCGGTCACGTTTATTGCGTCAACAGCAACGATGAACTTTATTCCGCGAATATTTGGCACCTTGACTATCCAGCAAGCTTTAATGACTTTCGCATCGGCACGATCGATCATAAATTTCCCGATAACAAAGGGCTTCCCGGACGCGTATTGGCCTCGCGCAAAACGGTATGGATTGCCGACCTCAGTGATTTTAAACATTTTTCTCGGGCACATCTGGCCGCTGACCTTAACCTGAAATCTGCCTTTGCCTTCCCCGTTATGGTCGACAATAAGGTCATCGCAATTCTTGAGTTTTTCTCTCAAAAAGCCTTTGATAAAGCCCCCCTATTGTTTGACGTCACCGCACAAATCGGCGCGCACATTGGCAGCGTTGTCGAACGCGACCATGCCAGAAAACAGATTTTGACCATTAAGGAAGAAGCCGAGAAGGCCAACCTCTATAAATCTGAATTTTTAGCCTCCATGAGCCATGAGTTACGAACCCCACTCAATGCCGTTCTTGGTTTTGCCCAAATGTTACAGTGTGATCCGAAGACCCCCCTCTCACCTATGCAAAACGAATCTGTCGAATGTATCTTGGCTGGCGGCAATCATCTCTTGGAATTGGTGAATGAAATTCTCGATTTGGCTAAAATTGAAGCCGATCAAATGCCGCTTTATATCGAGGACGTAAATGCGAATGAAATTGTCGCGGACTGCATTTCTTTGTCCCGCCCCCTAGGTGAAACCAGAGGCATTGTCATCATTGACCAGTTTTGCAACGGTCCCATTTTTATGCTGCGCACAGATCGTTTGCGTTTCAAACAGTCCCTAATCAACCTTCTGTCTAATGCCGTAAAATATAACCGAGACGGGGGCACGGTGACCGTTAGTGGTTACGAAGATGAAAAACAATTTCTTCACTTGTCCGTTGCCGACACGGGGGTCGGAATTGAAAACAAAGATTCCCATAGCATCTTTGATATGTTCAACCGTTTGGGTGCCGATACCATGATCGCCCAAGAAGGGACGGGAATCGGCCTTACGGTTACCAAGCTTTTAATCGAACACATGGCCGGGCGGATCGGCTTTGAAAGCGAAAAAGACATCGGCTCAACGTTTTGGATTAAGTTGCCTTTGATTTCAAACCAAAGCGCCGTGATCTGGACCGAAACCTTTAACATTGGCATTGAGGCTATCGACAAGGACCATCAGATTCTCTTTACGCTGTTAAATGATGTGACCCACAGCTCTATGAATGAACATGACATCGACATGGTTCTTGGCAAACTCATCAACTACACCTGTTATCATTTCAAACGTGAAGAAGCGATCATGGATATCTGTGGCTATCCAGATTTGGAATCCCACAAAGGTATTCATCAAAAACTTGCATTCCAAGCCAGCGCATTGGCACAAGAATGGAACCAGGACCGCAACCCAGAAACAGTCAAAAACCTGCGTATGTTTTTGCGAGAGTGGTTGATAAACCACATTAAAAAAGTGGACACTGAAATCTATGAATATGCCAAAGGTAACCCGCAAATCATTCATAATGCCCTGAAAAAAAATAGACTAAGTAATAATCTCTCAAAACATCCGTGCATAGCCGAGTATTCTCACCTTAATCACCAAGCCTTCCCGGGTGTGGCAAGGTCAGCGTTGCGATGACGAGTCCCTTGTTTGTAGGCCCGCAAAGGCGTAAAAGTATCCGCTAAGATCAAAGTCATGAGACATGGATTTGAAAATAGGTCATTAGGAACGTGATCATCCGATTGAGGATACGTTGACAATGCCAAACGCCCAAGACGGCTCTGGAAGTGTCGCAGTTGCGGACATTGAGAGCACGGACATTATTGATGATATGACCCCGTTGGCCTTGTCCGATATGCTGGACGCGCTGACGAACATGGTGTTTGTGTGTGTGGATGGAAACATCCGTCACATCAACACCGTTGGTATTTCAATTTTGGGCGCTAGCCGCCAAGAAGACTTGCTGGGCATTAAATTTCAAAGCCTAATTTGTGATGATTTTTCGGCTTCAATCGATGACATTTTAGATGTTCTTGCCGATGAAACCGATGCCACCCCCATGCACATCAAAGGCCTCAACGGGGTTCGCTCTAGTTTGACCGTAAAAGTAAGCCGCCTGCCCGATATGGGCGATAACGCCTATGTTGTTACGGCGCAAAACATCACCAATCATGTCAAGTTATCTAAAGCCGTCCGCGACAGCGAAGCTCGCTTTGGCAAACTGGTCGACAGCGCCCTAGATCTCATCTGCATTTTGCAAGATGGCATCATCACCTACGTCAACAAAGCCGGCATGTCCTTGTTAAAGGCCGCATCCAAAGAAGACGTGGTGGGCCAATCGATTGAAGACTTCATGCACCCCAATTACCAGGGTATTTTGGACGGCGATTTGCGTGAATTTATTTCAGACGGTGAATTGCTATCCATGCGCTTTGTCGACACCAGCCAAAACCCCATTGATGTTGAAGTGGGCATTGTCATCATCGAAGAGGGCACCCATCCAAGGTATATGATTGAGGCCCGCGACATTACCGCCCACAATCGTGCCGTAACTGCGCTCCGTCACTCCATCGAAAATTTGGAACGCCGGGTCGACGAACGCACCCGTGAACTGAGTGCAGAAGTTGCTGTTCGCCGCGAGGCCGAAGCAAAGCTCAAACATACCGCCACTCACGATGGCTTGACAGATTTGCCCAACCGTTCACTTCTGATGGACCGCCTAGAGCAGGCTAGCCACCGTGCCCATCGGTCCAAGAAAAAATATGCCGTATTGTTTATTGACCTTGATGGTTTCAAGCCCATCAACGATACCTTGGGTCATGACATTGGCGATAAGGTGCTAAAAACCGTTTCGGCCCGTCTTTTGGGCGCGGTTCGGGAAACAGATACGGCGGCCCGTTTTGGCGGGGACGAGTTTGTGCTTCTTTTGACAGATTTAGACACCAAAGACGCGGCGTCCGCGATCGCGCAAAAAATTCTTGATGCGTTGTCTGTACCCATGGACTTCGATGGCATTGAAGCCCGCGTTGGCGCCAGCATCGGCATCGCCTTTTATCCCGACAACGGCGACACGGCCGAGGCTGTTTTGAAAAAAGCCGACGAGGCCATGTACGACGTCAAAGGTGGCGGCAAAAACTTTTTCATCATGGCCAAAGACTAAACCCACAAAAACCACTCAAAAAAAGACCCCGCCAATTTGGACGGGGTCTTTTTTTGTCTTCAGTGGCCCGTACGTTTATTTCAAACGTACGGCGATAAAGCGAAAACCAGCTTGTCCTTCAATCAACAGCAACACCGAAGGCTTACCCGCCGCCACAGCAGCCTTTACGATGCGTTTAACATCTTGGGGTGTGCTGACCTTTTCCTGGCTAACCTCGGCCACCACATCGCCTGGACGCACGCCTTCGTCATAGGCAGGACCGTTCGCATCAACGGCGGTAACAACCACACCTTCAACACCCGAAGGCAAGTCATAACGCTTTCCTTCGGCTTGGGTGATTTCAGACAAGGTCAGTCCCAATTGAGGCATCTTTTCCGCTGTGCGTTTCGGTGTCTCTGATGGATGCTTTTGCGCCGCAACGACCGGGTCTTCATTGTCCATTTTTTCGATGACAACCTTCAATGTCGCCAACGTCCCATTCCGCCAAACCTTGACTTTGACGGACCGCCCGACCTCTGTCGCAGCAACGATCCTCGGCAATTGGCGCATTTCTGAAACGCGCTTGCCATCAAATTCCAAAATAACGTCTCGTGCCAAAATACCCGATTGAGCGGCTGGACCGCCTTCAACGACACTGGCAACCAATGCGCCTTCGGCCTTTTTCAGACCCAACGTTTCGGCAATGGCCTTTGTGACCACTTGAATATGAACGCCCAACCAACCGCGTTGCACTTGACCGTTTTCAATCAGCTGACGAATCACGGGTTCGGCTGAAGAACTGGGAATCGCAAAGCCAATGCCCACGCTGCCGCCTGTTGGGGAATAGATTGCGGTGTTGATGCCAATCACATCACCATCCATATTGAACATGGGTCCGCCCGAATTTCCGCGATTGATCGAGGCATCGGTCTGAATAAAATTGTCATAAGGACCCGCGTTGATATCGCGACCCCGTGCCGAAATGATGCCCGCCGTTACGGTGCCACCCAAACCAAAGGGATTACCAATTGCCAACACCCAATCGCCGACCCGAGTCGAATTTGAATCGCCAAAGGTCACGGATGGAAGTTTGCGATCGGCATGAACTTTCAACACCGCCAAGTCCGATTTAACATCGCGCCCGACGATGGTCGCTTTCATGCGGGTATCATCATTCAACAAAACGAAAACTTCATCGGCATCCTGAATGACGTGATTGTTGGTCACGACAAACGTATCGCCGTTGGATTTATAATCGATGATAAAGCCTGATCCCAAAGCCGTGGCTTTGCGTTTTTTCGGTTGCCCGCCACTGCCGCCACCCGGCGCATTTTTATCAAGAAAATCTTTGAAAAATTGTTCAAACGGAGAGCCCGGTGGAAATTGCGGCATGTTGGGCAGGCCACCTTTGCTTTCGATCACCTGGGTGGTGGAAATATTGACCACCGCAGGAGTCAATTTATCGGCAAGGTCAGCAAAGCTTTGCGGGGCCGCCTTCGCTTGGGCGGAGGACACATCAAACACCTGGACCATCACAGCCATAACCAAGGCAACCACGGCCAAACGGCGTCCAACACTACGCAAGGGGAGGTTATTCATCATTTTTCTTTTGCCTATAAGTTGTTATTTCACACAATTTATAAATGGATAGGCTTAAATTAAGGAAGAACTATGGCGATGTAGACTATCCACGCACCCACCACACAAAACCGAGCCCAATACAGGCCGTGATCAAGGCCGAAACGCGCACTTGGTGATCTGCCAACGCCAACAAATGTGCCAAAGATTTGCGCATAAACCCCGGAAACAAGGCGTATAGCAAACCTTCGATAACCAGCATTAAACCGAAGGCCGTCACGAGATCCTTCATTATGCCCCTTGATCCTTAATCTTTTAAAACGTGCTGACCCGCTTAATCGTCTAAGCGGGTCAGCATCGTCATCTTCTCACAGCCCAACATTGGCTATTTCTTACCGCCGTTTTGATCGGAAAAGAAACGGAAGAAATCACTATCTGGGGACAGCACCAAATTGGTGTCACCACCGCCCAATGAGGACCGGTAAGCAATCATGGATCGATAGAAGGCAAAGAATTTAGGGTCTTGGCCATAGGCTTCTCCTAAAATTCGGTTGCGATCACCTTCCCCTTCACCGCGCAAGATTTCCGATTGGCGCTGGGCTTCGGCGATGATCACCACCTTGTCACGATCGGCGCGAGAGGTGATTTCCAACTTGGCTTTTTCACCATCAGCACGCAACTGGTTCGCTTCCTTGACCCGTTCAGACCGCATACGGTTAAACACGTTTTGGGAAATTTCCGGTGGCAAATCGGTCCGGACCACACGAACGTCCAAGATTTCGATGCCATAATCTTTGGTTTCGTCTGCCAGACGTTGTTTGATTTCACCCATGATAGCGTCACGTTTGGTCGACAACAAATCGTTCAAGCTGTTACGCGCCATAGAGTTACGCACGGACGAATTCAAAACCCGGCCAACCTGGTCGCGAAACTGAGCTTCAGTCCGCAACGCTTGGAAAAAACGCAACGGATCGACGATGCGGTAACGGGCAAAGGCATCTACATTGATTCGCTTTTGATCGTTCAAAATCACTTGGCCCGGAGGCGGATCAAGATCCAAGACCCGGTTTTCGTAATACACCACGTCTTGTACGAACGGCACCTTGAAATGCAGCCCCGGTTCACTGATTTGCATTTTGGGTTTACCAAACTGCATAACCATAGCCTGTTCGGTCTGATCGACGGTAAACATAGCCGACGATCCAATGATGCTGCCAACAACGGCGACCGCACCGAGAAGCGCTAAACCTTTACTCATGGCTGACCTCCACTCTTTTTATTCAATTCGGGAAGGGCCAAGTAAGGCACGGCACCGCCATTTTTCTGATCAAGAATAACCTTGTTTGATTTTTTCAAAACTTCTTCCATGGCTTCTAAGTAAAGACGTTGGGTGGTCACATCCCTAGCCACTTTATAGCTTTCATAAACCGACAAGAATCGCTTGGCTTCACCTTCGGCTTCCTTGCTCACCTGTTCTTTATAAGCTTCGGCCTGTTGCAGCATTTGGGCGGCTTGACCTTGCGCGGTCGGGACAATTTTGTTGGCATAGGCTTCGGCTTCGTTCTTTTTACGGTCCAAATCCTGACGGGCCGATTGAACATCGTTAAACGCCTCAATAACCTGGGCCGGAGGATCAACCTTCAACAACTGCACCTGCAACACAGTGATGCCGGATTTAAAGGCATCCAAAATAACTTGCAACGATTCCCGGGTACGATCTTGCACCAATTGACGATCAGAGGTCAGGGCATTTTCAAGGTTGGTCTGGCCGATCACTTCGCGCATGGCGCTTTCGGCAGCCACTTTAACGGTGCCTTCTGGATCACGAATGCTGAACAAATAGTTGGCTGCATCCTTGATCTTCCACTGCACCGTAAACTGCACATCAATGATGTTTTGATCCTTGGTCAGCATCAAACTTTCTGCCAACACGTCCCGTTCTGGAGTCGCGGATCGGTTAAATCCAGTTGATCTAGCTTCACCACGAAAGCCAACGTCAATGCGACGAACCGCTTCAATGTTGGGGGTAAACACCTTACCAATGGGTGATGGAAAAAACCAATTCAAGCCGGGACTGGAATCTTTGGCTTCCATATGTTTGCCAAACAACATCACCACGCCTTGATGACCTGCATCCACACGATAAAAGCCGCTGAACATCCACAGCGCAAACACAGCCGCAGCCGCCAAGGTGATGGCGCGTCCAGACCCGAATCCACCGGGCATCATATTTTTGAAGTTATCTTGCGACCGGCGCAGCATTTCTTCGATATCGGGGGGTTGAGAGCCGCCACCGGTAGGGCCACCGCCACCACCGCCGCTGCCCCAGGGTCCGCCGCCGCCTTGAGGTTTCCATGCCATCCGTTGTTTTCCTTCGGTCCGATGATTAACAAGACGGGAAGAGAATAAACCACTCCACCGTCTTTTAAATTTTGAATTTCTTCGTTAAGCCCTTATATCAAGGCTCAACACGCTTATAAGCCAGCCTGCCCACCCGTGCAACGTCAACAGCACATTAGAAGGCACTGGCTTGTAATAGGATATCTGCTCGTTTTCGGAGATTGCAAGTATGTCGCAGGTCACAAAAGAAAAAATAATTGAAACGCTACGCACCGTCATGGACGGAGATGTGAGCATTATCGAAAAAAATATGGTCGAAGGCTTGCAAATCAAAGACGGTCATGTGCTGTTTGCCATTAGCGTCAATCCCAAAGATGCTGAATTTTACGAACCAGTTCGCCAGCAAGCTGAAGATAAGATTCATGCCCTAGACGGCGTGTTATCGGCCACGGTTGTTTTAACGGCTGAGGTCGCCCCTGGAGCCGAGCCAGCCCCGGCTCCACAAAGTGCACCGACACCGAAACCAGAAACGCCTTTATTGCCTGATGTTAAGGCCATCATTGCGGTGGCTTCGGGCAAAGGCGGCGTTGGTAAATCAACCACCACCGTGAACTTGGCGTTGGCGTTACGCGATCAAGGCCTCAAGGTTGGCGTTTTAGATGCTGATATTTATGGTCCCTCTATGCCCCGCATGTTGGGCATCTCGGGCCAGCCAACCTCCACCGATGGCAAACTTTTAGACCCCAAAGTGGGTCATGGCATCAAATGTATGTCCATGGGGTTTTTGGTCGAAGAAGACGCGCCCGTCATTTGGCGCGGTCCTATGGTGCAAAGTGCGTTGGGCCAGATGATGCGCGATGTGTCTTGGGGGGCGTTGGATGTGTTGTTAATTGATATGCCACCCGGCACCGGGGATGCTCAGTTGACCATATCCCAACAAGTGCCGTTAACGGGCGCGGTTATTGTGTCGACCCCACAAGACATCGCCCTGCTGGATGCCCGCAAAGGCCTTAACATGTTCCGCCAAGTGGATGTTCCTGTTATGGGCATTATCGAAAACATGAGCTATTTCCAATGCCCAAACTGTGGTGAACATAGCAACATCTTCAGTCACGGCGGAGCCAAAACGGAAGCCGAGCAGTTGGGTGTCGATTTTTTAGGGGAACTGCCGTTGCACATCGAAATTCGCGAAACATCAGACAGCGGTCATCCCATTGTTGACCACAGCCCCGATGGGCCCCATGCCCAGGCTTACAAACAAATCGCCGCGCATGTGTGGGAAAAAGCCACCGCAATTTTGGCCCTTAAATCGACCACGACCCCAAAAATTGTTCTCTAATTCAGAGCAAAGGTTACTTGCTGGACCCTCTCAATCATGTTCAAATAAACGCCTTCGTAAATTGATATTGATTGTAAGATCATGAACATAGAGAAAATTGCGGTTGCCAAAGGCATTTACTGGGTTGAAATCCCCGCCGCCAATTTGCGTATTTTGTGTGGCTCACCCGAAGACAGCGTCAAACATCTGATTCGACGCGGCTTCGTCCACGACGTGGAACATAACGGTGTAAAGTATGAGTCGGGGCCGAATGCGATTTTGCTATCTGATGTTTCGACCCAGGACGGCAAATTTTCCAATGTCGCTGAATTTCCAGTTTTGCAAATGCTCTATCGCCAGGGCATGATCATTCCCGGCCACCCCAACAACACGGGCACCAAACCCTTGTTGATTGGCTCTGAAATTCAGGTCCGCGCACAGCTTGAATATATTTTTCGGGGCAATTACGGGCTGGTTTCAGAAGAAGAATTGATGGATGCAGGGGCGAGCGCAGACGAGGCCCGTGAACTCATGCGCCTTAAGCTCAAATTTGCCTTCGGTGCCATAAAGTCACCACGTGATTTTTTAGATTCCTGCATTGTTGAAGATGAAATCGTCACTATCCGAGGCGCTGTCAAAATTTTGAGAACGGCCACCAACATCTTTAGCATCTCCTTTGATGGGGAAACCGTAGAAGTTGATCTCAACTTAGCACCCGGCGACAGTTACGAGCCGCCTTATCACCTTGGCTATCACGCCATAAAACGCGAATTTTTTTCCATTGTTCATTCTGGTGATGGGGATGGATGGGATTGTAACCGTCCCTCTATGTCCAGTATTATGATGTATCAAGGTCACGTCTATCTCATTGACGCGGGCCCCAACATCGACAACACTTTACGGTCCCTTGGCATCAGCATTTCTGAGGTTGAAGGGGTGTTTCTGACCCACACCCATGATGACCATTTCGCCGGGATCACGACGCTCATGCGGGCGGATCGGCCTTTGAAATTCTATTCAACCCTTCCCGTTCGTGCCTCGGCCGTGAAAAAATTATCGGCCCTGGTCAGCATCCAAGAAAATGAATTTTCAAACTTTTTCGATTTTCATACCCTCAACCAAGACCGCTGGAACAATGTTATCGGGCTTGAGGTCATGCCCATCTTTTCCCCGCACCCGGTCGAAAACACCTGCTTTGTTTTCAGGTCGATCGCAGAAGACGGCTATAAGACTTATGCGCATCTGGCCGACATTGTTTCGTTTGAAGTGTTGGCGAATATGATCACCGCTGATGATACAGAACCCGGCATTCCTGAGCCCCGCTTCCATTCCGTCGCGGCCAGCTATTTGCAACACGCCGACGTCAAAAAAGTTGATGTGGGGGGCGGAATGATTCATGGCGAAGCCGCCGACTTCGCGGATGATACGTCGCCAAAGATCGTCTTGGCCCATCGCGCGACGCCGTTAACGCTTGAGGAACGCAAGATCGGGGCGGGGGCGCCTTTTGGCACCATTGATATCCTTATCAAAGGCAACCAAGACTACACTTATCAAAAAGCTGCACGACTGCTTAAGTCGTATTTCCCCAACATTCCGCCCTTCACCCTTCAATCGCTGTTGAACGGGGCAATTGTCGAATACAATCCAGAATCTTTCCTGTGCAAAGCAGGCACCGTTTGCAACAATGCGATTTTATTGTTGAGTGGACAGGTTGAACGCTTATCCTCAAGCACTTCGTCTCAGGCTCAGATTCCTTCCGGCGAGATCATCGGCAGCCTCAGCGCGATTGAGGGTAAGCCGCTCCGCGAAACCTTCCGCGCCATTAGTTTTGTCACCACCCTGCACATTCCATCAGCCCCCTTCCGCCAGTTTGCCACCGACCATAATATTGTTTCCGAAATTCAAACCAGCGACCCCGTGCATGACTTCTTGCAACAAACCTGCGTGTTTAACGACAATATGACGCGCGGCACCCTGTTGCGCTTGGAACGTTCTTCCAAAATACTCACATTTTCGGATGGCGAAGTCATCCATTGGGATGGCCAAGAGTCCCTTTATTTCATCCAAGAAGGAAATGTTGATTTGGTTCTCAATGGCGAAACCAAAGAGAGCCTTGATGCGTTGAATTGTTTTGGGGAAACATTTGTGTTGTTCAATGTTCCGCCTGTCTACAGCGCCGTCGCCAGGGGGCCCGTTAAAATTTTAATGTTAAGTGCTATCCAGATTACCAAAATTCCGGTCGCACGTTGGAAACTTCTGGAACTCTATCAACGTCGCATCAACCTCATGATCATAAATTCCGCCAGTAACTATCAAGTTTTGGAATGGATTGATGACTTTCTCATCAATATTGAGGCTATGGATGATCAGCATAAAAACCTGTTCCGCTGTGCCAACATCGTCTTAGACAGAATCAAGGACGGCGCGGCTTGCCGTGAAATTGCCGGGGCTATGGATGCCCTGACGGATGCGACAACCGTGCACTTTGAAACGGAAGAAGAGTTGTTAGAAAAAGAGGTTTACCCCCTTTTAAACGAGCATCACAACTTGCACAAAAAGCTCATGTCTGAACTCTTGGAAATAAGCTCGCGCATCCACAATGGCGAGGTTATTTCGTGTCAAGAATTCCACAACTTCTTCCTGTCGTGGATTGTCTTTCATATTCTCAGCGAAGACCGTGGATATGCCAAGTTCATCGAAGAATCTGAAGATTTCTTAATTTAAAGCCAACGCTTACTGACCTAACCCACCTAAAGAATTCATCAAACTTTTTCCAGAAGTCCCCGAACTGGCGCTGCTAGCCGCGCATGTGGTGACGATTTGCAGCGCCGCAACACCAACACTTTGTGAAGCTGACGTCATGCCCGCACCTTCAGGCGCGTTCAAAAAAGAAGCCATACTGACGGCTGGAATTTGCACAGAGGCTTGACTCACGGCACACGAACACACGGTCTGAGGCTGATTTTGCGCGGTTGTGCACCACGAAACAAACTGACTGGTAAGTTGGGCGGGGTAACTTTCTAGGGCCTGGGCCGGGACACTGGTTACGAACGTCATGGCAAGCGCTGCAAAAAGAGCGGGGAAACGCATTATAAATCTCCTTGAAAATAGGGTGGGAATCGTCATATCCCCATTTAACCAGATGAGACGGTACCTATATTGTTTCTGGATTGGAATAGTTTTTGTTTCGTTGCAATCGAACCAATACGCATTAAACTTAAATCTACCTATGAACTTAGTTTGCAAATTTAAAACAGCGAGAACTTCATGAACATTATCCGCATCATCTTGGCCATATTTTTGCCCCCCGTTGCCGCCTTCCTTACCGTTGGCATCGGCCTGCATTTTTGGCTAAATCTCGTTTTAACTTTATTTTTCTTTGTTCCCGGCGTTATCCATGCCCTGTGGCTCGTCGTTAAAAAGGCCGAAAAGGTCTAATTAAATTAATCCCCCCTGATGGAGAAAGACTAAATGACCCACGTTCCAAATACGATTTTCAAAACCCGCGTTCGCGACGATGCCCTTGGTGGTCCGAACCCATTTGATTGGAAAGATTTAAGCACCGATGATGTCTTCAAAGGCAAAAACGTTGTGGTTTTCTCACTTCCCGGTGCCTTCACACCAACCTGTTCCACCAGCCACCTACCCCGTTATGAAGAACTTTATGATGAGTTCAAAGCTCAAGGCGTAGACGCGATTGTTTGCGTGTCCGTCAATGATGCGTTTGTTATGTATCAATGGGGCCTATCACAAAAGGCTGAAAAAGTCTTCTTGTTGCCCGATGGAAACGGTGAATTCACCCGCAAAATGGGCATGTTGGTTGATAAATCCAACTTGGGCTTTGGTATGCGCTCTTGGCGCTATTCCATGTATGTGGAAAATGGCGAAATCAAAAAGGTATTTAAAGAAACCGGCTTTGAAGACAATTGCCCAACGGACCCGTTTGAAGTCTCAGACGCTGACACCATGCTGACGTACTTAAAAGCCCGCTAAGCCACAAACCACCCCGACGGCTGGGCCATAGACATATGGCTCAGTCGAACAGGGAATCGATATCGTTTTGAGAAATACCTTGGCCATCCAATTGCGGACCCGCGAGCAACTTTTCATCCTCTGTACGGTTATCTTCTGGTCCGGCCAGACCTTCGAACTCATCCGCACCCCAAATGTTAATCATGGAGAGGATGCGGTCTTCCAAATAATTGATGGTTTTGACCACCTTACCGGTGCGCTGTCCGGTGATGTCTTGGAAGTTACAGTTTTCAAAAATATTAATAACCGCATTGGCAATTGAATCCACATGGTCATGAACTTTGACGTCCGAAGAGCGTTCTTTGATTTCGCGCGCGAGGTCATCAATGTCTTCGGCTGAACCAAGAATATTATTGGTTGCCACTTCTGTTGCATTGACGATGGCATCTAGTTCCATTGCAGCCGTCACGAACCGATCATCTTCACCGTCGCCCGTGCTGTGCAGGGCTGCAATTTCAGATTTGGTTTTGTCGATGCTTTCTTTCAGGTCCTTCAACTGAGCCCGCAATACGGACATTTCGGGAATGTCTTCCACAACAACGGGGGCAGCTTCTGGTGCTTCCTCAGGAGCCGGGCCTGAACCTGCCTTAACCTCTTCAATAAGCACCTTGATTTCCGCAAGCGCTTTTAAGACTTCTTTGTTATTTGGCGCAGCACCAACATGGTGAACCTGAGGGGTAACCCCACGTTGCTGCATCAAATGGCGTTCTGCGGAAAACAATTTCCGACCAACATCGTACGACATTGAAACGTCCTCTACTTAAAATAGCCTATAGCTGATGGGCACCGCACTTTTATGCGGGTACATCAATACTCACCAATGACCTATAAAAATGCCCTGAGTGGGGCAAAAAGGCAATCCCTCAAATTTACTAGAGAGCCTATCCTTGAACCTCACGCTCGAACTGTTCACGCTTAAAAATCGTCTGGGTCCCGCGTTTGGTATCAAACCGAGACGACTTTAAATCGGTGTGTAAGGTTAGGTGTGGATGATGGCTGACCATTTCTCTGTGCATCCAATGCATGACATCGCGCAAGGTCGAATGCACCGTATTTTGCGAACGCAACTCAATCACGTAAATCATCTGGGGCAAGGTATACACCGTTTGGCAGCGCACCTTTGCGCCCAACGGATACAAATACTGTTTATCTTCGGCCCGCGCGCCCAGGGCTGCAATGGCCGCATACTGTTCGGCCACCAAAGCCTCAGCGGTGGCCCGCAAGTCTTCAGGTAATTCTTTTAAATACCACTCATGAAAACCACGTTCCCCCGTCAACAACGGGATGCGGCAGATGCCATTTCTGTGTCGTTGCAAATCGCGATACGAGCCATAATCCAAATCAAAGGTACAGGTGTACTGTCCATAACCGTCCAAATAACGTGGCAGGTTGGTGCGCGAAGGGCGGCCTTTTATGACATCAAGCTCTGCCGTCTCAAGGGCTGTGTTGTCGACGGTTGTCGAAAAGGCCAAATCGGGTTGGTTCGCTGGGAAAAACCCAGAGTCCAAATAATTGGTCTTAGCGGCAGTTTTTTCCAAATAGGCTTCGGTTTCTGGATAATCTTTGTGACCAAAGCTGCTGGGGTATTTCTCCCGCAAGACCTTTAAACTACCATCGGCAATATCGCGGACTTCGGCTAACGGGTGGTGGCGCATCAGGTGCAGCTTGTCTGCAGCCTGGCGCATGTTCGTCGACCACGCCAATTGCGAGGTGATACCAGCCGGCAAGAACCCCCGCAAGATATCAAACCCTCGGGCTTGAATCGCGTTGGCCCACACCCGCTCTTTTTCACCTTCGCCTAAGGGAAACTGCTGTTTTAAATGCGCATCCAAAGGGGCAAGGCTGGAGAGGTAAAAGTCCATCCATTTGTCTAAAATTGCTTTGCTGGCGGGCGTATTGATGGGGTCGATGATGGGTTGAGCGGAAAAATCAATGTAACGGGTCGAACTTTCCTGACCGCTATAGAGCGGATTGTCTTGCAGTGCTTTACAGGCAAGAATCGATAAGCCTTCGACAAACAAGGTGGTCGAGCCACAATCGCCAATCGACGCATGACCATAGCCGACATAATAGTTTTCCATGAATTTGGCTGAGCCGCGCTCGATCACCTGTTGCAAATGCGTGCGTGCGCTTTCGCCAGAGCGTGAGTATAACGCCTGAAGCATCGCTGTTGCTTCCGGGCCTTGATCATCAACAATAAAGATGTCCGTCATACGTCCCCGCCCCATATTTCTGCAAAACCATCAACTTAGAACCGCCCCGCGATTCGCGCTTGCGATCATAGCATTAAGAGCAATGTTTTGCATTTTTCTGCAAAATGAATCGCAACCTTTGCAAACACGGCGCCGGGGGCTTATATTAGAGGTGTCGGGTAACCGACTATGGCAATAAACGTTGTATGGAATAAGCGTTTCGGACCCGGGGGCGGTACCCGGCGCCTCCACCAAATTCGAAATGGGCTAACCTGTTAGCTTTTAAGCCCATTTCCAATACCTTGAAGTCAGGGTGTTGACCAGAATGGGGGCGAAATAGGATCGACGAGCGTAGTAAAGATACGAACTTTTGCTCGGCATTGTACCACCGATATCGGGCTACTTTAGTAAATGCAAACGATAATGAAGCATTTGCGGTTGCCGCTTAATCGCTAAGCAACCACGGGGTTCGGGGAGCACCTAGCAACAGAAGCTCCCCACTTAATTTGCGAGCCTTGGAAATGGTCCAAGGACGCACGAAAGAGCGCCGCCTCTCGGAGGGCATATGACCGAAGATACGATCCGTTATGACATCTGGGTAGAAGAAGCGTTGCGCAGCGTGATTAAAAAAACGCTTACTCATGTACACAAACATGGCCTTTTTGGCGACCACCACTTCTACATTACGTTTATGACCCAAGACGAAGGCGTCGTCATTCCCGGTCACATTCGCGCCCAACACCCCGTCGAAATGACCATCGTGCTGCAACACCAGTTCGATGATTTAAGCGTTGAAAAGGATCACTTTTCCGTTTCGCTGAGTTTTGGTGGCAAAAAAGAACTTTTGGTCATTCCCTACATCTCGGTTGTTTCGTTTGCCGATCCGTCCGTCAATTTTGCTCTCCAGCTTAAAATGACCGCGATTGAGGAGGACGACGATTTTGAGGGCGAAGAAATGGATTTGGTCGATTTCCCGCCAGCCATGATGGACTCCCTTGAAGCCTCATTTGTGGATTCTGATGAAGCGACGGACCCGCAAGGTAAAGACAAAAAAATGGGTGAAGTCATCGCCTTAGATGCCTTTCGCAAAAAATAATCTGTCTTAAATCCAGCAAATGGGTACCTATCCATGAGTGACCCCACCGATCTAGACCTTTTTCCCTTAAGCGAAGACAAAACCGAATACGTGCGTCTTGATGGCGATTGGGTCACCTCCCACACCGTTTTGGGTCGAACCCTATTGGAAATTGACCCCCAAGGTTTAACCGCCCTGGCAAACCGGGCCTTTCGCGATATTTCCCATCTGCTGCGCCCGGCTCATTTGGCTCAGGTGCGGGCGATTTTGGATGATGAAGAGGCGTCTGCGAATGATCGTTTCGTCGCCCTTGAATTGCTAAAAAATGCCAACATTGCGGCCGGCGGCGTTTTGCCCATGTGCCAAGACACCGGCACCGCCATCATTTCCGCGAAAAAAGGCGAAAATGTTTGGACCGGAGGGCAAGATGCGGCGGCGTTAAGCCAAGGCGTATTAGAATCCTATCGGGACAACAACCTGCGCTACAGCCAACTGGCCCCGTTAAGCATGTTTGACGAAATCCCCACGGGCACCAACTTGCCGGCGCAAATCGACATCAGTGCCGTGGCTGGAAATGCATTCAAATTTCTGTTCATTGCCAAGGGCGGCGGGTCCGCCAACAAAACGTTCTTTTTTCAAAAGACCAAGGCCCTGCTCAACCCAAAATCTATGGAAGCCTTCCTGCGCGAGGAAATGATAAATCTCGGCACTGCAGCCTGCCCACCGTACCACTTAGCCATCGTCATTGGCGGCTTGTCGGCGGAAATGAATTTAAAAACCGTAAAAATGGCCTCGACCCATGATCTCGACAACTTGCCCACCCACGGCGACAAATCTGCCCACGCTTTTCGCGATTTAGACATGGAAGCCCAAGTGCTCGCCATGAGCCAAAAATTAGGCATCGGCGCGCAATTTGGCGGCAAGTATTTCTGTCACGATGTGCGGGTCATTCGTTTGCCTCGCCATGGAGCATCATGCCCGGTGGGCATTGGCGTGTCGTGTTCTGCCGACCGTCAAGCCAAGGCCAAGATTACCGCCGACGGGATATTTATCGAACGCTTGGAAACCGACCCGGCTAAGCACCTCCCTGACATTGATGAAAGCGCGCTATCCGGAGAAGTGGTTGAGGTCGATATCTCACGGCCCATGGATGACATTCGCAAACAGCTTTCCGCCTATCCCGTCAAAACACGGTTAAGCTTATCAGGCACCTTAATCGTCGCCCGTGACATGGCCCACGCCAAACTCAAAGAACGGTTAGATGCCGGCAAACCGTTGCCCGATTATTTCAAAAATCACCCGGTCTATTACGCGGGTCCGGCCAAAACGCCCCAAGGCTACGCGGCTGGATCGTTCGGCCCCACCACGGCGGGCCGTATGGACAGCTATGTCGATTTATTCCAAGCCGCCGGCGGATCTATGATTATGCTCGCCAAAGGCAATCGATCTCAAATCGTCACCGACACTTGCCAAAAACACGGCGGCTTTTACCTCGGCTCAATCGGGGGGGCCGCAGCACAGCTTACACAAAGTTCCATCACCCACATGGAATGCGTCGCCTACGAAGAACTGGGCATGGAAGCCATCTGGAAAATCGAAATCAAAAACTTCCCCGCCTTCATCATCATCGACGACAAAGGCAATGACTTTTTCGCCGAATTTAAAGCATGACCCTGCCCGACCTTCTCATCACCGGCCCCGACGACGCGCCCATAACCGTGGCCTTGGCGCATGGCGCGGGGGCGGCTATGGACAGTGTTTTTATGGAAGCGTTTGCCGACGGCTTGGCGGAACGTGGGCTGCGTTGTGTGCGCTTTGAATTTCCGTATATGGCTGAACGGCGCGTGGACGGTAAGCGCAGGCCACCGAACCGGGCGCCTATTTTGTTGGACACATGGCGCGCGGTGATTCACCATTTGGGCGCGGACACCTTGGTCATTGGCGGCAAGTCCATGGGGGGGCGGATCGCGTCTATGATCGCGCGCACCTTGGAAGACGAAGGCCATCCCGTTCGCGGTTTGGTATGCCTTGGCTATCCGTTTCACCCGCCGGGCAAACCGGAAAAGGCACCGGGGCGGTTGGAACATTTGCTAGACATCAAAACCCCGACCTTGATTTTACAAGGCACGCGGGACACCTTTGGTGGAATTGAGCAAGTTCCCCAATTGCCGTTGCCAAAATCAGTTCACGTGAAATGGCTAGAAGACGGCGATCATGGTTTTAAACCGCGCAAAAAATCGGGGCGCACCGAACTTCAAAATTGGGCCGAAGCCATCAATGCCCTAGACGCCTTTGTTCGCGCACGTTAGGCTCACGCTTAACCTTTGCAAGGGTCCAAACTCATGGCGTTTCCCATAGATCTGGCAACATACTCTGCTTTCTTGCTCACCGCTTCGGCAATTGTTTTGACCCCCGGCCCCGACACCCTGATCATTTTGCGCTATACGTTGAGTTCAGGGCGTACTGTTGGGCTGGCAACGGTTGTTGGTGTGCAGTTTGGACTGGTGGGGCACACGCTTTTGGCGGTGTTTGGCATTTCGGCCCTGATCATTGCAAGCCCTGTACTGTTTAAGGCCATCGCCCTTCTTGGCGCGATCTATATCGGCTGGATCGGTATTCAGGGGTTTCGTAAACACGGGCTTTTGCACGTTGGCGCCGAGGGCAAGCCTGCGGTTTCTGCCACCAAGGCCTTTCGCGATGCGGTGGTATGCAATTTGCTAAACCCCAAGGTGATTTTGCTGTTTTTAGCGCTGTTTCCCAACTTCGTCGACAACACGCGCGATGACGTTACGGTTCAACTGATCACCTTGTCGGTGAGTCTGATCATCATCAATGCGCTTTGGCAGTCCCCCTTAGCCTTTGCTGCCGAGGCGGTACGGCGCTGGCTTAAAAATGAACGCACCTATAAACTGATCACCCATTCGACGGGGGTCTTGATGATCTCTGTCGCCGTGTTGATGCTTTATGAGAACTTATTGTAATGGCTATGAGTGCTGAATTTCGCGATTATGTCTTGGAGCTGTTAGAACCGTTTGGTCACGTCCAAGTCAAGCGCATGTTCGGCGGTGCCGGGCTTTACTTGGATGGCACCATCTTCGCTTTCTTAGCCGCCGACAGGTTGTTTTTAAAAGTTGATGACCAAAACCGAAGCGACTATGAAGCCGAAAACATGGGACCGTTTGACCCCTTTGAAGATGGAAAACGTTTCATCCGCTCGTATTATGAATGTCCACCCAGATTGTTAGAAGACGAAATTGAACTGTGCGATTGGGCGCGCCTGTCTTGGGATGCTGGCCGCCGTGCAGACGCAAAGAAAAAACCCAAGGCACACAAGAAAGCTAAGAAGGCCAAGCCATGAGTGAAGATTTTTCAGGTCCTGCCTATACCATGCGCAAGCATTCGGTTTTGCTGAACGGTCACCAGACCTCGGTGTCTTTGGAAAATGCGTTTTGGGAACCGTTGAAGGCCATTGCGAAAACGCGCGGGGTATCGCTCAACAAACTGATCACCGACATCGACCACGCGCGCACCACCAACTTATCATCGGCATTGCGGGTGTTTGTTTTGCACCAACGCTCCAACACCTAAACCGGTTTACATCCCCTGCATGAGGCGGCGGATCATTTCTTCCGGCGTCAATTTGCCCGACGGTTGCTTGGGAGCAGGGGCCGTCCCTTGTTGTGACGGTGGCGGGGCCAGGGTTCCATCTTGGGGGGCGGGCTGTTGCTGAGCGGGGGCTTGCGTTTTAGGCTTGGACGGAACCCCACCGGGCAACACTTGCTGCAGCATCTGCTGCAACGGGCTGCCAATTTTTGCTGGCTGGCCTTGAGCTGCAACGGGGGCCGCCGCAAACTTCACCCCCGGCTTGTCCAACACGCCTTTCAACGAGAACGGAATTTCTTTAACGCTGACCCGGCCTTTGGATAACAAGGTTGTCAACAGGTTGGCTTCCATTTTCATTTTACCGGCAAAGTCGATGGTCCACGCGGCAAGATCAACGGTACCAGCCCCCTGCCCCCCGCCCAAACCAGACGTCAGGGCAAAATCTTTGACGGTTGCGATTCCGTTATCCATATCAAAATTGAGGCCGATGTCAGCTAAACCTTTGCCAGGTCCCGTAGACCCAAGTGACAATTTGTTCATCGCCGTCACCAAGCCAATCACACCCGACAGCGCACTTCCACTGCCGCCTTGTTTCGCGTCTAAGTCTGCAATGTGCATATCGCCACGTCCGCCAAGCGAACTGACCAGCTCTGCGGGGCTGTAACCAACGGCTTTAAAGCCCACATTCAGAGCCAACTTACCGCCCGCTAAATCCTTACCCGTAACGACCTTCATCGCTTGACTGACATCAAGGGCGCTGAGCGAAATGTCTGTTTGCAAAGTCGGTTGACCATCGGCACGCACCTTGGCGGTGCCACTGATGGGACCACCAAGCAGTTTGCCCTGAACGCGGTCAGCCGTCATCACACCATCGTTTACAGAAGCGTGAATATCGGCATCGGCAAGGCGGTAATCGCCAAATTGAATAGCCTGAGACACCAACGTCACATCGGCGGTGATTTGGTTGAGCACGCTCAAATCAAAAGCCTCGCGCGACCACCGTTTGTCTGCACGTTGGACCTGGGCAACATCGACTTGAGCAACGTCGACAGCTTGTTGCTGTTGGTATGCGGCTAGAATCAACAACGGGTTGCTCGGCACGGCGGCCTGCTTTTTAGTCTTTGCCTGTGGGCGCGGCAAAAAGGCATCTAGCTTAAGTTCGCCCGTTTTTAAGGTGGCCACAATGTTGGGTTTGGCGAGGTTGGTTTTGGCTTGAATGTCACCCGACAGAGCCGTATTTCCAATAGTACCATTTAACTCCGTCACCGTATGGACCTTACCATCGGTGCGCAGCTTGGCTTGGAAATCAAGCGCCCCCAACGGGCCTTTGGGGGCATAGCCGATATTTAAAGCCTTCAGAAATTTGGCGGTATCTGGGTGTTTGGCGCGGACGGTGCCGTCATAACCAAAACCAAACGGCAGCACAGAAAAGCTTCCCTTGGCACCAAACACACCGTTTAAGGCTTCGACATTGGACTTAAAATGGGGTTTGAGAACAGAGCCGCTGATGGCTGATGTGACGTTGACCGATTTTAAGTCTTTCGGCACACCTTGCACGCCAAAGCTAGATGCCAAAGACGATGCATTTTTGATTTTGCTGGCGACTTTCACGTCCGTCATTTCCACCACGCCGCCAAAACCGCTAAACGATCCAGAGACCTTGCCGCTGGCCCCTTGAACGTCGCCCAGGCTTAAATCGCGCAGGTCCAATTTCCCCGCATACAAAGTGCCATCGGCCAGTAATTTTTTATACGTTTTGCCTTTCAGCTTTAAGTCGCCTACGCGAACTTTCACATTGGCATCAAAATCGTTCAGTGCGTTCAAGGCGCTCCAAATTTTCAACACTTCCATCTTGGAGGGTGCAGGTTGGGTAGAGTCGGGGGCAGCGTCTGGATTTGTTACTAAAGCCGCATCCAGAGAAGCGGCTTGGGCTCCGTGGCTGTTGCCATTGCCATTGCCATTGCCGTTCAGATAACTGTCTAAATCCAAAGTATCAAGGCTTAGGTCCACACCCAACGAAGGTCTAGCCCGCAACGCCACCGTAGCGCCGCCCGTCAGGGTGGAACGATCGCCGATTAAGTTAATCTCACTCAACATCACCTGTTGTGAGTTGGCTTGAACTTTGGTGGCGAAGGAAAGACGTTTCAAACGATTACTGACACCCTGGGGGAGTTGAACGCCCAACCAGCTTGTTAAGCCCTGAGGATCACTGGTCAACAGTTCCAAATTACCTTCAAATTTGGGTTCGCCATCTTTGCCATGGACAAAACCGAACAGGGCTAAGTCCGTAACACCTGGGGCTTGGAGTTGAAATTGGTTCAAGGCCACTTCCCCATCGGTCAATTCTGCATTCAGGCGTACGTCCCGGACCAAGCCCCCCTTTACGGTCAGCGCATCGACCACCACCTGAACGGTACCCGACACGCCTTTGGGGATCGCAAACCCGGCCGCTTTAACGGGTTGCTCTCCATTGGCTGGGGGTTGGGGCGCCATGACGCGAGGACTCGTTTGATTGGAGTTTGCTGTAGGTTTCTTTGAACTTCCTTTGAACGCCAAGATTTCATCAACGTCCATGTGAGTTGTTTTTAACTGTACAGAAAACTCAGGCCCTTTCGTAAGATCGACGCCAATGGCCCCGGTCGCGCGGGTTGCGGCAAATTGAAGTTCCAGGTCAGTCAGGTCAATGGCCGTGGCGGATGCATTGACCGTGCTGTCTAAACCGAAGTTACGCGCCAAAAGAACGGGGGTCCCACCTTCTCCGTTTATACGGTCCAGCAGGGCGGCTAAATTATCACCCGTAACTTTCACCTTACCTTTAAAATAAGGATCTGCCTCTAAGCCCAAAAGAGCCCCCGCCAAATGTAATGCTGGCCCGTCTAAGACTTGCACATTGGCATCCAAAGGAACCGTACGTTGGGCAATGATTTGCCCTAACGACACATCAAAAGATACGGAAATGCCCCGCACTTTGGCCTGTCCTTTGGCTTCGAACGGACCCTGCAAAGACACCGCCCGCAAAGTGGCGTCTAAATTCTCGACTCTCTGTTCGCTGCCATTCGCACCGTCTAAATAGATCAAACGGGCATTTTTAATTTCGAAATTATCTAAACGGATGCCCAACCCTGGCTCAGCCTTTTGAAGCGTCTCTTGCGCTCCCTTATTGTCGCTTTCGGGAATACCCGTCGGCGGTGTTTGGGATTGGAAGTCTAAGTTGCTGCGACCATCCGCTAATTTTTCAACGGTGATAACGGGGTTGACCAAGTTGATCCGTTCAACTTGTAACTGTCCAGATAGCAACGGTAATAAAGCCACACGAATTTCAACCGCATCAAGCTCAACCATGTGGGCCGCTGTGCCCCCCACCATATTGCCCAGCTTCACGCCTCGCGCGGTCACCATCGGGGCCGGCAAGATACGAACTTCTAATTTACCATCAAGGCTCAGATCACGACCCGTCGCGTTTTTGACCTCGGCCGCGATTTCTGGCAAACGCGCATTCCAGTCAATAAAGCTGGGGGCAACAACAGCAACACCCAGCAAAACCGCGATCACCACACAAAAGCCAATGAACGTCTTTTTGAGCACGGTCGTCTCCCCTTAAGTCACAATGTGATGAAGCTGATCTTTTGCGAGTTTAGTCGCCACGCGCTCATAGATCAATTAACTACCTCTTTCATTTCAAAAATTAGCAAAGAAAAACCCCCGACTTATAAGAGCCGGGGGTTTTCATCGTCATACGAACGTGTCGTAAAACTTTATGTTGTCGCCTTAGATGACGCCTGCGGCACCAGCTCCAGCTCCAGCTCCAGCGCCTGCTCCAGCTCCGGCTCCAGCGCCTGCTCCAGCGGCACCAGCTCCAGCACCAGCTCCAGCTCCAGCTCCGGCTCCAGCTCCAGCTCCAGCGCCTGCTCCAGCGGCACCAGCTCCAGCTCCAGCTCCAGCTCCTGCTGCGGCTGCGCCTGCACCAGCTCCAGCTCCAGCTCCGGCTCCAGCTCCTGCTGCGGCTCCAGCTCCAGCTCCTGCTGCGGCTCCAGCTCCTGCTGCGGCTGCGCCTGCACCTGCACCTGCACCAGCGGCACCAGCACCAGCTCCACCACCCCAGTTTCCAACCAAACCAGCGGCTGCTGCTGGAGAAACCGTAGTCAAGCCACCAATGGCTCCAACAGGTGTACCAGCTGCGGCACCAGCTCCGGCTCCGGCTCCGGCTCCGCCTGCGGCTCCTGCCGCTGCACCAGCGGCACCAGCTGCGGCACCAGCTCCACCAGCGGCACCAGCTCCAGCGCCGTCATTGCCGTCATTGCCGTCGTTGCCGTCGTTGCCGTCACCGCCGTCATCACCATTTTCACCGTCGTCAACTTCGCCGGAATCAACATCATTTCCACCATCATCATCACCGCCGTCACCGCCGTCACCGCCGTCACCGCCGTCGCCGCCGTCGCCGCCGTCACCGCCGTCACCGCCGTCGCCGCCGTCGCCGTCGCCGCCGTCACCGCCGTCACTATCACCGCCGCCGTCGCCGCCGCCATCACCGCCGCCGTCACCGCCGCCGTCGCCACCACCGTCGCCGCCGCCGTCGTCCGCAAAGGCCTTGGCAGAACCGATGGACAAACCATCAACAGTGCTGTGAAGGGGGGCCGCAACAAAAGCCAAGACCAAGGCACTTACACATGCACCCATCGTGATTTTTGAGATGGCCGATTTAATACGAGCAGACATAGTTCCATTAATAATGCCTACCGCATTGGTTTCGCTTGCTTTTTTGTAATTTTTAAATTCAAATTCAGTCATTTTAATAACCTTTCCTGATAATCATGACAGAACATTAATTGGCGTTCTTACCGGGACAACGTCACAGGTTCCGTTTTCATCCCTTAAAATGAAAAAAAATGAATAAATAATATATTTCAGATTTCAGGGATCAAAATGCTCACCTCAACGTTGTCCTTACAGAACACGCGAAAACGACCGATCACATATATATAAGACGAAAATTTGATCTCATATATAATAAGAGTATCGCCGTTGTTTTTATAACAAGGATTAGCCTTTTGGATGCACGTACACAACAAGAACTGGTCGCTATCCTGCCGCGTTTAAGGCGCTTTGCCTTAGGTCTCACCCGCAATGGTGCAAGTGCAGACGATCTGGTTCAAGCGGCCTGTGAAAAGGCCATCGCTCGCATTGATCAGTGGGAAGTCGGCACGCGTTTAGACAGTTGGATGTTTCGGATTATCCAAACCACACACATTGACCAAATTCGCAGCCAAAAACGCCGCGATGGACATTTAGAACTTGTTGAAGGCCAAACTGAAAATTCTTTCGATGGTGAACGCGCCGCTGAGGCAAGCTTAACTTTAGATGCCGTTCGCCGCGCTATTTATACGCTGCCCGATGATCAACGTGCCGTGGTGATGTTGGTTTCTGTCGAAGGCCTTTCTTATAAGGAAGCTTCCGAAGCTTTAGAAATTCCCATGGGCACGCTGACCAGTCGATTGGTCCGAGCGCGCACCGCATTGGCCCGCATATTAGAAGAACAAACTGGTGATACAGACATCATCAAAACAAACAACGTTTCCCCCTTGGAAAGAGGTTCAATACAATGATTAGCCTTGATGAAAGCACCCTAATCGCATACGTGGACGGTGAACTGGACATTGAAACCATCCGGATGGTCGAACACAAGTTATCTGAAGACGCGAATGCGACAAAATATGTGGAACACCTGCGTGAAATCGCAGCCCTATCCCGTATCGCCTTCAATGATACTCTGCACGAAGCCGTGCCTCAGGCCTTAAAGGATGCGGTTCTTAAGGCCGCAGCCCTTAACAATGCGGACGCCGCCAACGTCGTGGCCTTTGCCCCGCGCCGTACGCAAAGCGACTGGGGCCGTGCCCTGCCGATGGCCGCAGCCGCAGCCTGTTTATTGTTGGGCCTTGGTGGTGGTTATCAGTACTCTAAAGCCAGCACTGGCGACGCTCTAAAACTTGCCTCGCTGACCATGCAACAGGACCAGTCCGCGATGGACTTAGCCCTAAATCAAGCCCTTGAAGTCAAGATGAGCGGAGATACTCAGACCTGGGCCAATCCCGATAGTCACCGTTCTGCAGCCTTTACGCCGGTGAAGACCTATCAGGATAAATCGGGAGCCTTTTGCCGCGAATATCGCAAAGATGTCAGCACGAACAATCAGGCTGAAACCAGCTTTGGCCTCGCGTGTCGAGATGACAAAGGTACCTGGAAAACGCGTTATCTCATCCTTGATAACAGCAACAGCCAGAATTTCTAAGACTGGCCCTATGCTTTACACTTGAAACCATCTCCGAATGATCATTTGGAGATGGTTTCAATTTGGCTAGAATTCAGGTCCTATTCAGGATATTTTGTTAGGGTTCTGCCAACAACACATTCTATATCTCTATGATGTTCAACACACAATTTGCAGACGATATATGCGATCATCATGTCATTCAAAACTTTTCAGGAAGACACATGCTCAATATGAACTCAGCTCTTAAGCTCTCCCTTTCAACAGCCGCCGTTTTTCTGATCAGCGGTTGCCAATCGGTATCGTTACCGTCACTACCCAATTTTTCATCGCAACCCATTGCTGGGCCTCCCATGCCTGCGGCCCCCCTGGCAACGTATCACGTAGGCGACTCGTATTACTATTCGAACGGCGTGCGAGAAACAGTCGTCAGTATTGAGCCTTCGACCGTTACTTTCATCAACGCCTACAAACGTAAGCTGGTATACTTTAAAGACTTTACCATCCCCACAGCATACTCAGAAAATTCGGTTAAACAGTACTCCACGCAAAGCAATGTAACGAGTTCTATGTGGCCTCTAAGAATCGGCAAAACCACCAAGTTTTACACCAAAGGCAGCTCCACAACCATAGCAACGGGAAACGTCAACACCTACGATCAACGCTGGGATTGTGCCGTTGATGGAACCGAACGCGTGCGCGTCTTGGCCGGTGAATTTGACACTTTCCGCATCAAATGTCGGCGCCTTTCAGCCTCTAATGGCAAATGGTGGCAGAATCGCACCTGGAACTATTCCCCCATGCTTGGCGCTTACGTGCTGCGCCGTGATTTTCACAAAACCAGAGGCGCAAGCGCCCGTGAATTGACCGCTGTTCGCCCCTCTTTGAAAAACTTACCCAAAAATGTCCGCAGTGGCATCATTCACGCTTGGCAGACTGCGCTTGAATATAAAAAGCCTGGAAACCTTGTCAGTTGGACAGACCCCCAGACGGGTGCCTCTGTACAGATTGAGCCGATCACAACGTACAAGGATAAAGGCGGGCAGTTTTGTCGCACCTACAAGCAATACCTAACCCGCAAAGGGGAAACACGCATTTATTCCGGTGTGGCGTGCCGGACTGGCAAATTGAAATGGCGCACGCCAAGAAGAAGAGGCTAGGGTCAAGCTGACAATGAATGAGGCGGGCCACAACGGCCCGCCTTTTTTAGGTTTGACACCAAACTGCAGACAAAACAAAACCGCGCCCCAAGGGACGCGGTTTTGTTTATAAGAACGTTAGGGGTGCGCTTAAAGCGCAGCCAGACCGAGAATCGGAATCAGCCCTGACGTGCCTTAAAACGAGGGTTGCGCTTGTTGATCACGTAAACGCGACCTTTGCGACGCACAATAACACAGTTCTTGTCGCGATTCTTCGCGGATTTTAGCGAGTTTCTGACCTTCATGACGTCTATCCTCAAAACAATAAAGTACAGAGTTACAAATAACCCTGAGGCGGCGGAACATAAGGGCAGCCGCCCCTCCTGTCAACCCCTGTGCCAGCATTTACCAAGATTCATCACGGGTTATTGAGAAACCGCATTTTCCAAGGGGCGGGGACGAACTCTTTCGGGTGAAAAGCGAACCTGCACACACGTTCCCTTGCCCGTTTCGCTTTTGATTTCGAGCTTGGCGCCATTTAATTCGGCCATGCGCTCAACCAGGGGCAGGCCTAGGCCCGTCCCTTCATATTTACGATTAAGACCCGTGTCAATCTGCTCGAACGGCCTCAGCGCGCGCTTGACCTCTTCCGCGTTCATTCCAATGCCCGTATCGAGCACGCTGAGTACAAGGCTCATATCGGTATCAATAAAGACATCGACATCGACCTTGCCGCCTTCGGGGGTGAATTTTACCGCATTGGAAAGCAGGTTTAAGAGAATTTGTTTCACGCGGCGTTTATCCGCATACAAAAAGGGCAGATCGCTCGCTATTTTATTGGTCAGAGTGACTTTATCCGCCTTCACACAATTTACCGGGGACTTTGACACCTCTAACAGATCAAAAGCTTCATCATGCAATTCAAACTTATCAGCCTCAATACGCGCCATATCCAAAATGTCGTTAATCAAATCAAGTAAATGTTGGGCCGAGTCCTGAATGTCGCCGATGTATTCTCCATACTTTGTATGTCCCAACGGACCAAACATTTCCGAGGATACAACTTCAGAAAAACCAATAATGGCATTTAACGGGGTGCGTAATTCGTGAGACATATTGGCGGTAAATTCCGTTTTGATACGGCTCGCCCGCTCCGCTTCATTCTTAGCATCAATTAAAGCCTGTTCGGCTTTTTTACGTTTTGTAATGTCGCGAATGACGCCCGTGAACATACGCTGACCGTCAATGTCCACCTGACTGACGGCAAGATCAATGGGGAATTCATGACCATCCTTGTGCCGTCCCAGAACTTCGCGGCTAAAGCCAATGACTTTACTGTGACTATTTTCATCACTGAAAGCCTTTAAGTGCAGGTCGTGGCTTTGAGCTTCGACATCTGGCATAAGAATATTGATGCTTTTGCCCAACACTTCAGAGGCGCTATAACCAAATATTCTTTCCGCAGCAAAATTAAAAATTTGAACATTACCCTCGGCATCCGAGGTGATAATGCCATCAACCACCGCCTCTAACACCTGAGATAAGCGCCGTTCGCTTTTGTGACGCGCACTTTCCGCTGCGGCTTCAATGGCTTTTTGCGCCCGCACATAAGGAAAAATCACCCCGTACATCAAAGGCGGGGCACTCAACAGCGTCAAAAGAATGGCATCAATTCCCGCCTCGACAAAGTCAGACTGAATGGGGGGGAACAACGAGAAGCCGAACATAATAAGCGCCTCGATCACAAAAATGACCAAGCCAATGCGCATTATCAAAACAAAGACACTCATAGTGGTATGTTTCTCCCCTGCCATACCTCGGCAGGCAATCTGAGCATACTATAACAACCAATTCAACCACTCTAGAACCTAGATGCATTCAAAGGCTAATTGGTTGATCCAAAACCACCGCCGCCCGGGGTTTTGATGACAAACGTATCGCCAGGTTCGACCTCAACGGAGGCCGTACTGCCTAAATCTTCAAGGGTACCATTTTTTCGTTCCACCCGGTTCTCGCCTGTTTGACCCGCTTCGCCGCCCGCAAGACCAAACGGTGGAATCCGGCGGTGATTTGATAAAATCGCGGCGGTCATAGCTTGCAAAAAGCGAATACGTCGAACCACGCCATCACCGCCACAGTGCTGGCCCCGTCCACCGGACTTTCGACGGAGGGCAAAGCGGTCCACAAGTACCGGAAAGCGCAACTCTAAAACTTCAGCATCCGTTAAGCGTGAATTGGTCATGTGCGAGTGCACGGCACTTTGCCCATCAAAATCTGGTCCGGCCCCAGCCCCCCCACAAATGGTTTCGTAATACTGAACGGTTTCATTGCCAAAGGTAAAGTTGTTCATGGTCCCTTGGGCGGCGGCCATCACCCCCAACGCGCCATACAAAGCATCCGTGATGCATTGGCTGGTTTCCACGTTGCCCGCCACCACGGCAGCGGGGTAGCAGGGCTTCAACATAGAGCCCTCAGGCACGATAATATGAATGGGTTTTAAGCACCCTGCATTTAAGGGGATATCGTCATCAACCAAAGTTCGAAACACATATAAAACCGCTGCCCGGCACACCGGGAATGGGGCATTAAAGTTATTGGTTTGTTGGTCCGAGGTGCCGCTAAAATCGACGGTCGCCGAGCGGGCAACACGGTCAATGGTGACCGACACTTTGATCACAGCTCCGTTATCCATCTCATAAGCAAACGTGCCATCGTTTAGCTTTAGCAACGCCCGACGCACGCTTTCTTCGGCATTCTCTTGCACATGGCCCATATAGGATTTGACCACTTGGAGTCCGAAATGGTCAACCATCTGACGAAGTTCAGCCACACCTTTCTCATTGGCCGCCATCTGCGCGCTGAGGTCGGCAATATTTTGCTCAACATTGCGCACCGGCCATGGCCCACTCTCTAGCAAAGACCGCACCCGCACATCGTCAAACACACCCTCGCGAACAATCCGTAGATTATCAATCAAGACCCCTTCTTGTTCGACCGAGGTGCTATGGGGCGGCATGGACCCGGGCGTGATGCCACCGATGTCGGCGTGGTGGCCGCGTGAGGCCACAAAGAACAAGACTTCCAAGCCTGTATCTTCGAACACCGGCGTCACCAAAGTCACGTCTGGCAAATGGGTGCCGCCATTGTACGGTGCATTGACGGCAAAGACATCGCCGGGCCTCATGCCACCCGCGTGCGCCTCAAGAACGCTTGCTACACTTTCCCCCATGCTGCCCAGGTGCACAGGCATATGCGGCGCGTTGGCAACCAAATTGCCAACGCCATCGAACACCGCGCAAGAAAAATCCAAGCGTTCTTTTATGTTGACGGAATGCGCAGTATTGGCCAAAACCGCGCCCATTTGTTCGGCAATGGACATGAATAAGTTGTTGAAGATTTCCAACATCACCGGATCGGCCGATGTGCCAACGCTGAACCGCCTTGGCCTCGCCTCAAATCGCTGCAACAGCAAATTTCCCAAATCCGTGAAGCCCGCTTGCCAACCGGGCTCAATCACAGTGGTGGCATTGGCATCTATAATAATGGCTGGCCCCTTAACGGTATCACCAGGGCGAAGGTCCTCACGATCAAAGAGTGCTGCGTCATGAACTTTGCCACCGCTGGTCATCAACACCCGGTGTTTGGCTTCAAGTGGGCCGGGTCTAGGCGCAAAGGTGGGCGGGACCACTTCACCTTCGCCCGTATGCCCCAAAGCTTCAACGCTCACCGCCTCAATCATTAAGGGGCGGTCGCTTTGCACAAAACCAAAGCGTTGGAAATGAAGCGTTGAAAATTGCGCCTGCACATCTTTCAAGTCACCCAAATTGACCGCCAATGCCGTGTCGGTTCCTTCGTAGCGAAGGTGCAGTTTTGCACGGATGGTCAGGTGTGAAGCCTCAAGCCCTTGATCCAACAATTCTTGGCTGACCTGGGCACCCAAATCTTTACAGACGCGTTTCGCTTGGGCTAAGCCTTGCAAGTCCAAAGGCCGTTCCACCGTGCCTTCGCGCATGGCCGTAAAATCCGCAAGCCCCATGCCGTAGGCCGACAAAACACCCGCCAAAGGATGAATTAAAATGGTCTTCATCGCCAACGCATCGGCGACCAAACAAGCATGTTGACCCGCAGCCCCACCAAAGCAATTGAGCACATATTCGGTGATGTCATAGCCGCGCTGGACGGAAATTTTCTTAATCGCGGTGGCCATGTTTTCAACGGCCACGGCCAAAAACCCTTCGGCGACCTGTTCAGGGGTGACGGGATTTCCGGTGGCAGCCTCGACCTCACAGGCCAAGGCTTTGAACTTAACTCGAACGATGTTGGCATCTAGGGACTGGTCTCCATGAGGGCCAAAGACAGCCGGGAAATGAGCCGGTTGGATTTTCCCCAACATCACATTGCAGTCGGTCACCGCCAAGGGTCCACCACGCCGATAGCAAGCCGGGCCAGGATTGGCACCGGTGCTATCTGGACCAACACGAAAGCGCATGGCATCAAAATGTAAAACGGAACCGCCACCCGCCGCTACAGTGTGTACCTTCAACATGGGTGCACGCACCCGCACCCCCGCCACTTGGCTTTCGAAGACCCGTTCGAATTCACCATCATAGTGACTGACGTCTGTTGACGTGCCGCCCATATCAAACCCGATCACCTTAGAAAACCCAGCCTTTTGTGCCGTTTTTGCCATCCCCACGACACCACCAGCGGGACCGGACAAAAGGCTATCTTTGCCGTGAAACAAACGGGCTTCGGTCAGTCCGCCATTGGATTGCATAAACATCAAGCGCGTGCCGTGAACCTGCGCCACCACCAGATCCACGTAACGGCGCAAAATCGGACTTAGGTACGCATCAACCACCGTGGTATCGCCACGTGACACCAATTTCATCAAAGGGCTGGTCTCATAGCTGGTTGAAACTTGGGTAAAGCCGATCTCTTTGGCAATCTCGGCGGCGCGTTTTTCATGATCCGTATACCGATAGCCATGCATGAACACGATGGCGATTGAACGCAGACCATCGGCAAACGCCGCCCCTAGGTCGCGGCGCAACGCATTTTCATCCAGAGCCGTAAGAACGTCGCCCGACACGGTCACCCGTTCATCGGCTTCTATGACAACTTCGGCCAACGGGGTGGGCAATTCGATGTTGCGGACAAATAAGTGGGGACGGTTTTGGTAGCCAATTTTAAGGGCATCGCCAAAGCCCCGTGTGATCAGCAAAACGGTGCGTTCGCCCGTGCGTTCCAACAACGCATTGGTGGCAACCGTGGTGCCCATTTTAATGTGATCAATAGACTCTGAGGGAATCTCAGCTCCCGGCACGAGGTCCAACGCATCGCAGATGCCTTGAACCGCTGCATCTGCGTACTGTTCAGGGTTTTCGCTCAACACCTTCTGCGTTGTGATGTATCCATTTGGAGCCCGCGCCACCACATCCGTAAAGGTGCCCCCCCGATCAATCCAAAACTTCCAGCCGCTTTGGGCTTGGGTTTTCATAGGCGATAGGCTCGCTCTTTAGCGCACGGGAGGCGCGTAAAGAAGACCGCCATTTTGCCAGGTATTGTTCAGACCCCGCGACATTTTCAACACGGACCCCTGGCCCAAATTGCGCTCAAAAATATCGCTGTAATTACCCACCAGCTTAATCACACGGTAGGCCCATTCATCGTCTAAACCAAACGGCTTGCCAAGCAGCCCTTTTTCAACGCCCAGCAATCGGCGAATTTCTGGCACGTTCGAATGTGCCTTCATGTCATCAACATTGGCCTGGGTAACGCCTAATTCTTCTGCCGCAATCGTAACATGGGTGACCCACGCCACCAGATCGCGCCACATGAAATCATCTTGGCGCACGGCCGGAGACAAAGGCTCTTTACTAATCACTTCTGGAAACACCACAAAATCAGCGGACCCCTTTAAGCGGTCGGCATGAATACCCGCCAACGCGGTGCGATCATGGATCGCCATATCACAACGCGAACCAAAAAAGCCACGCCACATCCCATCCATCGTATGCATAGGCACGATGGTCCAATCGACATTATGCTTGGCCATAAAATCTTGTAAATTCACCATGGCCGTTGAGGTTTCAGAGATTGTGCAAACCTTAAGACCATTTTTTTTCATGGCTTCATGCAAGTTTTTCACACCTGCTTTTTGGTAAGCGATAAACCCCTGACCATCATAAAAATTGATACCGGTAAATTCGACCTTTTGTTCGGTGTCACGCTTGAAGGTCCAGGTTGATCCGGCGTGAATAACATCTACGTTTCCGCCCACAAGCGCATCTAGCCAATAGTCTGCAATATGCACGGCATTGCTATCACCAAGGACAGCCGCCCCTAAGGCTCGACAAAAATCGACATTAAACCCTGACCACTGACCATCGGCACCCTGAACAGAAAATCCTGGCATACGGCCCGTGACACCACACGTCACATAGCCCCGTTCCTTGACCGTTTTCAACGTCATTCCGTCTTCAGCCAAGGCTGATTTCGTCTCTGCAAAAAGCGCGATTGCGCCCCCTAGAACCGCCACGATTAAGGCTGAGCAAAATGTCCGTTTCAAGATTCCATCCCCACCGCTATAGTTAGCGCGCACATACACACGCGTTCACCGTTTATTTGCCCCATAAGCATTTCGTATGATTTTATTATTCTTATAAAGTGATACTCTTTTTTCCATAGGTACTTCAAGGACTAATCTAAATGACGGATGCGGCAAAACCCAAAAACGAGCAAAACCCTCAGCCCGTACCGCTGATGGCAAAACCGCAATCGGCGATTTTGACCAAACTGTTTGTTGCTTTGGGTTTCATAACCATCACGACTATTTTTGCGGGTGTCGTCTCCATTGTCGCGTTGAAACGATTTGAAGATAATTTCAATCACCTGATCAACATCGATTTACCGACCTTGTCGGACACTTCACAAATCAGTCAGTTGTCGGCAAGCGTGACGGATCGTGGTCCAGCTCTTATTATTTCCCCCAACACATGGACCCGGCTGACCATTGTTGGGGAAGTTGACGACGATGCCAAATGGTTAGAAGAAATTTTAAACCGCGTTCCCCAACAAGACCTATCGGGAAAGCGCAAAGGCGAACTGCTGGCCCTAAAATCAACATTGGTGGACAATTACATCATCTTGAACAGGCTTACAGAGGATCGGATTAACTATGCGGATAGGCTCAATGAAATTCAGCAAATACTGACTCAAATCCAAAAAGACCTTGTCTCGGCGCAATTTCACTCCGGCCTCGCGACCAGCGGCTTAATGCACACGCCTGGGTTCAATGCATGGCATGAATCCATTCACGCCATCATTTTTAAATTAAGGGACGGGCTGGATACCAAGCACCCAATACCGTTGCAACGGTTAAAAGCGGATGTGGATGTGGGCATTGACAATATCTACGCGCAAATTTCTAAATTACCCATCTCCTTTCAAAGAGAGGCCGCAACAAGGTTGTCTCGGATCAATGCCATTACCATCGGACCAGAAGGTCTTTTCAATATTAAAATGAAAGATTTGCAAACCACCACTCAAGTGCGAGCGACATTGAACGCTGCGCGGACCTTAGCCGAACGTTTCGTTGTTGCGTCTGAGCTTATCACCAGCGACGTGCAGACCTCTATTGATACCATCAATCAAAAAACCAGTCATTCGATGAGCATCACACTTCAGGCTATGGTCGGCTTTATTCTGATTTCCGCTTTTATCGCCGTTCTGACGTTCCTTTATGTCAGCCGCACGGTGTTGTTTCGACTTAGTAATTTACGCGGTTCCATGTTGGCTCATGCCGATGGGGCCGTTCAATCCATCGACACGTCCGGCAATGACGAAATTACGGATATGGCCAGGTCCCTACAATACTTGGTCGACACACTTCATTCGCGTGAGATCGGTTTGCTTGAGGCCAAAGAAGAGGCCGAACACGCCTCTGTTGCCAAGTCTCGCTTTTTGGCCGCAGCAAGCCATGATTTGAGACAACCCCTGCAAGCCCTAAACTTGTTTGTCTATGCCTTAGACAATCAAGAACAAGACCCTGAAAAACGCGAAATTATTGAACTTATTCGCAACTCCCTTGATTCCTTGAAAGAGCTTCTCAATACCTTGCTTGACGTTTCCAAACTGGAAGCGGGCGTGGTGCAGCCGATGATGAAGGACTTTTGCGCCAACGCGGTTATCGAAAGTATTAAAAATGATATGACGGTTGTCGCCTGGGCCAAGGACATTGAACTTCGGACCGTCGAGACCAGTGTTCATATTTATAGCGATCCATCGTTACTGGGAACCGTGGTGCGCAACTTGTTAGACAACGCCATCAAATACACAGACAGTGGAAAAGTTCTTATTGGCTGTCGCAAACGGGGAACAAATTTACGCTTTGAAGTTTGGGATACCGGACCGGGCATTCCAGACGACCAACAAAGTCTAATTTTTCAAGACTTTTATCAGATCGATAATGCTGCACGTAATCGAGCCCAAGGCCTTGGGCTTGGGCTTTCGATCGTCAAACGCATGGCTCTGTTGTTGGGCTGTTCCATGGGCTGTGAATCCGTTGTTGGCAAAGGCTCGATGTTTTGGCTCGAAACGCCCATGTCATCCGCTCCGGGTTCAATCGACGAAGTGAGGTCCGATCCTCGCACCACCAACCGCTCCTTAGAACACAACCACGCTCATATCCTCATTTTCGAAGACGATGAACAAGTCCTCTTGGGCCTTAAATCTATGCTGCAAGGACAAGGCTACACAACGGTTAGTTTCCAGTCCGTTGACCGCCAAAAAATTGCAAGTGCCTTCGCGAAGGGGCAAGCCTACCCAGACCTTATCATTGCCGATTACCGTCTAGAACGTCAGGTCACAGGGCGCGAAGCCATTTCCGCAATTCGAGATATTATTGGCGTCGACATTCCCGCAATTATCATCACCGGCGACACCGCACCAGAACGTTTACGCGAAGCCAAAGAAAGTGGTTTCCCGATTTTGCACAAACCCGTACGCCCAGAACACTTGCTGGCCCTGGTCCAGCAAGGCTTGTCAAAGGATCATGATCGGCAAGGATGAATTATGTGAACGATGTGCTCACGCGCGGGATAATCCCCATACGCATGGCCGAATAAGCCGCTTCGGTGCGATTGGTCGCATCTAAGGCCCCAATAACGGCCGATATATGCACCCGCACCGTGTTTTCCGAAATATCTAAATCCCTGGCAATTTCTTTATTAGAACTGCCTTTAGCCATCAGATGCAGAACTTCCATTTGACGCTGGGTCAGGTTGGGAATTTGCGAACTGGTGTTCCCGCGCGCGGGTTCACAGTAACCAGGAGGCAAGCAAATCCCCCCCGACAGAACAAGACGCAATGAATTCACCATGACTTCACCGGAAGCCGATTTCGGAATAAAGCCACGCGCCCCCAATTTCATGGCCCGCGCCACCATGGACTGATCTTCAATGGCCGACAAAATCACCACGGGCAACTCAGGGGCCTTCATATTGATTGAAGCCATAGCCTCTAACCCCGTACCATCGGGCAAATCCAAGTCCATCAAAACCAAATCAAGATCCGAATGCGCCTCACAAATCGTAATCGCTTCGCGCCCGGACCCGGCTTCCAGAAGCTCTACCGAAGCATCCATTTGCTTGAGAACCAAAACAAGCCCAGCGCGCACCAGCTTATGATCATCGGCCAGAAGAATTTTCATGAGGTCATCATTCCTTGTGATGCATACATATTGGCGCACGCATTCGTTTAAAGCTTTAGCGCATCGTTTTGAGGCTAGCAATTAAGTCGGCACATACTACATGATCTTCAACAATCAAAAAGACCCCCATAAGGATAACACCAAATAGAACATCAAGACTAGAGTCTAAAAGGTGATTTACACCGATTACAGCTCGTTTAATTCATCCAAATCATGACATTTCTGTCATTTTGGACTACAATGGTCTCATCAAACCATTATCTAAGGGTAGCGGTCATGATTCAAAAATACATCCAACAAAGTACCCACACGGTTGTTGAGACCTTAGAAATGGCGATGGCGACCTTGGCGGGTCTTCGCCAAAATGTGCTGACCACGGATTTTATTCTCCTGGCCCTGCTGTCTCAGCCAGATAGTGAAGCGTACAAAATATTTGAAAAAATATTATCTGACCCTGACGAAGCCGCTAATCTGCTGATCGAAAAAATTCATCACCAATACCAAAGCACTGTTCCGATCCCTGATAACCAGATGGTCATTGCTCAAGAAGTTGAGGATGTCTTTAGAATTGCCCACGGCGAAGCCAAAAAACTGAACGATGATTTCATCGGTACCGGAACCTTATTTTTGGCCTTTTTTGACACGGCATCGGGTCACACGGCAACCCTTTTAAGAGAGGCTGGCCTCACCTACGAACAAGCACAAACGGCCTTAACGGAACTTCGCGGCGGCCGCACCCTCACCGAACAAGATTCCGAAACCCAACAAGATGCCTTAAAGCTTTACACCAAAGACTTAACCGAGATGGCGCATAATCAAGAACTGGACCCGGTGATCGGACGCGAGCCGGAAATAGCCCTCATCATCCAAACCTTATCGCGGCGCAAAAAGAACAATCCGGTATTGATTGGTGAATCTGGTGTTGGCAAAACGGTCATCGTGGAAGGCCTGGCCCAGATGATTGCCAATGCCGACGTGCCCGATACTTTGCTCAACAAACGCCTATTGTCATTGGACATGGGCGAAATTGTTGCCGGGGCCAGTATGCGCGGGGAATTCGAAGAACGTCTTAAATCCGTACGCGATGCCGTTATTCAAGCGCACGGTCAGGTGATCTTATTTATCGACGAACTGCACACCGTGGTAGGGGCCGGGGCCGGGGCCGGAGGCATTGACGCGCCCAGCTTGTTAAAGGCCGCACTGGCCCAAGGAACGCTACAAGTGATCGGTGCCGACACGTTAGATGAATACCGTAAATATGTTGAGGTCGACAAAGCCTTGGAACGGCGCTTTCACCCTATTTTGGTCAAGGAGCCAAACGTGGAAGAGACCGTGTTGATTTTACAAGGTATTGCCTCGCGCTATGAAAACCACCACAAAATTAAGTACACCCAGCAAGCCTTCAATGAAGCCGCACGCCTGTCGGAACGCTATATTCCGGACCGCAAACTTCCCGACAAGGCTGTTGACCTGATTGATGAAGCCGGTTCCCGCAAACATCTGCGTTTGACCGCGATCCCGCACAACATCGGAAAACTTGAGCGCGAACATCAACAGCTGCAGCGCGCCAAAACGGATGCCTTCAATAGCCAAAACTTTGAACAGGCCGCAAGCTTGCAAATGGATATCTTAAAGCTGGAAGAACAACTACAGACCGAACGCGACATTTGGGAAAAGGACCGAATTGTCGAAGATGCCCAAGTCAACGAAGATGATATTGCCGAAGTCGTGGCCAACTGGACGGGTATTCCGGTGGCGCGGATGGTCGAATCTGAGTCCACCAAACTCGCCAACATGGAAGTGCAATTGCACAAACGCATCATTGGTCAAGATAATCCCGTCGCCGCCGTTGCCAATGCCATCCGCCGCAACCGTGCGGGCATCGCAAAAGCCCATCGCCCCATTGGCTCGTTTCTCTTTTTGGGGCCGACCGGTGTTGGTAAAACCGAACTCGCTCGTGCCTTGGCCGCTTTTTTGTTGGATGACGAAACGCGCATTGTGCGCCTCGATATGTCTGAATTTATGGAACGTCACGAGGTGTCAAAATTAATTGGGGCCCCGCCGGGATATATTGGCTATGGCGAAGGCGGGCAACTGACCGAACGCATTCGCCGCTCGCCCTATTCGGTGGTGCTATTTGATGAAATGGAAAAAGCGCATCCCGACGTCTTCAACATGTTGCTGCAAATCCTTGAAGAGGGTCAGTTGACCGATGCCCAAGGGCGGACCGTTTCGTTTCGCAACACCATTTTAATTGGCACGTCGAATTTGGGAACGGATACCCTATCGCCTGAAAAACGCCCCATCGGGTTCAAGGTTTCCGACACGCCCGACTACAGTGAGGCGCAGAAATTGGTGATGCATGAAGTGAAGAAATTCTTCAAGCCAGAGTTTCTCAATCGTCTCGACGACATCATCGTTTTTCATTATCTGGAAAAAGAACATGTCCGCACCATCGCCGAGATGTTTATCGGCGAACTGATTGAACGCATGAAAATTAAAAATATCACCTTAACGGTCGCTAAGGCCGTGATCGACAAACTGGCCCAAGATGGGCTGGACCCGGTTTATGGTGCCAGACCCTTGCGCCGCGAGGTCGAGCGGCAAATCGAAAACCCGTTGGCAATGAAAATCGTCCAAGGCGAATGTCCTGACAACAGCAAGGTCAATGTTAAACTGTCAAAACGTGAAATCCAATTCACAATCAAGGCGAAACCATAACCCTATGAAAAGCGTTTCATAACTTCGCGTAGTTTTTTCAGCGCATCATGACGCATGTGATCATTTTCTTGCGCCAACAGTTTATCTGACAAGGTGACCAGGAACGAAGCATAATCATTGTGCCAATCACTTTCATAGACCTCGCCTTGCTCAAGGCGCGAGTGAACAACCTTGTGATTGATCTTACCACTCAGGCTCAGCACAAAGGTTTCATCCAAGCGGGGAATGAAAATGTCGGCGGCAGCACAGCCTTGGGCGACAAGGTGATCGCGAAACGTTGCCAAGGCGGGGTCATTGCCGTGGGTCAAGAACACGCCGCGTTTGACCGGCATACGGGCCTTTGCCCAGGCGATCAATTCCGTCTGGTCGGCATGGGCAGAATAATGGTCAAGCTTGCGGATGCGGGCGCGGACAATAAGTTCTTGGCCGTGGATGCGCACCGTTTCTTTACCGTTAAGGATCAAAGCGCCTAAGCTGCCCGGCACTTGATAGCCAACAAACAAAACCGTCGCTTTTTCGCGCCACAAATTGTTTTTAAGGTGGTAGCGAATCCGCCCGGCGTCGCACATACCACTGGCGGCGATGATGATGGCCCCGGACGTAATTTTGCTCAACGCCATGCTGTCTTCGGCCCGGTTCACAAATTTAAAGCGGGAATTGCGGAACAGCCCGCCTCGGCCTTCCACTTCATTCAGTTCACCCGCGTGCATTTCAAAAACTTCGGTCGCTCGAATGGCCAACGGTGAGTCCAGATAGACCGAAACCGGGGGCAAATCTTTATCGTGCAGCAACAGGCCAATGTCATAGAGAAGCTCTTGGGTCCGTTCCACGGCAAAGGCCGGGATCAAAACATTTCCGCCCGCTTTTAACCCCTCACAAAGTTCATGTTTCAACTGTTCCCGGCGTTCAATAAGCGTTAGGTCATCGCGGTCGCGGTCGCCATAGGTGCTCTCGACAAACATGTAATCAAGATCAACGGGACTATCTGGGACCTCTTGGAAAGACTTTTCTTGCGGACCAATGTCTCCGGAAAAAAGAAGGCGCAGGGGCCGTTCATCACCATCAATTTCAATCTCAACCGAGGCCGAACCCAAAATATGGCCAGCATTCCACAATCGAATGCGCACGCCTGGGGCGGCTTCGAACCAGTCGTCATAAGGGCGAATGGTGAGGCTGTTCAGAGCGTCTTCCGCTTCGCTTTTGGTGTAGATCGGCTCTACGGTTGGCCGCCCTCGTTGAACGTTGCGATGGTTCAAGCGGCGCACTTCGGTTTCATGAATATAACCACTATCTGGCAACATATAGGTGAGCAGGTCACGGGTTCCAGAGGTGGTGTAAACGGGACCTTTAAAGCCATGCTTAACCAATTTTGGCACCAGACCAGAATGGTCCACATGGGCGTGGGTCAGAACCACAAAATCAATATCCTTGGGGTCAAAAGGAAACGATTCATAATTCAGCTGACGCAACACTTTCGAACCTTGAAACAATCCGCAATCGACCAGGAATTTGCCGCCCCTATGGGTGATGCCATAACAAGATCCGGTGACCGTCCCTGCGGCCCCAAAACATTTGAGTTCAACGTTTTTGGTGAGTTTCCTGTTCATCTGGTGATCTCCTCACGAGCCGAACCTAGTCTTTAGATTATAGACCTTAACGCAGCGATTTTCGCCTAAATAATCCAACATCTTAAAAGTTATGGGCCAACTCATCGAACGGGTATAACGATTCACATAGAGGCTACCCACCTCCTTCAAGTGACTCTAATTTTTTTTCAAATTGCTCCATCGCGGCAACTTTATGGGGGTCTAGAAATGACGCTAGCTTCTCATTTTTACGCATTTTTTCGACACAGCGATGGTACTCAGCAAGAAGACAGGTAAATATAATCTTGAAGTCAGCCTCACCAAATTCGATCACCCCATCGTTGATCAACTGATCTTCTTTGTCGATGTTGTTTTCAATAACCTGTAGGAACCATTTTTTTCGGACTTCAAAGTCCCTAAAACTATCGACAATCATCACACAGGTTCTGATCAGAATGAGCATACTCTGTTCGTCTTCGTAAAAGACCCGCCACGTAAATTCGTCGCCTAATTGGTTGAAAAGGTTGCCGATAATCTGCGAACATGTTTCGCGACTTTTCGCCATAAAATTTTCGCCCAAGATGACTTTTAGCGCGGTTTCAAATGGCCAAATGATGCTTCGTGATAGCAACGGCTGGGTATTGTCCGCAGATTGACAATCAGAAAATCGATGTTCGAAGGTTCCGATGATAAGACGGAAGAAATAATCCTGCCTTAAATGTTTCTGCGTTGAGCTTGTCTCTTCGTTAGACATATCGAGTTGAGAAGAATTTCGATAAAACACCCAAAGGCCATGCGGCGTATCTTTAACGTTCTTAATAACACGATGAATTTCATCTGCGGACAAATGTCCGCCATGTTTGGCGGCCTCCTCGCTTAAGGACTTCTCTATGAGTTCAAGGGCATAAGTCACGCTCGTCCGGCAATGATGAGGGCCAAGAAGAAGGTCGGGATGGGGCGTCGGGACGACTGTCCCAAGTTTTTTCTCATCCATGATAATCTCCCCTCAATGTACGTTTGTTTTCGCGGGTGTTATGCGTCTTTTCAGTCGTAATGTACTCACTATAGGCTCAGGTTCTGGCATCACTACGAACAAAATTGCCACGATGGCAGGCCTCCCGTTACATCGTTTCTGGCTGTTGTGACAGGACGATGTCCGTGACACTTTGATCAACCTTGTCGATCTGTTTAAGCAGGTCTTTGTATTCCACCGAATCTAAGATTGCATAATTGAGATTCTTCAACAATCCGGTAAGACGGATAAAATGTTCTTGAGCCGACGCTTTGTCGGCAAAAACGTAGTCTCGTGACACCAATTTATAAATCAACGCAAACGCCTGTTCTTGGCGTTCGATGGACGTAGAGACGTCAACCAGATCATAGGCATCCTGTTGCAAATAGACCATGTCGACCAAAGTCGATTTTTGATGCACAACGAAGTCGTCGATGGTCACGCCTTCTTCGCCCGTCACCTGCATCATTTGAAACACGGCATTACCCTGGTGCAACAATTGAACCATCTTAACAACCCTAGCCGACCACCCCGGTTGGAGGTTTTTTTCATACCACGGCGACAATTGCTCGACGTACCGAGACCACGACAGCAACGGGTCCACGCTGGGATAAAAACGCTTATAAGCGCGCTCTGCCGACAGCCCCAAAAACGTTTTCACGGTCGACAAGGTTGACTGGGTGACGGGTTCTTCAAAGTTCCCCCCGGCGGGTGAAACAGTGCCAATCATCGTTAGCGAACCAACGCTTTGATCATTGGTACGGACCACTCCGGCACGCTCATATACACTTTTGATGGAGGAATCGAGATAGGCTGGAAAGGCTTCTTCGCCCGGAATTTCTTCCAATCGGCCTGAGGTTTCGCGCATGGCCTGGGCCCAGCGCGAAGTGGAATCGGCTAACAACAAAACGTCGAGACCCATTTGGCGGTAATATTCGCTGAGCGTGAGACCGGTATAAATAGACGCTTCGCGCGCCGCCACGGGCATGGACGAGGTGTTACAAATGATGATGGTGCGATCCATCAAGGAGCCGCCGGTCTTGGGGTCCGACAGGGTGGGGAATTCCTTAATCGTTTCGACCACTTCCCCGGCGCGTTCGCCACACGCCACGATGACCACCACATCCACATCTGAATAGCGCGAGATGAGATTTTGCAACACCGTCTTACCCGCCCCAAACGGTCCCGGAATGCACGCCACGCCACCACGAGCAATGGGGAAGAATGTGTCGATAAGGCGCAAGGTCGTGATCAAAGGTTCGTCGGGATATAAACGTTCCGAGGTTCCTGACCGCATCAACGCATGGGGTAAGGGGCGACGCACCGGCCACGATTGTTGCAACGATACAATGCGCCGTTCGCCATCACGGGTTTCAAGCTCGGCAATCGGCTCGCTGATGGTGAAATTACCTTCTTGAATCCAGATCACCCGGGCTTCTCCTTCGATATCGAAGGGCGCCATAACTTTATGCACCAAGTGGCGTTCTTTGACGCTGCCCAAAACATCGCCTGCGCGCACCGTGTCGGTGGCTTTTGCATGGGCGGTAAAGGACCATTTTTTGCTGTCATCAAGCGCGGCAATCTCGACTCCACGCGGCAAAAATGTGCCGTGTTGCTGCGCCAATCCTTCCAAAGGATTTTGCAAACCGTCATAGAGCTGGCCCAACAGGCCTGGGCCCAATTGTACCGACAGCAATTTTCCAGACTGTTCAACGGGGTCGCCGATGCCAACACCACGGGTGCTTTCATAGACCTGGGCATCAGCCCGCGTCCCCCGCACGCGCAGCACTTCGGCTTTCAAGCGTTCCTGTCTGCCACTGGGAGCCAACCGCGCGGGCAGAATATAGACCACTTCATTTTTGACCAAAAGCCCCGGGCCACCTGCCGTTTCGGCGGCTTCAATGGTGACAATGTCGTCTTGCACCGCCACCACGCGTGCCATTGGCACACTGGCGGATGCGGCCTTGTTCTTTGCTGGGACGCGGACCTTCTTAACCATGATCGACCTCCAATTGTTGCGCCGCCGTCTGGGCCATGTGCGCGCCGATAGCCCCCTTCACCAAATGTCCAAACCGTTCTTGGGCCACCTCGCCCTGATAATGGGTCCACCGTTCCATCACATCCCAGCGCAGCGCATAGACCACCACCGCGACAAAATCAAATTGATGACCCTGAGATTTACGCCCCAGTTCTTTCCACACTTCTTCTAATAACAAACGTTCAAAAGCAACGGTATCTGAGTTTTCAAGCAGACGGTTGGCTTCAACCACCCACGGGAACGCGTTGTGCAGACCAAAGCTGGGTTCGCTCCAATTGCGTTGAATGACTTTGGTCCACCGTCCGCACCCCCATTTTTCACCCGCACCGGGGGCATTTTGGCCGAGATGTCGACGCCGAAGTGCCGCAACCAGGGTGCGGAGTTCAACCCGGTGGTTCACAATATCGAACAGCACCGGATTGTTCAGTTCACCTAAGACCCGGCGGGTCTGATCAACAAATTGAGCATCATCATGAACATCACCCAAATAGTCCCGACAGGTTACACTTTCGATCATCGACAAGGTGCGGGCATCGTCAGGACTGAGCACTTTCAAACGCCGTTCAAGTTTGATGCGTGAAATCACGCTGTAGCGCATTTCAAACAGTGAGCCCATGTAAGGCAGGCTCGAAATCAACATGGTATAGGCGGTGTCGTTCGTCATAGCTATTTCATGATCCCTTCCAAAAGGGCTCGGAACCGGGGCTGAAGGTGTTGTAGAATCACCCGGGCCACAGCCTGATCGGTCAGCTCCAACGTTACCTTGTCGTCGCGCGAAACAATGCGAATGCCCTTCGCATCATCGGGGGACAGGCCAAACACCAATCCCCGTTTAAGCATTTCGTGAGCTAACGACAATACGAATTTGGTCAAGGTTCCTTCGTGAAGTTCTTCTGGATCACGACGTAAATCTTCAAGTCCAATCGCATCACGCGGCAACAAAACATCAATGTTTTTCGTATTTGCCAACCCGGAATCATCACGCGCGCGACCAACGGCTTCCAAAATCATCCGGCGCAAAAGGTCTTCGTCTTCCATTTCTTGAGACACCAGACGCTGCACATCCTTGGTAAACGAGTCCGTGATTTGGGCGCGCAAATCCAACACCGCGTCCCGGGCCGCAATCATCAAAGCTTCTCGTCCCGCGTTGCGCAATTCATCCGCCTCATTACGAGCGGCTTCGACCATGCTGTGCGCTTGTTCTTGAGCACCTTTGATAATGCCGCGCGCCTTGCGTTCGGCCTCATTGATGATGCGTCCGGCTTGGTCCTCACCACTGGCGACACCTTCTTCGCGCAGACGGTCAATCAAAGCCTGAACGCTGAGCGAGACTTCATTCGCTTCGGGAGCTGTTTCGTTCGACATGCGTACCGTCTCCTTACCCAGCGGGAATACCGCCTGCCAACACCAGGGCGAAAATGAAAGCAAAGACCGCAAAGCCTTCAACGATCGCAGCTGGAGCCAAGGACAAACCGAAAACTTCCGGTTTTTCCTTGGCCGCATTGATCGCAGCGGCGCAGCAATACCCTTGGCGAATGGCGCTGAACATCAACGCCAACCCCGACATGATGCCGATACCAAACAACGCCCCCGCCACCTCCGGCGTGACCTCACGGTTCAAGGTGAACATCACCACGATGCCATAAATAATCTGTGACGATGGCATCGCCGAAACGCCCACATAGCGGCCATAGCCACTTTCCGTTTCTAACATGGCCCCAACGGCTGCCTGTCCCGCGATGGAGCATCCGATGATGGACCCGATAGCCGCGAGCGCCATGGCGCCGTACATACCCATCCATCCGAGAGCAACTACAAATTCATTCACGAGCGCACCGCCTTTCTTTCAAACGCCTTAAAGGGATAGCCCTCTTCGGACAGACCCCAGTTGTAAAATTCGATAAAATTGAGCCGCAACCCATGCACCACCCCGCTCATAATCGACAGAGCCAGATTGAGCGCATGACCGACAATCAAAATCAACAAGCCAAACAGCAAGCCAACGCCAGGCATGGCGTCCATCACTTGGACCGCCAGCGCATTGAACGTCACCGCCAACGACGCACTGGCGAGACCTAACGCGAACAGCCGCAGGTAACTCAGCACATCGCCAAACATCTTGGTCACGTTGGTGAGCGCCAACAAACCGTCCGCCGCACGTAACGCAAAGCCTTTGACCGAGTTCACCGGGCGCTCGCTGGAAAACACAAACACGACGCAAAGTCCTAATGCCACAGCACTGAGTCCGGCATTATAGAGTTCCGTTGCTGGTTCGCTCCACCACGCAGCCAAACCGCCGAACAGCACTAAAATCCAACCCAGACGCGCGAAACTCACCGCGCGGCCCCAGTTGCCATAGGCCACCACCGCGTTGGCCAATGCCACATGCACCACGCCCACGACAATGGAAATTCTCATCATGGTGTCAAAATCGTTCAGATCAATAATGGCAAGACCGGACACCAGCGCGCCTTGTGGCGGACGAACCCCAAAGTAGCTGCCAATGACCACCCCCCATATGACAGAGGCAACCCCGAGGGCAAGGCCTAAGGTACGCAAACGTTTGGACGTTTTCGAGCGGCCAAGTTTGTTCCAAAATGCCATCAGCGGCAGCAACAGCACCGCCGCGTATCCGGCATCGGACAAAATCATCGCGAAGAACACGGCGAAGGAAAAAAACACCAGCAACGATGGGTCCCATTCACGGTAGTTTGGGGTCTGATAAAACATCATCACGTCTTCGCCCCCACTCAGCATTTCTGGATTGTCGAGCAACGTCGGCGGGGTATCGGTTGGGGTGGGGTCTTCGATCAGGTAAGCCAAACCGCGTTCGTCGCCGAAACTAGAAACCTTTGCAACATCAAAAGCCCCAACCCAACCCTGGACGGCGAAGATAGGGCCTTGGTCCAAGACCAACTGATGAGCGGTGCGTGATGCCACGTGGTCGACCGCGATGTTTAAGTTCTGTTGCAACAGATACAAATAGCGCGTCAGAAGCTGACGTTCGACCATAGCTTCTTCAATTGCCACCTCGGTCTGTTCAAGTTCTTCGTGCAATTGGGCCAGAGACATTGATCCCGTATGGGTGCGGGGAACGGGATAGGCACCGGGGGGCGGCTCCGTCGGCGCGATCACCACCACGTAGGCGACTTTGTTGGTGCGATGCACCACGTGCCACGGCCATTTACTATCTGTCATTTCAGCCATGTTGTTGACGGGTATGATATAGAACCACAAATGCCAATCACCCAGCTCACCTTGGGGGGGAAGATTGAAATCGCCCCAAGGCGACAGCTCGCCGATCCGCTTGATGAGAAAATCGCGGTGATCCGACACTTGCATCAGGTGCTGTTTGTTGTCCAGCACTCGGTCAACGAAATCCTCGACATCGAAGTCTGGTGCATCGTGCAATTGACGGCGTTTAGTTGGCGCATCCAGCATATATTTCAACGCATGAAGCGAACGTTGTGCCATCGGCGAGGTGTCGTTTTCCGTTTCCTCCGGCGGTGGACTGAGGGCAATCAGGTGCAGACAGCCGATATCTTGCAAGGCATCTAGGACCTCGTCCTTTTCTTTACCCAGGCCGAACACGGTAACTTTATTTAGCGCGACGATGGTCATAGGTTCACCATCCTTTCACGCTTGGCCTTGGCAATTTTAGATCGCACCACGGCGGCCCGATCGGCATCGGACAGATAAACCTGAATCCGTTTGATGTTGCCTTGTGATTTTGGAATCAGCACTTTTTCAAATAAGTTCACCCGTTGCGTGACCTTGCGCATCGCCGTTTCCAAAACGTTAAAGCGAAGCCGAGCCACGTGTTCGTGCGCGCGCAGTTTGATCACCTCTTGCATCACCTCGACATAGCGGTCCACCCAATGGGGCATGACCATAAACCCATAATCTTGGATCGTGACGCGCACATGTTTAAGATAAGGCAAGCGCGCGCCCAGGATGTTTTCTTCACCCACTTCTAATTGATCAAGGCGCACCAAATTTTCGAGCGGAACATGAAGGTTGGCAAGCATGGGAATCGCGCGACCAATCGTGTTGGTGTGCTCGACGATGCTGGCTTCGGCCTTTGCCAATTCGCGCAGGGCCTTAACCCGTTCGGCGATCAGTTGGCGGCGTTTCAAGTCAAGCGAAGGCAAAAACCTCTGATAGGTTTCCAGCCCGCCCTTTTCACGCGACAGGGATGATTTGTTAAGTGCCAAGCGGGGCATCGTCATCCTCCGTTTCAGATTCCAAGTCCGGGAAATACTTGTCGATCAAGTCTCGTTTCATCAAAAGCTGTTCGGCTGTGAAGCATTCCGCCAAGGTCCGCCAAGACAAATCCAAGGCGTCTTCCAAGGACAGAGAAACATCGATGCGCATAAAACGATCACGGAACAGGTCGCCGAATTTAAGCAGTTGATGATCGAAGTTCGACAACTCAAATGCCATCGCCTTTTTCTGCTGGGCTTCTCGAGCACCCGCATAAAAACGGATCATGGTGTTCATGATTTGCCCATGGTCATCGCGCGTTTCTTTATTGATGACGTGTTGTTTCAAACGCGACAGAGAGCCAAACGGATCGATCATGCCGTCGTGTAAATAAAACTGGCCTTCGGTGATATATCCGGTGTTGTCAGGCACCGGGTGGGTGACGTCGTCGCCGGGCATGGTGGTGACGCTTAAAATCGTCACCGATCCGCCGCCTTGAAAATCACAGGCTTTTTCATAGCGCCGCGCCAGTTGCGAATACAGATCGCCCGTATAGCCACGGTTCGATGGCACATGGTCCATAGAAATCGCCACTTCCTTCATGGCATCAGCAAACGCGGTCATATCGGTCAACAACACCAACACCCGTTTGTTTTCTTCCACGGCAAATCGTTCCGCCACCGCCAATGCCATATCGGGGACCAACAAACGTTCAACAATCGGATCCGACGCTAAATTGACGAACATCACGGTGCGGCTAAACACCCCCGCATTTTCAAACGCCATGCGAAAAAAATGATAGTCGTCAAACATCAAACCTAAGCCGCCGAACACCACCACGTCGGCATCGGCCTGAATACCGATACGCGCCAGCAATTGGCTATAGGGTTCTCCGGCGACCGAGAAAATGGGGATTTTCTGGCTTTCCACCAGACAGTTAAAAACATCGACCATCGGCACATTTGTGCGGATCATTTTCGACGCCAATTCGCGCCGCGCCGGATTGACCGAGGCCCCGCCAATTTCGATTTGCGTATCCAGATCTAAGCTCGGGCCGCTGTCCATCGGATCACCAGTGCCACGAAAAATGCGTCCTAAAATATTGGGCGAATACGTCACCATCGGCGGGTGGCCTAAGAAGCTAACCGTCGCCCCGGTCGACAAGCCCTTGGTCCCGGAATAAACCTGTAGGGTGACAAAACGTCCATCTAAGCGAATAACTTGAGCCAGCGACGCCCCGCCCAGGGTATCACGCACAACGGCCAAATCTCCAAACCGCGCCGCTACGGTGGCTTTGGTGGCCTTCGGTATTTCAATACGAATGATGTCGCCGACAATTTCAGCAACCTTAGAATACTGCACCAAAGTCCCTGACATAACGTCGTTCACTCCCTGCTTGAGGCCAGCTCAAACCACCTAACCCCTTAGTGCAACAGTCATTTTACACTCTTTTTTGGTCATTGCATAGCTGGACGTATCCGAACAACGTAGGCAATCCTTGTGGCGCGGCCTTTTTGATTTGCATATCTGAAATTGGTGATAAGCTGGAGACAAATGGGAAACAAAAGGTTTTTTACGGTAATGTTAAAATTTTCAAAAATGGCCCTCTTTGGCTTGGGGACCCTCGGTTTCCTAGGCTTGACGAGCTCTCCAACCCGAGCTGTTGAACTGGCCTCGTACCAAGCGGGCTATCAGGCGCGACTGAGCGATACCAGAGACCAAGCGGTGGTTTCCGCCGTCAGCGGACAAATCGCTTATGGCTTCGAGCAGAGCTGCGAAGGTTTGATCTTTCAACAAAGCGGGGCCTTAAATTGGCATTTTGCGAACGGGAATGTGGCGTCTCAGGTGCTGTATTTTTCATCCCTTGAACAAAAGCAGACGTATCAGTTTACCGTCAAAACCGAAGGCATGACCCAGGAAGTTATTTTAGGCCGTGCCGAAATGCCAAGTACGGGGGAGGCCGGTGAGGTGCAGTTTGCGCGTCCCAAAGCGAAAGCTTTTCCTTTGCCAGCGGGCACCTTATTTCCCGCAGCACACACCCGCCTTATGATCGAAAGTGCTTTGGCTGGAAAAACGCAATTTCAAAGTCATATCTTTGAAGGCACCGACGTAGAAGGCTCAAAATTACTGGTCGTGTTCATCAGCCCCATGTCCGAGGCTGGCAAAATGATCCAAAAAGACCTGGGTGGGGATTTTGCAAACCATCAAGGTTGGAATTTCCGCATGGCTTATTTTGATCCCAAAAGTCAAACCAGCGAACCTCAATACGAGGTCGATGTTGACCAGTTGGACAATGGCATCGCGCTGCGCTGGATGTTGGATTACGCGACGCACGCCGTGGAAATGAAAATGGTCAAGGTTGAACAGATCAAAAATCCGGACTGTTCAGCTCAGTAAGCGCCCCCTGGCCACCGTCGCTATTTAATTTTTTTGCGCGCCGCGACCACCATATCGATCATGGTGGCAAGCGGGACAGCCCCTGGCGCAATGTCGTTGCCAAAGATAAATGCTGGTGTCCCCGATATCCCCAAAGCCTGGGCTTGTTCAGCGCTGGCATCAAAAGCTTGTTTAATTTTGGGGTCATCCATCTGTGTTTTGAGAGCCGTCGTATCGATGCCCACGCCAGCAGCCAAATCCATAACCTTTTGCGCGCCCAGACCGCCTTTGTTGAGCATCATGGCGGAATGAAAGGCCAAGTATTTGTCGGTCTGATGCAGCCATACGGCTTGGGCAGCACGCGACGCATAAACAGATTCTTCGCCTAAGATCGGAAACTCTTTCAGGACGTAACGAATATTGCCGTCGGTTTTAAGAAGCGTTTGCACATCAGGGAAAACTTTTTTGCAGTAGCCGCAGCGGTAATCAAAAAACTCGACCACGGTCAGGTCACCGTCTGGGTTGCCGATAACAGGATCATTAGGATTGTTTTTTAAGCTGCTGGACATCGTTGCCATCGCGTCTTTCTTTTTCGCGTTGGCCGCCTCTTGGCGAATGCGCTGATATTCGTTGATGGCTTCGATAACGACTTGGGGATTCTTCAAAAGATAATCATGAACAATCTTTTCCACCTGTTCGGTGGGCAAAGCTTGAACAGCCTTCGCCGGGGCATCTTCAGAACACGCCGCTAAGGGAATGGTCATAACCAAGGTGGTGGCGGCGACAAAGGACTTAAAGGTGGACATGATATTCTCCGGTTAGCGGCTAAAAGGTTTTGTTTTATGGCTTTCTTTTAAAGAGGAAACAAGGCGTTAATGTGACAATTCGATACCCGACACGCGCCCTCGGATGGGCGGCATGTGGGGGGCGGCGGCAACGCCGATGAAAGTGATGCGGATGGTCCGGCGTTCATCACTTGGCCAAGCTTGCTGATACAACTGGGATAAATCCACAGTGTCGCGCCACCATTTCCGAGTATTTTCACGGCCACCACGCACGGTGTAGACGGCGGCTTGAAGCGGTTTTTGGGGGTCTGGCTGGGTTAGGGTGCCGCGTCTGAGCGCGGTATCGCCCCACACCAAGGTCAAGGCCCGATCATGTTCTGGCAGTCCGTCGTTAGACCCGCGCGTTACGGTTCCGTCCCCAGCGCCGCCCTTAAAACCGATCACCAAGCGTACGGGGTGGACGCCTGGTCCCTGATCCGACAAATGCCAAGCCCAGCTTAAAAACGGTGTCGCCAACAGCATCGCATTGACTTTACGCACCGCAATACTTTTGGCCGGACCGGTGCGAATTTCTAGGGCTGCGACGCCGTCTTGGGTGACGCTCGATAATGGAGAAAAGATAGCGTTTGGACTTATGTTTTTATCACTGGTGGCGATCAGCCAATCTTTTGGGGGGGTGTCTAAATTAAAATTAAGCCCCGCGCCCATGATCGATAGTCGACCTTCGGGACTGGGACCGGGACGTCCCTCGGTCTTTGGTTTGGGACTGTTGGTGGTTTGAGGGTTTGCACAAGCAACAAGACTAAGGGCAAGGGCAAGGGCCAAAAAAGAGCGCATCATTTTTTGGCAGCCTCAGATTCTCTGGCCGCGACAATGCTTTGCAAGATGTCTTGGGCTTGAAGGTGCGAGCTTGTGCCTTTTTCGAGCTGTTTTAGGGCTCGATTGGCCAAAAATTCTGCATTCGCCAATTGTCCCATGCGCAGTTCGGCTTCGGCCAAGGCTAATGAGCTCAAACCCATTTCGCCTTTGCGCCCATAAGCAATGCCCAATTCTCGCCAGGTGAAGGTTGAGGCCCCGCCCAAATGAATGGCTTTGCGAAAATGACCAATCGCGCTGTCCAAAAGCGCTGGGTCATCCAATTCCAATTCCACCCGCGCCAGTTCCGTGAGAATTAAATTTTCATCGGGCGCTAGGCGGTACGCTTCCTGATAGGCTTTAAGCGCTTCTTTTTGACGTCCATGCTCGAACAACATCTGACCCTTTAGCTCGAACAGATAAGGATCATTGGGCCGTTCGATCATCAAGCCTGCGAGAAGCTGTAAAGCCCGTTCAAGATCGGGTTGGCGGTAATAAGCAATGGCCCGAGCATATCTGGCGGCAAAGCTTTGATCGCTTTCAGGGTAACGCTTGAGGACCTTCTTCAAAGGTTCAATAAAGCCAAACAGCTTGGCGACGATGCGCGCATGGGCCAATTTTTCGGCTTTAGATGCGGTGTGATCTGCATTGACCGAAACATTGTTGAAATTGCGCAGGGTGGAAACGCGGGTGCGGCTGATGGGATGCGATTGCACATACGGGTCTTGCAAACGCTTGGTCAGGACTTCTTGGTTCACCAACAAGCCTAAAAAGTTTTCCAAACCCTTGGCCGAACGTCCCGTCGCGTCCAACAGACGCATGGCGGCTTGATCCGCCGCCGATTCCTGAGTGCGCGAATATTTCATGAACGAGCGCTGTGCGGTACTTTGCGTGCCCATCATGACAGCTTGGGCCGCGCCTGGCTTACCGGAACTGACGGCGGCAATGGTGCCAAGCAGTGTGCCAATCAATTGAATTGCACTGGCGTCTTCCATCGCCGCGCGGGTGCGGCTAAGGTGTCCCCCTTCGATGTGTCCTGTTTCATGGGCGATCACACCGATCAACGCGTCAGGACCGTCGCTTTCTATGATCAATCCGGTGTGCAAGAATATGTTGCGCCCACCGGCGACAAAGGCGTTAAGTGTTTTATCTTTGACCAAAAGGATGGAAATATCTTTAGCATCCATGCCAGCGGCTCTAAACAGGGGGGCGGCGAAGGAACGAATGGTGGATTCGGTTTCGGCATCTCTGATAAAACTGCGTTTAGCCTGGGCGGCGGCATCAAAAGGGATCAAACTGGCGACGAACACCAGCATGATCACAATAGAAAACAACACCTGCGCCGATCGAGGGGCAAGGTTGGGACAAAAAGAGGGGACTGGAGTGACGTACCGCTTCAACACATCGAAAGCCATTTCAAAGTTTCAACCCAAGGGTAATGCCCGGACGTGGACACGTCAATTGACAGCTGTCATGACGGCCACAATAATGGCGTTAACAACACTGGGGTGTTCTTCTGATCCCAAGATTCCAGAAGGATCCATCGGCTATATTGGTGGATTTTTGGGTGGAGTCGTGGCCGACGAACCCCGTGCGGCCCTGATTGGTCGCGATATTCTTTCACGCGGTGGATCGGCAGCGGATGCGGTGGCGGCCATGTACTTTATGTTAAGTGTGACCTTACCCTCGCGTGCTGGGATCGGTGGTGGCGGCGTTTGTTTGGTGTTTGATCAAAAAACGACCAAAACAACCGTTCTCGACTTTACCGCCCCGGCCCCTTCAACGATTCCGTCAACTTCGGATCGACCAACGGCTATTCCCGGCAATCCACGCGGCTTTTTCGCGTTACAAGCCCGTCATGGTAACTTGTTGTGGCGCGAAATTGTTGCCCCCGCCGAACAACTGGCGCGGTTCGGCTTTGCCACGTCTCGGGCTTTTGCCAGGGATTTGCAAGCCACGGGTCCGGCCTTGTTACAAGACTCAGGCGCACGCGCCATGTTTGCCGGAAAATCAGGACGTGCCGTGGCTGTTGAAGGCGAAACCATAGAACACTTCGATCTTGCGGCAACCTTGGCGTCATTTCGGTCCCGGGGCGTGGGGCCTTTTTACACAGGTCCCTTTGCCCGCAATTTTGTCAAAGCCGTCAACCGCGCGGGCGGGTCTTTAACCGATGCCGATTTGCGTGGGTTTTTGCCCAAGTGGCGAGACACCGTGCGCGTAAGCATTGGCAATGAAGTTGCCCACTTTGCGCCCCCTCCGGCGGCCGCATCAACGGTGGCGGCGGTGATGCTGTCCATGTTGGAAGCGGACGGCGACTATGATGGTTCCAACCCCGGCGAACGCGCCCTTTTGATTGGGGAAACGGGGTTGCGCGCCTTTGCGGACCGGGAAACGTGGCTGAATGCAAACGGCCAAAGCACCGTGGCCTCGAACGCGCTGATCACCGAAGCCCGCACAGAAACGTTGATCAAGGGAATGAATGTCAAGCGTAGAACCCCCGTTTCCGCCTTGCCCAACAAACCGCAGAACCGCCAAGAAAGCCCCGCTTCCACTGGTTTTTCAGCCGCCGATGCTTCGGGCAATGCGGTCACCTGTACGGTCACCATGAATTCAGCCTTTGGCACCGGACGGGTCGCCGAAGGGTCCGGGATTTTGCTGGCTTCCGCCCCCAGTTCCAATGGTCGGGGTCCCTTGGGGCTGGCCTTGATGATGGTGGTGAATGAAAATTCAAAAGAGTTTCGCTTTGCCGCAACGGCCTCTGGCGGGGTCGCGGCCCCATCAGCGCTGATCAGCACCGCTGCCAATGTCATTTACGGCGAACAAACCTTAAAAGCGGCCCTCGCTCAGGCGCGCGTGCATCTTAGCGGCAACCCCGATGTGACGTATGTCGAACCCAGTGTTGATCCGCAAACCGTGGCAGCCCTTAGCGCCGCCGGACATCAGGTTCAGACCACGCCTGAGATCGGCCGGGTCAATGCCTTGGCGTGTCCGGGTGGTTTGCCAACGCTGCCGCAAACCTGCCAAATGGCGGTCGACCCCCGCAGTGTCGGGTTGGCCGCTGGAACCATGCGTTAGGGTAAGATTATGACGCTCAAAGCTTCCCAACGCAGCGCCATCGAATCGTTCATTGTCATGGACGTGATGCGGGCTGCCAATGTGCGTGAAGCGCAGGGCGAAGATGTTTTGCATTTGGAAGTCGGCCAGCCGTCAACGCGGGCGCCGCGCAAAGTTCTTGAAGCGGCCCGCGACGCCTTAACCTCGCAATTGCTGGGCTATACCGATGCCTTTGGCGTTCCGCATTTAAAAGAAGCCATCGCCGGACATTACCAAACGACCTATGGCGTCACCATTGATCCCGCACGCATTGCCGTGACCACGGGTTCGAGTGGTGGCTTTGTGTTGGCCTTTTTAAGTGCCTTTGACGTTGGGGACCGGGTCGCCTTAGCCAGTCCGGGCTATCCGGCGTATCGAAACATTTTGATGGCGCTGGGCATCGACGTGGTGAACATCAACGTTGGACCCGAAACCAACTATCAACCAACGCCGGACCTTTTGGCCGACCTCAAGGGCGATCTTGACGGTCTGATCATTGCCAGCCCGTCCAACCCCACGGGCACCATGATTGATGCTATGGGTCTAAAAGCCTTGGCTGCGTATTGCAATGAACAGGGCATTCGTTTGATTTCGGATGAAATTTACCACGGTATCACCTATGAAGCCGCCGCCCATTCCATGGCTGAATATGCGCCCGATGCATTTGTGGTGAATAGTTTTTCTAAATATTATGCGATGACCGGATGGCGTTTGGGGTGGTTGATTTTCCCAAAACCCCTCGCCCGCCCGATTGAATGTTTGGCGCAAAACCTGTTTATTTCGCCGCCTACCTTGTCACAAATTGCCGCCATTTCGGCCTTTGACTGTGAAGAGGAATTAAACGCCAGCGTGGCCCGCTACAAAATCAACAGAGACCTTTTATTAGAAGAATTGCCCAAGGCTGGTTTTGATAAATTATCCCAGGCCCAAGGGGCCTTTTACATCTACGCCGACGTTTCTCATTTGACCGACAACAGCCTAGAATTCTGCAAAAACATCTTAAACGCCACCGGCGTCGCCATCACCCCAGGGGTCGACTTCGACCCCGAGCGCGGCCACCACTACGTCCGCTTCTCATTTGCGGGCAGCACCGAAGACATGCGCGATGCCGCCGCCCGGCTGTATGCATATCACCATAAATAACCCTTGGAATATGACCGTTTATTATTGGTAAGCCGTCAAAAATATAACCACTCTAAAAGTCTGCTTTTAGCCAAAAAGAGACATTACTCCGTAGACCTGCATGGCGAAAAAATTCTTCTGTCAGGTTGTTATCAAATCAATAAGGTTCTACAATTGATGGCTAATATCAGTCAGAAAACATGCTCTCCACGAAGGGCACTGGAACAAATATTGAGGGAAATCAACATGATTATGCGATCAATGTTTATTGCCTTTATTGGCATTTTCGTCACGTTTGCAACCGTTCAGGCCGCCGAAATGAAGCCGGTATTTTTAGCGATTGACGGTGAATTTGGGCTTCCAAACAGCACGTCTGCACAATCGATTAAATTGGGCGTCGATACGGCGATTGAAGAGATCAACGCCAACGGCGGCGTTCTCGGTGGTCGTCCACTTGAGTTGATCATTAAAGATAACCGCTCAATGCCAGCGCGCGGCATTCATAACCTGCAACAACTGGCTAAAGTTGAAGACTTGGTCGCCGTATTCAGTGGTCGTTTCAGCCCTGTTGTTTTGGAAACGATACCAACGATTGCTAAAAACAAGTTGATTAATCTAGCCCCGTGGTCCTCTGCCGATGGCGTGACGGAAAACGAAATGTCGCCAAATTATATTTTCCGTCTTTCCCTTAAAGACCGTTTTGCAATGCCGACGATGATTAAATTTGCGGCTGACCATGGCGCAAAAAAGATTGGTTTGTTGCTGACCAACACCTCTTGGGGGCGCAGCAATTTAAAAGCTGCCGAACGTTACCTTCGCACCGTTGATAGTCCCGTTTCCGTTGGCACCTCTTGGTATAATTGGCGCGATGAGTCGCTTATGAAGGAATACCAAATCTTACGCAAGGCAGGTGCCGAGAGTATTGTTCTGGTGGCAAATGACGATGAAGGCGCGTCGCTGGTGTCCGAAGTTTCAGCACTTCCAGAAGACCAACGTCTACCGATCGTCAGCCATTGGGGTGTAACGGGCGGTAACTTTATCGGTCAGATGTCGCGCAACGATGCCTTAGACAGAGTTGATTTTTCCGTGGTGCAAACCTTCAGTCTCTTTACCGCCAACACGGCTAAAGTCGCTACTGTCATGAAAACCGTTAGCAAAATTTCCAAGATCAAAACGATAGAAGGTGTTGAGGCTCCCGTTGGCTTTGGTCATGCCTATGATCTTACCCATATTCTGGCAAAAGCCATTGATCTGGCGGGAACGACGGACCGAGCGAAAGTTCGTGACGCTCTGGAGCAGATTAAAAATTATGATGGTTTGGTGAAAAATTTCAAACAGCCCTTTTCATCCACAAGCCACGACGCCCTGCAATTGGAAGATGTGTTTATGGCACGCTATCATGCGGATGGAACAATCCGTCCGATCAAGCCATAAGAGTTGAATTTGTTGTAACCTTAAGGAGTATCTAGATGATACTCACGCCAATAATTGATGTTTTAAAAAAAAGGATTCGTTACCGCATTACCGCCGTGGCGGCTCTGCCTGCATTGTTGTTCCTGTCCATTTTGGGTGGGGGGGCATATTGGCAAATGTATAGCAATGCGCACGATCAATTGGTGGCTTCGATAGAACTTAACGCTAGCAACCATACTCAAAGACTTGGGGCCACCCTAAATACGATTGAAACAACACTTCAAACGCTCTCTGAAAACTCGACGATTGCCAACGGCCTGATTGACAGTGCCGGACGAGAAACTTACCTGGCCCCTCTTTTAGAGGGTTTCTCTGTGATTGATGGTATCCGTATCGATATCGGTCTTATTGATTTTCTTGGCGAAACCATTGCCTTCAGCGGTCAGGTCAACCCGTTTACCCCTTATAAAGACAATGTTGCGTTGGTCATCGACAACGGGAAGTCGGTCCACAAAATAATTTCTAAGGATGGACAGAGGTTTTTGTTTGGCATTGACGTTTTGGTTTATTCGCGTACGGGTTCGGGCGAAGGCGCTTTGGTCTATCTCGTAAACATAGATAAAATTTTTGAATTACATAAAAATAACAACACGTTATTTGAAATGAAGCTCTTCCAAGATGGCGTTGATCGTCCACAAAATACGAAACCGTCACTCTTTCAAAGGACTACAGACAAAATAATACTGACCCACTCCGTTCCTGTTACAGAGGAGTTGTCGAATCTTGGTCTAACGATAGAAACAATGACGGATGCAAAAAAGGCTTTTGAACCCTTGCAGCAGCTATCCGGCCTGTTTTTAATAGGCTGTGGGGTGGTTGTTTTCTTGGTTCTTACCCTTAGCCTTTGGCTTGGCCGTCAATTAACACGGCCCTTGCAACAATTAAAAACGATTGTCGACAATGCCTCTTTAGACGCCGCCATTCCGTTGGATGAACTTATGGCCAGACCGGACGAGCTGGGGTCTCTTGCGTCAAGTTTTAACAAGATATTTACCAACCTTCAAAACCTAAACCTTACCTTAGAAGAAAAAGTTCAAGAACAAACACGAGAGCACGTACTGGCAAAGAATGAAGCAGAACGCGCGAACATGGCCAAGTCTGAATTTTTGTCTGCCATGAGCCATGAACTCCGCACCCCCCTAAATGCCATTTTAGGCTTTGCGCAAGTCCTAGCCTTAAGTCCAAAAGCCCCCTTGAGTAAGGGGCAAATGGCCGCCACAAAGCAAATCATGGATGGGGGGTACCACCTGCTAGATTTGATTGATGATGTTCTCAATTTGGCGAGGATTGAGACAGGGCGCATGGACCTATCGATTGAGCCTATTAATACCCAGGTGGTTGTTGATGAGTGTATCACCATATCCGAAACTCTCACCTATGACTTAGATGTAACTCTTGATATCGAAGACTTCACGGGCTCTATCATCTTAGCGGATAGAATTCGCTTTAAGCAGGTTTTGCTCAACCTTATGTCAAATGCGATCAAATATAATCATAATGGCGGTTGCGTTCGTGTGTCGAGTAACATCACCAAAGAAGGGCAGTATCGTATCTCAGTTGCTGATACGGGCCGTGGCATACCGATTGAGAACCAGTCTGAATTGTTCAAGCCATTTTCTCGACTTGGTGCCGAAAACTCAGATATTGAAGGCACCGGGATCGGATTGACGATCACCCAGCGTATTGTTGAAGCCATGGAAGGGAATATTGGATTTGAAAGTACGGAAGGTGTTGGCTCAACTTTTTGGATTGAATTGCCTCTGGCAGCCGTTCAACAAAGCAACACCCCCGAAACATTGCGAATGGGAGAACAGCATCAAATTTCAAGCACATCGCGTGGTAAAATTCTTTACATTGAAGATAATCCAGCAAATGTCTCCTTGATGAGTTCGATCCTGGAGAATCTTTCAGACATCGAATTGGAAACGGCACATACTGCAGAGATTGGGATTTCCTTAGCGAGACGGGAACCTCCGAATTTAATTTTAATGGACATAAACCTACCGGGGATGAACGGGATTGAAGCGTTGTCTACTCTAAAAAGCTATGACGAAACCCGCAACATACCTGTTATTGCCATCAGTGCTGATGCGATGCCAAGTCAAGTGCAAAAGGGATTAAATGCGGGGTTCATGACTTACCTGACCAAGCCAATCAATATTTCTGAATTGGTCGATCAGATTACCAAGGTCATTTCTGAAAAGGCAAAATGATATTTTTATCCGTCTATCCAGTCATCTTTTTTACAGGATTGGACGGCGGTATGCGATCACCAAAACATCCGCTTTGGGTCAAAAAAAACCTAAAAACAAATCAAAAAGTCGTCCGCTATACAGTGCAGGGCGGGCGTAAAAAAACGCGGCCCGTGAGGACCGCGTTTTTTGTTATGGAGACAATTCAGGCTGTTAAGAGCCGATATTCCACCAGCCTTTACGTTTCGGCTTTTCTTCAACGTTACCGGTAACGGTCACGCCGGGGGCGATGACGCCGGGGGCGGGTTTTGGCTCCATGGGTTTTGACTTTGTGGGCTTTGGTGTTGCGACCTTAGCCACTTTTTCCTTAGGCTCTTCAACCTTTTTGGCGCGGGACGGTGCCCGAGCGCGTTTGGGTTTTTCGGCCACAGGTTTAGCAGGTGTGTCTTCAACGGATGCGGCTTCAGGTTCACCTTGGGCCACTGCGGCTTCCGGTTTTTTGCGGGGGCTGCGGGCGCGTCTTGGCTTTGGCGCTGGTTTCGCAGTTTCCTCAGCATTGTCCTTGGTTTGGGCAGACGCTTCAGCACTGACCTCGACAGGAGCTTGGGTAGGTTCTTCGGCTTGGGCAGGCGCTTCACTTGCGCCGTCTGTAGACGCTGTTGCTTCCGCATTCGCAGCCGCACTTGAAGACCGACGACGACGACGCGGACGACGACGTTTTGGTCGTTCTTCCCCATCAGTTAAGGTCGGGGCTTCGCCGGATTCAACTGCTTTTGGAGCTTCACCATCTTGCGTTGGTTCGGTTGGCACAGCATCACCAGCCTCGATTGGCGTGACGGGTGTTACGGAACCATCAGCGTTGGTGATGACTTCAGACCTATTGCGCCCCCGATTGCGGCCACCGCGACGTGAACGGCGACGACGCTTGGGTTTTTCTACGCCATTTTCATCAAGTTCAACTTCGCCGCTCCGTTGTGGTTGAGCTTGACGATTACCATCGCGCGCGCCTTCGTTGCTGCCTTCTGCGTTGTCTTTCGATTGGGTTTGCGAGCCTTCGCCCTCATTCCGGTTACGACCCCCGCGACGGCGACGGCGTTTACGACCAGCCTCTTCGGGGGCATCAATACGCTGGGCGGCGACCATTTCGGAAATGGTGTCACCATCGTTATTTTTCGTCCGTTCCAAACGCAAGTCTGGCGGAATGAGCGAGTCATCATTGGTCAAGACCACATGAAAACTATGTTTTCTTTCAAGTTCAACCAAGGCTTCGCGTTTGTGGTTGAGAATATACAAAGCCACAGGTGTCGGCACATGTACGGTCAGTTCAGAACTTGAATGGCTGGAACCTTCTTCATCAATAGCCCGCAACACCACCAAAGCCGTGGACTCGGTCGAGCGACGAATGCCAGTCCCGGCACAATACGGGCACGGTTCCGACGACGTTTCAATGAGGCTTGGACGCAGCCGTTGACGCGACATTTCCAACAGACCGAAGGGGCTGATCCGGCCCACTTGTATCCGGGCGCGGTCATTTTTCAACGCTTCCTTCATGCGCCGTTCGACTTGGGCATTGTTACGGTTGACGTCCATATCAATGAAATCGATGACAATCAAACCTGCCAAATCGCGCAAGCGCAATTGGCGCGCCAAAGCATCGGCGGCTTCCAAGTTGGTTTTAACGGCCGTTTCTTCAATGTTGCGTTCTTTGGTGGATTTACCAGAGTTCACATCGACCGAGACCAAGGCTTCGGTCGGATTGATGACCAAATAGCCGCCAGACGGTAGATTCACAATGGGATTGTGCATCGCATCCATCTGGTGTTCGACACCATAGTGGCGCAGCAACGGCGCATCTGTGTCTTTATAGAGTTTGACCCGGCGCGCATGGCTGGGGATCAAAAGTTTCATGAATTCTTTGGCGGCCTTATAAGCGGCTTCGCCTTGAACTTGAACTTCTTCGATGTCGCGGGAATACAAATCACGGATAGAACGACGCACAATGTCGCCTTCTTCGTGGACCAAAGTTGGGGCCGTCGATTGCAACGTGACATCACGAACGTTGTTCCATAACCGGATCAGGTATTCAAAGTCACGTTTGATTTCAGCCTTGGTGCGGCCAATGCCCGCCGTGCGTAAAATAACCGCCATGCCTTCTGGAACTTCAAGGCTGCCGAGAATTTCTTTCAGCGCCTTGCGGTCAGCCGTATTGGTGATCTTGCGGGAAATGCCGCCCCCACGTGCGGTGTTCGGCATCAACACGCAATAGCGCCCTGCCAGGGACATATAGGTGGTGAGCGCAGCGCCCTTGTTGCCGCGTTCTTCTTTAACCACCTGGATCAAAAGCACCTGACGGCGTTTGATGACTTCCTGAATTTTATAATGGCGGGCCGCTGGTGGGCGCCGTCTCGACTGGGTTTCTTCTATGTCGTCGGTATCGTCACCGCCGATGACTTCCACAGATTTACCGTCATCGGCAACCTCTGCATCGTCATCCGACACGTCTTCAGCATCGTCCGGTGCGTCTTCGACGACGGCCTCTTCAGCCACCGCTTCGACCGTGTCTTCACGATCAGATACGGGAATTTGATAGTAGTCAGGGTGAATTTCGCTAAACGCCAAAAAGCCATGGCGATTGCCGCCGTAATCGACAAAAGCCGCCTGAAGAGACGGTTCGACACGGATCACTTTCGCGAGATAAATATTGCCTTTTAGTTGTCGTCTGGAAGAAACCTCAACATCGAAATCCTCAAGTTGATTCCCATCCAGTAGCACCACCCGCGTTTCTTCCGGGTGGGCTGAGTCGATCAGCATACGTTTTGTCATAAGACTTAGAACTCCATAGCCTCCTCACGCCTTCAGGGCCAAGACCCTGGGCAGTGGGAGAACTTGTTTGTGAGTTGCCATATGCGCGCACAACCGCGCTGACCGTTCCTCGATTGTCGAGGACAGCAGCGTCGTTTGTTGTTTCGGCCTGCGCGCTATTGGCAAGCATGGGTTGGAACCTTTTTTTCAATCGCAAGGCGCTGAAAGCGGGGGTATTCTTGGGACAGGTGGGGGCGTTCCCCAGTTCCTTCCTAGAACCTCGATGGCGTGGCCACGAACGACATACTTTATCAGTGTGTTTTAGTTTGTATGTCAGCCGGGCTTTCGCCTCCGCTTCCCGCATTTGCGGAAAACTATTACATTCTTTAACGGTCAGGATATTTCCAATTCCGCTATTGAACATTGTTAACATAACGGTAGTAAATAAGTTTCACAATCGTCTAATTGATTTATATTGTACATGAGGGGCAGTAAAACTTAACGATTGCCAGTGTAGATTCGGGGGGAAGCCCTGAAATCAAGGCATTTCGAACGACCGGAGCCTGTCACCGACGATGATACGAACGCTTAAAATACTTCCATTCACTCACCTTTGGGTCCTTTTGATCTTTGTTATGGTGAGTGTTGTTGCCGTGCCGAGCAAAGTTTTTGCGGCCGGGGCGCACGTTTCTGACGTTCGCATTGGTCAACATGGGGACCGCACGCGCATTGTTTTAGAGCTCGACAGTGCCGTTAAATTTGATGTTTTCACCTTGCCCGAACCCTACCGCGTGGTTTTAAATTTGCCGGAAGTGGATTGGACCGTCGACCCTAAAACTCTACCCGAAAATAAAGGGTTATTGGAACGCATGCGTTACGGACTGTTTACACCGGGTACATCGCGCATGGTTTTAGACGTCAAAGGCCCGGTTAATGTCCATAAAAGCTTCCTGCTCAAACCAATCGAAGGCAAACATTGGCGTTTGGTGCTGGACTTAGCCCCAACCTCTGAAACCGAATTCTTGGAAGCTCTTGCCGCCAAGCGGGCCCAGGACCGCAAAGACTTAGCCGCCCTGGTCGCCCGTTCGTCCAAAGCCACAGACCTAGTCTCCGTGAAGGCTCAAGGCCAATCCCAGGCCCAATCGCCTCGCCCGTCCCCCAGCCAAATGCAAAGCCAATTGCGTGTTCCGCCAATCCCGCCCCGCAAGCCAAACGTTCCCGGCAAACATTTGATCGCCATTGATCCCGGACACGGCGGCATTGATCCCGGCACCATCGGCTATAACAAAACCTATGAAAAGAACGTAACCTTGGCTTTGGGCCTAGACCTCAAAAGAACCCTAGAATCCACCGGGCGCTATAAAGTTATTATGACGCGCGACCGAGATATCTTTCATCGCTTGCGCGACCGGGTGTCCATTGCGCGCGATGCTGGGGCTGAATTATTTATCTCTATCCACGCGGATTCCGTCCCCAATCCGAAAACGCGCGGCCTATCGATTTACACCTTGTCGGAAACAGCCTCCGATAAAGAAGCCGGAAAACTGGCGGCGAAAGAAAATAAATCAGACCTCATTGCAGGCATTGATCTGAGCACCGAAAGTACGGACGTAACGAATATTTTGTTGGATTTGGCCCAACGAGAAACCATGAACCAATCGGCCATGGTCGCCAAAGACATTGTGAATGAGTTACGGCGCGAAGTTCGATTGTTGCGCAACACCCACCGTTTCGCCGGATTTGCGGTATTGAAAGCGCCCGATATGCCCTCTGTTCTGGTCGAGGCGGGCTTTTTATCCAATCGCCAAGATGAGCGCAACTTGCTGAGCAAAAAATACCGCAAAGGCTTGGCCTCAGCCATCACGCGCGGCGTGGACAGGCACTTTTCTGGTGTCGAAGAAGCCAGCTTGCGTTAATTTTTTATATTCTCCCTTGCCCTTGCCCGATTGGGGCCATACTTTTGCGCTAAGACACGTGGTAGAACAACACCAAGAAGCTGAAGAGAACCTCCCCAATCCATGCGCACGCTGATGAAAATAATCTGGATTTTGCTGAGCCTAGGGCTACTTGGCGGCATAGCTGCAGCCGCTGGCATCACGTATGTGTTTTTACACTACGGCCAAGACTTACCCGATTATCAACAGCTTGCCGACTATGAACCGGCCGTGATGACCCGCGTACATGCGGGGGATGGACATTTATTAGCTGAATACGCAACGGAACGTCGGGTATTTGTACCCATTCGCGCCATGCCCCGGCAAATGATTTATGCTGTGTTGGCGGCTGAAGATAAAAATTTCTATAGCCATGCCGGGGTCGATTTTTTGTCGTTGGTGCGCGCTTTGGTCACCAACGTCAAAAACATCGGGTCTGGTCGTCGCCCGGTGGGGGCCAGCACGTTAACCCAACAGGTGGCTAAAAACTTCCTACTGACCAATGAAGTGTCTTACGAACGCAAGATCAAAGAAGCTATTTTGGCCTTTCGCATGGAACGCGCGTTTAGCAAAGACCGCATTTTGGAACTGTACTTAAACGAAGTCTATCTAGGCTATGGATCCTTTGGGGTCGCGGCGGCGGCTTTGAATTATTTCGACAAGCCGTTGGATGAGTTGAGCATTGCTCAATCTGCGTATTTGGCGGCGTTGTTAAAAGCCCCCGCTAACTATCATCCGATCCGCAAAAAAGAAGCTGCCCTTGAACGCCGCAATTGGGTCATTGGCCGCATGGTTGATGATGGGCGCATCTCTGATCTCGACGCCCGGATGGCGCGGGCGGAACCTTTGACCGTGGTAAGCGGGTCCGGCACTGAATTTGTTTCCGCTGATTTCTTTGCCGAAGAAGTCCGCCGTGAATTGGCCGCCCGCTACGGTGACGACGCTTTATACACCGGCGGCATGAGCGTACAGACCACCCTTGACCCGCGCCTGCAAAACCTAGCCTCTAAAACCTTGCGCGATGGTTTGATTGCCTATGATCGCCGTCATGGCTGGCGGGGCCCGATCACCACCCTTGTCGAGCCTACAGCAGGGACTGATTCTTGGGTCAAACAGTTAGAAACCATGGCCCCACCCAAAGGCTTAGGCCTATGGAAATTGGCGCTGGTGACGTCCATTGATGAGACCACCGCACAAATCATCGTACAAGGCCTTGGCCCTGCAACCCTGCCGTTGCGGGAACTCAAATGGGCGCGCGCGTGGCTGAAGGGCGAAAAGCGGGGCGACCGCATTCGCAAACCCGCCGACGTGTTAAAACGCGGCGATGTGGTGGCTGTTGAAGCGGTCCGCACCTACACCACGGGGTCCAAGAAAAAGAAAAACTTAGCCGTTATTGATTACCCCGCCAACACCTTTGGCCTGCGCCAAATCCCCGCCATTCAAGGGGCAATCGTGGCGTTAAACCCTCACACCGGACGGGTGTTGGCGATGTCGGGTGGTTTTGATTATGGGGCCAGCCAGTTCAATCGGGCAACCCAAGCCAAGCGCCAACCGGGTTCAGCCTTCAAACCGTTCGTCTATTTGGCGGCCCTGGATTCTGGCTTTACCCCGTCGACGCTGATTTTAGATGCGCCGTTTGTCATTGACCAAGGCAAGGGTCTGCCCAAGTGGCGCCCCGCCAACTACACCAATAAATTCTATGGCCCTTCGACCATGCGGCTTGGCATTGAAAAATCACGCAACTTGATGACCGTGCGTTTGGCCGAAACCATTGGCATGGAAAAAATTTCTGAATACGCCTCTAAGTTCGGCATCATTAAAAATCTGCCGCAACAATTGGCAATGAGTTTGGGGGCCGGAGAAACCACGTTGCTGAATTTGACGGCGGCCTATGGGAAGTTGGTCAACGGTGGCAAGGACATCACACCAACCTTTATCGATCGCATTCAAGACCGCAATGGCATCACCATTTTCCGTCATGATCAACGCCCGTGCCCAGCGTGCGACGCGGTGACTTGGACCGGACAAGCGGTGCCGGAAATTCCCGACCTGCGGCCCCAACTCACCGACCCCACCAGCGCCTATCAAATGGTGTCGTTGTTGGAAGGCACCGTGCAACACGGCACTGGACGCCGCGCCTTGGCCGTTGGCAAACCATTGGCTGGCAAAACCGGCACCACCAATGACGGTCGCGATGCTTGGTTTATCGGCTTTTCCCCCGATTTAACCGTGGGCGTTTTCACCGGATTTGACGAACCCCGGTCCTTGGGCAAAAACGAACAAGGGGCCTCGGTGGCGTTGCCAATCTTTACCGACTTCATGAAAGGCGCGCTGGAAAACGCCCCATCCATTCCGTTTCGGATTCCCCCCGGCATCTTGCTGGTGCGCGTCAACGCCACCACGGGCCTTCCGGCCCACGGCGGCGATAAAAAATGGATCTTAGAAGCCTTCAAACCCGGCACCGTCCCCACAGGAACGTCACAAGTTCTGGGCGAACAACTGTCAGGCTCCCCCGCCGCCATCGAAGGCGGTACCGATTCCCCGTCAACGGGAACGGGCGGACTGTATTAGGGTTCGGCTTGAGCCTATACATGCTCTGAAATGCAAAAAAATTTACTAAACTGAGCCCGTTCATCAAGCAGGCTCACATTTCAGTGTGCGTACAAAAAACGAGGTGATCTTTGGTCCGTTCAAAACTTAACCAAGTGATATACGTGAATAAATATATTTAATTTGTATTGCATCCCCGAATTTTCATGTCTCTTTTTTTAGGAATTTCTACTTTGAAATGAACTTGTCTTCCGCGTATCCTTCACACTTCATGATTTAGGCACGTCAACAAAGGAACGTTTTATGGCCTTCAAAACCTTCATCCTTATTTGTACAACCTTGCTTGGCTTGGGAAGTGCCACACCTGCCTTTGCGGAAGAAAGAACACGCATCGAGTCAAACACCATTCCCAATGCAGAAGATTTGATCAAGCATTGCTGGGATATTTCTGAAGAAAAGCGTGCTACGCCAAGTACAGGTACGATGCTTGATGGTCACATTGATACGGCTTTGTGTCTTGAAAAAGAAATAATCAATCATGCTTCTCATTTAATTTATGAGGGGTTTTATTCACGTGGAAAAATTGAAAGTGAAATTAGGCTGATTGGTAAGACTTTGGGCAATTTTTATTCCGCAATGTACAATGAAAACCATGCATGTACGCCAAGTTGCGGGACAATTCGTTATACTTGGCATATGTCTATAGTTTCGAAACTTTATGAGCAAATGCTTACAGATGTGATTGCATTACGCAAAGAACACGGGGTGTAATAAGCACACACCGTGCTTTGATCCATTACGGCATTTTAAAACTTTTTGCACGAGATACCCAACCTGGATTGTGTTTAAATTCAGGGAGTGAGCGCATGTAGCCAATGCGCTTGTCTACGAATAGATTATTAACATCTTTAATCTTACCATCACGCATGGCTTGCGCGACAACTTCACGGGTATCGCTGCCAATTATCCCATCATAGATAAGATTGCCATTTTCATCAGGGACACGCAAATCTGTTCCAAGAGTTTCATCTAAGGATTCCTGCAACCATTTTCCACCATCCTTAATGCCATGTTGCACACCACTGTCAAAAACCTGTTCACTCAATTTTGGTGCAGTCTTCTTAAGGCCGGGGACGCTAGACAGCTTTCCAATTTGGGCTCGATCAAAATATTCTTTACGGTAAATGTTATTGATTTGCGTATCAGTCAAATCTTTTGAATGTTGAGGTAAATGCTTCCAGTCATCTGTTGCTCGTAATCTATTGAGTTCTGTTTGTGACATCCCTTTCTTTGTTGGCCCTCCAAAGTCTTCATTCGCTGGACGCTCTACATATCCCCCTTCACGCGGAGCCAGATTTTTTCGATAATCTTTGAATAATTTATCTGAGGGTGTCTCAGGTTTGCGCGGAGGAAGGCCCGGATGAGAACGTGTTTCGTCATTTGCGGTCACTCCCAATCCATTATCAGATCCTGCAGATATTGAGGCTCCTTCAGGAACGCCTTTTAGCGTAAATTCGCGGATGTCTTTAAGCCCCACCTCCTGCGCCAATTTCGTCCCCGATCCGGGTTGCAGCTGATCCATCTGTTGGGTGAGGTCATGGACTTCGGCTTGAGCCTGTGCACCACCTGTTTTCAGGGCATCGTTGATGTGCGGTTTGATGGCGGAATAGTCGGTGGATTTTAGTAGGGCTTGGGCCGTTCTGGTGTTCGACGCGCTGGCTTCTGGGGGTAGGGCGGGGGTCGTTCCGAGGGGTTTTAGATGGCCCAATTGGTTGGTGTTGATGTCCGCTGTTCCAATCGGCTTGGCGGTGGCGTCTGAGGTTGTGCCATTTTGCAGGAGATTTTGCACGCCGCCTTGC
>Ga0316203_1000143_pt1 | contig 127354 bp, 102 predicted proteins | sample 6monrhotite_MG_FD_204940 | JGI IMG/M metagenome (GOLD analysis project Ga0316203, IMG submission 204940) | Microbial mat bacterial communities from mineral coupon in-situ incubated in ocean water Damariscotta River, Maine, United States -... | ecosystem: Environmental > Aquatic > Marine >... | reverse complement strand
GGGCTTATACTGGGGGCCGTCGCGGAGCAGTTTTTGAGCGCCCTCAAGGTGATTAAATACGCCAGAATCCGTCATTTAGTGGAAAAAGCGCGGGTTCGGTTTCGGTATGTGTTTCGGTTGGAGGGGGTGAAGGGGGTTGGGGGATCGGGTGGGAATGCCCGTAAGCTCACTCCAACAAATGATATTGATCCAGGAGCACAAGCATTTGCAAAAAGATTTAACGGTCAACCTAGTGTTCAAATTGAAGGGTTCGGAAATCGAGAGTTTGATATGGTGAGTGATCAGTTTGTAGGTCAAGCTTTCGGACCGAAGGCCCAAGGCCAAGTGCCAGCATTTGAGGCAAATGCTAAGAATTTTTTGAGTAAATCTAGGCGCACTCAAATTAGAGCTACATTAGAAGCAGCCAAGGTTACTCAGCGCCAAGCACTGTTCGAGTTCAGTGGAGGGCGGCCCAGCCAAGATGTGTTGGGATTCATTCAGAGAAACGCTAAACGTCATAACGTGACTTTTAAGATTAACATCGTGGATTGAGGTGACGAATGAAAGAGTATGCAGCGTATTTAATATTTGAAGGTTTGAGCAAAGATCAGTCTGCAAAAGTTGAAGCGATTACGAAGGAGTTTGGTTTGGAGGTGGATTTTAGTGCTAAATTTTTGGAGTTCGAGTATGCGGGCAGGGATGCCTCTAATATTATTATTAGATATTTCTATAATTTAGCGAAAATAGTTGGAAATGCACAAGGTGAGCTCATTTGTGAAATTATTAATGATGATGGGGATAACACATACAAATTTTATCATATAAAAGATGGGGAATTAATTTATCAGTTGGGTGAGATTGTTCGCGGAAGAGATGAGCTTGTCAAAATAGAGTTGCTCTAAATAATGTCTCTATCGTAAGTTTATGGTAAATGCCTCAAGTCGCTGATGGTGGAGGTGTACCACCTTTATTCACCGTGTAAGACATAGCGCAAACCGGCCGCCTGGACGCCAATGGTTTTGCTCGCGTCGCGTTACCGTCCAACGTCACCTTTGAATTAGGTACCTGGCTAGACAGTATCCCGGTCACCAAGTACCTACAATCCGACCCCACCGACAGCAATGCCAAAAGCGGGTTTAAACTGGCCTTCGAAGGGCTTATACTGGGCCGTTACAGGGGGCAGAATACGGACGGAACGATCCTGCTTGTGTTCGTGTAATGCTCATTTAGCGTGAAGTATTCCCTAAGCACCCAGAGCAATGGTTTCCCGTCAATGAGAGCTCGGCGCTTATTGCACTCAAGGACATTTTATTGACTAAGGTATGTTTACCCGAGCCCTGTGTTGCTCTTGTATCCCAATTTTTCTATCTCAATGTTGCAAATGATGAGAGGTGACTTTCAATGCCGGGTTTAGCGTCATTATTGGCCGATATTAAACAATGCAATCGTTGTGAAAAGCAGCTACCCCTTGGGGTAAGGCCTGTGTTGCAGGTAAATCGTAATGCCCGCATTCTGATTGCAGGGCAGGCGCCAGGCAAGAAGGTTCATGAGTCCGGCGTTCCGTTTGACGATGCCAGCGGTGAGCGATTACGGCAGTGGATGGGCGTTTCGAGCCGCGAATTCTATAATCCAGCATTAACCGCCATTTTACCCATGGGTTTTTGCTACCCCGGTTCGGGGCCGTCGGGTGATCTTCCTCCTCGACCAGAGTGCGAGCCTGCCTGGCGCAGGCAGCTGTTGGATCAGTTGCCCAACATTGAATTGACTCTGGTACTTGGTCGGTATGCGCAGGACTATCATTTTGGGAAGCATTCTGGCGAGCATCCCGGCAAACGGCCCGCCTCGTTAACCGCATTGGTGAAATCATGGCAACATTATTGGCCGGAGAGTATTCCTCTGCCACACCCTAGCCCCAGGAATAATATTTGGTTGAGTAAAAATCGATGGTTTGAGAAAGAGGTGCTGCCGCAACTCCAGGCGAGAATTGCCGCAATTCTCAAAAAATAAACAGGGAGAGAGCCGGGAAAGGGGTGGCGTAATGCCGGCTAATATTGGAGAATATTGCTTTTTGATGTGGATTTCTGCGTTTGCATTGTTTCTCATATTGATTACCCTTGGTTATAAACGATTAAAATGACAGCTACCCCAGCGGATACCGCCAATCCAGAGCTGATCCTGGCGAAGGACTTTGTTCAACACACCTGCAATCATGTGTTTCTCACCGGCAAGGCCGGTACCGGAAAGACCACGTTTTTGCACAACCTTAAACACAGTATTACCAAGCGTATGATCGTCACCGCGCCCACCGGCGTCGCCGCCATCAATGCCGGTGGGGTTACTTTGCATTCCTTTTTTCAAATGCCCTTTGGGCCTTATGTGCCAGGCAGTGATGCGGCGCGGCAAGCAGAACAGCGCCGCTTCAGCCAAGAAAAAATCAATATCATAAAGGGCCTTGATCTGTTAGTGATCGATGAAATCAGCATGGTACGTGCCGACCTGCTGGACGGGGTCGATGCAGTGTTGCGCCGTTATAAATACCCTCACTTGCCGTTTGGTGGTGTGCAATTGTTAATGATTGGTGACCTGCATCAGCTTGCGCCAGTGGTTAAGGATGACGAGTGGCATATTCTCAAACGCAATTATGATTCTTGTTATTTTTTCAGCAGCAATGCCCTGCAGCAAACGGAGCTGAAGAGTATTGAACTAAAGCATATTTACCGCCAGTCCGATGCAGAGTTTATTCGGTTGTTGAACCAGGTTCGTGACAATCGGCTTGATGACCACACTTTGCAGTTATTAAATACGCGGTATAGGCCCTCGTTTCAACCCGAAGACGGTGATGATTACATCACCTTGACCACCCACAACCGCAGTGCTGATCAACGCAATGACCAGCAGTTGGATGCCCTGAGGTCAGAAGCGTTTTCATTTGAGGCAAGCATTACCGGGGACTACCCTAAATACAGCTATCCAACGGCTGAAAAACTGTTGTTGAAAAAGGGCGCGCAGGTGATGTTTGTGCGCAATGACAGTTCGACTGGAAAAAACTATTTTAATGGCAAGATCGGAAAAATTACCCATATCGACAAGCAAGGCATCACCGTAAAATGCCCTGGCGACCCTGATGAGGTGATCGTGGAACCCGCCAGGTGGGAAAATATAAAATACACCGTAGACAAAAAAAACGGCAACATTACCGAAGACGTCATTGGTACGTTCTCTCAATACCCGTTGCGACCGGCTTGGGCGATTACCATTCATAAAAGCCAGGGCTTGACCTTTGAACGGGCTATTATCGATGCCAATGCCGCATTTTCCCACGGTCAGGTTTATGTGGCCTTGAGCCGTTGTAAAACCTTTGAGGGCATGGTGCTGAGCACGCGTATCTCCCGCTCGGCGGTAAAAACGGATACGGCCGTGGCGAAATTTGTGGATAAAATCAGCTGCCAGCCACCGACCCAAGAACAATTGCAGTGCGGCAAAATCGCCTATCAGCAGCAACTGTTACTGGACATGTTTGATTTTGTAGCATTGGCGTCTGCAGTAAGAAAACACTTCAACTATTTATTGGATAATCGCCACCTGATCCAATTTTCCGGCATGGACACGTTGACCGAAACGCAAGTAGCGTTCATTGATGAGGTCATTACCGTGAGTGACAAATTCAAGCGGCAATTGCAATCGCTATTCAATACGGATTATACGCCGGAAGCGGATATGATTATTCAGGAGCGTGTACAAAAAGCATGTTGCTATTTCGATGACAAACTACAGGCGGGGTTGCATGCATGGCTATCGTCATTTCGTTTTGGTACCGACAACCAACAAATGGCCAAACAGCTTAATGCCGGAACCGCCGTACTGCAATATGGTTTGGCCATCAAAACCGCCTGCTTGCAGCACTGTCGTGCCGGTTTTTCAACCACTGGCTATTTAAAGGCGCTGGCCCATGCGGAAATGGAATTTAGTGCACGTCCCCCTGCGAAAAAGCAGGTGACTGCTGCCGCAGCCTCTGCATCGGCCCCGGCGGGCGTACCCTCTGTCGCCCCGCAACACCCTGGATTGTTCCAGGCGCTGCAAGATTGGCGTGTGCACCAGGCCAAGGCGGAAGCAGTGGAACACTACCGAATTTTGCATCAGCGGGTGTTGCTGGAAATTGCCTCAATGATGCCGATGACCGCAAAGGCCTTGCTAAGCGTAAAGGGCATTGGGAAAACCACGGCCGATAAATACGGCCCGCAAATAATAGCCATCGTGAGTGAGTATTGCCGTACCCATGCTATTGCTCCACGACAGGCATCGCCGTTATCCACCGATACGCTATCTACTAGTATTTCATCCACGATGCAAGGCGAAACATAATAAGCGGCATACAAACCACTTATGTTAGGCTAACCATCGCTTGTGCTCGGGAACAACACGCTTGTGTTATTGTTTGTTATCCTCGGTTTGACGAGTGCAACAGCGTGTTGTGAAAAAGAGTGTTGTGAAAAGGGAGTTAGTATGAGTGTGAAAAACGCAACAATAGTCGTTATTGGTGGCAGTTCAGGGTTGGGGTTGGGGATCGCCATTGAATGTGCTAATCAAGGTGCTATGGTAACGATCGCCAGTCGATCTAAGGAAAAACTGGAGCGCTCGGTGGATGAAATTGGTCATAATGCTAATTATCATTGTGTGGACGTCTCATCTGAGGATTCAATTAAGGCGCTGTTCGAACAGCTTGGTGAAATTGATCATCTGGTGGTGACCAGTGGGTTTGTGACGGGAAAATCGTTTGATGCTTTATCTTTCGAGGAGGCGAGAAACGATGTTGAAATAAACGTGTGGGGGAAATTTAATGTTGTCAAATGTGGCGCATCGTTCATTAAAAAAACGGGTTCAATCACCTTTATATCCGGTGCCTTTGCCACCAAACCTAACCCAGACGTTTTTATGACAACAGTATCTGTTGCCGCTGTGGAGGCAATGGCAAAGACATTAGCGATTGCACTTTCACCGGTTCGGGTTAATGCTATATCACCCTATGTGGTGGATACCACCTTAGTGGGAGGCGGCCAGAGCGCTGAGGCGAGAAAAGATTTTTTAGACGCCACCGCGCAAAGCCTGCCGTCTAAGTGCATTGGTCGCCCAAAAGATATTGGCGGTGCGGCCGTTTTTCTGATGTCAAACCCCTATGTCACGGGTAGTATACTATCGGTCGATGGTGGGTTTACCCTGATTTAATAATCGTTAGCGTTTAGCGTGGTGTTTCATTCTGCATTGAATAGAGCGTTAAATGCTAGGTTAAATGCTGCGCTAATTGTTGTGCTAATTATTATCCGAGGGAATTCATTATGGCGCTAAATCGTCGACAGTTACTCAAGCTTATGGCAGGTGGGACCGCAGCCGGTTTGTTGGCAAATTCTGCGCTGGCGCAGGCCAAAACCAAACCGGGCATTAAGGCCATCGCGTTTGATGCGTTTCCCATTTTTGATCCGCGTCCTATCTTTGCATTGGCCGAGACGTTATTTCCGGGGAAGGGGCCGGCGTTGAGCAATGCGTGGAAAATCAGGCAATTTGAATACCAGTGGTTACGCGCATTGGCCGGTCACTATGTGGATTTTTGGCAGGCAACAGAAGCTGCTTTGTTATTTTCTGCGAAGCAGCTTAAGCTCACCCTTAGCGATAAAAAGCGTAAACAGTTGATGGCGGCGTATCTCGAACTCAAGCCTTGGCCCGATGTTGTGCCTGCGCTTACGTTGCTTAACGATGCCAATATTCGATTGGCGTTTTTATCCAATATGACACCTGCGATGCTGAACACCAATATGCATAACGCGGGTCTCGATAAATATTTTGAACAAGTGATAAGCACTGATAGCATTAAAACGTATAAACCTGATCCCCGTGCCTACCAGTTAGGGGTAGATCGGCTATCGTTACCACGAGAACAAATCGCTTTTGCTGCCTTCGCCGGGTGGGATGTGGCGGGTGCCAAGTGGTTTGGGTATCCAACATTTTGGGTTAATCGGGCAGGTTTCCTTGATGAGGAATTGGGGGTTACCCCTGATGGTCGTGGCAAAAGCCTCTCCCAATTGGTCGATTTTTTAACGGCGCAAAACCAGCTCGGCCGGTAGGTATATCCAAAGTATTGACCGGGCCTGTGAGTAGGGTACGATCCAGGTTGGATAATGTTGCCGGTCTTGCCAGCTGCGTAATTAAGATTGCCGCATTCGCCGTGGCCAAGAAAATAAAGTGGTTTGCTGTTATTATAAGTGTCTGCGATACACGTTCGTTGTAACGTTCAGCGATCAATTAGCAGCGAGTCCTTAACAACGAGTCCTTAACAACAACTCAGCGCCGCGAATCAATATTGGTTTTGCTTATTGGTTTTAATTGTCAGCGTTAATTATTAGGAAGAGAATGGGTCACGATCATAGTCATGCAGTGGGTAATTACAATCGTGCTTTTGCCCTGGGTATTGCGCTCAATATTACGTTTGTGGTTATTGAGGCGGTTTATGGTGTGCTGGCAGAGTCGCTGGCACTCATTGCGGATGCCGGACACAATTTAAGTGACGTGGTCAGTTTGCTGCTTGCCTGGGGGGCAAGCCTCCTTGCCACAAAAGCGGCGACCGAGAAGCGGACGTATGGTTTGCGCAAGGCAACTGTTATGGCGTCATTGGGCAGTGCGATATTGCTACTGGTTGTGCTTGGTGGAATTGGTTGGGAAGCCATTAGTCGCTTTCGGAATCCAGCGCCGGTGGAAGGTGTTACCGTGATCGTGGTGGCTGCCATTGGCGTTGTCATTAATACCTTAACGGCATTGCTTTTTGTCAGCGGTCAGAAACACGACTTGAATATCAGAGGGGCTTTCCTGCATATGGCCGCGGATGCAGGGGTGTCGCTGGGGGTTGTTATTGCCGGTATCCTGATTATGGTGTATGGCTGGTTGTGGATCGATCCCGTGATAAGCCTGGTGATTGTGGCGGTTATCTTTGCCGGTACATGGGGGCTGTTGCGCGATTCCATGAACTACGCCATGGATGCGGTGCCAGCGAATATCGATATCCCGGCAATTAAGCAGCATTTAATGGGGTTAGAGCCTATCGGCAGTATTCATGATTTACATGTCTGGCCGTTAAGCACCACTGAAACTGCGCTGACGGTTCATGTTGTCGTGAATCACAATACAGTAGATAATCATTTTCTTTGTAATTTACAGCAAAATCTTCACGATCATTTCGGTATTGCGCATTCCACTATCCAGGTGGAGACCGCCACCGGAGAAGTGAGATGTATGCTTGACAATGATAAGGTGTGTGGGCGATAAGGACGGTATGCTGGGTTTTGCTGCGTTTATGATGGGATTTGTGTTTGCGACACAAGTACGTGCGTGTTAATTAGGGAATAGAGGGGCATACCTTTTTAAAAACGCTGGAGGGAGCATTGCGCGTCAAATGCCATGTGCTTTATGCCTATTTTTACTTATTTTATGTCTATTTGTTAGCGCCACTTTTATTGGCGCTCAGTTATTAGTTTTATGTTATTAGCGTTAAGTTATTATTTATAAGTTATTAATCATAAGTTATTAACCGCGAGTTATTAACTGTTAGTTATTACCCTTAGCTTCTTAGTATGGCCCATTGTACATGCCCGCTTAGGAAGGTTTGACTTTTTCTCGGGTAAAATGAAATAATTAAAACCAGATGGATACAAAAAGAACCCTGGTCATTGGCGCAAGCGGGCGCATTGGCGAAAAGTTAATTACGTTATTACACGGCAATGGTTGTGCCGTGGTAGCGATGCTGCGTGATGTAAATAAGGGGCCGCAATTTTTTAGCGGCAATGGCGTCGAGACGGTGCAGGGCGATCTCGAAACAGATATTGACAGTGTGTTTGCTGATTGTGAGCGTGTGGTGTTTAGTGCCGGGTCCGGTGCTGACACAAGCGCAGATAAAACGTTACTCGTTGATCTATGGGGAGCCTGTAAGGTCGTCGATGCCGCCAAAAAAAACAATATTAGTCATTTTGTGATGGTGAGTTCAAGAGGCGCAGATAATCCTGATCGGGGACCAATGGCCATTAAACCTTATCTAATCGCAAAGCATTTTGCTGATAATTACCTGATTGCCAGTGGTTTGCCATATACCATTCTTAGGCCGGGTCGTTTACTGGATGAGGCAGGGACCGGGTTTATTGGCACAACTCGTCCTGCCAGCCCTGAAACGCAGGTTATTTCCAGAGAGGACACTGCCAGCGCTATTTATCATTGTCTGGCAAACAACAATACGATTGGGCAGGTCTATGAACTATACAAAGGCGCAACACCGATTAGTGAGGCATTTGACGCGATGTTACATAAGCGCCATTAATGTAAACAATAATGTAAACAATAATGTAAACAATGTAAATAATACCATGAACGCCAATAATGCTTGCTAAGTCTATCCGCGTATTTCTTTATCGATGAAATACTGTCCCGAATGTGCAAGCGAATTGAGTGAAAGAACCCTCGAGGGCGTGGTTCGAAAGGTATGCGATTGTCCGGGGTGTGGCTTTATCCATTGGGATAACCCCATTCCGGTGGTTGCAGGTTTGGTGCAGCACAATAATGATATTGTGCTGGCAAGAAATGCCAAGTGGCCTGAAGGTGTCTTTTCGTTAATTACCGGCTTTCTCGAACGGCACGAGACGCCCGCCTCCGCAATTGCGCGAGAATTGAAGGAGGAGCTGGGTTTGAAGTGTGAAACGCAGACGTTTATCGGGCATTATCCGTTTCCAGCAATGAATCAACTTTTAATCGCCTACTGGGTTAATGCCAGTGGTACTATTGCTATTAGCGATGAAATTTCGGAAACAAAAATCGTGTCGATGGAATCACTAAGGTCTTACGATTTTTCACCACTGTATTTAACCACCAGAATAGTCAACGATTGGCTGCGCAATTCCTCCACGGTCTAATGTTCTCATGGTTAACTTTTTTTATGGTTAATGCTCTCATGGTTAAGCACCTTTATGGTTAAGTACCCTCATGGTTAAATATCTGTTGTGACGTATTATAAAAAAATGCACTGCCTGAGGGCGTGTTGCACTCCCATTGTGGTTAAGCCTACGGGTTTATGTTTACCTGCTTATTGTTTTCGTGACGCATGAAATATATTTCAATGCTGCGAGGCATCAATGTCAGTGGCCAAAAAAAAATAAAAATGGCGGATTTGGCCACACTGTATGAATCGCTGGGTTTTGACAATGTTGTTACTTACATCCAGAGTGGTAATGTCATCTTCGATGTGGCGAGTAAGAAAAAAACTGATTTGATATTGGCGATAGAAAAAGCAATTGAACGACAATATTCGTTTCAGGTGCCTGTTGTGCTTCGTACCGGCCGCGAGTTTAAAATCATTATTGATAACTGTCCATTCGGGGTAATTGATGATGCCACGAAAGTATTAGTGACCTTTTTATCTGCAACACCAACCCAATCAAATTTGGAACGTCTGCAGGCAAGTGTAACCGCACCGGAAAGATGCGTGATACAGGGAACAGAGGTATTCCTGTCGTGCCCAAATGGATATGGTGGCAGTAAGTTGTCGAATGCTTTTTTGGAGAAAAGGTTAGGCGTGAATGCAACCACCAGAAACTGGAAATCAGTATGCAGATTGTACCAGTTGTCAATGGAATAATAGCCATAGCCTGCACCGGCCCAGCTGTCTAGGCCAGGTTATGGGGTGATTAACGGATAATAGGGCAAGGACAACGAGATGACTGAGATCATAGAAATAAGCACCGAACGCCTGTTGTTAAGGCAGTGGCGCAAGGAAGACAGGGTGGGTTTTGCCCAATTGAACGCCGACCCCGCCGTGATGCAATATTATCCCGCAGTGATAAGCCAGGGGGAAAGCAATATCCTGGCTGAAAAAATACAATCCCTGATTTCGGAAAATGGATGGGGTTTTTGGGCGGTGGAACGGCTTAGCGATAAATCGTTTATTGGATTTGTTGGTTTGAATGAACCCAGCTATGATTTGCCCGTGACGCCCTGTGTTGAAATTGGTTGGCGGCTGGCAAAAGACTATTGGGGGAAGGGGTATGCTACCGAAGCGGCTAATGCGGCGTTGGCGCTGGCGTTTAATCAGCTTGCTTTATCGCGGGTTTATTCTTTTACCTCTGTCTCAAACTTAAGATCCCGGGCGGTTATGGCGCGGTTACAGATGGTGAATACCGGACAGAATTTTGAGCACCCCATAATACCGCCGGGTCATCCGCTTCGCGAACATGTCTTGTATGCAATCGATAAACAGCGATGGCTCGATTATTCTTGTGAATCAACGGAAGGTCGTGAGTCAACGTAAAGCTGGTGAGTTAACGAAAGCTTGTGCGCCAATGAAAGGAAGGTGACGCTATGATAAAAGGTAGTTGTTTGTGTGGCGCTATTGAATATGAGGTGGAGCCAATACCCGAAAAAATATATAACTGCCATTGTTCGCAGTGCCGAAAATCGCATGGCGCTGCATTTGCTTCCCAGGCATTTGCCAAAGGAGAAACCCTTAACTTCATAAAAGGGGAGCAGTTTTTGACGGAATATACCGGTCATGGGGGTGTTCGGTCGTTTTGTGCTAAATGTGGTTCCCGATTGATGAATTATGCACCGGATAAAACAATGTATTTAAGTGTTGCTTTAGCCAGTGTGGACAGTGATTATGAGGCTAAGCCAGTGGCGCATGCCAACGTAGACTCAAAGGCCTCATGGCATCATCCTTCCGATGATATTCCAGCTTACCCTGGGATGCCCGATGGTGCATTGGACTGATTAGGCCTTAATTTCAAAAGACGATATACAAGCGACGTTCGAGGTTTAGGGGTTAAAACGGGCACGTTGTTCATTGTATGGTGAGGTGCACTGATATGTAATAGTGCGGCTGTTGACTGACTTCTAACGCTGTGATGGTATGAAGAAGACGAGCCATTGGCATCTTAATGTCAATCGCTGCGGGTATATTCACAAAGAGGGCAGCGTGCAAGGTATCTGGCGTTTATTGGTTGTTTTACAAGTGCGTGGTTTGTATTATCGATTTACCTTAACAATAATGAAAGGAAAATAGTAAATGAAAGTGGCGTATATTTTTTCATCGCAAGGACATACTGTGTCATATAAATTAGGTCAAATGATTCTTCCTCAGTTGGAAAATGATAAGCATGGCGTGGAAGTAGTGGGGATGTTCTTTTTTGAGGATAATAATTACGTCCTGGTTGAGGGAGACCCTATCGGTAAACGCCTTGCCAACGTGGCAAAAGAAAAAGGGATATTGCTAATGGGCTGTGATAAATGCTGTTACGAACGGGAAATTGATGAGAAATTAGTGGATGGAGCTACCATCGGTTGCTTTCCCAATTTATATAAGGCACTTTCTACTAATATGCCGGATCAGGTGATTACCCTATAAAGGGGGCAGGTTGTGGATAGCAACGTTGCTATCTAAGATTGCTATGTAACGTAGGCACGCTAGCCGGTATTTACGTCAAACTGTGTGGTTTACGTAATTGAGCAATCATGATCATCAGAAGTAGCGACAGTAATTTTGAGGATTGCTGTCGAGCTTTTAGGCATAAAAGGCATTGTGGTTTAATGTATTGTTTATGTCTGCACCTGATGTCTACGCTTTTATGTTGTTAAAACTCGTCTGCTAAGACTGGCAGGGGACAGGGTTGAGAGGATATGAGTTGAATTTTCCAGATTTAAAAACGGCAAGACTGGTCTTGTCTGATCTACATTTTGATGATGCGGCCTCCGTTTATGATATATTTAGCGACGAGCGAGTCGTAGAGTATTACGATCTGGAAGCATTGACGGAGCTGCATCAGGCCCATACGTTAATACGTTTGTTTAATACACGGTTTGATAAAATGGACGGTATACGCTGGGCCATCCGGCTGAAAAATAATAAAAAGTGTATAGGGACTTGCGGTGTTAATGCATGGGATAAAGCGATGCGGTCCGCTACGATTGGTTATGATTTAAATTCAGCGTATTGGGGCGAAGGGATGATGACCGAAGCGTTGTCAGCAATGATTCACCGTATATTTTCGGGCGTATTACCTGATGTCAGTATTAACCGCATTCAAGCAGATACTGTGCCTGGTAATATCGCGTCTGAAAAGGTGTTGCTGAAGTTGGGGTTTAAAAAGGAAGGGGTTCGGCGTCAGAGTGGATACTGGAAAAATAAATTTCATGATTTAACGTGTTATGGCCTGCTGAACAGTGAATTTAACAGCAACATCTGAGTAGTAAGATGAGGGGCATAACGGCACATCACTTTGGGCTGCCGGTAAGCCTCTGCGTCAGTGTGGCGTGTTCTGTTAATATCACCAAGGTTGTTAATATCACTTAGGTTGTTAATATCACCTTGGTTGTTAATATAATAACGGTTGTTAATATAATAACGGTTGTTAACATAACCAAGGGTCGTTTTTACCGGATGGCCCTTTTAATTGGTATTGTCGTTGCGCTGTAGCTCCTTATGATCGCAGCGCTACCGTCTTAGCGATGTTGGTTCAGAAATTGTTTGTTCGTAAGTTGTTGGTTAATAAAATATTTATTTATATGTCATTGATTCATAAATCATTGCATTTGGCGATTTTGTTGCTAATCAGTTCGCAATCTATTGCTGAGGAAATTCGCGTGGCGGTCGCCAGTAACTTTGCCGTTGTGATGCGTACTGTGGCGGCGGGTTTTGAAGCGGGGACGGGACATAAGGTTAAGTTGATCTTTGGCTCTACCGGTAAACATTACGCACAGATTAAAAACGGCGCACCATTCGATGCATTTTTTGCGGCGGATGCCCAGCGACCGGAACGGCTTGAGCAAGAGGGTGTTGCGGTTGGCAACAGTCGTTTTACCTATGCGATTGGAAAAGTGGTGTTGTGGAGTCCCCGGCCTGATTATGTTGACCCAGATGCCCGGGTGTTACAGCAAGGCCACTTTCGTTTCCTTGCCATTGCTAACCCAAGACTCGCGCCTTATGGTCAAGCGGCTCAGGAGGTGTTGCAGGCACGCGACTTATGGGCAAATGTTAGTGGGCGATTGGTGCGCGGCGAAAATATTGCTCAAACCTTTCAGTTTGTGAAAAGTGGTAATGCGGAGTTGGGGTTTGTTGCTTATTCACAAATTAAACGGCCCAATGCGCCTATCGAAGGTTCCTATTGGGTCGTTCCCCAGGTACTTTACACCCCCATCAGGCAGCAAGCGGTGTTACTAAAAGATAATAAACCTGCTCGCGCCTTTTTATCTTATGTGCAAAGCAATGAAGCGTTGAAAATTATTCACGATTACGGGTATGAAACGCCTTAATGTTCAATGAAGCTGATGTCTCCGCACTACTCGTGACCCTCAAGCTGGCGGTGATTACCACGGTTATTCTATTGTTGTTGGGGATACCCCTGGCATGGTGGATGGCACGTACCCGTTGGCGGTTCAAGTTTCTATTGGAAGCTATCGTTGCTTTGCCGTTGGTGTTGCCACCCACGGTACTCGGGTTTTATATGTTGGTTGCCCTTGGGCCTCATGGCCCAGTGGGTGGCTTAATGCAATCTATGGGCGGGCGGCCACTGGCGTTTACGTTTACCGGATTGGTGATTGGATCTGTTATTTATTCCATGCCTTTTGTGGTACAGCCATTGCAAAATGCATTTGCGTCGATTGGTCGTCGCCCCTTGGAGGTGGCGGCGACCTTGCGAGCATCGCCTGTCGATCGATTTTTTACTGTGGTGTTGCCGCTGGCCCGTCCTGGGTTATTTACTGCCGCCGTGCTTGGTTTTGCGCACACTGTGGGGGAGTTTGGCGTGGTGCTGATGATTGGTGGAAACATCCCAGGCGAGACGCAAGTGGTGTCCATCGCCATCTACGACCATGTTGAGAGTTTAGAGTATGGACACGCACATTGGTTGTCGGGTGGGTTGTTACTGTTGTCTTTTATTATGTTGATTGCGGTATATGCATTCAACCGTCGTTTCAGTGTGATGGGTCCATGACGATTGAGGCACAGTTTAAGATCGACCGAGGGGGTTTTGCCCTGGATGTGGATATTCGTATCCCTGGCCGTGGGGTGACGGCGGTTTTTGGGCCTTCTGGCTGTGGCAAAACCACATTGTTACGCGCCATTGCCGGACTTGACCGACATGATGGTGCGTTTTTGAAAGTCGGTGATACGGTTTGGCAGGATGCTGCCCACTTTATTCCAACCCATCAACGGCCCATTGGGTATGTTTTTCAAGAGGCTAGTTTGTTTCCCCATCTTACTGTACGGCGTAATATTGAATACGGTATAAAGCGTGTTGCCAAAAAGGTATCTGGTCTTTTTTCAGATAATGCGATTGAACTGTTGGATATTTCAGGCTTGCTTGATCGTAAACCGGATACTTTATCTGGCGGTGAACAGCAACGGGTTGCAATTGCCAGGGCGTTGTCGGTTAACCCTGAACTATTGTTAATGGATGAGCCTTTGGCTGCACTTGATTTCAATCGTAAACAGGAAATTTTACCTTATCTCGAGTCATTACATCGGCGTTTGGATATGCCGGTGATTTATGTCAGTCACTCCATCGACGAGGTGGCTCGGTTGGCGGATCATCTGGTGTTGCTGGACGGCGGGAAAGTGGCAGGGGCGGGTAATCCTCATGATATATTGACCTGTCTTGATCTTCCGCTGGCACTCGGTGTAGACGCTGAGTCGATTATTGAGGCTACGGTTATCGGGCATGACGATGAGTATGGGTTAACGTATTTAGGGTGTCCTGCGGGTCGTTTTACGGTGACACGGAAACCACTGGCGGTGGGCTGTGATGTGCGGCTGCGGGTTGCCGCTCGTGATGTGAGTCTGACGCTAGAGCATCAGTCCAATACCAGTATTTTGAATATTTTTCCTGCCACCGTGGATGAGATCAAGAACGAAGCGGCAGCACAGGTTACGATTCGATTATTGTTGGCGGGTGTACCCCTGTTGGCCAGTGTGACGCGTAAATCGGCTGTTATGCTGGATTTGAAGCCGGGCAAGTTGGTGTATGCGCAAACAAAAAGTGTTGCCCTGTTGTCTTGAACCGCATTCGCATCGTTTGTGATGCGTTGGTGCTATTGCTAGCGGGGTGGGGTGTGCTGCCGCGCTCGGGTTAGGAATGGACGTTAACAGAACCAGCATAAAACTATATGTACAGGCACGGTCAATTTTACAACGGTGACGATAAATTGGTTAACGTTGAGGAAGGTGCCGTTGCGGAAAATTCCAGTCACTCTAATAATAGCGTTATTGTACTGATATCCATGGCATTTTTTTTATTTTCATTATTTGTAATTTACAATGCCTAGCAACGTTATGACGAAGCCTCATTGCACCCGTTGTGTCTGGCAGAAAACTCCGTTAATGGTGCGGTCAGTGAAATTATTCTCCAAATTAGTCATTTAAAACGCGCCGTAAAATTGTTTGGTGAGCGGGAGCACATGCTGCTTTCCCGTATTATCGAGGGGGATGATCCTTATGTCAGTTATGACCGGTTAACGGCACGAGTGAAAACGATATTTCCAGTGTCATTTGCCGTTACAGTTGCCAGTTCATCCGGCGAGCTTTATGTTGATGATTTTGATGGGATCATCGAAGAGGTTTGTCGCAAGGATATAACGTTATATGGGAGCACCGTTATCCGCCCTCTAGTGCGATTCATCCCAATCCGCTTGCATACCATTTTGATATTAGGGTATCGGTTGAACTACCCTGTTCAAAACACGTCATTTTTTGTTAGTTTTAAGCCAGCCTTGTTTGTTACGGGTGTTAGCGAGCAGTCAGTTATTGCGGATTTTGTGACGAACCCTGTTAAGGAGGATTATTTATATCAGGTAGTGTGTGCTCGCCTCGCCTCAGTTCACCTCAGTGCTGTATTGTTACCGGTTTTTCAACAAAAATAAGTCCACCTCGCGGTATGCGTCAAACCGGCGAGCCAAGGTTGGTGAATTTTATCGATTTTTGCCTGGTTTTTTTATCGTATCGGGACGGTATTTACACAGCGGGCAATTAGGGGCGGTTTCGGGCAAAATAGGATAGTGCCGTGATTAGTACGTCACCATTATTGCGATGGATCAGCTTAAATGTGATAAATACGGGTTATACGCTTCGTATTACCGTGGTATTTTGAATAGAATGGCGGCGATAATAAGTGATGCAAATGTTGATGTCTCAATATAATCATTTTATAAAGTATTTGAGTAAATCGCGTAGGGGTGGGGTGGTGCGATGAATAGGCTCGCTGTTTTGAGTCCTTGAGCGGATGAGTCGGTCGTGCGTTATTTGACGATTATCGCAACGACAGCTTCCGTGGATGTCACCGATCTCAAATGGTCATTGAATAATTGACAGGGCATTATACGCTATGAAGCCGTTATACTTTTTGTTGGGGTGGTTGTTTTTTGCTTTGGGCGCTGTCGGCGTTGTAATACCTGTGTTGCCGACGACACCCTTTATGCTGCTGGCGTTGTGGGCGTTTTCGAAAAGCTCCGACAAATTTCATGCCTGGCTGTATTCTCATTCCTTTTTCGGGCCACCCTTGCAACAATGGCAGGAGCACCAGGTTATCCCCCTGGTGGCAAAAGTCATGGCAATTACGATGATGCTGGGTAGTTTTACATATTTAGCCTTCTTCTCAACAGTGCCTGTTTCAATACTTATTATAATTGCCCTGGTTATGTTAGGCGGTGCCCTGTTTATTCTAACTAAACCCTCCAAGGTCGTTTGATACCTCGTTGGTTCGCATCAAAGATACTACAACCTTGAGCTGAATTAACGGTGACGGAGATGAATGGATAGTGTTATAGCGTAAACTTTCCTTACCGTAATTTTTGAATCAGTTGTTTTTATGCGAGTGCTGTTACCGGTCGCGCAGCCGGCCAGCTGGACACTAACCAGGTTTTGTGTCGCTGCATGCGTTGCCAAAGGTGTTGCTCATTGGTACGTTAGCGTTAAGATTTTGCGGTTAGTTGCCCCGGTGTTTTAACAGATATTGGCCTGTCTTCCCCTGGTTTTGTGTCTAAAGGGTGAGTTTTCTACAGCGCTATCGGGGCCATCGGTGCTGGATTGCAGAGGTTTCGGCGCAATGTAGGTAAAATTATCGTGCTTGTGCTGGTAATATGCTACTAATAATTGGTATTATTTGCGATTGGACGGGCGATATATGCGTATTGTAAGCCTGCATAAAGGGATTAATTGGTCTAAGCAATGAGCAATCTGCAATTACAACAACTTGTCAAAGAGTACAGCGACGGGCTGATTGCCCGCGATATTTATTTGGTTCGCAGGAGGCAATTGATCGACCGTGCGGTGGCCGTTGATCCGGCGCCTGTTATGCTATCTGGCGCGGAGCAACATAGTCAGGAACCGCGTAGTCAGGTGCAATATGGTCACGAGCCGGTACTTGGGTCTGAATCGGCCTTAGGTTTTCTGCAAGGGTTGTCGCAGCAGCAGCTAGTGTTTTTTGCGGCGTTTAGTCTCATTGTAATCTTGATTATTGGGCTGATCGTGGCAGAGATTATGGGCGATGGCACAACGGCAACCGATGAGACATTAGTACCTGTCGAAGCCGTGCGGACCGACGGGGGGTTAATGGCGTCAGTGACGCATGAGTTGATCGCAAGCGACGATTGGCATCCTGAATTATTGAATCGGTGGTATGAACAGTGGTTGCAGTCCAGTAGAGCGGAACAGTACGCATTTAAACAAACGCAACTGTGGCACGACTTTGAGCAGAACCTTGTTGCACGCATGTCTGGGCAGTCGGCATTCGTGGACGCAGGGGGTACGGGTGTTCGAGAGGAGCGATTGCGTGTTATTGCTAACGCAACAAATATTTCGTTGCCGAAAACGGCGATGGCGACATCTGAGGTGGCCCGGGAAGATGAAGCACCTCAGCCGCTCGCTCAGGAGTTATCTCAACGCGTGACACCTGATGATGTTAAGGCCACTGAATTCGGTGAGGTTATTATTGCAGGGAATATTGCAGGAAATATTGCAGGAAATATTGACGGAAACAGTACCGCACCTGACGCTGCTGCAACTGTGCTAAAGCAGACGATCTCACCCGATAACGTGCCACAAGGCAAGGTATCACAAGGTAAGGTATCCCAAACGAATTCCCAGCCGAATATATCACAAGCCAACATATCAAAAAATAATGTCACGGACGCGGCAGCACCATCAGTGATGTCGAAAGCGTCTGATATTAGTGCCCAGGCACCAAAGGTCATTGCGCCAAAATCCGTTGTTGCACCAGAACCTGCGAAAGTGGCTGTGCAGCGTCAGCCAGCAAAGACAGCCGCTATTCCGAATAATGTATGGATTGATAAAAGCAACGAAACGCTCAAGCAGTTTAGCGCAGCGATGCAAAAAGGTGATGTGAACATGTTGGTTAATATGTTCGAGGACGATGGCGTTTTCCTGAGAGTCAAGAGCAAACCCTATATCAAGCGCACATTGACTAACATGGTTGAGACGACGCAACGTCGTAAATTAAGCCTTAACGTAAATCAGTGGAAACGTAATGAAGACATCATTTCAGGGGTGGGGCGTTATCGCTTAGAGTCGCGTAAACTGGATGCTGACGAGGATCAGATCGTCGCAGCTGATCTGCGTATTAAACTGTCATTCGGTACGGCTGACCGTTCGAAAAAGGCGCTGAGCGTCGTGTCGTTTGAAGTGGTCAATAAAGATGTGATATCGATTCCCATTAATGCGCGGAATGGGGCTAATAAAACAAATGTGTCCCCGTTAACCAATGCTGACCTGGAAAAATTGATGTCCCGATTTGTGGGGTATTATGAGAAGAGTGATTTGGTTGGCTTAATCCAACTTTTTGCCGCTGATGTGAAAACCAATGATCAGTCTACGGTAGACGGCGTTAAAAAAGATTACCAGGAATTATTTGAATCTACTCGCAGTCGCCAGTTGTTTCTTAAGGATATGCAATGGAAAATAAACGGTTCAGTTGCACAGGGTGAGGGAGTGTTTGTGATATTAGTCGTCCCGAATAAATCATCTGAAGAGCAGACGCTTAAGGGCGGTTTGAAAATGACGGTGAGAAAAAGCCCCAGTGGTATTGCTATTTCAAAATTATTCCATGAGCTTGAATGAATTAAGTGCGCTAACTGTGTTGACCACTCGGACCGGGGAGGGGGTGGCAGCGGGGTATATAGCGGTGCATTAACTATTTGTGCGTTTTTTAGGAATATTGACAGTGACTCGCAAGCCCCCAAGCGCTGTTGATTGGTCAAAATTGATGGTTCCCTCATAGCTATTGATTATATCTTTTACAATGGATAGGCCAAGTCCGTAACCTGACACCTGTTCATCAAGCCGTACTCCACGATTTGATAAAGAGGCTAATTGGTTTTCCTGGCATCCGGGGCCATCGTCTTCTACTACAAAACATAAACAATGATTGTCCTCTACCCGGATGAATATTTGCTGTTTTGCCCATTTGCACGCATTGTCTAGTAAGTTACCCAATAACTCATGCAAATCCTCCCGCTCCATCGCGCAAGTTGCCTCTTCAGGTATGTCCTGAGCTATCTTGAGTGATTTATCGTTGTAGATGGTTAGCAGGGTATTCACCAAAGCTGCTATTTCGGGTGACAGCTTTGCCTGCCGGGCACCGATGGCCGCTCCCGCGACGCGGGCGCGCATTAATTCGTGATGTATAATCTGCTGCAAGTCATTGAGGTATCGGTTGAGGTTTTCCAGTAAGGTCGGGTCAGCCTTTATGGTGGGGGAATTTAGGGCCTGGGTGAGTAACGTTAGGCGGCCTTTTAGGGCATGGGCCAAATTACCAGCTGTGTGGCGCGAACGTTTTAGTCGCTGCGCCATTGCGTGGAGCCTGAGGTTTAGTTCTTGTACTAATGGCTTAAGTTCCTTGGGGACGGCTTCACTGAGCGCTTCAATTTCGCCTGCGTCGAGTTTTTGCAAGTCTTGCCGTACCTTTTCCAGTGGTTTCAAACTGCGTTTTATAATCAATATCTGCAATAGCACCAGCAACGCAAAAATAATGAATGAAACGGTGCTGTGTTTAAGCAAAAAATCCTGAATGTCACGGTTTATCCCCGAAATGTCTTCGGCGACAGCGAGATTTATGACCTGTCCTTGTTTTTGGTAAGCGCTTTGCAATACCATCAATTGTTGTGCTTGAGGCCCGGTAGTAAAGGTGGTGCTGGTTTGGCCTACCGGGATAGTCGTTTGGGATAATGTTTCGTCCCATAACGAACGTGAGCGCAGGGACTGCTGTGCTACGGTAAGTGAAAAATAGTGGCCGGAGAAGGGTTGCTTGTAGATGGCGCTTATTTGATTCTCGATCAGGCTAATGCCAGGAGAATCCGGTGTGATTGTGAGTGCGGCTATAATGGTGTCGGAATCGTGCACCAGTCGAGTGGAAATGTATTGCTGACTCAAATAATGAATTGATGTGGAAATAACAATCCATTGCGCTAACAGCAATAATGCGAGTGATAAGATTAAGCCTGTTGCCAGCCGGGATTGAATTGCCTGCATGGTGATCTCTATTTTGACTCAAGCTGTACTGAATTTGTACTAAAGCTGTACTAAGCGACAAACAAATAGCCTTGGCCGCGTTTTGTTTTAATAACATCTTTACCCAGTTTTTGCCGTAATCGCTTAACATATACTTCAATAACATTGCTGTCCTTGTCGGCATCAAGTTCGTAAACATGTTCTGTCAGGCGTGATTTGGATAAAATTTTATTTGGGTTTAACATAAAATAACGTAATAAACGGTATTCCGTTCCGGTAAGTTCAAAAGTATCACCTTGCACCGTGGTGACTTGCTGGTGATCTTCATCCAGGTAAATACCATTAATAGTGAGTGACGCGTTTAGTTGCTTATTGGCTCTTTTGATGAGTGCGCCGAGACGGGCAATAAGTTCCTCGATATGAAATGGTTTTCCTAGATAGTCATCGGCGCCTGCTTTGAGCCCGTCTACGCGCTCGTGCCAGGCTCCTCTTGCGGTTAGTATGATGACCGCTAAGGGTAGTTTTTGTGATCGCCAATGCTGTAATACCTCAAGTCCGGAACGCTCCGGCAGCCCTATATCCAGCACCACGGCATCATAGGGCTCAATTTCCCCTCTGATCTGTGCTTCGGCACCATTGTTAACCAGGTCAACGGCGTAGCCAGCTTGCTCTAGGTCTTTTTTGAGCAGTGGGCCTAGCTCCATGTCATCTTCTACAACCAGCAGGCGCATTTAGTCATCCTTTTTATGCTCCAACAATTGGCCATTTTTGGCATCAAAATATAACTCCCAAACGATACCTTGATCGTCCACAATTTCCACTTCGTAAACCAGGGTGTCTTGCTTCTGTTCCAGCTCAACCTCGATGATTCGTCCCTCGTGATAGGTTTTGGCAGTGTTAATAATGCTCTCTAGAGAAACAATGTCGCCAGCTTCGCGTAAGCGCCGGGCATCTTCGTGGGTATATTGTTCAGCCCAGGCGCCTGCCGCGATCCACAGACTTGCCATTAGCAATATGATTATTGATTGGCGAATCATTTACGTTTAGTCATCCCATTTACCATACCCGGCAATTAAAACTTCATTTTCGCTAAACGAACCCTGCGCCACGTTCTGGTGACAGCGATTGCAATGGCTTAGGCTGGTTACTTTCGGGTTGTCGTTAATGAGCCGCGCTGGGATTTCCCTGTGTTCTTTCTTTATGTAGGGTACTTCGGTGATACGCAGCGGCGCTTGGTCCTTAGATAATGAGCGCATTATATGTTTGGCGTGCCTGGCATTGGACTTATCCGCGCTGTTGTCGGTCAGGTAGTTTAAGATTGCTTGATGCTCCTGGGTATCCAGTTCTGCGTTTTCGCCAAAATGCTCTTCCAGCTGGTTCATTATATTGCGCCAGGATTGCTCGGGTAAAAGGCCTGCTTGATAAGCAAAATGGCAACTACCGCACTCCTGTTCATAGACGGTATTATTGTTTGGGGTTACGCCAATGGTTTTGTTCCATAATCGCATATTTTCACCATCATCGCTATCGTCGTCGGCAAATGACAATCCCCATACGACAACGAATGCGGCCAATAAACTGAAAATGACAAGTAGTTTGAGTTTCATTGTTGGATTCCTCTTGATTGATTATTTATTTAGATTGGATGAATGTTAATAAATCGCCTTTTTCCTGTGGCGTGCATTCACGTCCCAGTGTCCATTTGCAGTTACGTTTTAACCATTTTTTTACTTTTTTAACATCGCTGAGTCGTTCTGCATTGACAGAGGGTGCTAATGGGGCAATGGTTTTTTGTGTGCGTTTATGCTTACCGTATTGTGTTAATTCATCGGTGTGGCAAACAGCGCAACTGCGAAGGGTTTTTGATTTAGCGTGTAAAAATTCCTGGTTCCATAACTGTTGCCCACGCTCAGCGCTAAACGGGTCTGTACTGGCTTGTGCATAGTCACTAAATAGTGTGTTGCTAGGTGATGCTACTAACGCGGGTGGCATTAGTGTTATGGGCATTATTACCATATAGGCGATAAGGCGGTTCATGTTTTCGTTCTCCTTTGGGGTGTGTTGGTTTGGGTTATGTCGATCGTTTAACGCCACTTATCATGGCGCGAATCAGGTTTTCCTTATGAACCAGGCTCTCGGTAATGACGCCGATCAAATGTATGGCTACCAGTAATAGCGTAAAGTTGGCAAGGAATTCGTGTGCCTCTTCCAATGCGCCTTCCCAGTCAGCAGAGCTACCAAGGAACCAACTGGCCATCGGCCCGGCGTGTTCTTCCGCGCCATATAGTGCTACCCCGGTTATTGCTGTAAAGGTAAGGCTGCTCAGCATGAGGACTATCATCAGGCCACCGGCGGGATTGTGACCCACGTAACGGTTTGCCTTAAATGAGAGTGTCTCTTTTAAGTAGGTGAAGGCAACGCCAGGGCTGGTGACAAAATCGGAAAAACGGGCGTGTTTGGTGCCGACGAATCCCCATAACAAGCGAACCATTATTGCTGCACCCAAGATATAACCTGCCAGTACGTGAAGGTCGAGGAAGTCATCTTCCGTTAGGTAAGCGACGATAAACGTTGTTACCAGTACCCAGTGAAATAGCCTGATGACCAGATCCCATACTTTTGTCGTATCGGGTTTATCGTTAGCAATATCGCTAGGCATTGTGTGTGCTCCTCATGTTGGGTTTACAACATAAGATAGTGATTGAAGCTGAAATGAAACTGAAAATGGCAATATTCGTTATCGCTGGATTAACAGCGGGGTGATTCGCAATACAGCGTGACGAAGTAGGCCGAGTAACGCAGGTATTTGTTACTTGTTTCTCAGAATAAACGATTAATTGGGTTGGTGTGGTTAAGTTGCGAATAGGCTTGCCGATACAATGCGATGACAGTCGTTAAAAGGATTGTTCATTTTCGCTGGATTGGCACATATGTTGAATTATTTGTGACAAGACAGGGGTACATCAGGCCCAAGACCGGAATGCAATTAAAGTGATAATTTTCAATGAATTCAATGGTGTAATGACTAACATGAAAACGATAACCCTTTTTGCCGCGTTAGCGCATTATTTAGGCGATTAAAATGCCAACTCCTATCATGATTGTTGACGATTCCAGTTTTGCACGCAAACAAATGGCGCGTGCGTTGCCCGATGGCTGGGATGTCGACGTCACTTTTGCGAATGATGGTTCTGAAGGGTTGGCGGTGCTTAAAAGCGCGTGCCCCGAGTATGTTTTTCTGGATCTCAACATGCCGGTTATGGATGGTTACCAATTGTTGGAGGCAATGCGTGACGAGGGGTTATCCTCAAAAGTTTTCGTTGTTTCTGGTGATATCCAACCGGAAGCACATCAACGGGTAATGAGCCTTGGGGCTGTAGAGTTTATTAAGAAACCGGTTAGTAAAGAAACGCTTTCCAGCCTTTTGAGTAAACACGGTGTTTGTGAGAGCACTGATGTTTCCACGACCGCACCGATTGACATAAAAACAGATATGCGTGACGGTTGTCAGGAAATTGCAAACGTGGCCATGGGGCGTGCGGCTGATTTGTTGGCAAGACTGCTCGATGTCTTTGTGATTATGCCCATACCAAATGTAAATGCAATTGAAACGACAGAATTACACATGGCATTAGATCATGTTGCTGGTGGTGAGAAAATATCGGCAGTGTGCCAGGGGTTTATCGGCTCGGGTATTGCGGGAGAGGCATTGTTGATTTTTAATGAATCAAGCTTTACCGACATTGCAGATATGATGAAGTGTACTGATGAGTTAAACGAGACGCTGGAGTTGGAGTTATTGATGGATATTGCCAATATTCTGATTGGCGCCTGTCTCAAAGGCATAGCTGATCAGATGGATATAAACTTTAGCCAGGGCCATCCTATTGTGTTAGGGCGTCATGTGAAAATTGGGGATATTATTAAACGAAATGCCTCGCGCTGGAATAAGACACTGGCAATAGAAATGGGATACCGATTCGAGAACAAAAATATCAACTGTGATTTGTTGTTATTGTTTACGGAAGATTCATTGGATCCAATTAGCGAAATTGTGTCCTATTTAGGGTAGCGGTGGGTTAGCGGATAACAGACCATGCAAAGTGCAACAGAAAATTCAGGCGAAAGTGCATCGATAGATATCAAAGAGTTCCATTGGTTAATGGACATGTTACAGTCCATTGATGTGGGGCTTTTGGTGCTTGACCGTAGCTATAATGTGCAGGTTTGGAATAGTTTTATGGTAAATCACAGTGGAATCTCTCCTTCGGTTATTATCGGAAAGAATGTTTTTCAAGCATTTAGTGATGTGCCTGAAACGTGGTTCAAGCGTAAGGCGGAGTCTGTTTTTTTGTTAAACAATCGCGCGTTTACTACCTGGGAGCAGCGACCTTACCTGTTCAAATTTAAAAATTATCGGCCCATCACGGGCTCAGCTGATTTTATGTATCAGAACATAACCTTTATTCCCTTAGTGTCAGTGGACGGCGAAATTAATCATTTGGGAATTATTATTTATGATGTAACTGATATTGCTATTAACAGAACGGAGCTGGAAGGGGTTAATAAGCAACTGGAGGTGTTAAGTCGAACTGATCGTCTGACACAACTTAACAACCGGGGTTATTGGGAAGAATGCTTAGTGAATGAGTTTATGCGGGTGCAGCGCACCAAGCGACCCAGCTCACTCATTATGTTTGATATTGATCATTTCAAGAAAGTTAATGATACTTATGGCCATCAGGCTGGGGATGAAGTCATCAGGGTAACCGCTGCAGAGGTGGTTAAAAAAGTACGGGTAACTGACGTGCCCGGTCGATATGGTGGTGAGGAGTTTGGTATTCTTTTAATTGATACACCTGCCGAAGGTGCGTTCTATCTGGCAGAACGTCTGCGTAAAGCAATCGAAGATATGTCAGTATTCCATGATGGTGTCGAGATACGTTATACCATTAGCCTGGGAGTGGCAGAATTAAATGATAGTATTGATGGGCACACTAAGTGGTTGGAATGTGCCGATCAGGCGCTATACGAAGCCAAGCGTGGAGGACGAAATAACTCGGTTATTTTTAAATCGAAATAAGAAACTTATCCAGTAACTACAAGTGACTGACTATTAACCTGTATTCCCTATATCTTCATCGCATCAACAACTATACCCAAACGCCACGGGTATCATACTGCCAATTTATCATCTTACCACTATCGCCATTTACATCACCCGCGAGAGTATCCCCAGTGACAGAATATCTGCCCTATGTCGGAGGCGGGTATCAATAACCCGGCATTAATTCGTTAGCTACCACTCGCTGTATTTTATTGCCCTTTGCGATCATAAAGACACTAGCGTTAATGTTCAGTTTTTTGTGTGATAGCACAATAAACTGCTGCGTGCTTCCCGTCTCTTTGCGGGTGTGAAAAAGATACGTTATGTCATGCTTTGTGCTCGAAATAGATATAAGGGTTTTTGTTTATATCAAGTGGTGTTATAGTCTGCGTTGGTATTATTAGTCGCCCATCGATTTACCTTTATTTTTATTCGAAATATTTTATTTATAGATACGATTATTCTATATTTTTTTGATTAATTATTGTGCAATAACGGAATTATGGCTGCCGTTGTTATTATGGGCAATGCTTAATGAATGTGTGTTTTGATCTTCTAATATTATTGGCTGTGGTGTTATTTAATACCTAAATTTTATGGCAGCAATGCTTGATAGTGCTTGGCCAGCATTGATGACGGTTTAAAAGGAAGCCTAAGGTATTGCTTTTTTTGATGAGTCAGGCCTGGACGTTTTTGTCTGTTACTTAAGTAGGTCGTTATTGATTACTTATTGGTTGCTTATTGATTAAGGCTGTTTTTACCTGTTTTAAAGGTCATGGTGTCGTCATGCGAAATATATTAGTTTATGCAGTAGAAGTTCAAATAAAATACACAAGCTTATAAGGGCAATACGGTTAGTGTTATTATATGTGTAATATGGATAATTCAGTCTATTGCTAATTAGTTCACATTAGGATTATCATTAATACATTGTTTGGTCATAAACCTTTTTGATTTATCTACAGCAAATGATCGTGAATATCATTAGGGGGGAGGCTGCTGGGTGTGAGCATTGTTAACGTCGTTACTTTGTTAATATGCTGCTGCTCGGAGTAATAATAATAACAAGTTAGTGGTTGGGGATGCCGTTGTAAGTAGTGATAATGTTGTGAAACACATAACTGTTTTTGGGTTATCGTTATTTACAACGGCAATTTTAAGATCTGGACGGAGATTAGGAATTTAGGCGTACCGGCATTCGTTCTATTTCGTTACATTAACGGAGATGTTTGGCTAACCACACGAGCCTGACGATTAGTCGAAATAGTAGATGCTTGCTGAACGCCCGCTGATAGCTATTTAAGGTAGTTACAAATATAGAGTTGCAAAAAATCATGTCAATAAAAGTGCCTGTATATTCAGATGAAAACAGTCTTCATCACATTGCGCTTTACAGCGAAGAGGTGGATGGGACATTTAAGCGTACCCAATCTGAACCTCTGCGCTTACTCCGTGATAATATTGATGGTGTCTCAAATACCCAGGGTGATCTGGTGGCCGCGCAATTTGATAAAATTGAACGTAAGTGGCAGTTGCCCACGATCTCCTTTCATTATGGTAAACCGCAAAGTTTCTATCAATTTCTGCGGGAGAAAGTAGCGAAAAACAAATTTTATGTATTTACCGCGTCTAATATGTCGGGCCGTATTACCCGACTTAATCTACATGAATTAAAACTCAAAACATCAACGTCACAGCGCATCCTTTCGATTTTAAAGGAGAAGTATCTCGAAGCGTTGTTGTTGTGGACGCCGGAGGAGTATCTTGAAAACTTAAAGGCCAAACGTATCGGCTTGAGTGTTAGTAAAACACACAATGCAAAAGTAGCCGCTGCCGGGGTAAAGCCGCAACCACGCCTGGAGGTGAGCGAGCCTGAGGATAATGCCCAACGCCTTTATGATATTCAACAACGGACACAGGTTTTTATGGACTATGATAACCTGAGTATTGTACCGACCAGCGAGACGCCTCCGGATCTTAATGCCTATCATTCCACTCAGTCGGCATTTCAATCACCGTCTAAAAAATCGAAGGATGCCGCCCTTGATGAAAAAAGTCATTTTTATCAGCGTTTTATGATCGACATGGAATAACCTGAGGTTATGCGGGTGTCCTTGTTACGCCGATACCTGTGTTAAATACTCGTGTTAATTGCCCATGGTAACTGCTTTCGTATTAGCGGTTATTGCATGCTTGGCTGATAGTGATCTGTGGCATCGGAGGGGGTGTGATGGCGAAAAATATTCATTTTCGCATAGTGGTAAATTTCATCTGACAAAATCCCCTCATCTCGCAATCGTCGGTGTTCGTTGAGTTCTGCTGCGAGTATTTGGGATTTGCTGAAATAACAATTAGATTTTGCGTTGTTGATGCGAGCAACTAATTCGGTGGTAAACTTTCTAAAGTGAGATTTTGATGGCTGATTGAAGGTGATTTCAAAGATGGGTATTTGTCCATAATTGGAATAGAAAATAAGGGTTTTTTTTGATCGGTTAAGCATGGATAGAAAGAAAATTGCACCGATTGTAAATAACAATACGTTCGTTATCATGGCGTAGGGTTGTGGAATTAATTGCGGCATTTTATAGTTCATTAGTAATAATGTTGCCGCGAGTGAGATTGCGACAACGAAGTAGAAAAAAAAATTCCAGTGAATGCTACGCTGTCGGGATGCTGCGGTATCCAGTAGCGTTAGATTTATCCAGTAGCTGATCGCGCCTTTCATGTTTTTTTCGATAATACTTAAAAATTTATCATCGTACACGCGGATCAGGCGTTGTTCACCTTTCCACCTGCTGTGTTGCAGCAGTTCCATGGTAATGTTTTTTAAATTGGCGCTGTTAGGTTGAACAAGTTCGTCGGCACTTGCCGAATATAGGGTAATTTGCTCTTCAGTGGATGAGGTATGCATAGATAGATTATTGAAATCGATATGAACGCTGAGTCGCCAACAGTATTTAGTTTACCTGCTTTAGATCTGATAGGGTAGTCAAATTTGATTACTCTGATTAAATGAGGTCATTGGGGGGCGTGGAATGTTCATCTGTAATTAACACGTTTTGTTATGAAAAGTAACGCAAAGTTTCTATAGTTTGCTATTCTACGTACTTGGCCCAAGCCTCAAGGCAGTCGCGTGCGGGTATGCTCGTTAGTGACGCGATTCTATATGTGTAAAAAGCACAATGCAGGCGCTTGATTATTAGTAAAGTGGATAACTTGGGGGTTGCTTATGAGTAAGGTGGCATAGGTGTGGCACTTCTATGGAATACTTTTGATAGAATGCTTTCGATAGAATACTTTACGGTAGAGTGCGTTTGATAGAATATGGGTATATAACATTGTATAGATTTATCGGGAGATAACGTTAAGTGATGAAAATCAACATCGGTCATTTCAAACGCGTTACGTGGTTCGCTGGGAGTGCGTTTTTGTTATTACTGACAAGCGTGGCAGCGGCAAGCATTGAAGAGGGTATTGCTGCGGTTGAACAAAATGATTATATGACGGCATATAAGGCATTTAAGGTGTTAGCCGAAGAGGGGAGTGCTGAGGCACAATACAATCTGGCTATTCTTTATAAGCAGGGTAAAGGGGCGATGCAAGATGCCAGTGTTGCCGTTGAGTGGTTTCGTAAAGCGGCGGACCAGGGGTTGGCCAGCGCGCAATATTATTTAGGGCATTTATACGATACGGGTGAAGGTGTGAAGCAGGATTTTGTGCTAGCCAAAGATTGGTACGCCAAGGCCGCAGAGCAGGGTAATGCATCAGCACAGTCGAATCTTGGTGTGTTATATGCCAATGGCGAAGGTGTGCAGCAGGATATAATTAAGTCATATGTTTGGTTAAGTCTGGCCGCTTCTCAGGGGTTGACGGCGGCATTGGATAATCGAAACCTGTTAGCTAAAAGTATGTCGCCTGAATTACTTAAAAATGCGACTACGATCTCGCGCGACTATTTTCAACGGTATGTGGCACCTTTCAGTCCTCAACAGAATAAGCTCACTAATCGCGGGCATCCTGCGTTACCCAACGCTCACCAACAATCGGGGGCAGTGTCGAAGTAATATTGCCTTTGTCATCGGATAATTTACTATCCTGGAAAAATCCGTCCAGCGCGAAAAAGACATGAAAGCGCTTGTATGGACTTTCGTAATTCATAAGACACTGGCAACTGATTTATACATAGTCGCTTATTGTGGTCGCGTCGGTGGGGCGTTGCCTGGGCTAGCACAGTGGTATGTAAGCGTAATGCCATTCACTAACACAACCATTTCACACAGTAGCGTACTGAAATACGTTTGAGTCGCTATGTTATCATTTCGAGCAGTATTCCGGTCATGGGTCAACTGTACTTTAGTGTTTACAATTTAGCTTAACTCTATCTAATATAAGAAGTTAACAGATATAGTAAAGATAAGGTTTCAAGTTGGCTTTGAAATTAGCGATAGGGTTCAAAGGCAGTTGGTGATGATGACGACCATTTTTTCGATTTTCTTTTAAATCAAGGCTTATTTTTCGCTTTACGCCGTTGAAAAAATAGCGACCATGACCTGCCCCTGACCCCGATAAGTGCTTAGATTCAGATAGCGGTGCTTATAAATAAGATAAGCATCTCATTGACGATATTATCGGCTTAAACGTAAAAACAATGTTTGATAAGTTTTCATTACGCTTTAGTCTGGCGCTTGGTGTCATTATTATGGGGATTCTTGCCGTTATAATGGCGCTTTACGTGGATCTGACTTATCGTCGAATTGCATTAGAGAACCAGCAACTGGCAATCGAAGAAATTATTCGCTTGAGAAGTGGTGACCTTTTTATCGAACTGGAACGTTATTCCCGCGATCTGGGTCAGTCGATTCAAACTAACGATAGTTTTCGCCGCAGTTTGCGGGACAAAACCATTCCCGCCATTGAGCGATATCTAAATCAGCATTTTCACCAATACTTTGTTACCGCGGGTATTTTAAAGCTTAACAGCCTCATTGCACATGATGCGGCGTTAAATTATCTTGGCATATCGATGGGGGACGACAAGCCTGTGTTGAGTCGCGGCGGTGTGTCCTGTGCGAGTTTGCGCCAACGTGCCCAGGGACGCAAAGGGGTTGACCGTTACAAAGTTATTTCTGCGCTTTGTCTTAACAAGGGGTATCCCTTCATGCATGTGCTCATCCCTATCGGTGGCCAACATCTGGTTGGATACCTGGAGGTGATTACCGACCCTACTTACACCATGTCCAGTATTGAAAAAGACCTTGGCATGCCGCTTAAGATTACTTTTGTAAACCAGGAAGTGGCGTATCAGTCAGTGGACTGGCCTGCGGGTGATTTGACTCAACATGGTATTCTGGCGAATTATACTCCTCAATCTGTTTCAGGGAAGGATGCCTTTAAGATTACGGCGTTAAGGGATGTGAACGGCTATCAGGAGCAATTAGACAATACCCGTTATGCGCTAATGTTAACCGTTGTGTTTGTGACAATTGTTGTTGCTTCGTTGATGCTGTTTTTCCTGAAAAAAACCACATTAGACCCGTTAAGCGAGCTGGGTATGCAGTTACGTAAAATTCGCCAGGACAGCAGCTTTCTTGGGAAGGAAATTGAAACTACAGGCAATACGGAAGTAAGCGCGCTAGCCGCGGGTTTTAATGATATGACCGGTGAACTAAGAACGCTCTATGATGAGCTCCAGCTCAAGAACGAAGATCTTAAGGCCCAGGTCAACGAACGTGAACGGGCACAAATTGAGCTTAAGTTAAGTCGGGATCATTTGGAAGATCTTGTTGAAACCAGGACGGCGGCTTTGGCGATTGCCAGGGATGCGGCATTACGGGCGAGTCAGTCTAAAAGCCGGTTTTTAGCAAATATGAGTCATGAGTTACGCACGCCATTGAATGCCATAATAGGTTATACCGAAATTTTATTAGAAGATGTCGTTGGCGATGGCGAAAGTATTATTGTCAAGGACCTTAAAAAGGTTCGCTCTGCTGCCCGTCATTTGTTTTTACTTATTAAGGATGTGTTGGATTTAACGAAGATTGAAGCAGGTAAAACAGAGTTGGCGCTTACTACGTTTGATGTTTACGCCATGATGATGGATCTGACCAATACTATTGAGCCAATGTTAAGAGCTAATAACAACCGGCTGGAAATTGATTGTGCTCCCGATATTGGTGATATACACGCTGATGCCACTAAGCTTCGTCAGGTGCTGTTAAATTTGTTAAGTAATGCGGCAAAATTTACGCAGAATGGCGTGGTGTCGTTACGGGCAGCCCATAAGGCTGAAAATTATGTCGATAACCATGTTGATAACCATGTTGATAACCATGCCGAAAACATCGTATTTTCTGTCAGTGATACGGGGATTGGTTTAACCCAGTCAGAAATGGTCAAAGTGTTTGACGCGTTTACGCAAGTGGATGCTTCCACGACCCGGGAATATGGTGGTACTGGTTTGGGATTGGCAATCAGCCGAAATTATTGCCAATTAATGGGCGGAGATCTAACCGTTACCAGCGAAAAAGACGCAGGTTCAACGTTCTCTATCGTGTTGCCGCAACAGGTGAAAAGTATCGCATTGTCGGGTAATGTTCAGGTGTTTGGTCATGACGATGTGTTGGACCCACAGCTATATCGGATGACCCGAATCGAGGATGCGCAAAATTGTGAGCGCCGCGTGCGCGTGAGCTCAGTTCTGGTCTTTGATCAAAATCGCGATGCGGTAAATCAGATGGCACGATATTTTGCCACTAAGGGCTATAATATGGAGTCGGTATTTAATGCGGCTTCGTTTGCTCTGCAAATTTCGCGTCAAAGCGCCTATGATGTATTGTTACTGGACGTTGAATTGGCAAGTCAGGACGAATGGCATATGCTTGCTATTATTCGGGCCAGCCGGGTTAATCAACGTACTCCGATTATATTAATGGGGGATAAGCAAGAAATTGTAGGGGCGTTGGCGTATGGTGTTGTTGATTGTATCCCTAAACCAATAGAAAAGGCGTTACTGCTGGCGGTGATTAATGCTTGTGTTCGCCGTGATGTGGAAAATGTCTCTTTGCTGGAGCGGTATAAAGGCGCTTGATAAGCGTACTTATGCGCCCGCTCGCTAACGGTTGGATATTTGTTGTCCCGGGTGTGTTTATTCGGGTTGCGTGTGATGTTGTTGTGTTATTTCGTTATCGACAGTGATGACTTCCGTGATGTGATTAGGGTGACTGGATATTCGGTTAGCAAACGCGGTTGTATTGTCCTTCTATTTGTTTTATCTATGTAAACTAGTGGTCCATGCGTAAAATTATGTCACTGTGCTTTCTCACTGTGCTCCTTAGTAACAGAACTTCCCGCATGGACCACTAGGGGGTGTTGACAATTAGAAAGGCGGTCCTGTTGAATCTAAAAAAACGCCGGGCAAGGCGTGAGGAGAGAGGTTTGGTTATTCCAAATGAACGACGAACAACGCAGCCTGGCGTTTTTTTAGGCACAACCCGAAGGGCCGAGTCTGTGTTTTTGTCCAGCGGCGTTATCTCTCGCTTATGTAGAGCCACTACACGGCGCTCGCTCTGCCTTGCTGGACAAAACACAGACTCGGCAGGACCGCCTTTTTAATTGTTAACACCCCCTAGGCAAGTGATCTTTTTTAATCGATGCGACGTTCTACGTTAAAAACGAAAATGGAGAGATATAATGCAGGTTAATATACGGGTTTCGGCTGATACGACCGAGCTAAACCGCGCAGTGGCGCAATGGTGGTTAACGCTTTCAAACCAGGCGATAAAAACCCGGGGTAGTTTTTCTGTTGCTTTAGCCGGAGGCAGTACCCCCCGAGGCTTGTACGAGATGTTGTCGCAACCTCCCTATCACGATGCAGTGGATTGGCCGAATATCCATATTTACTTTGGTGATGAGCGATCCGTACCGCTGGATCATGGTGATAGTAATTACCGAATGGCGCGTGAAGCATTATTGTCAAAGGTGGGCATTCCGGAACAAAATATTCACCCGATTTACACCGACCCTGCTGACATGGAGCGCAGTGCGACAGATTATGAGTCCGTATTGCAAAGCACCATAGCATTAAAATCAGAGGGTATTCCCTGTTTTGATCTTATATTACTGGGGATGGGGGATGATGGTCATACAGCTTCATTATTTCCTGAAACGTCAATTCTTCAGGAAGATACCAAGCTGGTGGCACCTGTTTATGTGGATAAGTTGGCCACTTGGCGGGTGAGTTTAACGTATCCTGTTATTAATAGGGCGCAGCACATTGCCATCGTGGTTGCCGGGGAAGCCAAAGCCGATAAGCTTTATGAGATATTTATGACGCAAGACAAAAGCAATCCAATTGAAAGAATTGGGCCTGAAGGGGAGCTGGTCTGGTATATGGATACGGCTGCCGCAAAACGTATTCCCCCGACGATGATAAACAAAAAATCCATGGTTGATTAGCAGGATAATGGGGCTGACGGGAGGGTAGGTATGAAAATAATAGCTGGCGATATTGGCGGTACAAAAACATTGTTGCAGCTTGCCGAGAGCGTGAATGGTAAATTTACCGTAATTCACGAACATCGTTACGATAGTCAGGCCGCAGTAACGTTTGACGAGGTGTTGTCTGCATTTTTGAATGACACTAGCTCGATGGCTCAGGGTAATGTGGAATCCATGTGTATTGGGGTGGCTGGCCCGATTTCCGGCGGCAATACTGCTAAAGTGACTAATTTACCCTGGTTACTCGATACCCGTCAGTTGAGTAAAAAATTCGATATTGCGAAGGTAACTTTAATCAATGATTTTCAGGCAATTGGTTATGGTATTGAGGTACTGGCGGAGAGTGATCTGGAAGTGTTACAGCCAGGCCAGCACGTTGAACATGGTACTCGCGCCATTATTGGTGCTGGTACGGGGCTTGGAAGCGCCATCATCGTTTGGCATGGTGGCCAGTATGAGGTCTTACCCTCCGAGGGTGGTCATGCAGACTTCGCCCCGGCTACGGATCTTCAAGTTGAGTTGTTGCAATTTTTACGGCGTAAGTTTAGTTCGGTCAGTATTGAGCATGTGTTATCAGGGCCGGGACTGGAGAATATATTTGATTTTTTTAACGCCAGAGAGCCGGGAGCGGTTTCTGCTGCGTTAATGCAAGCAATTAAGGCATCTGGCGTTGCGCCTGCCGTTACTGAGCTTGGATTGAATAATGATGCCTTGGCTGCGCAGGCGCTGAATTTGTTTGTGCAAGTTTATGGTGCAATTGCGGGTAATTTGGCCTTGACCAGTTATGCGGTGGGGGGCGTTTATATTTCTGGTGGTATTGCTCCCCGTATCGTGGAGAAGTTAAGCAGTGGTGAATTCATTGCTGCTTTTAATGATAAAAGTAAAATGCAGCATTTGCTGACAGCGATCCCGGTGAAGGTGATAACAAATCCCCGTGTCGGGTTGTTAGGGGCAGCGTTGGTTGCCAGCCGGCACTAACGGCGGTTAGGCGTTGGTGACCGCCGCAAGGGCATTTTTGTAGAGTTTTTTGTATTGCAAGGCACTTTTTCGCCAGTTAAAGCGGCTGTTCATTCCATTGCGCATGAGTTTTTTCCAGGTGCGCTGGTTCGTGAAAAGTGTTACTGCTTTGTTAATGGCGGCAAATAATGATGCGTTGCTCGGTTCCATGAAGATAATGCCGGTAGCCTCGTTAAGCGCCAGGGTTTTGTCATTGGTGTCTATGACGGTGTCGGCCAACCCGCCGATATGATGTACGATAGGCACTGTGCCGTACTGCAGGCTGTAAAGCTGGTTTAGTCCGCAAGGCTCGAACCGTGACGGCATTAAAAATGCGTCGGCACCTGCTTCAATTTGATGGGCCAGTGTTTCGTCGTAGCCAATTTTGCAGCTAAACTGTTGTGGGAATTTCAGGGCCAGTTCCTTCAACTGTGCTTCAAATCGGGCGTCACCACTGCCCAATACGATCAATTGAATCGGGAATTCCTCAATTTTCTGGATGAGGTTTAGGATAAGATCAATGCCTTTTTGTTCCACCAAACGGCCAATAAATCCTAATAATAATCGGTCTTTGTTGATTGGTAGGTTAAATGCTGATTGCAGATAATCTTTATTGGCAGATTTATTGCTGAGATGCTGGCTGTCGTAATGCTTGCTGATGTGTGGGTCGGTGGCAGGATTCCAAATTGTGTCATCAACGCCATTAACAATACCCGCAAGTACGGATTGTCGATGGGTTAACAGCCCCTCCAGGCCATAACCAAATTCGCTTGTCTGTATTTCACTGGCGTAGCTCGGGCTAACAGTATTGATTTGATCGGCGAAAATCAGGCCGCCTTTGATAAACGATAACTGTTGGTGAAATTCCAGTGCATCATGCGACCAGAGCGTTTGTGGTAGCCCTAATGCTGTAAACGTTGCGGCTGGAAACAGGCCCTGGTAAGCAAGATTATGGATGGTGAACAGTGTAGCCGGCCTGGTTTGCTCCAGGTGGAGTAGGGCGGGGACCAGGCCAGTTTGCCAGTCATTGCAGTGCACTACCTCTGGCTGCCAGTTAATCCCTGCGCGATTTTGTGCGACTTCAACGATGGCGCGGCAAAACAAGGCAAATCGTTCGGCATTGTCAGGCCAGGGTTCGCCTTGTGGGTTGGAATAAGGGTTACCGGATCGCTTAAAGGCCGGTTCGTAGTTGATAAACAGTACTTTGATGTCGCTGTTGGGTAACTTTCCTTGAAGTATTTCAACGTCGCCAGGTAAGCCTGGTAATTGAATGCTGGCTATCGTTCGCAGGCGCTTGATATTTTTAATAGCATCCGCATAGGCGGGCATAATAATGCGGATATCGCAACGCAAGGCTTTTAGGGCAATGGGTAATGCGCCGGACACATCAGCTAAGCCACCGGTTTTAATCAGAGGGTGCACTTCACTGGATGCGAATAGTATTTTGCTCATGGATAATTAATTAATATCACCGGTTGCTGCGATATTGGCACTGGTTTTTAGGACGATGGCACCCAATGGCGGCAATGTGAGGTTAATCGAGTAGGGTTGTCCCATCCAGGGTTTATTGTGCGCCGGTATTGCATTGGCGTTGCCCATATTGCTGCCACCATAATACGCCGAGTCGGAGTTAAGCAATTCTTTATAAATGCCTCCGTAAGGAACGCCGATACGGTAATCCTGGCGTGGCACCGGAGTAAAGTTTAACACGACGATGATGGTATTATCTTCGCTTTGGTCTTTGGCATGTCGTCTGTAGCTTAATATTGATTGCGCTGCGTCGTGACAATCAACCCATTCAAACCCCGTGTTTTCGAAGTCAAATTGGTGCAAGGCCAATGATGTCTTGTAGAGCGTATTGAGGTCGGCGACCAACTTCATTACACCCTGATGCAGTGGGAATTGTAATAAGTGCCAGTCCAGTGCCTGATTATAGTTCCATTCGTTACACTGGCCAAATTCGCTGCCCATAAACAGTGTTTTTTTGCCGGGATAGGTATACATATAAGTATACAGCAGACGCAGGTTCGCGAATTTTTGCCATTCATCCCCTGGCATTTTATTAAGCATGGCGCTTTTGCCGTGGACCACTTCGTCATGAGAGAAGGGTAGCACGAAATTTTCAGAAAACGCATACATTAAACCAAAGGTTAACTGATCATGGTGATAATGGCGGTAGATAGGGTCGTTGTTGAAATAGTTAAGTGTGTCGTGCATCCAGCCCATGTTCCACTTCATGCTAAAGCCCAGGCCTCCCAGCCAGGTGGGGCGTGTAACTTGCGGCCAGGATGTCGACTCCTCGGCGATCATTAAACAGCCGGGAAACTCCCCATGGACAACGGTATTCATTTCGCGCAGAAAGTTGATGGCATCCAGGTTTTCATTGCCGCCGTAGATGTTAGGCAGCCAATCCCCTTCCTCACGGGAATAATCAAGATATAACATGGACGCTACGGCATCGACACGCAGGCCGTCGAGATGATATTCCTCCAGCCAATACAGGGCGCTGGATAACAAAAAGTTTTTAACTTCATTGCGGGCGTAGTTATAAATCAGGGTGCCCCAATCACGGTGCTCGCCGCGTCGGGGATCTTCATGTTCATACAGTGCAGTACCATCATATTCCGCCAGCGCGTGAGCGTCTTTGGGGAAATGCGCCGGTACCCAGTCGAGAATGACGCCGATACCGTTACAGTGGCAGTGATTAACAAAATACCGAAATTTATCGGGTGTTCCGAAGCGCCGTGTCGGCGCAAAATACCCCGTGGTCTGGTATCCCCAGGAGCCATCAAAGGGGTGTTCGGTTATCGGTAACAACTGAATGTGGGTAAACCCCAATTCTTTTGCATGGCTTACCAGTTGGTGCGCAAGTTCTTCATAATCTAGAAACTGGTTGGTCTCACTGCGCTGCCAGGAGCCTAAATGGACTTCATAAATTGATAGCGGTGAGTGCAGCCAGTCTAGCTTTTTGCGTTGTTCAAGCCATGCCTGGTCTTGCCACGTAAATCGCACTTTGTCTAAAACGACCGAAGCGGTGTTAGGTCTCAGCTCAAATGATTGTCCGTAAGGATCCGCTTTGGCCTGAATGTGTCCGTGTTGGCCGCAGATTTCAAACTTATAGAGTTCGTTGGCTTTCATGCCGGGTATAAATAACTCCCAAATACCGCTGTTGCCGCGACTTCTCATGGGGTGGGAGCGACCATCCCAGTGATTAAAATCACCGATCACGCTGACACGCATTGCGTTAGGTGCCCAGGTTGCGAATAAAACGCCCTCTATTGCGTCTATACTGTGTAGGTGGGCGCCCAGGAATCGGTACGCGTGCCAGTGTTTGCCTTCTCCGAACAGATACAGGTCATAATCAGGAATTTGTGGCGCGAAACAGTATGGATCATAGATGAGGTGTTGTTGTTTGTTCTTATCATACCACTCGATTTGATAATGTTGTGGTAGTTGGTTAGCGGTACCGCGCCATTCGAAAAAATCTGTATTATTAAGGCGCGTTAGCGGGGTGTCTATATCGGCGAGAAAGGCCTCATCGGCACCGGGAATGTATACACGGACTATTTCTGTGTTAACGATGGTTTCTTTAGTACCAATGGTTTCATTATCACCAACGGTTTGTTGGTTACCAACAGTGTGCTTGCCTAATACCGAAAATGGATCATGGTGGGTGGCATCTATAATTTTTTGTAATTCAGGCGCTAATATTGCGATGGAAGCGGATTTTTCTGTCGATTTCGGGGGATGTGGCGCGTCAGTTATCGTTAATGCCGTATTGGATGATGAGGCATCGTGGTCTGATTGTTCGGAATCGTTATTTGTTGGTGAGTTCATTGAATCGGGTAAAATGTTATTGCTAATGTAAGTTGAGCGCCCACGGGGCTGTTTGTTAACATTTGTTAACATGGATAATTTTAAATAGCGCAGTCCTTATCTGTTGGTTATTCTATAAATTTTCACAATGCTTCTATGCTAACACAATTAGGTGTGCACTGGCTGATTTAGGCCAATATTTTGCATTGTCCACCTGTTGGATCGCAACAATAACCGTAGTTCAGTATGATAGTGTTATTTATTGGGGTGAGGCTATGTTTGCTTCGGTAACCACACCATCGCAGATAGCGCAGGGCTGCGGGAGTGAGCACGATTCATTTAAAATAACGAATTTTTTATAGGGTTTTATAGGGAGTCCAGCAATGCATACCAAACATACACCCCGTTTTGTCAGCCGTCTTACCAGAAAAACGTTAGCGTTAATTATGGCGGGCGGGCGAGGTACCCGTTTAAAACATTTAACAGATTGGCGGGCCAAACCCGCCGTTCCGTTTGGTGGTAAATTTCGAATAATAGATTTTCCATTATCGAATTGTGTTAATTCTGGGATACGTCAGATTGGTTTACTGACACAATATAAGTCTCACTCGCTTAATCAGCACGTTCAGCGTGGCTGGAATTTTTTGCGGGGAGAATTTAATGAATTTGTCGAAATCTTACCGGCCCAGCAGCGTATCCAGGAAAACTGGTACACTGGCACGGCAGATGCTATATATCAAAATATTGATATTATACGCAGTCATAACCCGGATTATGTGCTTATTTTGGCGGGCGATCATGTGTATAAGATGGATTATGGCCCCATGATTGCCGCACATGTGGGGCAGAATGCCGATATCACTGTAGGCTGTATTGAAGTACCCCTTGAGCAGGCGAGTGCTTACGGTGTGATGAGTGTTGAGGGTGATGGTCGAATTACTCAATTTGCCGAGAAACCAAAGAATCCGCAACCGATGATGGATAACGAAACCCATGCGCTCGCATCCATGGGGATTTACGTTTTCTCCGCCAAATTTTTGTACAGCGTATTGATTGCGGATGCCGATAATGCCAAATCAACGCATGATTTTGGGCACGATGTTGTGCCGAACATTGTCAATAATTACCATGCCCACGCGTACTCTTTTCGGGATGTATTACACCATAATGTGGCATATTGGAGGGATGTGGGAACGATTGATTCCTTTTGGCAGGCAAACCTTGAGTTAATTGGTGTGACACCGGAGCTAAATTTATACGATGAGGTTTGGCCGATATGGACCTATCAGGAACAATTACCACCGGCCAAATTTGTATTTGATGATGATGACCGTCGTGGTTCGGCTGTGGATTCGATGGTATCCGGGGGATGTATTATCTCCGGTGCACAGGTGCGACATTCACTGCTGTTTTCTAAAGTGAGGGTGGATTCATACTGTACGGTCGAGGACTCCGTTATTCTCCCTAATGTCGAGATTCAGAGCAATTGCACCATTCGTAAGGCAATCATTGATAAGAATTGCATAATTCCCGAAGGTACAACTATTGGCGTAAACCTCGCGCAGGATCGCGACCGCTTTCACGTTTCACCCAATGGTGTGGTGTTAGTCACACCCGAGATGATGGGGCAGAAAATTCACAGTGTCCGATAATTCAAAATTAAATGTAGTGATATGCTGGCATATGCACCAGCCCGTTTATGCCAATCGATTGAGTGGAGAATACCACCTGCCTTGGACGTATTTGCATGCGATCAAAGATTATATTGATATGGCTGCGCATCTGGAATTGGTGCCCGGTGCCTGTGCGGTCGTTAATTTTGCACCGGTATTGCTAGAGCAAATCGATGATTATGCCCGTCAAGTGAACGCCTGTTTGCAAGCCGGTGCAACAATCAGCGATCCATTATTGGATGCGCTTGCTAATGCGGTATTGCCGGTTGATGTTTCTCAGCGCATTCGCCTAGTTGGTGAGTGCCTGCGTGCCAACAAAGCGCGGTTGATTGACCGTTTTGAAGATTATCAGCGATTATCTGAAATGGCCACTTGGTTTACCCGGCATCCCGATGCCAATATTTATATTAATAATCAGTTTTTAGTGGATTTATTAATGTGGTACCACCTGGCTTGGTTGGGCGAAACGGTTCGTCGTGAAGACGAGCGGGTAAAACGCCTGATGGATAAAGGCGGCGGATATACGTTGAGTGACCGGCGTTGCCTGTTGGAAATTATTGCCAGTTTATTATCCAGTGTTATCCACCGTTATCAACAACTAGCGCAAGATGGGCGGGTAGAATTATCAATGACTCCCTATGCGCACCCCATTGTACCCCTGTTAATCGATTTTGAGAGCACCTACGAAGCGATGCCGGGGGCAAAAATGCCGTTATTAAAAACGTACAGCGGCGGGGAGGCGCGGGCGCAGTGGCATATTGATGAAGGGCTCCGGGTTTTTCAACATTATTTCGGGTTTAAACCGGCAGGCTGCTGGCCATCAGAAGGCGGCATTAGTGATGCATCCATTGCACTCTTTGAGAAAAACGGATTTCGCTGGGTCGCCAGTGGCGAGAATGTCATTCAAAATAGCTTCACCCATGTTAAAGAGCAAGGGCTTACCGAGAGCAGTGCCAATCCGCATCGTGCTTTTAGCTTAAATCGAGGCAAAATGGCCTGTTTTTTCCGCGATGATGGTTTATCGGATTTGGTCGGGTTTACGTATTCCACCTGGCATGCCGATGATGCGGTTGCCAATCTAAATCATCATTTGAATAATATAGCGAGCAGTATCAAGGGCAATGCGGATCAACATGTCGTGTCAATTATTCTGGATGGTGAAAATGCATGGGAGCATTATCCAGAAAACGGTTACTATTTTCTAAGTACGCTTTATAAAGAATTACTGGCCAATAAAAATATTGAGCTAACAACTTTTTCGCGCTGTATTGACGCCGGTGTATCGCTGGTGTCAATGCCACATTTTGTGGCGGGGAGTTGGGTCTATGGTACATTTTCCACCTGGATTGGTGATAACGATAAAAACCGAGCCTGGGACATGCTGGGGGATGCCAAGCGCGTCTTTGATAGCGCGGTAGCATCTCAGCGACTATCACCGGAGCAACTTAATATGGCGCAGCGGCAATTGGCCGTTTGCGAAGGATCGGATTGGTTTTGGTGGTTTGGTGATTACAATCCGGCAGATACCGTGAGTGACTTTGATCATCTATACCGCATGCAGCTGGCCGGTTTATACCAGATGATTGGTGAGCAGCCACCGGAATATTTATCACATGTGTTTGCGCATGGTAGCGGTAAACCCACCTTGGGTGGAGTGATGCGGCGGGGTTCGGAATAAATTGGCTCCGCTAGGCCAGATCGAGTATATTACCTTTCATTAACCATTTATTGGCGACGACTGCCTGTGTGCACAAAACAACAACCTGTACTTAACAAACGACAAGCCGGTGTTATCCTTCACCCCACTTCATTGCCAGGGCCAAACCCGCAGGGGGAATTAGGGCCAGAAGCATATCATTTCGTGGATTTTCTCAAGGACTGTGGATTAAGTGTGTGGCAGGTTTTGCCGATTAACCCTACCCACGAAGATCGCTCACCTTATATGAGTTCCTCAGTTTTTGCCGGTAACACGGATTTAATTAGCCTGAGCGTGGTTGCAGAGTGGGGGTGGTTACCGGAGGACGTTGGCCAGCAACGTGTGAGCGATGCGGGAAAGCGCCAGGCGTTGGTGATGGCAAAACAGCAGTTTTTGCGACAGGGCCGTGCTGATGACATTGCGGCATTGCAGGATTTTATCAGCGCGAATCAGTATTGGTTATCAGACTATGCGTTATTTCAGGCGGTAAAAACACAGCAAGGCAGTAAGTCCTGGGTTGACTGGCCAGTAGCGCTCCGGGATCGCCAAGCGGATGCCATTAATACAGCGACCAGTCAACTACAAGACGAGATCGAGCAAATTTATTTTGAGCAGTTTGTGTTTTTTAAGCAATGGCTTGGCCTCAAACAATATGCCAATGACCAAAATGTGCAAATGGTGGGCGATATGCCTATCTTTGTGGCCCATGATAGTGCTGAAGTGTGGACGCACCGTCGATACTTTGACCTGAATGCGGATGGCTCACCGAGAATGATTGCTGGTGTGCCACCGGACTATTTCTCGGCTACCGGGCAACGTTGGGGTAACCCCCTTTATCTATGGGATCGCTTGGCAGACGATGGTTATCGATGGTGGATAGAGCGTTGCCGGGTAGGGTTTACGCTTTATGATTTCATACGCATCGATCATTTTCGAGGGTTTGAATCATTTTGGGAAATCGACGCCAAGGAACTCACCGCTGAAAATGGCCATTGGGTCAAAGGCCCCGGCGCGGCGTTGTTTAATGCGTTGTATAAGGCGCTAGTAATATCAGGCTTAACGGTAGGCGGTGTCAGGCAGGTATCTGGAGAGGCGCCAGCGCTGCAACCCGAATTGCAGAGCAGTGGGAGTCTTGCCTTTATTGCCGAGGATTTAGGGATAATTACCGAAGAAGTGGATGCCTTAAGGCTGGAATTTGGCTGGCCCGGTATGAAAATTTTGCAGTTTGCCTTTGATGGCGATCCGGATAATGCGTATTTGCCGCATAATGTTGAGCCAAATAGCGTCATATATACCGGCACACACGATAACGATACGACGCTAAGTTGGTATGAGCAGTTGCCCGAGCAACACAAAACGCAGGTAATTGCTTATCTGGCTACTAATGGTGCGGGCGCAATGCCTTGGGCATTGATACGCAGTGCATTTGCGTCTGTATCGACGTGGGCGATTGTTCCCATGCAGGACATTTTATCCTTGGGTAAGGGGCATCGTATGAATACACCTGGGGTTACCGAAGATAACTGGCGTTGGCGTTTTCAATGGGATCAGTTAAACGCGGATGTTCCATCTAAAATAAAAGCACTAATCAAATTGTATGGGCGACACTAGAGGCTGAACGGCTGGCCCCAGGTTCCTCTTTAGTGGTTGTGAGGGGAACCTGAGGGGAAATGTTTTATCGCTTGTTACAGTAGTGGTTTATCTATACCTCATTTCTGTTTACACCCTGTTTGTTTCCCACCATTTTTTTATGCGATGGTAACGAACGGTTACCGCACATCAGTGCTAATACCGGGTGCATTACGCTATGGCTTGCTATGTTATGGGGTACAAGGCTAAACGCACAGATCACTAAGCCTATAAGTCATTAAGCCCATAAATCACTAAACCCCTAAATCACTAAACCCATAGCATATATCCCGTTTCAAAGCGATTTGACAGGAGTTGATGGGAGGGATAAATTCTTACTTTATAGAATTGTTTGCCAGGTAAGTTGGGTTGTAAATTGATGCTAAATAGTGTTTCGCCGTTCTCGTTTACGGTTCCAGCATCAAGGATAAAGTGTTCATGTGCGCGGAATTCATTGCGCTTGTTCTCCACGCCAACGATACATTCAACAATAACATCATCAGCACTTAAGTTGCTCAATTCCACCGCGACCCGAATTGGGAGGTGGTTGCCGGCTAAGATTTTATTGTCTGATTCATCCAGGCGGTGAATTTTAACGGAGGGCCAGACCTGTGCAATTTTTTTCTTCCATTGCGAAAGTTCCCGTGCCGGTTGTTTATTGTTAAGGCATAGTTGTTTGTGTTGGCTGCTGGCACGGGTATAAAAATGTTTTACATAATCCGTAACCATACGTTGTGCGTTAAAATTTGGAATAATAGTCCGCATGGAGGCTTTAGAAATATGGACCCATTTCTCTGAGTAACCTCTACCATCACGTTCGTAGTACATGGGCACTACATCGTTTTCAATAATGTCCAATAGATCCTTGGCCTCTTCCTGGTTGCGATAGTCGGCTTCAAATTCCTGGCCATGGGGGGCAATGGCCCAGCCGTTATCGCCTGTGTAGCCTTCACCCCACCAGCCGTCAAGGACGCTTAAGTTGACGACGCCGTTGATACCGGCTTTTTCACCAGAAGTGCCGCTGGCTTCCATTGGGTATTCCGGTGTGTTTAACCACACATCCACACCCGCGACGAGTTTACGGCCCATTGATAAGTCATAACCTTCAAGCAGTAGAATACGACCTTCGAATTCCGGTCGACGAGAAAACTCGTGGATAATTCGTATCAGCTGCTGCCCGGGTTTATCGTTAGGGTGAGCCTTTCCTGCAAAAATAAGCATTACCGGCCGTTTGGGATCATTGAGGATACGTGCTAAACGCGCAGGATCAGAAAACAGCAGGCTTGCCCGTTTATACGTAGCGAAACGCCGGGCAAACCCTACCGTGAGGATATCTGTTTCACGAGGTTCGATAAAACGCATGAGGCGTTTAATTTGCGCCTCGCTGCTGCCGTTACGTCGTAGCTGCTGGGTTGCACGGCGCGACACGTGTTCCATCATTTCCCCTTTCAGCGATTGGCGTAAACTCCAATACCGGTGATCCGATATTTCATCAATGCATTGCCAGTAATCTGGGTTGTTGAGTTCATTACGCCATTCGCGAAAATGCATGTCGAATAAATTGACCCATTCGCGGGCCAGGAAGGTGGGTACATGTACACCATTGGTAACATACGATATTGGGTTTTCATCTTCGGGGATCTGTGGCCAGACATAGCCTTCCATTCGTGATGCCATACCACCATGAATTCGACTGACACCATTTTGGAAGCGCGAACCACGTATAGCCAGGGCGGTCATGTTGAAACTGCCATCGTTACCGGGGCTGGCGCCGAGGTTTAAGAAATTATTACGGCCAATGCCCAATTGTGCTTCGTAGTTATCAAGATATTTATCAACAAGATCGTGTTCAAAAATATCATGACCGGCTGGTACCGGGGTGTGCGTAGTAAATACAGTGCCTGCAGCGACTAACTCAAGCGCGCTATCAAAATCCAGATCATTCTGAATATGCTGGTAGCAGCGCTCAATGATCTGAAATGCAGAGTGACCTTCGTTGATGTGCCATACGGTGGGTTTTAATCCGAGCGCAGCCAATGCTCTTACCCCACCGATTCCTAAAACGATTTCCTGCTGTATGCGCGTGCTTTTGTCTCCACCATAGAGTCGGTGTGTAATCGAACGAATTTTCTCGTCGTTCTCGGTGACATCAGTATCCAGTAAGTACAATTTGATGCGACCGGCGCGTGCTTCCCACACCTTAATGTTAATTGATTGACCATTGGACATGACGTTAACGTGTAATTCATTACCTTGCTGATCTAACGCCGGAACGATGGGTAAATCGGAGAAATCTGTCGTTGCATAATGTGCGACTTGATTGCCCAGATTATCGATGGTTTGGGTGAAATAGCCCTGACGATACAACAGTCCAACAGCGATAAATGGGATTGCCAGATCGCTTGCTGCTTTGCAATGATCGCCCGCTAGAATCCCGAGGCCACCTGAATAAATGGGAAGGCTTTCATGGAACCCAAATTCAGCACAAAAATAGGCAATTAAATCGGCATCGGCGGTTAGGCCATTGGCGTTTGGAATCTGTGGTTGTTGCTTGTACGTATCATAAACCGACAACACGCGGTTGTAGTCTTCCATAAACACCTGGTCTTGCACTGCTTGTTCAAGGCGTTGTTGTGCAACCTGTCGAAGAAACACTTTTGGGCTGTGACCACAGGACTGCCACAATTGAACGTCCAGGCGATAAAATAATGCGCGTACATTTCGGTCCCAGCTGTAAAGCAGGTCATTGGCCAATTCTTCCAGGCGTGCTAATTTGCTGGGTATTCTTGGTTGAACTTCGAGTGAAAAGAGTGTGCCTGTCATTGACGGTCCTTATTGTTTTGGTGCTGAAAGTAAACGTAATGATACCTATGTGGCTTCATTATGTTTTAGGTTTTCAGCTTCACTTTATAATAGCGTATATTTTAATATTACCGGCGTCGCCAGAAACCAGGACGAGGATATTACAATATAGCAAATCCTTGAATACTGATGTGGAAAATTGTTTTCAATGACTTACTGTCATTAACGATATCTTTTGTATTTCGGTACTCCGTTCTTTACTAGTGGTTAATGTGTATTCAGGTTGCCGGTTGCCATTGAGGCCACTGCGGATCGTTGTAGTGTGTTTGCCAGCAGTGGGTTTATCCGTATAGTGTGGCCGTAATAGCGTCCTGTCACATAATTCCAGTCTCGCAATTCTCGCCTCTTAATTCTTACTTACCAGTTCTTATTGAGTAATTCTTACTTTGGCAACTCTTACTTTAGCAACTCTTACTTTAGCAATAATGTAAGTTAGCTCTGTGACTGCAATGCTTGTGCCATCAAAGAATATGTTGAAGTGTCTATTTTTTAGTCATTTTTTGCGACCTTGATTATTTTTAGTGGTCTTCCTGGACTGTGCTCCCGCTGGAGTTTTTTTGTTGAAAAACAATATCTTGCCGGTATCGTGGGAGCGTTTGATTATGCCCCATGTGTACTTCGTGTGAAAACGTGGGAGAGGGTGACTGCTGAGTCGCGGATGGAACAACTGCACCGAAATAGTATACCATTCGGTCTTGGCAATTTTACCTTGAATTATTACAGGATCAGGGCAGGGTGAATGGCGTGAGACCTTACCCCATTCTTAGTCCCATTATTGCCTTATTATTGGCTCATTATTGCCTCATTAGTGCCCCATATAAACCGGATTAGTTTTTGATGACCCATTTAATAAAATATCAGAATGCATTCGTACTGATGTATTACAGGTTAATACAATCGGTAACGTCAACATTAAGGATGTCGTGCGGTCCAGTTTTTATCGTAGTGATTCTTATTCTACCATTACTGGCCTGCAAGGATCCGTCGTCGACAGACGGATCATATTCTACGCCAGCGAAATCTGATGCTGTGTCGCTGCCAACAAATCCAAAGGCTGGAGAAATGCTATTGATTCCGGCGGGTAGCTTTATTTTAGGCAGTGACAAAATTGATAATTCTGGCAAACAGCAGGAATATGGGCTGATTACTCCACTATACCTAGATGAACATCCGCGGCAAACGGTGTCGCTCGGGGCGTTTTACCTCGATATTTATGAAGTAACGAACGTCCAATATAAACTCTTCGTGCAACAAACCGGGTATAAAGAGCCGTTTGGCTGGACTCAAAATGGATACAATCTCGTTAAAGCCCGCCTTGAGGCGACAGATCTTAAAACATTGCGTTGGATTTCCACCGAGTATTTTAAACTGGATATGGATACGAGCACGATGGACAAAGTGCAACTCCTCAGCGCAATATATCAGCAGCAAGGCGTGCAGGATTCATTACCGGTAACCATGGTGACCTGGCATGATGCATATGCCTATTGCAAATGGGCTGGGAAACGCTTGCCTACCGAATATGAGTGGGAAAAGGCGGCGCGTGGTCCCAGCGGTCTTGAGTACCCCTGGGGCAACGAATGGGACCCTAATATTACCAATATCGGTGACAATACCACGTGGCCAGGCGGGATCACTCCTGTGGGGCATTATCCTAATAACAAATCATTTTACGGAGCTTATGATTTATCGGGTAATGTATGGGAGTGGGTAGACAGCTGGTATCAACGCTATGCCGGATCAACACTGGAACGCAAGGCGTTTGGTAACACCGATAAGGTGCTACGTGGCGGCGGCGGTGGAGTGGGCCACTATGCGTTGAGTTTATTTTATAGGAGTGCTGCGCGTGCATTTGCCCCTCCATCGACTGCAAGCGATGATGTTGGGTTCAGGTGCGCCAAAACCCCTTAATCGGGCAATGTAAACTGTGAAACCCTGTGCCGAATTTAATGGTGATTGGAATGCCTTTGGTGTTTGTCAATTTTGACGGGAGCGTGATTTGATTGAGATGCATGAGACAAATGAAGTGCCGTAATGGCACCCAGTATGCCACCGATTACAAACGCAATTACCACTGATTCTAAGAGTATGCCCATCATTTCAATATCTCCTGTATTAACATCATGTTATCTTTACAGTACAGTGCCAAAATAACCCGTGCATTACCCGTCAAAAAGCTGGTACTGCTAGGGTCGTTAGCGGCGGCAAACGGACTTAAGTTAAATTTTTTTACCTAGTTTTGCGAAAATATTCTTAGCAATTTTATTTATACCTGTTTTGGAAGCCTTGGTTTTTATGTCTAAATATTTAGTCGGCAATGCTTATTTGGCTGTCCCCCTGAACAACATCTCCTTTAACTATTCGCTACGATAATACTCGGTACGACAGGGCTTAATACGCCAGTGCTGCTTGGGTATTAGCAGGTTGATCTCGTGTGTCGGTCGATGCATTCACTCGTAACAGGCTATGTCGATGGTTCACAATAGGTACTCAAGTTTGCTGGTCAATTGACGAAGTTAACACGGAGGAAAATTTTCAAGTCGCTTAACTGTGAACACCATGCCGTTGATTACTACAAAAAGCATACCGATCATTTGGTTTAACATAGCCTGTTGGGTGATGTGAGGCGTAACAGTATGAAAATACAGCAAATACAACATGCGACAAATCTTCAGCCTGGTGTCTTGTTGGTTAGCGATCAAGCCGCTAATCAGGGAATGCTAATTGAAATTCTCGAAAGCGGTGGTTACAAGGTAGAAACGGCAGAAAATAGTCGCGATGCGTGTCAACTATTGGAGAATAAAAACAATCAGTGCCAGGCGGTATTACTGGATCTAATGATGCCAGGGCCTGATGGTAGTGAAGTGTTGCTGCACATCAGGCAATGCCCGCATTTAGCTAAAATTCCTGTTATTTTTCAATCGGCAGCAGGGAGGGTGGATATTCGAACGGACTTGGATACGGATGTATTGTATTGCCTATCAAGGCCATTCTCCAAAAATCAACTGTTAGCTATCGTTGATTCCGCCATCGCTCGTTATGTAAAGTACAAGGATTTATGTGGCCGGTTAGTGACTCAGACTCCGTTGCAGTTTTATGAGGGTGAATTTCTGTTTTCCTCCATTGACGAAGCATGTAATACCGCCTCACTATTAGCGAGTTTGTGTCCAGAGCCCGAGCGCGTTGTACTGGGGCTTTCAGAACTGTTTTTTAATGCCATCGAACATGGTCATCTGGCCATTGCTTATCAGGAGAAGCTGAGCTTGATTGCCGAGAACCGGTGGTTGGTAGAATTGGATAATCGCCTGCAGTTATCTGAAAATAAAGATAAAAAAGTAAAAGTGATTGCGCGGGATGAGGGGGATGCCATTTATTTCGAGATAGAGGATGAGGGCGAGGGTTTTGACTACCGCCATTGTTTGGTGTTTAACGAGGAACAGGCCACGAATCGCCATGGTCGCGGTATTGCCATTGCTAAGGCGCTAAGTTTTGATGAATTGGAATACCAGGGTAATGGTAGTCAAGTGCGACTCAAGGTTAGTGTCTTGTAAAACCGGACTACGATGCAGCAGTGTATTGTGTCATTAGATATTCAGTGCATGGCGTGTTGGTAGATCGGCAAGTATTTTGCTTATAAATTATGGTCCACCCAACTGCAATTGTATCGCCTATCGGTGATCTCCTGGAGGGACTGGATATCATTGTATTAAAAATGACGCTCGAACAACCTATATTGAAAAACATCACGGAAGAGCAACAGTACGGAAAACGTTATACCGGGAATAACTGGGGGTGTGGCACGGGTTTCAATTCGGTATTTCTACAACGACTCGTATTGGCGTCAGCGGTAGGCATTGCGGACTTGGACAACACAAGGCAACAAATATGACGGTAGCACACGAAGACAAGACCTATGGTGTGAAGGCTAAGGTTATGGTTGTTGACGATGAGCCTTTTAACCTGGAAATTATGCAGGAAATCCTGTCCGACACGTATGACCTCAGTTATGCCAGCTCTGGCGCAGAATGCCTGGAAAGTTTAAAAGTTTCGTTACCTGACGTTATTTTACTGGACATTAATATGCCTGGCATGAGTGGTTACGATGTTTGTGAAGCGATTAAAAGAACCTCGGCCACTAAAGATATTCCCGTCACGTTTGTTTCGGCACTTGATACCCTGGCGGAGCGTTTGGCGGGATACGATGTTGGGGGCGATGATTATATTACTAAACCCTTTGAAGCCAAGGAGTTATTGAGAAGGGTTGATATTGCCATTCAATATAGAAAAGAAAAGGAAAATTTAAAGCGTAATGCCGACAGGGCGTTGACTAAGGCAAATACCGTTCTTAGCACTAACAATGAACTGGGTGTCATATTTCAATTTCTACGTTCCTGCTTCGTCTGCGAAAATGTTGAGAAGTTGGCAGCTATTACGGGTCACACACTTGGGGTGCTTGGTGTTCATGGGAGCGTTCAAATTCGAGCCGGTGAAACTGTGGTGCATAAAAGTAGCGATGGTGTTGTGATTCCATTGGAACAGATAGTGGTGAAAAAAATTCACAGTGAAGATGCTTTTATTGACCTGGGCAATCAAACCATAATTAATTATGAGCATGTATCAATACTAATTAAGAATATGCACTTAGAGAATCCGGAAAAATTTGAACGGATGCGCGAAAATCTTATGTTGATGACAGAAGGTGTTGAGTCACGCGTGAATGCACTTTTGATGGCCAGTGAACTGACGCAAAAGGAAAGCCTGGTTACCCATATTGCGGAGGCCGCTCGAAATGCGCTTTGCAGTGTCAATGATAAATATGATGGGTATAATTCGCAGAGCAAAAATATACTAACGGCATACGTGGATAATGTGAACGATGCCCTGGCTCCCTTATCGCTGTCGGAACATCAATTGATGGCTTTGCAGGGTGTGATAAATATAGCCAATGATGTTTTCGCAACGTTTGATCGCCGTGAGATAGAGGCAGAGGCTTTCTTCGCGGCAGTTATGGAGGACATGGAGAAAATGTTGAATGTTCATTATGGTGCTGAGAGTGATGCTCAGGAAGGTTAGCGGGTTGGCGATGCTGCCAATGTAGTGTGCCATACTATGTCGTTGGCCTTCTGGATATATTTATTGAGTATCACTCGCAGTACATTCGTTTCATTGGTGCTCGTTGCGTGAAACACGGGATAAAACCCAGTCCAACGCAACATGCGGCAGCAATCGTTTTAACGCTGCAAATAAATGCGTGGGGAATGTTACGTAATAACGAATTTTTGGCCGCGGGCTTTCTATCGCGTGTATCACTTTTTTGAGTACAGCCTCCGGCGGCAGTGTGAAAGGTACGGCGGGCCCCTTTTTGGTTAACCTATTTTCCATCGCCTGGTAAGTGTGGTGATGGGCACTGTGTTGTTTATCGATATATTTTTTATAGGCGGCAAATGCATTTGCGCGAAACTGGCTTTCGATTGGACCGGGTTCTATCAGTGAAACATGAATGCCGGTGCCTTTTAACTCTAGTCGCAATGTATCGCTCAGTCCTTCAAGTGCATATTTACTAGCGGTATAGGCTCCCCGGTAGGGTAAAGCGATCAGGCCTAATACTGAGCTGTTTTGTATAATGCGGCCAAAGCCTTGTTGACGCATACTTGGAATTATTCGATTAGTTAATTCCAGGGTGCCTAATAAATTGGTTTCCAATTGTGTGCGTAACACCTGTCGTGTTAAATCCTCCACCGCGCCGGGTTGCCCATAGGCTGCGTTATTAAAGAGTGCATCAATGCGGCCCTGTGTCAGCATCAACAAAGTGGACACGCAGTTGTTAATTGAGCTAGTGTCATTGAGGTCCAGTTGCAATACCTTGAGGCCCGCGGTTGCCAGGTCTTTTAGGTCGGCCTCATTTCTTGCTGTTGCAAATACGTGATGGCCGCGCTGTTGTAGGCCAAGTGCGACACAGCGGCCGATGCCGCTAGAGCAGCCGGTGACCAGCACCACTTTTTTTTGATCGATAGGGGGGGTGTTATTGGTTGTCATTTATACGTTATTCTTTAATAGTTAATTCGGGAGCGCTTGCATTTGCGTTTCATTACTTGAGTTTCATTACTATGCTGCCATCAAAACTAAGGTTTAATCAATACTAGGGTTTAATCAATACTAGGGTTTAATCAATACTAGGGTTTAATCAATACTAGGGTTTCATCAAAAATTGGGTTTCATCAAAAGCACTCATAAAGCCGCGAGGTATGCCGTTTAGTCGTGTTAATACGCATGAACAACGTCCGGAAGTAGCGCTTTGGACGGCGACCTTACCCCGGAGGGGGCTTTATGCGCTTGGCAGTGCTGACGTTCGAATGTCAGCAGGTCTCAATCGCTATGGGCATAGTTTTATCGGGTTTAAAAAGTGCCATGGAAAATGAGTTTGATTAATTATTCCTCTTCCTATATAACAGTGATGTGCAATTTGGCATAAAATGGTCATAAAAATCAAGCAATGACAATTACTATTGTTGCTTAAGCTATCGTGACTCAGGGTATTGTGCTCTTGGTTCTGGTGTCCTAGGTTCTTGCGTGATTGTCACATGAGCTACCGTCACTAGAGTTATTGTTAGTTGGGTTATTGTTGCCGGGACTATTTTTACCTAGGTAATGATGATGATTACCGAAAATATCGGGCTGATGCCTGAAAAAAACCTCTATTTGTAACTTATCGTAAAACAAAATAATGCCGCAACGGATACAACAAATAAATACCTGGTTGCAGGATAGCCTCAATCTTCCTGACTATAACATTAACCCCGCCTCCGGTGATGCGAGCTTTCGCCGTTATTTCCGCTTGACTCCCAGGGCAAGCGAGTTCCCTCAGTATCAGGCATTATCGTTGATCGTAATGGATGCTCCCCCTGCCAAAGAAGATACTGAACCGTTTGTGCAGCTTGCGAAGGCGTTGGCTGAAATAGGGTTAAATGTTCCTGTCATTTTGGAACAAAACACCGAGCTTGGTTTTTTGTTACTCTCCGATTTGGGTGATCAGCAATATTTGTCGGTCCTCACTGATACCAATGTTGACGTATTATATGCTGATGCATTGGCTGCATTGCTAGTGTTGCAAACGCAAGGCTCCCAGGTAGCAGCAGGTGTTCCGGTGTATGATTTGCAGTTTTTGCTGCGAGAATTAGAGATATTTCGGGAGTGGTATCTAATTCGTCACCTGGGATTGCAATTGACGGATGAGCAATCACTGATTATTGATAATGCGTTTCAAGTATTGTGTAATGCCGCGTTGGAGCAGCCTACGGTGCTGGTACACCGGGACTATCACTCCCGGAACCTAATGTTGACCGGCAATAATAATCCGGGAATATTGGATTTTCAGGATGCAGTAGCGGGCCCATGGAGTTATGACGTGGCCTCGTTGCTAAAAGACTGTTATATCGCCTGGCCTCGGGAGCGCGTCGAGGCATGGGCTGTGTCGTATATGCAAAATGCGATAGATGCCGGAGTGCTGGAGGCTATTAATCATCAGGATTGTTTGCGTTGGTTCGACTTAATGGGCGCCCAACGTCACCTTAAAGCGGCTGGTATTTTCGCACGCCTGCAACACCGCGATGGTAAGCCCCAATATTTAAATGATATACCCCGCACACTGGGTTACGTTGTTGATGTCAGCCGCCGGTATAGCGAACTACGTGCATTTAGCACACTGTTGGTGGCACTATTGCCTGCCGAGTGTTTATCGTGAGGTTGTGAGTGGTTATCCTGCCGGTGCATCGTCGTTACGACGGTGAGAGAGGAGACTGGGGTATCAGTTTGGTCATTAAATTAAGAACCGAATCATTAAATTAAGACGATGAAAGCAATGATTTTAGCGGCAGGGCGCGGTGAACGATTGCGGCCTGTTACCGACTCGATACCGAAGCCGTTAGTGCGGGTTCGCGGCAAACCCCTGATTCAATATCACATAGAAGCGCTGGTAGCCGCAGGCATTACTGAATTGGTTATAAACTATGCGTGGTTGGGTGAGAAAATTGTTCAAACCTTGGGGGATGGGCAGCAATGGGGAGCCACAATACAGTATTCGCCGGAAAATAGTGGTGCCCTGGAAACGGGGGGGGGGATTCACAATGCGTTGCCGTTATTGGGTGATGCGCCGTTTATCGTGGTAAATGGTGATATATTTACGGATTACCCCTATGCCTCATTAACATGCCAGCCTCAAAAGCTGGTGCATTTAGTTCTGGTAACCAATCCGCCTCAACATCCACTGGGGGATTTTGCCTTGCAAAACGGAGCAGTAAGGCAGGATGGTGGCCAAAAGCTTACTTATAGCGGTATTGGGGTTTATAGCTCGGGGTTTTTTCAACATTGCCGGCAAGGCGCGTTTCCACTGGCACCGCTGTTGACCCAGGCAATGGCCCAGGAACAAGTGACCGGCGAGTTCTTTGGCGGCCAGTGGGATGACATTGGCACCCTTGAGCGTCTGGAGAAAATAAATCAAAATCAGTGAATTGTGGGTGCGGTTGCTGGCGTTATTTTGAGCCGTATACCTATTGCGTTAATGTACCCAGCGCGGTAAATTCGATTACGTAGGGGAGGCCTCATGACTCTGTGGCCATATTTATTGTCTGCTTATAGAAGCTTATCCGATATTTGGAATTAGGTTTCTTGGTTAGTTTGTAAGAAAACTGCCAAATTGTGGTAGACTTTTTGGCAGCTTCAGCCAGTTAGTTGTACGAAAATGTCTGGATGGCATTGCCTGGGAGGTATTAATTCTGGCGGGTAATCGCTTTGGTTTGTACTAGCTCTGGTTGGTACTAGCTTTGGTTTGTGCTTGATCTGGTCGGCACTAGTTCTGGTTGGTAATTGTGCTGATTAGTAAAAGCACCGACTGGTAATAGCTCTAATTAGTAATAATAACGTTGTGCGTTTCTGGGCAGATGGATGATAACGCACTACATTTGGGAGAATAGCATAGGGGGTATGCATGATTAAAGTAACGATTGTAGACGACCATGAACTCGTTCGAACGGGGATCATTCGTCTCTTAAGCGATGTATCTGATATTGATGTGGTGGCTGAAGCTTCCAGCGGGGAGGAAGCGGTACAGCTAGTTCGGCAGCACAAGCCGGATGTGGTATTGATGGATGTAAATATGCCCGGTATTGGTGGGTTCGAGGCAACCCGCAAATTAGTACAAATGTACCCGGATCTCAAAGTCATCGTGGTTACCATTCACATGGATGATCCATTTCCCACCCGTATGTTGCAAGCCGGTGCCATGGGGTATCTTACCAAAGGCTGTGGGGTGGAGGAAATTGTCACCGCTATCAAAGAAGTCTACGCGGGCCGCCGTTATATCAGTGCTGACGTGGCGCAACACCTGGCCTTGAAATTAATGCCAGGTGGTGAAGATTCACCTTTCGATACGTTATCGCCGCGTGAATTACAAGTAATGCTAATGCTCACGCAGGGCACCAAGGTACAGGAAATTTCCGATAAATTATGTCTAAGCCCCAAAACAGTAAGCACCTACCGCCATCGCTTATATGACAAGCTCGGTGTGAGCAGTGATGTAGCATTAACTCGTCTTGCCATGCGTTATGGCGTGGTAGATGATGCTTACGAAGCAGCTAGTTTGATGTAACGCTGTCTCACCTGGTGTAACAACCGAAATAACAGTAACGGGGATTTCAATGTAATGGAATCCCCGTGTTGTCGGCGGGCGTGTCAGTCTCGTTCGGATTTTTGTCCCTAACCCGTGGCCCACAATGATTATTAGCGTCGCAGAGATGTACAGATTTCCCGATACGGATCAAAGTGGTTTTACATAAGCGATGCTTTGCGTGGCACGTCGTCTGGTTCCCGATGTAACGCTGGTGATGTTCATGCGTCCAACAATTTTAGCGCAGTGGAAACGGGCTGCGACTGAGATAATTGGCTTGTAATCGTCTAAAGCAACAAAATCGTCTAAAACCATGTGGCGATTTTGAGCCATGTTGGAATAAAGTTAGAATATACAGAACGATATTCCATCAAGTTGGTCCACTGTAAAGGTGATATGTATATAAATACCTAATAACGGGTTTATATGATATATATGCCAAGTATAAAATTTATTTTCTATTTGTGACGTAACAGTGTCAATTATCCTTCTACTTCCACCTACTATTTCCGGCGGGCACATGCCCTGCATGGCAAATGTATTTTCAGATTGCTGTAGCAGTCGGTTGATTGAGGCAGCTTTCATCGGTTTGAGTTAATATGTAGATGATGAATATTCGACGTTTTCCCTCAATGATGACCGCAGCACTAATTGGCTCATTGCTACTGCTCAATGCGTTATTTATATCGACCGCCATTGCGGGTGATCCCATTGAGTTAGCGCTAAAAGATATTGACGGCGCCGAGCACCGATTGTCTGATTATCGGGGTAAATGGGTGGTGGTTAACTTCTGGGCCACATGGTGCCCCCCCTGTCTAAAAGAAATCCCTGAACTGGTGGATTTCCATGATGAACATCATCAGGACAAGGCTGTTGTTCTGGGGATTGATTTTGAAGACATTGAAACTGAACGCTTACGAGAATTTGTTGAAAGCTATTTTATCAGTTACCCCGTGCTGCGCATGAGTCCCAAGCAACCTGATAATCCGTTTGGATATATTACCGGTTTGCCCACGAGTTTTTTAATGTCACCTAAGGGTGAAATTGTTGCCAGGCAAACTGGCCCTATAACCGCTAAAATGATTGAAGACTTTATTGATCAGCACGAAGCATCCAATCGTGAAAAACGCTAAGTGCAGGAAACACCGGTTGCGATCCCACACTGGAATAGTTATAACGTTTTGCATTAGTGGGGCTTAGTTTTTTCGGTTTAGTATTTTGTTTTATTTTAATAATGCCATCTTAATATTGTCGTCTTAATATGAGTGGTCATTGTCGCGGGATTTCGCGAGCGGTTTGAATAAACGCCTTATATCGAGCCATGGGAAGTGCAATATGTTCGGAAAATGCCACAGAACAGTCGTGCAAGCACTGATTTTCGTAGTGTTGGTGGTTATTACCAGTTATAACGCTTATGCCGCAGGTGGTCGCGATCCTTATGTTTATTTTTTTGATGAAACGTGGGGGGATTTTGCCGAGGAAGTTAGCAAGGCGAAACAGGCGGGCAAGGCCGGCATATTGTTATTCTTCGAAATGGATGAATGCCCATTTTGTCATCGCATGAAGCGCACCGTACTCAACCAACCCGCGGTGCAAGCTTATTTTAAGCAACATTTTTTGAATTTTAGCGTGGATATTGAGGGTGATGTCGAAATTGTAGACTTCAATGGCCAATCCAGGACACAAAAAGAGTTTTCCTTTAACGTAAATCGAGTGCGGGCGACCCCAGTGTTTGCATTTTATGATTTAACGGGTAAACAAATTGTGCGTTATACCGGGGCGACATCCAGCATTGAAGAATTTATGTGGCTTGGAGAATTCGTGACCAGCGGCGAGTATAAAAACATGCGCTTTACCAAATATAAGCGCCAAAGGCAAAAACAAATAAATCTATAATTGTGGTATATGGACTGGTAAATAAAACGACGCACCCGCAAATAATGCACCGGCGAAATCGTCCATTCCTGTTTCTGAAAAGTATAACCGGCATCTGGCTTCTGGTTGTGGCCACGATCAGTGAAGCGGAATTCTTTCCTGAACCCCTTACCCTTGATTTTGTGTTGGGGGTAGACGTAGCACTACACCCGAATATCCAAACTGCCGCCGCAATGTTGCAGCTCCACCAATCCGGCCGACAGCAAGTAGACGCTGCGGATGACTTAACCGCCGACCTACAGGTGCGGGCTCAAATTGTTGAGCCTTCACAATTTGCGTTGGACCAATCCCGTGATGATCATCAAGTCAGTTTGTTATTACGCAAACAACTTTATGATTTTGGGCGCAGCAGCGCGTTACAGGCAGCCGCGAGCGCCAACGTGGAAAGTGGTGAATTGATATTGTTTGACGCCATTAACCAGCACCGAATCGCTATCATGACACAGTTTTTTGATGTGCTATTAGCCGACTTAAAATTCATACACGATAACGAAGCAATGTCCATGGCCTTTGTCCGGCTCGATCGTGCCCGGTCACGTAATGAGTTGGGGCAGTTATCGGATATTGAGCTTTATGATTTGGAAAACAGTTACCAAAAAACTCGACGGGACTATTCTGAAAGCCAATCCTTACAACGTCGTACCCGCGCCAGACTGGCTAACGCGCTTAATCGCCCAGGTGAACTTGTTTCTGAAATCGCTGAACCAGTATTATTCTTACCGGGTAAATTATTACCTGATGTAGAGCATTACCAGCAACAAGCCGAGCAGAGTAATCCGGTATTAGGTGCGTTGCGGCATCAGCTGAAAGCCGCTGAACGTCAGATCGACGCGTCTCGTGCGGACAAAAAACCAATACTCGAAAGCGAAATAGCGGTTTCAGAATATGCTCGCAAAAGTGGTAGCCATGACGAGTGGCGCGCTGCCATTATTTTGGACATTCCCCTCATGACAGGGGATAGTATTAAGGCTCAGGTGACTAAACGTCGGGCAGAGCGCAAACTGATTCAATCACAATTACGTGCTACCGAAATGGATATTGCGCAATCAGTATTGGAAACATGGCAGCATATGGAAATACTGGCGGTCTCACGCCAGCAAATAAAAACCCAGATTGAGTTTCGTGATCTCTATTTGGAACGCAGTCGCGCCTTGTATGAAATGGAAGTGCAATCTGATTTAGGCGATGCCATGGTGCAAATGTCTGGTGCGCATTTACAACTAGCGAACGTTGAGTACCAGATAGTGCTGGCCTGGGTCAGGTTGCAAGCACTTATCGGAAATAAAGTGGCATTGCCGAAAGCGCCGGAGCGTGTTAATGACGAATAGATTAATAGTAAGTGATGCATTGCGCTTGAGCATCTTTTTATTGCTCTCGCTGGGGCTTTTATTTCATCCCCAAGTGATGGCGGTCGAATTGGATTCCAGGTTGGTTTGGCATCGCAAGGCGGTATTAAGCACCCCCGTGTCCGGTGTAATTACTCATGTTAATGTGAGTTCCGGCACGTTGGTTAAAAAAGGTGATGTACTGCTAAAGCTCGATGATCGTTTATTAAAAGCGAATGTGGATCAGGCAAAAGCCAATGTGGAGCGTTGGGATCGCTTGCAACAAGAAACCAAACGGGAGTTGGACCGTACCCTGGAACTGTATGAACGAACTTTGTTGTCGGATCATGACCGTGAAATGGCTTATATCAACGATGCTCAGGCCAGGGCTGACTTTAAGGCTGCGCTCGCTGCGTTAGTGCAATCTGAAATGGACCTGGAATATAGCGCGATCCGAGCCCCTTTTGATGGGATTGTAATCCGGCAATATGCCGAAGTGGGGGAGACCATTGTGAGTAAACAGACCGCACGTCCCCTGGTGGAACTGGCAGAGCATGGCCACATGGCCGTTAATCTCCTGGTTTCCAACGCGCAGTATCAACGACTAAAAATTGGGGCGTTTGCCAGTGTGATCGTTAGTGGGGTCAGCTACCAGGGCAAAATTACTTCGGTGGGGTTAGAGCCAGTATCGGCTTCCGCTCAAGAGTACGAAATTAATATTGTGTTTTCCACAAAAGGGAAATTAATGCGGGTAGGCCAATCCGCGAAAGTGTCATTGCCATGAGTGATTTCTATCAAGATAATTATCAAAATGACTATCGTGATACCAAAAACAAATGCCGACGCTGTATTGTGTCTGGAAGCGTGCAGGGGGTTTGCTACCGAGCGACCACCCAGCGGCGGGCGCAGGCCCTTGGTCTCCGAGGGCATGCCATTAATTTACCGGATGGACGCGTCGACGTATTGATGTTCGGTGCCAGTGAGGCCGTTGATGCACTGGCTGCATGGTTATGGCAGGGGCCGGATCATGCCAAGGTTACCGATGTCGTTTGCGAGGACATTACTTCGCCAAGTGATGTGCCGTTGTCTTTTGATATTGCATAGGTTGGGTTGCGCAATTGGTAATGTCATTGTATTTTGTTGTGTTTTGATTGAGCTAATCTGGAAGTAAGCATCCGGTAAACCCACCTTGAAATCAAAATAATATCAATCGGATTTTTCAGCCGGTTTCCAATTAAACGGCAACAGTTGATCAATTAATTTGTTTGGGTGATCGGCAATGCGCTCTAAGACATCGCAAAAGTACGCATAAGGGTCGACCTCGTTTAGTTGACAGGTTTTTTCGATCAATGAGTAGATGATCGCAGCGCGTTCGGCTGCTAGATCACTCCCTGCAGCCCTCCAGTTTTTCCTACCGATGGTTGGATTATTATCGATGTGTAACCGTCCGTCGTCACAATATTGGGTCAACGCGGCCCAACGCTTCAAGGCATAATTGATGGGATTAGCTGCATCGCTGTTACTAGCCACCGCCAATATACTATTGTTGAAGTCTGTATTGAGTTTTTCTAATATCGGTTACGCGTGTTCGTGACGTTGCCGCTGGCGTTGATTATAATCAAGCGTTTTGATATCCCGTTCAATGGCATATAACTGACTGATCAAGACTAATGCCTTTTGGGCTATCGGTGATTGTGTCTGCTTCTCCACGCGTTCAACTTTCGCCCTCACAGGCGCCGAGCAAGCAACTTCCTTAACCTTACCGCTTTGATACAGCTTGTCATATCCTGGATATCCGTCGGCTTACAAATGACCTTGAAAGTCTTTTAAAAACTCAAAGGACCTTCTTGTGCTCGGGTGGGCGTATAATCAAACACAGCTGCTGGTGCACTAGCGGTGCCCGGATGTAAATACACCCATAAGCGGCCTTGCTTGGTTTTGCCATTCATCGGTATTGATATCGCGGGGTAATTCAGTTGTACTATCGCGCTAAGTCAATTTAAACGGCTGCGGTAACATTGGCGGTTCGATCGTCACCGGCACCAATGGAAAATCCGTTGGGGGCGGCGCCCTGTTTTTGGAACTGTTGCGGTGAAGTCTATGATGTTGGTAGTAATTCAGTTGCGTCAAGCCGCTGGATTTCCAAGCCCGCCCGCCAATGTGTTGTTTTTTCAGCTTGGTTGTATCGCTTTTTCATTTTAGTCTCCTGCTGCCAATATTAGTAACAGCTGAAAACTGAAGGAATTAATTGAATTTGTATAGGTGTGTTTACCGTATGCTTACATCTGGAATGGTTGTGCTGATAGGTATAAATAAGGCCCGCCGCCGCAGGCGGTGGGAATCTACTCTGTCTGCTTTAAAATAAAAAATTTAGCGCCGGAACCAATTGTTTTGCAGCTTTTTTAATACTTTGTTGGGGTATTTGGCTTTGCCGAGACTGCCGTTATAACGTCCCAGGGCTCTGGTCAAGTTGCCTTTCTCCCTATCGAGATAATGGCGTAGAATGGTGCAGCCGAAACGTAGATTGGTTTTGACTTCGAACAGGTTGTCTTGTGCTCGGCCAATTTCGTTTAACCAAAACGGCATCACTTGCATTAGTCCTCGAGCGCCTACGGAGGAGATGGCCCAACGGTTAAAGTTACTTTCCACTTCGATGACAGCAAGCACCAGTTCTGGGGCTAATTCCGCCCGACTTGCTTCATAATGCACCTGTCTTAGTAGCTCAACTCGTTTAAAATCATCTTTGACGTACCGAGAGAGACGGCCCGACATATCAGCAAGCCAGACTTCAGCGTGAAATCGATCAGTAAAGCTATCAGTGGAGTTGGCGGCTTCGAGCAGGAGTTTGCGTAGCTCAGGGTCAACCGTGGTTTGTTTTGCCGCAGATGCTACGGATCCCCAGCACCCGATGACAAGTAGTATTAGTACTAAGAATTTTTGCAGGTTACCGTTATATTTCATAAGATAATGTAAACGTTCTGGACTATTGACTCAGTCAATAATCCAGAACGGGTTAATACCGATCATATATAAGCGTCAGTTGTGCGCTTGACTTTAGTGCCTATTACGCGGCAATAGAAATTATAGGCAAATTTTTCCTTTTAGGAACGGAATAATATCACTCATTGCTACATCTTGATTGTCTTTATCACGGCGGCCTTTATATTCCAAGGAGCCAGCATCCAAGCCTTTTTCACTAAAAACAATACGATGGGGGATGCCTATTAGCTCCATGTCAGCAAACATGACTCCCGGGCGTTCTTTTCGGTCATCAAGCAGTACATCTATATCGGCCTCAGCGAGTTCATTGTATAGATGTTCTACAGCGTGTTGCAGCCGCTGCGATTTATGCATATTAATGGGGACCAATGCTACATGGAAGGGCGTTAATGCCTGGTTCCATACAATGCCGCGATCATCGTGGTTTTGTTCAATTGCTGCGGCGACAACGCGGGTAACGCCTATGCCGTAACACCCCATGGTGGGGATGATTGCTTTGCCGCCTTCGTCGAGAACGGTAGCGTTGAGCGCGTTGCTGTATATGTCCCCCAATTGAAAAATATGGCCCACTTCAATGCCTCGTTTAATTTGTAGTTGACCACGGCCGTCGGGGCTGGGGTCACCTTCCTCCACATTACGAATATCGGCGATGTTAGGTTCTGCGCAATCACGTCCCCAGTTTACTCCTGTGAGGTGTTTGTCGTCCACATTGGCACCGCAGACAAAATCGCTGAGTAAAGCAGCACTTTGATCGACAATGAGCGGGATACTTAAGCCTACTGGCCCGATTGAGCCGGGCTTACACTTTATGGTGGCTAACACGTCATCCTCGCTGGCAAAGCATAACGGTGTTGCAACGTGTTCGAGCTTTTCCGCTTTAATGGTGTTTAATAGGTGGTCGCCGCGCAGAACCAGGGCGACGATGCTATGTTCGCAATCATCTCTGGCCTTTACTAACAGGGTCTTAACAGTTTGCTGTGGTGTAAGGTTCAAAAATGCACATACCGCTTCGATACTATGTTGTGCGGGGGTGTCAACAGTTGTCATTTCGGTGCTGGCGGGGGGGCGGCTAATGGTCGGCGCGACTGCTTCGGCAAGTTCCACATTGGCGGCGTAATCACTTTCTGTGCTAAAGGCAATGGCATCCTCGCCGGATGCAGCCAATACATGAAACTCGTGTGAGGCGTTGCCACCGATGCTGCCGGTGTCGGCCTGTACCGGCCGATAATTTAACTGCAGGCGATCAAATATATTGCAGTACGTTTGGTGCATGATGTCGTAAGTCTGTTGCAGGCTGGCTTGATCAGAATGAAAGGAATAGGCATCCTTCATAATGAATTCTCTTGCGCGCATTACCCCAAAACGTGGGCGAATTTCATCACGAAATTTGGTTTGAATCTGATAAAAAGTCACTGGCAATTGTTTGTAACTGCGCACCTCGCGACGAAACATTTCGGTAATGACTTCTTCGTGGGTCGGTCCAAAACAAAATTCCCGTTGGTGGCGATCTTTTAAGCGCAATAATTCTGGACCATACTTTTCCCAGCGACCGGATTCCTGCCATAACTCGGCAGGTTGTATGGTGGGCATGAGGACTTCCTGCGCACCGGCCCTGTTCATTTCCTCGCGTATGATGGTTTCGACTTTTCGTAGAACCCGCAAACCTAAGGGCAACCAGGTATAAAGGCCGGCGGCCAATTTTCGAATCATGCCTGCCCGCAGCATCAGTTGATGACTGATCACTTCTGCATCGGAAGGAGTTTCTTTTAAGGTGGCCAGTAATAGTTGTGAAGTTCGCATAATGATTGATTATCTTGTCTTATATTGGGCTGATAGTATTGGGTTTAGGGTGTGGGTACTTACAGGATGTTCGTCCGAGGACCTTCTACCGAGTATAGTCTTTATTATTAATTGGAATTAAGGATTAGCGTTAAGTAAGAATCAGTGTGGAAAACGCGAATTATGAATGATTATTGACAGTATGTTAAACCAATCATTGCCATTACACGTTGTCTTCATCGAATTCCGATATTTTTTGTATTATGACCGATGTTATTTTTCAATTTTAATGGAGGATACAAAATAAATTTCTTTAAATTGTTTCCGTAAAGCAGCACTTTTGTAGTCTTTCATTACTTGTGCCCCCTTCCAACTGACGATATTGTTTCGTTGAACATTGATAACGGCCGATGCGATCCAGAAGGTGTTGCCATTATGTTCCAACTCCATATAGGTGTATCCACCCGCTCGCTTCGCATCCAGCACTTTACCACTGGTTGGTGGTCCCTGTACCTGCGCCGCCGGTGGTGGTGGCTTGGCGGATTCGCCGGAAAAATCAGAACAAGCGGTCATCAGCATCGTCATCAATACAGCCATCATCATAGTCAGCAACAACGGTACAAACCGTTCACATAAATACCCGAGTCGGCGTTTGTGGCTGAATACAAACCTTAATATTAAATAATATCCAGTGCCGATAGGTTTATCCTGGTCGCCATCCCTGCCCATTTAGATTCTCCCGTTCATTATGCGGATATGATAGCGGAATAGACCTGAATTAAACAGCGATAAGCTAGATGGGCGCAATATTTGTTAACCCACTAGTTGACTGGGGGCCTACCGAAGACTCAGGTATTATTACTGCTAGGTCGTTATTTGTCAGGTCACTATTTGCCAAATCACTACTACCCGTCACTACCGTCAGCCGTTGCCGCTCATGGCGATGTTTTACTAATAGGTTTGTTTTACCAAATCTTTTGTCATATTCAACGATAGCCGGAATCGATTGTCAATCCTCTATTTTTGGCCTGGTAGACAAAGGGGATATCTCTGGTAACGCATTATTTTATAAAAAATAATGCGTTACCAAGATTATGAGTATGTCAGCGCCAGCTGGCACCCGATGATTCATCTGCGAATCGGGCAATTAAGTAACAAATCGCATGGATAAGTCTATCGCGTGTACATTTTTGGTGAGTAGTCCCACCGATATATAATCAACGCCGGTAAGGGCTACTGAGCGTATATTTTCTAGGTGAATGCCACCGGATGCTTCCAACTCGGCGTGACCCTTGGCCATTGTAACGGCCCGCTCCAGGTCCGTAATACTCATGTTATCCAACAATATGCGTTTTACCCCTGCATCCAGGGCTTGCTGTAATTGAGTCAAAGACTCGACTTCCACTTCAATCAGCTGTATAGGGCTGTCAGGTTTTACCCTTTTTAGAATGACTGAGACCGCCGCCGCTATTGAACCGGCTGCCTGAATATGGTTTTCCTTAATCAAGACGCCGTCGTAGAGCCCTATACGGTGGTTATAACAACCCCCGCAGGTTACTGCATATTTCTGCGCGAGACGTAAACCCGGTATGGTTTTGCGGGTATCGAGCACTTTTGTATTGGTGCCTTGTATGGCTTGTGCATAGCGACTGGAGAGGGTGGCCGTACCTGATAAGGTTTGCAAAAAGTTAAGCGCTGTGCGTTCACCGGTTAATAGTGCGCGAGCTGGTCCCTGTAATTCACACAATACTTGGTTTTCGCTGGCTTGGTCACCATCACTGACCTGCCAGATGATTTGTATACGGTTATCCAGTTGTGAAAAAACGTCATTAAACCAAGGGATACCACATATAGTGGCTGGCTCCCGACTAATAACCTGGGCGGTTGAACATGCCTCAGCAGGAATTAATGCTGCCGTTAAGTCGCCGTCGCCGATATCTTCTTGTAGTGCCGCGCGAACGGTCTTGGTAATGTATTCGGCCAGTATGTGTGATGTGCTCATAACAATTAATAAGTAATGACGAGATTGATGTTATCCGGGTGCCCCCAAAGGGTTTACCTTAACGTTGCTGGGGCCGGTATTTATACCGGCTTGAGCAGTTGCATGACCAGTAAATGGTAGCTTTTGTATTGTTCAAAAACGGCCTTACTGCGATGGCCGGAAAAATACTTATGGTTCAGCTTCTTGAATTTTTTTCGAAACAATAAGTGACCTAACTTGGACAGAATAGGGTGATTGTCAAACATATAGCGCCCCAATGCCTGCCCGGCTGGTTTCAACTGCGTCATTAACAGGTTATCGATTAACTCAATATTAGGACTTACGTTTTCTGTAATATCATCATCCCTTATAATGGCAAACGGACTGTTTTGAATACGCGTATAGAAGTCGGCCAACTTGTGACCACCGCCAAAGGTGCCGTCCCCCGGTCTACCATTACCACAATGTGCTGTTTTGAAAAAATCACAAATCAGCAGGATTCCACCTGGTTTGAGTATTTTTTCCACTTTTGGCAATGAGTTGTTCATTGACATATATTGAAAACTTTCGCTAAACAGTACAACATCATAGTGCTGTTGGTACTTATCGTCGGGGAAATCCTCAAATTTCATTTCAAAAACCTGGGTGTTGCAGCCTACGTGTTCATTCGTGCGTTTTTTCACCATGTGGCTCAGTGTTTCCGAAGGAATCACACCGTCGACACAATAACCTTTATCAATCAATTGCGACAAAATATGACCGGTGCCGCAGCCTACGTCCAGCACCTGGATTTCATTTTGGCTGGGATCAGGTAATACGGAGGTGATTAGTTCGGTGTAACGTTGTTGGGCGATGGGGAGATTGCTGAAGCTCAGGGCGAGATCATGCTCCCAAAAACCATAATGAAGATCGTCAACACCTAATAATTGCTGGCCCAAAATCAGGCCAAGTTCGCGGCTGGTCATCTTTTTATTTGGCAACGTTCATTTTCCTTTTTACGCCGTGAAATTTGAGTGAATTGGCAGCCTTGTCCGTTGTTTCATGGCTGCTTCGGCGGTTTTATTATTATGTTTTTAATGTAAATATAGTTAAATATCAATGAGTTATTTGTAGACTCCTGTTTCGCCTCCGCTATTTTTAGTGCGTAATTATACGGGTTTAACCGGCTTTTGTCTGGGCCTAATGGAGTTTTTTCCGTTACTGCCGATATTGATTCTATAGAGCAGAAGTAGCGCCGGTCAGCGGGGCGCCTGCCGGACAGTGCTTTTATCGAGTTTTGTGTTTCAACCGGAGTTTACGCGCCGTGCCCCACATCCATGCTTTAATTCTCATAATTACAACCCTTACACTACTGTGGTCAAGTGCCATTATCGCCGACCCCAAACAAGACAAAGCCTTATTGTCGGCCGCGAGCGAAGGCCGTATCGAGGAGGTGAAAATGTTGTTAATTGCCGGAGCGGATGTCAATAGCGTTAATAGTGCGGGAAAAACGCCTTTAATGGCGGCAGCGCATTTTGGTAACAAACGTATTGTTGATATTTTTATTGCAGAAGGGGCTGATGTAAACGCCAAAGATAAATTTAACTCCACTGCCCTTATTCAAGCCGCGTTCAGTGGTAATATTGATATTGTGCGAAATTTACTGGCCAGTGGCGCAGATCCGGCCGTGGCCACGAAAAGTGGTGCGACTGCTTTGAAAACCGCAACCACTAAAGGATACCCGCATGTCAGCAAACTATTGGAATCGGTAGCTGGGGAAGGCGGCGAAGAGGATGGTGATAAAAAGGGCAAGAAGAAAAAGAAAAAGAAAAAGAAAAAAAAGAAATAGCCGCTGCTTTTAGGTGCGATGTCTCAGCTCGTTTACTGTTGCCCGAAGGTTCTTCAAGTGACTTACTTTTGTAACTCAGATGTCGTGGTTGCCCATTACCGTGTTAATCTGTCAGTGACGCAATGTATATTCTTTTGTTGGGATTTTTTGTTAGCGTTTTTTGTTAGAATTTTTTGTTAGAATAATGACATCCTGTAAACAACAATACCGTATATCGATAAGTACGGAATAATGTGTGGTACCGAATGTGATAAACCAAAACAAAAGAAACACCAAAATAACGAACCAATAAATCGCCTGCTAATTTGCGCAAATCGACATAATATCTTGTATGGAACCAATCACGTCGTATTCTGGCCTGGGGCTACTGGTGACATTGTTGGTGGTCACAATATGGGGGGGAAGGCGGTTTCTCCATTATTGTGAGCGTCATAGCTCCGCGGATTGGGGTAGCCGCAATAAAAACCGTATTGCAGGGATGCTGTGCCTGTTTGTCCATCGGTATCACCGTCTGAACTATGATACCATTGCATTGCCAGATGAAGGATGTGGTATTGTTGCCGCCAACCATATTTCCGGCCTTGACCCATTACTGCTCGTGGCTGCCAGCCCACGCCCGCTGCGATTTTTAATCGCCAGAGAGCAATACTATCGCTTTGGATTAACCTGGCTGTTTCGGCTGGCCGGATGTATCCCTGTTGAGCGTGAGGTTCGCCCTGGTGCGGCCATGCGCGAAGCCTTGCGTGCTTTGGCGAGTGGTGACGTCGTGGCATTATTTCCCCATGGAAAAATTCATCTCAATACCGATCCCCCACGCAAGATTAAGGGCGGTGCCATCAAGTTAGCTCAACTGAGCCAATGTATGATTTATCCGGTTCATATCAAAGACGTGAAAGCCCAAGGCCATACCTTGTTAGCCATACCGGTACCGAGTCGAGCCTCCCTCATTGTAAAGCCCGCGTTTCGTTGCCAGGCAGGAGAAACCGCCGCAGACCTGTCGAAATTGACTACGTTAATCGAAAATCGTGCGGGTTAATCTCGCATCGAGAATATCATTTCCAATTACCTCCACCTTTTTTGATATCCAATTGCGCTCGATCCGGCGCTATGTACCTGAGTGCTTTGCGATAATAATTTAAGTGTTTGGCTAGGCTGCTAGAAAAATAGCGCTTTAGTGGGGGATCACTTCACGGCGCTGGGATTTGTTAACACCCCCTAGCGGTCTGGTGCGATTGGGTGGCGATAATGTAAGCAGTCATATCGCCAACAGTGTCGCTAGCACTAAGGTTGGTGCGGCGGTTAGCGCTATGGTTAGCAATATAGTCAATGATGCCACTAACCAATGGTACTCCGATATAAACCATACCGGGCTAATATTCCCCCTCATTTTGGGATCATAATAAACCTAAATCCCGTCGGTCGCGCTTGAATACGGCGATTAAGCCCCCACTTAAAGTCTACGATGAAGGTATTGTTAGTCGTATCATTAACAGTATTATCGAAGGCACTATTAAAGGTATTATTGATACTATTATCGGCATAATTATTGACATAGTTATCGACGTTATTTATCCACGATATGTTATCGACATGGTTATCCACATACATTATCGAAATAGCTAGCGACATAACAACGCAAGGGTTTTAGCCCGTGGGCGACAGGAGACTTGATTAATGAGAATGGACCGACTGACCAGTAAATTTCAGGCAGTGATTGCGGATGCGCAAAGTCTTGCTGTGGGACGTGACCACCAGTTCATAGAACCCATTCATCTGATGACGGCCATGCTTGATCAGGATGGCAGCACAGTGCGGCACGTGTTAAGTAATGCCGGCGTTAATGTTAACAGCCTACGTTCCCAACTGGGGGAGGCGCTGGAGCAGTTGCCCCAAGTACAGGGAATGGCGGGTGATGTACATTTGTCCCAGGAATTGGGTCGACTATTCAATGTAACGGATAAATTGGCTCAGCAGCGCAAAGACCAGTATATTTCCAGTGAACTATTTGTGTTAGCCGCTGTTGAAGACCAAGGCAAGCTGGGCGAATTGCTGCGTAAACTTGGTGCCTCTAAAACCAATGTTGCAAAAAGTATTGATGCTGTTCGCGGCGGCCAGAAGGTTGATGACCCCAACGCCGAAGAACAACGACAGGCATTGGAAAAATACACCATCGACCTCACCGAACGGGCAGAACAGGGTAAGCTCGACCCGGTTATTGGCCGTGACGATGAAATTCGCCGCACCATTCAAGTGTTGCAACGCCGTACCAAAAATAACCCCGTGTTGATTGGAGAGCCTGGTGTGGGTAAAACGGCAATCGTGGAAGGTCTGGCGCAGCGCATCGTCAATGGTGAAGTGCCAGAGGGACTGAAAAACAAACGCCTACTGTCACTCGACATGGGGTCATTAATTGCTGGAGCTAAATTTCGAGGTGAGTTTGAAGAACGCCTGAAAGCCGTAATAAACGATCTCAGTAAGCAGGAAGGTCAAATCATTCTGTTTATCGACGAACTGCATACCATGGTGGGGGCGGGTAAAGCTGAGGGGGCAATGGATGCAGGTAATATGCTAAAACCGGCATTGGCCCGTGGTGAATTGCATTGCGTGGGTGCAACCACGTTAAATGAATACCGGGAATATGTGGAAAAAGATGCTGCGCTGGAACGGCGTTTCCAGAAAGTGCAGGTCAATGAGCCTACCGTAGAAGATACCATTGCAATCCTACGAGGATTGAAGGAAAAATATGAAGTGCACCACGGGGTGGATATTACCGACCCTGCCATTGTCGCGGCAGCGACCTTATCGCAGCGTTATATCACCGATCGTCAGCTACCGGACAAAGCGATTGATTTGATCGATGAAGCTGCCAGTCGCATTCGCATGGAAATTGACTCCAAACCAGAACAAATGGATCGTCTGGAGCGTCGGCTGGTGCAGTTGAAAATAGAGCGTGAAGCATTAAAAAAAGAAAACGACGAGGCATCACTGCGGCGTTTGGAAAACCTGCAGGAAGAAATTGATAAATTGGAGCGGGAATACGCCGATTTTGATGAAATCTGGCGCGCGGAAAAGGCGGCGTTACAAGGTACTCAAAGTGTTAAAGAACAACTGGATCAAGCCCGCAGCGAACTGGAAACAGCGCACCGTGCAGGTGATCTGGCGCGCATGTCAGAATTACAATATGGCCGTATTCCAGAGCTGGAAAAACAACTGGACATGGCCACTCAGGCCGAAATGCACGACATGCGCTTATTGCGCAACAACGTCACTGAAGAGGAAATTGCAGAAGTAGTTTCCAAATGGACCGGTATTCCCGTCTCAAAAATGCTGGAAGGGGAGCGCGAAAAACTACTACGCATGGAAGAGGAATTAGCCAAACGAATTGTGGGGCAGCAGGAAGCGGTGAATGCCGTCTCCAACGCCATTAGACGCTCCCGCGCTGGTTTATCTGATCCTAATCGTCCCAATGGGTCGTTTTTGTTTTTAGGACCCACGGGGGTTGGTAAAACAGAGCTCACCAAAGGGTTGGCGCAGTTTTTGTTTGATACCGATGAAGCCATGGTGCGTATTGATATGTCGGAGTTTATGGAAAAACATTCCGTTGCCCGGCTAATTGGTGCCCCCCCCGGGTATGTGGGGTATGAAGAGGGTGGTTATTTAACGGAAGCGGTGCGACGCAAACCCTATTCCGTTATTTTGCTCGATGAAGTTGAAAAAGCACACCCGGATGTATTCAATATCTTATTGCAAGTATTGGATGACGGCCGTTTAACGGACGGCCATGGGCGTACTGTGGATTTTCGTAATACGGTTATTGTTATGACTTCCAACCTGGGTTCACAAATCATTCAGGAACTAACCGGGGAAGGCAACTACTCGGCAATGAAAAAGGCCGTTATGGAAGTGGTTGCCACGCATTTTAGGCCTGAATTTATTAACCGGGTTGATGAAACAGTGGTATTCCATCCGCTGGGGCGGGAGCAAATTCGCTCAATTACTCAGATACAAGTTGATTATTTGTGTGCGCGGCTGAAAGACCGACATATGGAATTGGACATTACGGAGGCCGCCTTAGACAAACTGGGCGAAGCCGGTTTTGATCCGGTTTATGGTGCCCGACCACTGAAACGAGCCATCCAAAGTGGAATTGAAAACGAATTGGCGCAACAAATTCTGGCCGGGAAGTTTGTGCCTGGGGATGTCATTGAAGTGGATGTTAAAGATACAAACTTACATTTTCGTAAAAAACCGGGTGTAAAAGCATCTGCCGCTTAGTTTGCGTGATACAACCCAGGTATGTGCTTAAGGGAGGGGGCTAGATTCGCTATAAATTGTCTACACTAGATACAGTAGGTTAGATCGAAAATATCCAATTCTCAGGGGGTGGTCTGTTTGAAATAGCGAGCATCATCATAATGCGCTTTAACGGACTGAATTCAGATATAATTCATCTTCCACGGTCTATTATTGTCGGCCACCATACCGGACGGATATACCGAACGTGGTTCCTAACAAGGGGGGGATACCCCCCTAAAAAACTTAACGTCTGAATCTAGTTATAAATTTGATAATGCGGTTTAAAAAACTTAATGCTGGGTTAGTGTTCGGCTTCTCGATAGCGATCACGTTACTAATTGTAATCTTTAGTATTGGTTTATCCAGTATGGCTGAGATACAAAGCCGCCTGAAAACCATCGCACAAAATCACAACGTTAAAACTGAGCTGGTGACTTCCATGCGGTTCGCTGCGCGTGAGCGCACGGTCAGCCTTTATCGTATGTTGCTGCTAACAGACGCATTTGAGCGCGATGATGAATTTATGGCATTTAATAGTTATGCCATTGTCTTCATGGAGGCGCGCCGCTCCTTGATAGCCATGGAGCTTAGCGCCAGCGAACAAAAGGCATTAAACAAGCAGGAGGTATTGACAAAAGCGGCCATTGCATTACAAGAAGCGGTGATTGACTTGGCCGTTGCGGATGAAACAGAACAGGCGAAACGTCTGCTGTACACCAAAACTCTTGCTGCGCAAGACGAAGTATTTAAAATTCTAAACGAACTGATAGACATGCAACGCATGGAAACCGAGCGGGCAGTGGTGGAATCGGGCAACGAGTATCAAAACGCTCGAGGATTAATGCTCGCGTTTGGTGTGATTGCACTTATACTCAGCGGCATAGTTTCCGTGGTGGTAATACGGCGGACCTCAAATACCGAGGCGCGTCTGTTTCGGCAAAAAGAACGGGTTCAGGTTACCTTAAACTCCATTGGTGATGGGGTCATTACCACCGATGCCCAGGGTAGGGTGGAATACCTCAATCACATCGCCTGCGAACTCACTGGCTGGTCATTGCGTGCTGCCAAAGGCAATGAATTATACGATGTGCTTACCATTGTTAATGATGAAGGATATCCGCCCGCGGTCAATCCTGTGTTGCAGGCCATGCAGGAAAAACGCATTATTGACAAATATGACGCCATGACATTGGTTCGGGAAAATGGTGACAACTACGCGGTTGAACTTACTGTGGCTCCAATCAAAGATTACGACGCCACGGTTATCGGGGCGGTGTTAGTGTTTCGTAACGTGACTGCTATACGGGATATGGCCAATCAGATGGCGTATCAGGCAACCCATGATTCGCTAACCGGGCTTATCAACCGTAACGAATTTGAGCGCCGGCTCAACGAGGCCATTCATGTTGCGCGCAGCAGTGCAGAAAAGCACGTTTTATGTTATATCGATCTGGATCAGTTTAAAGTGGTTAATGACACCTGTGGTCATCGTGCAGGGGATGAATTGCTCAAGCAACTCACCGTCGAATTACATCGTAAGGTGCGAAAATCCGATACCTTGGGCCGTCTGGGTGGGGACGAATTTGGAATACTGTTTCTCGATTGTTCATTGGAGAAAGCACTGCAAATTGCTGAAATCGTTCGTAAGTCTATCAAGGACTTCCGCTTTGTGTGGGGCGATAAGGCATTTGATATTGGTGCCAGTATCGGCGTGGCTGCGATTAGTTCAGAAACAGGGGGGATGTCTGAAATAATGAGTGCAGCTGACTCCGCCTGTTTTGTGGCAAAAGACCTGGGTAGAAATCGTATTCATGTGTATCAGCCCGATGACAAACTATTGGCTAAACATCGGGGTGAAATGCAATGGTTGCCGCGCATTCGTGAGGCGTTGGAAAATGACAAATTTGTACTTTTTTACCAACGTATCATGTCATTGTCGCCGTCCGGGCAGCAACATAATATTGAATTGCTGGTGCGGATGGGGGATGCGCTTAACTCCATACCCCCAATGGCATTTTTACCTGCGGCAGAGCGTTATGACTTGATGCCGGAGATTGATCGTTGGGTGATAAAAAACGCTTTTAAAGCGCTGGGCGCATTTCAAAGACAGCATCAAAATGAAAGTTACATCTGGACTATTAACATTTCGGGGCAGTCCTTGTGTGACGATGCGTTTTTAGACTTTATTGTTGAGCAGTATCACTTTTATTCCGTTAACCCTACCCATGTGTGTTTTGAAATTACAGAAACCGCCGCCGTGGCTAATTTGGCGAGTGCTTCGTGCCTGATTATCACCTTAACCGATCAGGGGTTTCAATTTGCCCTGGATGATTTTGGCAGTGGCTTAAGTTCATTTAATTATCTCAAAAATTTACCGGTGGACTACATAAAAATTGACGGTAGCTTTGTTAAGGATATTATCGAAGATCCCATCGACTGCGCCATGGTGGAGTCGATTAACCAAATTGGTCATAAATTAGGCTTGAAGACCATTGCCGAATTTGTCGAAGATGAGCCCACCTTACAAAAACTAAGAACCCTGAATGTCGATTTTGTACAAGGCCGTGCGATTCATGAGCCGGCTCCGTTGGCATCGTATGGTGAAGAAAGAGACACAAGCGCGGAGAACGTGGCTTCCTAACGCCATCGCTTTTTAATCCCATTGCTCTTAAACCCAGCACCTTAAACCCAGTTTCTTAAATTCCATAGTTTGTTAGCCTTTTAGTAGAATGAATTTGTTCGTTTTTGCTGTTTTGCTATCATAATTATTAATCCCCTTATAATGTTCCATTAAGTCATACCAAGCGCGGTGATAACGGTGGTTTGGCACGGGTATCTTAAGCTGCGGCAACATAACAAAATAAACACAAATGCCGCATTGGTTGTTATTGCATTGATTGCTATAGTAGTCACTTCAGCGATGGTGAGGAGTGACGGGTGACGACACAGGCCTTAAAACCGGAAGACAACATTATTCAAGACCAACCCTATTACGAAATGGTCAATGATGAATGCACTGTATTTGAAGCGGCGTATAGCAACCAATTACCGATTTTGTTAAAAGGCCCCACGGGTTGTGGTAAAACCCGTTTTGTAGAATACATGGCCTGGCGTCTGAAACGGCCCTTGATCAGTGTGTCATGCCATGATGATTTAACCGCGTCGGATCTGGTGGGGCGGTTTCTAATATCAGAAGGTGCCACCCAATGGGTCGATGGCCCACTAGCGCGTGCAGTGCGGCACGGTTGCATCTGTTACCTCGACGAAGTGGTGGAAGCGCGTAAGGATACCACCGTGGTTATCCACCCCCTGGCTGATGACCGACGTATGCTGCCCATGGAAAAAATTGGTGAAATAGTGGAAGCCGACCCGCAGTTTAGTTTGGTAATTTCCTATAATCCGGGATATCAAAGCGTGCTCAAAGACTTAAAGCAAAGTACCCGCCAGCGGTTTGTGGCGTTGGAGTTTGATTACCCCAGCGAAGCGCTAGAGCAACAAATTATTAGTACCGAAACCGGCCTGGACCAGAGACGAGCGGAAAAACTGGTCAAATTTGCCCACATGACCCGCAATCTGAAAGGCAATGGCCTCGATGAAGGGGCAAGCACACGTCTGTTAGTTCATGCGGCAAAATTAATCGTGTCCGGGGTAAGCCCCGTTACCGCCTGCCGCTGCGCCATATCGGAAGCCCTTACCGATGATGCAGAAATGCTCGCGGCTGTCAAAGCGCTTAGTACCTCGTTGTTTTAATGGAATTCATTTTTTTAATGGCATGCATTGCTCTAATGGCATTCATTGCCCCAATGCTATTAGCACTTGTGGTTGGTCCAGCACCCGCATGATAACTCCCCTTATGAGCTCCGCTCTATGACACTCCCTCCCGCGCTCAATGCCGAGCAGTTGGAAGAGTGTCTTGATGAGCATGTGGACGCCGTATTGTCATCCCGACGCACCGCCAAACCTGCAGCACAACGTCTAGCCGTCTTGCCCCGTGAACAACAAAACATGCTATTGCGTTGGGTCGGTATTGTTGCCAAAACCAATGCAGAATTAGCCTACCAAGTGGCTTACTATGCCGCCAGTGCTGCTGCCCGTTTGGATGATCACGGTGTCGAAACCTGGATATTAAAAGCCATTGACGTGTTTGACAAAACCGGATTGCACGATGCTATTGCCGATTTAGAAACAATTGATGCCTTTGCCGAGCAACACCAACGGAAAGTCACCGGATTAGCATTAGAGGATGTCTCCGGTGTGTTACAACACGTTGTTCGAGGACTCAGTGGTCGCCCATTGCAGGTTACAACCGGTGAGTACATTTATACCGACACTGAAACCATTTATTTACCCCGTGTGTTGAGTGAATACCCGCAACGCGATGACAACTTTCGGCTGTACAAGGCAATGGCGGTGTATCTATGGGCGCAAACCTGGTATGGCACCACCGGTATTGATTGGTCTGAGTTATATGATGGCCAGTTGGCTGCGGGTGCCTCGCGGCAGCAGGTGCTTGTCTTGTTCCATGCCTTGGAAAGCATTCGCCTTGACGCCTGTATCCAGCGCGACTTGCCAGGTATCCATCGTGACATGGCAATATTACGCAGCGAGCAGGGGGCGTTATTAATACCAACGGCATGGCAGTCAATATGCCAAGCCCTGCTAAGCCCAGGCTCCACAGTGCAAACCAGCATTGCGTTGATGCCGCAGGTGGATGTCAGTGAACTGCCACCGCCCGTAATTTATCAGGGCGTTTTAAGGCCCGAGGAGATTACTGCCGTTAGACAACAGCGCATTGAAAACGATAAGCAACAGTTGCAAAAAACGCTGCGCAACCTCATCAATGACCCGTCCTCCGGGCCCAGAGCTACGACCCTTGATTTATTAAATACCGATAAGAGAGCAGGGGATAAGCTTACGGTGCGGGTGCAAGCGCAGGACTACGCGAGCGATAATATTCGGGTGGATATAGAATTGGATGGTATTGCGATTATTCCCCCCGACGACCTGAAAAGCGCTATCCGTTCCATTTTGCAAGATCTCTCCGAAATCCCGGAAGATTATCTGGTTCCCGCTGGCGACGGTGCCTACGATGCGCAGCAACAAACGGTGAAAAACCCTGATGATGTATGGTGCGGCGGGTACCATGAAGAAGGTGCCTACCTTTATAACGAATGGGACCATGAACGCCATCATTATCGAAAAAATTGGGCGGTATTACGTGAAAAAGACAGCCCTATGCTCGCCGATACGTTTGTTGACAATACCTTAAAAAAATACAGTGGTTACGTTGCACAACTAAAACGTACCTTTGAAGCCATTCGTGGCGAAGAAAAGCGTCTGAAAAAACAGGTCCACGGTGACGACGTGGATATTGACGCCACCGTGGAGGCTTTTGCCGATATAAAAAGCGGCCTGGAACTCACCGACCGCTTGTACACCCGGTTGCACAAAGTTGAGCGTAACCTGGCAGTGATTTTTATGGTGGACATGAGTGGTTCCACTAAAGGTTGGATAAATGATGCAGAACGGGAAGCGCTGGTCTTATTATGCGAAGCCCTGGAAAGCCTGGGTGATCAATATGCTATTTATGGCTTTTCCGGCTTTACCCGAAAAAAATGCGAGCTGTTCAACATAAAGCAGTTTGATGAACCCTATAATAATACGGTGCGCGCCCGAATTAGTGGCATTCGCCCTCAGGACTATACTCGCATGGGCGTGTTTATTCGGCACTTATCCAATAAGCTAAATACTATCGCGGCCAAAACCAAACTGCTCATCACCTTATCTGATGGTAAACCGGATGACCTGGATGGTTACCGTGGGGAGTATGGCATAGAAGATACCCGACAGGCGCTTCTCGAGGCCAAGCGTACCGGTATCCACCCCTACTGCATTACCATCGACAAGGAAGCCATCGACTATTTGCCGCACATGTATGGTGCGGTCAACTACTCGGTTATCGACGATGTAAAGAAACTACCGCTAAAAGTGTCGGATATTTACCGAAAACTGACGACCTAGACCACCTCGCGCGACGATTCAACTGATTAATTTAGGTTAAACCTTATGTGAAAAATTGAAGTAAAAACGAAAAGTAGTTGTCACGCTTTCCCCCATTGGGTAAGTCCAAAAACGCGACATTGATTGCCACCCCTCTCAGCACCCATTGCCTGTAGAACACGCCTTGCTGCGGATGCTGAGATTGACTCACCATTCAGTGTTCAACTGCTTCATTTAGTGTGACGCACTATGCTGGGGTTACGAATTGATGCTACGACCTTACGGATGACTGTTACGCCAGCCATTACAAGCCCGCCAATCACCAATCCCGCAACAGTATTTACCAGGGGGGCAGACATAAAGGATAAAATGGCGCCCAGCATTGGCAGGGCTTGTAACCACGTTGCTAACTGTTGTAGCAGATCCCCAGATTGTGGTAAGCCATGCAGTAGTATGCCTCCACCCACCATAAACATGGCGATGGTGCCTACCACTGACAGGGTTTTCATCAACCGTGGTGCAAGCCACAAAATGGAGCGGCCAATAGCGCTTTTAAGACGTGACCAGACATCAGTACTGGTTTGCCGAATCAACGCCAGCCCGGCGTCGTCCAGCTTAACAATTGCTGCTACCAAGGTATAGACACCTACCGTCATGACCGCAGCGATAGCGCTAACCACCGCAATTTGTATCATCAGGGAGGCATCCTTAACAGTGCCGAGGGCAATGACAATAATCTCGGCGGAGAGAATAAAATCCGTGCGTATGGCACCCTTTATTTTCATGCGCTCCAGTTCCACCATATTTACCGAAGTGTCCACTAGTGCGTTGGTCAATTCCGCATGATGTTTTTTGGTCTCATCTTTGTTGGCGAGGAATTTATGGGCAACTTTTTCAAAGCCCTCATAACACAGGTAAGCCCCGCCCAACATTAATAGCGGTGTGACCAGCCAGGGAAGAAACACGCTTAGGGCTATGGCTGCCGGTACAAGAATGAACTTGTTCTTGGCGGAACCCTTGGCTACCTCCCACACCACCGGCAGTTCACGGTCAGCACGCACCCCAGCGACCTGCTGCGCGTTGAGCGCCAAGTCATCCCCCAATACCCCGGCCGTTTTTTTAGTTGCCACCTTGGTCATCATGGCAATATCATCTAAAACCGTTGAGATATCATCGATTAACGCTAATAAACTACTGCCTGCCATTGTCAGAAGCCCTTTTGAAATAAAACACCGTTATCCGATTTGAATCATCGTAATCCAGCGGGTAATGATAATCCATCCAGATACAGAAGTAGAATTTACTTCGTTTTGGTCAAATCAGCCTGACCGTAACAGCCTGACCGTAACAGCAGAGTCCTTCGATATGGTTAACTGATTAGCCAATGCTCCCTTAGCATTTGAGATTGAGGTCGCCGAGAAAACGGCACAAGGATGTCCGCAGATTACCGGCCTGAACGCCTGTATGGCATGAGCAAGTGTCGTAATGGCAATGGTTCTGCTGAAATGGTAATGTAGCAATGGCATGATTAATTGATTGGTACCCGAAAATACTAAATGCTACGGCGTATTCGTTGCTTTGAGCGAGCGCGAAACCTATTGGCGGATGAATGCAAAAATCGCTGTAGGGGTATCTGTTGGCAAAGTATTGGCAACAGACGTTAATTTGCTTGGCATGATCAATAAGGTTCGACCCTTTATCAACGCTAACGCCAATAACAAAAAAAACCAAACTGTTCATGAAGATTAAACCGGTCCGTTCTATTCCTGCTAATAAAAACAGCTGCCTGTGCCTTGGCAAGCGTAAACAAAATGGCTGCTAAGGAATGTCAACGGATGTACGTAAACTGGGTAATAGCCCCGGATTCTTTATTACATAACAAGGCATTTATTTACCATGAGCTACGAACAAGCCTGCGATAAAATACGCCTGGAAGAGGGCGTTGAAGAGTCAACTATGATGAAAACCCCGTGTTTACGCTACAAGGGGAGTTTTATCACCATGTTTTTCGATAAAGAAGATGCCCTCATTGTCAAGTTGTCGCCCGAACGAGTTGATGAACTCATTGCGTTAGGCATGGGCATGGAGTTCAATTTTACCAAAAAACGCTTTAAGGAATGGGTGCTTATTCCGCTTGAATTCCAAGATGACTATGAGTTATATATTTATGAGGCGCTCGCTTATGCCAAACAAAAAGCATGACCATGCTATTTTTGTCAATACTGGTCTTGATTCGTTTTGAATCCGCACGCTAATAACAAACGGTGGTGATCTCCGTATTGCCTGCCAACATGATCGTAAAAACGGCGTGTCAGGTTTGTCCCCCGTAACACAGGTAAAGCGACGATGACTGCGGCGTAGGAGGGGCAGGCACCCACAGCGTCGATGCACCTCAAACGCCGCTTGCAACAATTCTTCATTTCGCATCATACCCACGCTTGGTTAGCGATTATTCGTCATTGGGTATTCATTATGCGCCATATAGTAAACTAGGTTGACTTTATGGTAAACCTGGTTTACCTTTTGTTCATGAACACTCAAAACAAGCCGCCGTTTATTGCAACCGCTCGATTATTACTCGAAGCGTTTCGCGCCTTTGAAACCCAACTGGCTAAAATGCTGGGTGCAAAGGGGTTTACTGACGTCACAACGGGTAATTTTAATATCTTACGACATCTAAACCCCGAGGGGATGCGGCTGTCGGAACTTGCCAGGGATGCTCAAATTAGCAAGCAAGCCATCGGTAAAATGATTAAGGATCTAGAGTTCAAAGGTTATGTTGAACTCGTGCCAGATGATAGTGATGGTCGGGCCAAATACGTTCACTTTACCGCCAAAGGTAAAAAGCTCATTGATCAAGCCGTTATTATGGTTTCTGAAATGGAAAAGCAATACCAAACCATGCTAGGCACAAAAAACTACGATAAATTCCGCCAGTCGGTTAGCCTGATTAGCCAATGGCATCTAAATAACGAGGAGTAATCGCATGTTACGACAACTTGATACTGCGTTATGGGTAAACGAGGTTGCATTTACGCTGCTTGGCATCAACTTTGGAAATCGCATGACCTGCATCCAATTGGCCGATAACACGTTTTGGCTGCATTCGCCCACCTGCTATGACCAGACGACGCATCAACAAATAAAAACAAAGGGACAGATTAACTACCTTGTTGCCCCCAATTTAATGCATAACCTTTTTATCATGGACTGGAAAGCGTATGACGCAGCGGCTCATGTTGTGGCCCCGGCCCGGGCCAAAAAAGTTCAGCCGGATATTTTACTTGAAACGATGTGTGACGAAACGCTTGATAAAACACATGATAAAACAACGGAACAGAAAGTAATCCAAGGCGTTGACGGCGAAATCAGCTGTATTCCCATCAATGGAATGCCTGCGTTGCAGGAATACGCCTTTGTTCACCATGCCAGTAAAACACTGATACTCACCGATCTTGCCTTTAATTTTGGAAAAGAGGTGACAGCCTGGACAAGGTTATTGTTAATGGCTTACGGTGCCTATAATAAATTTAGCCCTACATTTCTTATTCGTGCCTTAATTAAAGATAAAGACGCCTTTAGTAAATCATTAAAAAAAATTGCTTTACAGGACTTTGATCGCATCATCATTTCCCATGGTCGTATTATTGAAAGCAATGGAAAAATGGTCTTCAATCAGGCGTATAAGAAATACCTTGAACATTAACCTTGTTTTTTAGGTACGGTTTCGCCGGCAGGCGACGTCAAAAGTTCTTAAACGTTTTGTTAAAACGTTGTAACAAAACCTTGTAACAAAACCTTGTAACAAAAGGAAATAGGGCTTACCACCCGGGTTTTGGTACTTGGTTCGGAATGCTAGGCCAAGTACTTTTGCTAAAGTACTTATTTGATGTGGCGACACAAAAACTTCGTGGTACATGGATTTTGGGACGCAGAGGGTGTGGAATACAGAGGTTTTGTGAAACTAAAACCATGAAACAAAAACCATAAAGGCGAGTTGAGTATGACGAGTATTATTTGACGTGTACTATTGTTGCTATCCTGGTTGGGATAAGCATACAAGAGCCGGCATGTTGCCGGCTCTTATTTAGTTTTTGTTTGATACCATCAAGCGAGGTTCGTTGCGTTATTTATTCGTGATCTATTAGGTGTTATCACTTAACGTGCGAGGCTTTGCGTATCACGATAATTTCTTTTTACGGGCAATAGATAGTCCAATTAACCCCAGACCTAACAGTGCAATCGATGTTGGCTCAGGGACAGATACTGCTGTATCAGGCAGTTCAATAAACACAGAATGTGTCAAACCTGTTGCATTAAGATCGGTAGCGCTAAATAGTAGTTCGTCAGCATCGTTATAAATATCCAGGTTATAGATATCACGAAATGAACAACAATCGGTTCTGCCAAACAATGTAATTGAGTCTAACTCGCTGGCAGAAGCCAGGACGATGTTCAGGAAAGAAGAGCCATTATTTTCATTTGAATGAAATATGTTTGGGAAACTCGCAGGTGCTATTCCATTAATGCTGTTATTCGGGCTTGAGCCAGGCCAATTGGAAGAACCGCTTGCCGTGGCGCCGGCAGAGGTAAGCGCTAAATCATTTCCAGTACCTGTTTCCAGGGCAACGACTTCTGAGACTTGTAACCATCCCTGGGTATTAAGGCTTGAGGGGGTAATGACAATTTTAGATACGTCAATTAATCCCGCGATGCTGTTAGTGGTACTAAAAATACTGATAATGCTGGCAAACACGATAATTATTGCATTGTTTTTCATTGCTTATGTCCGTTTTGGTTAAATATCAACCTCAATGCAGGTTATACGCCAAATTCTCAAGATATTGATATTTAAGTGGTTATTTTTTACTCCTGGGTAATGATAAACAATAGTGTAAAGTTTTTCGACAATTATCCTGTTTTTCTGGATGTTAATTCACGGGTTACTCGCATAAAAATGTATTAATTGTTCAAACCCAGCTGCGCCGTGTTTTTCCTCTAATGCTTCCATTTTTTTCCGCATTTTTTTCCCCATTTTGCGTTTTCCTTCACGAAATTGTAGCAAGGTATCGCTTAGGTATTCCGATTGTTGTCCAGCCAGTAGTCCCGCGTCGTCTTCTTTATTACGCCCAGCGTTTTCGTGGCATTTTTCACAATATTTGCGATGGAGTTTTTTCCCTGGCTCAGCAAGTTCCGGATTAAAAGGCTGGACGACAGGTACAAATTGCTGCTCGCTGTAGTGTTTGGCAAGGGCTTGTATTTCATCGTTTTTTAAATCGGCCACGATTTTTGTCATATCGGTATCCGGCTTGCCATCACGCTTTACCACTTTGGCTGGGCGCTGCTTGTCTATAAAGGCCTGTATACTTTCTTCAAAGTATGCCTTTGACATACCGACGATGGTGGGGGTTTTATTGTCCTCGCTAACACCATTTTTGCCGTGGCAGTCGGCACATTCCTTAATGAGTTTTTTTATCTCAGGCGTCGTGCCTGGTGCCGCTTTAAGCGCAGTTGAAGCGCTTAATAGCGTGAAGGTTACTAGTGGTAATAGGATGTTAATATTCCACTTTTTGTTACTGCGATACATTAGTTTTCTCCTGTATTCGATGTAGTGTTTGATATTATTCCGTTTTAGCATTCTGGTATTGGTACTCTGGTATTAGTGCTCTGGTATTAGTACTTTGGTATTAGTACTTTGGCATTAGCACTCTGGTGTTAGTTCTTTGGTTTTAATGCTTTGGTTTTAAAGTACTGGTTTTAATACTCTGATTGTGCGTACTGGTCCGCATCGTCCATTTCTGGTAATTCATGGGCAATGCCCTTGTGGCAATCAATACAGGTTTTACCCAGCTCCTGAGCACGCAGGTGTTTTTTGCGCGCACTGCGGTCTTGTTCGTCTAAATCCATTTTATTGAAACTATGGCAACTGCGGCATTCCCGGGAATCCGTGTTCTTCATGTCACGCCACACTGTCTTCGCCAGTTCCAGGCGCTTGGCTTCAAATTTTTCTTTGGTGTCAATAGTTCCCAGTAACCAATGATAAACATCATTGGCCGCACGAATTTTTCGTATCAATTTTGGTCCAAATGCTTTTGGCACATGGCAGTCGGCACAGGTTGCAGGTACGCCGGAAATATTACGATTGTGAACAGACTCTTTGTACTCTTCGTAAACAGTGGTTCCCATTTCATGGCATGAGATGCAAAATGTTTCTGCATTGGTTGCTTCCATTGCTGATGAAAAACCCGTCAGGAACAACATGCCGGCGGCAAAAATCAGTATTGTTCCCGCGATGGCTGATTTTGTACCCAGTCGCGTTGAAAAAAAATGGCGTGCTTTCGTGTTAGTGTCACGTTTCATTGTTTTTTACCTAAAACCATATTCAATGGTTAGCGATTATATTTATAAATGGATTAATGTCTGCAGTTAAAAGGTATAACGGATAGTGGTCGATACGACGTAAGCTTCGTAATCGTTGGTTGTATTGCCCAGTGAAAGTAGCTGCGGATACGTGTCCACATTAACACCATCTACTGCGAAATCATCTTCGTCGTATTTTTCATAGGCGATGCTTAGTTTGAGCTTCAAATTTTTCTGCCAGCGATAGTTGGTGTAAAACTGCAATTGTTGCAAGCGGTTGTTGGTTTCAGGTAGCGATTGTTTGTTTAAGTCGATGTTCCCGGTGAGGGTCTGGTTTTCATCGGCGTTTGAATGCACGTAATCAATACCCCATTCTACGGGGTGCTGTGCGCTGGTTTGCCGTATCCCGATTCCCAGGGTATAAATAGCGTCTTTGTTTTTTGAATACCAATCGGGTGTGCTGTATGTTTGGCTGCCCGCCTGTTTCGATGTGTAGTGTTCTTGGGTATAAAAAACTGAAAAGCTTAAATGTTGTGTTAGTGTATAAAGCAGATCGAGCGAATAGCGGTAATGGTCTGCGTTGGTTAAGCCCAGTGGGGAATCGTTGTAGTCATCAGCGGAGTAATCCGCGTTTAACCCAAGATTAAGTGTATCCAGGGGCATATAAGACAACACGGCACCGAGTGTGTTGCGATCTCGGTCAGCAAGGTGGTATTTGCGTAATAAGGTATTTTCCGGCTCCGTTATGCTGGCGGGGGATTGATAGTCATCTGCGCTGCGTTGGGCGTTAGCCAGTTTAAATGCGGCGTCAACGGTTGGGCTTGGTTTATAGCGCCATTTTGCCCAAATTGTTTGTTCCTTGGTTTTATTGACTGCCTGGTTGTTGCGTTCGTTTATACGATAATCAATGCCGGCCAGTATATTGCTATTGCTGTACATACGATAGCGCGTTTTCGCTTTTAATGAGCGATTTCGATAACTGTAGACGGGGTTTCTACGCTGTACCAATGATTGCATCGCGTCGGTTACCACATAATCCCAATTTGCCTGGTTAACTTTATTATCGTATTCATGGTGGGCATAATTCACGTCCCAACTTAGCTTGGGACGAGGTTGTGAATAGATCGTGGTGTTGAGTGTCCAGGTTCTTGCCTTGGCATCCAGTGACCGCTCCGGCAGGTTGCTGGTATTGAGTGAGGGGTTGCTGGTATATGGTAGAAAGTTTTCGTCCTGCAACAAAATACCCGTTGCGCTGTACCACGTTGCGCGCGTGGTTGAGCTTAATCGGTATCCTCCCGAGAAGTGCAGTTGATGAAACTCGTTTTCCGGTGCTAATGCCAGTCTGCCGCTGCCGGTATCGCTCGTGGGGTCAGAATACGGATTTTGCCAAACTAGGCTGTCGTTGTCATTTTTAAAAAATGATCCGTAGTAACCCAAGCGAGCCTGCCAGTTGCTTGTGGCGTATGCCACGTCAACTTCCAGTTGATCGGTAATATAGTCAATCGGTGCAGGCAACAAGGCTGCTTGCGAGGAAAATGCGTCATTACTACCATAGGCCACGCCAATAGCCTGACTGCCTTCTTTGTGACGACGGTTAAATTTTAGAGTGTAGGTTTCACCATATATCCCGGTATGCAAGGTTGTGCCAAAACCGTAAGTCGTTGTTTCATTGTTTAGTTCGATGTTGCGCAGGTTGTTGCGTAATGTGGGCATTGCTTCGGTGGTGTCTGCCGGTATCCAATCGTCGGGAAGACTGAGCATGTCACTGCTTTTGCCTATAAACGGCGAGCGTGCGCTATCCGTGGTCAACGATGGAATTTCTGCGTATTCGAACCAGTAGGTCGATTTACCCTGCTGTCCCCCTTGCGCCGATAACCAGCGTGAGTCAGTGCCGAAGTTACGAGCCTCGAAGTCCCAGTAATTGGCGGCTTTATCCTGATAATGTACGCTGGCATTACCAATAAAATAGGGGCCTTTGTCGTTTAGCCCGGTTTGGTTTCCAAAGCGGTAGGCGTCGTCAGTTACGTAACCGATGCCAAGCTCCACGTCGCCCCAAACGCCTTCGGGGTACTCGCACCATTTGCATTTCCAGTCCTCGGGGGTCGTGTTGGTTGATTCACCAAGCGCAACATTTGTTGTTAGTGGTAATAACAGCAGCAGCAGGCTGGTTTGATAATAACATTTAAAGTTCATATTTTTAGTTTCTTTTTGTGGAAGCCTGTTCTCTAATCTGATGTCTAACGTAAGGCGGCGTTAATAAGGTACGGCGCGTGCGGGGAAAGGCCGCTTTTCGCTACGTTTTGTGTTGGCCAAGGTTTAAAAATATGGCTATTCATAAGTTATGATTCGCGGTAAGTTTATTAACGCAAAAATTTAATTCCCGATGGGTGGTTAGAGCCGTGGATTGCTGTATGGCAATTTAAACAGCTTTTCCCCACGGTAAATTTACCAAACGCGCTGAATGTCCCACCCGGTAATGCCGTTCCACTTGGTGCCAGACTGGGGTGTCCTTGCGGTGAATGGCATTGCTTACACAAAAAGACCACGCGAGTCGAAAGTAACGCGGCATGGTTTGAGCCATGGGCCTGATGGCATAATGTGCAGTCTTCTACAACTGGTGCATGCGGCCATAGCATTGGGCCACGTTTCTCTGCATGGCAGGTGTAACAGGTTTCATTCACCGTTGCTTTAATGAGTGCTCCGGGTGAAATTGATCCATGTGAGTTGTGACAGGCGCTGCATGCCATATTGCCATAACGTAATGGATGAGAAGATCGCTTGAAGGTGTCCGCGCGTTGTTGTTTATGGCAGGTGAAACATATCGTTTGCTGTTTGTCTTTGACCAACACCGCATCGTCGGCGACATGAATTTGGTGGCAACTGGTGCACGCTATATCGTTATTTTCATGCTGACTGCCAAACCAGTTGACCCTGCCGGCGTTTTCATGGCAATCGAGACATTGCTGATTTTGTATGGCTGCTGGTGTTGTGCTGCGGGGGCCGAAATTTATGATGCTGCCACTTAACTTGACGTCTTTGTTTTTAGCCTTGTCAACGTGTGCCGTGCCGGGGCCATGGCACGTTTCGCATTGCAGGGTGGCAAGCGGTGTATTGGGGTCGGCTTGACGACCATGTTTGGTTTTGAATATTGGAAAAACAGGTACGGCGTTGTCTTCGTCGTGACACTTGATGCATGTGTCGGCCCCTTTCTTTGTATAGCTCGCACTATTGTGGGTGCTATCTCCCGTTGTGTTTTCTGCTGCCAGCGAGGACTGGGGTATCGTTGTTCCCAACACTAATGCCAGCGCTAACACCAGCGATAGTGAATGTGTAAATAAGTGTGCAAACAAAAACACGCCATTGCGTTTTAGCAAGCGAATGAATATGGGGTTAGTGGCGTAATTGGTGTCTCGGCTTAGCATGTTATTTTTTTGTTGTTTAATATGGCGTTATTATTAATAAGCGCTGTTTAATGAGCGCGACTGTTTATTACGTTTTTTATAATGCTGGTTAATTGAGCGGGCTTAATTGCCAGGACTCATTGATGTTCAACACTACGTTGATGTTGAACATTACGTAGTTGTTGAACATCATCATTTATCGTTGTCAGTTTTCTTTATGGTTTTTCATTAGGGTTTTCCATTATTGTTTATTCATTACCTAGTCGCCAGAAGGCGTTATCTATCTCTATTGCTGGGCCTTGGTCACAGTGGGGCGCGTAATATACGCACGATTTCGTCACGGGTCAGTGGGCTGGCATTGGGATGCGAGTTTTCTTTTAGCTCGCGTCCCAATTCGTCAACAAATCGATCCAGTTGCTGTCCTTCAATATAGACACGGCTGCCAGCGGTCGCTGTTTCCAGGTTCATAAGGTGTCGGGGGCGGTTTGGATCGTTAACATCAACCAGGGACAATCCTTTATCGGTGGCGATATAAGCATAATCGTCAACGCCAGGTGGTGCTGGATGGCTTATCAGCGCTACATCCTGAGAGTTACCCCCCATTTGTTGCGCAGTGACCGTGCCGGCTGACGTTATGGCATCGGGCAGGGTAATGTCATAAATATGCAAGCCCTTGTCACCCGCAGCCACATAGAGGTAATCGTGCTCTTGTGACGGTGTGTCGTTGTTTGCTTCAACATAGCGGGTATACGTGTCGACCCCACGGGCGCCGACCAGTTCTATGCCACCAATCAACTGAGGTTGTGAGAAGTCGGGCAGTAAATCGACGATACGTATCCCATACGCCGGATCAACCACGTAAGCGCGGGAGCTAAATTGATTGTCTTTCTGAAAGTGCGCATATAATGTGACATCGGTGGCTTTTATCGTGCTAAGCGAACCGGCGATAGTGGGGGTGTTATGGTTAGTAACATCCACAACCACCAGTCCGTTGTCTCCGGCTGCGACGAATAAGTCTACGCCCCATAAGGTAACACGTTGCGCACCAGGAACGTCAATACTGGAAACACGTTGTAAGTTGGCAGGATCGGTTGCGTCATAGATGGTTATGCCGACGTTGCGAATCACCGCATATAGGTAGCCTGCAGCGTAGAAAAGGTCGGTTGCGTCTACGCCAGCGACGTGGGACAGCGGGGTCTTACTACGCTCTACGATATTCTCGGCTGTTGTATCACGTAGATCAAATACCGATATGCCTTGTGTGCCATAAGCGATAAACATGTAGTCGGTGCGCCCACTGACGACGTTGGGAACCGAGGCAATAGCACTGGGATTGTTACGTGTACCGATATTGGAAGCAAATATTGGCGCTGTTGGTGTGGTCCATCGCTCAAAGGCCTGTACTTTATTGTTGCCATCAACAAGATAGGCAAAGTTGCGTGCCAACGTGTAGTTACCTGAGCCGAAGCCTAGCGACGGTGGAGAACGATGGCATTCGACGCAGGTACGTACTTCCCCTACGCTGCGTATGGTATGGGAGTGGGTGGGGTTGTGTGCCAGCCCTGATTTACCATTGACGGTTTCCGGCATAACGAAATCTAATAATTTAGTGCCGTCTCGGGCGGTGACGTCGGCGATGGGGTGGCATCCTACAATAAATGGCGAAATTTTACGCTGGCCATTCACCCCAAGGGCAAAATGGCGTAGCGCGACGTACATTTTATTGTTGCTTGATGCCTGCCATTCTTCGGTTTCGCCAGTTAATAAGTTTTTACCTTTACCGTTTTGGGTATGTTCAAAATGACAGCCGAAACAATTGGGCATCCAGGATGCGTGACATGAAAAACACTCGAGACCACCATCATCCTTAATGTGATTATGATCCATTGCTTTGGCAGCTTTGGCGTTATAGCGGGCTGAGTTTTTGTTAACGATGTCTATCAGTTGAGGCACGTTGTGGGCAACGTTATCTACTTTTGAGGTTAACACCACGTTACCGTCATTGCCACGGATGACGTTATTTAGAGGTTTGCCGTCTTTGTCGATTAAGGTACCTGGCTTGGTGGGGGTGCCGTGACAGGTGCGACATTCAATTTTTGTTGCCTGGTCTTGATGGCCGTAGATGTTACCGTCGCCCATGATGCCTGCCTGGGTATGGCAATCGATGCAGTGCATGCCACGCTCATGATGGATGTCGGGCGGGTTGGTTTCCGGGTCTGCGTAATGAAAGTTGCTGTTAAACCTCACTTCAGTGGTGCCGGTAACGCCTGGCCCCGAGGGTAGGCGGGGTGGCATTTGTGTTCGGCCGGTAAAATTTAATCCAATGCGTGCACCGCGATGATGACAATGGACGCATTGTTCAGTGGGGATGGCGCTAGTGAGGCGATGGCGCAAGGGGTGACCCTTTTCGGCTTTGTTAATTGCGGTATCGCTACTCACGGAGAGCCCATCATTGGCATAGATCATGTGGCAGGCGGCACAGCCGTCGGCACGAAATAAACCGTCCCGCGAGTCATCGTCGAGTTCAGCGGCACCGCGGTAGCCTTTACCCCTAGTCCATAAATGACAACGCACACAGGCTTGTTCCGGTATCGCACGAAAATGGGTTTGATATTCTTTCAGTTTTGGATTTGTCAGATCGGCAAAGTCAAGGCTATTGTCCCAGCTCACCAAGTCAAGAAGGCGTTGCACGGCACCTTGATCTACAGGTACGTCGTTGTCGTTGTCTTCGATGGCAATGGTACCGTAGGTTGGTGTTTTACTGGAATCAACGCTTGATTGATACAAACCTCCGGAGTGATGGCCTGCGGTATGTGACATCAGACTTTTTTTCACGCGTTCAACGTGTCCGGTGTGACAGCGACCACAGGTTTTTTCTGCGACGCGCAAATTTGAGGGATTCACAAATTGTTGGTAGGCGAGGTCGTCATCCATTGGCGGGACGGAGTCATCGTAGGTGACACGGCCGTTCGTTTGTACGTGCGCCTGAGTTTTGACGGTGGATGAATAATCACCACCATGACATTCGGTGCAGGCGATGGTGATATTAGGGTGGATGTTCTCAATGTTTGCATGACATTGCAAACAACCGGGTGCAGTTTTTGTAAAAACGCCGGATTGGGGTTTTGTTGTTACGTTTATTTGTGGCTCGTTGTTACTTTCATAGCAACCGACCAGAAATGCGGTAATGAACAGGGAGACAGAGACGTATATTATTTTTGTGGATAATGCTTTTATGCACAATTTATTGGTCGCTATCTCTCGGATAAACGACACTTTCGCTAACAATGCTTTCGTGAACAACATGGCGACTTATTAACTCCCTAATAAAGCAATTTTGGACAAGTACTTGTTGTTAATAATGTGTTAGGCGTATTATGCTTCGCGGCGTTTTTTACGTTGGTGACGCCTGAGCGGTATGTTTATAAATATGCCTATGATTTATTTGTTTTCGTTATAGCATGAAACATTCTATTTTACACTACCCATTTGGTACTCAGGTCATTATTATTGTGTGCAGTGTAGCAGTGGGTTACCTACACAGTAATTACATTTCCATTAAGTATTATTTCTAAAAGGTTACTCGAAAAAATAACTAATTGTATCCCTTACAGCAGGTATTCATAACGCTTTTACTTTTTCCTGACGATTAATATCATTTTTTGGTTTTATATTTTTGAATTTATTTAACATTAATGCAATGTTAAGTCGATGAGGAGTAGTCGGCGATTTTTCTATCACGAAAAATTGAGTGGTTTTTGAACTTGAGGTTAGAATCATTCTACGTGGTCCGGGTTAATAAAATGGTGAAATTTACATAATGAAGTGTTGTTGTCAATTGAATCGTTATCAAATTGACTCTGATGCTATGTGTAATAAAAATTAACTAACGTTAAAGTTCATATCTATCAATAGTTAAGCTGCTGAGTTTCAAAGCACGGAGGGTTTGTGATATAGGCGTTGGTTGTAAGAGAATATTACTTACATGCAAATCTTGTTCGTGTGATTGTCTAAAATTTAAACCGTAGGTATCATTGCTATAACTATTTAGGTTATTTTAAGGGGACATTGTTTCCTTTACAACATGGGGGCTGAGTTGCCTGTTTTGTCGCACTACATCACCTCCGCTGTGATGTTACCCGCGTAATAGCCCTGCTCTTATTTCCTATTGCGCTTAGCCTGAATATAACACCCTCGTAATCTCTAAATTTCTAACGCTAGGGATATCTCTGTATGTTATTTGTGCTTAAGAGTTGATGTTTTCTCAATGAAATATTATTTTTTAAAAAAACTATGTTGTGAATTGTAGTGTTGTTAATAGCGATGTTGTTAAAACCTATTAATTGCTAAAACCTAATTAGTTGTTAAAGCCTATAGTTGTTAAAGTTTATAGTTGTTAAAATCCGCATTATTAGAACCCCCTGCTAAAAAAGTGTTTTATGGGAAACGTAAGGAATGCAAGGGGCCACTATTATGACCGGGGATTGCTGCGCTTATTAGTCCAGGCGATAAACGGGTCTTGACATTGTCTATTCTTGAGTTTCATAAAGCATAAATAATACGGGTGTGTCGTTGAGCTTACATAAAACGGAAAGTTTCCATAAACCTTGTAGTGCTATTTTTTGACGACCCCTATTTTTCACGGCCACTATGAGTGAGGCGAGGGATCACCGTTGTGCATAAATTAATACATTGCTATTACATGTGGTGATGGGAAGCTGACGTTGGCGGTGATGTGAGACCATTTATAGTTTGGCTGGAGAGCGTTGTTTGCTAACCACGCTGTGAAATATTTTGTTTTAGCAGGATATCAGTGTTGCATGTGTATGAGATGTTAAACGTAGGTTGAGGTTAATAGCGCCTCGATAAACACTAATGTGGGTATGAATTGTCGATAGGTGTAAGGATTACGGGGGCGTGAATAAAGGTCGTTTGCATTGTTCTCAGATAGATTGGTTTATCGGTTATGTGTTCCTTATGTCTTTGTTTGCGGTTGGTAATGAAAAATTACTCGCCGTTGGCAAAAAATACTATAGTGTTATGTCTGCCCGAAGCGTTTGAGTGTTAGAGTGCGTCATATTTCATTCATGGCTAGGCGTGAATGAAATATGACGCTTCATGGCCAACCTCATATAATGAGGGCCAACGCTGCCATCAATACATGAATTAAGCAAGGAGTGCTAATAATGCCTAAAATGCAAACGCTATGGGTATATCCAGCTAACTTCTAAGAATAACAGCCTTAGCTTTCACCATTCGACGATGAAAGCTAGGTTTAACGTCCTTAAAATGGTTACTGGTTTAGCTTACGCCGGGTGTTGACCGCACTTAATAGCATAAGTGATCCAATACCAAACAGCCCTGCTGTTAAGGGGGCGGGAATGGCGGCAGCAATATTAAACCGAAGGTCATCATAGCCAATGCCACAGCAGCCTGGCCCGCTCCAAATGGCCTCAAATCGGTAGATATTTTCCGCAGCTATTTCCAGTTGAGAGTAGGGGCTGCCGCTCCAAATCGGTGACAGTAAGGAGGCTATTAAATTACCACCCGATTTGGCATCAAATAAGTTTAATGTCCACGAATCGAGATCGCCTGCGCTGCCACCGGTGTCACCTGCCCATAGACTGACGTAATTGACGGCAGAATCAAAGGTGCCTATAAGCGGGGTATTGATGGAGGAGCCATTTTCATTTATTGTGAAGTTTGCAATCGCTTTGGTGGGCGAGTTTGAGGATACGCCAAAGCGATTATCGTATACCTCAATAACGTTGTTGTTACCGGGGCTGGTTAACGTTACGCCACCCAGGTCCAATCCATCAATATTGGTTTTGTCGTCAAATGATTCGAAGTCAATGAATACCGCAGAAGCACTCATTGGGCAAAGCAATAGGCTTAGCAAGGAAAGGTTGGTCAATAGGTTTTTCATTATTTTCTCTCCAGTAACGTTACTGATCTTCTAAATTGATTTTTCATAAAATATAAAAATAGGATAAATTAAAGTACTTGCTTCCTTGTTTGTCCACCACGACGATATGCATTGCAGGCCTTGTGGGGTGCTATCTCGTTGTACTTAGTTTGGGGCGCGGGTAATAATCTGTATCATATATTACTTATATCGTATTATTTATACTATTGCTTATATAAGCCCATACAAATTAATACACCTTCATCGGAAGTAATACTAGGTAGATAACCATTACTGCTGTGGAGTATGTGTGATGCGTTCACGCAGGACATCAGCTGGAGCCAGCTTTTGCGTGATAAAACTTCCTATGGCCTTACCGGCTGCAAAGTATATCATAAGGTTTGTGTATAAACAGTTGTCCTTTAGACAGGGGGGCTGAGCAAGGTTGATGTGCTGGGAAGAAAAACCGATGATAGTGGCAATCTTAATGGCGTGAATCTGTCGGTTGCATATTATTTGATCTATGGCTTCTCGCTGGATGGCGCATTGCTTAAGAACTTACTGGTATGCCCGATGCCGATTGTTGATGAGAGATGAAAGCACGCAACGGGTAACTCACCCAATGTCTCGGCTCAGCCAGTGCCTAGATCACCGAACGCTTAGCTTACGAAATAGTAATATACGTAAACACCACTGAACATGGTGCTTCAGAAGGTGTTAACAGGATCAGTTAAGCGATTTTTTCGATAAGTGGGTTAGGCGCTTAGTGGCTTCAATGGCTGCCGTTGTATTTTGGTAGTCTGTTACGATTAACGTCAGATAGCTTGTACACTTGTTCTGTTGATTCGTTTTTTGAAACGCATTAGCGAGTATTAGTGTTACTTCTGCTACCGCGTTTTGCGATTTATGGCGTTTAATGAGTGAGAGTAATTTTTCTGCATCATCAAAATATCGACCGCCGGCGAAGGTGGATATAAGCTTTAGGCATAGCGGCGCATTCAACTGTACCTTGGGTTGGGCGAGCTTTACATATTCCTGATAAGTATTGTGTACCAGCCGATAGGTTTGCGGGGTTTTTTCGGCCAACATCATGATTTTTTTTGCGGCGGCATGAAAATCATCGCTGGCCGGACGAAGTTTAGCGGCCTTATACCATTGTAATAAATAGGACTGATTTTCTGGGTGTTCTGCCACCAGAGGCCGCAGTAGGTTCAGCGCCTTATCAACTTGCATATTGGCTAAATGGTCAAGCGCCGTTTCAAGTTGGTCTTTGTTTTGTTGTAAGGTGTTGTCCTGGTCGAGATAATCAATATTGACGGCATTGAGATGATATTTCATGATATATGCAAACAAAGCGCCGCTGCATAGGCCACCGATATGCGCGTAATAGTTTACGCCATCATTGGATGATAATAGTAATTGAAATATTTCATGGCCTAGCCAGATTGGCAATAACAAAATAGCGGGTGCTTTGACGTAATCAAAGTAAACAAACACAAAATAAAAAAAGTTAATTTTACGCAAGCCAAACAACACGGTGTACATACCCATTAACCCGGCGATGGCACCAGAGGCACCTACGGTTGGAATGTCACTGTCGCCGTTGGCAACTACATACAGTAAACTGCCGCAGGCTCCAGCCAGGATATAGCCTGCCGTATAAGCGGGCTTGCCGAGGGCCGTTTCCACCACGAAACCTATAATAAGCAAAAAGATCATATTGCCCAATAGGTGGCCGAACCCACCATGAAGAAAGAGATTGCTGATCATGGTTTCCCAGGTGGGTGCATTGGGTTTTAGTCCATATCGGTAAGTGGTGACTTTGTGCAACAGGGATTCGTATTGTGAATTTAATGCCTGCCATTTTTGATTGTCGGCATCATCCGTAAACAGTTTTCCGTTTTTCAGCGCCTGATTAAAGTCCGAATCCATTTTCATCGGCGCAAGCATTAACATGCGCTGAATTTTTTGATTCTCGTTTTCTGTTTGTGGGTTTTCCTCCTGCATCTCGAGGTAATTTTTATATTCTGTTGCTTGCTCTCGCTGATTTTTGCTGGTGAGGAATTCAATATAGAGTGGGATTTCCATATTGGGTAAATCAGAATTCACATAAAATTCAAAGGCTTCTTCAATAAGTCTCTCATCGTCGGTCTGAAAGCTGAAGTAAATCAGGCTATTGACCAGGATAAGCAATAGGGTAATCAGTGGCGGGTTTGACCAGTCTATTTTCTTGAAAAACGGAATGAAAATCATGAGTGTTTAGCGGTATTGGTCAATGGAATGCTTTAACATCGGCTTGTTGTTATAAGACCTGAAGGTAATCAACAAATTATGAATTTAAATTGTGGGCCGGGGGGGGGGATAAAGGTGGGTTCGCTAATACACCTTCAGCGGTGAAGCAATTAGTATAATACGGCTTCATCCGCTGCGTGTTAACCCCTATTGTCTTTTATACTGCTGTATTTTGCGTAGTGGTATCTTACCGAACTCTGTTTTGCCTAGCCCTGTTTTACCTAGCCCTGTCTCACCTAACTCTGTCTCAGCTAACTCTGTCTCACCTAACAAAGGCAATATTGCAGATGAGTCAGGGCCTTTGTTTTAAGGTTTGTCTGAAGGGCTTGTTTATTGGCGTTACCAAACCCAATCTGCGATGAACACATTAGTTTCACCTCTAACGTTACCATTGCGATTTGAGGCAAAAACCAGTTTTTTACCGTCGTGGGAAAACATGGGGAAACCATCAAAATCATTGTAGTGGGTAATTTGCTTGGTTTCACGTGTTTTTATATTAATTAGAAACAAATCAAAATTGCGGCCTTTAGGGTCGTTCATATTTGAAGAGAAGATAATGTGTTTGCCATCAGGGTGCCAGTAAGGGCCAAAATTGGCTGCCCCATTGTTGGTGAGTTGAATGGGTTTTCGTTCACCGAGGTGCATGATATATATTTCCAGTTTCCCTGGGCGAATTAATCCCTGGCCCAGCAGTGCCTGATAGTCCTGCAATGCCTTGCCACTGGGTCTTGAGGTACGCCATACAATCCATTCCCCGTCCCGTGAAAAGAATGCCCCTCCATCATAACCGGGTTTACTCGTGATTTGTTCCACGCCACTGCCATCGGAGTTCATTAAAAAAAGTTCCAGGTCTCCCGTGCGAAGTGAGGTGAAAACGATTTTGTCCCCTTTGGGGGAATAAACTGCTTCTGCGTCATATCCCGGATTATGGGTTAGTTGAGTCAGGCCGGAGCCATCCGGGGCGGCTTTAAAGATATCGTAACTGTCATAGAGTGGCCATACATAACCTTGTGAGTGATCCGGTTTGGGCGGGCAGCTCTCACCGGCCAAATGTGTGGATGCATAAATTATTGATTGGTTATCCGGTGAAATAAACGAGCAGGTGGTGACCCCTTTTCCAGAGGATATTTGTCGTACATTCTTACCGTCTGTATTCATGCGGAAGATAGCGTCGCATTGGAGTGATTGGCGAGTAGACTGGAAAATAAGTTCGCTACCATCGTAGGAAAAATAGGCTTCGGCATTTTGGCCGCCAAAGGTCAATTGTTTTAAGTTCTGTAGATGATGTTCACCGGATACCGTTACATTTTGAGTGTCGGTTCCCTCGTTGGTTGCTATTTTCTTTTCTTCGATGCTATTGCAAGCGGAGAGAGTCACGAGCATTAATCCGTAAAATAATCGTGTTTTCATTTTTGCTTTTACCTTTCTATTGAGTGCGACAATACTGTGTTCAGTGTTCATGTGCTTTTGCGGTGCGCCTATTGATGTACCTATTAGTCTATACTAAATAATGGGCTAATCAATGAGGCGTAAGTCGGGTTATTGCAATGACATCAACGCCGTTATGGAACGTTGTTTGATATAAATAGGGTGAGCAGTTACACCTAAATATCAAACGCTTTGGGTATATAAACAGGTTTTTAGGCACTTTGTAACTTTATTTTTCGAACCACGATGATTGCAATAAGTGGCAGGAAAAAAACTAATAGCGTCACGGTGATTAACAACATGCCGAGTTCGCTGTAGTCTGCCGGGGTGGTAATCATGCCAGAAGCAGGGTCTTTAATCTCCCGCGATATAGTGAAGATTTGGTTCATATACTTTGTACCCAGTTGGCTTGCGGACAAGGCAAGGTTGGTGAATGAGGCGAATACAGCAAAGAAAGTGGCTTTTAGATGCGGTGGTGCTGAGTTTGCAATCCAGGCCAGCATGGGAATCATGGCAATTTGTCCCAGTGGGGATTCAAGCGCAGTGTCTGCCAGGGCAATGAATCGGGCATCAACAATGCCTCCGGTCGCGGCTGCGGTCCATTCATGTAAGCCGTAAAACATACCAACGATAGGTAGTGCCAGTATGGTGCTGGCAACGGTGAGGAATGCCACGATGTAAGCGATGGATTTTTCTGCCATGAATCGTCGAAACACCAATATACCCATTAAGGTTAATGAGCCGGCGACTAAAGAAAGCACCGATAGAAATTGCTGATCAAAGCCCAGTTCGTCAATCATCCACCAGGTAGAGCCCGGCCCAGGGGTTGGGGTGGCTCTATAAATAAAGATAATGATGGCGGTGCCGACGATGGTGCGACGGGCATCTACATTTAATTCTTTTACCAATCGTGACATTAAAAATAAGATAATTGACAGGGAGCCGACGAAAATAATCTCCTGATTATAAGGGATATTGCCGAGACCGACGCCCAAGGTGAAAACAACAAAGATAAGGCTGCCACCCAGTATCCACCAATTTGGGGCCGGTTTTTCTGGTTGTGTATTGACCCTATTCCAGGCTGTTGTGAATGTTTCGCCCCCTTGGAGTAAGCGCCTAACTTCGCGCCATTTTAAATAACCACCCAGGCTGACGCCCATTACCGATATTGCGGGTATGGCCAATGCTAGTTGATAGATATTGGTGTAAATGCCAAGTTTTACCGCCTCATTTAAATCGGTCGCACCACTGAACATATAAATATTGAGCAGTGCCACACCGATGCTGCCGCTTATGATGGCGACGCGCCCCAGTGTTTGCATCGTGGTATGCATTAAACGCGTGGTTTCTTTGTCATATACCTGTCCAGTACGATCATACTTTGGAACGGCTTCAACCGTCATGGCATCAGCAACAACATCCTGCACCACATACCCCAGCGGGGCCAGCAATGCACTGATAACAAACCAGGCCTCGGCGGGCATAACCGCACGCATGGCTTCAGTATGCGACAATAAGCCAATCATAATAAGTAGGCTTGCGGTGATGAGTGCAGCGCCGACAAATACCAAAATCGATTTAAAACGCCAGATCAGGTCGACAAGATGGCCCAGTGGCATTTTCAATGCCCATGGAATACCCACCCAGAATCCGAGTGCGGCAAGAAATTCCGCTGACAATCCCAGATATTCTTTAACAAAGAATGTACCGACGATGCCGGTTAAACCAGCAACACCGGCGGCGACATACACCATCAGGGGGGGAAGATAAGATAACCGCATTTCGCGACCTAGTTCCAGGACGGTGCGATCAAACCACGTCGAAAACTTTATGAAAAATTGCATTTAACCTACTATTACATTTAATTTAGGATTCATTGTTATGCAAACCGGGAGGATTCCTCTCAGACTACAGGTTTTATAATCTCATATTAATCAGTTAAACACCGAATTGTCCGTCAATCTCAGTGCCCATTGCAAGGTGTGTTCCCTCGGCAATGGTGGCAAGGGACACAACACGGCAATGAGCGCTGCGCCGAGATCGGGGAGGGCAATCGGTGTAGCGTTGTCGCACTCCCTCAATGGGCAAGTGCGAGATCACTATTTTTCAGTTTCACTCCAATCTTTTACGTAACTTTATAAGCGATCCACTGATTAATCTTAGGATAATAATACTAACAGAAACAATTAATCGACCCATAGCCTTTTGAAAAGTGGTGTTACTTGGATCGTTGGCCGAATAATGATCTATTGTTGAATGCAGGCGTTGTTCGTTTTACGCTGACTTGATATTATCGTTTAAGTACTTTCGCCTGCAATTTGACGGTATGCGCCAACGACGTTAACCGATATTAGGGAAAATAGCCCGCTACTAACAGCGCTTTCGCTACAGCAGGTATGTTGATGGGCCGCCACCCTGAGGGCCACCGTTATTATGTTAGGCTTAATACAATAATCTCAAACTGGACAACCAGTATGAATGAAATCGATTTGCAACAATTAGTCTTGCGTTTGCGTGAATTCGCAGAACAACGTGATTGGGAGCAGTTTCATTCCCCTAAAAACCTATCCATGGCATTGATTGCTGAAGCCGCTGAACTGGTAGAGCACTTCCAATGGTTGACGGAAGAGGAGAGTGCTTTAATACAAGGGGATAAGCTCGAGGGAGTAAGACAGGAACTCGCCGATGTATTTATTTATCTCATCCGTATCAGTGACAGGCTCAATGTGGATTTATTCGACGCAGTGAATAACAAAATAGCGATTAATGAGCAAAAATACCCCGTGGAGCAAGTCAAAGGAAAAGCAAAAAAATACACGGAATATTAGGGGCTGTTGATCGTCGAGTGCTAGCATTTTTGATGCCCCGACCTCCGGGGTGCGCTGCTTTTGCGCCCACAGTGTTGTTCTCACTGATGTTGAATGACTGCACGATGTTCGTTCCGATTTGTGGGGGTAAAAAAAGCGATGCCGGTAGTGATGAGGGTCGCATATCAACAGACCCTAATCAGTATTGAACCCATTTGCTATTGCCTCAGTATAACAATCCAATAATCATGTGCCAGCCGCGATACCTATCGTTGTACCGATTAGGTTGATTGTGATGCTAACCGTATTATTTCCCTAATAAACCAGTATAATTGGGCTGCTCTATCTATATTGGGATCGTGTCATTATTTTAGGATAAGTAAGATGGCCTAGTACCGCATGGCAAGTAAACGGAATAATCAGTGTTAGGAAAAATCAGTGTTAGGAAAAATCAGTGTTAGGCAAATTTTTAGGGGATACCGGTTATAAGGTGCGCTGTGGTGGAAGTTACGTTATTCTAGTGGCTATTAATGTTTGAGAAAAATGTGTACCAGGATTGTTTTAGCTTATCATTAGTGTGAATGTTACGACAGCGAAGGTAACGGCAATTGTCAGGTATAGTTTCAAGTGGATTCTCCGTGGGTATACCCGCGAGAGAAAACCCTCACGGTTAAATTACTCAATTTCAAAAGTGGTGAAAAAATAATGCTGGATTTTATTTTAGAATATGGCTTTTTTCTTGCGAAAACGGCCACCATCGTAATCGCAATTGTGGCGGTGATTTTAGTGCTTGTCGGGGTGACGAACCGGAAACAGGCGCATTCGAAAGACAGTATCGAAATTACTAAATTAAATCAAAAATACGATGACATGGCGATGATCTTGAACGCCAATATTTTGCAAAAAGACGAATTGAAAAAACTAAAAAAAGAAGAGAAGGTAAAGCAAAAACAAAAAAACGCTGAAGACAGGAAAAAGCGTGTCTATGTAATCAATTTTCATGGCGATATTCGGGCATCGGGGGTTTCCTCTCTCCGAGAGGAGATTACTGCGATATTAACGGTAGCAACGCCGGATGATGAGGTTTTTGTTCGTTTGGAGAGTGCCGGTGGCGTTGTTCACGGCTATGGCTTAGCCGCATCGCAGCTAATGCGTATTCGCGAGAAAAATATTCCACTGACGGCAGCAGTGGATAAGGTAGCGGCCAGTGGTGGTTATATGATGGCCTGTGTCGCTAATCGTGTTTTGGCAGCACCGTTTGCCATTGTCGGTTCCATTGGTGTGGTTGCGCAACTTCCGAACTTTCACAAGGTACTTAAAAAGCACGATGTCGACTTTGAGCAATTCACGGCAGGGGAGTTTAAACGAACCGTGACCATGTTTGGCGAAAACACCAAGGAAGCCAAGTCAAAGTTTAAAGAGGAAATTGAAGACACGCATATATTGTTTAAAGATTTTATTGTAAAACACAGGCCTGGTGTGGATATTGCCAAAGTATCCACTGGCGAGCATTGGCCGGGCATAAGAGCGTTGGAGAATAAGTTGGTTGATGCCTTGCAGACCAGCGATGACTATTTATTGGAAAGCAGTAAGCACGCTGATATATATGAGGTGAGCTATACCACTAAAAAAACCATTCTGGAAAAATTGGGGTTTCAAGTGCAACAAATAGTGGATAGATTGCAATTTGGATGATTCACTGAGGTTTTTTATGGCTGATGCATGACTGATACATGGCTGAAAAAAGGGCTATGTATTTTCGTTAACACGCGTTATCTGATTGAGTATGTATGCCTGCGGTTATAGGCCAGCCACTTACCCTTCCTGTGCGAGGCCGCGTTGGTCTCGCGGTGTGGTTTGTTTCTACACGGGTTTTTTACGAAAATATTGTGGTATGGCAGTAACCGCAATGAAGTGCTGCATACTCAGTGGTGCTTGCCTGGCTCCGGGTACTTAGTGGCTATGGCCGCTTGATATTGATGGATTGGCCCTGATGATTGCCCAGTCCTGGGTTGATTAACCCTAGTTGCTTAACCCTAGCTGATTAACCCTAGTTGCTTAGCCCCGGTTACTCAGCCTTAGCGACCTGGCCTTGATGATTTGGTTTTGAATATTTAGTAATGGTTTTAATAGGAATCGTTACCGGTATGCAAGGAACAATGTAAGTGCGAACACCGCGATCCCGACCCCCGCGAGTAAGCGCAACCAATTAGCGTTCAATAGGTTCGTTGAAAACTCATTGTCTTTATAAATAATTTGCTTGAGAATGGCATCTTTATTCAGCGGGGCAGACTTTTCTCGGTCATTCCACAGTTGTCGTGCACGTAATTGAGCTTGGTTTTGTTCCAGGTTGTGTTGTTTTGGATTCTGTTCCAATTGTTCATCTAAGGTCTTATCGGTGGTTTGATGTGAGCCTTGGGATAGCGATGAGTTTGCGCGTTGCGCCGAATACTGAACTGCGCTTGGGGTCTGCGCCACTCCTTGTTCTGGATGTTGCCCTGCATCTTGTTCTGCACCTTGTTCTGAAAAAAAGGCGCTGGGCTGCCGATAGTCCAGTGTCGGTGCCGGGGCGGCGTCCGCCACGGCTGCAGAATGATTTGCCAGTGGGGGTAGGTTCAGGTCCTGTGAAACGGGTTTTATTTCCGAGGGGCGTTTGGCGACAGGTGTTACAGCATTGTTGACACGGGCAGCCGATAGTTTTGCCTGACGATAAGCTGACAAATCCACGTCGGGTTTATGGAATGGTGTACCTGTTGGTGAAGGCTCATTGGGTGTTATTTTATTTTTGCCAGACGTTGTTTGTTTGGCGAATGCGGCTGTGGGTGATGCTTGAGATATCGTGCCGCTGCGCGGGTGTTGTGTTCGTGCAGAGGCGGGATTAGCCACGGGGTTTTTATCAACACTATTTTCTGTTTTTGCGCCAGCACTTATTATACTGCTTTTGGCATTACTTGCAGCATCATTCGCGGTATTCAGAATCATTGTATTATCTTCACCACCTGCGGCTACTGTCTGGGGTTGCGGAGCAGAGTGATAGAGAATTTGATGTTTTCCCAGGTTGATAATGTCGCTGGATCGTAGTGTGTGTTTCTGAATGGGTTTACCGTTGACAAAAGTTCCATTGGTACTCTTAAGGTCTTCAATAAACGTGGTTTCAAACAACGTGACAATTTTAGCGTGATGATTGCTAACTGATGGGTCGTCAATTTGTATATCGTTGCTAGTGCTACGACCGATTGTTAACGTACCACGTTTTAGCTCATACTCACCGAGTTTAAAGGTACCGTGATTAATAAATATTTTGTTCATAAGTGTCAACGAAAAACGCTAAGTTAATATAGGTTTCTGGCAAGGGGTTCTGGATTAAAATATGCTGCAATCCGCATTATGGAATATGTAAAAGACGCTAAGCGGCTTTTCCCTATCAAACTATTATTTTTGTCATATTATAAAGCCTTCTTTCTTCCGACGCCAATCTCCAATGATTGCTAAGTCTTGCTGGGAAGGATCGTGATAATTTAGGTTAATAGGATAAATTTTTTCAACTTATTGATATTTATGGTAAATACAGGCTTTTACGTTTGCCGTTATTTTGCAGCGCACATTGTAACATTAATCAATTACAGCACCGGACACTGAAATGTGAAGTTTTGTTAATACATTTTCGAAAAATTGATAAGCAAGACCTTACTTATTAGCCCAATTTTTGACTTAGTCTAATGCGGATGTGTCGATGTCACCTACGTAGTGGTGTTATTTATTTAGGAATCGTACCCCGTTGTATCGACATAAGCGGCCAGAATTAGTGGTCGGTTGTTTACGTCGGTTCACTGGTGTTTCTTGTTGTCGGTTAATGTGATTCAGCCGAGTCCGTTGTTAATCTGCGCGTAATAAATTTACTCTTATCAGTGATGTTTAATGAATAATGGCGTTAAGGCAACAACCGCAATGAAGCGTGATGCTCACAACCGCGTGATAACGCTTTCGGGATGTCGCCAGTTTTATTGCCTTAAGATTAAATTGCCGCTTGTCATTCATTGGTGGCAGTGTTGCGGCAGGTCCCGAATATCTGATTTCTATAGCTGATCACTAATAACTGATCACCAATAACTGAGCTTGCTGCGGCATGATGGGTTAGCTATAACACCAGTTGCCTTTCTTACGGTTATTGACGCGAGTTTATTGTCCCTTTTTGATGGAACCGTTTCTCCCTAATGATTTGCCAGAAAGTATGTGGGCTATTCACTTATTCCTTGTTGTGCGATGTCATATTTTCTTCCATGTGAGAAGTGGTGATGTGCATGGATACGGTAATGGTTTATTCCGGGTATAGTTTGCGTTCGTTGTAAGCACAAATTGATATAAAATCAATGCGAAATTAACTGGCCGACGTGACCTATTATTCTCCATGGTGTTATGTTTAAATACACGCGCCATCTCAGTTGTGTTGCAATTGAGTATTTTCTTAGTGGTCTCATCATTAGTTCTTTAGTAATAAGTTCTTTAGTAATAGGTTCTTTCGTTATTGGTTCTTTAGTGATTGGTTCTTTAGCAATTGGTTCTTTAGTAATAGGTTTGTTAGTTTTTTCTAAAATATCTCAAGGAGCGGAATATGAAAAAAGTAGTGGTGTTGGGTGTATTGGCAGTCTTGGCAACGTCTCAAGCGATGGCTCACGAAATTGCGGTTAATTGTGATATAGGTGAATCTCTGTCCAGCGCTGTTGCTACTGCTGCGTCTGGTACTTCCATCTTAGTTTCAGGCACTTGCAACGAGATGATTGTAATTACACAGGATAACATTACCCTGGATGGGGCCGGGCATGATGCCACTGGCAACGCTACAATCACGGGCCAGCGTATTTTCCCGCCGGGTAGTGTCATCACGGCGAAAGGTGTAAAAGGGACGAGTCTCAAGGGATTGAATATAGAAAATGGTTTGCATGGTATATCGGTTGGTAATGCCGCTTCAATTAATATTGAAAACGTTATCATACGCGATAATGTGGTGATGGGAGTGCTCATGTCACAAAATTCATTGTTGACGATCAAAGATAGCAAGGTACTTGCCAATGGTGTGACGGGACTGGAAGTTGACGGTAATTCAGAAGTTAGTGTTACGGGTAGTCTTGATGTATCTGAAAACAGTGTGTTTGGATTTAACGTTCTGGGTAGCTCCAGTGTGTCGATGAGTGATGCTACAGTTAAAGCAAATAGAAACACGATTGGTATGCAGATTGGCGTTGGCTCAAGTGCTTTTATTAAGGACGCCAATACAACGCTGGAGACTAACGAGAATAACTCCATTGGAACCACCATTGTCTCCGGGTCTACGCTGTTTATTTTCGAGGGCGCGTTAACCGCAAATCATAACGGGTTGCGAGGGGTATCGTCATTTACCAACTCAAACATTGATTTGGATCGCTCGGGATCCATTACCGCCATTGGCAACGCAGAAGATGGTATTTCGCTGGAAGATACTATCGTCAATATGTTTACCATGCCGGGAGAGGCGGAGCCAAGCCTGGTTGTGCGTGAAAATGGCCGTTATGGTGTAGTGGCGCTTCTTAATTCACGTTTTGATATGAACTTTGGCGAAATTATCTCAATGCACAACGGCGATGCTGGTTTCTGGGCCGACAACGGTTCTGCGATTCGATTATTGAATGCGACGATTAAAAATAATGGTGACGGCGGTGATCTGCGCTTAACGTTTGCTGCACGGGCTGAAATTAATGCCAGCGACATTGAAACAATACGGTGTGATAAAACCGTGTTAATACGCGGTGACACAGATATTAAGTGTAAAAAACGCAAACGTGATAAAGATGATGATTAACCCGTAATCCCGTATTCGAACGTGTTTCGGTGTGAGCTCTGGAGCCTGACTAATGTTTTAGCGAATGTTCTAGCGAATGTCTTCGAGAATGGCTTAGCGAATGTATTACCGGAAGGCTCCGGGGCCGCGCCAGCGCCGAGTGCGTGCTTTATGCAAAAATTAACACCTAAAAATAACATTAAAAACGAATCGAAAAAAATGACATTAGCGATTAACTCGCCTTGATGATCGTTAATACTCCGTAATAACCACAGTTTAGTCAGGAACAAATTTCCGTTAATATTCAATAGCACGTCGCGTTATCGTCATCCATTTACGGGCATTCATTCACTGGATAGTCTCATGGTGTTTCGTATAAGAAAGGGCTTGAATATTCCTATCGCTGGCCAGCCAGAGCAGCACATAGAGCCCGCGGCGGCTGTGCGTTCCGTGGCGTTAATTGGCGAGGATTATCTTTACTTTAAACGCCTTCCTCAGGTGTTGGTGCAACCGGGCCAACGGGTCAAGTTGGGCGAACCTCTCATCCGCGGCAAGCATCAGAGCAACATCGTGGCAGTGTCACCGGGCAGTGGCACGGTGACTCGAATTCAACGGGGTAATAAGCGTTCGTTGCATAGTATTGTCATTGCACTCGACAATATTGATGATGGTGCGGATGAGGAGACGTTTAATCGCTATTCATCGCAGCAGGTGAACCTCCTCAATGGTGAGCAAGTCAGAGACAACCTGTTAGCGTCCGGTCTCTGGTTGTCCTTTCGTACTCGGCCCTATTCAACCACGCCGGCTCCGGATAGCGAGCCATTTGCAATATACGTTACCGCCATCGATACCAATCCATTGGCACCAGACCCTGCTGTTGTGATTAAGCCTAATAGAGACGATTTCGTTCGCGGATTGATGCTTATTAGCAAACTCACCCACGGTGCGGTTTATGTTTGTAAAGCCCAGGGGCAAGACCTTGATATACCGGCTGGTGCGCCAGTGAAGGAAGTTGAGTTTTACGGTCCACATCCCGCGGGTTTACCCGGTACCCATATTCATTGCCTAACGCCGGTGTATGAGCACCGAACGGTATGGCATATCCATTATCAAGACGTCATTGCCATTGGGCAGTTGTTTGCCACGGGCAGGTTAATTCCCGACCGTGTTGTGTCGCTCGCAGGGCCTGGGGTGGTCAGGCCACGATTAATTCGTACCCGCTTAGGTGCCTGCATGACAGATTTGGTCCAACAAGAATTATTAGCCACACCGATGCGGATAATATCAGGCCCCGTGTTATCGGGGCGGCATGTGGCTGGCGAGCGATGCTTTCTTGGTAGGTACCATTATCAAATCGTAGCGTTGCCAGAGGGTGGTCAACGGGATTTATTGGGTTGGATTCGTCCAGGTTTAACGAAATACTCAGCGATTAATACCTTTGCTTCCGCTTTAATGCGCAACAGGTCGCGTTTTGAGTTTAACTCCTTGCTGCAGGGTAACCGCAGAGCAATGTTACCCCTGGGTATTTACGAAAAAGTTATGCCATTAGATATATTGGTAACGCAGTTATTGCGTGCGCTTTTGGTAGGGGATATCGATGTTGCTAAAGACTTGGGTTGTCTGGAGTTGGACGAAGAGGACCTGGCATTATGTAGTTTCGTTTGTCCCAGTAAACATGAGTTTGGCGCGGTGTTACGAGATAACCTTGATCGAATGTTGAAGGAAGGCGCATGAGTTTCACGCGCAGGTTTCTCGACCGGGTGCAACCCCTGTTTAACGCCGGAGGGCGCTATGAAAAATATTACCCACTGTATGAAATGCTGGACACGTTCTTATACACGCCGTCCAGGGTAGCGCAAGCCGCGCCCCACATCCGCGATGGCAACGACCTCAAACGGATAATGATATTTGTGGTGCTAGCCAGCCTGCCTGCGGTAGTGGTGGGAATTTATAACGTGGGTTACCAAGCCAACTTGGCGATGCAGCATTTACACATAACTGACATTGCCGGCTGGCGTGGTTGGGTTTTGAGCCAGTTGGGGGTGGCGTATGATGCGCAGAACGCGCTGGCTTGTTTTGTTCACGGATTAACGTATTTTTTGCCCATTTATATCGTTACGCTGGTCGTTGGTGGGTTTTGGGAGGTGTTATTTTCAATAATTCGCAAACACGATATTAATGAAGGTTTTTTAGTGACGTCCTGGTTATTTGTAGCCACCTTACCCGCTAGTATCCCCTTATGGCAGGTAGCGCTGGGTATTTCATTTGGCATTGTTATCGGCAAAGAAGTGTTTGGCGGCACTGGGAAAAATTTTCTTAATCCAGCGTTAGTGGGGCGCGCTTTTCTGTTTTTTGCGTATCCGGTGGATATGTCGGGAAATGAAGTCTGGGTGACGGTTGACGCATATAGCGGTGCAACGCCGTTAGCAATGGTTGCCGCGGGTGGTGTGGAGGCGTTGACCCAGGCTGGCATCACCTGGGGCGACGCTTTTCTGGGAACAATACAAGGATCCCTGGGGGAAACCTCCGCGGCCGCCTGTCTGTTGGGAGCGTTGTTTTTGGTTTTTACCGGTGTGGCGTCAGCGCGTATCATGCTCGGTGTATTGGTCGGTGTGATCCTGACGAGCCTGATCTTTAACCTGTTGGGCGGCGATAGTGTTACTGTGAACGAAAACATGGCTTATGGGATGGCTCACCAGACACCGTGGTACTGGCATTTAGTACTGGGTGGTTGTGCATTTGGTCTGGTTTTTATGGCAACTGATCCGGTTTCTGCTGCTATGACTAACCTTGGGAAGTGGGTGTTTGGTTTGTTTATCGGGGTCGTGGCCATTTTAATTCGTGTCGCCAACCCTGCTTATGCCGAAGGAATGATGCTGGCTATCCTGTTGGGGAATGTCTTTGCGCCGTTGATTGATTACGTGGTCATTCGAGCGCACATTTACAAAAGGAGGCGGCGCTATGAACAGGCCGAGTGACGCAATGGCTCCTGGTGTTTTAGGGAAATTTAAATATAAATCGAATGAAAGCCCGGTGAAAATACTGATTGTTGCAACCCTGTTATGCCTGGCGTGCGCCGCACTGGTATCCAGTGCGGCGGTACTCTTAAGACCTTTGCATAAAGCCAATGAAGTAGTGTTAGCCAAACAGCGAGAAATACTGCGGGTGGCCGGGTTATACCAGAAGGGGCAAAACATCAGCGCCATGTTCAGGCAGATTGAAGTTCGTATTGTCGAGTTACCTTCAGGTCAGTATGCCGAGAACATCGATCCGGACAAGTATGACTATGACCGGGCGGTTAACGACCCAAGTACACGCGTTGAAATACCCGAAAATGAAGACATTGCGAAAATCCGCGCAATAGCAAAATATGCACCGGTTTATCTGGTTAAAACAGGTAAGACCATCACTAAAATAGTGTTGCCCGTATATGGTTACGGTTTATGGTCAACCATGCGGGCGTATATTGCCATTAAACCTGACGGTAATACCGTTGATGCAGTGTCATTTTATCAACATGGCGAAACGCCGGGGTTAGGGGCCGAAATCTCAAGCCTGCGCTGGCAGGCAAAATGGAAAAACAAACTCATTTATGACGCGCAAGGGAATGTTAAGTTACAGGTTGCCCGGGGCGTTGTTGCAACCACCGCGGCCAATCCTCAGTACGCGATAGACGGAATTTCCGGCGCCACATTAACGATCAACGGTGTTACCAACTTAATGCGATTTTGGTTGGGTGCTAACGGGTTTGGGGCTTATTTGAAAACCTACCAACACGGGATGTCATAAATGGCACGCACTTATCGCAAAACATTATTCGAACCCGTGCTGGACAATAATCCTATCTTGTTGCAGGTGCTGGGTATTTGTTCGGCCTTGGCGGTTACCACAATGCTGGCACCATCACTGATTATGTGTGTCGCATTAACGGTGGTATTAATTTGCTCAAACATGACCATTAGTCTTATCAGGCACCATATCCCGGGTAGTATTCGTATTATTGTCTTTATGACGATCATTTCAACCTTTGTGATTGTGGTTGAACAACTGCTACGTGCCTACGCCTATGATTTAGCCACCCAATTGTCCGTGTTTATTGGGTTAATTATTACCAACTGCATTGTGTTGGGGCGCGCCGAGGCATTTGCCAGCAAAAACCCGGTTTGGCCCAGTTTTCTTGATGCGCTGGGCCATGGGGTGGGATATAGCGTGCTGTTAATTATCGTTGCCACCCTGCGGGAGTTATTGGGAAGTGGCACCTTGCTGGGTTATGTCGTGTTACCGAGCATTACGAATGGCGGCTGGTATGCACCCAACGGGCTTATGCTGCTGGCTCCCAGCGCATTTTTTATTATAGCGCTCATTATCTGGGGGGTACGCACCTGGAAACCGGCACAACGAGAGCAAGCCGAGTTTCGAATTCTAGAAAGCCATGAACATGAATGACCCGGTAAAACTAGCAAACTAACGTAAACCAGGCCAGGGCAATGAACCATTATCTGAGTCTTTTTATACAGTCTGCGTTAACTGAAAATCTGGCGCTGACTTTTTTTCTGGGTATGTGTACATTTTTAGCGATATCAAGGCAGATAGAAACGGCCATTGGGCTAGGCGCGGCGGTCATCGTGGTTCAGGGGATTACCGTACCGCTCAATAATGTGATCATGCGTTATTTATTAAATGATGGCGCATTAAGCTGGGCCGGTTTATCCGAGATGAACCTGAATTTTCTTGGATTGGTGACATACATCGCGGTGATCGCTGCATTTGTGCAGGTGTTGGAAATAGCACTGGATCGTTTTTTCCCAGCCTTATATCAGTCGCTGGGTATCTACCTACCGTTGATTACCGTTAATTGCGCCATTTTGGGTGGTTCGTTATTGATGGTGCAGCGTTCCTATAGCCTTGGAGAAAGCATCGTATTTGGTGTGGGCAGTGGGTTTGGTTGGGCGCTGGCATTAGTGGCGTTAGCGGGTGTTCGGGAAAAATTAAAATACAGTGACATACCCCAAGGTCTGCAAGGGCTTGGTATTACCTTTATTATCACCGGGCTCATTGCTTTGGCGTTCATGGGGTTCTCGGGCATGAAACTTTAGTCGATAGTTCAATTGCAGCCGATAGGTCAACAGCAATCGATAGTTCAACAGCAACCGATAGCGCAACGGCGATTCATCCGTTGAGCGACTAAAAGGTACGTAAGAAAGTGACGTAAGAAAGTTGACGTGAAAATGAAAAATAGTTATTTCGTGTGCTCCCATTGGGGGGAGTCTAAAAATGCTACACCGATTGTGACCCAATCTCAGCGCCTATTGCCGCTTGCCAGGGATTAAAGCCATTGCCGATGGAACCGGAATACGTGTTGCACTGGACGTTGAGCGTGACTGACAATTCGGTGTTCAACTGAGATCTAGATTCAAGGTTTCACTCAGGATCAATAACATGCTTGAAATTGCTGTGGGTATCATGATGTTTACCGCGATTATTGTCAGCCTGGTATTGCTGATACTGATTGCCCGGCACTGGTTAGTGCCGCAACGTATTGTTGATATTGAGGTGAATGAGCAAACAACGTTACATGCAACCACTGGCGTTAAACTGTTAGCCGCGCTGGCAGATAACCAGTTATTCCTGGCATCGGCGTGTGGTGGTGGAGGTACCTGTGGGCAATGTCAGGTAAAAATCACGCGAGGGGCAGGCACTATTTTGCCCACCGAAAAGGCGCATATTACTAAGCGCGAAGCTGACATTGGTATGCGCCTGGCCTGTCAGGTAACGCTCAGGGAAAACGTGAAAATTGAGGTGCCGCCGAGCGTATTTGGTGTAAAAAAATATCATTGTAAGGTGCGCTCAAATAAAAACATAGCGACGTTTATCAAGGAAGTGGTGCTTGAATTACCGGAAGATACAGCGCTAACGTTTAAAGCTGGTGGCTATGTGCAAGTTGAATGCCCACCTTATCACCTTAGGTTCAGCGAGTTTGATATCGGCGAAGTTTATCGCGCCGAATGGGATCATCTGAATCTGTGGCGATTTGAATCAGCATCGAAGGGCGGGGTTTCACGGGCTTATTCCATGGCTAATTATCCGTCAGAAAATACCATTATTATGCTCAACGTTCGCATTGCCACGCCGCCGCCCAAATACCCGAGTTTGCCACCTGGCGTGGTGTCATCCTATATTTTTAATCTTAAGCCGGGTGATGAGGTGAGCGTTGCCGGCCCATTTGGAGCATTTTTTGCGAAACAGACGGATGCCGAAATGATTTTTGTGGGTGCTGGTGCGGGTATGGCACCAATGCGCTCCCATATATTTGATCAATTGAAACGGATTCATAGCCAGCGAAAGATTAGTTTCTGGTATGGCGCACGTAGCTTGAAGGAGATGCCTTATATTGATGATTTCAACAGCCTCAGTGATGAGCATCTCAATTTCTCTTGGTATGCCGCGTTGTCACAAGCGTTGCCGGGGGATCACTGGAATGGTTATACCGGTTATATCCATGAGGTACTGTTGCAAAACTACTTAATCGACCATGCAGCACCGGAAGATTGTGAATACTATTTATGCGGCCCACCGATGATGACTACGGCGACTATTACGATGCTGGAAAACCTAGGGGTAGAGCAGGAAAATATTTTGTTGGATGATTTTGGCGGTTAACGGGGACGTTGCCCCCGGTTGGCGATAGGCTTGAAATAAGGAATGCTGATGGTGATATTTTTGGTAACGTTTGCGGTAACGCTTGTGGTATTTCTGGTCAGTATGCTGGCGTTAGGGCTGGGGCTTTTAATGGGGCGCAAGGGGCTGACGGGGAGTTGCGGGGGTATCGCAACCCTGCCGGGGTTTGAGTCTGGTTGTGCGGCATGTGAAAAAACCTGTCATAGAAACGAACACAACAATAAAAACAAACACAACGATTAGGTTGGAATAAGTTACGCGGCAGAGGCAAGGTAATGATTCATTCACGTACGGTAAAAGATGTTATGACAACGCAGGTGACCACGTTTTTACCAGAAATGGAGGTTATGGAGGCGGTTCGTATTATGGTAGAGCAGCGTATTTCTGGCGCGCCCGTGGTTGATCATGATAGAAAGATTGTCGGTATGTTAACGGAAAAAGATTGCCTTAAAGTCGTGCTCAATGCCGGTTATTATGATGACTGGGGAGGGCGTGTTGATACGTTTATGAACCCTATTGTTGTGAGCGTCGATGCTGATACGAATATAGTGGCGTTGGCTGAAAAATTCATTGCTGGACCTTATCGTCGTTTTCCTGTGGTACACCATGACCAGCTGGTTGGGCAAATAAGTCGCCATGATATCCTACGGGCGATTTTATCGCTGACGTCCTAAATGGCACTATTTAATACACGACACCCCCTAGATGTACAGTCTTGAGTAAACCCGCTTAAAACGCGGCTAATTTTGATTTCAGCCATTTAATAGGTAATAACATCGAAACGGATTGCTGATAATCACGGTATTTATCGCCAAATTCGCGAACCAGTTTTTTTTCTTCCAGGGTAGATCCAACGACTAAATATCCCGTTAATAGTGTATTTACAATGAGTGTCGTAATGTCAATTTGTCGGGCCCATATCAGCAGCAGTAAACCGAGATACCAGGGGTGTCTTACCACTCCCAGGATGCCGGTAGTATCCAGGTTACCCGACTGTGTTATTGCGGCGCTTGAGCGGCTATTGTTTATTTGCGCAAACCCGAGAAGCTGACGGGCATCGTAATGTCGGGCCCCGAGATAAAACAGTAAAAGCCCCGTTACGATAAACACCACGGGTACAATGCCATAATAACCAGTCCAGGCAAAGATGACCGGGCCGGATTGCGTTCGTGCGTACAAGGCCAGGGGAATCAGGGTAATGACGGCGATAATGTTAAAAAATAGTCGATAAAATCGGTATTTTGTGCCCAAGTGTCGTTGAAGAAACCCCGTCACGGTTATCGAGATCATGAGGCTATGCAGTGTACACCATGCAATAACCAGTACGGCGAGTGTGAGGTAAAAGGTATTGTTTGTTGGCTCCATGACTGCATTTTGCAACAACGGCCCTGTTTTGCAAACGATAAACTGATGTTGACGGGGTAATATTGCTTGTTTTCACCCAAACACGCTGAATGACTGATAAGCGATTGATCAGTGATGGAGGCTTAAGGGTGTGGTTGAAACCCGAAGGCCTTGTCGTGTACGTACACCAGCTTGCATGTCTCAATATATTTGGCATCATGAATTCTGCCGCCTTTAATGTAGCCGGTGTCGCCTTTGGTGAGGATGACTGCATCACCATCGGGGATCAGGTTGCCAGCTTCTTTGGTGTAAAACTGAATTGACATTTTACCTTCTACAACGATAGTCATGTCATCACCTGGATGAGAATGTGGTGGTTCTTCGCTGCCAGCGTCCCATTTTTCCAGCATGACCTCAGCACCGTTCGGGTTGCTTGGATAGGTTGTTCTTACCGTAAAACCTTTGGGGGTATCCGGGACGGTGACATGGTTTTCCCATACTGTGCTCGTGGCGGATGTCATTGGCGCATTACTGATGGTATTATCCTGGGACATGTCGTTTATTCTCCTTGCGAATGTTGACGTTGTTTTTATAAAAACCTGTTTTCACAGGCACATATTTTTTTGGTTCATGTTTTCGCAAAACCATAACCCGATACCCGGGTCAAGTAAAGTGCCTGCGTTGACAGAGTTTGTTATCTACGGTTTGATGTAAGGGCGTATGTGGTCGATTAAATCGGGAAACAGCGCTGATATCTGCTCAACGGTGGCGATTTCATTGTCTTCGTAGTTGAACCCGGGAACAACCACCTCGCTGATTAAGCCGTATTCACCGGTCATTAATTCCGATATTTTCCAGTCACCCCCTTGCACATGGAGCTGTGGTACTTGTCCACGGCTTAGGTCGCTGCCAAGCACATGATGTGCTATACGGCCATTGGGCGAAATGACGGTGTATCGAATAGGGGAGCCACAATGATGGCAATGTATGATGTGGGATTTATTTCGGTGCAGATAACTGTGTGGGTTGTCATCCGTTAACAAATAATAAATCGATGAGGCTATGTTTCGGCGTGAGTGAGCGACATCAATGGAGAGGGGGGATTCAAAGGTACGGCGAAAATAGCCACCTTCGGTTGGGTGTGGGGCTAGCGCCAGGGCTTCTATGAGGTCACTCTTCTTCATAAAACATCCTCATAAGATATTGCCATAAAATATTGTCATAAAATGTCGTTATGTAATGCTTGGCGCGGGTTCAGGTTTTTGCAGTTTTAGCACCAGGGTTCTTAAACCGGTATAAAACACCGGCGTCAGAAACAAGCCGAATAACGTAACCCCAATCATACCTGAAAATACCGTAATACCCATCACATGGCGGACTTCTGAACCCGCACCGCTGGCGAATACCATGGGGATGACGCCTGCGATAAAGGCTACCGAGGTCATTACAATAGGCCGCAGCCTTAGGCGGCAGGCTTCAATGGAGGCTTGCAGGGGTGTTTTGCCGTCCAGCTCCAGTTCTCGTGCAAACTCCACGATCAAAATGGCATTTTTACAGGCAAGCCCCATTAACACTGCCAGGCCAATTTGTACAAAAATATTGTTATCGCCTCCCATGAACCATACGCCGAACAGTGAGAATAATACGCACATGGGTACAATAAGAATGATCGCCAAGGGTAATGTCCAGCTTTCATATAGCGCGGCCAGCACAAGAAATACCAGCAGCACCGACAGCGGAAACACAATGAGTGCGGCGTTACCCTGCGTGACTTGTTGATAACTCAGGTCTGACCATTCAAAGCCCATGCCTTTTGGCAATGCTTGCGAGGCAATGCCGCCCACCACCGATAAAGCTTGGGCGGATGACATAATGCGTGGGTCGGCTTGACCAATCAAGTCGGCCGCCGGATAACCGTTATAGCGAATCACCGGATCTGGACCAAATGTGTTACTGATTTGCACCAGGCTGCCGACAGGGACCATATCGCCATTTTGGTTGCGGGTTTTCAAGTCGGCGATCTGGCTTGCGTCGTTACGAAATGGCGCGTCTGCCTGGGCAATGACCTGGTAAGTGCGACCGAAGCGATTGAAGTCATTGACGTACATTGAACCAAGATAGATTTGTAGGGTTTCATACAGTTTGTTGATTGGTACCCCCTGCATCTCGGCTTTAACCCGGTTGACCTGTACATCGATCTGCGGAACATTGGCCTGATACGATGACACCGGAAAACTAAGCCCTGGCACCTGGGTAATGGCCCCGGTCATCTGTTGTACTGCATTATTCAGTGGGCCATACCCCAGACCAGCGCGGTCCTGAAGGTAAAGCGAGTAACCGGACCCGGTGCCCAGCCCGAGGATAGGGGGTGGCATAATGGCAAACGCAAAGCCTTCTTGTATGGCGGATAGTTTACCCTGAAGCTCGTTTACGATTTCCGTGGCGGGTCGGGTGCGCTCATCAAAACCGGCAAGGGGGAAGAAAATAGTGCCGGTGTTAGAGGTGTTGGTAAACTGCAGAGTGTTTAGTCCAGGAAAACCCACGGCGTCCACCACCCCTTCTGTTGATAAGGCAAGCTCACTGATTTTGTTAACTACCGCTTCGGTACGGTCAAGGGACGAACCCTCCGGCAGTTTGACCCCGCCAATTAAATATAGCTTGTCCTGGGTTGGTATAAACCCGCCTGGCACGGCCTGAAACAAGGTCCAGGTTAATCCAACCAATATCAGGTAAACCACAAAAATAGGGCCACGGTGCCCTAAGCTGCGGGATACCATTTTGCTATAGCCGTTTGAGCCGCGCTGAAATACGTAGTTAAACGGCCGAAATATCCAGCCGAACAGGACATTAATGATGCGGGTTAATCGGTCGGGCGGCTCGTTATGACCTTTGAGTATTGCCGCCGCCAGGGCCGGCGACAGCGTTAGCGAATTGATGGCCGAGATCGCGGTGGCAATGGCAATAGTGACTGCAAACTGGCGATAAAACTGCCCGGTGACCCCGGTTAAAAACGCCATGGGTACAAACACTGCAATCAATACCAGGCTAATGGCAATGATGGGCCCGCTTACTTCGCGCATGGCGCGGTGTGCCGCCGCTACTGATGATAATCCGTTGGCAATATTACGCTCGACATTTTCCACCACCACAATAGCATCATCCACTACGATGCCAATGGCCAAGACCAGCGCAAACAATGTCAGTGTATTGATGGAAAACCCTAACACCAGGAGCACCGCAAAGGTGCCGACAATCGACACGGGCACCGCCAGCAACGGAATGAGGGAGGCACGCCAGGTTTGCAGGAACAACACCACTACAATCACCACCAGCAATACGGCTTCTAACAGGGTGGTCACCACGGCTTCGATGGAGCCGCGTACAAAAATCGTTGGGTCATATACTACTTGCCAGGTCAGGTCCTGGGGGAAGTTTTGCGCCAACTCTGCCATTTTTGCCCGCACGTTATCCGACAGTTCAATGGCATTGGCACCGGGGGCCTGCATTATGGGTATAGCAACGGCCTGCTGATTATTCAGCAATGAGCGCAGGGCATATTCTGATGCACCCAGCTCAAGGCGTGCGACATCGCGTAGCCGGGTAATTTCACCGCCAGCGCCAGCTTTGACAACAACATCGGCAAACTCCTGTTCGGTCACCAAGCGTCCTTTGGCATTAATTGACAGGGTAAATGCAGATGGTTCCTCTTGTGGCGGGGCGCCGATTTGACCGGCTGAGACCTGGATGTTCTGACTGCGAATGGCATTAACCACATCGCCCGGTGTCAGGCCACGGGCGGCCACTTTTGCAGGATCGAGCCAGATCCGCATGGCATAATCACCCGCACCAAAAATCAAGGCATCACCCACGCCGCGAATGCGCGCCAGCTCGTCTTTGACATGCAGTACGGCATAATTACGCAGATAGGTTGTATCGTAGCTACCGTTGGGCGAGCGCAGATGCACGACCATAGTCAGGTTAATGGAACGCTTCTGGGTGGTGACCCCGAGCCGTCGCACCTCCTCGGGTAAGCGGGCTGTTGCCTGGGCAACTCGGTTTTGGACTTGCACCTGGGCGAAATCCACATCAGTGCCGGGCTTGAAGGTAATCGTCATGGCTAATACGCCATCACTGCCAGCCACAGATTTCATGTACATCATATTTTCGACACCATTAATCGCCTCTTCAAGGGGCGTGGCAACGGTTTCGGCAATGACCTTAGGGTTAGCGCCCGGAAAGATGGCTCGCACGGTAACGGTTGGCGGCACCACATCGGGGTATTCCGTAATCGGCAGCAATGGCAGCGAAATCAAACCAGCCGTAAAAATCAAAATAGACAATACGGCCGCAAAAATCGGGCGGTCAACAAAAAAGCGGGAGAAATCCTTCATGGCATTGAGTTCAGCTGGTTATCTATCAGTGATCGGTTGCCGGGGCTTGGTCAGCGCCAGCGCCAGGTGCCGCAGGGGCCGGAGGCGGTTCACCCATGTTGATGCGTTGCGGCGATACCGGCATGTTGGGAAAGAAGACTTTTTGCACGCCATGTACAATGATCTGTTCGCCCGGTTTAAGGCCGGCGGTGGCGATTCGCAGCCCGTCTATGGAGCGACCAATTTGCACATCTCGCCGCATGGCTTGATTTTCAGCGCCCAGCACATAAACATACTTGCGGTTTTGGTCCGTGAGAATGGCTTTGTCATCAATCAGCACCACTTGCTCGGGTTCGCGCCCCAGTAGTTTTATGCGTGCAAATAAGCCGGGTTTCAGTTGATAATCTTTGTTTTCCAGCACCGCACGCAGGCGAATAGTGCCGGTCTCCGGATCGACCTGGTTGTCTACAAAGTCGACATACCCTTCGCGCGGAAAACCGTCTTCATTGCCAAGCCCTACAAATACCGTCGATGCTTTTTTGGTGTTCTTGTTCCCGTTAGTTTGTTGGCGGGCACTGGTTTGCTGAATACTGCGCGAATAGCGTAAATAGGTGAGTTCATCGCTGTCAAAATACACATACACGGGATCAAGCGATACTATTCGGGTTAGCACATCGGGTACCGGGTCAGATGACACTAGGTTGCCTTTGGTGGCAAGTGCCCTGCCTGTGCGACCGGCAATGGGAGAGCGAATTTCCGTATAGGCCATGTTAAGGCGCGCTAGTTGTAAGTTTGCTTCCACCGAGCGTACATTGGCATTGGCTTGCGCGGCGGCGGCAATGCGTTGATCATATTCGTCGTTAGAAACAAGCTTGCGCTTAATAAGGTCTTGAACGCGCTGACTTTCCACATGCGCCAGTTCCGCCTGTGCCTGGGCGCGGGCTAACTCTGCCTCGGCGCGATCCAGCTCTGCTCGAAACGGGCGTTGGTCCAGCACAAATAATAAATCACCTTGCTGTACAACGTCTCCTTCGCGGTAGCCCACTTTTTCGATGACGCCACGCACACGAGGTCGAATCTGAACACTTTGTGTTGCCTCGATTCGACCATTGAATTCATCCCACGGTAACACCTCTCGCACGATAACCTCAGCAACGCTAACAGAGGGGGGCGGGAAGCCGCCCGCTGGTTGGCCTGCTTCCTGGGTGCAGCCACTAAGCAGCACCGGAATAGTGACGATAACCGGCAATAAGGCCGCAAGCCTATACAATGAAACAGCAAGCATGAAGAGCTCCCCAAAATAAATGATAAAATTCAGCCTGGCATTTGGTGCAGCATGTAGGGTGGCATGGTGGATGGTCTGCTTTATCGTTTGTTTTAGAATAACAACAGAACTGCAATTGCCGGATAGCCCCCGTTGGTGAATCCATTGCACCCTATTCGTTCGTAAACCACAAGCGGCCCGTAAACCACAAGACCCACAAATACGCCGTGGCAAGAATATAACATAGCTGTGCCCATCACCAATAGTGTAATTTAGTCAAGTGACATCCGCATTACATCATTAATAAGCCAAACATCCACCCCGATACGATGAATTTAAAATAACAAGTGTTATTTGTCAGCGGTATTGCCAACGGATAGGCAACAAAAACCCTACGAATTAAGCTGTATACTACTATTTATTCCTCACGGTTTTTAGCGATGAATTGTCAGGGGTTGTCAGGAGCAGAGGATTTCCACAAACGGGCAAACTTATCACCACTGGCGTAGGGGGCATGTATGGGCGATTACAGATGGATGGTGAAGGTCAAATCAATTAACTCAAAAGCAAGTAACGCTTGCGCTATGGTGTTTTAACGTTGGCTTATCAACGTTGGTTTATCGACTATGGTTTATCAACGATGGTATTATCAAATACGGTTTATCAACGATGGCGTATCAACGATGGTTAACACCCCCTAGTTAACGCGTTGAGCTATTTAGGTGGTCGCAATCGCCAGCCGTCGAATGCCTCTGGTGGGGTAGTAGGGGGGTACTATTCATTCATGTGTAAATAATGTATAAATAATGTGCAAGTAATGTTCAGGTAAAGTGCCGGTGATGTGCAGGTTGAGAATCGCAATCACGCCCGCGCCCAGGCCATATTATCAACACCATGAGTCTGTTATTGTCTGTGCTTGTAGTGATGCGTTTTCTATAAGTTAACCACCCGTTTTGCGTGTTGCGACCCTGTCTTGGCGTCAGCTCGCCGGGTGATTTATTATCACCCAAAGATCAGCGTGGAGCATGATGTGTTGCCAATAGCATTGCGCATGTCGCCTGTGACGTTCACTAACGTACCGCGACCTTTGCTGGGGAAATGCAACAAAACCAGGCAAGACCGTGTATTTTACCGAGGAGTTTGATATGTCAGACATTGATTATTTTGAAATGAACCGCATTGGTTGGGATCGTCGTGCAAAGGTGCACATAAAATCGGCGTTCTATGACCTTAAAGGGTTTTTAGCCGGGAATACGTCGCTTCGAGACATTGAACTGAACGAACTTGGCAGCGTGGCTGGGCGTAGCCTGCTTCACCTCCAATGTCATTTTGGAATGGATACACTTTCGTGGGCGCGATTAGGGGCACGTTGTACAGGGGTTGATTTATCACCGGTCGCGATCGAACAGGCAAACGTGCTCACGCAAAAAACCGGGCTTGCGGCACGGTTTGTCTGCTCGAATGTTTATGATTTTCAACGGGGGGCTGTCGATCCGTATGATATCGTGTTTACCTCATACGGCGCGGTATGCTGGTTGTCTGACCTGCATCAATGGGCCGAGGTGGTCGCGTCAAACTTGGCGATAGGAGGGACTTTTTATATGGTTGAGTTCCACCCGATTTACGATTTATTAGCGGGCTATTCCTATTTTACCACGGAGGTTCCGGACGTCGAGATAGAGGGGACATACACTGAGAACGGCACCGATGCGATGGCCGAGTTGGCCACGTGGACGCACCCACTTTCAAATGTGCTGAATGCCCTCGTCAGTGCGGGTATTCGGATTGAGCATTTGAACGAATTTCCATTTAGTCCGTATAACTGCTTCGACGATATGGAAGAGGGGGAGCCGGGGCGGTTCTACCTTCGTCACAAGGGGCACGATGTGCCGATTGTTTATAGCCTTAAGGGGACAAAAGTTGAAACCTCCAATTTTACCAAGCATGAATAATATACCCGTAGCATTTGAAGCGTAGTGTTGGTATCAAATAAGCCTGTGCGGATAGCATCGTTCATGCTATCGCAAAAAAACGATGCTCTGGTATGCACGCAGAATTTTTTTCTGCCCCCTATGTTACCGCTTTTAATGTTACTATTCTCGTGTTTGAAGCCGTGCTTGCAAGAAACGTTTTAGATGACGTGTGTTCATTGAGCACCGCTGAATAAAATAAACCCACTAAAATCGTTAAGAGAGTCAATCAATGTTTATCGTATGTCTTAAATTCTCTGACAACAAAGGCCAAGCCGGCCAGTTCATGGATGGCCATAATGAATGGATTAAACGCGGTTTTGACGACGGCGTATTTTTGTTGGCGGGGAGTCTTCAGCCTAATTTGGGCGGTGGGATTATGGCCCATAATACATCACTGCCAGACCTTCAGCGCAGGGTAAACAATGATCCTTTCGTGGTTGAAAATGTGGTTAGCGCAGAAATTATTGAAATTACGCCATCAAAAACCGAAGAACGGCTACATTTTCTGCTCAACTGAATTTTCTTCTCAACTGAGTTTTCTGCTCAACTGAGTAAGGCGTCTTAAAAAACATTGCATTGTTTTGGTTTAAATCAATCGTTTTGGTTTAAACCAACCCCGAACCGCGTTTAGCGTCATGGTGCATTGTGGCGTAAATTTGCCGCGTTGCGCCTGGAAAAATTCGTTGGGCGCGAAATAGACAGACAAGTGCCGGCCCCGCAACAGGGAGGGTCCCACCGCAACAGGGAATAGTCCCACAGCAACAGGGAATAGTCCCACAGCAACAGGGAATAGTTCCACAGCAACAGGAAGCCGTCCCACCGTAACAGGGAGCCGTCCCACAGCAACAGGGAGCCGTCCCACTGCAACAGGAAGCCGTCCCACCGTAACAGGGAGCCGTCCCACTGCAACAGGAAGCCGTCCCACCGTAACAAGGGGGTGCGCCAAATCCGCAAGGAAGGGTAAGGAAGGGTTGGAATGGTGTTTTTTTATACAAAACACCGCAATCGACCGCCAGGGCCATTGAAGCGTACTACATTGCTATTAACGCTGTGTTTCACCCGCAGGCAATGGCTGAAAGCCTTCAATACCCGAATGCACATCACTCACTGCTCGGCTTATGCCATGTTGCGGTACGCTTGCGCAAGACTTTTTGGCCCATGCATTTTGGTGATAATTTGCACTAATGCCAGCATTATTTAATTTGAAGGTTAAACCCACGATCGATATACTCTGTCATTCGTTAAGCCCCACCGAAAGCACGTTACCTTTTTTTAACAACAAACGTTACTTTTTTTAACAACAAATAGTTAACAAAAAATATTGAGCAATAAATATTGAGCAATAAATAGTTAACAACAAATAACAAACACTGAGCAACAAACACCCGGCAACAAGCACGCAAGGACTGCCATGTTTATACGCCTCACAGGACACACCGAGCAATTCGACCTGATTCCCTACGGCTTTTTCGCCACCGAGGGCACCCGGGTTATTTTTGCCGATACCGATAGCGCCACACAATTTCTTGCGCAATTTCGACACAACGACCTCGCCCTGCGGCGACTCAACGACCTTTACGATGACATCGTCGGCCCCATCCAAGCAGGCTGCGTGCGCAGTCTTCACCAACGCCTCAAGACACTGGCCCGTGAAATAACCGGCTTATCCGGCGGCCCGGTGGCCGTGATTCGTCGTGAGCCGGACGAGACATCGTCCCTCCACGGCAGTGGCGCCGCATTTTCAGCCCCCTCGGTCTTAGCCGCCACCCTGGCAGCCACCCACCCCACACCGATCTCACGCCCCATTACCGATGCCGAGCGCCGCCGCTGGGCCGAGCCAGAACCCGCCCCTGAACAAAAATACAGCATCATCATCGAAGTGGCCGGTAAACACCTCACGCCCCTCGATGGCTGGCTGGTATTGCGCGCCCTCCCTGGCGGGCAAGATCATGGCCGTGATGCCCTCTTCAGCCGCGACACCAGCCACGATAAACACCGGATCGTGCTGCGTATTGACAACGTGCCCAACCAAACTCGCCAACTCAATTACGCCATCGGCACCGCCCGTATCCCCTTATGCCCGAACATCGCCCCAGTGGCGCACGACACCCAGGCCCCGAAATGGGCCACGGTATTAATCCCCCTGATCCCCGCGTGTTATGTGCCGCAAAGCAATCACAGCGACAACCGTGGTAACACTAACAACACTGATAGCAACAACCATAGCAACAACACCCTGCCACCCGGCTGGCTCTATGTTTACCTCAATGGTTATCTCTGGCGCGAAATTCAGGTGTGCAACCACGCCGGGGATTTGAGCGACGTCGATCTCGCCGCTTACCCCGGCAAACACCCGCGTCCCAGTCAGGGCTTTCAATCCCGCCTATTACTCGTGCCCCACACACTCAACGGCATAACCCAAACCGTGCAATTGGCGTACTCACGCCAACAATGGACCTGGCGCCAACTGTGCCAGGCCGGTGGCATCAACCCCGATGACCCCCGGTTTTTGCCCGCGCTTAAACACCGCAATGCCAGCATCCCGGTGGACCCCGGATTTCAGCAGGCCCAACTCAACCCCCTGGCACTGGCCAGTTACGACCAGGGGTTTGAAACCGGCAACGCGGATGTCAACACGCGTCACAGCAACAACGTTAATCCGTATCCCCTCAGCCCCATTGCCAGCGCCGCCGATGTCATGTTTGACCCCGGTGTACCGTTGTCCCCCAAAGACCTGTTAGCCGACTATCGCCATCTCAATATTCCCGTCGTGACCCTCCCCGTGGCCCCCGCTGAACCCCTGGTCATTGCCTACCTTGAGGCCACCGGCCAGCGTGGTATCCAGACCCGCTACTGTGTGACCTGCCCCGGCGGCATGCGCGATGAAGGTGAATTGGATCAGCAGGGTCAGGCCGTCATCGCCAACATCGCCGAAGGCAAGGTACGCATTGAATTGGGTGATGCCACCCCGTTAGCGCAACGACAACAACAACGCGACGAACTGTGCCAACAACTCAGCCACACCCTCAGCGCCATGATCAGTGAAGTGGAGATCGCCACCGCGCACCAAAACCGGCAACTGGCGCAGCAAGGCTACCTCAGCACCGGCTTCATTTACACCGGGGCTTTTTTAACCGGCCTGTATCAACGGGGAAAAGACCTGGTCAACGGCGCACAGGATCTCGTCATCGCCACCGGTGGTGTCATCCTGCAAATCCAGCTCGCCAACCACAACGCCTTAAACGCCCTGATGCAAGGCGATATCGCGCAAGCCCAACACGCCTACACCCCCTTAACCGCCCAGGGCGAAGCCGCCCTCGACGCCACTGAAACCAGCCTTGAAACCCTCAGCCTATTGCTGGGCGATGCCAACACCCGCGACCTCCTGATGAACTTTCCCAAACGTTACCTGGGCGCCCACAGTAGCGTAGAACAAACCCGCATGGCGGGCATTGTTGCCCTCGACATCTTACTGATACTGGCGGGTGCCGTTGCTGGCGGTGCGCTGGCCGCCATGAAGCACTCTGAGCACTTCACCAAGGCCAGCGAGTTATTCAGCAAACTGGCGGCTGTGCTTAAAAGCATCAAGCATAAAAAAACCGTCAACGGTCATACGGATCAACGGCGCATTGAAGTCAGAGCGGATGAGGATCAAACGGCTGCAACGGCGGCGGATTATGGGTATGATGTGGGGGGTGGTATTAAAAACGAAATCACTTCTCAAAACGTTGTTAAATTTGCATCTGGACCAGTAGAGGCCATTTATATAAAGGTAGATGGCGGAACGATAGTTGCTGCACGGCAAGGAGCTTCGCTAACTTTTGTAAATGATCTGGATAGCTTTAGATTAAGTAAAGAAGTTGGGATATTGAAAGATCGTTTAGATGTAGTTTCACATGGTAGTCCGGGCTCAATTAACGTTGCAGGACAAAGTGTTGATGCGCCAGAATTCGCAAACATGCTGAGTACTAGTGGACAACTTGAGGGTATTTCCAATGTAAAATTATTTAGCTGTTCAATTGGTTGCGATCTATCCCCGGATAATAATTTTGCACAACGTTTAGCAAATGAAATAAATCTACCAGTGATTGCACCTAACAGAGATGTACTTAGCGTAGACGGGAAGTTATTTGTCGCAGATGACCTTAAATTTGATGCGGATACAAATCAATGGATACCAGTAAACCCAGGTGAGTTTTTAGAATTCAAACCATCTCAGTAAGGTGTTTTAATAATGAATGATACTGCAAAATTGCTGGAAAAAATCAATTTATCCGAAAAATATATTGTTTCAGAAAGCCAGCCTAAAATAATTTTAGAATGCCCATGGTTGCATGTGTATTATATGAAATATTTTTCGGGGAAAAGTAATTTGTCGGATGATAACAAACAGAAACTGTTGTCATTAACTCCATTGATATTGCCCGTTACAACTCATAGCTTCAACTGTCCGATTGAAGATAAGTTAATATCGATTGGGTTGCATTACTATGACTTAAGCGACTGGGTGATTAATTCCGCATGTATTCATTATATTGTTTGTCATAATATTTGGTTGCCAGACTCACTAGTGGACAGTATTAGTAAAGTTCGAGGTGTGTCTGGGACTGACGTTTTATCAGGATCGGAGGACAATATTCTCTAATATTAGAGAGATAATAGGGAGATGTGTTAGCCGACTATCGCCATCTCAATATTCCCGTCGTTACCCTCCCCGTGGCCCCCGCTGAACCCCTGGTCATTGCCTACCTAGAGGCCACCGGCCAGCGTGGCATCCAGACCCGCTACTGTGTGACCTGCCCCGGCGGCATGCGCTATGAAGGTGAATTGGATCAACAGGGTCAGGCCGTCATCGCCAACATCGCCGAAGGCAAGGTACGCATTGAATTGGGTGATGCCACCCCGTTAGCGCAACGACAACAACAACGCGACGAGCTGCGCCAACAACTCAGCCACACCCTCAGCGCCATGATCAGTGAAGTGGAGATCGCCACCGTTCACCAAAACCGGCAACTGGCGCAGCAAGGCTACCTCAGCACCGGCTTCATTTACACCGGGGCTTTTTTAACCGGCCTGTATCAACGGGGAAAAGACCTGGTCAACGGCGCACAGGATCTCGTCATCG